>Ga0315339_1000051_pt1 | contig 205191 bp, 197 predicted proteins | sample ASW17metaG_FD_204514 | JGI IMG/M metagenome (GOLD analysis project Ga0315339, IMG submission 204514) | Ammonia-oxidizing marine archaeal communities from Pacific Ocean, United States - ASW #17 | ecosystem: Environmental > Aquatic > Marine > Oceanic | place: USA: California | collected 2016-12-05
CCCATTGGGTTTTGGTACGTTTTTTTTTTTTTTTTTTTTTTTGCTTGGGTCTAGACAATGCCCTGTTGTTTGGCAAAGTAATTGGTGGCCTGCAGATAGCCTGTAATACTTCCACAGTCAAAACGCCTTCCTTTAATCTTATATGCAATAACTTTAGCCTGTTTAGCTTGAACAAGTAGAGCATCAGTGATTTGAATTTCACCATTCTTGTCAGGTTCGATGTTTTTGAGAATGTTAAAAATATCGGGAGTTAGGATGTAGCGGCCAATGATTGCCATATTGCTCGGCGCATTCTTCTGTTTGGGCTTTTCTACCATATCAGTAACCTGATATGTATTGTTTGAATTATCGACTAGATTACCAGCAATAATTCCATATTTGTGGGTTTGGTTCATTGGCACTTCTTCTATAGCTACAATAGAACACTGGTATTGGTTATATATTTCAATCATTTGTGAAATCACGCCATTTTCATCACAATCACATAGATCATCTGCCAGAACTACAGCAAAAGGTTCATCTCCAATAAGAGGTTCGCCGGTAAGGATAGCGTGACCTAATCCTAACATTTGTTTCTGACGAACATAGGTAAAGGTGGATTTCTTAATTACCTCCTTGACTTCTTTTAGGTAGTGCTCTTTTGAAGTGCCACTTAATTGTGATTCAAGTTCATACGCATTATCAAAGTGATCTTCAATTGCCCTCTTACCTCTACCAGTGACAACAGCCATGTTAGTTATGCCGGCAGACAGAGCCTCTTCCACCCCATATTGCATTAAAGGTTTAGTAAGTATTGGAAGCATTTCTTTGGGCACTGCTTTGGTGGCAGGTAAAAAACGGGTTCCATACCCAGCCGCAGGGAAAAGACATTTTTTAATCATTATTGTTTGTATGCTGAAACCTCAATAATCTTATTTTCATCATTAAATTTTATAATGTCTATGACTTTAAGTGTTTCTTCATTATTAATAATTATTTCAATTAAGCAAATTGCGACTAATTCGTCCAAATAAAGATTGTTTAAAGTTACTGAAATACTTTCAACAGAATCAAAAATATTTTTATTTGCATCTATAACCTGTTTTTTTCCTTTCGCAAGTATATCCCAATCTTGCAAAATAACATCATCTGAAAATAAATTTTTTAATCCTTTAATATCTTTATTAGAAAATATTTCAAAGTAAGTTTTAACTAAATTTTCCATAAATTTCCTTAATCTAATTCGTTTCTGTGATTATTCTACCGTAACAGATTGAAGCCGTATTCAAAAAAATAAATTAAGAGCTATTGTGTACCCTATTCATGAAGATTGGAGTGACATTGGCCACCTAGAAGAATATAATAACGCTAATATTATTTAAGAATTAAAGATTTCTAAAAAAATAAAAGAAATCTAAGATTGGGTTAACTTTCTATAATGATTTTTTATGAAGAATGCTATTTCAGAAATTATAAATAGTACTAAAAATAATCTAATAATTCGATTGCAGTTACTATTCATATTTGTAGAGAGTTAGTGTATTTTGATAATTATTTTTTGAGAGCAATAAAAAAAGAATGACTGAAATAAAAGAATATGCATACAATCTCAAAGGAAGTGACGTAAAAATTGAGCTTAATTTTTCGGAGGATGTTTTTTATCCAACAGGTACTACTAAGGCTTTAATTGATGCAGTGGAGAAAAGATTAGATTGTCCAGGAAAGTTACTCGATTTGGGCTGTGGAAGTGGAGTTTTGGGTATCGTTTTAGAAAAGTTAGGTCTCATTAATAATAGCCTTTATGCATCTGATTTGAGTCAAGGTGCTGTGGATTGTTCAATTAAAAATGCAAAAATGCATAAAATTCCTCATGATGTAAGGGTAGGTTCCTTATTTGAACCATGGATTAACGAAAAGTTTGACTATATCGTTAATGATGTTTCTGGAGTAGCTGCTGAAGTTGCAATACTATCACCCTGGTTTAAAAATGTTCCTTGCGCATCAGGTGCTGATGGAACCGATTTAGTCGTTAAAGTTTTGTCAGAAGCCCCAAACTATTTATCAAAAGGCGGACAATTTTTTTTTCCAGTTATATCTTTTTCTAAAGTAGATAATATACTTTCTGCAGCAAATAAATCTTTTTCAAATGTTGAAAGGCTGACACATAATCAATGGCCTCTTCCTGATGATATGAAAATTCATACTGATAAGTTATATGAACTAAAAGAAAAAGGCCACATCGAGTTTGAGGAAAAATTTGGAATGATCATTTGGTATACGGATATTTATGTGGGTTCAAATAGCTAGGAAATAGATTATGAAAGTAGATATTGAAATGATTGAATATTATTTGCCAGAGAGAGTTGAGGATAATGACTTATTAGAAAAAGAGAATCCAGACTGGAGGATGAGTGATTTAGTTAAAAAAACTGGCGTACTTAAAAGATACATTTCTGATAAAAATCAAACCTCTGTAGATATGGCTGTTATTGCAGCAGAAAAAATATTTCAAAATGGTGTCGATAGGCATGAAATAGATTTTGTAGTTTTAGTAACTCAATCTCCAGATTATTTATTACCAACATCCGCTTGCCTAATACAAGATAAATTGAATTTAAAAAAAGAATGTATGGCCTTTGATATTAATCTAGGTTGTTCTGGATATATCTATGGACTATCAGTATGTTCTAGTTTAATTGAGACAGGTGTGGCAAAGAAAGGGTTATTGATATGTAGCGAAACGTACACAAAATTTATTGATAAGAGCGATAGAACTTGCAGACCTTTGTTTGGAGATGGTGCCGCAGCAACACTTTTAACAGCCTGTGTTAATGATAAACTGGGGCCTTTTACATTTGGAACAGATGGGTCGGGTTATGATAATCTAATTCTTAGAGGGAGTGGGACAAGAGTTGAAAACGATTCAAATGCGATTAATAATTTATTTATGGAAGGAGCAAAGGTATTTATGTTTACAATGGATATGGTACCGAAATCAGTTGAAGGCATGTTGAAAAAAGTAGATTTATCTATTGATGAAATTGATTTATTTGTGTTTCACCAAGCTAGTAAACTGGTTATTGATAATATCACAAGACGTCTAGACTTGCCCGAGGAAAAAGTATTTCGAAATTATCAAGATATAGGAAATACCGTATCGGCATCAATTCCTATTGCGTTGAAAGATGCTGAAGATAAAAAAGTTTTAAAAAGGGGAGATAAAGTAATGTTAACGGGTTTTGGCGTGGGGTTCTCTTGGGGCAGCTGTTTATTGGAATGGTAGTTATTTTATGATTATATTAACAGGTTCTACTGGTGGAATAGGAGAAAGTATTATCAAGCCTCTTTCTGAGCTAGATGATGTAATTGCTACTTACAATAATACTAAACCCAGTGATAATAAAAAATCAGGCATTAGTTATAAAAAACTAAATTTAAAAGATAAGGATGAAATAACTAACTTTTCAATTGATAATAAGGATAAATTATCGAATATAACTCTAATTCATTTTGCTGTTCAAAGTATTGATGGATTAGTGGCAAATTACAAAGAATCATCGTGGGATTCAGTAATGGATATCAATTTAAAAGGTAATTTTCTCTTGACACAGTCTTTAATTCCAACAATGATAGCAGATCAATTTGGCAGGATAGTTCATATTTCCTCTGTTGTAGGGCAGAATGGAAAAACTGGAACGCTTGCATATGCAGTTAGTAAAACAGGGTTATTGGGAATGTCTAAGGTGTTAGCAAAAGAGTACGGAAGGTTTAATATCACTTCCAACATTCTAAACTTAGGATATTTTAATGTTGGCTTGATAAATAGCTTAGCTGAAGATAAGCTAAAACAAATTGAAGATCAGATTCCTTCAAAAAAATTAGGAGAGGTAAGTAATATCGTCAATGCCATCCGATTTATAATGAAATCTGATTATGTTAATGGTTCAGTCATTAATATCGACGGTGGGATTTAAAAAAAATAGGAGATAATAGTGCTAGAAAATACAGAAGAAGATGTCATCAGAGTAATCCAAGAAACATTAGAGTTGTCTGATGGTGTAATTTCTATAGAAAGTGTAGCGGATGAAATTCCAGATTGGGACTCTTTGGGACATTTGGCGATATTATCGAATTTGGATAAACATTTCGAGGGTCAAGTTGCTAGTATCCAAGAGCTTGCATCAGTTGATAACATTAAAGATCTTATTAAAATTCTTCATGATAACTCTCTTATTTAATCATTTTTTTACTATTTCATTTTTTGTTATTTTTCAATTGTCATAGTTATGAAAAAAGACGATTTCAAATATTGTTCTGAGAGTGCGACGTACTTTTCAAATACGATATTTATTAACCCTAAAAATATCGAATTAAATGAAAATGTTCTTATTGATGATTTTGTTTTTTTTAACGGAGGAAAGAAAAGTGTTATTTCAAACAATGTTCATATTGCTGCATTCACCTCAATAGTTGGTGGAGGTTCGCTTCATTTAGATAGTTTTTCTGGTATTTCTGGAGGATGTCGGCTCATAACAGCTGTGGATGACTTTATGGGTGAATATTTAACAAACCCTACCGTTCCTATTGAATATAGAAAAGTGAATGTGGGTTTCGTCAATATTGGAAAGCATGCCTTAGTAGGAAGTAACTGTGTAGTATTGCCAAATTTATCTATTGGTGATGGTACTATTGTTGCAGCTGGGTCCATTGTTAATAAGAATCTCGACAGTTGGTCTATATATAGTGGTGCTCATCCAATCAAAAAAATAACAGAGATTGATCCTTGTAAAAAATTAAAAAAAGAAATAAAATATCTTATGAAAAAATATTCACAAAAAGAGCTTTGGGTTGAAAATCGAATTTCTGAGATTGAAGATTTTTTGAGTTCTCATTAGCATTTATTATTTGGATTTATTTTGAGAAACATTGGCTTTTTTTTACATCAACTAGAGCTGAGTTTGGTATCTTGTCAGCTCTAATTAGAGAAGTTGAAAAATCCAAGAAATTAAATTCTAAGCTTTTCGTTGGAGGAATGCATCTCAAAGAGGTCATATCTTTCATATCAAATTCAAACTACCAATAGTCAATGATGATATTGAATATAAGAATGATAAGAAAAAGTCAGAAGGTTATTCAATTATTAATTTTCTTCAAGAAAGTATAGCTTTCTCATAATTAAAAATATAATAGAACTAAATAACCCAACTAATAATCCTAGAAGCACAATCAATTTTTTATTAGGTTTGATAGGTTGAGATGGTACATGAGAAACCTGATTTATTTGAACAAGATCAGACTTTTCTTTCATTTTCAATGCTAACTTTTTAACTGATTTAAATTTTAAAGCTTGAATTTCAAGTTTATGATATTGAGCAGTAATTTCTGAGTTGAGTTTTTTTGATTCTAAAACTTCAATTTCTTTTGATAGCGCGTCTGAGCCATATGAATACCATTTCGGAACATCCGCCTCTGCATAAGGAAAAAGATTTAAATTAGATACACCAGAGCTATCTGTATTATTAGTTTCTCTCATTAAATCATTAATAATATTTATATTAGATCCACCAGAGGAATCTATACTTTTAAAGTTATTTTCTTCAATATCTAGCGCTATAGCCACTTCTAATAAATAATTCAAGTCTGAAAGGTTTCTTTCTATATCTCTCTTTTTCTCTTCTAATAAAATTTTCTTCCTTTCCTCAATTTCATGGAGTTGCATTTCTACTTCTTCTACAATAGATTGAGAATGTTTTTGGTAAATGCCTTTACTTACTTCATTAACTAAAGTATTTAAATAATTTGAAATAAGGACAGGGTTTCTGCCTACTATAGATAATACGAAAGGAAATTCTCTTAAAGAGTGGCTTTCAACAGTCTGTTGTTTTAATGATATATTATTGAGAAAGTTATTAATACTAATATCATCGCTTACACTATCATCTCTATTAGCGAGTAACAAGGCACTAAAATTATAATTAGAATCTAAAAGAACCGCTTTTTGATTTTCATATGACATTAAATCTTCTAAGAATCTAGAATAAATTTCTTTATCATCAAATTTATATTCAGTTTCATCTATAGTAGATGATGCCTTAGTAAGATTTTCGTTATCCAAAATTGAAAAATGCTTAAAATTAAGTAAAGTTATAGCATTTGGAGAAATAAATGAAGTTTTTGCTTGGTAGAGGGGTGGTAACATCAGAGCGTAAACGACGGATGCAATTGTTATAAGAGCTGTAAAACCAAAAATAATATTTTTGCCTTCTATTAAAGTATGGATTACTTGTTTAAGGTCAATTTCACTAGAAGTGGTCGATTTTGTATTTGCTGTTGACATCCCATCTATCATTAAAGAAAGACCTATTTTATCAAAATTAAATCTATCTACTTTGTAAATATGTAAAATATTTTTCAATATTTAACCAAATATGTTTAAAGAAAAAAACTTTATTAAATAATGACTGGCATTATTAAAATAATAAATATTTTTTATGTTGTCTAAAACTAATCTAACGAAAGTCTATCAATATTTATTAATAACGTTAGCGTTTGTATTTCCTTTGTCTGTTGTAGCTGGCAATCTAATAATTGCCCTTATTTTGTTAGTATGGTTTTCATCGGGCGACTTTACTACAAAATTAATTGACATTAAGCAAAGTAAGATATTGATCGCATCAATTATTTTTTTTTTACTTCATGTGGTAGGCTTACTCTGGACAGATAATCTTTTATGGGGATTAACTATTGTAAAAAAAATGTGGTATTTTTTACTATTATTGCCTATTCTTTATACTATTGTGCGAAAAGAATATATCAATTATTATATTAATTCATTTTTAATTGCTATTTTCATTTCAGTGGTTCTATCCTTCTTTGTTTGGTTTGAAATTATGGAGCCTTTTAAAAATGCTACAGTCTTGAATCCAACTCCTTTCATGAGTCACGTTTCCTACAATCCAATCCTTGCTTTTGCAATTTATATAGTGGGCCATAAAATATTGTTTAAGAGTGACTTAAATAAGTTATGGTTATTTGTATATAGTCTATTTTTCTTTGCTATGAGTATTAATATGTTTATTACTGCCGGCAGGGCTGGGCAAGTAGCATATTTTTTATTAATAGGAATTCTAATTTTCCAGTACTTTACTACACAAAGAGTTAAAGCAATTATTATTACTTTATTAATTATCCCCATAATTTTTACAAGTGCATATTATGCAAGTGATATTTTTCATGGTAGAGTAAATATCGCATACAAAAACGTAGTAACTTTTGATAAAAATTCTTCAGTTGGTCGAAGAATGTCATATGCTTTAAACTCATTTGAGTTAATTAAAATAAGTCCTATATTTGGTGTTGGGACAGGAGATTTTCCAAATGAATACCTTAGAGTTAATGAAAAAAATATACACAAATTATTAATTAATGAGAGGCCTGATAATCCACATAATATGTATTTAATTATTCTAGCCCAATTGGGATTAACTGGTTTAATCAGTATGCTATCAATCTTTTATTACCAATTTAAATATTCTTTTAATAAATCTAATAAATCTAATAAACTAATAAGTGATATAGGCTTTGTTTTGCCTTCAATGTTTATTGTTATAATGCTGAGTGATAGTTATCTTTTAGGACATTACACAACTTTGCTTTTTGTATTTTTTAGTTCATTTATATACAAAGACTTTAAAAGTCTTGTTTAGTTAGTTGGCTTTTCTAATAAAACAATGAGTTGGAAAAAAAATCTTTATTTTATAAAAATATTATTTTGCTTCAGCCGACTAATCTTTGTTTAAATAAAGACTATTTAGATAAGGGATTAGAGATGATAGAATTAGATAAGTTTAGTTCAATTCAAACATATTATGAAAATCGAGTTTTTTGATTCAGTAGTTAAAGGCGAAAAACTGTCAAAATTTGTCATTGATGATGCTAAAAAATCTATCAGTAAATCTCTAGAAAGAAAAGATGGTAATATAATTAGATCTCTTTTTAAATTAATCTGATGTTTAAAATGAGAGCTTCTAAATTTCTTAGAAAGCTTTTTTGGATTGACGTTTGGAATATTGGTATTGTATCAGTTACTCCTAGAAGTATAATTGAAAAAAAATATCTTCCTGAGCCTATTTGGCTTTCAAAAAATCGTGCTTTTAAGTTTAAAGCAGACCCATTTTTTATAACACTAAATAACAAATTACATATTCTTTATGAAGACTTTAATTTTCTTTTTCCCAAAGGAAAGATTAATCTTATAGATCTTAATGGCAATATAGTTAAAAAAAATATTTTTTCAGAAGGCATTCATTTGTCTTATCCTTTTACTTTTAAAGATGGCGATAAACAATATGTCATTCCAGAATCAGCAGAATCAGGCAATATTTCGATATACCAATTAAATAGTGAAGACTTTAGCGTTCAAGAGAAAACGATATTAATTGACGACTTCTCAGGTGTTGATAATACATTGTTTAAGTTTAGCGAAAATTTTTGGATTTTTTGTACAAATGGCGCTAAAGATGATTGTGAAAAACTTTATGCATGGTATTCTAAATCTCTATTTTCAGAATGGACTCCCCATGCTAAAAATCCAATAAAAGTTTCAAAACGGAGTACTCGTCCTGGTGGCCGTCCTTTCTTTTTTGGAGGCTCTCTATATCGACCATCACAAAATTGCGAAAATCACTATGGAGAGTCCATTATCATTAATAAAATTATTCAATTAACACCAGAAAAGTTTGAAGAATGTGAAGAATTAGAGCTTAAACCATCTCCGGATTCATCATACTCGTTTGGTATGCATCATATTGACATGTATGATAATTTAGCAATTGTAGATTCTAAAACTAGTAGGTTTAGCTTCATTGCACTTCCCCTGAAAATCTTGCAGAGATTTTTTATAGGATATAGAAAGATGATAACCAAATATACAATTTAGTTGAAAATATAACTTTTAATATGAGTAATTAATTGAATAGCATTGAACTTAATTATGAGATTTTTGAGGATTTTGATACTTTAAAGGATATTTGGTTTTCTTTAGAGAAAGTTTCTGATATAGAAGTTTTTAACTCTTTTTATTGGTGTAAATCCTGGTGCCATAGTTATGGGTTAACTAGTTCCATAAATTTAAAAATTATTGTTATTTATTCTGGTGCTGAGCCTGTATCTATTTTCCCACTTTGTATTAGAAATTCAGGCTTTACTTCTATATTAGAATTTATTGGTGAACCTTTTAATGACTATAATTCACCTTTAATTAACTCTGATAGAATTAAATTTGACTTTCTGATTGAGTATTTATTCAACTCTATAATTCCAACTATTAAATACGATTTATTACTTTTTTTGAAGCAAACAAATTGGCTTCCTAAAAGATATTATTCTTATTTTTCAAGCGTTCAGAAAAATAATAGCGGGTATTCTATTGTTATTAATAAGAGCTGGAAAGATTTTTATGAAAGTCACTTTAATAGAAAAAGTCGTTATAAAAATCGTAGGTTGTTGAATATTTTGCAAAAAAATGGCGATCTTAAATTTGAATCAGAGAAACATTTTGGTTTGGAAGATACTTTGAATATTTTAATGAAGTATAAGTCTGAATCTTATAAGCGATTAAATGTCACTGATTTTTTCAAATTTAATAAAAATGCTGATAACTACTTAGAATTCATAAAAGAACTCTATTACTGCGGCTATGTTGATATCAAGTGTTTATTATTTAATGATGAAATAATTGCTGTTCATTGCGGGTTTATCTATAAAAATTGCTTCTATTACATAATGCCTTCCTATGATTTTAGTTATAAACAGTTTTCACCAGGAAAGGTGCTATTAAATAATTTGATTGAATGCGCTTTTAATGAAAATTTAGGTAGATTTGATTTTACGATTGGAGATGAGCCTTATAAAAAAGAATGGTTCAATCAAGAGACTTCTGTCTTTACTCATATTAAATTTAGAACATTTTATGGGTTTATATCGTATGTATACTATTTAGCTAGAACTAGACTTACAAAGAGCAAACTACTAAGAAAGATATATGCGTATAGAATGTAATTATGATTAATATTATTAAAGAGACTTTTTTTATTCTAAATAAAAGTCCTAGAAATCTCTTTTTTATGTCTACTCTGTTCTTTATTGGTGCAATTTTTGAGGTTATATCAATAATATTGCTTGTCAAGTATCTTGCTTTATTAATTGATTTTTCGGGTGATCACTTGATAGTTGATGTTGTTCATAATTTTTTTCCAAATCTTGAACAAAAAGACATAATTTTTTATACTGGGATTATCGTTATCTTAATTTTTGCTTTAAAGGCAGTAATAACCTTCCTTATACAAAAGTCTATTCTTAAATATTCATTTAAATCAACATCAACCTTAATCAATAGACTTTTTGATTCATATGTAATAAATGGAAAATACGAATCGTTGGTATTAAGCTCAGCAATTCAAAATGTTACTAGTCATGTTTTCACTTTTATTAACCAAGGCCTTATATCAATACTCAAGATATTTTCTGAGCTATTTTTTTTAGTATTTATTGCAACTGTTTTAATAAGCCAGAGTTTGTACTTAGCATCTTTAGTTGTTGGAGGATTGTTATGTGTTTTTATCTTATTTAACTATTTTCTTACGCCTTTAATACGGAAATATGCTTTGAAAGTTAATGATTCCCAACAAAATATAATTACTACTGTGCAAGACACTATGCTTGGTTTGGATGAGGTTGTAGTGTACAACCAATCAAAATATTATCAAGATAAATTGAAAAGTTTTACGCGAAAATATGAAGATGGAATACTAAGGTTTAATCTATTAGAAATTTTACCAAGAATTGTTTACGAATTTGTTATTGTATTCTTTATCATGTTTTATATATTAAACACATTGTCTAGTGCAGATGATGACCTAAACATATTAGAGCCTATTGTTATGTTTGGAATTGTTGCCATTAGATTGATCCCAACAATTAGTCAAATATCGAATCATATAAATAATATTAATTTTTCATCAGTTGCTAGAAGCCATTTAATTTCTGAAGTTAGAAAAAACCAACAAGAATCACTTAATAAAGTAAAAACTGAGATTATTGAGGGCTTCAAAAATCAAATAAAGTCAATAGAATTAAAAAATTTGTCCTATTCTTATATTGATAATCTTTCAGTCTTATCTAAAGTTAATGCAACTTTTTTTTCTGGAAAAATAATAGGAATTAAAGGTCCTTCAGGCTCTGGAAAATCAACATTAGCTAAAATAATTTTAGGTTTGATAGATCCAACTAATGGTTTAATAAAACTAAATGGAGATAATATTGATAATTCATATGAATTAAGAAATAACGTTTCATATGTTCCTCAGTATCCATATATTTTTAACGGCACGATTAAAGATAATATTTGCCTTAATATGCCTGTAGATGAAAATAAACTTTCAAATATAATCAAAATAGCAAATCTTCATTTTGCCAAAGACAGGTTAAATGATAAAATAAATAATGAAATAAGCACATTATCTGGTGGTCAAATTCAAAGAATTGGAATTGCTCGGGCATTATATTCTTCAAGGTGTGTGATGATTTTTGATGAACCTTCATCTGCTCTTGATAAAAAAGCAGAAGGATTGATTAAAAAATCTCTGTTAAAAATTAAAAATGATAAAATTATTATAATAATTTCTCATAGTGATAATCTTTTAGAAATTTGTGATGATGTTATTGAATTGTAGTTTAAAAACAGAGTAGTTATATTGAACTTATTTATAGCTCTAATTGAGTTCATTTGAGCTATTTTATTATAGAAAATGTTCTCTAATTCTTTATTTCAAGAGGTGGTGGTATGACTAGAGTTTTAATTACTGGTTTTACAGGTATGGTGGGTTCTCATTTAGCAGACTATCTTCTTGAGACTACAGATTGGGAATTATGGGGAATGTTGCGCTGGAGAAGTCCTCTCGATAACATTGAGCATTTGTTAGATCGTGCTAATAAAAAAGATCGGATTAACTTAGTATATGCTGATTTAAATGATCAAGTAGCCCTTCTCCATGCTATTAAAGAATCTAAGCCAGACTATGTTTTTCATTTAGCGGCTCAAAGCTACCCCAAAACTAGTTTTGAATCACCTTTAGATACATATAATACTAATATTATTGGCACTGCAAGACTTTTAGAGGCTCTGCATTGGCAGAAAAAAGACCCTTGGATTCATGTTTGTGCCTCATCTGAAGTTTTTGGTAGGGTTTCAGAAGATAAGTTGCCAATTGACGAGGAATGCTCTTTTCATCCTGCATCGCCATATGCTATTTCAAAGGTTGGTACTGATTTGATAGGTAGGTATCATGCAGAAGCATTTAACCAAAAAATTATAACTACTCGGATGTTTACTCATACAGGCCCAAGAAGAGGTGATGTATTTGCAGAATCATCATTTGCTAAACAGATAGTAATGATTGAAAATGGATTAATAAGTCCAGTTATTAAGGTTGGTAACTTAGATTCATTAAGAACCTTTGCAGATGTTCGAGATGCAGTTAGAGCTTATCATATGATGCTAACTATTAATCCAGTTATTGGAGCGTACTATAATATTGGTGGCACGCATGTTTGCAAAGTAGGGGATATGCTTGAAACTCTTTTAAGTATGTCAGAATCTCAAGACATTAAAATTGAAGTTGATCCAGAAAGATTGAGACCTATTGATGCAGATTTGCAAATTCCAGATACTTCAAAGTTTACAGATAAAACAGGCTGGAAGCCTCAAATTTCTTTCGAAAAAACAATGGTTGATTTATTAAACTACTGGCGAAATAGAATTAAAAGTGGCTCTAAATTTTTATCTCGTTGATCTAGTTAAATATGACTGAGTCTCAAACACACAATAACTCCTTGATAAAATGTTTGTATCATGATATTTTTCGTATTAGATGGGTAGAGCAAGAAATAATGAGACTTTACCCAACCGATGTAATTAAAAGTCCTGTCCATCTTTCAATAGGACAAGAATCAATTTCTGTAGGAGTGTGTGATAATTTAAAGAAGACTGATATTGTTTTTGGAACTTATCGAGGCCACGCTCTTTATTTAGCCAAAGGGGGTAATCTTAATGCAATGATGGCAGAGCTGTATGGGAAATTAGATGGATGTTGCCAAGGAAAAGGTGGTTCGATGCATTTAATTGATCCTTCAGTCAATATGATGGGAACTTCTGCAGTAGTTGCTTCTTCAATTTCTGAGGCAGTTGGCTATGCTATGGGTATTATGTATAAGGGTAGTGATGAAGTTGTTGTTTGTTTTTTTGGAGACGGAGCTACAGATCAAGGTGTTTTTCATGAGAGTCTTAATTTTGCTTCATTAAAAAAACTACCAATTTTATTTGTCTGTGAAAATAATAATTATGCTATTCACTCTCGATTACTAGACCGCTCAGCCCAAGGCAGTCTATATAAATTTGCGGAAGTTTATAATATTCCAACTCATATTCAAAGTGAAGGGGATGTTTTTAAATTACGTGATTTGGTAGGAGTATTAGTTAAAAAAATACGTAATGGAAGTGGGCCGCACTTTATAGAGGCGCATACTTATCGTTGGTTAGAACATGTTGGTTCTCAGGAGGATTGGGATTTCAAGTATCGATCAAAAGATGAAATTAATCATTGGAAAAAAAATGATCAGATTAAAATACTTGGAAGTTTGCTTGAAGCTTCACAAAAAGATATTATTGAAAATAGAGTCAAAGATGAAGTTAAAGCAGCAATAGAGTTTGCTGAAAAAAGTCCATTTCCAGATCAATTAGACTTACATAAAAATGTCTATAAGTAGTAAAAATCGTTTACTGACCTATAGTCAGGCAATTCTAGAGGGCACTCGTCAGGAGATGTCTAGAGATGAAACAGTATTTGTTATGGGTCAAGGAGTGGACGACTTCAAGGGAACAATAGGAACGACTCTTGGACTTCATGAAGAGTTTGGAGTAAAGCGCTCTTTTGATGTTCCAGTTGCTGAAGAGGGGATGTTGGGAGTTGCAATAGGCGCTGCTTTATCAGGTTTAAGGCCAATTAATGTTCATATTCGTTTTGATTTTTTAATGGTTTGCATGAACCAATTGGTTAATATGGCAGCGAAAAGCCATTATATGTTTGGTGGGTCAGTTCATGTTCCATTGGTTGTAAGGGGGGCAATTGGCCGAAGCTGGGGACAGGGAGGCCAACATAGCCAGGCCTTTCATTCATTTTTTATGCATATACCAGGGTTAAAAGTCGTTGCCCCTGCACTTCCAAGTGACGCGAAGGGAGCAATAATTTCTGCTATTCGAGATAATAATCCAGTCGTTTTTGTGGAGCACCGAATGCTTTATAATCTCGAAGAGCATGTTGCAGAAACGCCTTATACTAGTGAAATAGGAAAGGCACGCGTACTTCAACAAGGCAATGATATTACTATTGTTGGGATTAGTCATATGGTTATAGAGGCCCTCCGTGCTCACAAGCATTTAGAAAGCAATGGCATTAGTGCAGAGATTATTGATCCAATTTGGCTAAGCCCTTTGGATATTGATACTATTACCGCTTCTGTTGAAAAGACTGGACGCTTGTTGGTTGTTGATACTGGATGGCTTCCATGTGGTGCAAGTGGGGAGATTACTATGCAAGTAATTGAGAGGCTCCAAGGGCGAAAAAATATTATTGTTGAGCGAGCAGGGTATGCTGAAACACCTTGCCCAACAACCAAACCTTTAGAAAATCTTTTTTATCCTAATTCATCGACTATTGCCTCTAAAGCTTTCAAGATGATACATCCAAACTCTTTACCATGGACTCCTAAAGGGGAAGAGGCGGAAGAAATCACAAAATTTAAAGGTCCATTTTAAAATTAGTTATTTAATACAAAAATATCATGAAGAAAAAAAATGAAAAGTTAATTAATTCTATTAAAGAAAGTGTTGAAGAGTATTGGAGTAATAATAATAGTATTAAATTTGATGCTTCAAATCCAAAAATTAACCTTCATGAGCCTACTTTTGGGCCAGAAGAGGTTATGGCTATGGTGGAGGTAATGCTTTCTACAAAGGTTACTATGGGGCCAAAAGTACTTAGTTTTGAAAAAGAAATTGCTGATTATTTTAATGTGTCTGAAGCTATCACAAATAATTCGGGCTCATCAGCAAATCTTCTTGCTATTTCTGCATTGACAAATCCAAAAACTAAAAACGGCTTAAAGGAAGGCGACGAGGTAATTGTTCCTGCTTTATCTTGGTCAACTACTGTATGGCCTTTAATTCAAAATAAGCTGGTACCAGTTTTTGTAGATATTGATCCTGATACTCTTAATATAGATCCTCAAGCTATTAAAGAAGCTATATCAGAAAAAACTAAGGCTATCATGATTGTCCCAGTTTATGGTAACCCTTGTGATATGGATTCAATTCTCGCAATTTGTAATGAGAATAAGCTTCAATTAATTGAAGATAATTGTGAATCTCTAGGCGCATATTATGATGGTAGGCTTTTAGGAAGTTTTGGCCGAGTTGGTACGTATAGCACATACTTCTCTCATCATATAACCACTCTAGAGGGTGGAATTTGCGTGTCAAATGATTTTGAGTTGGCTGAGTTGATGAGGATTATTAGGGCACATGGCTGGGTTCGAGAAACTAAAGAACCACAAAAATATTATAATATCTACCCAAAAATTGATAAAAAATTCTTGTTTGTTAATCTAGGCTATAACTTAAGGTTAACAGAGATTGGAGGTGCAATGGGATCAGTTCAGCTACCTAAACTTGAAAATTTTGTTAAAAACCGACGAAATAGCGCCCGAATTTTATTAGAAAACTTAACTCAGTATAATCCAGTGTTAAGCTTTCAAAAAGAAACGCCAAAAGGGATTCATTCGTGGTTTGGATTTCCCATTATTATTAAGCCAAACTCACCATTTGATGCTAAAGAGTTGCGACAGTATCTTGAGTCGAATGGCATAGAAACAAGACCTATAATTGCTGGCAATATTGCTAAACAACCTGCAGTGCAAATGTTTCCACACCGTATTTCTGGAAATCTACAAAACTCTAGTCATGTAATGAGCAATGGACTTGCTGTTGCAAGTCACCAGTCTTTAACTGAAGAGGCGCTTGATTATATTTTGGAAGTTTTTCATTCATTCATGGTAACTAAAGATATTTAATGATTATTACAAAAACACCATATCGCGTTTCTTTTTTTGGTGGTGGTACCGATTATCCTGATTGGTTTAAAGAAAATGGAGGTGCTGTATTAGCAGCCTCTATTTCTCACTACTGTTATATACATGGAAGAATATTTCCTCCATTTTTTAATTATAACTATCGTATAGTTTGGTCAAAGATTGAAGAAGTCCTTGAATTAGATGATATTGAACATCCTGTAATACGAGAAGCATTGAAATGGAAGAATTTAAATGTTGGAATGGAGATACATCATAATGGAGATTTGCCTGCAAGATCAGGACTTGGTTCTAGTTCATCGTTTTCTGTTGGCCTACTCCATATGCTCCATGCTTTGAATGGAGAATTACCTTCCAAAGAAAAACTAACTCAAGAGGCAATCTTTTTAGAGCAGTCATTATTAGGTGAAACTGTTGGAATTCAAGATCAAATCCTTGCTTCTCATGGCGGGTTAAATAAAGTGAAAATAGAAGAATCTGGAGAATATAGTCTAGATCCAATAGTTTTGACAAAACAAAGAGCAAGCGATTTTGAAGATAGAATCCTTCTTTTCTACACCGGTATTTCTAGGTTTGCATCAAATATAGCTAAGAAACAAGTTTCAGCAATTCCAAAAAAAACAAATGAACTTCATGAAATGCAAAAAATAGTAGGTATTGCTTCAGACATTCTACTAAATGGAAATGATTTAGATGATTTTGGTCGATTATTGCACCAATCTTGGAAGTTAAAGCGATCACTAGAGCCATCTATTGCCCCAGGTTTTGTAAATGATATTTATACTAAAGCAATTCGAGCTGGTGCTGTGGGGGGGAAGCTATTAGGTGCAGGAGGTGGAGGATTTATGATATTTTATGTTACTCCTGAAATGAGACAATCAGTACTTAATGCTTTGAGTAATTTACTTCTTGTGCCTTTTAGTATTGATTACAATGGAACACAGCTAATGTACTCCCAAAGCCATCTTTATAGCAAAATCTCTATGGATAGGTCAGTGCATTTTCAACGGAAAAATTTAGGTGACAGTAGCAATTAAAGTAAATGTTATATTGGTTTATTTTTTTAAATAAGGGATATTAAGTGGGTTTTTATAAAAATAAGAAGGTTTTAGTAACTGGAGGTACAGGTTTAATTGGTCAACCATTAGTTGAAATGTTACTTAAACAGAGAGCTGAAGTTACTGTTGTTTCTTTGGATGATCCATCACGATGCCCTCAAGGCGCTGTATTTAAAAAAGCTGATTTACGAGATTTTAATGAATGTCTTGAAGTTTGCATAGGACAAGAAATAGTGTTTCAATTAGTTGGAATAAAAGGCTCACCTAAAATGTGTGCAGAAAGGCCAGCAAGTTTTTTTGTGCCTACTATTACTTTTAGTTTTAATATGATGGAAGCGGCAAGAAGAGAAGGAGTTAAACGCTATCTTTTTACCAGTTCTATTGGTGTTTATGAGCCAGCAGATATGTTTCGTGAGGACGATGTTTGGAAAACTTTTCCATCTCCAAATGATCGTTTTGCAGGTTGGGCGAAACGTATGGCTGAACTTCAAGCCGAAGCCTATCAAATTGAATATGGCTGGGATAATATTTCTATAGTTCGACCTGCAAATGTTTATGGCCCATATGACAATTTTGATCCTGAAAATGCTATGGTTATTCCATCATTAATTCGCAGAGCTTTAGGAGGTGAATCTCCTCTTTCAGTTTGGGGGGACGGATCTCCAATCCGAGACTTTATTCATGCTCGTGATGTAGCTAGAGGTATGATGATTGCAGTTGAGAAAGGAATAAATGTTCCAATTAATTTAGGAAGTGGAAATGGCGTTAAAATTCGTGAAATAGTTGACCAGATTGTTTTAAATCTTACTGATGGGCGAAAAATTGAATGGGACATAACTAAACCTAAAGGGGATGCTTTAAGATTAATGGATATGTCCTTAGCTAAAAAATTAATTGGTTTTGAAACTGAAATTTCTCTGTCTGATGGTATTAAGGAAACTATGGAGTGGTTTCAAAAAAATCAAAAAGATGTTGAAAATCGTTACAATGTTTTTACTGAATCAGAGACTTCGAAAGGTGCCCTTAATAATTAATAATAGCACTATGATTAAGCAAGCTTTAATTTTAGCAGGTGGTTTAGGTTCTCGGCTAGGTGGCTTAACCAAGGAAACTCCAAAGCCTATGTTATTAGTTGGAGGGCGTCCTTTTATAGAATATTTGATATGGAATCTTAAAAGACAAGGAATTAATAAGATTGTCATTTCAATCGGACATAAAGCAAAAATTATTATTAATTATATTGAATCGGAATTAAAACACATGGAAAATATAGTGTATGTTCAAGAGTATGAACCTATGGGGACTGGCGGCGCAGTCAAACTTGCGTCTTCTGAGTTAGATTCTGAATTTTTAGTAATTAATGGTGATTCTTTGTTTGATTTAGATTATATGAATTTAATAAAGTTTTCACAAGAATTTCCAAATTCAATGGTAACAGTTGCTCTTCGTCAAGTTACTGATAATAGTCGTTATGGCAAAGTTTTAATTGATGGTGAAAAGATTAAAGAGTTTATTGAAAAAAAAGATATAAATAACAACAACTTGATAAATGGTGGTGTATATGTAATAAAGAAGGAAGTTTTAGAGTTAATTCCAGATGGTAATAGCTCATTGGAACATGATTTATTTCCTAAATTGGCCCATCATGAGTTAATTATTGGAAAAAAGTGGGATGGATATTTTATTGATATTGGAATACCCTTAGATTATAACCGTTCACAAATCGAGTTACCAAAATGGAAAAAACTTGCATCTAGATAGACGAAATTTTATAAAGCTTCTGCTTTGATGTTGATTCTAAACAATTAGTTCAAGGAGTTAATATGATTTATGTTAGATCTAAGGTTTAGGTAATTATAGAAAAAATTGAATTGCATGTAAAATATAATAATTAATTTTATTACTAGAGTGCGATGGAAATTCTAGTTAGTGGAACAAGGAGTGGTTTAGGTAAATACCTTAAGGGATTATTGAACTCTGATGAATTCAACAGAGACTGCGTAATTGATGAATTCAAATTTAAAAAATATGATGTTATTATTCATTGTGCGTATGATTTTACTGCTGAAGTAAATGAAATAGAAAGTAATACAGAACTTACTCGAAAGTTATTGTGTATTGAGCATAAGCACTTTATATATATTTCGTCAGTTGATGTGTACCCATCCAAAAGTATTGGTTCAGAGGATCTGAATATTAGTTACTTGGATTTAAAAAACGATTACTCTATTGCTAAGCTGATGTCAGAATCTTTAGTTAACCTTTATGGCATTCATCCGCTCATCCTTCGTCCTAGTGTAATGTTAGGTTTAGATATGAGGGAAAATAGTTTATTAAAGATGTTTAGCCAGAGCCCATCTGTTCTCACACTATCTTCTAACTCATCTTTTAATTATGTTCTACACGAAGATATCGGTAGTTTTATTGAGCATTGTATTTCCAATAAGATTGTAGGCATATATAATGTAACATCTCAAAAAAACATAGCTCTTATTGACATTAAAGATGAGTTTGATTTACATGATATTTGTTTTGGAAAATATGTTTATGAAACTACTTCTATTGATTCATCAAAAATTATTGCAGAATATCCAATCTTTAAGAAAAGTAGTAGGCAGGTTATTCAACATTTTATTAATAATATATTGAGAAAAAAGTGAAAAATAAGCAAAAAATATTAGTATGTGGCGCAACTGGCTTTATTGGAAGGAATATTGTAGAACACTTTTCAAAGCTTGAAGGGTTTGAGGTTTATGGAGTTCATAATAAACGACCAACATATAAATGTCCAAATCTCAAGTGGATCAAAGCAGATTTAATTAATACTTCTGATATTGATGAGATTTTAGATGGAGTTGATATCTTAATTCAGGCCGCTGCGACGACTTCTGGATCTAAAGATATAGTGGCGCGTCCATACATTCACGTTACAGATAATGCTGTGATGAATTCTTTGCTATTTCGTGCTGCTTTTGCAAAAAAAGTTAAGCATGTTATTTTCTTTAGCTGCACAGTAATGTTACAGTCAAGTGATAATCCTCAAACTGAAGAAGATTATGATGCTAATATGGATTTGCACCCTCGATATTTTGGCGTAGGTCATACAAAGTTATATCTTGAAAAGATGTGTGACTTTTATTCACGTATTGGAGAAACTAAATTTACAGTGGTTAGGCATACTAATATATATGGGCCATATGATAAATATGACCTAGAACATTCCCACGTTTTTGGAGCAACGATTACAAAAGTTTTGTCTGCCAAAGATGGAAATATTTCAGTATGGGGAACTGGCGAAGAAGAACGAGATTTATTGTATGTTGATGATCTAGTAAATTTTGTAGGGTGTGCTATAAAAAATCAAAAATCTCAATTTGGTCTTTACAATTGTGGCTATGGCAGTGCAATTTCAATTAAAGGCCTTGTAGAAAAAGTTATTTTAGCATCTGGCCAAGAATTAGCTATTAACCATGATTTAAATCAGCCCACAATCAAGACTTCCTTAAGTCTTAATTGTAAAAAAGCAGAGAAAGAGCTTGGTTGGGCTCCTGAAACAAGTATAGATGATGGAATTGTAAAAACAATATCTTGGTGGCGCTCTAATATTAAAAATTAGTTCATATACTCAATCGCATGGTAAATTCAATGAAAAATGATGATTTAGAGAAGTATATTTTTAGTGATAATGACGTATTTTATTACAGTGGAGGTTACCAGTACCTCCGAGTTTTTTATTATTTAAGGAGTATTAATAAAAATATAATTTTACTGACAACTAAAAGAGGTATCTATGACTATGCAAAATCAATAAAGATTCCTGTATATTTTTTTAAACCCATCGAGCTTGATCTTAATATCAAAAACCCACTGAATTGCGTAAGATATTTATTTGAATTAATTAAATACAAGAAAAGAGTTCAAGACTTTATTAATAAATATGAGGGTGCCAAGATTTTTCATAATGTTGAGTGTGTTGATATTTGTTTTTTATATTTTATTAAAAAGTGTAGAGAGACTTATCAAATAAAAACTTATAAATTTCATAATCAAGTAAAACTTGATTTTTTTAATGAAAAATCCTTTAAGAATAAATATTTTATTTTGTATCCCTGGCTATATTCATCAATATTTGGGTTGGGTTTAACTGCTAAAAAAGTTAGTGGCGAGCCCTTGATATGTGCAACTAAAGAATATTCAAATATTCAACTAAATTTAAACTTAAATAAAATTAAAAATATAAGCCAGATAGTTGACAGCTATACACAAAAAGATCATGAGGTTTCTAAGAAGATATTTTTTATACTTGGGCATTCGTTTAAAGCAGATTCATACTATTATGACGAGCAAAGCCTTAGATATTTTTATGAATTTTTCCATAAGAAATATTCGAATATTTTGTATAAAATACACCCAGGCTATCCAGATTATTTTTCTTCAATGAAAAGTTGCTCTTTTCAAGATTCTATTGATTATTTTGAGTATTCAAATCTGCCGATTGAAAGTATAAAATTCTCAAATTGTGTAATTATTTCTTTAAATTCATATGGAATTGTGAATCTTAAAGCTAACCAAAAAAGCTTCTACCTTATAGATTTAATTAATAAATCAGATTTGTGGGATCATAAATCTTATAAATCATGGTTATATAAATTAATACTAGAAAATAATAGTGATGTTACTTTTATAAAAACATACGAACAATTAACATCAGAAATTGATGTTTTTTTAAAAAATGATAATGAATAGTCTCAATTTAAGTCAAAACATAAACCCATCTAATTCTGTTGCATTTTTTGCTGATGCAAATGGTATAGATATAGATGATTTTATTAATGATGTAATTCAGACTAAGCGTCAAGATGGACATCCTTTTAATCGCGATGATCATAATTATTATTTTCGCAAGTTGTACTCTGATTTGATTGATTCTGGAGCTAGTTTTGATATTTATGAAAATTATTTAAAAAAAAGCGTTAAACCAACTCACATAATTTTTATGGATATTCCAAGTAATGCCAATATTTTAAAAAGTTCTCAGCTCTCTGGTGTAATTAAAATAGTTTTCTTTTCAGAATGCGCTCTTTTTAAGCCTTGGAATTATGATGATACTTATTATGACCTTTTTGATTACATTTTAACCTGGTCTGATGAGGTCTTAAAAAAAGCTTCTAATGCAATTCGTATAAATAACCATTTTTGTTACACAGATGAAAATTTGAATAATTTTAATAAGTATTTTTCTATTAAACCAAAAAAACTATGTGTTTTAATTGCATCTAATAAGAATTCTACACATCCTTTGGAACTTTATTCATCAAGAAAATCAGTTCTAGAGTGGTTTGAAAAAAATCAATCTGAACATTTTGATCTTTATGGATATGACTGGGATAAAAGGTATATTAGATCTCCAAAAATATTAAGAATTTTAAATAGACTTAAAATTTTTACCCATATACGTAGTTCACCTTATAAATGCTATAGAGGTGAGGTAGATTCTAAAATTAAAACAATGGCTAATTATAAATTTTCGATATGCTTTGAAAATGCTAGGTTAATTTCTGGTTACTTGACAGAAAAGATATTTGACTCGATGATTTCTGGTTCAGTTCCTGTATATCTTGGAGATCCCGATTTAGAAAAACATATTCCAAGTAGTTGTTATATTAAGTATGACGACTTTAATAGCAATGACGAACTATTTGAGTATATGTTAAATATGACAAATGAGGAATATAACAATTACCTTGAATCTATTAAATCATTTTTAAAGGGTTCTTACATAAAAAAATATTCTGCATTAAATTTTTCAGAAACATTCATAAGGATAATAGTAAAAAATGATTAATATTTAATAGTTATTGCTGTTAGTTTATTATGGGAAAATAAAATTTTTTGGGAAAGTATTTATGAAAGCAGTTATTTTAGCAGGTGGTTTAGGAACTAGATTAAGTGAAGAGACAGTCTTAAAACCAAAACCAATGGTCGATATAGGTGGCAGGCCAATTCTATGGCATATTTTGAAAATGTACTCTCATCATGGCATTAATGACTTTATTATATGCTGCGGTTATAAAGGCTATATGATTAAAGAGTATTTTGCTAATTACTTTCTTCATGAGTCTGATGTGACTTTTAATATTAGAGAAAATAGTATGGTAGTTCATCAGAAGCGGGCAGAACCATGGTCAGTGACTCTAGTTGATACTGGGATAAATTCAATGACCGGAGGCAGGTTAAAAAGAGTATCCGAATATATTCAAGATGAAGATGCATTTTGCTTTACATATGGCGATGGCATTTCAGATATTAATATAACAAAATTAGTTCAATTTCATATGAAGCATGGTAAGGACGCAACACTAACTGCAACATACGCACCGGCAAGATTCGGCGCATTAGAAATAAAAGATAACCAAATATTAAGGTTTACTGAAAAACCAAGAGGCGATGGTGCTTTTATCAATGGAGGGTTTTTTGTTCTTTCTCCAAATGTATTGGATAGAATTAGTGGAGATGATTGCATATGGGAGCAGGAGCCATTAAAAGGTTTGTCAACTGAACATAATCTTATGGCATTCAATCATGAAGGGTTTTGGCAGCCAATGGATACTCTAAGTGATATGAACTACTTACAGGAATTATGGGATACAAATGTGGCACCATGGAAGGTCTGGTAGAGCATAATGATAGATAAAGAGTTTTGGAGTGGAAAACGTGTATTTATTACTGGACATACTGGGTTTAAGGGAAGTTGGCTTTCATTATGGCTAGGCCATTTAGGGTCCTCAGTAAAAGGCTATGCACTTCTACCACAAACTTCGCCTTCTTTATTTGAAGTTGCAAATGTAGGTGAGTTGATAGATTCTCAATACGGAGATATTAGAGATCAAGAATTGCTTCATGAAAGTATGGTTAATTTTGATCCGGATATCTTAATCCACATGGCTGCTCAATCTTTAGTCAGATATTCTTATAATAACCCAGTTGAGACTTATGAGATTAATGTGATTGGAACCGCTAAAGTTTTAGAAGTTGCAAGAAGTTGTAATAATTTAAAAGCCATTATTAATATTACAACTGATAAATGCTATGAAAATGAAGGTTTTGATAAGAGCTACAAGGAAACTGATCTAATGGGAGGTTATGATCCTTATAGCTCTAGCAAAGGATGTGCCGAGTTAATTGCCTCCTCGTACAGGCGCTCTTATTTGAGTGATTTAGGTATTGGAGTCGCATCTGTTCGTGCAGGAAACGTAATAGGAGGTGGAGATTGGGCTAGTGATAGACTGATTCCAGATATTTTAAGGTCTTTTCAAAAGAACAAACCTGTCATAATTCGAAATCCAAAAGCAACACGTCCCTGGCAAAACGTTTTAGAGCCATTATCAGGGTATTTAATCTTAGCACAAAAGCTTTATAAAAATAATAAAGACTATTCTGAAGGTTGGAATTTTGGTCCTAAGGAACATGATGTTGAGTCAGTTGGGTGGATTCTAGATCAAATGATAGCTCAGTGGCCAGGCTCAAGTTGGAAACTTGATCAAGACCCTAATCCTCATGAGGAGGGTTTTTTAAAACTAGATATTTCAAAGGCTGAATTGGAGCTTGATTGGAAGCCATTATGGAAATTAAACTATACATTAAAAAAAATTATTCTCTGGCATAAGGCTTGGCAGAATAAAGAAGATATGCAGGCTATATGCCTTGAAGATATTGAAGGATACATGAAGGATATGAATAATGAAAACTGCTAATGAATTAAGATTAGAAATAGCAAAACTTGTAAACCAATTTGCAGCTATGAAGTATGAAGAGAAGCCATTTAAACCTGGAAGAACTGTAATACCTACATCTGGGAAAGTAATAGGCTCAAGTGAGCTGCAACATATGGTTGATGCGTCATTAGATGGTTGGCTAACTACAGGACGCTTTAATAAAAAATTTGAAATAGATTTGGCCAAATTTATTGGAGTTAAGCATTTAATTACTGTTAATTCAGGCTCTTCCGCTAATTTGGTAGCTTTCTCAACTTTAACCTCTCCAAAATTAGGTAAAAAAGCCATTAAAAAAGGAGATGAAGTAATAGGAGTTGCTGCTGGATTTCCTACTACAGTTAACCCTATAATTCAGTTTGGAGCTATTCCAGTGTTTGTTGATGTCGATTTAAAAACTCATAATGTCAATGCTGAATTAATTGAAGCGGCAATAACACGAAAAACCAAGGCAATTATGTTAGCCCATACTTTAGGTAATCCGTATAATCTTGAAAAAGTAAAAGCATTGTGCGATAAATATAATCTTTGGTTAGTTGAGGATTGTTGCGATGCATTGGGTGCAAAATATGATGGAAAACATGTAGGTAGGTTTGGCGATATTGCTACCTGTAGCTTTTACCCAGCACACCATATTACTATGGGGGAAGGTGGTGCTGTATTTACTAATAATCTAGAATTGATAACGATTGCTAAGTCTTTTAGAGATTGGGGAAGAGATTGTTATTGTGACCCTGGATGTGAAAATACTTGTGGCAAGCGTTTTAATCAGAAGCTTGGATATTTACCACAAGGATATGATCATAAATACACTTATTCACATTTGGGTTATAATTTGAAGATAAGTGATATGCAAGCTGCATGCGGTTTGGCGCAATTAAAGAGTTTGCCGGGTTTTATTAAAAAAAGAAATTCTAACTTCAGTTATTTGCTGAAACGAATGTCAACCCTCACTGATTTTATAGATTTTACTGAACCAACAAAAAATTCAAAGCCTTCATGGTTTGGTTTTCCAATTACGGTCAAAGAATCTACAATTTTTCGACGAAGAGACTTAATTTATTATCTAGAACAAAATAAAGTAGCTACGCGCTTGCTCTTTGCAGGAAATATAACAAAACAACCATCGTTGTCTGATGTTATTTACCGCGTTAGCGGTGATTTAATAAATACTGATATCACTATGAATCAAACATTATGGTTAGGCATTTATCCAGCCCTAGGAGAAGAGGAATTAAACTTTATAGCTGAAAAAATTGAAGATTTTTTTGGAATTTTATAACCAAATATCGACTAATTTTTTTTTAAGAGAATGATCATTTTAATAAATACATCATTTTAGTTACAGGCGGCACAGGATCATTTGGGTATACTTTTATGACATTGGAAAAGTATAACCCACGAAGACTGGTTATTTGCGTAAGAGATGAAATGAAACAATTGTAAAGGCAATATTGGGTATGTTTAAGATATTACATTATCAATAATTTCAGAAATAAAAAATACTAATGTTTATGCTTTTAGTACGATTAAAATAATTTAATCAGCTAAGTCAAGTTTTATTATGATAGACGGTTACTTTACTACGGGTTGTTTTTAATAAGCACTTTTTTGAATAACGGAGTTTTATGTGATAAGTGATAATCCTTTAGTTAGTATTTGTATTCCAGTTTATGACAGAGAAAAACACATAATTGATGCTGTTGACAGTATTAAAAATCAAAGCTATAAGAATATAGAAATAATTATTTTAGACAATAATTCTCAAGATAAAACGTATGAAATTATTGAAAAAAATTATCAGCATGTAAGTAATGTTCATATTTATAAAAATGACTCAACCATAACTATTGCGAGAAATTGGAATCGGTGCATTGATTTTGCAAATGGAGAGTTAATTGGGATATTTCATTCAGATGACGTTTATCATGTAAATATTGTCCAAGAATCAGTTTCGATGTTCAACGAGTATCCTGAAATTGGTATGACTTCAACGTATGGCAATAAAATTGATATTCACGGAGTTGTAATTGACGATTATAAAATTCCTAAGAGCTTAATAGATATCCCTACCATTAAATTTAATGATTTGTTTAAGGCAATTCTTCAAAAAGATAACGTAATAATGACTCCATCAGTAATAGTAAAAAAAGATGTTTATGATCAGCTTGGAAAATTTCCAACTACCCTTGCTCAGTCTATGGATTATGATCTATGGCTTCAAATATCTGAAAAATATCCAATAAAATTGATTAATAAAAAACTAATGAGTTGGCGTGAACATGAATCTCAAGAATCTTCTGAAATTAGAAATTATGAAAAAATCCCAGAAATTATTTCAGTTTATGAACGATGGAATGTTAAATATAATAATAAATATTCAAAAGATCTAAAGAAATATATTACGAAAGGGCTTTTTTATAATTCTGCTAAGTTAAATACTTTGGGGGAGTTTGAAAAGAGTAGCAATCTTCTTAATTATTTAAAAAAAAATCTAACAAATATTGCAATAGATGCTAAGGTTAAGATAACCATTTTGGTTCTATTGAATAAACTTTCTATTAAGCTTAATTTAAAACTAATAAAAGACATAAAAGTTTATTTTAACTAAGCTATATCTGAAAAAAATATTGAAGTTTTTTTGTAAAATATTTTATATTCAATTACTACTAATTTATTAATGAACTACACTCTAAATAAAACTAATTATAAAGAGGTAATTATTTTATTATTTTTCATTTTGATTAGTATTCCAAAAATTAATTTAATAAGTGTTGAAGGGGAGTCAGCTGGTTTAAGGGTGGATGATATAATTATTTTTGCATCAGCTTTTGTTTTATTTTATAAAAATAAGCTTATTCCAATGAATATTGATCGTGCATTTTTGATTTATTATGCCTTTGTCTTTATTGCACTTTTTTCATATCTCATTAATCGATCATTTTCAGATGCCCCTTCTCTTTTTTATGTAGTTAGAAATTTAGAATATTTTATGTTTTTTGTCGCGGGCACATTATTGGGAAAACCTTCAAGACTCATACAATTTCTAGTTACGTACTTTGTAATTCAAGTTGTAATAATAATTCTTCAGTATTTCTTGCTTTTTCCTTCATTTACCTCGACAGATGGGATACAATTTGATGGCTACTTAAGTGGAACAACAGGTGGACCATGGGAAGTTAGCACTACTTTAAGTTTGACAGCAATAGTAATCCTTGATTATTTATTATTGAATAAAAAATATAGTAAAGCTTTTTTTATGTTTTTATTTACAAATTTAATTTTTCTTTTTTTAGGGCAACGCTCTCCAATAGTTGCTCTTTTCTTAGTTTTTGTATTTAGTATTTATATAAGAGTTGGAATTTACAAATATTTAAAAAGTATTAAGGGTGTGTTGATATTTATAACTATCCCAATTTTTTACTATTTATTTTTGATTTATCAAAGTCAGGGCTTTATAACTAATAAAACTGACGCTATTGGAAGATTTTCTTCAGTAATTTCCTCAAAGGGAGGTATTACTGCTTTCATTGATTTTTATAATTACATTGATGTTGACTCTTTTAGAGTTTCTATTGCTGATTGGAAAAACCTTGATCATTTAGATTTAAGTTGGGTACAAAGAATTGAAAAATGGTCTTATGCAGTCAAAACATTCGTCTCTATGATGCCAAGATCAATCTTTATTGGAATTGGGCCTGGCTGGTCTGGACCCTCACTTGACTCAGGAATGCTAAGGCTTTTTATTGAACATGGAATTATTGGAACAATTTTGTTTTTTGCATTTCTAAATGAAGTATTTAAAAAAAATCGAAGTGCAATTTTTATAATTTTGATGTTACTTCTTAATATGGTTTTTATCGATGTGAATATTGCTTATAAGGTAATGGCATTATTTTTACTTATTGCAGGAGTATTTTTTAGAAATGAAGATTTTATGAACTCATGAATATTATTATTGTGTCAGATTACGCTCATATAGATGGTGGAGCCTCGAGTGTCGCTATAAATTCAGCAATAGCTTTTGCAAAATCTGGCCATAATGTAGTTTTTTTTTCGTCTGTATCACCAATAGATGCTAATTTAAGAATCAATGGAATAGAAGTAATTTGTATTGAATCTTCTGAGCTAACAACTAACCGTTCAAAATCAATTTTAACTGGAATATGGAATATCAGATCTAGAAATTTATTATCAAACTTGTTAGAAAAATATAATAAAACTGAAACAAAAATTTTTATACATTCATGGACTAAATCACTTTCTGCTTCAATATTTTCTGCTGTTATTAAAGCTAAATTTGAATCTTCCTTAATTTTGCATGATTATTTTTCAGTTTGCCCTAATGGTGCCTTTTATAATTTTGAGCAACAAAAAATATGTAATTTCAAGCCATTGGGCTTTTCTTGTATTGCTTCTAATTGTGACAGCAGAAGTTATTCAATTAAGATTTGGAGGTTAGTAAGACAATTTATTTTGAGGAATGTGTTATCCAAATATTTAAAACATGGTGGTAAGTTAATTTTTGTATCTGAATTTAGTGAAACAAAGATGCAAAAATATTTACCAGATAATTATCTTTCTAAGGTTTTAGTCACCCCAATCTTTGGTATTAAGCATTGCCCTAAAATCGATGTTTCTAGTAATAATATGATTGGTTTTATAGGTAGGCTTGTAGATGAAAAAGGAGTTAAGTTTTTAGCTGATTCATTATTACCATATGCTGATAGGGTGGTCTTTATAGGTAGTGGTCCATTAGAAGATTATATTCGAAAAAAAAGTAATAAATATACAATTACTGGATGGTTGCAGCATGATCAATTAGATGATGTTTATAGGACTCTTCGCTTTAATATTTTTTCTAGTGAAATCTTTGAAACTGATGGTCTTGTTATTAAAGAAATTGGAAAATTAGGAATTCCTTCTATTGTCTCCAGCCTCACTGCAGGAAGTAGTTATATTAATAATGGAGATAATGGGATAATTTATAAACCTAACGATTCTTCAAATTTAATAGATAAAATTGATATTCTTAAGAATGATAAGACTCTAGATAAAATTTCTGATAATACTTATAAATATTTTAATCAAGAAATTTCTAGTGAGAAAAAATATATTAATAATCTTTTAAGTTAATTACCTCAAATTATTATGAATTTATTTAAAGTTGGAATAGTCATACCTACATTGAATCCTGGCTCTAGTTTTGAACAGCTTTTAGAAAGTCTAGAGCTACTTCCTTTTAAAAATCTCCGAAAATTAATTATTGATTCTTCTTCTTCTGATCAAACAGCAGATATAAGTGTGAAAAAAGGATGGGAGTTAGAAGTAATTAGGCGTAAAGATTTTAATCATGGAGGAACAAGACAATTTGCTGTAGATTTGTTAAGTGATTGTCAATTATTAATCTTTTTGACTCAAGATGTGATAATTACAAATCCTGGTGTATTTAATTCATTAATTTCTCCTTTTAGTGATCCAAAAGTTGGGGCAGTATGTGGAAGACAATTACCTCATTTAGATGCAAACCCATTGGCTGTACATTTAAGAAATTTTAATTATCCTAAGCAGTCTATTGTTAGAGATTTTAAAGATATTGAAAAAAATGGCCTTAAAACTGCCTTTATGTCAAACTCTTTTGCAGCTTATCGGAGAGAGGCATTATTAGAAGTTGGCGGATTTCCAAAAAATATTATTTTTGGAGAGGATATGTATGTCACGGCAAAAATGATACTTTCTGAATGGAGGGTATCATATGAGGCTAATGCATATTGCCTCCACTCTCACAACTATACATTTTTAGAAGAATTTAAACGATACTTTGATGTTGGTGTTTTTTTTAATCGTGAATTATGGCTAAATGATAATTTTGGAGGTGGGGTTGGAGAGGGCTTGAGCTATGTTAAATCAGAATTTATATATCTGATAAGTAATAATTTTTTTTGGATACCAAGGTCTATTTTTAGTAATTTATGTAAGTTTATAGCTTATAAGTTAGGTAAAAATGAGCGATTTCTTCCAGTTAGTTTAAAGAAAGTGATGACTGTGAATAAAATGTTTTGGAAGGCCTAATTTTTTATAGCTAATATTATTAAATATTAATAATTCTATGATTAAAAAGAATAAATCAAAAAGTGTCGAAATGGATTATAGTTATCTTTTTGGGAAAAGGAAGTTTTCAAATCGAATTAAAAGGTTATTGGATATTGTGCTTGCTGTTATATTGTTAATTATGCTAATTCCTTTTTTTATTCTCTCTGTTCTTTGTATATATCTCTTTTCTGGAAGGCCTATATTTTATTTTTCAAAAAGACGAATTGCTAGAAATAATATTATACAAACCTATAAGTTTAGAACAATGCATCAAGATGCAAATTCTGATAAATATAAGCTTAATGAGCTATATATGGTTGGTGGATTTTTAGACATTCCAATTGAAAGTGAGGTATATACTCGAATTGGTAGAATTTTAGAACGTACTCAATTAGTGGAGACACCTCAGTTTCTTAATATTTTATTTGATGGTATGAGTTTTATAGGTAACCGTCCATTACCCGAAGATAATATTAAGCTTCTTAGAGAGTATGCAAATTGGGAGGCAAGATTTGAATCTCCGTCTGGCATAACAGGCATCTCTCAGGTTATTGGAAAAATATATCTTAATCCAGTAAGCAGGTTAAAAATAGAGTCTATGTACTCAGAGGTTTACAATAGTCCAAGTGGCAATATCTTAAAATGTGATGCTTTTATTTTGTACTACACTATAAAGTTTGTTCTTACTGGAATACCTCTTAAATATGAAACTGCAGTAAAAATTCTAACTTTTGCAAATGGTGGTATTTCTCTTAATGGCAGCATTTAATCAAATTGAAAAAGTCTTAATTACTGGGGCATCTGGCTTTTTAGGAACTTTGGCTAGAGAGATATTTAAAGACAAACAATTGACGTTGATTTCAAGGTCCTCTATAGGCATAAAAAAAAATGAAGTTTGGATAAAAGCAGAAGATTTGACTGATCATGAATGGTGGGGAATGTTTAATTTTGATCATAAATATGATTTAATACTGCACTTTGCAGAGCCAGTAAAGAATCTATTAAATAAAAGAAGTATTGATAGTGTTGTTCAAAGTCATATAAATTTTCTTTCAAATGCTAGCAATTTAGGAGCTTATGCCATTTATCCTTTAACAGCATATTGCTATGATAAGACTCTCAGTAAGAGACAATTCATATACCTTCAAATCAAAAATAGAGTTAGTTTATCATTGAGAGATGATAAAAATATATTGCTTCCAATATTCCACCCCTTAGTTGATTTTGGAGGAGGGCTTTCTAAACTTATTGCTTTAGAAAAAAAAATTCCATTTATAAATTTATTTTGTTCTTTTAATGCCCAGATACCTATTCTAAAAAGAAAGGATTTAGAGCTTTTTTTTGTCAATCTTGATCACAGTAATTCAAATCTTTTAGATATTTATTCAAATACTAGTCATGTCTCTCAACTTTTTTATAGAAAGGAAAGGTTTGATTTAAAGTTTATTTCTGTTGCATTTAAATTTCTATGTTTTTTATTCTTTTTTCTTCCTCAAATTAGCCTGTTAGTTAGTGGTAGAAAAATTAATAAAAAGTAATTACTGTATATTAATGAAGTAAAGGCATGAGTCTTTTGATAGATATGTCTAATGCCAGATTTTATTTGCTATGCCGTTTGTCTGAATTGCAATAATCTGGGAATAAATTATTAGTTTTTCCAGAAGTAAAGTAGGCGGCCAAGCCAATCCACCCCATTTGATGTACAACCAATTTCACTCAACAGTAACGGATTGTTTTCGGATGGACCCCTGTATAAATCCGTAATTCCATGTTTAGAATTCTCAATCGGATTCCAATCCAACAAACTCATTTACCACAATAATACATTAAACGACAACAAATCATTTATCTTCTTATCCATTATCTTCATGATAGAGAAGGGTGGAGTTACAGAAAGATATCACAGTGGTTGAATCAGAGTGGAATAAAGACCCATACAGGGAAGAACTGGTTTAGTTCATCGGTTATCTCAGTCTTAAAGAGAAAACATGAAAGAGATATAAGGAATGAACAGATAAGAAATCAACATTTCCATACCAAAATCTCAAAATTTGAGGTCAATTACTATATTTGTGATTGATTTCAGTAGTAGAATTAACTCATAGTTCAAAAAAGACTAATACTATGAAAAAACAATTCAGTATATTTCTACTTGTTTTTTTTATATCTGCAAATATTAATGCAGAGATATCAGGTGTTAATATTCGTAATCTTACACAACTCTATAATAATCAGATTTCAAAAGTACTTGTTGGGAATAAACTATTTGGTCATTATGATGATGGTCTTTATCGTGGTCCTGTAGAAGAAATACATTATAAAAATGGAGATTATGAAATCACGGCAAATGGAAAAAACTATAGAGGTAAATGGAAAACTTTGCATAATGAAATTTGCTACAAACAAAGCAATTGGGATGATTACAAATGTGCTTTAGTATATGTAGGATTTAATGATGGAATGAAATTATATTTTGTCGAAAAAATTGAAAGAGGTGCTATTTATGTTGTAGGAATGATTTATGAAGAAATATATAAATCTATAAAACTATGAAAAAACTAGTAATACTTCTAATCTCTATCTTTATTTCAATCAACTCTTATAGTGGAATCTTTAATGAAAAAAATATTTGTTTTGAAACAGATGGGCAAAATATTGTTTTTTTGCTAAATGAGACTAATCCATATACTGGTGAATACTTATGTAAATATGAGAATGGTCAAAAGGAAAAAGAGGGACGATATATTGATGGTAAATTGATTGGCAAATCGACTACATGGTATGAGAGTGGTCAGAAAAAATCAGAAGCAAATTACAAAAATGGTAAATTAGACGGTAAATCGACTTGGTGGAATAAGAGAGGTCAAAAGATAAGGCAAAAAGAATATAAAAGTGGTAAATTAGATGGAAAGTTGATTGAATGGTTTCAATTCAATGGTGAGATAAAAAATGAAGAAAATTACAAAAATGGGAAGATTTTATTTTAACGAGTGTTAACTAACCAATCCTACCTCAGCAGGGTGCGATCCAAATTCATTCAACAGTTACGGAATGAATTTGTCTATCATAAGAAAGTTAATCTTTCTGAGGCTTGATGCCTTTTCCAAAAAGCATTAATTCTCTAGACTAACATAAGAATTTATTAGTGGTTCTAACAGGGATAAATTAACTGATTTTTCATAGTAGACCACTGTTAAATAATCACTCATAATTAACTCCCGTGAACGGCATCATCTATGCATTCTTCAAATACATTTAGTCCTTCAATTAGTGCTTCCTTATTAATCGATAATGGTGGGGCGAGTTTTATTGATTCTCTCCCAGTATGAATAACTAGTAAGCCCTTATGGAAAGCCATTTCAGAAATGGTGTCACATAAGGAAGTAAGTGGATTACCATGTTTATCTTGGAAAATGACTCCAGCAATAAGGCCTTTACCATATACATATTTAATATGCTCAGGAAATTGTGACATGATAATATTCAGTTTTTCGTGAAAAATCTGGCCCAATTCAAATGAATTATCTATCAAATGATCTTCTATAAGTGCTTCAAGATTCGCTTTTCCAGCTGCACAACAGAGGGGATTAGCAGAATGAGTAGAACTCATAGAGCCAATATCGGGAAGATCTAATATCTCCTTAGATCCTAAAACTATTCCCAGAGGCAATCCGGAACTTGCGCCTTTGCCGCAACACAAAATATCAGGTTCGATATCATAATGCATATAACCAAAAAGCTTCCCAGTTCTTCCAAAGCCTGACTGCATTTCATCAAAAGCAACTAACAAATTATGCTTACTTGCAAATAAAGATATTTCTTCAATAATTTCATCAGGATAAAATATAGCTCCCCAACCTTGAAATGTTTCCAACATAATGCCACACAAATCAGTCTCTGGATTCAGATTCTTTGATTTAATAAGCTTTTGTAATTGGTTACAGAAAAAACTAGAAGGATCTTTTTTATATTCATCTTGCCATTGGTAAGGAAATGCCAAATGATGTATATTAGGGTCATGATAACCTATCCATTCTTTTGCGGTAGGATTACCACTCATCATTAGAGCTCCTAGTGTTCTTCCATGGAAAGCACCTTCAAAACAAATGATACCACAGCGTTTTTTTCCATTATTTTGACCATTCAATCTCATTAACTTTAATGCAGCTTCAGTTGTTTCAGTACCTGTTGATAGTAAAAAAGCTTTTTCAAATTTTTTTGGTGTATTTTCAATTAAATATTCTAAATAGTCAGATCGCTCCTTACTAGCAAAAGTATATGTGTGTAGAAGTGGTTTTTTTATAACATCAGTCAAAGCATTAAGAATTCTTTTGTTACCATGCCCTGCATTGGACACAAATATAGTGCTGGTAAAATCTATCCAACGATTACCCCAAGCATCTCCTATTATAAAGTCTTCAGCATAATCCCAAACCATTGGAATTTGATCATGCATTGAATGGGATTCATACTTATAGATGACCTCGATAATAGGTAAACTTTCAGGAACAGGTAAAGGGGTTTGAATCTTTCTGTATTCTGTCTCTACTGGACTCACTTTTTTAGGTTGAAGCGAAAATGTAAAATTAGCCATAATTTCTCTTGATTAAGATTGATATAAAACTTTGACAAGATCCACACTTAAAACACTTTCTAACAACTCTCTAACAACACCATCTCCACCATTTGTACTCAACACTATTCTGGACACTTTCTTAATCTTTGAATGGCTATCTGCTGGACATGCTGTATAGCCACATAACTGCATGACTAGATAATCATTGAGATCATTACCTATGTATAAAATATTTTTCAAATTATAGTTTTTTAAATCAACAAGCTTTTTAAGAGTTTCAACCTTATTAGTAACGCCTTGTAATACCGGAACTCTTAGCTTTCTTGCCCTAGCTGCTACTACAGGATTTTTTTCTGTTGAAATAATGTAAACTGGTTTTTTTAGTTTACGTAGAACTTCAAAAGCCAAGCCGTCTGCTCGACTACAACTCACACTTTCGTTACCATCTTCATCTATTTGAACAAAATTATTAGTCAAAACTCCATCAAAATCAAAAATAAATACATCGATATTATCTAAAGAAATTTTCATAATTATTACCGGTCAATCATGAAAATGAAGATACCCAATTTCAAATAATTTATCTCACTCATCATGATTACTCATATTTATTGATGATACTATCTTGAAATATCATTTAAATTATTAAATAATTATTAGTTTATAAAAAATATTTATTTATATATAATTATAAGTTAATAATTTAAATGATAATAAAAATATGTCTTTAAAAGTACTATTAGTGGTTTATGATGATGGTTCATTTGATCATTCTTTTCCTATGGGTTTAGGAGCGCTTGCGGGTGTTCTTAAAAAGGATGGCCACGAAATTTCTGTATGGAATCAAGATATGCACCATTGGCCAGATGATTTTTTAACAACGTATCTCGACAAAAATATATTTGATGTTGTTATTTTGAGTGTAATTGCTGGATATTATCAATACATAAAAGTAAATAATTTATCTAAAGCCATAAATAATTCTAAAAATCGTCCTTTTTTTGCGATGGGCGGATATGGACCGACTCCAGAACCTGAATTTTGGCTTAAAAAAACTGGTTGTGATCTAGTTGCTTTGGGAGAAGGAGAGATTATAGTTTCAAAATTAATGGATGCAATTGAAAGCAAAAAATCTCTTAAGAGCGTTCCTGGAGTTGCGTGGTTAGAAGATGGTAAATTTCAGCAAACTCCTAGAGCTCCCTTAATTGAGGATTTGGATTCTCTGCCCCCGATTCCTTATGAACTGTTTCCTATGGATTATTATAGAATGTTGAGATTGCCTAAAATAAAGGCAACAGATTTTGCTTTTCCATTAATGTCAGCGAGAGGTTGTTCTTTTAAATGTACCTTTTGTTATCGTATGGATACAGGGTATAGAATGAGAAGTCCCAAAGATTTGTTGGATGAAGTTGAATTGCTTTATAGAGATTATGGCATTACATATATTTCTTTCCAAGACGATCTTCTAATGTCGTCTGTTATTCATACAGAAGAAGTCTGTAAAGAATTTCTTGAACGTGACTTACCTGTGAGATGGAACTGCAATGGAAGATTAAATTATTGCTCTGAGGAGCTGCTGCAATTAATGAAAGATGCGGGATGCACATTTATTAATTATGGAATAGAAAGTATGGACCAAACAGTATTAAATAATATGAAGAAAGGGTTAAGGCCCGACATGATTATACAAGGTATTGAAGATACTTTGAAAGTTGGAATAAGCCCAGGTCTTAACTTCATTTTTGGTAATAAGGGTGACAATAAGGAAACTATTAAAACAACTGTTGATTTTTTATTAAAATATGATGATTTTTCTCAAAAAAGAACAATAAGACCCGTCACCCCTTATCCTGGCTCTCCTCTTTATTATGATGCAATTGAGATGGGTTTATTAGACAAAGATAATCCTTGTGAAGATTTTTATGAAAATAAACATTTAAACTCTGATTTAATCTGTTGCAACTTTACTGAATTGAGCGACGAAGAGTTTTACGAGTGTTTAAGATGGGCAAATAAAACATTAATGAAAAACTATTTTGATAGACAAAAAAATAGCACTTTAGAGCAAATTGATTATCTTTATAAAGAAAAAGATATTGCTTTCAGAGGCTTCAGACACAACGTGGGCAAAGGCCAGATAGGAAATGTAAAAACAAAAGAAGAATATGCCAAAGAAGCTAAAGCTATACAAGCAAATAAAAAATATTATGCATCAGGTGCTATGGATGGAACAATAGATTCCCGCCCCAGTGCAGGACTTGTCAATTGGGAATCATCTCGAACTGGTGACGCAGAAAGATTTTCTCAAGATCAATATGAAGCTAACGGAAAACGTTATAGTCCGGAAACAAGTTTTGCAAATTATTTAAAGAAAAAAGAAATCAGAATGGCAGCAAAAAAAGAAGTGCGCGTTGTTTTGAACAAAGTTAAAGTTACCAATGCAATAAAAGTGGAAATCGCCCCTTAAAACATCATAAGTTTTTTTTCATAAGCGGTTAAATTATCAAAAAAATACTTAAAAATATTAAATTAATTTCTGTTAAGAGAAAAAAGGTAGCAATAGGCTTCCCCCTGAAAGAAATCTCATATTCAAGAGATAGTTGATCTTGATTACCTTAAGAATGGGTAGATTGGATTTCAAAATATGGAGATGATATTCAAAAGGATTTTAAAAGACCTACTATTGTTTTTTTTAAGAGGATCATTAATAGAATAGTTTTTTCTCCTATGATGGGGGAAACTAGAGAAGGTAAAGACACTCAACGAGGTCATAGTTTCAGTAACAACTAAATTTTATAATTTCCATGTATATAACACCACCATTCAATGACATAGACAATCAAGAGATTAATAAATTCTTGAGATCATGTCTATTTGTAACTTATAGTGTCTTCAGATGATAATGTATTGCGTTTAAATCATAAAAATGTTATGAGGTCAGGTTGTCTCCCATGTAATCGATGTGGAGTTTGCTGAAGCAATGTCTGTATTAGGAATATGCTTTATTGGTAGTGGATCTCATTCAGAACGGATAAAAAAAAATATTTCAAATATAGGCCATAAATTTAATCTCATAGAGCATGATAGAACCCTTGATTTAGATCAGCAACCTGATGTTCTTGATTGTGATATTATTTTTATAACTTCACCAAATAATACACATATTGATTATCTAAGAAAGATAAGTACTTGTTATCAGGGTTATGTTTACTGCGAAAAACCTCCAATAAATAAATTGGAAGATTTAGAAATTTTTGATTCAATTAATCCATCTAAATTTTTCTTTGGATTTAACCTTAGATATTCTGAAATTCATAAATTTATACTTCAAACAAAAGAGAAGTTTGATTTAGGAGAGCTGATTAATATCAATATGCATATGTCTTATCCTTTCTCTGTGAAAGAAGATTATAAATACTCATGGAAATCTGATAGTAATAAATCCCCAAGTGGGGTAATTGAGAATATAGGAATTCATCTCTTAGATTTATCAGTGACATTTTTGGGAGCAGTAAAAGAAGTTTTTTTAAACTCAACTAATATAAATAAAACTGGAACAGCTGAAGATACTGCTTCTGTATCTCTTCTTCATGAAAATGGATCTACATCACAAACATTTGTTTCTTATGCTACTCTTGCAAGAGAAGATATCTATTTTTCATTTGAAAGGGGTGATGTCAATTACAATGGTATTGAATTCAATGTATATTTCCCTAGAGAAACATTTAATCAGGAAGGGCTATCTATTCCTCCACCAGTAGTTTTGTCTAAAAGCATCGATAGTGAGATATTACACTCTGATTCATTAAAAAACTGTATAGATTATTTTATTAATATTGTCTTAAGTAACCATGATTTTAATCATGATCTATTCAAAAATTCTAGAATTTCAACATCAGCTATGCTTGGCAAGGCTGAAGATTGATAAGGTGAAACTCTAAATTGAAAAATGGGTAGTATTTATGTCTAGAATATTTACTGCTTAAAACTACTCCACTGTAGTGGAATGGTTTTGGATAGAACCCTATATGAAACCGTAATCCCATGTCTAGAATTCTCCATCAAATTCCAATCCAACAATCTCATATATCACAAAGAATACACCAAACGACAATAGATTATTTATATTCTCATTAAACATCTCCATAATATAGAAAGGTGGAGTTATAAAAGATATCTCAATGGTTGAATAGAGTGGAATTAAGACTCATAGAGGCCATAATTGGTTTAATTTCTCTGTTAGTTCTGTCTTGAAGAAACAACATGAGAGAGTTGTAAAAGATGTTTTTATGGATAAATTAAATGAAATAGATTACTATGACATTTTTTGTGACGAACAAGTTTGTTTCTTTGGAGATTCTTTAGAATCTTATTATTTTGATGATAATCATCTATCTCTTGTTAGTGTTAAAAAATTTAGGAGACTTGTGGATAACATTTTTTTAAGTAATTAGCTTAACAAAACTCCATCTAAAAATATAATATTGATAAGCATTCATAGCAACAGAATAATTACCATGAAGTTCTACCACCGTCAACCGCGACTATTGATCCATTTAAATAACTTGATGCATCACTTAGCATCCAAAGCAATGTGCCCTGATATTCGTCAGCTTTCGCCATTCTACCTAATGGTATTCGCTTATGCGCCTCCTTTAAGAAATCATCGGGTTGGCCATTTTCAACACCTCCTGGGCACATTGCATTACAGCGCACATTCTTATCAGCCCAATAAGTTGCTAAATATCTTGTCAAGCCAATCAGTCCGGTCTTAACAACGGAGTAAGATACAGGCTTTACACTTTGGTTATGTTCATCAACACCATCTTTCGCGTATAGTCTTTGATCTGGAGCCATCAATCCCAAGTCTGATGAAATATTGATGATCGAGCCACCATCGGGATTTTTTGAAATTGCAAACCCGTAATGCTTTGCACATAAAAAAGAGCCTGTCAAACCAACAGCAATATCATCACCCCAAACTTCTAAAGGGAAATTTTCTAATCTAGAAAAGTTTACCTTTTTGCTATCTTCCAATTTTGGATTATTTGCAGCATTATTAACTAGTCCGTCGATTTTTCCAAACCTCTTAATCAACTTTTCAACATTCTTCTCGATCATTTTTTCATCGGTAATATCAATTGTAAAGCCAACTGCATCTACCTTGTATTTATCGTTTAATTCATTAGCAAGCTCATCAACTGCCATTTGTGATAAATCTAGCAATATTGGTATACCTCCATAGCACGCAACTACTTCAGCATGCTTTCTACCTAGCAACCCTGTTGCGCCAGTAATAACAATAACCTTATTATCCAATCTAAATAATTTTTCTAACATTAAAGCATTCCTACAGTTTACCCACCATCAATCGCTAGAGTAGTGCCAGTAATAAATTTCGCCCTATCTGAACATATAAATACAGCCGCATCCGCAATTTCTTGTGGCGATGCAAAACGATTTATTGGTACAGTTGATTTGATGATATCATCTTTACAAGACAATATGTTGACGAAGATTTACTGCAATAGGCTTTTCAGCTTCATAAATTCGCTTTTCACCATCTCCCATTGCAAGCTCAATTTTTCTAACTGCTCCCACTAATTGAATAAAGCCTAATGGCTCAACAGAGGCAGACTGGTCTGAGCCATACATTGATCTATCCATTGTAATGTGCCTCTCAAGTGAAGTAATTCCCAAAGCTGCAGCTGCATAAGATATTGCTAGTCCTACTTCATGTCCACTATAGCCAACATCACAATTAAATTTTTCTCTTAATGTCTTAATCATATTAATATTAGCATCTTCATCTTTCATTGGGTAAGTTGAAACTGTGTGCATTAATTCAAATGAGCAGTGCGCATCTCTAAAAACATCCACTGCAGTTTGAATATCACTATATTTCGTCATGCCTGTAGAAATAAAGGTATGCCTGCCTTCGCTAGCGACTTCTTCTAGTAATTTTGTATTCACAATCATTGCTGAAGCAATCTTATTATATTTCAAATTAAATTGACGCAAGAATTTTTGTGAATTTATATCCCAAGCACTTGCAAACCATTCGATCTTTTTTTCTTTACAATACTCTCCAATCTCTTTATATTCATCTGCACTAAATTCCAAGCCTAATTTTTGATCCCTTTGAGTTGTACCCCACTGACTATCTCTTGGGGAGTTTAAAAATTCTTGAGTATAAACTTGATCTATATCTCGCTTTTGAAACTTAACACAATCGGCACCAGCAAAATATGCAGTATCGATGAGTTTCTTACAAATATCCATATTACCATTGTGATTAATACCTATTTCTGCAATTATAAAAATTGACATAATTCTCCTATGAATTTACTTTATATATAATTTTAATAAAATCTATGTTTAACACTTCTTCTAATAATTCTCTAACAATGCAATTTCCACCATTTTGGATTAATTGAGCTATATGGTCTCCTATGAAATATGCTGGTTTAAAGCCTTGATTGATAGAATTTTCCTTAGTTTCAATCGATTGATTAATCAATCGTTTTATATAATACAGTATTTACTCATTAATCATCTTCTGAAAGCTCCTATTTGAACAATATGTTTTTTATCAAATTCTACGATTTTATGGCAATCTTTGAGCATTGTTATTTATAAGTAATAATAAGTACTGTTATTTCTTTACCTAGATCTTAAATTACCTTCATTACTTCTCGAACGTGGTGAATTTTTTCCATATGGACTCCTGTATGAATCTGTAATCCCATGTTTAGAATTTTCAATGGAATTCCAATCCAACAAACTCATTTATCAAAAAGAATACACCAACCGACAACAAATCATTTATGTTCTTATCAATCATCTTTACGATAGGGAAGGGCGGGGTTATCGAAAGATATCATAATGGTTGAATCAGAGTGGAATAAAAACCCTTAGAGGAAAGAACTGGTTTAGTTCTTCTGTTATCTCAGTCTTAAAGAGAAAACACGAAAGAGATTCAAGGAATGAGCAGATAAGAAATCAACATTTCTCTGCAAAAATCTCAAAGTTTGAGGTCAATTACTATATTTTTTAATTAACTTTAATAGTAGAATAGAGTTCTAGTTTAAAAAGACTAATAAATATGAAAAAGCAGACAATTGAAGAATAAAATTGGAGTTATCCAGGGTCGTTTGCTACCAAAATATAAAGGTAGGTACCAGGCTCATCCAGTTGGATATTGGAAGGATGAGTTTTTTATCGCAAGTTCTATTGGTCTTGATTGCATAGAATTCATTCTCGATTTTAATGATGCAAAGATTAACCCGTTAATTAAAGATGGCGGCATTGAGGAAATTAAAAAAATTGTCGTTGACTCAGGAGTTCAAGTGAATACTATCTGCGCTGATTATTTTATGGAAGCACCCCTACATTCAAAAGATGTTAATCTAGCTAATTATAGTAAGGACATGCTAATAGTTTTATTAGAGAGTGCTATTAAGCTAAATGTTTCTGACATTGTGATACCTTGTGTTGACCAGTCCAAATTGTCTAATCAAGAGGAAATTGAGAGATTCATTGAAGCTATTATGCCTTTAGTGAGGGTTGCAGAAGATAATAATATTAATTTTTCTTTAGAAACTGACTTGCCTCCTAAACAGTTTTTATCTTTACTTGAATATTTTGATTCTAGTAATGTAACGGTTAACTATGATATTGGTAATAGTGCGGCTCTTGGGTATAACCCAGAAGAGGAGTTGACTGTATATGGCCATAAGATTTCAGATATTCATATCAAAGATAGGGTTTTTGACGAGGGACCAATTGTATTGGGTGAAGGTGATGCAGATTTTAATGCTTTCTTTAAGAAATTAATTGAATTTGATTATAAAGGGCCGTTTATTATGCAAACCTATCGTGATGATGAAGGTGTTGAGATTTTTAAAAAACAACTAAACTGGGTTAGTTCATACTTTAATGCTCAATGATTTACTTACGTTTAGTAAAAATATTATGAGGCTCTATCATGATTAAATCTATAAGGCATACTGGTATTGTGGTTAGAGATTTACAAAAAGTAGCAAATTTTTATAGATCTTTAGGGTTTGTTGATTTTAGTCAAGATACTGAAGAAGGAAGTTTTATAGATCAAGTAACCGGACTAATTAATACAAAATTAGAATGGATTAAGCTTAAAGCTCCAGATGGTTATTTATTAGAATTGCTTAAATATCACTCCCACTTGGAAAGTGAACACATATCTCAACAAAGGTCAAATAAACTAGGCTGTTCACACATTGCATTTACTGTTGAGAATATTGATAAAACTTGCAAAATAATTAGGTGGTTAGGTGGCTCAGTTGTTAATCCTCCAGCAACAACTAACAATAATAAAGTTAAAGTAGCTTATTGCCATGATATTGAAGGTGTTTTAATGGAAATTGTGGAGATTCTATAAAGTGACTAAAATTCATTCCAAAGGTAATTTTAAGTTTTCAAATGTTTTATAAGATATGAAAGATATTGTTGCATTAATACCAGCAAGAAGTGGCTCTAAAGGTGTAATTAATAAAAATATTATGTTGTTCAATGGTATTCCTTTAATTGCTTATTCTATTGCTGCTGCCAAAAAAACAAAATTAATTGACCGTGTTATAGTTTCAACTGACTCCGAAGTTTATGCGGAAATTGCTCTCAAATATGGAGCAGAAGTTCCATTTTTAAGGCCTAAAAATATATCGGGTGATAATGCAACTGATCAACAATTTTTTAGTCATGCAATTGATTGGCTTAAAGAGAATGAATTATTTATACCTAAGTTTATTGCTCATTTAAGACCCACGACCCCCATAAGAGACCCTCAGATTTTGGACAAAGCATTAAATGGTTTTATTAATAGCCAATATTCAGCCTTGAGGTCATGTCATGTAATGTCTGAATCTTCATATAAGACATTTGAGATTGAAGATATGAAATTGAAGGCTATTTGTAGTGGGATTTTTGATATTGAAAGCTCTAGTCATGCGAGACAGTCTTATATAAAAACTTTTAATGCTAATGGTTATATTGATATTATTCGTTCTGATATGATTAAAAATCAAGGTGGTATGCTTGGTAGCAGTGTAAAAGCATTTATTACAGATATTTCATATGAGTTGGATAGCTTAAATGATATAGAAATTATGGAATTAATTATGAAAAAAAAATCAAAAATCCTTAAATCTCTTTTTGATTGATTGAGGCTATAAAATATGCAATTTAAGCCAATTCATAGTAGGTAAAAATTATTATTTATTGCGATTCTTTTCAAAATAAAATAAAATAAAATAAAAAGATAAATGAAAAGCAAATAAATATAAGCTATGAAAATTATATTAATCAACTATTCGATTTCGACTGCAAATGATTAAAACTAAAATACTGAAAGGTAAAAATGTATTTATTTCAGGTGGAAATGGTGCTATTGGTTTAGCTATTGCTAAAATATTAGCAAGCCATGGATGCAATCTATTTCTTACTGGCAGAAATCAAATAGAACTTAAAGAAATTAGTGATGATTTATCTAATTTTAATATTAATGTTTCATATCAAGAAGGGGATTTACGAGATATAAATGAAATATATCACATAATTACACAAGCTTATTCTTTTGTTAAACATTTTGATGTCGTTATAAATACTGCTGGCACATTCCCTCAGTTGAATTTACATGATTCTAGCGACGATAGCTATAATGATTCAATGAACGTAAACTTTCTTGCTCCGTTTATTTTCTCAAGGGAATTTTCAAAGAAAATGGTTGCCCAGAAATGGGGGAGAATTGTAAATATAGGATCTGTTTCTTCTTACAATGGGTATAAATCAACAAGTCTTTATTGCGCTTCAAAACATGCTCTTTTAGGCTTTACAAGATCAATTCATGAGGAGCTTAAGCAATATAATGTCAGAGCTTACATAATTTCACCATCATCGACTCTATCAAAATTGGGGAAAGAATTAAAGGGCCAAGACTACAGCACCTTTCTTGATCCTGCTGAGGTGGCAGAATATATTTTAATTGTGTTATCGCAAAATAGTAATCTACATTCAAAAGAAATTTTACTTGAAAGAATTGAGATTAGATAATATGGAACAAGATTAATGAGAGATTATTTAGAGGTTGTGTATAACGAAATTGAACGGCCATACACGGAGTACCCAAAAACGCTGATTTCTTATTTGTTTGATAAATTTAAAATGCAGAAAGGAATGAAGCTTTTGGAACCTGGTTGCGGAAGAGGTACGCATTTGAGAATTTATAGAGACTTAGGAATAGAAGTTTATGGGATCGATGTTGCACCTAGGGCACTAGAATTAGCTAGTGACCTGGATATTAGCGTATGTAATTTGAACCAAGAAAAAATTCCTTATCCAGATAATTATTTTGATGTCGTATACAGCAAATCTTTCTTAGAACACCTTAAAGATCCAATCTTTTTTTTAAAGGAGGCATATAGAGTTTTAAAGCCAGGTGGGTTTATATTATCATTGGTACCTGACTGGGAATCTCAACATCAAACTTATTACGATGACTACACTCATATAAGTCCTTTTACGATTGTTTCTTTGAAACAAATTAAATTATTGACAGGCTTTGAAAATATAAAAGTTAACAAATTTAGACAACTTCCAATTACTTGGAAGTTTCCTTTAATTAACCATCTATGCAAATTAATCAGCCCTTTTATTCCTGTCAGAACAAAAATTAAATTCTTTCAATGGTCTAGAGAGCTAATGTTGTTAAGTGTTGCATCTAAACCCAAGGTTTCTTAATGGATCTTTCTTTAGTCAATAAGCGTGTATTAATAACGGGAGCCTCGAGAGGTATTGGAGCTGCAACTGCACACACTTTTCTTCAAGAAGGTGCTAAAACATTTGTAGTTTCGAGAGGCTCTAATATTCTCTATAAGACCAAATCAAGGCTTGTTCAAGAATTTAGTGAAAGTCAGATAGAGGTTGATGAATGTGATTGCACAAATCCTGATGCATTATTAGATCTTAAAAGAAGAGTTCAAGATAAATGGGGTGGTTTAGATGTTTTAGTAGCTAATGTAGGCGATGGCACTAGTGTAGATGATGACTTACCAGATTCGATACAGTGGGAAAAAACATGGAAAAATAATTTTGAAGCATCTCTTTACACCGCCCGTGCATTTTTACCAATGCTGAAAGAATCAAAAGGCTGTTTAATTTTTGTATCTTCAATAACTGCTATGGAAGCATTTGGCGCTCCTGTTGACTACTCTACTGCTAAAACCGCTATTGCAGCATTAGCTAAAAATATGGCTCGTAAACTTGCTCTAGAAGTAAGAGTAAATGCTGTAGCACCTGGTAATATTATTTTTCCTGGAAGTTCATGGGATGATAAGATGAATCTTGATCCTAGTAAAACTAAAAATATTATTAAAGAAAATGTTCCAATGAATAGATTTGGAAAGCCTGAAGAAGTTGCAGATGCTATAGTTTTCCTCTGCTCTGATAGAGCTAAGTTTATTACAGGATCAACTTTAGTTGTTGATGGTGGTCAGACAGTGGGAATTTTTTAGTCATGATAAATGATTCTAAAAAAAAGTTGACCTGTAAGAGCATCTGAAGATGATTTTTAGATAGGTTTGAAGGACTATATACTAACCAATTTCACCAATTTTAATGTACACCCAAAACTACTCAACAGTAACAGATTGTTTCCGTATGGAACCTTTATTGAAACCGCAATCCCATGTCTAGAATTCTCAATCGAATTTCAATCCAACCAACTCATTTACCAAAAAGAATACACTAAACGACAACAGATCATTTATCTTCTTATCCATCATCTTCATGAGAGAGAAGGGTGGGGTTACAGAAAGATATCCAAATGGTTGAATCAGAGTTCCATATTGACCCACACTGGGAAGAACTGGTTCTCTTCATCTGTTATCTCAGTCTTAAAGAGAAAACACGAAAGAGATCTAATGAATGAACAGATAAGAAATCAATATTTCCCCACCAAAATCTCAAAGTTTGAGGTTAATTACTATATTTTTGACTAACTTCAGTAGTAGAATTAACTTCTAGTTCAAAATAATCCGTAATTATGAAAAAAATAATACTACTGGTACTTGCTCTTCAATTATCAGCATTTTCTGTAATAGCAGGAAAAAATACCAACACTTGGGATTACCCTTTTTTAGCATTTGATAAATTTGAAACTAAAGGATCTCAAGATTTTTATCAATTTCAATCAAACCTAAAAGAAGATAAGGATGTTTTAAAAGAATTTGAAAATAATAAGAAAACTGGACTAATTAGTTATTTGCTATTTGAGAATAACAAAATTGTAATAGATGAGTCTGATATTCCAAGACAAGTTCAAGGGGATAGAATTATTGATGGTTTGTTACCCTCACACTCAATGGGTAAAAGTTTAGTATCTTATATTACAGGTCACGCAATTTGTGAAGGATACATTGAAAGTGTTGATGAAAGATTATCTGGTTGGGATGTAATTGAAAATACTTTATATGAAGATCAGGTATTAATTGATCTCTTAAATATGTCAGCAGGAGATCAAGAATATATTGGACAAAGACTCGACCCTCAAGAAGATAATTTCTTAAAAGGATCTAAAGTAAATGGAAATCTAATTCCATTAAAAAGAATAATGGAATTAGATTTACTCAATAGTAAAAAATCTAAACCTGTATATAACTATAGTGCCTTAACCACTCATGTTATATTGAATTATGTAATTCATAAAACTGATGATGATTGGCAAAAATTATTAAATAAAGTTTTTAATGAACACGTCAAAGTTAAAAATAATGTTTATTTTACTAAAACACCAAAAGTTGGTCGATATGAAGAACTTGTTGGATATGAGCAGACAGGCAGATATAGTTTTTATGCGACAAGATACGATTATTTAAGGATTGCCAAAGCAATTATGGAAGATTGGAATAATGATACTTGTGCCGGTAAATATTTAAAAACAATTTATGATAGAAGGATTGAAAAGGCAGACAACATAAAAGATCCAGATAGTGTTGGTCTTTATACACAAAAGTATGGAGGTCAATTTCATTTTGATATTTATGGATTTAAAAAAGGAAGAAAAATTTTAGGAATGGATGGATTTGCAGGTCAACAAATTTTGATTGATGTAGATAATGAAAAAATAATAGTCGTTAATTCTTTATATAGAAATTATGATTGGAAAAAAATAGTTTATGACAAACTTGCACCTTCAAATATACAAAGTTCAAACAGTTCACAATGTCCTGACGGTGGTGAACTAAAAAAGACGATTTCTGAAGATGGAACTTATTTTGTGTATAAGTGCAGTAGTTAAAGATTGTGAATTTTATGAGAGTCTTACTTTATTAACTAATCCAACCCTTAAAAGGGTCCATACAGAATCACTCAACAGTTACGGAATGAATTTGGATGGAACCCTATATGAAACCGTCATACCATGTCTAGAATTCTCAATCGAATTCCAATCCAACAAACTCATATATCACAAAGAATACACGAAACGACAACAGATCATTTATGTTCTGATTAAACATCTCCACGATATAGAAGGGTGGGGTTATCGAAAGATATCACAATGGTTGAATCAGAGTGGAATTAAGACCCATAGAGGCAAGAAATGGTTTAATTCATCCGTTATCTCGGTTTTAAAGAGAAAACACGAGTATGACCTAAGGGTTCAACAGATAAGGAATCAACATTTCCCCACTAAAATCTCAAAGTTTGAGGTCAATTACTATATTTTTGACTGAATTTAATTTTTGAGTTAAATTAATAATGAAATGAAGTTCATGGTATAAAATATGCCCAATACTTCAACTTCTTATGCACTGTTACAGAAAATGTTGAACAATATTTTAGGTAAGAAAATAAAAATATTATTTGTTGCAATATTTAGCATTACCTTTTTAACGAGTTGTTCAAATATTGCTCAAGATAGTCAAAATCAAACTCAAATTTTAATTGAGTATGCATTATATGATTTTCCACTACCAGAAGATGGTGAAATTCAAATGGACAGTACAGTTATTTTGGGCAGTGGTGATTTGTGGGCAGGTCAGATTATATTATTAAGTAAATCCTCACCTGTTGAGTTAATAAAATATTTTACTGAATCTGCTAAATCCTCGGGTTGGAACCTTGCATCGTCAACTATATCTGAAAAAGTTTTATTAGTTTTCAATAAAAATGAGAGGATTGCAACTATTGAAATAAGTAAATATAAAAGAAGTCTTTTTAGTGTTGCGTTCTCAAAACAAATTGGTGCTCCCAAAACAAAAGTAAAATTAGCAATAAATCATCCTAATTCTGTTCAAAATGTTCCTGAATCTATTGCAACAGAATAGATGATTAAATAATCAACCAAACTCACTCAACAGTTACGGAATGAATTCGGATGGAACCCTATATGAAACCGCAATCCCATGTCTCGAGTTCACCATGGAATTTCAATCCAACCAACTCATTTACCAAAAAGAATACACTAAACGACAACAGATCATTTATATTCTTATTTCATATCTTCACGATAGAGAAGGGTGGGGTTACAGAAAGATATCACAATGGTTGAATCAGAGTGGAATAAAGACCCTTAGAGGGAAGAACTGGTTTTCTTCATCAGTTATCTCAGTCTTAAAAAGAAAACATGAAAGAGACCTTATGAATGAACAGATCAGAAATCAACATTTTCCAAGTAAGATTTCAAAGTTTGAAGTCAATTACTATGTTTTTGATTGATATTAATTGTAGAATCAATATAATGAAAAAACTCCTCCTATTTACACTACTCACTCTTTCTTTTTCAAGTTTTGCAGAGATACGATGTGGTGGAGATTTATGGAATATTCAAGAAGTTGTTACACAACATGATAGTTACCAAGTTACGATCACTAAATATGCCTGTACAAAGGGAGGTGAGTTTATTGATGGTCAATTCTATGATGAATATGGTAAACCTACTACACCTATAGAGCATTGGCATGCAGACTATTCATTTTCTGGACAAATTATTGACTCTGATAACAATGTAGTTGTTGATTTTATTGGTGGTGGAAATGAGTTAACTGTTGTTGATACTCCAGATGGGTTTCCTCTTTTAACTATTCTGAGTTCTTTTTATGGTGCTTCCAACACCTCTCATACTTACCTACTTTATTCAACTTCCCCCGAACTTAAAAAAATTGGTGAGATTACTCAACCCCTTAATATGTATCAAGTAACGAATGGAAATGGAAGTGAAAGAATAGTTGATGGTTTTTATCAAGACAGTGATGGTAACTTCCTGATTGATAGACTTACCACAAAGGGAACTGAGTTAGGAAAATGTAATGCCTGTCAGGAATGGAAACTGGAGAGATTAAAACTTGTTGATGGAAACATGGTCTCTATGGGTATTAGGGATTTTGATTTCAATAAATATCAAAGATTAGATTAATTACTATATTTTTGATTGAATAAAATAGTAGAATTGATTTCTAGTTCAAAATAATCTTTAATTATGAAAAAAATAATCCAATTCATAGTGAGTTTTTCTTTTATTTCCTTATTGTTTCCATTAAACGTAATCGCAGAAGACTTTCTTAAAGGAGAATGCACTAACACTGACGATGGTGTCACAAGAATACAAATGTTGCCTGTTGTGGATGGGACTTATTTTGGTACGACTTTTCTTCATATGAAAGATAAAGTACTCATGCAAAAAGGAGGTGAACAAACGATTATTGATTTATTAAGTGGAGAAGTATTTCATGAAGGGAAAAAAAGACCAATAGTTTGTAAGTTCTTAAATCTAGATGTGCTGGAAAATAAAAATAATGAAGATACTGAAAAAGTAGAACAAAGAAAGACAAATAATATAGGTGCTACTTCTGAAGATAAGGAAGTTGAAGTAATTCAACTTTTAGAGTCGATAAAATCACAAATAGATAACTTAGAAGAAAAACTTGATGTTATCAGAACACAAGGCAAGGGAAATACAGTGGATGATGTTTCTGATGCTGGTAAAGGGGGAGAAAGCAAAGTTCAAAGACCAGGAGTATATAAGGCAAAATGTGGTTTAGTATTTGATGATTATTATTTCGACCTGGAACAGTTTGTAATTATTGCGAAGATGCTAGAAGGAGGTTCTATAGTGCTGGATGATTTCAAAGAGGGTGATTGGACACAAGAAAATATTATTGGAATAGAGGCAATAGTTAATGGAAATGGTAATCAAGCAACATTTAATGGAAGGGCATGGTATAGAAAAGTCGGTAACAGAATAGAAATTTTTGGGGATAAAACACCTATTCCAACAAACGTGAGTGGAGAACAATTTCAAGAACACTTTGGGTTGTTTCCTACGGTAACCTGTACTGCAGGTTAGAGAATGGTCAGATAGAGGCAGAGAAAAATTACAAAGATGGTGTGTGTATCAGTGGGTGTTAACTAACTAATCGACCCCATTTTAAGTGTACAACCAAAACTATTCAACGGTGACCGAATGAATTTGGATTGTACCTTTAATGAAAAAGTCATTCCATGTCTAGAATTCACAATGGAATTTCAATCCAACCAACTCATTTACCAAAAAGAATATACTAAACGACAACAGATCATTTATCTTCTTATCCATCATCTTCATGATAGAGAAGGGTGGGGATATCAAAAGATATCAAATTGGTTGAATAAGAGTTCCATATTGACCCATACAGGAAAGAACTGGTTCTCTTCATCAGTTATCTCAGTCTTAAAGAGAAAACACGAAAGGGATGTTATGATTAATGAAATAAGAGATCAACATTACCCATCTAAAGTATCTAAGATGGAATTGAAATACTATACTTTTGACTAGTCAGGTTCTCCTCTGTAATTTCTAATAGAAATTACAAAAGATATATGGTAACAACAAGATATATAGTATAATTGACTAAACGTTCAGTCATAAACAAGATTTAATGCCAAAAACACCAAAACAATTTGAAGACATGAGGACAGAAAGGCGAATAGCCATTCTAGAAGCTGCTTTGCATGTGTTTGCTCAAGAAGGTTATCACTCTGCCTCTATTAGTAAGGTTAGTAAGTACGCTAAAATATCAAAAGGGCTCCTCTACAATTACTTTGAAAGTAAAGAAGAGCTACTTAAAATTTTGATCGGATCATTAATAGATGATGAAATCAAAATGCTCAACTCAATTTTAGAAAAACCGCTTACTGAGGATTCTTTTATCCAATTAATTAATGAATCGGTAAAGACTATAAAAAAATACCCAAAGCAGTGGAAGCTTTATTTCTCCATGTCCTTTCAAGATGAGGTTCAAGAAATAATGAAGGATAAACATTCTCCACTACAAGGCTTGTTTGCAGAGAGATTCATTCAATTTTTTAAAGACAAAAGTCATGAAAATCCGCTACAACAAATGCAATACTTAATGACTTTTTTCAATGGAATGAAGAATTCTTATATCATCCAACCAAAAACTTATCCTATTGAAGAAATGAAACAATTGATGATTAAACAATTTATTACATCATGAGAGAAGAATCTATGGCAAACAAAAATTCGATTAAAACAAAAGGTGCTGCAAAAACCGGAGATCAGCCTACTATTACTGTAGCTATTGAACAAAATTTTCCTAAAGAACAGCGAATTATCGAAGATAATCTTGCCGCACAACTTTATTCTGGTATGAATCGATTTTGGATTAATATTACAAAGATCGCCATACTGAGGAACTGGATAGTGAATATGACAGAAAAATTTTTACCAGGAGGTTGGAGCTGCTTTTTAGTTCGTAAGCGTTATATTGACGAACGACTTATTGAATCTATTACCGAGAATAAGATTAAAACCCTAGTAAACCTAGGTGCTGGGTCTGACACACGTCTTTATCGTCTTTCCGAAGCTCAGAACATCTCTGCATGGGAAGTTGATCAGGCTGTAAACATTGATGCTAAACGAAAGGCAATTGAAAAAGCATTAGGGTCATTCCCCAGTAATGTGAAACAAGTAAGCATAAACTTCATTAACGAGGAGATTGAAGACGTGCTAAAACGACATGGGTATCTGGGAAATGAAAAAACCTTCTTCATCTGGGAAGCAGTTTCACAGTACATAAACGAAGCTGCAGTTCAAAAGACTTTTGATTTTTTTTCAAAAGCCCCAGTTGGAAGTCGATTAGTGTTTACCTATGTACTAAAAGATTTTATTAAAGGTGAAAATCTTTACGGACAGGAATGGGGTTATGAAAAATTCGTCTTAAAAGATAAAATTTGGCATTTTGGATTTGATCCTAATCAAATAGAAGCTTACCTGAACAAAAATGGATGGAAATTAATTGAAGATATTGATTATGCTGAATTAGGTGATCGTTATGTAAAACCAACAGGGAGAAGCTTAGGTGTGCTGGATATTGAGCGGATGGTATATGCTGAGAAAATATAATTTCATAAATGAAATTTTGATTAAAATTGTTCAAAAAGACAAATAGCAGAAGATAATTAAAAGTAATTTTTCAACTTAAATAATTATTCAAATCGTAACCAACAAAGTTTCGTTCTAATACATCACAAACCCTTCCAACATTACCACTTCCACAAAATGGGTCTAATACCAAATCCCCAATTTCAGAAGTTTGAAGAATTGGTAGTGTGATAATCTGTTTTGGGAATGGTGCGATATGTTCTCCATCAATATCTAAATTCTGGTTCGCAACCGCAGTTCTAACAATTTCTTCATTCCAATAATCACCCAATAAAGAATCTATTGTTGATCAAGGATTGAATTTTAGGGGTGAGGGTAAAAAAAAATTGACCAAATTTGATGTACAACCAAATTCATTCAACAGTTACGGATTTAGCTAAATTTCTTGGTTTATCGACATCAGTACCTTTTATCAGGGCAACATGATAACTCAACAATTGAAGAGGTATTGTAAAGATAATAGGAGCAGTGATTCGACCAAGATTAGAGGTAATTTGGATTACTTGCATTGCTTCCATTGCTCGAACTTTTGAATTTTCATCTTCAAAAACAATCATTTGTGACCCTCTTGATTTTACTTCTTGTAAATTTGATTTAAGTTTACTCAATAGTTCGTCGTTTGGAGCGACTGCAATTACTGGCATATTTTTATCAATTAGTGCGATTGGCCCATGTTTTAATTCACCAGCAGGATATGCCTCAGCATGAATATAACTAATTTCTTTTAGTTTAAGTGCGCCTTCCATCGCAATAGCATACATTGTTCCTCTGCCTAGAAAAAGTGCACTATTTTTATCTTTAAAGCGTATTGCTAATTTTTTAATTTGTGATTCTTGTAGTAATGCATCGCTAATTAGTCCTGGCAATCTTTTTAAACCATCAACAATTTCTTTCTCTTTCTTTTTGTTAATTGTATTTTTTAATTTACCAATAGAGCAAACTAATAATGCTAGAGCAACTAGTTGAGTAGTAAAGGCTTTTGTGCTTGCTACACCAATTTCAGGGCCAGCATGAGTTAAAAAGTTTAAATCAGAAAGTCTAGTAAGGCTAGATTCTGAAGAATTACTTATGCAAAGAGAGTTAATACTGCTATTTATTTTCTTAGCTGTTTTTAAAGCCTCAACTGTATCAGCTGTTTCCCCACTTTGTGAAAGAGTGACAAAAAGAGTGCCATTTAAAAGGATAGGGTGACGGTAGCGATATTCACTTGCAACTTCAACATTACATGGTATTTTGGCTATATCTTCGAGCCAATATTTAGCAACTAGACTTGCATGATAACTTGTACCACAAGCAACAATTTGCACTTGCCTAATTTTCTGAAATATTTCTTCAGCATCATACCCAAAAGCTGGAATAACAACAGAATTATTTGTAATACGTGATTCTAATGTATCTCTTATTGCTTGTGGCTGCTCAAAAATTTCTTTTTGCATAAAGTGATCGTAATCTCCTAAGTCAACCTGACCTACTTTTAACTTCGAAGTTTTGATTGGGCGATTAACTAAATTACCATCAAAATCATAAATAGTAATTTTGTCAATTTTTATTTCAGCAACATCTCCATCTTCCAAAAAAATAAATTCTCTTGTTACGGATAAAAGTGCCATTGGATCTGATGCAACATAATTTCCATTGTTTCCAATTCCTATAACCAAAGGAGAGCCCTTTCTCGCAGCAATAATTTGATCTGGATATTTGGATGAAATAATTCCAATTCCGTAAGAGCCATCAAGTGTTTTTAATACTTTTTTAGTGGACTCTAGCAAAGAATTAGATGATTGCGTAGCGAAGTCAATTGCATGTGCAATAACCTCAGTATCAGTTTCAGATGTAAACTTATAGCCTTGCTCTATTTGTAAATCTTTTAGATTAATATAATTTTCAATAATTCCATTGTGTACTACACTAATTGAATTTTTGGAAATAAGAGGATGCGCATTTTTGTCTGATGGTTCTCCATGAGTAGCCCATCGAGTATGAGCTAATCCAATTGCTCCTTCAATTTTATTTTTATTTAATTTTATTTTTTTTTCAAGATTAATAACTTTTCCAACTGCTCGTTCACGGGTTAGTTTGTTGTTTTTTGTTAGAAGAACAAGTCCAGATGAATCATACCCTCGGTACTCTAGTCGATTTAAACCATCCAATAATAGGGGAGTGATGTCTGTATTTGTGACACCGCCAATAATTCCACACATAAAGTTTTTTAAAAGAATTAAATAGGAAGGGTGTAAATTAAATCAATATTACAAAGGTTTGATTATAGACCAATTACTGATTTTTGCTTAATGTTTATTGCTTGTTGTTGACCTAAAAGATTCATTAATAATATTACTCGGTCTTCAGATTTAGACGATTTGAATATAGCGTCACAGTTTTTAAATACTCCATCTATTATTTGAACCTTATCGCCCGGCTTAAACTTATTTAAATTTTTTAATTTTTCTTTGTTAATAAGTTGATTGGCTTTAAGAAATTCAATCACAGTATCAGGTACTTGAGCAAAGTTTAAGCCAAATCTAACGAAATTTACAACACCTTTTGTTGAGCGAATTGGTGACCAGTTTTCTTTCTTTTTATCAAGATGAATAAATAAATAACCTGGAAATAAAACCACATGCTTTTTTTTTATTTTAACAGTAGGGCAATATGTAGAGTATTCTTGATTTTCAAGATTTTTTATTGCAACATCTTCTTGTCTTGACTTAGTTTTTATTAAGTACCAATTTTGCATATCAACCATTATAAACTAGAATAAAGTTATGTTCAACTATTGAACAAGAAATATAAAAAGCTTATTTATATAGAGGTGTTAAACAAAATTCCAGCATATATTATAATATTTACTATTATGAAAGTAGATTTACATAACCATTCTTACTATTCTGATGGATTCTTTTCGCCAGCAGAAGTAGTTAAATTTGCATATGAAGCAGGTTGTGATTTATTTTCATTAACTGACCACGATACTACTGAGGGAATTGCTGAGGCTCAAGTTGAGGCAGATAAACTGGGAGTTGAGTTATTAAATGGAGTTGAGATTTCTGCATTTTGGCGAAATATGACAATTCATGTTATAGGCTTAGGTGTAGATCTTAATAATGATTATTTACAAGAAGGCTTAGCTCTTAATCAACGATTACGTAAGGATAGGGCTGAAAAAATAGCACTTGGTCTTTGGCGTTCTGGAATTAAAGATGCATTAGAGAAGACTAAAAGCCTTAGTAAAACAGAAATGCTAACGAGAACTCACTTTGCTCAAATGCTCATAAAAGAAGGTTACTGTAAAGATATGAAATCAGTATTTAAGCGATATTTGACAGGGAAAAAACCTGGAGGAGTTCATGTGGAATGGAAAAATATTGAGGAAGTTGTTAATTGGATACATGCAGCAGGGGGTAAGGCTATTATTGCACATCCTTTTCGTTATCGAATGTCTCATACTAAAATTAAAAATATGTTAAATGATTTTAAAGAAGTTTTTGGTGATGGTATTGAGGTTGTAACTGCGACTAGCACTGAAGAAGAAGTTTCATTAAGCAGCTATTGGTCTGAGCAATACAAATTATTGGCATCATCTGGATCAGATTTTCATGGCTGGCCAAATCAAAGAATTCAAATTGGAAATTTAAGAGATTTACCTGATTTTGAAAAGGCTGTATGGAGTTACTTATAATGTCTTTAATTCTTAATATCCATCCAGAAAATCCTCAATCAAGACTAATAAAGAAAGTCATAGATGTTTTGAATAGAGGCGGTATTATAGCGTATCCAACAGATTCAGGCTATGCTTTAGGATGCGCCTTGGGCAATAAAAGTGCGATGGAAAGAATTATAAGAATAAGGCAATTAAAAAAGCATCATCATTTCACTTTGATGTTGAAAGATTTATCGCATGTTGGTGAGTATGCAAAATTAAAAAATTCAGGTTTTAGGTTAATGAAAAAAATATTGCCTGGGCCCTATACTTTTATTTTAGAGGGAGCCAAAGATATTCCTAATCGTTTATTAAACGGCAACAGAAAAACTATAGGCATTAGAGTTTCAAGTAATGCAATAGTTCAGGCAATACTAGAGGATATAGTTGAGCCTATTATGAGCGTTTCTTTAATAATAAAGGGCTATGAGTTTTATAACTGTAATGATGTCAAAGCGGTACTTAATGGCTCAATTGATTTAGTTATCGGTGCTGGCCACTGTCCGCCAGAACCAACCACAGTAATCGATTTATCAGGAGATGAGGTTTTAATCTTAAGAGAAGGTGCAGGAAGTCTAGAGTTTGTTAGTTAACATCATTTGCAATAGAAATGTAATTACAATATAATTACATTTATGGCTAAAATAGTAAAAATAGGCAATTCACAAGGAATAAGAATTCCTAAACCATTAATTTCACTTGCTAATCTTGAAAATCAAGAATTAGATTTTATAGTTTTGGATAGTGGTTTACTAATTACTTCTAAGAAAAAATCAAGAGTTGGTTGGCAATTAAATACTGAAATAACAAAATCTAAGGTCACTTGGGAATGGTGGAAGAATTAATGAAGCGATTTGATGTTTGGTTAGTTATGAAAAAACCTGATAATTCTAGAGTAGTTGATAATCTTGGTTTGTGCACTATTATTACCCCTGATGAGTTAAAAGATTTACCGAGTATCTTAGTGGCACCTATGACAACATTTAGTGAACGCTTACCAAGTAGAATTGAGTGTCATTTCGATGATGCAAAAGGATATATTATGGTAGATCAGCTTAGAGCTGTAGATAAATTTTGCTTTATAAAGAAATTGGGTGAGCTTGAATCGGAAACCCAAGTTAAATTGTGTGATTGCCTTCAAGAGTTCTTTGCCCTATAACTACCCTGTGCGTATAATTATTATATTTTTTAAAAAATCAACTTATCCATGAAAACTGCTGAAATTAGACATAAATTTTTAAGTTACTTTGAAAGTCACGGCCATTCAATTCAGCAGAGTGCCTCTCTAGTTCCACATAATGACAACACGTTGCTATTTGTTAACTCTGGAATGGTGCCATTTAAAGATATATTTACTGGTGCAACTAAATCCTCATTTAATCGTGCTGTATCTTGTCAAAGATGCGTTAGGGCTGGAGGAAAACACAATGATCTTGATAATGTAGGTTACACGGCTCGTCATCACACATTCTTTGAAATGCTTGGTAATTTTAGTTTTGGTGATTACTTTAAAAGTGAGGCGATTCGATTTTGTTGGGATTTTTTAACCGTAGAACTTGGATTGCCTAAAGAGAAGCTTTGGGTTAGTGTTTTTGAAGATGATGATGAAGCAGCTGCCATTTGGGTCGAAGAAATAGGTTTCCCAGTAGATAGAATCTCTCGTTGCGGTGCAAAAGATAATTTTTGGCAGATGGGAGACACAGGTCCATGTGGTCCTTGCAGTGAAATATTTTATGATCATGGTGAGCATATTCCAGGCGGACCTCCAGGCACTCCTGAGGAAGATGGCGATAGGTTTATTGAAATCTGGAACTTAGTCTTTATGCAGTTTGAGCGACAACAAGATGGAACTCTAGAACCTCTTAAATCAACTGGTGTTGATACTGGAATGGGCCTAGAGAGACTAGCTGCTGTTTTGCAACATGAAAATAACAATTATGATATTGATATTTTTAAAGAGTTAACGAATGAAATAGTTAAGCTTATTCCTAAAACTGAAGCTATTAAAGATAGTAATGCCTCAGTTAGAGTTATAGCTGATCATATTCGCTCAACTGCTTTCATGATTGTTGATGGTATTACTGCTTCAAATGAAGGGCGAGGATATGTCCTGAGAAGAATTATTCGAAGGGCTATTCGACATGGACATAAACTTGGAATTAAAGAAATTTTCTTTTATCAATTGGTATCAGTTTTAGCTCAGCAAAACGATAAGGCTTATCCTGAACTAATATCAAGCCAATCACATGTAGAACAAGTCTTACAAAAGGAAGAAGAGCGATTTATTCAAACCCTAGATATAGGCATGAGCATCCTTGAAGATGCAATTAATGAATTAACTAACACTGAAATAAGTGGTGAAACAGCCTTTAAGCTTTATGATACTTATGGGTTTCCAGTTGACCTGACAGCTGACGTCGCAAGAGAGCGTGGATTATCTATTGACATGAGGGGTTTTGAAGCTGAAATGATAAACCAGAAAGATCGTGCTAGAAAAGCAGGTGACTTTGAATCTAAAAAATCTACTTTAACTATTGATGATGCAACAGAGTTTTTAGGTTATGAGTTGTTTGATAATGTTGCTACTGTTAAAACGATTATAAGAAATGATAAGTCTGTAAGTTCAGTTAATAAAGCTGAGGAAGCCATTATAGTTTTAGATAAAAGTAGTTTTTATGGTGAGTCAGGTGGCCAGAGTGGTGACCATGGAACTATATCAAAAAAAGACTCGCAATTTCAAGTTTCTGACACTCAAAGACAGGCTTCAAATGCTTTTGAACATTATGGTGTTCAGTCTAAAGGTTCACTTAAGGTTGGTGACAAAGTAGAGGTAAAAATTGACCAGGTAAGGCGTAAAAAAATTATGAATAACCATTCTGCTACTCACTTGCTTCATGAGGCACTAAGGCGGATACTGGGTGACCAAGTTCAGCAAAAAGGATCCTTAGTTGAATCTGAAAAGTTAAGGTTTGATTTTTCTCATGATGAAGTAGTTTCAAGATCTGATTTGGATAAGGTTGAATCTATAGTTAACGCACAAATTTTAGGGAACTCTTTAGTTACGACTGAAGAGACAGATATTGAGTCTGCTAAGAAAAAAGGTGCAATGGCTCTTTTTGGCGAAAAGTATGGTGATATAGTTAGAATTCTTACAATGGGAGATGATAACTTTTCTGTTGAACTTTGTGGCGGTACTCACGTTAAGAGGTTGGGCGATATTGGTCGATTTAAAATAATCTCAGAAAGTGGGATCGCAGCAGGCATTAGAAGAATTGAGGCAATGACAGGTATTGATGCTTATCGGCTTGACAAAAAAAATGAAGAGAGCCTTAATTTAATAGCTAATCTAACTAAATCAAACAGCTCACAAACCGCAGAAAAAGTAAAACAATTAATCATTAATCAAAAACATCTTGAAAAGCAAATAGTAACCTTTCAGAAACAGCTTGCAAGTGATCAAGGTGACGCTCTAACAAGTAAGGCGATTGATGTAAATGGCATTAAGGTTCTGGCTACAGAGGTCTCAGATGTGGCAGCGAAAGATCTTAGGGACTTGGCGGATAAATTAAAAGATAAGCTGGGCTCAGCTGTTGTCGTTTTAGCAGTTGTTTCTGATAAAAAAGTTTCATTAGTTGTTGCCGTTACTAGGGATTTAATAAATCAATATCAAGCTGGTAATATTTTGAATCATGTCGCCACTCAAATCGGTGGAAAGGGAGGTGGGCGCTCGGATATGGCTCAAGGTGGTGGGATTGAACCTGACAAACTACCTGAAGCTTTAAATTCAGTTAAAGACTTATTCTAATCTTGTTAGAAAAGAGCCAAAGATCATTCATAGGTATAATTATTTCTAATGGATTGGTTACAAATATCTTTTCAAATTGAAAAATCTCAAGCTGATCTTATCTCAGAAGTGCTTACGGGATTGGGAAGTCTCTCAATCACTTATTCTGATACTCTTGATGATGCAATCTATGAACCACCAGTTGGGCAGACGCCATTATGGAATAACATCACAGTTAATGCACTATTTTCAACGGAAATAAATGAAGAAGATATTGAGGCTTCTATTTTTGAAATTTGCAATGTCAACGTTCTAACTTCATTTATTTTAAAAGACAGAGTTTGGGAGGAGGAGTGTAAAAAAGATTTTCATTCAATGAAGTTTGGTGAAAACCTTTGGGTTTGTCCTTCATGGGAATCTCAAGCTGAACTTCCTAGTGATGCAATTATAATCAACATGGATCCCGGCTTAGCTTTTGGTACAGGTTCTCACCAAACGACCAGCCTATGCCTTGAGTATTTAGATGTTAATCCACCCAAAAATATTAATGTAATTGATTTTGGATGTGGTACTGGTATATTAGCTATAGCTGCTGCAAAGCTAGGTGCCTTAAGAGTTTTAGCAATTGATAATGACCCTCAAGCAGTTATTTCTAGTAAAGACAATGTTATAAATAATCAATGTGAAAGCATAATTAAAACAATTCATTCAGAAGATGAAATTGATTTTGTAGACTGTGATTTATTGATAGCAAATATTCTAACCAATCCGCTAATTAAATTGGCACCTACATTTGCAGTTCTTGTTAACCCTCATGGAGAACTACTTTTATCAGGTATTTTAAAAAAGCAAGTTGATAGGTTAGTAGACTGTTACTCAGAGTATTTTACTAACTTAGAGGTTTCCAATATAGACGAATGGTATAGGGTAACTGGTAAAAGAACAGCTTAAGTTTAATGTAGAATTTTTTAAAAACCTACATTAATTTCTATCCACCACCAACTGCATTAATTACCTCAACTTTATCTTGGTTTTTAAGTAAGTGCGTTGAGTGGTTGGATTTAGGAATAATTGATTCATTGATTTCGATCGCAATTCTTTGATTTTGATAGCCCAAATGAATAACTAGATCTTCGATATTTGAATTATAAGGGAGTTCTATTTTTTCATCATTGACTATAATTTTCATTTTTTATCTAATAGTAATATGCCATTTAATTATAACATTGGAATCTTAAATTCAAGAGAAATTTATAGTGAACCCATGGTAAAATTTGCCAAGTTTTAACCTCCTCAGGAGAATTTTTTTTGCCTCAAACTGCCATACTAGCTCTCGAAGATGGTAAATTTTTTTGGGGTGAATCAGTTGGCTCTTTTGGTCAAACAGTAGGTGAGGTGGTCTTTAATACCGCAATGACGGGGTATCAAGAAATATTGACAGACCCTTCATATTCTCAGCAAATCGTAGCATTAACATATCCGCATATAGGTAATACCGGCATTAATATAGTTGATGAAGAGTCTTCAGGTGTTTATGCTGCTGGATTAATTATTCGAGACTTGCCACTTGCCCATAGTAATTGGCGCTCAGAGTTGAGTCTTGAAAATTATTTATCTAGCAATAATATAGTTGCAATTTCTAATATTGATACTAGAGCACTTACTCGACATTTACGCATTAATGGCGCACTTAAAGGTTGTATTTTAGCTGGTAAAATGATTGACCCAGATGAGGCTATTCAGAAAGCAAAAGAGTTTTCAGGTCTTAAGAATATGGATTTGGCTAAAGTCGTCTCTACACCTAAAACCTATACCTTTAATCAAGGCTCATTTGATTTAGAGGAGTCTAATTTTAATAGAGCTACCTCGAAATTTAAAGTGGCAGTCTATGACTATGGAATTAAGAAAAATATCTTAAGAATGCTAGTTGATCGGGGATGTGAACTAACTATCTTTAATGCCAAAACACCTGCAGATGATTTACTAGCTATAAAGCCGGACGGTATTTTTTTGTCCAATGGTCCTGGCGATCCAGAACCTTGCGATTATGCAATTAAAAATATTCAAAAAATACTTCAAAAAGAGATACCAATCTTTGGTATTTGTTTAGGCCATCAACTACTAGCACTTGCTTGTGGCGCTAAAACTGAAAAAATGAAATTTGGTCACCACGGTGCAAATCACCCTGTTCAAGAATTAAAGTCAAACAGGGTATTAATTACTTCACAAAACCATGGATTTGCAGTCTCTGAAGAGGCTATTCCAGCAAACATAGAAGTAACACATATATCGTTGTTTGACAAAACAATACAGGGCATAAAAATTAAGAATAAGCCTGTATTTAGCTTTCAAGGACATCCAGAGGCATCTCCTGGACCTCATGATGTCAGTATGTTGTTTGATGAATTTATTAAGCAGATGTCAAAATGAAAAAATACACTGGTAAATAAAGAATGCCTAAAAGAGAAGACATAAAAAGTATTTTAATTATTGGCGCTGGCCCAATCGTTATTGGACAGGCTTGTGAATTTGATTATTCTGGTGCACAGGCATGTAAAGCTCTTCGAGAAGAAGGATATCGAGTAATTTTAGTGAATTCAAATCCTGCAACTATTATGACTGATCCAAAAATGGCTGATGCCACCTATATCGAACCAATCGAGTGGAAAACGCTAGAAAAAATTATTGAAAAAGAAAAGCCGAGTGCTTTATTGCCGACTATGGGGGGTCAAACAGCGCTTAATTGTGCATTGGATCTGGATCGTCACGGCGTTCTGCAAAAAAACAATGTTGAAATGATTGGCGCCAATAAAGAGTCTATCGATAAGGCTGAAGATAGAGAATTATTTCGACAAGCGATGCTAAAAATAGGTTTAGATATGCCAAAGGCTGCAATTGCGCATAGCGTTGAAGATGCACTTAAGGTGCAAGAAACAGTCGGCTATCCTACTATTATTCGACCATCATTTACAATGGGAGGTTCTGGTGGTGGAATTGCTTACAATAAGGAACAATTTGTTGAAATATGTCAGCGTGGACTTGACTTATCACCTACTAATGAACTTCTAATTGAAGAGTCTATCCTTGGCTGGAAAGAGTTTGAAATGGAAGTTGTTCGAGATAATAAGGACAACTGCATTATTGTTTGCTCTATCGAAAATTTTGATCCTATGGGTATTCATACTGGAGATTCGATTACAGTTGCGCCAGCTCAAACGTTAACAGACAAAGAATATCAAGTAATGCGAAATGCCTCTTTAAAAGTTCTTAGAGAGATTGGTGTTGACACAGGTGGTTCGAATGTTCAATTTGCAGTTAACCCTGAGAATGGAAGATTAACTATTATTGAGATGAACCCAAGAGTATCTCGCTCCTCTGCATTAGCATCTAAAGCTACTGGCTTTCCAATTGCAAAAGTGGCTGCTAAGTTAGCCATTGGTTATACACTAGATGAACTTGATAATGATATTACTGGAGGAAAGACGCCTGCATCTTTTGAGCCATCAATTGACTATGTAGTTACAAAAATTCCAAGGTTTGCATTTGAAAAATTTCCTCAAGCAGATGATCGACTGACTACTCAAATGAAATCTGTAGGAGAGGTAATGGCAATGGGCTCAACTTTTCAAGAGTCTCTTCAAAAAGCCCTTAGAGGACTTGAGACTGATAAATCTGGTCTTGATCCTATAGTTGATATATCGACTGATGATTCAAAAGGAAAGATTAGAAGTGAACTCCTCTCTGCAGGAGCAGAAAGAATATTCTATTTAGCTGATGCATTCAGAATGGGAATGAGTATAAAAGAGGCTTTTGATCTTTCTAAAATTGATCCTTGGTTCTTGGCTCAAATTGAAGACCTTGTAATTTCTGAAGAGAAAATTAAAGGCTTATTACTAAACGAGATTGACGCCCAAATTATGTTTAAACTTAAGCAAAAAGGATTTTCCGATAAGCGGTTGTCTGCGCTTCTTGATTGCTCAGAAGAGGATTTAAGGATTAAAAGAAAGTCACTTAATGTTAAGCCAGTTTTCAAGCGAGTAGATAGTTGTGCTGCTGAGTTCGATACTCAAACTGCCTATCTTTACTCGACTTACCAGACAGAGTGCGAAGCCAAACCTACGAGTAATAAAAAAATCATGATATTGGGTGGCGGTCCAAATAGAATTGGTCAAGGCATTGAGTTTGATTATTGCTGCGTTCATGCCTCACTAGCATTGCAAAAAGATGGCTATGAAACCATTATGGTTAACTGTAATCCTGAGACCGTCTCTACTGACTATGATATTTCTGATAGGTTATATTTTGAGCCACTTACACTTGAGGATGTTTTAGCAGTTATTGACGTTGAAAAACCTGAAGGTATTATTGTTCATTATGGTGGTCAGACACCACTAAAACTTGCAGCAGCTCTTGAAAAAAATGGTGCCAAGATTATAGGAACAAGTCCAGATTCTATTGATCAAGCAGAAGACAGAGAACGCTTTCAAAAAATGATTCAAAAGTTAGGACTTAAGCAGCCAGTTAATGGCACTGCTCGATCACAAGATGAAGCAGTTGCGATTGCAGATTCTATTGGTTTCCCACTAGTTGTTAGACCTTCATACGTTTTAGGTGGTCGCGCAATGGAGATTGTTTATGATAAAGATAGTCTTGAGAGATATATGGCTAATGCTGTTCAAGTTTCGAATGATTCACCTGTATTGCTTGATTCATTCCTAGATCATGCAATTGAAGTTGATATCGATGTAGTTTGTGATGGTAAGGATATTGTGGTTGGCGGTATTATTGAGCATATTGAGCAAGCAGGTATTCATTCTGGAGATTCGGCTTGTTCTTTACCACCTCATTCTCTTCCAGGTGATGTTCTTGACGAGATGAGAAGACAAGTTAAGTTAATGGCAAAAGAGCTTAACGTCATAGGTCTAATGAATACCCAGTTAGCTTATCAAGATGATGAAATATATATAATCGAAGTAAACCCTAGAGCCTCTCGAACAATACCATTTGTCTCTAAAGCAACAGGGGTTCATCTTGCAAATATAGCTGTTCGAGCGATGGTTGGAATCTCCTTAGAAGATCAAGGCTTCACTAAAGAGATTATTCCCAAGCATTTCTCTGTCAAAGAGTCTGTTTTTCCGTTTAACAAGTTTCTAGGTGTTGATCCCTTTTTGGGTCCAGAAATGCGATCAACTGGTGAAGTTATGGGAATCGGACATGATTTTCCATCAGCTTGTGACAAAGCCTTCCTTGCTGCAGGTGATATTATTCCTACTAGTGGTAAAGTTTTTTTAAGTCTTCGTACTCTTGATAGAGAGAGACTTGTTGAGTTAGGTGAAAGGATTAGTAGTCAAGGTTTCGAAATTGTTGCGACCCGCACAAATCAAGAAATACTCCAAAAAGCGGGTTTAGAATGTACAATGGTTAACAAAGTGTCGGAGGGTTCGCCGCACATTGTTGATTTGATTAAAAATGATGAAATCAACTTGATTATTAACTCAACTGAAGATAATCAAGGTCTGGAAGATGCAGCCGTTATACGTTGTCAGGCGCTAATCCATAAGATACCGTGTATGACGACAGTTGCTGCTGCCTTTGCCATGCTTGATGGACTTAAGACACATGATAAGCTTGTGGTTAGATCCATACAATCACTATACTAAAAGATCTATGGATACAATACCTATGACAGTTGATGGGGCAAAAGCTCTTGAGGTTGAGTTGTTAAGGCTTAAGGAAGAAGAGCGCCCAAGAATTGTTAGTGACATTGCAACTGCAAGAGAGCATGGTGATCTTAAAGAGAATGCTGAATATCATGCTGCTAAAGAGGAACAAGGCTTTATAGAAGGTCGAATTCAAGAGATTGATTCCAAATTATCTCGAATGCAATTGATCGATGTAAAACAACTCAATCAAGATGGACGATGCGTTTTTGGAACTACTATCACACTTTTAAATTTATCTGATGACTCTGAGATTATTTATCAAATTGTTGGTGAAGATGAGTCAGATATTGAATCAGGTAAAATCTCTTGTCACTCTCCAATCGCAAAAGCACTATTGGGTAATGAAGAGGGAGATGAAGTAACAGTTAAAGCTCCTATGGGTGATATACTTTATGAAATTCTTAAAGTTCAATATATCTAATGAAAAATTTATGGTCTGATATTGAGGCTACTCAATTTAAAGATGAATTAGCATTAAGAGTTTATACTTCAAGATTGCTTGGCCAAGATTCATCCCTAGTTCTTCATGGTGGTGGTAACACATCAGTCAAAATTATAGAAACTAATCTAGTAGATATTGAAGAAGAGATTCTATATGTCAAAGGAAGTGGTTGGGATTTAGAGTTCATAGAAAAAGCTGGTTTTTCCCCAGTTCGAATGGATCATATGCTAAAGCTATCTTCTTTAGAATCACTCAGTGATCCTCAGATGGTCAATGAGTTAAAAACTCAATTAACTAATGCATCATCGCCAGCACCTTCTGTTGAGACAATACTTCATGCAATTTTACCATTTAAATATGTTGACCATACTCACGCTGATGCAGTAGTAACAATAACTAACACTCTGGAGGGGAAAAAACGAATCAGAGAAATTTATGGTGATCGTGTTGTTATTATCCCTTATGTAATGCCAGGATTTGATTTGGCAAAAGATGTTGCACGTATATTTTCAAAGGATGCCACAGAAAAAACTGAAGGAATGATCCTTATGAATCATGGCATATTTTCTTTTGGAGGTAATGCAAAAGAGTCATATGATCGTATGATCAGTCTAGTGAATGAAGCTGAAAATTATTTAGTGAGTCAAAATGCTTGGGATATTGAAAAACCATTATCTAGTATTGCTACAAAAAAAATAAGTAAACAGGTTTCTCATTTAAGGCAACAAGTTTCATTAGTTGCTGGTTATCCAGTATTGATGAGTTTGACTAATAGTCATTCAGGAATTAATTTTTCTAATAGAAGAGATTTGAAGAAAATTGCAACTAGAGGGCCATTGACTCCTGACCATGTTATTCGTACAAAACGAATACCTATGATTGGACGACAAGTTGATAAATACAAAGAAGAATATATTTCTTATTTTAATAATAATGAAATTAATGCAAAGGAAAGAAAAACAATGCTCGATGCTGCTCCTAGAGTGATTTTAGATAAGGAGTTTGGCCTCTGCGCAGTTGGTAAAAGTATGACAGAGATTGGTATAATTTCAGATATATATGAACATACAATGCTAAGCATTCTGAGAGCGGAAAAATTAGGAGGGTTTCGCGCTCTTCCTGGGGCCGATATTTTTGATTTAGAATATTGGGATTTAGAGCAAGCAAAATTACTTAAAAATAAAAGTTCTTTAGATTTTGAGGGAGAAGTTGTATTAATAACAGGTGCAGCTTCAGGGATTGGAAAAGCATGCGTAGAGTCTTTTCTGAGACGAGGGTCTGCAGTTATAGGGCTAGATTTAGATTCTTCAATAGAGACTATAACTAATCATAGAAATTATTTAGGTTTGATCTGTGATGTAACTGATGAAAATGCTATTGAAGAATTAATAGAGAAAGGGGTTCGTTACTTTGGTGGTATAGATATGGTTGTTTTAAATGCTGGAATTTTTCCAGAAAGTCGAAGAGTCTCGGAGCTATCTTCAAAGGAATGGAATAATGTTTTTTCTGTCAATCTTGATGCAAATTTGAATTTACTTCGAGAGGTATACCCTCTATTACAGGTCGCTCCAAATAATGGTCGAGTGGTCATTATTGGCTCAAAAAATGTTTCTGCGCCAGGTCCTGGTGCTGGAGCTTATTCTGCTTCTAAAGCTGCTTTAAACCAACTAATGCGAGTTTTATCAATGGAATGGGGGAAGGATGGTATTCGATTAAATACAATTCATCCTAATGCAGTATTTGATACTGGTATTTGGACAGAGAAGGTTCTAAAATCTAGAGCTGAGCAATATGGTCTAAGTGTTGAAGAATATAAAACAAATAATTTGCTTGGCGTTGAGATAAATAGTTTGGATGTGTCAGAACTAGCAGTTGAAATGTGTGGCTCTATATTTTCCAAAACCACTGCAGCGCAGATCCCCATAGATGGTGGTAATGAAAGAGTTATTTAAATTTTGTACACTAAGGATAATCTATGAGTAATTCAAAACCAATTCTTGGAATAATAGGTGGGAGTGGCGTTTATGAAATTGATGGCCTTAAAAACAAGCGATGGAAAAAAGTCCCATCTTCTTTTGGAGAGCCATCTGACGAACTCCTTTTTGGTGAATTGAGTAGCCAGAAAATGGTTTTCTTACCTAGGCATGGTAGAGGCCACCGAATTCCTCCATCTGAAATAAACTACCGTGCTAATATTGATGTACTAAAAAGAGCAGGAGTAACTGACCTTATTTCAGTAAGTGCTGTCGGATCACTAAAGGAAGAGCTAAAGCCTGGAATGTTTGTTATTGTTGATCAATTTATTGACCAAACATTTGCAAGAAAGAAGAGTTTTTTTAGTTCTGGCCTAGTTGCTCATGTCTCGATGGCTAATCCTGTTTGTAATCGATTAGGAAATCATATTCAAAGTACAGCCAAAAGTATTGGAATTGAAGTAGTAAGAGGCGGTATTTATATTGCTATGGAAGGTCCTCAATTTTCATCAATAGCGGAATCTGAACTATACCGTAGCTGGGGTTGTGATGTTGTTGGAATGACTAATATGCCAGAGGCAAAACTAGCTAGGGAGGCTGAAATATGCTATGTTTCAGTAGCCATGGTAACTGATTATGACTGTTGGCATACTGAACATGATAATGTAAGTGTTGATTCAATGATTAAAGTACTAAATAATAATGCTGATAATGCGAGATCTCTAGTTAAAAGTGCATCTTCAGTTATATTTTCTGATCATTCAAGTAGTGAATGCGATTGTAAATTTAGTCTTGAAAATTCCATTATTACTTCACCTGAGGCACGGGATAAAGAATTAGTTAAAAAATTAGATGCAGTTGCAGGTCGATTATTAAATTAATTTAGTTAAGGAGAAATTTATGTCAATAAAATCCAAAATTAGAACAATTGAAAACTATCCTATTAAGGGAGTAATGTTTAGAGATATTACAACATTATTAAAAGATCCAGAAGGTCTTCGTGACTCAATCAATAAATTAGTTGATCGATATAAAGATTTACATATTGATAAAATTGTTGCTATCGAATCTCGTGGTTTTATTATAGGCGCACCTCTAGCATACCTTTTAAATGTGGGTCTTGTATTGATCAGAAAACCTGGAAAATTGCCTTCTGAAACTGTTGATCAAGATTATAAATTAGAGTATGGCACTGATAGAATTGAAATCCATATAGATGCAATTGAAAAGAGTGAGAATGTATTAATTGTAGATGATTTAATAGCAACTGGCGGAACAGCTGAAGCCGCAGTAAAACTCGTTCAAAAGATGAAAGGTGAAATAGTTGAATGTTGTTTTATAATTGATTTACCCGATATAGGTGGAAGAGCAAGACTAGAAGATATGGGTCAAAAAGTGTTTACGTTGTGTGAGTTTGAGGGTAAATAAATGACTAAAAATAAGATTGAAACATTAAGATGGGTAGATGATCATCTTGAAATGATAGACCAAAGAATCCTTCCCGCTGAATTTAAATATATTTCTTATTCTACTGCACAATCTGTTTCTGATGGCATTCGATCAATGGTTGTTCGTGGAGCACCTGCAATTGGTTGTGCTGCAGCATATGGAGTTGCATTGGAGGCATTAAAAATTCAAAATTTTGATAAGCCTGACTTTCTAAAGGGAATGAGTGATGCTTGTGAAATATTGCTTAAAAGTAGACCGACTGCAATTAATCTTTTTTGGGCAGTTGAAAGGATGAAATCAATAATCAAAGATAATAAAGGTTTAACTTCTAAAGAAGTAGCTGATACTTTATTAATTGAAGCTCATAATATTCTATCTGAAGATATTCAAATTAACCGAACTATAGGTGATTTTGGTGCTGAATTATTGCCTGATGGAGCTAGTGTTTTAACTCATTGTAATGCTGGTGCTTTAGCAACAGCAGGTCACGGAACTGCGTTAGGAGTTATTAGGTCTGCCGTTGAGGCAGGAAAAAATATTTCTGTAATTGCTGATGAGACTAGACCGTTTTTACAAGGTGCTCGACTTACTGCATGGGAAATGGTAGAGGAAGGAATTCCTATAACCTTGATTTCTGATAATATGGCAGGCCATTTAATGAGTCATGGCGAAGTTGATGCTATAGTTGTTGGCACTGACAGAGTTGCAGGGAATGGCGATGTCGCTAATAAAATTGGAACCTATATGGTTGCAGTTTTGGCTAAAAGACATAATATTCCATTTTATGTCGCATGCCCACTTTCAACAATAGATCGCTCAATCACAAGTGGTTCTGATATTCCTATTGAGGAACGTCCTATCTCAGAAGTAACAGGTTTTCAAGATAATCATTGGGCGGCAAAGGGTATTTCAGTACGCAATCCAGCATTTGATGTAACCCCTGTAGAATTAGTTACTGGATTAATTACTGAAAAAGGTGTTGTTCTTAATCCATCTACTGACAAAATTAACCATTTATTTAATTCTGATTAAATTTATTTATTCAGTAATAATTTGTTGTATTATCATAATTTTATTTTTCGGAGTTAGAAATGCCAGGTTTGTTACCAAATATAGACCCTGATGGGCTTCTAGAATATTCAGTAGTTTATACTGATAGATCTCTTAATCATATGTCTGATTCATTTCAGAAAGCAATGAATGATGTTTCTTCATCTCTAAAAGAGGTTTATAAGGCAGAAAAAGTTGTTTTAGTTCCTGGAGGTGGAACCTATGCAATGGAGGCTGTTGCTCGGCAATTTGCAACTGATAAAAGTTGTTTAGTTTTAAGAAATGGTTGGTTTAGTTTTCGTTGGTCACAGATTTTTGAAATGGGTAATATTCCTTCTAAAGAAATGGTTTTAAAAGCGCGTCGAATTAGTGAAGACTCTCAAGCACCATTTGCCCCACCAAATATTGATGAGGTTGTAGAGTTTATTAAGAAGAAAAAACCACATATGGTTTTTGCTCCTCATGTCGAGACCTCGTCAGGCATTATTCTTCCTGATGACTATATTCGATCTATTGCTGCTGCCGTTCATGCTGTTGGAGGAATGTTTGTATTGGATTGTATTGCATCAGGAGCTATATGGGTAGATATGAAAGATTGTGGAGTAGATGTTTTGATTAGTGCACCTCAAAAAGGATGGAGTGCTTCTCCTGCATTTGGTATGGTTATGCTTTCATCAGATGCAACTGAGAAGATAAATGAAACTAAAAGTACTAGTTATTCTTGTGACTTACTTAAATGGCTTCAAATTATGCAGGCTTATGAAAGTGGTGGCCATGCCTATCACGCAACAATGCCAACCGATGCAATTAAGCACTTTCGTGATACAGTTAATGAGACGGCTGAGTTTGGTTTTAATAATGCACGGAATAAACAACAGGAACTTGGGGATAAAGTTAGTGCGTTACTTGAAAGGAGTAATATCACTAGCGTTGCTGCTAAAGGATTTCAAGCACCAGGGGTTGTTGTTAGCTACACCACTGATAAGGAAATACAAAACGGCTCGAAGTTTAAAGATATAGGTATGCAAATTGCAGCTGGCGTTCCACTTCAGTGTGATGAAGGGGATGATTACCAAACATTCCGCCTTGGGTTGTTTGGCTTGGACAAACTAAAAGATGTTGATGCTGTAGTTAAAAAACTTGAGCAAGCAATTAATCAAATAATTTAATTTTTTAAGGTTTTCATTTGAAAGTAGGTGAGTTAAATAAAAACGATAAGTCAGAATGGCAACAGCTTTATCATGGCTATGCTGACTTCTATAGAATGCCCATGAATGATGAGATTCTTGACTCAGTATGGTCTTGGGTTTTTGATGAAGAAATAAAATTCTATGCTATAGGTGTCAAGTCTAATGAAGGAAAGTTAATTGGTTTTATGCATTTTCGTGAAATGCCGTCTCCTTTAAGAGGGTCGCGCGTTGGCTTTTTAGATGATTTATATATTCATCCAAAGCACAGAGGCTCAGGTGCTGTTCAGGTTTTATTTAAAGAACTTAAAACAATTGCTAGTGAAAATGGTTGGCTATATGTAAGGTGGATTACTGCTAGTGATAACCATCGAGCACGCGCAGTTTATGATAAGATTTCAGTAACCATAGACTTTGTTACTTATCAAATGCAAACAAGCTAGTTTTCTATTTTAGAATTTCTATTAAATCTTTTTGAGAAAAAAAATAATAAAAAATAATAAAAAATAATAAAAAATAATAAAAAATAATGAAATTTGGTGAAATTGTTGAAAGTTTTTCGATACCTCCACACCCCAAAGGTATTTCGATTGAAGGTAAGTTAGTTGATTTGAAGCCATTAATTTCAAGTGAATTTGCTGAAGAACTTTTTATATCAAATGCAATAGATAAGGAAGGCATTAATTGGAGTTATCTACCTTATGGGCCTTTTGACTCTCAGGTCGACTATGCAAAATGGATAAAATCTTTTGAGGATGGCGATGATCCTATTTTTTTTGCAGTCATTAGTAAAAAATTGAAAAAAGCGATTGGTATTGCAAGTTTTCTTAGAATTAATCCAACTAAAGGTTTAATTGAAGTTGGTCATATAAATTACTCTCCACTTCTTCAAAAAACTACAGAAGCAACAGAAGCAATGTTTCTGATGATGAAATGGGTATTTGATAATGGCTATAGAAGGTATGAATGGAAGTGTAATGCTCTAAATCTAAAGTCTCGAAGAGCTGCTCAAAGGTTAGGTTTTTCTTACGAAGGAGTCTTTAGACAAATGACTATTAGTAAAGGTCGAAACCGAGATACTGCGTGGTTTGCGATTATCGATAAGGAGTGGGCAGAAATAGAAAGATGTTTTGATCAATTTTTGTCTGAAAGCAACTTTGATAATAATGGTAAAGCGAAAGTTTCTTTGACTTCTTTAACAGAGACATTGCTTTATAAAGTTGATAATATGGATTGCTCTTAAATATAAATTAGTAGGATTACCCTCTTGGATGGTGTTTTTCATGCTGCGCTTTGAGTTGAGCATTTTGAATATGTGTATACAACTGAGTGCTAGAAATATCACTATGTCCAAGCATTAATTGAACTGAACGTAAATCAGCGCCTTTTTGTACAAGGTGAGTTGCAAAAGCATGTCGAAGCGAGTGAGGTGAGAGGGGTTTATCTATTCCTGCTTGAGTGGCATAAGCTTTAATAATATAAAAGAAATTTTGTCTTGACATTGCTTTGCCACGATTAGATAAAAAATAACTATCACTTTGGCCATTTTTTAGTAATGTAGGTCTCGAATTTAACTCGTAAGCCATCAAATAATCAATAGCTATCTCTCCCATTGGAAGAATTCTTTCTTTATTTCCTTTGCCATGAATACGGATGAATTCTTCTTTTATATTGATATTGTGATAACTTAAATTAATCAGTTCAGATACCCTTAGTCCACAAGAATATAATAATTCAAGCATTGCTCGATCCCTTTGCCCAAAAAGTGAAGAGGTATTTGGAGCTTCAAGTAATTTTTCTACCTCTTGAATGTTTAAAAATACTGGTAATTTTTTTTCTAATTTTGGATAAGATAATTGTTCAGTAGGGTCAGTATTTATGAGATTATTATCTAATAAGAATTGATAAAAGGAGTGTAGGCAAGTCAGGACTCTAGATTGAGTTGATGAACTTATGTGAGTCGATTGTCTATATAAGAAATAATCTTGAATAAGTTTTTTATTGACTTCAATCAGTGAGGTTTCATTGAGCCATTGAGAAAATATTTTAAGATCAGAACGATAGGCACTTAAGGTGTTTTTACTTGCTCCGGTAGTTAACCAGTAAAAATCAATAAATTGGTCTATTAGGTTAGCATTCATCCTAAGTTATTCTACTTTAGTCCTTTGTAGATTGGGCAAAAAAATGCCAGTAATAAACTGGCATTTTGGAAATTGATGAAAATTATTTCTTTTTAAGTTTCTCTTTGATACGGGCTGCTCTTCCAGTTAGACCGCGAAGATAATATAGTTTTGCCTGACGAACCTTGCCACTTCGCTTAACCGAAACACTATCAATCGAAGATGAATGTGTTTGAAAAACTCTTTCAACACCTTCGCCATGTGAGATTTTTCTGACTGTAAAGGCTGAGTTTAAGCCGCGATTTTTTATAGCAATAACTACCCCTTCAAAGGCCTGTAATCTTTCACGGGTTCCTTCACGCACCTTAACTTGAACAACAATGGTATCACCTGGAGAAAATTCAGGTATATCTGATCTTAATTGTTCGCTTTCAATTTGATTAATTAAATTCACTTTTATGCCTTTTTAGGGTTTTTGAAAATCCGCTAATTATACAGTGGTTTTCTGTGCTGTACAAGATTCGAAAAGTCATAAAATACTTATTATTCTTTTTATTTTTAAACGCTTTAATCAGAATATGAGATAATTAAAGTCATTATTTTTTTAGAGTAATTAATGGGTAAAGTAACTGGTTTTTTAGAGCTAGATAGGGAAGTAGAGTCATATCGTGACGTAGAAATACGTATTAAAGATTATGATGAAATTTTTTCAGGCACACATAATTTAGACCAACTTCAACAGCAAGGGTCTCGTTGCATGGATTGTGGCGTTCCTTTTTGCCAGTCTGAGAGTGGATGTCCTATAGATAATTTGATTCCTGAATGGAATGATCTTGTATATAACAATGAATGGCGTGATGCCCTTGAGCGACTTGAAAAGACAAATAATTTTCCTGAATTTACAGGACGAGTATGTCCTGCACCATGTGAAGGCTCTTGTGTCCTTGGCTTGAATCATCCTGCAGTAACTATAAAAAATATTGAGTTAGCAATTGTTGATAAAGGATTTGAAGAAGGCTGGATTAGGGTCAGAAGTGTGTCCTCTAGGACTGGAAAGAAGGTTGCAGTTGTTGGTTCAGGGCCTGCTGGACTTGCTGCTGCAGATGAACTTAATCAAATGGGTCATTTAGTTACTGTTTATGAACGAAACGATCGAATTGGTGGGCTCTTGATGTATGGAATTCCTAATATGAAACTTGGAAAGGATGTAGTTAATCGCAGAGTTGAACTATTAAGGAAAGAAGGCATTGGGTTTGAGACTAATATTGATATTGGGCATGATATTTCAACAATAGATTTACAATCCAAGTTTGATGCTATTATTTTTTCTACTGGTGCAACGAAAGCGCGAGATTTACCTGCTGAAAATCGAAATTCTAAAGGTATTTATCCCGCTATGGATTATTTGACTTCTAATACTAAGAGTCTTCTGGACAATGGTTACGCTGACAAGAGTAAGCTTTCTGCACAAGGCAGAGACGTTATTGTAATTGGCGGTGGTGATACTGGTACTGATTGTATTGGAACAGCAATTAGGCAAGGTGCAAAGTCAATTACCAATTTTGAGTTAATGAGCCAACCACCTGCCGATCGTTCCGATAGTAACCCTTGGCCAGAATGGCCAACAATCTTCCGAGTGGATTATGGCCACGAAGAATCTAACAAGGTATTTGGACAAGATCCAAGATACTATCAGTTACTTACGAAGGCTTTTGTTAGAGACAGTAACGGAAATGTAAGCGGAATTAAAACTATTAATGTTGAATTTATAGATGGTAAGATAAATGAAATCTTAGGCACTGAAAAAACTTGGGATACTCAGTTAGTGTTGCTTTCAATGGGCTTCGTTTCACCTGAACACTATTTAAGTGAAGACGCTAAAATAGATACAGATGAGAGAGGAAACTACAAAGCTGAGCATGGTGATTACTCTACTTCTAAAGAAGGTATTTTTTCTGCTGGTGATTGTCGTAGAGGTCAATCGTTGGTTGTCTGGGCGATAAATGAAGGTCGAGGCGTTGCAAATAGTGTGAATAATTTTCTTATGAATTCTAAAAGGGCTGGTTAGAAATGGCTGAAATACTTGGCGCTAAAGTTGATGAAGAGGGCTACCTGTTAAAGATAAGCGATTGGAGTCGTGAAATAGCTATTGCTATGTCAGAGGAAGATGGTATTGATCTTTCCCCTGAGCATTGGGAGGTCATTAATTTCCTCCAAGAATACTTTAAAGAGTATGATTTTGCACCTGCAGTGAGAGTTCTTACAAAAGCAATAGCCAAGAAACTAGGCAATGATAAGGGAAACTCCCGCTATCTTTATTCTCTTTTCCCATATGGTCCCGCAAAGCAAGGTTGTCGATTTGCAGGCCTCCCTAAGCCAACAGGCTGTGTTTAATTTTTAGTTCAGAGAGTTTGATAAACACTTTTCTTAGATTGAGATAAAGTAAATGTCATTAACAAGCATTTTTTTTACATTTTTTTTCTATATTTCTGTATTGATTTTCATTACAGGCGTGTCCTATAAGATTGTTCAATATTGGCAAACTCCAGCACCTCTTAAAATTCCTATTGCGCCAGCACCTCTTAACAGGTTAGGCGTATTAATGAGGATTGCTCGTGAAGTTTTTCTATTTCAGAGCCTATTTAAGGCAAGTAAGTGGACTTGGATATTTGGATGGAGTTTCCATCTCGCTTTAGTCTTACTTTTTTTTCGTCATTTAGTTTATTTTTGGCCTGGTGAAATTCCTACAATATTACTCAAAACAGAACCTTTAAAATATGCAGCATACCCACTTATTTTTGGCTTATTAGGTTTGCTTGGAAGGAGACTTTTTGTAGATAGAGTTAGATATATCTCAGCTCCATCTGATTACTTGATGTTATTGTTACTAATTGTAATAGGTGGTAGTGGAATGTTGATGACATTTGCCCAAAATCACCCTAATATGCTTTTAGTTAAAAACTTTGCAGAAGGGCTTATTACCTTTAATTGGTCTGAGCTACCTAGTGAATTTATATTTTTGATGCATATTTTTTTGGTATTTTTACTTATAGCAATTTTTCCAATATCAAAACTACTTCATGCTCCTGGTATATTTTTTTCACCTACATTCAATCAGGTGGATAATGCCCGTAAAAAGAGACACATTTCTCAATGGGCTAAGAATAAAGAAAACTATAAGAAAATTGATCTTGAACAGAATTCTGATGAGGATAAATAATTGTGTCTGAAAATAGTATTGAAAAACTTCCAACATATCTCGAGATTCCAGCGATTAAGAAAGATTCAATGACAGGAAATGGGCCCTTTAAAGCTAGTACAGAGGTTCAGAATGAGTTAGGCTTTCCTGGAGAGAAGGTTGAAAACTGGCAACAGGTTGCGATAGACAAAATGGCAGAAACGAAATCAAAGTATCGTTCAGTCCAAGTTTTTTTAGATGCTTGTGTTAAATGTGGTGCCTGTACTGATAAGTGCCATTATTACTTAGGCACTGCTGATCCTAAAAACATGCCAGTTGCAAGGCAAGATTTATTCAGAAGTGTTTATAGAAGACATTTTACTTTTGCTGGAAAGTATTTTCCTAAATTAGTCGGCGCTAAAGAGCTCGATGATGCCATGCTAGATGATTGGTATAACTACTTTCATCAGTGCTCACAATGCCGTCGATGTGCAGTATTTTGTCCCTATGGAATTGATACAGCTGAGATTTCAATGGCTGCTCGTGAAGTAATGAATGTTATTGGAGTAGGTCAAAAGTACCCTAATCAAATTCTTGGAAAAATAAATAAAATTGGTAACAATTTGGGGATGCCTGAGCCAGCACTGAGAGATACTCTAGAGGACCTTGAAGAGGAAATTAAAGAAGAGACTGGAGTTGCTGTAAAGTTACCACTTGATATTAAGGACTCTGAGGTTTTAATGGTTACCCCTTCTGCAGATTTTTTTGCTGAACCACATATTGATGGTCTTATTGGTTATGCTAAAGTTTTTCATCAAAGTGGAGTAAGTTGGACTTTGAGTTCATATGCATCTGAGGCCGCAAATTTCGGCATGTTTATAGGTAATTATGATGTAATGAGACAAGGGGCTCTTCGAATTCGTAAAGCAGCCCTTGACTTAAATGTTAATAGAGTCATTGTTGGTGAGTGCGGCCATGCGTGGCGAGTTGCTTATAGTTTTTGGAATACTCTTACTGGTTTGGGAAGTGGCGGTAATGATGAGTATTCGTTGAAACTCCAAAAACAACTAGATAGTAATTATCCACAACCACAACATATTATTGAATTTACCTATGACCTAATTCAACAAGATAAATTGCTTTTTGATAAATCGAAGAATGATCATCGAGTTGTGACTTTCCATGACTCCTGTAATGTAGCCCGTGGAAGCAATATGGGTGATATTGAAAATGGGCAATTTATCTTACCAAGGGAGGTAATCAAGGCAGCATGTAATAACTTTGCAGATATGTCAAAAGGTACCATTAAAGCCTCAACTTTCTGTTGTGGCGGTGGCGGCGGTTTGTTGACAGATGACCTTATTGAGCTAAGAATAAAGGGTGCAAAACCAAGAATGCATGCCTTAAAGCAGAGTGAAGAAAGAAATGGTGTCAATACGTTGGCAGCAATCTGCGCTATATGTAAATCACAGTTTAGTAAAGTCTTACCTAACTATGAGTTTGACCCATATATGATTGTTAGCGTTCATCAGTTAGTTAGTGATGCAATTATTCTTAGTGATGATTCAGAAAACAGTAATAATCAAGCTTTATAAATCTTTTTCTAGATTAAGATAATAATCAATGATTCCCTGATAAATCGCATTAGCTATTTTTTGTTGTTGTTTGCTATTGGTTAAACGCTTTTCTTGAGTTGGATTTGAAATAAATGCAGTTTCAATGAGAATCGAAGGGATGGTAGGACTTTTGAGGACGACAAAGTTAGCTTTTTGTGGCTCTATTTTGTGAACTGGCCCAATTTTGTCAAGTTCTTTAAGTATCTCCTTTGCAAGATTTTGTGATTGTATATCTCTATCTTTTCTTGAAAAATCGGTCAATATATTTTTTAAAAACTGGTCATTATCTATAACTGTTTCTACTCCACCGAATTGATCAACTAGGTTTTGAGATTGTTCTAATTGTTTAGCTAGCTTACTGTTGTTCCCTTTTTCGCTTAAGGTATAAATTGAAGCGCCTTTGGCACTTGAGCTTTCAACAGAATCAGCATGGATAGAAATAAACATTGTAGCTTTTTCTTTTTGAGCTATAGTTATTCTCTTAGTTAGAGGTATATAGTAATCACCACTTCGCGTCAAAATGCCTTTTAATTCTGGATTTTTATTAATAGTAGTGACTAATTTTTTAGCAATTGCTAAATTAACATTTTTTTCTTGAGATTTATTTTTCCCAATTGCACCAGAATCCTCTCCACCATGACCTGCATCAATCAATATAATTTTCCTATTACTTAGAGTTTGATCCTTGTCTGGTTTGGCAGCTTTGAGAGTATATTTTGCTTCCAAGTCAATAATATCAATGACTAATCGATGGTATTTATACTTTGTATTTGGTTTTAATGTGAAATGCTTAACTCTGTAATTTTTATTGATATGAAAAATTAATTTAATAGTCTCTCTGTCACGCTTAATACGAGTTTTTTGAATTCTTTCATCTTCAAAGAAAATATTAGAAAATGTATCTGATAACACTTCAGCATCATCGACACTTATGACAATATAGTCATTATTTTTAGAAATACTAAATAAAGTATCTTCTTCAGTATCAATTACAATTCTAGTATGATCTGGTGCTGTCCAGTACCTAAAGTCATAAAGAGTAGTTTTCTCTTCACCGTATACCGAAGTTACCAATAGAGCAATAATCAAACTTAAGCAATAGCGCATCTTGTAACAAATTTTCCTACTTTGGTTAGAGATTCAATATTAATTTTTCTTTCATCTCCATCGCCACTTAGACTAATGGAGATGTCAGCTTTTGCAATAGCACCTTTTCCCAGTTCAGGCCACTCTATGAGTTGCAGATGATTGGGCATCAGGTATTCACGTATACCTATGTATTCTAATTCTTCAGGGTCACTAAGCCTGTAGCAGTCAAAGTGATGAATATTAATGTCTTTATTTTGATAGCTCTCCACCAATGAATAGGTTGGGCTTTTCACTCTATCAAATCCAAAATATTGAATAAAACTTTGAGCTAAAGTAGTTTTTCCTACTCCAAGATCACCAATTAAATATATAACACATGAATCTTTAAGAGAGGCGCAACAATATGCAAGCTTTCTACCAAGTTCTTGAGTCTCACTAACATTTTTTGCAACTAGATCCAAAACAATTGATATAGATATCCACCTAAAACACACAATAATACAAAACCACCTAAACGATTAATTTTATTCTTAAAGCGAAGAATAACTATTAAAAAGGTTAGTATGAAAATGTAGATATAGTCGCGACTCAATAGTTCAGCAGGAATTTTGAAAGGTGAAATTAATCCTGGAATTGCAAGTACTCCTAAAGTATTAAATAAATTTGAGCCAATAATATTTCCAATGACCATGTCATGATGCTTTTTTAAAGCGCTACTAATCGAAACAGCTAGTTCAGGTAGGCTAGTTCCAAGAGCAACAACAGTAAGTCCGATAATTAATTCAGGTACACCAAAGATTGATGCTAGGGCTGTTCCACCCCAAACTACAAGTTTAGCACTAGATATTAAGATTACAAGAGAGACAATTAGCAAAAGCCAAGTCTTAGTTTTTTCATTATTATTGATTTTACTGTCAACATCATTAATACCATTAAGGCTGTCTTTTTTTGATTGCTTGAAAACATAGAAAAGAAACAGTGTTAAGAGGGCAAGAAGGATTAGCCCATCATAAAAGCTTAAGTATTTATCGAATAACAAAAGTCCTGCAACTAAGGTCGACAAAATTAAGAATACCCATTCTTTCTTAAGTACAGATTTTTCAACTTTTATAGGAAGAATAATCGCTGTTATTCCAAGGACTAGACCAATATTAAATATGTTTGATCCAAATGCATTGCCAACACTCATTTCGGGATGACCACTATAAGCAGCAATTCCAGATACTAGCATTTCGGGTGCTGACGTCCCAAAGCCAAAAATAAGTAGTCCTATTATTAGTGGTGAAATACTAAATATTCTGGCAATTTTAGCGCCATTGTTTGTAAATACATCAGCACTCCAAATTAGCAATATAAAGCCAGATACAAGAGATATAATTGACAATAACATGATGATTTTATGTTGTTATATAGAAATGTTATGGGGCTTATTATAAAGGTATCTATGCCCAAATCAAAAAAACATATATTTATAATGAAGCGATGATACTCATTACAAGACCGTTGGCTCAATCTGAGAATTTACAATCATTGCTTAATGGATTGGAACTAGATTATGAACTTTTCCCCGCCTTTGAGATCAATAAAATTAATACGAAGACTAACGGACAGCAATATGACGTCATTATTTTTATTAGTACTAATGCAGTCAAGTATGCTGAAGAATATTTCAAGGAACTATTCATCAAGCCTTTCAAGGTATTAGCAGTAGGACCGGTTACTGCAAAAGAATTAATTGATAAGGGAATACAAGTTGACTGCTATCCTAAAAAAAACGCCTCAAGTAATACACTATTAGCTATGCCAGATTGTGAAGGATTAAAAAATAAGAAAATACTTATAGTTAGGGGAAGGGGTGGTTCTGAAACTTTGAAGAATTCTCTACAGTTAATGAACCAAGTAGACTATTTAGAGGTGTATGAACGAACGCCTTGTGAATTGACAACTTATCATATTGAATCCATTGAGCGTTTTTTAGGCTCTCCAGATGGCACAGTAATTGCTAACAGTATTGAAAGTCTTTCTAATATAATTCAATTAGTTAGAGATGTCTCTTTTAGTCATTTCGATAAACTTAAGTCAAGAAACCTTATTGTATTAAGTGAACGAATAAAAGTTCAAGCAGAAATGATTGGTTTTAAAAATATAAGAGTTACACTGAACCCATCTGACCAATCTGTAGTAGATGAATTAATCAATGAAAAAAATAAAAAAACCTCACAAAAATAGAAAATATTTGGGTAACATGTGTAAAACTATATTGGGAGTTTAAGTGATTAGATTTGGTATATCATGGGTAGCACGCTTACTTGGTGTGAGCGGTTTTACTGTCCAACAACCAACAACACGTGGTTCCCTTCAAGATCTAAATATTTCAGCAAGAGTTCAACCCTTTAATCCAAATAATCTAGCTACTAATCAGTTTTTAACTGAAGAAGATTATCAAGCTTCTGAACATTTAAAGCGCTTTCAAGATACTCAAGTTAAGATGAGAGAAGGCAATCAAATTAGCGATGCTACTAACGACCAGGATTTGGTTTCTGTGATTGCAACACTTAAATCAAAGTTATATCAAGAGTCTATCAAAAGTAAACACTACGCTAGTGCCTTTAATGAGCTGAATGAGAGGTTAGTTGAGTTAGAAAAAATTGTCCAACCAGAGAAGAAGACAGATTTTCAAAAGCTACAAGGTTGGGTTCATTCAAAAAGATATCTCCACTAAACTTTTTCTTTACAAAATTCTTTTTGCGATAGATAGGACGGGCTCTACTCTGTTCATACTGTAAAAATGAAAATTCTTCACTCCCCCTGCTTTAAGTTTTAAACACATTTCACTTACAATATCTTCTCCGAATTCTTCTAAACTTTTGGCATCATTCCTATATAGTTTTAGACGATTAAGTATCCAAGAAGGAATTTCAGCGCCACAGTTTTTAGAAAAATTAATTAAGTTGTCATAACTTGTAATTGGCATAATTCCTGGAATTATTGGAATATCAACACCAAGTTTTTGTACCTCATCTACGAAGCTAAAATAAGCATCAATATTATAAAAATATTGAGTAACAGCCCTAGTTGCTCCAGCATTAACTTTATCTACAAAAAAATCAATATCTTTTCCAACACAATTTGAATGGGGATGCTTCTCAGGGTAAGCTCCTACAAGAATATCTATATTTTCATAATTTTCTTTAATGAATTTAACCATCTCATTTGCGTATTCAAAATCTCCTTTTTTAACAATTGTGTTTGGAGCATCACCCTTTAGAACCATCACCTGATTTACACCTTGAATAATATATTCATCAAGTAAATTAGTGACTTGTTTTTTGTTAGTGCTTACACAAGTGAGATGGGGGGTTATTGGAATTTTAGTATCTTTTAAAAGATTAACTATAGTATCAAATGTATTATTTTGAGATGAGCCAAGCGCACCAAATGTGACAGAAAAATACTCAGGATTAATACTACTAAGTTTACGGTGAACTTCCTTTAACGATTTTTTAGCAGCGTCCGACCTTGGTGGGAAAAATTCAAAGCTAATTTTTGGATTTTTGAGTTGCTTTGGTGTTTTACCCCAATATTGTGAAATTTTAACAGCAGATGGATCTTTATCACCTTGGTAATCTTTCACTGAGTGGGGGTGATGTAAATGAGTTAATAGGTTTTTCATATTTAAACTCATATTTTTTCACCTAAATCCGCTAAATTGATATCAGCTACTTTATAGTCATCATGAAAACCGTCAAGATTGAGATCGTTTGCTTTGAAGTCATTTTTTTGAATGGTAGAGTTACTCATTTATTTTCCCGTTAAGTTAAAAAAATGAGCGTAGTTATGATTGCCAAGCCTGATTGAGGTATATCTCAATGCAACGCCCCTTGGCAGGTTTACGATTGTAACAATCTGATAATTAATTTTTCAAATTATAGTAATTAATAGTGTTTATTTTTAATAAATGAAAAAAAAGAACTTTATTTCTATATTAATACTAAATTATTAGAATTATTTTCTATTTTTTCAAAAAAATCACATCAAGGTAATTAATGTACTTCAATTGTGTTTGAATTTTTTTATGAGTATTTTTTTTAAATATTATTACAATGAAACTGTTAAATAAGTAATTATGTATAATTTCACTTGGTTTTTGAAATTAATACTAATTTATTAAATATGTCGAAAAGTGATTACATAGAATTAGAGGGCGTAGTGAAAGAAAAATTACCTAATACAACCTTTAAAGTTGAATTGGAAAATGGGCATAGTGTACTAGCACATATTTCTGGGAAAATTCGCAAGCACTATATTCGCATATTACCTGGCGACAAGGTAACAGTTGAAATGACTCCTTACGACCTAACTAAAGGCAGAATCACTTTCAGACATAAATAAACCTTAGATATGCCAGTGTGGTGGAATTGGTAGACACGCCGGATTCAAAATCCGGTTCCTTCACGGGAGTGACGGTTCGAGCCCGTCCACTGGTACCAATTTTTTTTAGGAATATTATAAAATGGATAACAATCTTTTAGGTGATTCGATAACTTTAACCATATTTGGAATGGGCTTTGTTTTTTTATTCCTCGCACTTATGGTTGCTGTAACCAATATGATGTCGTTAATTGTTTATAAAATTCAACCTACAGTTAATGTTCCTCCTCTAAATTCAGATCCTTCAAATGAAATTGATGACAAAACAAGAGCGATTATTGAAGCAGCAATAAAGATGCATACACAGAGGTAAGATATGTCAGATAAAGAAAATAATAACAAACCCGTACAAATTACTGAGCTAGTTTTAAGAGATGGACATCAGTCACTATTTGCAACCCGTATGCGAATTGATGACATGTTGCCTATTGCAGAAAAACTTGATCAGATAGGCTATTGGTCGATGGAGTCATGGGGTGGCGCTACATTTGATGCCTGTATTCGTTTTCTGGGGGAGGATCCTTGGGAGAGGATTCGTGAGATAAAAAAAGTTATGCCCAATACTCCGCAACAAATGTTATTAAGGGCGCAAAATTTATTGGGATATCGTCATTACAGTGATGATGTAGTTAGAAGGTTTGTAGATCGTTGTGCAGATAATGGTGTTGGGGTTTTGAGAATATTCGACGCTATGAATGATACGCGTAATCTTAAAACTGCCATTGATCAGACAGTTAAAGTTGGTCAGCACGCTCAAGGCACAATTTCATATACAGTAAGTCCAGTTCATACTACTGAATTATGGATTGATATGGCTAAAAAAATTGAAGATATGGGCGCTCATTCTCTTTGTATTAAGGATATGGCTGGGTTATTGCAACCATATGTAGCCTATGATTTAGTTAAAAAATTAAAAAAAGCGATTGATATACCAATACAGCTTCATGCACATGCTACAACTGGTCTTTCAACAGCATGTATTATTAAAGCAGTTGAGGCTGGAGTAGACCGTGTTGATACATGCATTGGATCTATGAGTATGACTTATAGTCATTCAGCTACTAATTCAGTTGTCTCTATTTTAGAGCATGGTTCTCGAAAAACTGGCCTTGACCTAGAAAAACTAGAAGAGATTGATCAATACTTTAAGCCTGTTAGAGCTAAGTATTCTAAATTTGAAGGATCCCTTAAGGGCGTAGATTCTCGTATTTTACTATCGCAAGTTCCTGGCGGTATGTTGACAAATATGGAAAGTCAGTTAAAAGAACAGAATGCACTTGATAAAATGGACGATGTATTATTAGAAATTCCCCGCGTTCGAAAAGATTTAGGGTACATACCTCTTGTAACACCGACTTCTCAAATTGTTGGTACTCAATCCGTACTTAATATTCTAACTGGAGAGCGATATAAAACGATTACTAGAGAGGCTGCTGGAATCCTTAAAGGTGAGTATGGTGCTGCACCAGCACCTGTAAATATGGAACTTCAAGTTCGGGTTTTAGAGGGATCAGAAGCTATTACATGTCGTCCTGCGGATAATATTGAACCTGAGTTGGAGATTCTAGAATCTGAGTTTGATAAAATCATTTTGGAGAAAAATATAAGGGTTGCTGATGAAAAAATTGATGATTTACTGACTTATGCACTTTTTCCGCAAGTGGGTATTCAATTTTTAGAGAATAGAGATAATCCAGATTTCTTTGAGCCTGTTCCAAAAAAAGAAACAAGCTCACCAGCTAACGAAAAAAATGAAGGCGTTTATACCGTTTCATTTAAAGGGCAATCTTATACTGTTAGCGTATCAGATGGAGGAACAATAACCTCCATGGGCACTTCATCAGATGAATCTTCATCAGATTCTGGAGGATCTCAAGAAGAGTCAAATACACCTTTAGCGAATGGAAAAGAAGACGTCTCTGCTCCACTATCCGGAACTATTTGGAAAATCCTAGTTAGCCCTAATCAGACTGTTAAAGAAGGCGATACTTTAGTAATTTTAGAGGCTATGAAAATGGAAACTGAAATTAAAGCAACTCGATCTGGGGTTGTTTTGAATGTTAGCGTAAAAGAGAGTGATTCAGTAACTGTTGGTCAACTCCTACTATCTTTAGGTTAGTTGTGGAGTATTTAAATCTACTTTGGGTTAATACTGGCTTATATCAAATGGAATGGGGCCAAGGGCTAATGCTGTTGGTTGGTATTCTGTTAATATATCTGGCTATTGTAAAAAAATTCGAGCCACTTCTTCTCTTGCCTATCGGTTTTGGTGCACTTCTTAGTAATATTCCAGGAGCTAATTTAGCTGTTGATGGAGGTATTCTCCATCTTTTTTATATGGTTGGTATTGAGTCTGGTGCTTTCCCGCTAATCATTTTTATGGGTGTCGGTGCTTTAACAGATTTTGGCCCACTTCTTGCAAATCCAAAAACTCTTTTGCTTGGTGCAGCCGCACAGTTTGGAATTTTTGCGACATTGCTTGGTGCAGTTGGCCTGTCAGTAATTGGAGTATTTGACTTTAGTTTAAAGCAGGCTGCTGCAATTGGTATTATTGGAGGTGCAGATGGTCCAACCTCAATCTATGTTGCCTCAATTCTTGCACCAGAGTTATTAGGTGCTATCGCTGTAGCTTCTTATTCTTATATGGCATTAGTTCCACTTATTCAGCCTCCTATTATGAGAGCAATGACTTCAGAAAAAGAAAGAAAAATTAAGATGGTTCAATTACGTGAAGTCTCTAAAATGGAAAAAATTGTTTTCCCAATTATATTATTATTGCTTGTAGCGCTTTTACTTCCTGCAGCGGCACCATTGCTAGGTATGTTTGCTTTCGGTAACTTAATGAAAGAGTCTGGTGTTGTAGATCGTCTTAGTGATACAACGCAGAATGCTTTAATTAATATAGTTACTATTTTTCTTGGTTTGGCTGTTGGATCAAAGTTGATGGCAGATAAATTTCTTCAATTAGATACGCTAGGGATATTGTTATTAGGCTTAGTTGCTTTCTCAATAGGGACAATGTGTGGACTACTCATGGCAAAAATGATGAACGTATTTAGCAAAAATAAAATTAACCCGTTGATTGGTTCAGCTGGTGTTTCAGCAGTTCCGATGGCAGCTCGTGTCTCAAATAAGGTAGGGCTCGAGTCCGACTCAAATAACTTTTTATTGATGCATGCAATGGGTCCTAACGTAGCTGGTGTTATAGGTTCTGCAATTGCGGCTGGAATTATGATTCAATTTTTAGGGTAGCTAACGATTCTGACTTTAAGTTGGTTATATCTCGATCAATTAATTAGCTCTACTAAAAACTCAAAAGGATTTAAATAATCTTATATATCATCAAGCTTGCTATTGCTTAATGTAAGCTTCCTGTTCATTTTATTGGCTATAGATAAATCATGAGTTACAATCAATAATGATGTAGTGTTGTTTTCATTCAGCTCCAAGATTAACTCTAAAACATCTTTAGCATTCTTAGCATCAAGGTTTCCAGTGGGTTCATCTGCCAAAATACATGCGGGTTCAGTGACCATTGCTCTTGCAATTGCAACTCTCTGCCTTTCACCACCAGAGAGTTCTGATGGATTATGATTTAATCGATTTTCTAATCCTACTTTTGTCAATATTTTTTTAGAATTTAAAATCGCACTTTCTTTATTATCTCCTCTAATAAGAAGTGGTAAGGCAACATTATAGATAGATGAAAAATCGTTAAGTAGGTGATGGAGTTGGTAGACGAATCCAAAGTTATTAGAGCGCAACTCTGTACGATCTTTTTCATTGAGTTTTGCTATGTTGATATTATTTATAAGCACATCACCTTTCGAAGGCTTATCTAGTCCTGCAATTAAGTTAAGCAGTGTTGATTTTCCACAACCCGATTGGCCTAATATTGCAATTGAATCTCCTAGTTCGACTTCAAAATTTAAGTTATTCAAAACAGAAGTTTGATTGTTTCCATCTATGTATGAAAAACTAAGAGAACGACATTCTATTATATTACTCATGTCTTAGAACCTCTGAAATATTAACTTTACCAGCACGTCTGGCTGGGTAAATTGCTGCAATAATAACTAGCACAAAAGCACCTAACATTATGCTAATTACATCACTCATTAGAATTTTTGAGGGAAAGCGATTAATATAAAAGACATCTTTCGGAAAAAATTGGAACCCAATAAGATTCTCAATTCCAGAGATAACTGATTCAATATTAAGAGCTAAGATTATTCCGAGAATTGTTCCAACAGCTATACCAATAAAACCAATACTGAGACCTTGATAAAAGAATATTCTTACAATTCTATTAGGAGTCATGCCGATAGTTCTAAGAATTGCTATATCTGATTTTTTGTCGGTAACTACCATAACCATCATAGATACAATATTAAAAGCAGCAACAGCAATAATTAAAGACAAAATGATTGCAATCATCTGTTTTTCAAGATTTAAAGCTCTAATAAAATTTCTTTTTTGTTGCATCCAATCAACGCCATAATAATTATTACCAAGTTTCTTAACTAAATCATTAGTAATCTTGTTAGCTTCAAACAAGTCATCTACTTTAAGGCGAATTCCCGAAACTTGATTCTCTAAACTGAATAGATCTTGAGCATCATAGAGATGAATGAAGGCTAAACCATTGTTATATTCGTTTAGACCGGCATTAAATATTCCACCAACTGTATAGGTTTGTGATTTCGGAGTTAATATGCCAATTGAGTTTCGAGTTGGAGCTATTAGTGTTAATGTATCTCCAATACCAGTGCCCATAAGTGTTGCTAATCCAACTCCAATTAAAATCGTTGATGAGTCTTGATTAAGGCTTATTTCGCCATACTTGATATCATCTAGTAATGAAGATGTCGTTGCCTCTAGGTCAACCATTATTCCTCTAACACTAACGCCTTGAGAGGCTTTTCTAGAGGTCATCAAAGCAAAATCTTCAACATAAGGGGAGGAGGCCACTATGCGTTCCTGAGAGTTTATTTTTTTTCTAAGCTCTTGCCAATTTTCAAGCGTATCATCACTTTCGGTTATGTACGAGTGAGATATAGTATTTAAAACTCGATTTTTTAATTCTTCATGAAAGCCATTCATAACTGATAACACTGTAATGAGTGACATAACGGCAAGAATTAAGCCTACCATAGAAACCCCAGAAATAAAGGAAACAAAGCCTTTTTTCCGGTTAGATCGTAAATATTGGTTAGAAATATGAAATTCAACACTCATGGTCGGAATATTTTGTCATAATTAATGTTTTAAAAGTGATTAAAGTTACCATAATGTCAAGTATTTTAAGTTTTGTTAATCATAGTAAGTTTGGTTTGGGTAACTTTTTGCTCCTCCCTTTTTCCGTTGTTTTTTTTATTTTTTGTAATATACGTCTTTGGCTATACAATGTAGGTTTATTAAAAGTTAACGTTTCACCATTACCAGTAATAGTTGTGGGTAATATAACAGCAGGTGGAACTGGTAAGACTCCAATTGTGATTGCAATTGCTAATTATTTTGTGTCTCAGAATAAAAAAGTAGGAGTTGTATCTAGAGGTTACGGAGGAAAGTATACGCAAGAATCATTGGAAGTTACTTTGTTGAGCGATCCAATTGAATGTGGAGACGAGCCTTTATTAATAAAACAACTAACTGAAGTTCCAGTTGTTGTAGCAAAAAAAAGAAGTAGTGCAATTGAGTTTTTAATTAAAAACTATTCGTTAGATATGATTATTAGTGATGATGGTCTTCAACACTACTCTATGGGCCGGGATATTGAAATTGCAGTTATTGACGGACATAATCGCTTAGGAAATGGATGGTTTCTTCCAGCAGGACCACTTAGAGAGGCAAAAAGAAGACTTAAATCAGTCGATTTTATTATAAATAATGGCTCTAGTGCAGATGGAGAAGTGTCGAGCCAACTTGAGGCTGAGTCTTATACAAATCTTCTGACTAGTGAAACTAAAAAACTTGATTATTTTAATAATATAAACTGCTATGCTGTTGCTGGAATTGGAAGTCCTGAAAATTTTTATAAAATGTTAGAAGACCAAGGTGCTAAATTAACTACAAAGTCATTCCCTGATCATCATTTATTTATTAAAGATGACCTCGTCTTTAAAGAAGATTATCCGATACTAATGACAGCAAAGGATTGTGTAAAATGTAAGCATTTTGCGACAAGTCAGATGTGGTACTTAAATGTTAGCGCAAAACTGAGTTTGGATTTTTATGAACAATTGGAGTCTAAATTGTGATTGATGAAGATTTATTAAAGATGTTGGTTTGCCCAAAAAGTAAAGCACCTCTTAAACTTGTAGGTGATGAGTTAATTTGTGAAAAGAGTAAGTTAGCTTATCCAATTCAAGATGGTATCCCTGTTCTTCTTGTTGAAGAGGCTCGAAAAATGAATTCTGAAAATTAATGGATTTTTCTGTTATTATTCCTGCAAGGTATGCCTCAAGTCGTTTTCCAGCAAAGCTCTTAGAGGACATTAATGGTAAATCTCTTATTGAACATACTTACTTAAATGCTCTTAAGAGTAGTGCTAGACGAGTTATTATTGCAACGGATGATGAAAGAATAAGTAACGTAGCGAATGATTTTGGTGCAGAAGTATGCATGACGAGCTCAAGTCACACATCTGGGACATCCAGACTCTTTGAAGTTGTTTCTGATCTTAATTTTGACGATGATGAGATTGTTGTTAATGTTCAAGGTGATGAGCCAATGCTCAATGCAGAAGTTATAAATCAAGTGGCTTTTAACCTAGTTGATAGTTGTATGGATGTGGCAACTTTGTGCGAAAAAATTGAAAGTAAGGAGTTGTACTTTGATCCAAATTGTGTCAAAGTTGTATATAATTCTGGCGGCAAAGCTTTGTACTTCTCAAGATCACCAATTCCTGCTTTTAGGAATGGCATTGATATAGACCTAGATATTTGTTTTCGACATGTTGGTTTATATGCCTACCGAGTAGGTTTTTTAAAAAAATATTTTCAGATGGAGAAATCGGATCTAGAGCTCTCTGAAAAATTGGAACAATTGACTATATTGAGTAATGGGATGGATATCCATGTGGGGATTGCTTGTGCTCCAACTGGTTATGGTATAGATACAGAAAGTGATCTAAAGAGAGCAAAAAAGGAAATGACAAAATGAATATTATTGATGGAAAACAGATTGCAAAAGATCTGAGAATAAAAATTGCAAATGAAGTTAAAACTCTTAAACGACCACCAGGTCTAGCTGTAATATTAGTTGGTGAAGATCCAGCATCTGCTGTCTATGTTCGCAATAAGGAACGTGCATGTAAGGAGGCTGGTTTCTTTTCAGATAAAATTATTAAATCAGAAAACACAACAGAAAAGCAACTCTTAGAAGAAGTAGAGCGTCTAAATAATAATCCACATATAGATGGTATTTTGGTCCAGCTGCCTCTTCCTAGTCATATCAATTCCAATAAAGTTATTGAACATATTTCACCTTTAAAGGATATCGATGGTTTTCATAGTGAAAATATTGGAAAATTAATGCAAAATAAATCTCATTTACGCCCATGTACACCAAAAGGTGTTATGACCATTTTGTCTTCAATTGACTGTAAAGTAATAGGTATGAATTGTGTTGTCGTTGGAGCTTCTAATATTGTTGGGAGACCAATGGCAATGGAACTTCTTAATGCCCGTGGCACTGTAACTATTTGCAACAGTAAAACAAAAGATCTTGCCGGCGTAGTAAGTCGGGCAGATATTGTTGTCGTTGGGGTTGGTATCCCTGAGATGGTTAAAGGTGATTGGGTTAAAGACGGGGCAATTGTTATAGATGTTGGGATTAATCGTTTAGAAGATGGAAGATTAGTTGGCGATGTTGATTTTGATGCCATTAAGGAAAAAGCTGGAGCTATAACACCTGTTCCTGGAGGGGTTGGGCCAATGACTATTGCCACTCTATTGGAAAATACCTTAATAGCTTATAAGCAAAACCTATGAGAACTTTTTTAAAAATATTGCGAGAGAGTTCCGGGAGACTGATTATTTTAATTGATTGGATCTTTAGACCTTCAATAATTAAAAGAAGTGATGAAGACCAATCTAAAGTCAATCAACAAACAAAAGTTTTAAAACTTTATCAGTTTTATGCTTGTCCATTCTGCGTCAAAGCACGTCGAACAATCAAGCGTTTAAATCTTCAAATTGAAACTCGAAATGCTCAAGAGGGCGAGTATAGAAGAGAGCTTGAAGTAAATGGTGGTAAGATTTTGGTCCCTTGCTTAAAGGTGGAATATGCAGGCGAAGTGAACTGGATTTATGAGTCCAATGATATTATTAAATATTTAGAAGAGCGTTTTTTATAATTTCTATGTGTTGTATTGAAAAATGTTATATATACATGGTGGAAATAAAGATCAGGTAAGACTTTCAAAGCAGTTGTTCAACTTCTGTAGTAATGGATTGTTTTCTAAGACTGATAGCCCAACAATTGATTTAACCATTCAAAAAGTCGACGAAGCTTTGGCTTGGACAGATTATGAAGGCGATGGTAAATTTTTTATTGAGATTGAAGAATCTTTAGACACTCGAAAATTTATTGTTACTTTGTGTCATGAGATGATTCACGTTTGTCAATTCTTGGCAGGCGTAGAAGTGAGTGAGTTGTCTGCTTACCATCATGAAGAAAAACTTGCAGAACAGTTTTTTGATGAAGAATTAGCTGGTAAATTTGAAGAAAATAATCTTAATATAAATGAAGATTGATCTCAGCTTAGGGCATAAAGTCTTTTAGGCTTTCTAAGCTATTGTTTAATTCATCAATTGAATTAGAAGTTATTGTTATATGGCCAAGCTTCCTTCGCTCACGCTCAGCCTTATTGTAAAGATGAAGGTGAGCATTTTTGGTTCTAAGAACCTTTTCTAAATCCCCATAGTCTCCAATTATATTAATCATAGCACTATATTTATTGGTACAAGATGTATCACCTAGAGGCGCCTTTGTTATTGCTCTAATATGATTTTCAAATTGCGAAGTTTGAGTTCCCTCGATAGTCCAATGTCCAGAATTATGAACTCTTGGAGCCATCTCATTAACTATAAGGTTATCTTCAGTTTCAAAAAGTTCGATAGTTAAAACTCCAACATGATTAATTTCCTTAAGAATTAAGCGCATATAATCTTCTGCCTTTTTTTGGAGTATTTTGTTAATATTATTAGCTGGAGCTATAGTTAGTCTGAGAATGCCTTCATAATGAGTATTCTCAACTAAGGGGTAATACTCAAGATTACCATCTACTCCTCTTACTGCTATCAAAGAAAGCTCTCTTTTAAACTTTACAAATTCCTCAAGAATAGTCTCAGCTCCAGACATGCTTTTCCACGCTTCTAGGAGTTGTGATTCTGAATTAATTAAAAACTGTCCTTTACCATCATAACCATCAGTAGCTGTTTTTAGGATTGCAGGCAGACCGATTTTGTAAACTGCACTTTTCAGATCATCTAAAGTATTGATCATTTCATAAGGTGCGCATGGTATGTTTAGCTTATCAAAAAGTGTCTTTTCTCTTCCACGATGTTTAGAGATATATAATGACTTTTCACTAGGATAAACGTCTGTATTTAGACTGATCTCATTAACAATACTGACATCAGTATTTTCGCTTTCATAAGTCACTACATCTGAACTATCAGCAAAGCTTCTAATAATGTTAGGATCGTCATTATGAATGAATGTTTTACCAAGCAGAGAAGAGGGGTCTTCTTCAGATAATGCTAAAAATCTCATTTCGTGGCCTAAAGGGTAGGCAGATAGTGCGAGCATTCTCCCTAATTGACCTGACCCAAGAACACCAATTTTCATAGGTTAATTATCAGGATTAGGATTATTGAGAACGCTTTGAGTCTGATCTGAGCGAAACTTAGCTACTTTTTTTCTTACTATTTCATTGTGATTGCCAACAATTTGTGCCGCTAAAATCCCTGCATTTTTTGCACCTGCTTCTCCAATAGCTAAGGTACCTACAGGAATCCCTCCTGGCATTTGCACGATGGATAGAAGAGAATCTTGACCGCTTAAAGCTTTTGACTTAACGGGAACTCCAAGAACTGGCACAATAGTTTTTGCTGCAACCATTCCTGGCAAATGAGCAGAGCCCCCTGCACCAGCAATTATTACCTCTAGACCCCGCTCTTGAGCCGTCTCAGCATATTCAAACATTAGGTCAGGTGTGCGATGAGCAGAAACAACCTTAACTTCATATGGCACGCCAAATTCTTCTAACATGTCTACGGCATTCTTCATTGTGGGCCAGTCTGACTGTGAGCCCATAATAACGCCAACTAATGCACTCATTTTCAAGTTTTGGTGAGGAGATTAAACAAATTATACCAAAACAACATAGTTCTTAGACTCCAAACTGAGTCCTCAAAAATAGTTATGGTAATTTAAAAGTATTATCTAAAAAAGGCAGGTGGCCTGAGCGTAATAAATAAGTTTTAGTTCCATTTTCTTTATACCAATCTTTAATTTTTACTGGAACTAAAGTATCTAGAGATCCTAGAATAGCAGTTTTAGGGATTTTAATTTCTTTATATAAATCCTGTAAATCAGAATTAATTAATATATTTAGTCCAGTATTCAGAGCACTATCGGTTGGGGGATATTTTTGTATTGCTTTGTAGAGCTCTTTTATTTGGGATTTATCTCTGCTTTGAAGGCTAACAAATCGTTTAAGTGATTTAGTTCCATCAGTTTTCAAGTTGACGGCAAATTGATGAAAAACCTCACTTTTGATTCCATATTTCCAATTGTCATTATTGACTATACATGGTGTAGCAGCTACAAGAATTAGTTCTTTGAGTTGAATTTGACTTGCTATATATATTGAAAGAAGTCCTCCCAAAGACCAACCAAGTAAAGTAGAGTTTTCAGGTATGAGTTTTATTAATTCATCTCCCCAGCTTTCTATATCACCATCAACATCTTCACTTCTTCCATGACCTGGGAGATCAATAACTGTAATACGATAGTTTGCTTTGTTTTTTTCTACTAACCCTTGAAGGATATCACTACTATAACCCCATCCATGTAAGATTACTAAATTTGGGCCATTACCTGTTATCTTATGCCATAACATCTTTAACTTTTTCTAGGAGTAATTTAATTTGTTGAAAATTATGATCTGCAGATAATGTAAAGCGCAGTCGAGCGGTATTTGGGGCTACAGTTGGTGGGCGAATCGCACTGACAAAAAATCCATCCTCAAAGAGCTTTTGACTTAATTTTAAAGCTTTAGAACTAGAGCCAATAACAAGTGGTTGAATTGCGCTCTCAGAGATTAAAAATTTTAATCCCAGTTTACTCGAAATTTTTTTAAAGTAATTAATGTTATTAAATAACTTTTCCTTTTGCTCACCTTTTTGAATCAGCTCTAAGCTTTTAAGAGTTGCTTCACATAAGCTTGATGGAATAGCTGTGGTATAAATATATGGTCTTGATTTTTGTATTAAGAATTCTATAAAATCTTCGTCTCCAGCAACAAAAGCACCCATCACACCTGCAGCCTTTCCTAGGGTTGCCATATAGATGGAATTTTTAGGGATATTTGGCTCAAAAATACCAAAGCCATGAGCATCATCTTGCATTAAAAGAGACTCAGACTTATTTAAAATTTTGTTTATAGCCTCTATGTCTGCTCTGTCGCCATCCATACTAAACACGCTATCAGTTACTACTAAACCATTTCCACTTTGTTTTTGGAGTTTATTCTTAAGCGAGTCAAGATTATTATGGAGATATCTCTGAATCGGCAGACCAATCAATCTATTTCCATCAATCAATGATGCATGATTGAGTTTGTCTTGAAGTGACCAGTCAATTTCATCCCTCAGTGCAGAAAATATACCAAGGTTTGCGCTATACCCAGATGAAAATAAAATAGCTCTTTGTTGTCCGGTATGATCGGCTAAAGCCTCTTCAAGTCTGTGATGTGAGTCTGAGTGCCCACTAACTAAATGTGAAGCCCCTGAACCAACACCATAGAGATTAACGCCTTTAATTAATGCTTCTTTAATTTGAGGGTGATTGGCTAATGATAAATAATCATTAGAGCAAAAATTTACAATTTTCTTGCCATCAATTTTCATTTCAGTGCCCTGGGCACTATTAGCGATTCTTCTTAAGCGCAATAAGTGATTTTGCTCAATATCACTTATTTTTTTTGAGAAGTTCATGGCATTAAAATAGTAAAAGCTATATTAAATTTTCCATAGGTGATGATGCACTAGCATAGGCTTTCTTCATCATTCTGCCTGCAAGGTAAGATTCACGTCCGGCTATAACAGCATACTTCATTGCGCTTGCCATTAATAGTGGATTATTTGCATTGGCAATTGCAGAATTCATAAGTACGCCATCACATCCAAGCTCCATGGCTTTAGCAGCGTCACTTGCGCAACCAATGCCAGCATCAACTAGGACAGGAACATTAGCTTGATCTTTAATTAATTTAATGTTGAAAGGGTTAGCGATACCCTGACCTGAACCGATAAGAGAAGCTAAAGGCATAATTGCACAGCAACCAATAGCCTCGAGTTCTTTTGCTACTATAGGGTCATCTGAAGTATAAACCATCACATCAAATCCTTCTTTTATTAATGTTTTAGCCGCGTCAAGGGTTTCAACTATATTAGGATAAAGTGTTTTTTCATCGCCCAGCACTTCTAACTTAACTAAGTTGTGACCATCTAATAACTCTCTAGCTAGATGGCATGTTCTGACAGCATCTTTAGCATTATAACAGCCAGCAGTGTTTGGAAGAATGGTGTATTTTTCTGGTGAAATCACATCGAGAAGGCTTTCCTCGTTTGGATTTTGACCTATGTTAGTTCGGCGAATTGCTACGGTGATAATCTCAGAGCCTGATTTTTCTGTTGCCAATCTTGTTTCCTCGAGGTCTTTGTATTTCCCTGAACCAACAAGCAATCTAGAGCTAAAAGTTCTATCAGCAATTATAAATGGAGTGTCTTTTTTCATAGCATAATAAGATACCATGAGCTGTCATTGATATTGCTTAATTGCTCAGTAATCTTTTCAAGTTTGAATGAATTATTTATATTGTTAATCCGGATATCCGCTGAATGTCATTAATGGTTTTAGTCACTACCCGTGATATCGAAAAATCTGAAGGTACGCCAGAGTTTGCTTGAGATACAAAGTCATCGACCATTAGTTTATATTGATTACACGCAGGAAAGCTAACTTTAGTACCTTCTTGTAACCCTCCTTTAGACCAGTAAGCATGAGTTATCTCTGGTGGATTGACTGGTACATTAAGCTTTGCCCAGCCATTTGTGCCTAAAACACTTAAAGATTGGCAAAGCGCTGCGCTTCCGGAGACAGTAAAGTTTAGAATTGCACCATTAGGCCACCTTAAGACTGCATCAACTTGCTTCTCAACATCAAAATTGTTATTCATTATCGCATTTGCTGAGATGACTTCAGGTATACCACTAAAAAGTAAACAGCCTGATAATATTGCATAGCACCCAATATCATATAGAGGCCCACCACCATCGTCAGCCCGATTACGATAGTTTCCAATTGGTTGTTGTGGGTAACTAAAAACGAAATGAGCAGATTGAGGCTCTCCGATGTCTAGGTTTTGAAGCCAGTGCCACTGTGGATGGCTTCTGATCATGAATGCTTCATAAAAGTAGGAATTATTTTCTTTGACTACAGATTCTACTTGTAATAATTCTTCAATATTAAGTGCGACAGGCTTTTCACAGAGCACATGTTTTCCTGATTGAAGTGCTTTAATGGAATAGGGCACATGAAGGTGATTTGGGAGTGGATTATAAATCGCATCGATAGATGACTCTGATAGAAGACTTTCATAATCAGTTTCAATAGCGTCTTTATAAATAGATGGCAAGGGCTCTTTGCCTGGATTTCTTCTTCCAATATGGGTGACCTCATGACCTGCATCTAGAATTGCTGGAACCAACCATTCACGAGCAATTTTTGCTTCACCTAAAATTCCAAATTTCATTTAAACCTTATATTTAATTTTTATTGAAGAGATAATAATACTTGTTATTATTATGTGATTTTTAGAATAATATTACTAATTGTATAAACATGTAAAATTAACGTTTTAAAAGAAACTTTTACAAGGAATTACGATGCCTCTAAATGCAATTAGTCACCCTTTAATAGCTCATAAACTAGCCTTACTTAGGCAAAATGGAATAAGTACAAAGCACTTTCGTGAATTAGCTAATGAAGTTGCAAGTCTATTAACTTATGAGGCTACTCGGAATTTACCACTGGAAAACCGTGAAATTAATGGCTGGCAAGGTAAGCCGATAAAAACTCAAATGCTTTCTGGGAAAAAACTTTCGATTATTCCTATTTTGCGAGCAGGTTTGGGGATGCTTGATGGTGTATTGACACTGGTACCCAATGCTAAAGTCAGTGTTGTTGGGCTTTATAGGGATGAGGAAACTTTAAATCCAGTTGCATACTTCGACAAAATTATTACAGATATTGACCAAAGAACTGCCTTAATTATTGATCCTATGTTGGCAACTGGAGGAACCTTACTCGCCACAATTGACCTGTTAAAACAAAAAGGATGTAAAAAAATTATTGGTTTATTTTTAGTTGCTTCTCCTGAGGGTTTAGAAAGAGTAACTAAGCTACATCCAGATGTTGATCTTTTTATTGCAGCAATAGATGACTGTTTAAATGAGCAGGGTTATATTCTTCCAGGTTTGGGAGATGCTGGCGATAAGATTTTTGGAACTAAGTAAGTAGCCTTGGAAAAAGATATTTTCCCTCAAGGATTTGCCTGGATGGATGGAGAGTTCATCCAACTATCGGAAGCTCGAATACCAATTCTAGACTGGGGATTTCTTAGATCTGATGCCACTTATGATGTTGTACATGTTTGGAAAGGTCGTTTTTTTCGCTTAGATGAGCATATTGATCGTTTCTTTGAGTCAACAAAAAAACTGAGGATGGCTTGTACAATTAGTCGAGTAGATCTCAAAAAAATACTTGCTGGTTGTGTTAAACGCTCTGGTCTAGAAAATGCATATGTAGAGATGATTCAAACTCGAGGAATGTCTCCTAATTTTCAGAGAGATCCTCGTGAAGCAAGCCCTCGCTTTATTGCATTTGCAGTTCCTTTTGGATGGATTCTCAAACCTGAAAGGTTTGAGAAAGGTCTTGATGTTTTAGTTAGTAATAGAAGACGGATATCTCCAGATTCTATTGATTCAAAAATCAAGAATTATCATTGGCTTGATTTAGTAAGTGGCATGTATGAAGCTTTTGACTCTGACTCTGACACAGTAATTCTAACTGATGAAGAAAATAATATTTCAGAGGGTGCTGGATTTAATATTTTTAGCATTGATGAGACAGGTTTAAGTACTCCCAATAAAGGCGTTTTAGAGGGGATTACTAGGCAAACAGTTATAGATTTAGCAAAAGAAATAAATTTATCATTTCATTTGAGGTCAATATCATTAGAAATGCTTAAAAGTTCAGATGAAGTATTTGCAACATCAACTGCAGGTGGAATAATGCCCATAACTAAAATAAATGGCCATCAAATTGGGATTGGTGCTCCTGGCAAAATAACGAGGAGACTTCATAAGTCTTATTGGGACAAACATAGTGACTCAAAATGGACTGAGTCAGTAAATGACCTAGTAAACTAGATAGTTAAACGTCTTCCTTTTTTAAAGATTTAAATGCATTAAGTGCATTTTGGCGAGATAACTTTAAATCAATAACAGGATTTGGATAATCTTGCCCTAAAACAATACCTGCCTTATCCAATTCTTCTTGCGGCGCCTCCCAAGGGCTAAATAAATACTTATTTGGTAAGTCTTTTATTTCAGGTATATATTGACGAATATACTCACCATCTGGGTCAAACTTCTGCCCCTGTGTCACTGGATTAAAGATTCTGAAGTATGGTGTTGCATCTGCACCGCATCCAGCAATCCATTGCCAACTAGCACTATTACTAGCTAAATCCGCATCAACAAGGCAGTCCCAAAACCAGCGCTCACCATGATGCCAGTGTAATAATAAATTTTTAACTAAAAATGATCCAACAACCATTCTGACTCGATTGTGCATTGCTCCAGTTAACCAAAGCTCTCTCATTCCAGCATCAACCATAGGGACACCAGTTTGTCCTTGCTGCCAGGCTGATAAATTATTCGAATTATCATCCCATGGAAATTGGTTAAATTTTGACTGGAGATTTTTTCTAGGCAGTTCAGGATTAAAATACAGCTGACTATATGAAAACTCTCGCCAGCCAAGTTCACTTAAAAAATGATCAATGCTCGCATCATTGCCTTTAAGCTTTGCTGCATACCAAGCTTGGTTCGGCGATAGTTCACCAAAATGAATGTGAGGAGAGATTTTAGAAACAAAAGGTTTCGAAGGAAAATTTCGACCATCTTTATATTTTTTAATTCCATCATCTAGAAATTCTGATAATCGCTTATTTGCTCCATCTTCTCCAATATTCCAAAACGGCTTCATTTCAATATCCCACCTGATAGAAGGAAGTAAAGAAAGGTTATTAATTTCTAGGGATTTCTCACTATCATTCAAAAAATCTGGGTTATTTGGACCAGGGAGGGGTTTTCTAGGCTCAACTGATAAAAGGCAGCCTTTTCGAAAGAAGGGTGTAAAAACTTTGTATGGAGTCCCATCTCCTTTTTTGATTGTCCAGGGTTCCCATAGCAATGAGCCATTTAAAGTATTTACCTTGACACCTTTAGACTCTAGTTCTTTTTTAATCTGAGTATCACGTTTTATTCGCCATGGTTCATAACAACGATTCCAATATATTTCTTCAATATTGATACGATCAATAAGCTCTAATAGTATTTCAAGGGGGCTCCCATGGTAGATTGATAAATTCTCATCTAGACTTTTATGAAGAGAAGATAATGAGTGATGAAGCCAAAATCGACTTGCTTCTCCCATTGAAAACTCTTTTGAATTTTCATCATCAAGAATATAGATAGGAAGTATTGAGTTATTTTTAGCTGCATCATAAAATGCAGGGTTATCTAATAACCTAAGATCTTGACGAAACCAATGAATAACTTTTGGTTTTTTCATAGATTGCTCACTATATTACAATTATGATCTTATAAATTTTTTTGTTAGAAAAACTTTTAACAAAAATATTATTCCTATGAGAATAATCAAATATGTAAGACTTGATAATATCCATTTAAATGAATTGATTCCAGATCCAATTGAAACTAATACCTCGGATATTGGATTTGAATTTAGGTAAGTCTTTAGCATTAATATTTCAGTGTAATTCTCTGTCCAATCAGCAAGCATACCCAGAATAGGAATGATCAAAAAAAGACGCTTCTTATTAAAAAGGTACATTATCCAAGATGCATACATCAAAGTATAAATTAATGCAAAGATTGCGTCCCAAATTTGAAGAAATTGACTATAACAAAGAAGTTGTTCCTGAGTCCTTGATTCAAAGAAATTTTGAACAATATCTAAAGAATAAGAAAAAGAAAGGCCTAATGAATTTGATCCAATATCAACAGCAAAACAGCTACCAACAGGGCCTAAAACTAATGTTATGTATAAGAAAAATGCTAGAGTAAATCCTATAGCAAAATAAAGAGTTCTGTTCATATTTTTATATCCTTTAAAAAGAATTTATGGCGGAGAGAGAGGGATTCGAACCCTCGAAAGGAGTTAAAGCCTTTACTCCCTTAGCAGGGGAGCGCCTTCAGCCACTCGGCCATCTCTCCGAAGAAGAATTATTATACTAGAATTATTTTAGATAAATATTTTAGTAATTAGGCTTTAATAAAATATTATTTAATGATTTCAAAATCATGAGTAATGGTTGCAGTTTTGCCTAGCATAATTGATGCTGAGCAGTATTTGTCGGCTGAAAGTGTGATTGCTTTACCAACCTTTTTTGAATCGAGATCTTTACCTTTAACAATAAAGTGAATGTGAATATTGGTAAAAACTTTTGGGTATTCATCAGCACGATCTGCATTAACTTTGGTTTCACAATACTCAAGATCTTCGCGCATTTTTTTGAGTGTGGTTACGACATCAATCATAGTACAACCAGCCATTCCAAGTAGTAGCATTTCCATTGGTCTGACACCTAAATTTTCACCACCAACCTCTGGTGGCCCATCCATAGTAATAGCATGCCCACTATCAGACTTTCCTACCATTAGCATACCGTCGACCCAGTTAACAGAAATATTCATCCAAAAAACTCCTTAAGTTGTTTGCCAGGATTAGGATGTCTCATAAAAGCCTCACCAACCAAAAATCCAAACACATTATTTTTATGCATCAATTCTACATCAGCTTTTGATGTGATGCCTGACTCAGTAATCACAAGTTTATCATTACTAATTTCATCCAGTAAATCAATAGTAGTCTGAAGACTAACATTAAAGCTGCGAAGATCTCTGTTATTAATCCCAATCATTGGTAAATTACTTTTTAGAGCTCGATGGAGTTCATTTAAATTGTGGACCTCAAGTAAAACATCCATTGACAGAGATAACGCAAGATCGCTCAGTGTTTTTATTTCTTTATCTTCTAGGCAAGAAGCAATTAATAAAATGCAATCTGCACCCATTGCCCTTGATTCATATACTTGATAGGGATGAATGATGAAATCTTTTCGTATTACCGGAATTGATACTGCAGCGCGAGCCTTTATTAAATACTGAGGGTCACCTTGGAAGAAATCTCTATCAGTCAAGATAGAAAGACAGCTTGCACCTCCTTCTTCATAGCTTTTTGCAATTTCAATTGGCTCGAAGTTCTCTCTAAGCACGCCTTTACTTGGTGAGGCCTTCTTAATTTCAGCAATGATGCCACTTTGGCGACTGTCTACTTTTTCTTTTAAAGCGATATAGAACCCACGGCTGCTATCGGCAAACTTTGTAAGTTCGATCATTCTCTCCATTGGAACACGACTAATTGACTCTGCAACCTCTTCATGCTTTCTAGCAACAATTTTTTTGAGTATATCAGGCGTCTTTTGTGGCATGGTTTTAATGAATTTATAACAATGCTTATTTTAAACGAATATAATTTACGTATATATTTAAGTCTTGAGTGAAGTACATGAATTTATTAGATTTTCATGCTGGAATTGATCATCCATTTTTTTTAATTGCTGGACCCTGTGTCATTGAATCAGAGTCTTTAGCAATGGAGAGTGCGAGTTATTTGAAAAAAGTTTGCGATGAGCTCGATATCAATTTCATTTATAAGTCATCTTATGATAAGGCAAATCGCACCAGTGCAGACAGTTTTCGTGGTTTAGGTATAGAAGAGGGTCTACGTATTCTTGAAAAAGTCAAATCTGAGGTGGGCGTTTTTGTGTTGACAGATGTGCATGAGGATTCACCATTAGATGAGGTTTCTTCAGTAGTGGATGTTCTGCAAACCCCAGCTTTTCTTGTTCGGCAAACTAATTTTATTCAAAATGTATGTAAACAAGGCCTTCCAGTAAATATAAAAAAAGGTCAATTTCAGGCACCATGGGATATGGATAATGTTGTCAAAAAGGCAAAGGCTACTGGAAATCAACAGATTATAGTCTGTGATCGAGGCACATCTTTTGGTTACAACACACTTATTTCAGATATGAGAGGTTTATCTAGTATGAGGTCAACAAACTGCCCTATTGTATTTGATGCGACCCACTCTGTTCAGCAGCCTGGAGGACAGGGGAATAGCTCTGGCGGTCAAAGGGAAATGGTTCCTGTTTTATCTAGAGCTGCTATTGCAGCTGGTGTATCTGGTATTTTTATGGAAACCCATCCCAATCCAGAGATTGCTAAAAGTGATGGACTCAATTCTATGCCTATGAACCTAATGTATACCTTACTTGAAACCCTCAAGGAGATTGATGCTGTTACTAAAAATAATGATTTATTAGAGGATTCTATCAATGACTAGAATAGCGATAAACGGATCAAAAGGAAAAATGGGGCAGACTCTCATAGAGGCTATTAATCTAAATGAAAATGTTGATTTAGGGGTAGGCCTTGATAAAGGAGATAACCTTAACAATTCACTTGAAGATTTTGATGTTTTGATTGATTTTTCGAGGCCAGACGCTACCTTAAATGCTATATCTATTTGCATGAGTTCTGGTAAGGCAATGGTAATAGGGACAACTGGCTTTAGTGATGATGAGCTTGAGATTATTAATCAAGCATCAAAGGATATGCCGATTGTTTTTGCCCCTAATATGAGTATTGGGGTGAATTTAACACTCAAACTATTGGAGACCTCTGCAAAAGTAATTGGCCCAGACTCTAGTATAGAAATTATTGAAGTGCACCATCGTTATAAGGTTGACTCTCCTTCGGGAACAGCTCTTAAAATGGGCGAGGTTGTGGCTAATGCACTTGGCAGAGACCTGGCAGATTGCGCTATATATGGTCGTAAAGGTATCGATGAGCCTAGAGATTTAAATTCGATTGGATTTTCATCGATCAGAGGTGGAGATATTGTTGGCGAACATACTGTAGTATTTTTCATGGAAGGTGAACGAGTTGAAATAACACACAAGGCATCTTCTAGAATGATCTATGCAAATGGCGCAGTGAAAGTAGCTAACTGGCTTCATAACAAGCCAAATGGCTTATATTCAATGCAAGATGTTTTGGAGCTCTAAGGCGAATTAAATGTTGTATGCTATTATTTCACAAGATATTAAAAATAGTCTTGAAAAGCGAATGGGTGCGCGCCCAGATCATGTTGCTCGATTAAACAAATTAAAGGATGAAGGTCGACTTATTTTGGCTGGCCCTCATCCAGCTATTGATACTAAAGATCCAGGTGAGGCTGGTTTCACGGGATCACTTGTTGTTGCTGAATTTGAAAATCTTAAGGAAGCCCGCGCTTGGGCTGATTCTGATCCGTATGTTGAAGCGGGCGTATATTCAAGCGTTGTCGTTAAAACTTTTAATAAAGTTTTGCCTTAAAAGGGTAACACAGCTATTGTATTTTCTGGATAATTTAGCACTTTTTGTTAAATACAGTTCAATCGAAGGCTTGAATAATGATTACAGTTAAAAACTTATCAAAACATTTTGGTGGAATCAAGGCTGTTGACGGAGTTGACCTGCATATTGATAATGGTTCTATTACAGGCTTAGTTGGACCAAATGGTGCAGGCAAAACTACAATGTTTAACCTTATTGCTGGACTTTATCAGCCAACAGAAGGAGAAATCATCTTGGATGGCGAAGATGTTACAGAGCTAACGTCACACCAACTTTTTCATAAGGGATTGTTAAGAACCTTTCAGATTGCGCACGAGTTTCCAACATTAAGTGTATTAGAAAATTTAATGATGGTCCCAGCCAATCAGTTAGGTGAAAGCTTAATGAATACTTGGTTAAAACGAAAGCAAATTCAAGAAGAAGAGAATACTCTTCAGACAAAGGCAGAGGAAGTTATAGACTTTCTAAGTATTAGTCATCTTAAGAACGAGAGAGCAGGCAACCTTTCTGGAGGTCAGAAAAAATTATTAGAGTTGGCTCGAACCATGATGGTAGATGCTAAGGTAGTTCTTTTGGATGAAGTTGGCGCAGGAGTTAATCGTACATTACTTAAACAGATCGGTGAAGCCATCTTAAGACTCAACTCTGAAAGGGGCTATACATTTTGTATGATTGAGCATGATATGGATTTTATTTCTAGGCTTTGTAACCCGGTAGTTGTCCTTGCTGAAGGTCAAATTTTGACAACTGGCACACCTGATGAGATTAAGAGTAGTGATGCGGTTATTGAGGCCTATTTAGGCAAAGGAATTAAGACTGAGGCTACTACTTAATGGCTTATCTTGAAGGAAAAAATTTAGTTGCATCTTATGGTGTAGTGCCAATATTACATGAGTGCTCTGTTGAGGTTGAGAAAGGAGAGCTTGCAGTAATTGTTGGTCCGAATGGCGCTGGAAAGTCAACTGTCATGAGAGTGCTACTCGGAATGCTGGAGGCAACGTCAGGCTCAGTAAAATTTGATGGCAAGGATATTTCAATGCTGTCTACACAAGAAAGAATTAATCATGGTATGGCATTTGTCCCCCAGTCAAAAAATGTTTTTCCTTCAATGACAGTTGAAGAAAATCTTCAAATGGGTGGATTTATTAGGAAAGATGATATTAGCAAAACTATTGATGAGGTTTATGAATTGTTTCCTATTCTCTATGAAAAAAGTAAACAACTTGCAGAGCAGCTTTCTGGCGGCCAAAGACAACAAGTAGCCTTTGGAAGAGCGATGATGACAAGACCATCTATTATGCTTTTAGATGAGCCTACAGCAGGAGTATCACCTATAGTAATGGATGAAATTTTTTCAAATATACTTGATGTTAGAAATGCAGGAATGGCGGTTCTAATGGTTGAACAAAATGCACAGCAGGCACTTAATATAGCAGATAAGGGCTATGTTTTAGTTTCTGGACGCAATGAGCATACAGGCACAGGTAAAGAGCTCATAAATAACCCTGAAGTTAGAAAGAAATTTTTAGGAGGGTAGATGACGTCAGAATCAATTGATATTATTAATGCATTTGCTTTACTAACTAATTTTGTAATTCTTCCAGCATTATCTTACGGCTCTCAATTGGCGCTTGGCGCTTTAGCAGTGACTCTTGTTTATTCAATTTTGAGGTTTTCCAATTTTGCCCAGGGTGATAGTATGGCTTTTGGAACAATGCTTGTTATATTAATTAGTGGTTATATGATTAGTAGAGGGTGGACAATAACTGGAGTGCCAACTGCCCTTTTAGCAATTCCAATGGCTTTAATAGGCATGTCAATTTATCTACTTACAATGGATAGATTGGTCTACAGGCACTATCGCAGAATAAAGGCTAAGCAGAATATTATCGGTATTACAGCATCAATAGGTATTATGTTTGTAACAGGAGGTATCGTTAGGTTTGTATTGGGGGCTTCTTCTCAAAGGTTTGGAGACGGGGAGAGATTTATTTTTTCTGTCAGAGAATTTAAGGCATTTACTGGGCTTGAGCAAGGTATTGCGCTAAAAACATCTCAATTTTTAACGATTACTATTGCTTTATTATTAGTTTCTTTTCTATTCTATTTTTTACAAAAAACTAAAACTGGAAAAGCCATGCGCGCTTATTCAGATAACGAAGAGTTAGCCCTTTTATCTGGAATTGATCCTGATAAAGTGGTCCAAATAACCTGGTTACTGGTCGCTCTTTTTACAACGATTGCTGGAACACTCTATGGTCTTGATAAAGGTTTTGCACCGCAACAATATCATTTATTACTATTACCAATTTTTGCCTCGGTTATCGTAGGTGGCATTGGCTCACCCATTGGCGCAATTGCAGGCGCTTTTTTGGTCGCATTTTCTGAGATATTTCTTACTTATGCCTATAAGAAGTTTTTGATATACTTGTTACCACTATCAATGCATCCTACCTCTTTGGTTCAACTTATTGGTACAGAATATAAATACGCAATATCCTTTGTAATTTTGGTTATTGTTCTTCTAATAAGGCCTACAGGATTGTTTAAGGGTAAGGTGATAGTTGGTGAATAATTTAAATACTTTTTGGCAAACCAATAAAGCGATTACTTGCTTTACTATAATGGGGCTCATACTTCTATTTGTAGGCCTAAACCAGTCATGGGCATTAGTACTTGGTATTATTAACTTATCTTTAATTTCAGCTATTATGGCTCTAGGTGTTAATATCCAATGGGGTTATGCGGGATTATTTAATGTTGGAATTATGGGATTTGCTGCTCTAGGTGGTGTCAGCGTAGTTTTGATAGCTCAACAGCCTGTTACTGGAGCGATAGATGCTGGTGGCATGAAGATGCTTTTCGCCTTGATCTTGGGTGCCGCAACTATTGCTGCAGGAGTATTACTAAATAGAAGAGGTGTTAATAAATGGTTAGTATCAGCAATTGTAGTTATTGGTTACCTATTTACAAGATATTATTTCTCTGAGGCTGCAGATTTAATTGAAAATGTCAATCCTGCGATAACAGGCTATTTAGGTGGTTTTGGACTTCCTGTAGCTTTCTCATGGGTGGTAGGAGGTTTAGCTGCAGCTGGAGCAGCGTGGTGGATTGGTAAAATAACCTTAGGTTTAAGGACGGATTATCTTGCAATCGCAACTTTGGGTATTTCTGAAATTATTCTTTATGTTATTAAGAATGAAGACTGGTTTGTTCGAGGCCTTAAGAATGTTTATGGACTTCCTAGGCCTGTTCCTTACGAAGTTGATATGCAAAAATCTGAATGGCTACAAAATATTGTTGCCTGGATTCACAGATCAGAACTTCAGTTGTTGTCTCAATCAGATCAAATTGATAAGCTAGGTGACTATGTTAGAGCGGCATCAGTCGTTTTTGTTAAGCTTAGTTATTCAGGTTTAATTCTTTTAATTTTAGTTGCTTTCATACTGCTTTCTAATCTTGCTTTAAATTCTCCTTGGGGAAGGAAGGTAAGAGCAATAAGAGATAATGAAGTTGCAGCCTCAGCGATGGGTAAGAATATTAAGCGTCAACATCTACAAATTTTTGTCTTAGGTTCTGCAATTGTTGGTGTTGCTGGTGCTCTATTGGTTACCTATGATGGAATATTTATTCCTACTGCTTATCAACCCCTTCGATTTACTTTTTTGATATGGGTAATGGTTATTCTTGGTGGTTCTGGTAATAATTTAGGATCTGTTTTGGGTGCCTTTATTATCTGGTTTATTTGGATTCAATCTGGACCAATGGGACTTTGGGTGGTTGAAATTCTTGGTAACTATATTCAAGAAGGAAATACATCATTAGAGTTCATAGAAGATCGAGTTCACTATCTTAGACTTGTCTTTATGGGCACTATATTGCTCTTGATTATGAGATTTTCTCCAGGCGGTATTCTTCCTGAGAAAAATAAAGAGCTATAAGTATTCTAAATTGTGCCGAAAGATACTCTGTAGTAAGGTTTAGTTCATTTTTTTTTATAATATTTTTAACACAAAGCACAAAAAACTGTTTATCATTACCCTGAATCCCATAGGAAATGCGTCTTAATGATTTATTAAGCGTTGGGAATCTTTTTTTAAAATTAGGAGACAAAATGAAAAGTTATTTAAAAACAACGGCTGGCTTTGTATTGTCAGCTACGATGGCAACTGCATCTTTTGGTGCTACTGTCAATGTTGGTGAGCTTCAAGGATTTACAGGGCCACTCGAATCTATGATAGGACCTATGTCTGGTGGTGCAAACCTAGCAGTAACAGAAGCGAATGCTTCTGGAAATTACCTTTATGGAACAATTACTGTTGTTCAGGGTGATTCAGTATGTATTGATCCGGCTGTTGCAATTGCACAAGCTGAAAAAATGGTTAATGATGATAATGTTATGGCTATTATGGGCCCTAACTGTTCAGGTAATACTGGTGCGGTTATAACCAATGTGTTAGTACCTAATGGTATAGTTTCAATTTCACCATCAGCTACTTCACCTGCTTTGACTACCCTAGAAGATGGTGGATGGTTCTTTAGAACTGCCCCTTCAGATGCGAGACAGGGACCAGTACTTGCAAATATTGCAATTTCTAGAGGACAAACTGATATGGCGGTAACGCATTCAAACAGTGACTATGGTAAGGGATTAGCAGATGCATTCGTAACTGCTTATGAAGCTGCTGGTGGAACAGTTACTGTTATGGCAGGACATGATGACGATAAGGCCGACTACTCTGCTGATGTAGCAGCTCTTTCAGCTGGTGGTTCTGCTACTCTTGCAGTTCTTGGTTATGCAGATACTGGTGGTAGAGGAATCATTGCTGCTTCAGAAGATACAGGTGCGTTTACTGACTACGTCTTTGGTGATGGTATGATTAGTTCAGTAACTTCAGGAGCGGTTGCAGATGGCTCATGGGGTACTTTGCCTTCTCCAGATGAAGCACTTGGTGCTAACTGGGTAGCAGTAGCTGCAGCAGGTGGTGTTGATGGTTCTGGCGTATTTTCTGCTGAATCTTATGATGCTATGGCTTTGATTATTCTCGCTTCTCAAGCTGCAGGTTCAACTGACAGAGCTGCAATTCAGGCAGAAGTTTTGAATGTTGCTAACGCTCCTGGTAATAAATGTAGTGCTGGTGATTTAGGTAATTGCCTGAAATGGATTTCAGGTGGTTTACCTGTTGACTATGTAGGTGCTACTGGTGTTGAGCTGGATGCAGGTGGTACAGCTAATGGTTCATATGCAGAGCGTGAAGTTATTGGTGGTGTTTTTACTAACGTAAAGATCCATAAATAATAAGCTTTAAATATCCATTAAAAAGCCTGTCTAAGACGGGCTTTTTTTTTACTTTTTTTATCTTTATAAAACTATTTAACTACAGTATGAATACACAACTTTTAAATTCATAGGTATTATAATAACTCAGGTTCAGGGAAAGTAAGGGGCAATAAAATGAATAATAATGAAATATGGGAAAGTATAAAAAAAGCTTTTAAAGCTACTCTAGATAAGATGGATAACCATTACATGTTTTATCTAGATGAAATGGTGACCCCTAAGTTAATTACATTATTGTATTGGATACTGTTGTTTGGAATTATAACCAAAGGGCTTGGAGACATATTTATAGAGGGTGATTTCTGGCGTGGTTTGGTTTGGGTTATTGGCGGTTCACTTGCCTCTAGGGTTGCCTGTGAGCTCGTTGTCATTCTATTTCGTATCAATGAAAACTTGGATGAGATTAATGATAAAACTAGTGAGAGTGATAGTCTTAGTGATACTAGTTTTGAAAAAGATTACTACAAGAATTAATAAGTCTTATAGGGCTCTATTTAGTCTACAATAGCGCTTTTCTTCTAATAGATTTAACTTCATGAATAGAGGCATCTTGCTTGTTCTTTCTGGCTATCTGATGTGGGGTTGTTTCCCAATATATTGGGCTTTCTTAAATCATGTAAACCCTTCAGAAGTTCTTGTTCATAGAATACTCTGGTCAATCCCCATACTTTTTATTCTTGTCTACTTTAGGCCATCTTGGCAAGCTAATTTTCTGGAATCTATAACTTCTCGAAAAGAGCTACTTTTTTTGTTTTTGACTGCAACTTTGATAACTATTAATTGGGGTGGTTATATTCTTGCAGTAAACCTAGGAAGGATAGTAGAGGCATCTATGGGCTACTTTCTTTCTCCAGTAATAAGTATGCTAGGTGGTTATATTTTTTTTCATGAACGGATCTCTAGAGTTAAGAAATGGGCCGTTTTCTTTGCTACCTTGGGTGCCTTATATTATGTTTTTAGTGGAGACTCGTTTCCATGGTTAGGTCTTCTGATAGGACTCACTTTTTCTTCATATGGAGTAGCAAGAAAGGCAATGGTAACCTCACCAGTTCCTGGTCTATATATTGAGACTTTATTGCTTTTACCTTTTGTGTTTATATTCACTATATGGTTTTATTCCAATCATGAGGTAGCCATATTTAATGTAAATCTATCTACAGATATTTTATTAATATTGGCAGGTCTGGTTACTGTCGTTCCGTTAGCACTATTTACTGCTGGAACAAAGCTTCTTCCTATGACTACAGTAGGTATATTGTTTTTGATTACCCCTACAATTCAATTTTTAGTGGGATATTCTTTATATGATGAGCCAGTAAATGTTAATCAGTTGATTGGATTTGTTGGTGTTTGGATAGGACTTGTAATGTATAGTTATGCGCTTATTAAAAATAAATAGTCATATAAAATAAGATGTTTTCAGGTTTTTCTAATCAAAATAGAGCTTATATTTTTGCTGCTATTGCAATATTTTTCTGGTCTACCGTTGCCACTGCTTTTAAGCTTTCATTAGAACATTTAGAGCCTATCCAGTTAGTTTTTTATTCAACGATATTTTCTGTATTAGTACTTTTTTTTATTGTGTTTTTTCAGGGCAAGCTAAAGTTAATTAAAAACTTTTCAAAGCATGCTCTGTTAAATTGCGCTTTTCTTGCGCTTTTAAACCCATGTCTTTATTACATCATTCTTTTTAAGGGTTATGATATATTGCCTGCTCAAGAGGCTATGGTAATTAATTTTAGTTGGCCTGTAATGATTGTTATTTTATCGATTCCAATTCTTAAGCAAACAATAGATATTAAGTCTTTTCTGTCAATTATTATTAGCTATATTGGGGTTGTAGTTATTGCGTCAAAGGGTGATGTATTTTCGATGCAGTTTGAAAGTCCGTTAGGAGTTATCTATATTCTAATTACTACTGTTATATGGGCCTTATTTTGGCTCTTTAATACCAAAAATTCTAATGATTCAGTTGTCAGTTTGTTTTTAATATTTCTATTTAGTTTGCCTTATATTTTATTAATTGTTTACTTTAGTAATTCATTTATCATCCCCTCAATAAAAGGCTTTATTGGCTCTGCATATGTAGGCTTATTTGAGATGGGCATTTCTGTAGTTCTTTGGCAGGTAGCTTTAAAAACTACAACAACTATTTCTAGAGTTGCTAGCCTAGTTTTTATTACTCCTTTTTTATCTCTTCTGATTCTTCATTTTGTATTAAAAGAGAATATCTTAACTTCAACTATTATTGGCGTTATCCTTATTTGTGTAGGTTTATTTTTACAAAAGTATTTTACTAAAAAAAACTCAGAAGTTATTTAGTTCTTAGTTAGGCTAATAATTTGATTTTATATTTAATCTCTGAATTTTTACTTTTCAGGGATAATCATGTCTTATCTTACTAAACTTAAAGGTTCGCCAGCAGTAATTCCACCTAGATCAGCACTCAAGGAGCTCAGTTTTATTTCTATAGGTGCTTTTCTAGCAGCTACCGTTGTTGGTTTTTTGGCATACTACACAAATGAACCTATTATCAAGGGATCATTTGGTGCATCAATTTTTGTTCTATTTGTCTTGCCAGACTCACCCTTTGCACAACCTCGAAACGTCATTATTAGCCACTTTATTACAACCATTGTTGGCTTGATCTTTTATCATTTAGTTAGCTCAGATTGATGGAGTATTGCTTTCGCTTTGGCATTTGCTATCGCAGCAATGCAATTCTTAAGAGTGCCTCATCCTCCAGCAGGTTCCAACCCTTTTATCGTTTTTTTGCTAGGTGCTAATTGGGATTATTTATGGATGCCAACTCTAATAGGTTCATTATTAATAGTGTTGGTGGCACTCCTTTATAACAACATTTTTAAAAATCGAAGCTATCCTAACTACTGGTAATAATTATAATTATTCAGTTTTTAAGTAGTATTAAACTTGGATAAGGCAATATTACAAGATGTTACAAGCTTCTGTAAAGTTTAGGCGTGGTGCACGAGAATGTAAATTGGACTCATCTCCATAGCCAATCCCACATATAAAGATGGCTTTATATTTATTGTCAGGGAAAAATTCTTGATTTAATTTTTCTTTGTTAAACCCAAGCATTGGGCAACAATCTAGACCTAATGAACGGGTTGCTATAATAAAGTATGCTCCTTGGAGCGCTGAATTAAATTCAGCAGAAGACTTTATTTTTTTATCCTTACCCTCGTACCAAGATTTAGCATTATTATGTGGTGAAAGGTAGGGAAGTTTTTGATAGAACTCAGTGTCATAACTGATGACAACAACGGCAGGAGAATTCATAGCTTGATCGATGTTTCCTTGATCTAATGAAGGCTTAAGTCTTTCCTTGGCTTCTTTACTTCGAATAAAAGTGAATCGAGCTGGACAAGTGTTGGAAGAAGTTGGTGCAAATTTAAGTAAATCATAGATTTGATTGATTTGCTGCTCAGTTATATCTTTATTTTTCCAGCTTTTATGACTTCGTGCTTTTGTAAAAAGTTTATCTAGACTTGAAGTTGAAAGCATATAATTTATCCTTAATATTTGAATTAATATGCTTGATTATAAGTTCTTTTAGTATTTCTTTATATTAGATATTGAAAGATATAAAATTGAATTATGGAAAATTGTATTTTTTGTTCAATAATTAATGGCGACATACCTGCTGAAAAACTTTATGAGGATGATCAAGTTTTAGCCTTTAAAGATGTCAATGCCCAAGCGCCCGAACATTTTTTAGTAATACCGAAGATACATATTTCTACAGTAAATGATGCTACTGATGAATCATTATTGGGCAGAATGAATATTACCGCCTCAAATATTGCTAAAGAGCATGGTTTTGCTGAAAAAGGCTATAGGCTTGTAATGAACTGTAATAGTGATGGTGGTCAAACCGTGTCTCACATTCATTTGCATTGCTTAGGTGGGCGTCAAATGACTTGGCCGCCAGGTTAATTTCTTATTGGAAGTTAAATAATTAATGTGCACTAGCTCAAGAGTTGAATTAAAATAACACTCATTCACATTAATCTTTTAGATGTGACTTTCGATTTAAATTTATTAAGGAAATAATGAGCCAAAACGGCATTGAGCGACAAAGCGTTGGAGATTATAGTGAGCGCGCTTATCTTGATTACTCAATGTATGTCATTCTTGACCGTGCACTACCTTTTATTGGTGATGGTTTAAAGCCAGTCCAAAGGCGCATTATCTATGCGATGAGTGAGCTTGGACTTAAATCTACTGCAAAATTTAAAAAGTCAGCCAGAACTGTAGGTGATGTTTTAGGTAAATTTCATCCACATGGAGATAGTGCTTGCTATGAGGCAATGGTGCTTATGGCACAACCTTTTTCTTATCGCTATCCCTTTATTGATGGACAGGGAAATTGGGGGGCTCCAGATGACCCAAAATCGTTTGCAGCAATGAGATACACAGAGTCAAAATTATCACCATATGCAGATTTACTTCTTAGTGAAATCAATCTAGGTACGGTGAGTTGGACAGATAATTTTGATGGCACAATTCAAGAGCCACAGCAATTGCCTGCACAGGTTCCAAACTTATTGTTAAATGGTGCCTCGGGTATTGCTGTAGGTATGGCAACTGATGTGCCTCCTCATAATCTTTTAGAAATAATTACTGCCTGTATTCAGCTTCTAGAAAAGCCTTCTACTGATCTTGATCAATTAATAAAGATACTGCCTGCCCCTGACTATCCAACAGATGCGTATATTGTTAACTCTAAAGAGGAGCTCTATCAAATCTATGAGACCGGTTATGGGTCAGTAAAAATGAGGGCAAGTTATATCAAAGAAGATGGCGAAATTGTTATTGAGGCCTTACCATATCAAACATCTGGTGCCAAAGTTATTATGCAAATTGCCACACAGATGCGAAACAAGAAGTTACCATTAGTTGAAGATCTTCGTGATGAGTCTGATCATGAGAATCCGACTCGAATTGTTATCGTACCAAGATCTAATAGGGTAGATTGTGATCAGCTAATGTTGCACTTGTTTGCCACTAGCGACCTTGAGAGAAATTATCGCGTTAATATGAATGTTATTGGGCTAGATGGAAAGCCACAAGTTAAGCCTTTAATTCCATTACTAAAAGAGTGGTTGCAATATAGAACGCAAGTGGTTGTCAATCGACTTGAGTTTCGACTTAATAAAATTTTAGAACGTTTACATATTCTTGAAGGGTTGCTGGTAGCTTATCTTAATATTGATGAAGTTATAGCTATAATTCGACGCGAAGAAAAACCTAAGCCAGTTCTCATTGCAAAATTCAAACTTAATGAAATTCAAGCTGAAGCTATCCTAGATCTTAAGTTGCGTCATTTAGCAAAGCTTGAAGAGATTAAAATTAAAAATGAAGTAGAGCAACTCGATAAGGATCGCAAAACCATTGAATTGCTCCTATCAAGTGAAACAAGGTTAAAGACATTCATTAAAAAAGAACTACGAGTTATCCTTGAGGAGTTTGGAGATCAGAGGCGATGTCAAATTATTTCAGACGTACCTTCTGCACAGGCTTTCAATGATCAGGACATGATCCCTGCTGAAAATGTAACAGTAGTGTTAAGTGAAAAGGGCTGGATAAAAGCTGCTAAAGGACATGAAATTGACCCTTCTTCACTGAACTATAAATCTGGTGATACCTTCCTAAAGGATGCTAAAGGTAGAAGTAATAAGCTGGCATTTTTTATTGACTCTACTGGCAGGTCATACGCTTTACTAGCTAATAGTTTTCCTAGCGCTAGAGGTCAAGGAGAGCCTTTAACTGGAAGATTGACACCACCTATTGGTGCAGAATTTATTGATGTTGTTATGGGCAGAGATGATCAGTTAGTAATTCTTTCATCTGATGCTGGTTATGGTTTTATATCAAACTTAGGTAATTTAAAATCCAAAACCAAGTCTGGTAAACATGTGATTACATTATCTAATCAAGCAAAAGCTATTAGACTTGCTATGGTTGAAGATATAGAAAGTCAGTTTGTTGCTGTTGTTACCAATAGGGCTAGATTGTTGATATTTCCTGTCTCTGAATTGCCACAACTTTCCAAAGGAAAAGGAAATAAACTTATCCAGATTGCAACAAAAGACTTTATTGATGGTGCAGAGTTTGTTGTTGGAATTTGTGCAATTAAAGATAATCAAAAATTAAGAGTCCAATATGGAAAGAATGGCAAGAAACACAAAAATTATTCTTTTAGAGATTTAATTAATTTTGTTGGTCACCGTGCTCGAAAAGGTTTAATTCTTCCAGGTGTTTTTAATAAAGCTGACAGTATAGAGGTCATTGATTAGTTCTATACTTGATATGGTTCAAGAAGGCTTCTAGTTTGTATCTTGAGTTCTATTCTCACACTTAATGTAGGTGGAATAGTGACATTCAAACAGGTATAATTCCGTTTTTTTATCAATTTTTCCGAAAATGTTCGTCCTAAAAATTGTAACAGACTTTGCATCTGCACACTCCCTACGTGATTATCCTGGCGATTGCGCTAGACTTCATGGCCATAACTGGCAAGTAGAAGTGTCTGTCTGTTCTCAAGTTCTAGACGACTCTGGTATTGCCATTGATTTTCGAGAAATTAAGAAGCAAACAAAGTTGGTAGTTAAGAGATTAGATCACCAATATTTGAATGATATAAAGCCTTTTGATGTGCTTAATCCAACGGCGGAAAATATTGCTAAATATTTTTTTAATGAAATTGATATGTTAATTAATAATCAAGATGTTAAGGTTAAAGAAGTTACCATTTGGGAAACACCAAGATCGGCAGTTACTTATTCGGAATAATAAAATGAAAAATACACTACTTCCAGATACACAGAATACTAAAGATATTCGTAATATTGTTATTAACCAGGTTGGTATAAAGGATATTTTGCATCCAATTAACTTTATCAACCGTGATAATGAGTCCTTTCCATCGGTTGCTAATTTTACAATGACTGTCAGGCTTCCAAAAAATGTCAAAGGCACTCATATGTCTAGGTTTATTGAAATTTTAAATGCTAATGAATGCAGTTTTAGTATTGAAAGTTTCATGGATTTAGTTCAAACAGTTGCTAAAAAACTTGATTCAAATAGTGCTCATATTGTTGTTAACTTTCCTTTTTTTCGTAAAAAGTCTGCGCCTTCTTCTGGTGTACAAAGTTTATTAGACTACCAAGCAACATTAAGCGGCAGTATTGCTGATGGAAAGAGTAATCTATCTGTCAAGGTTGAAGTGCCAGTTACCAGTCTATGTCCATGTTCAAAAAGTATCTCTAAATATGGTGCTCATAACCAAAGGTCTCATATCACTATCGAGGCAATAGCAACTGCAGGGAGCGTAATCTATTTAGAGGATTTGATTGATTTAGCAGAGCAGAAAGCATCAAGTGAGCTTTATGCTATTTTGAAGCGTGATGACGAGAAGGTTGTGACTGAAAGGGCTTATGACAACCCAGCTTTTGTAGAGGATATTGTTAGAGACATTGCTGTTGAGCTAAATAGAAATGAAAAAATTAATTTTTATTCACTTGAGTCAGAAAATTTTGAATCTATTCATAATCATTCTGCTTATGCAATGATAACAAATCGAAAGTAAGCCTATGCAATACAACACTGATAATGTTCGAATTATTTCGAGTGCGCCGATGGTGTCACCAAACACTCTTATAGATAAACTTCCTTTGTCTGAAAAGGCGGCATCAGGAGTAGTTGGTGCTAGGAAAGCAATAAAAAATATACTCTATGGTGATGATAAACGTCTCATGGTTCTTGTTGGTCCTTGCTCTATTCATGATACTAATGCTGCAATGGAGTATGCCAACAAACTATTAAAGCTAAAAGAAGAACTGTCTGAGGATTTACTTATTGTTATGCGTGTTTATTTTGAAAAGCCTAGGACAACAGTTGGTTGGAAGGGATTAATTAATGACCCATATTTAGATGAGAGCTTTAATATTGATAAAGGTCTTGAAACTGCCAGAAAGTTGCTGGTTGATCTGGGTGAACTTAATATGCCTGTTGGCGTTGAGTATTTAGATGTTTTAACCCCTCAATACTTATCCGATTTGATTTCATGGGGCGCTATAGGTGCTAGAACAACTGAAAGTCAATCTCATAGAGAGTTAGCATCTGCACTGTCTTGTCCAGTTGGCTTTAAAAATGGTACCGGTGGTTCTTTAGAAATTGCAATTGACGCTATTCAATCTGCAAATAGCCCTCATCACCTTCTCTCAGTCAATAAGGATGGTGGAATAAGTCATTTTACCTCTCTAGGTAATGACACAGCTCATATCATTCTTAGAGGAGGTAAGGATGGGCCAAATTTCTCTGAAGAGCATGTTGAAAAAACCTGTGATGCTTTAAGTAAAAAAAGCTTAGTTTCTAAAGTAATGGTCGATTTCTCTCATGCAAATTCTGAAAAACAATATAAAAACCAACTGAAAGTGGGTGCAAATATAGCTTTACAGATTGAAAATGGTTCAAATTCAATTTTTGGCGTTATGATTGAGTCTCATCTTAACGAAGGTAATCAAAAAGTTGGTCCTCTATCCTCACTTAAATATGGTGTTAGTATTACTGACAGTTGTATTGGTTGGACAGACACTGAAATGCTTTTAAGGGACTTGGCAAAGTCGGTCAAAGTACGCAATAATTAAAGTATATTTTTTTAACTTTTCTTTAGTTAAAAATGACTAAATTTTAGGTATTTTTTAACCCATCTAGGGTACAATAAAATCTACTTCTTTTTATAGGTTTATTGTATGTCTAACGATAACGATTCCGAAGAAATTTTTGAAGAGAAATATCCCATAGTAACAATAGAAGATGAGATGCGTGGCTCCTATTTGGAGTATGCAATGAGCGTTATTGTTGGTAGGGCTTTGCCTGATGTAAGGGATGGCTTAAAGCCAGTCCATCGACGTGTTCTTTACGCCATGGAAGTGCTTGGTAATGACTACAATAAATCTTATAAAAAATCTGCCCGAATTGTTGGTGATGTTATTGGTAAATATCACCCTCATGGTGATACGGCAGTTTATGACACTATAGTTAGAATGGCTCAGCCATTTTCGATGAGAAATATACTTGTTGATGGTCAGGGTAACTTTGGTTCAGTTGATGGTGACCGAGCAGCCGCCATGCGTTATACAGAAATACGTATGACAAAGCTCTCCCATGAGCTCTTAAGAGACTTAGACAAGGACACGGTTGAATTTATTGATAACTATGACGGTTCTGAAAGTGAACCTTCAGTATTACCAACTCGTGTACCAAATTTATTAGTAAATGGCTCTTCAGGAATTGCTGTTGGTATGGCTACAAATATGCCACCTCATAATCTTTTGGAGGTTACTGAAGCTTGTCTTCAGTTTATTGATAACGAGGACATAACGGTTGATGAGCTCTTAGAAATATTACCTGGTCCTGACTTTCCAACTGCCGGAATAATCAATGGTGCAAGTGGAATTCGTGAAGCTTATGAAACTGGCAAAGGAAAGATTTATTTGCGCTCAAGATCCCATGTTGAAGGGGAAGACAAGTTAAGCATTGTCGTAACGGAGCTTCCCTATCAAGTCAATAAGGCGAGACTTATTACAAAAATTGCTGAACTTGTCAAAGACAAGAAGATTGATGGTATTACTGGTCTGAGAGATGAATCTGATAAGGATGGTATGCGGATGGTTGTTGAACTTCGTCGCGGAGAAGTACCAGAGGTTATGCTTAATAATCTATATAAGCTGACTGAGATGCAAACTGTTTTTGGTATCAATATGGTTGCAATCGACCATGGAATGCCAAAATTAATGAATCTTAAGTCTGTGTTAAGCGCCTTTATTGCTCATCGAAGAGAGGTGGTTACTCGTCGCTCTATTTTTGAGCTTAATAAAGCAAAAGACCGAGCCCATTTATTAGAAGGTTTATCTGTAGCGCTTTTTAATATTGACGAAGTGATTGAGTTGATAAAGGCTGCACCTAATCCAAGTGATGCAAGAGATAGCTTAGTTTCAAGAACATGGCAGGGTTCAGTTATACAAGAGCTTATTGGTGATAGAGATATGTCTCAATTCAAGCCACAAGGTTTAAATCCCAAGTTTGGCCTTCAAAAGAATGGTGATTATCAATTATCAGAGAAGCAGGCACAAGCCATTCTCGATTTAAAGCTTCATAGACTTACTGGGCTTGAAAAGGATAAAATATTTAATGAATTCAATGAGCTATTAGAGGAAATTAAAAAACTGCTTGATATTCTTCAAACTCCAGATCTTTTAATGAATGTAATTCGTCAAGAAATTACTGAAATTAGAGATAATTTTGGCTCAGCTAGAATGACTGAAATTATTGAAAACAAGATTGACCTAACTCTAGAGGACCTGATTGCTCAAGAAGATCGAGTTGTGACATTATCTCATGGCGGCTATGTTAAAGCTCAATCGCTTAGTGATTATCATGCTCAGCGTAGAGGCGGAAAAGGCAAAGCAGCTACAAAAATGAAAGATGAGGATTTTGTAGATCAATTATTTGTAGCTAATTCACACGACACTGTATTGTGCTTTTCTTCAACTGGTAAGGTTCATTGGCTAAAAGTTTATGAATTGCCAATGGCCTCAAGAATTTCAAGAGGAAAGCCAATCATCAATCTACTGCCCATTGAACAGGATGAGTCAATTAATGCCATTTTGCCAGTAAAAGAATTTACTGATGATCAGTATGTATTTATGGTTACAAGTACCGGAACCTGTAAAAAAACATCACTTAAAAACTTTTCTCGACCAAGAAAAGGCGGCATTATTGCTATTGACTTAAGAGATGATGATAAATTGGTTGGTGTTGAGATTACAGCCGGTGAGCATGATATATTATTATTCTCATCAGCTGGAAAGTCCATTCGCTTTAGAGAGTCAGATGTTCGCGCGGTAGGAAGAACTGCTATAGGTGTTAGAGGGATACGATTAGCTGATAAAGATAAAGTGGTGTCTTTAATCGTTGCTGAATCTAATGATCCTATACTTACAGCAACCGAAAAAGGTTATGGCAAGAGAACGCAATTGGATGAGTATCGTACACAAGCGAGAGGAGGCTCTGGAGTTATCTCTATTAAAACGTCTGATAGAAATGGACAAGTTGTAGGTGCTATTCAGGTGACTGATGAAGATGAAATGATGCTTATTTCAAATAAAGGAACATTAGTTAGGGCTAGAGCAGTTGATGTTTCAATTATTGGAAGGAATACTCAGGGTGTTACTTTAATCAATATAGTAGAAGAAGAAAAGCTAGTTTCAGTAGCTAAAATTGCTGAAACTGAAGATGATGAACAAGATGCGGAAGAAAATTCCCATTTTGAAGAGTAACATTATTACAAAACCTATTAATTTTTTTATTAATAGGTTTTTTTTAAAAAACTAAGATTCATTTTGAATTTTATTTTTTTTATTAGCTATTTAAATTTTGTCTAATAAATGAATAAAAACAATTTTTTTTTTAAAAAATAGATAAAAATCAATTTATGACTTGCTATAATCAGTCCTCAGTGTAATATTTTCTCACACTGATTTCTTTTATAACGGAGTTAAAAAATGAATATTAAATTTTTTACGAAAGTTTTTGGAGCTGTTGTTTCCGCATTTTTATTAAGTACAGCTGCTAATGCTGCTTGTGGAAAAATCACCATTGCAGACATGAACTGGGCTTCAGCCTCTATGATGGCTCATGTTGACAAAGCAATTTTGACAGAAATGGGCTGTGAGGTAGAGCTTGTAGTTGGCGCAACAATGACTACATGGGCGTCAATGGATGCAACAGGAGAGCCCGACGTGGCTCCAGAAATATGGGCCAATGCGATGGCTACACTAGTTGATAGTGCCGTTGGAGCAGGCAGAATACATGTTGGTAATGCTGCGCCAATGAGTGGTCTAGGTGAGGGTTGGTTTATTACACCTTACACAAAAGACGCAAACCCAGAACTAGTTACAGTTGAAGATGTTATAGCTCGACCTGATTTATTCCCTGACAAAGAAGACCCTTCTAAGGGTTTCTTTATGGGATGTCCTGCTGGTTGGGGATGTCAATTAGCAAGCCAAAGTCTTTTCAAAGCGCATGGAATGGCTGAAAAGGGATGGGTGTTAGGTGATCCCGGTACTGCAGCTGGTCTTGATGGTTCTATTGCGAAAGCCTCTGAGCAAGGTGAAAACTGGTTTGGTTATTACTGGAGTCCAACTACATTCGTTGGTAAATATGATCTCAGGTCTGTTGACTTAGGTCCATTTGCCGGTAAAGATAACTGGGATGGCTGTGTTGCACTTGGTGCTGATGCTTGTGCTGATCCTCAGCCGTCTGGATGGACTGTGTCACGTGTCAACACTTTGGTGAGTGACAATTTTTTCTACAACGGACCAAGTGAAGGTATGGCCTACTTTGCAGCTCGTGTATATCCTGGAGATGTTATGAATGGTATGCTCGTTTGGGCTGACGAAAATGGAGCCACTGGAGCTGATATGGCTTCTCATTTCCTTTCAAACCATAGCGATGTATGGAAGACATGGGTTGACGCTGATATAGCTGCTTCAGTTGAGGCCGCACTATAAAAGTAGTCAATTAAGAAGTAATATTAAATTGCCCGTAATTTTTATGATTGCGGGCAATTTTTTTTTGGAGTGATAAATGGCAATTAGGCCTATTCCTAAACAAAGCATATTAGATTGCCTACCAACGGCAGTTGAAACTGGTGATTTGAGAATTCTCAATAAGGACCTAAATTTCATTCAAGCAATGACTAAAAGAGCTGATGACTTAACGTCACAAGCTCTAAGTGCGACAGATTATACTCAGCTAGTAAAAATCACTGATAACTATACTAAACTTGCAGATCGAGCTAGTGCTAAAGCTCAAACTTTAAAGGATTTATCAGATGAATCAAATCCTTTAATTGAGGTAAATAGTTCTGAAGAATTACTTGAAAAAGTTCAATTATTGTCTCAAGCTCTAGAAAATAAAACTCAGGAACTTGGTCCTCAGTTTAACTCTAACGCAACCACTCAATATGAGACTTATAATAATTCTTTTGCAGAACTTTCAAGCAGGGTTGATTCGATAAATTCACCCAATGAAGTTATTTCAATATTTAAGGATATAGAACTTTTTCTAAAGGACATAGAGGAAAGCTCACGATATCTAATTAGTAACGATAATGCCAGCGAACTTGTAAATAAAGTTGAATTGTTGGCGCAACAATACTCTGATAAAGCTGACACTTATAGTGCATCATTTATGAGTGATATAGGTTCACAGATAGGCTCGATACACGAGAAAATTAAAGGACTTATAGGTCAGGTCGACTCTCTCAATTCGAATATCGAAGTTCAGTCACATATTGAGCAAATTTCTCAAACAAGGGACCAGATAAATTCTTTAGCTTCGACGTATAAGAGTTTTTCTGGTTCTAAAGATATGATTTTAAGTTTGGATGAGTTGAGTATTTCAACTCATACAAAAGTACAAGACATGTTTGATAGTAATGAGATTGTATCAAACTTAATGCCTTTAGTAAACGATCCTGAGGCTCTTTCTAGAGCGGTCAAAGAAGCCTCTATAAGGAGTGATGTTAGTGCAGTTGAAAACGTATTAATGCCACTAGTCAATAAAACAAATGAGCTAAGTACAAAAGTAATTAATTTGGCGACTCAGTATGAGGCTGGTAATTATGCAGAAATAAAGGTTAATGTAATAGCTAATCTTGATAAGATAGTTCAAAGGCTTGATAGAACATATATGTCCGTTCGTTCTACTGACCCAGAAACTTTGTCAGCAACTATCAGTAAATTGTCTCAAAATATTGAAACTCAATTTGACTCTGTTCGATCAATTGACCCCGTTACTCAATTAGATTATTTTACGACTTTATCGACTCAGGTAAGTGATGCAATTAACGTATCTGAGTTTACTTTGTTTGTCAATAATGCAATCTCAATACCTCGTGATGTGATGATGAATTCACGTATCTGTGTAGACTCAGCTTTTAGAGACTTTACGAGAGAGTTTGGGGATGTTATTGAAAAAATATTTGATCCACTATTATTCTTTTTAGCCCAATTAGAGCAGCTATTGCTTGCCACGCCTTGGCCCATTTTTTTATTAGGAGCGGGCGCACTAGCCTGGATAGGTTCCAGAAGCTTGAAGGTGACAGTTGGAGTAATGCTAGGCTTCTTTGCTATTGGATTCCTTGACATGTGGACTCCTATGATTTCAACGGTAACTATGATAACCACCGCCACTCTGCTATGTCTTACGATTGGGATACCCCTTGGTGTATGGATGTCACGGTCTAACAGAGCTCAGTCAATAATTACACCAGTGCTTGACATTATGCAAACGATTCCTTCCTTTGTTTATCTAATACCTGTCGTTATGTTGTTAGGTATAGGTAAGGTTCCTGGCTTGATTGCGGTTTGTATTTATGCAATGCCTCCTATCGTTCGTTTAACAAATCTGGGTATTCGTTTAGTTGATAAAGAGGCGATGGAGGCAGCAGATGCATTTGGTGCGACCTATAGTCAACGTTTGTTTATGGTGCAAATACCTCTTGCGCTTCCAAATATTTTCGCAGGTGTAAATCAAACAATTATGATGGCTTTATCGATGGTAGTTATTGCCTCAATGATTGGTGTGACCGGTTTAGGTTTGCCAGTTCTACAGGCTGTTCAAAACCAATACCTTTCACTTGGAATGTTAAACGGACTTGCGATTGTAGCCCTAGCAATTATATTTGATAGAGTTTCCCAGGCGTTTGGAACTAGAATTCAAAAACACCGTTCTGGAGACGTTCTATGATGCAGGATATTAAAATCAAAATCACAAATTTAACTAAGATTTTTGGACCTAAGGCGAAATCTGTTTTAAAGCATGTCGATAATGGTATGAGTAAGGACAACCTCCTTAAGGAGCACCAGCATGTACTCGGTTTGAGTAATATCAATCTTAATTTGACAAACAAAAATATTGAAGTGATTATGGGTCTCTCAGGTTCTGGAAAGTCAACCTTAATTCGACATATTAATCGACTTATTGAGCCAACTTCAGGTTCAATTATGATTGGCGGTGAGGACATCATTCAGATGCCTAAGGAAAAACTTCGTAAATTTAGGCAACAAAAAACCGCAATGGTTTTTCAAAGCTTTGCACTACTGCCACATAAAACAATTATGGATAATGTTTGCTTAGGTGTTCATTTACAGAGAATCACTGGCGATGAAGCTGAAAAAAGAGCAAAGAGATGGATTGACCGAGTAGGATTAACTGGATATGAAGATCGTTATCCGTCTCAGCTATCTGGGGGAATGCAGCAGCGCGTTGGTTTAGCAAGGGCTTTAACTTGTGACACTGAAATCTTGATGATGGATGAGGCTTTTAGTGCACTTGATCCTCTAATTCGGAGTGATATGCAAGACTTGCTTTTAGAGCTTCAACAAGAACTTCATAAGACGATTATTTTTATTACCCATGACCTTGATGAGGCACTTAAGATTGGCGATCGAATTGCTATACTCAATGGTGGTGAGTTGGTTCAGCATGGAACCACTCAGGATATTCTAATGAAACCTGCAGATGATTATGTAAAAGACTTTGTTAAAAAAGTAAATCGCTCACATGTTCTTCATGCAAAATCAGTCATGACCGACCAAAAACCTGAAAAAGGTTCTATAAATATATTGGTTAATGAGATGGACTCTGTAGATTCTGCTTTATGCGAGATGCTTCGAGCAAATGCAGATTGTTGCGTGGTTCAGGACTCAAGTGGTTCTGATGTTGGTTATTTAAATAAGAAAGATATAGCTGAAGTCGTAAAGCCGCTAGCTATATAGAAGCCTTAGTGTTCTCTCGTAGAGCTAAATATTAAATTTGGATGGCGCTCCATAGTGAGCTGTAGGTTTACCATGGTCGGTGCTAGATAGGATAACATTCCCGCACTATCTATTGCTATGTTGTTTCCAGCTTTTACTTTGAGTTGTTCAATATCTTTATCAGAACCACTAATCCATCTTGCAGTCGCAACGTTTATTGTCTCAAATTGACAGTCAACACCGTACTCATATTTGAGTCGATGAGAAACGACATCAAACTGCAATATGCCTACAGCACCTAAAATCTGAGAACTATTTGAAATTGGTCTAAATACTTGAGTAGCTCCTTCTTCAGAGAGTTGATCTAGGCCTTTTTGAAGTGCTTTTGCTTTTAGTGGATCTTTGAGTTGTGCTCGCCTAAAAAGTTCTGGCGCAAAGTTTGGAATGCCTTGAAAGTTAAGTTTTTCACCTTGAGTAAAGGTATTGCCTATTCCAATACCGCCATGATTATGAATTCCAATAACATCTCCGGCATGTGCCACTTCAGTTGAACTTCTTTCGCGAGACATAAAGGTTACAGCATTGGCAATTTTTATTTGTTTACCAGTGGATACTTGAAGAACTTTCATGCCTTTTTGATATTCGCCACTGACGATTCGCATAAAGGCCAATCTGTCGTGATGCTTTGGATCCATATTAGCTTGTATTTTGAATACAAAACCAGTAAGTTTAGCTTCATCGGGTGCTATATTTCTAGTATCACTTTCTCGACTCTGAGGTGTTGGGGCATATTTAATAAAGCCATCAAGTAAATTTTGAATTCCAAAATTATTAATCGCTGATCCAAAAAAAACTGGTGTCTGCTTACCTTCAAGAAAATCATTTAAATCAAAAGGGTTCGTAGTGCCAGAGATCAATTCGATTTCTTCACGAACTTCTTTAGCAAAGTCTTCACCCAAAAATTCATCAAGTTTAGGATTATCAATGTCATCAATAATTGTGTTCTCACCTATCTTTGCATTTTTCCCACTTTCAAATAAATAAACTCTATTTTCGAGCAAGTGAAAAACACCTTTGAAGTTCTTACCCATGCCAATCGGCCATGTAATCGGAGAGCACTCAATATTCAGTACTGATTCAACTTCATCTAACAAATCGATTGGATCTCTTCCTTCACGGTCTAGTTTGTTTATAAAGGTAATAATAGGCGTATCTCGAAGTCTGCATACCTCCATTAATTTAATCGTTCTTTGCTCAACACCTTTAGCAACGTCAATCACCATAAGTGCTGAATCTACAGCGGTTAGCGTTCGATAAGTGTCTTCTGAAAAGTCCTCATGACCTGGTGTATCTAATAGGTTAATGACGTGATTTTTATACGGAAATTGCATTACGGATGAGGTTATAGAAATACCTCTTTCTTTTTCCATTTCCATCCAATCACTTGTAGCATGAGTATTAGCCTTTCTTGCTTTTACACTGCCAGCAGTTTTAATTGCACCACCATAGAGCAGTAGTTTTTCAGTGACAGTCGTCTTACCGGCATCGGGATGTGAAATAATCGCAAACGTGCGACGCTTAGAAATCTCAGACATAATAGTTAAGCCTTGGGCAGGGTAACGCCAGTCTGTCCTTGATATTTACCGCCCCTATCCTTGTAAGAAGTTTCACAAACTTCATCAGATTCAAAAAAGAGCAATTGAGCGACACCTTCGTTGGCATATATTTTTGCTGGTAAAGGTGTTGTATTGGAGAACTCTAGTGTTACATGACCTTCCCATTCTGGCTCTAATGGCGTTACATTAACAATAATGCCGCAACGAGCATAGGTTGATTTACCTAAACAGATGACAAGAGTGGAGCGAGGAATTTTAAAATATTCAACCGTTCTTGCTAGGACAAATGAATTAGGAGGGATTATACATTCGTTAGAATCTAGTTCAATAAAGCTTTGTGAATCAAAGTTTTTTGGATCAACAATGTTGTGATTAATGTTAGTAAATATTTTGAACTCAGTCGAGCAGCGGACATCATAACCATAGCTTGAGGTGCCGTAAGAGATAATCTTTTTATCATTAATGTGACGAAGTTGATGTGGCTCAAATGGATTAATCATCTCGTGTTCAAGAGACATTTTTCGAATCCATTTATCTGATTTAATACTCATGAATTGGTATTTTACAGTGCAGAAACATTCAGCATTATCGAATCTTTATACTGGCTAAACTAATTAGAACCAAAATCAATGTAACTATCCAGAACCTTACAATAATTTTTGGCTCTTTAAGTCCTATTTTTTCGAAGTGATGATGAATTGGAGCCATTTTAAAAAATCTTTTTTGAGTGCGCTTATAGTAACCTATTTGAATTATTACTGATAATGCTTCAGCAACAAATATACCGCCCATTAAGATAAGTAATATCTCCTGATGAACGATAATTGCAATAACAGCTAGGATAGCACCTAGCGATAGTGATCCGGTATCGCCCATAAATATTTCAGCTGGATAGGTATTAAACCAAAGGAAGCCAAAACCAGAACCTATAAGAGCTGCACATACAACAAATATTTCACCTGTTCCAGACATGAATGGCATATTAAGGTAAGCTGAGAAATTGTAATTACCTCCAATATAGGCAAAAACAGCGAGTGCACCGCTTATTAAAATGACGGGCATGATTGCTAAACCATCAAGACCATCAGTAAGATTTACAGAATTAGATCCCCCGACAATTGCAAACCAGCCAATAATCAAAAAGCCAAATGCATTAAGTGGGATAACGAGATCTTTAAAGAAAGGAACTAAAAGCTCAGCACCAATAGTTTTAGAGTTCAAGCTAAGTAGCCATATACAAATTAAGATTGTACTGATTGATTGTGCTGCTATTTTTTGCCAACGACTTAGGCCATCTGAGTTTTGCTTTTTAATTTTTAGATAGTCATCGACAAAACCAATTAAGCTAAAAAGCAGAGCTGTAACAATTACAATCCAAAGGAAAGGATTTGCCCAGTCTCCCCAAATAATCATACTAGTGAAAAAAGCAAAAAGTATAAGCACTCCTCCCATCGTTGGTGTCCCTTCCTTTTCTTCGTGAGTTTCTGGACCATCATCACGTATCACCTGACCAATTTCATATTGTTCCAGTTTTGAAATAATCCACTTTCCAAGAACTAGAGTAATGAGAAGGGAAGTCATCATTGCAAACACAGCTCTTACTGTTAGATAGCTTAGTACATTAAAGCCAGTATCAAGTGAGGAAAGAAAGTTGATTAATTCAAGAAACATACTTAATTATCCTCAACAGAAATAAGCACTAAATCAAATATTATGAATGAGTCTTGAGGTATATTGCCACTTGGAGCTTCACCAAAGACATATTCATAAGTTGCAAGTATTGTTCGACTTTCACCAATTGACATTTCTATAACGTTACTATCAATCACGCTAATTATATCTCCACTTCCAAGGGTGAATTTGATTGGACTTCCAGCCTCACGCATGACTTGACCACTGTTAGCTTTAAGAGAAATATCAACAGAAACAATTTGTCCATTACTCACTAGATTACCATCACCTTTCTTATTAATAACTGTAAAGTAGCCTGATTCATTTTTATAGGCATCAGGGTAAGTTGAGTTGGCATAGTTTTCAAATTCTGTTTGACGTAACGCTTGTTTAACTATTATTTTCTCATTCGCCAAGGCAATATAATTACTAAAAGACTCTTCATTGGCAATAAATCGATTGGCCTCATCACCAATTCGCTCAATCGATATACTCTCTAAAGTGTCTCCTTGCTTAATTAAGTTCACAACATCCATGCCATCTACAACAAAGCCAAATACGCTATGTTTTCCATCTAACCAAGGGGTGGGTACGTGTGTGATAAAAAATTGAGAGCCATTTGTATTTGGCCCTGAGTTAGCCATTGATAGCACTCCAGGTTTGTCATGGATTAGTTCAGTAAACTCATCAGCAAACCTGTAGCCAGGTCCGCCAGTTCCATTTCCCTTAGGGTCACCACCTTGAATCATAAAGTCATCGATTACGCGGTGAAAAGATAATCCATCATAAAAAGGAACTCCGGGCTCTTTGTTGCTATTTTTTGTGCCCTCTGATAGAGAAATAAAGTTGATTACTGTGAGTGGTGTTTTTTTATATGTCAGCTCAACAATAATCTCTCCCTTGTTGGTATTAATATGAGCATAAATGCCATCATCCTTTTCGGCAAATGAAAGAGTAGAAAATAACAATGAAAAAATAACTAAAAGTAACCTCATAATAACCCTAAAAATAAAATGATTAATGATACCCAAAATCCCTATTATTTTAGTGTTGATACGTTAAAATATCTTTTGTTTTAAACCGAAAAACAACAACTACTTATTTTGTTGTCGATTTAATTATTAAAGTTGGGGATAGTTTATGTCTTTGTTAATTACAGATGAGTGCATTAATTGTGATGTCTGTGTGCCCGAATGCCCTAATGAAGCAATTTATATGGGTGAGGAAATCTATGAAATCGATGGCGATCTTTGTACCGAGTGTGTTGGACACTTTGACACTCCGCAGTGCGTTGAAGTTTGCCCAGTAGACTGTTGTCTTCCAGACCCTGATAGGGTTGAGACAGAAGAAGAGTTATTGGCAAAAATTAAAGACTAAAAATATAGACTTATAACGTTTCTTTCATCGCAGACAATAAGTGATCAATATTTTCTTTTCTAGAAGTATAGCCCATAAGGCCAATCCGCCATATCTTACCTGCAAGTCCACCAAGACCAGCACCAATATCAATATTGTAATTGGCTAGTAAAGAATTTCGAACTTCTTCATCACTCAGACCTTCAGGAATCATAACACTATTAAGTTGTGGAAGGCGGCTTGACTCATCAACTAGATAACTAATACCAAGGGTTTGAAGACCATCTCTAAGTAACTGATGGTTCTGTTGATGTCTATTCCAAGAGTTTTCAAGTCCCTCTTCAGAAAGCATCACTAGGGATTCATGAAGACCATATAGGGTATTTACGGGTGCTGTATGATGGTAGGCGCGTTTTGAGCCTTTACCCCAATAGCCCATTACTAAGTTAAGATCTAAAAACCAGCTTGTGACTGCTGTTTTTCGATTACTGAGCTTGTGTATTGCTTTGTCACTAAAACTGACAGGAGACAATCCTGGCATTGCAGATAGACACTTCTGCGAACCTGAATAGATTGCATCAATTCCCCAATCATCGACCCTTAGTTCAGAGCCCGCTAAAGAAGTAACAGCATCAACAATTGTTAAGCAGCCGTGTTTATTAGCAAACTCACAAAGTAACTTTGCATCTGATAATGCACCAGTTGAAGTTTCTGCATGAACAAATGCAACAATTTTAGTATCAGGGTTGTCGATTAAACACTGCTCAAGCTTTTCAGGATTGACAGGCATCCCCCAGTCATCTTCAATAATTATGGCTTGACCACCAATTCGCGTTACATTCTCTTTCATTCGGGAGCCAAAAACACCATTGATACAAACAATTACCTTATCACCTGGCTCAACAAGATTTGCAAAGCAAGCTTCCATACCAGCTGATCCAGGGGCAGAGATTGGCATAGTTAACTCATTTTCAGTAATAAATGCATACTTAAGCATTTCTTTGACTTCATCCATCATCCCTATAAAGGCTGGATCCAAGTGTCCAATGGTTGACCTTGCCATTGCACTTAAGATTCTTGGATGGACATCTGAAGGACCAGGCCCCATTAATGTTCTAGTTGGTGGAATAAATGATTTCATGTGGTTGCCTTATTTAATTATTGATTACTATGACTAATTTACTATTTCTGTCAAAAAGAGCACTATATAATTTCTTTAATCGTAGACATTATCATAGATATTCAGAAAATATTTTTTAATAATATTCATACTAAGTTGAGCTATATTAAAAGAGTTATTGTAAAAGTCAGTAAGCTATTTTATTTAAACCAAAAATTATATGTCAGTAATTTCAAAATTAACTAAAGCCCTGTCAAAAAATGCTGTCATTATTGGTGATGAAAATACTCGTCCATTTGAGTGTGATGGTCTAAGTGTTTATAAACAAAAGCCACTTGCTGTAGTCTTGCCAAGGGATGTCAGTCAGATTAAAAAAGTACTTGAAATTTGTAAAAAAAACAACACACCTGTTGTTACTAGAGGTGCTGGGACAGGCCTATCTGGAGGTGCAACGCCACTAGAAGGTTGTGTTGTTTTAGGATTATCAAAATTAACTCGAATTATCTCAATTGATGTCGAAAATAAAACTGCAATAGTTGAGCCAGGGGTTCGTAATTTAGCAATTAGTGATGCAGTTGAAGAATTTAATTTGTACTATGCGCCTGACCCTTCATCTCAGATAGCATGTAGCATTGGAGGTAATGTAGCTGAGAATTCAGGGGGTGTTCATTGCCTTAAGTATGGACTTACAGTGCAAAATATTGAAGCAATAAAAATATTAACTATTGATGGAGAAGAGTTACTTCTTTCTAGGCAAGATAAAGGTTTAGGTTTACTAGCATTGATGAATGGATCAGAAGGCCTTTTAGGAGTTATAACTGAGATTACAGTAAAACTAACTCAGAAACCGCAACTTGCAAAATTAGTAATGGCTGGTTTCAGTAGTGTAAGAGATTGTGCTAATACAGTTGCGGAAATTATAAAGGTTGGCATCATACCGTCTGGACTAGAGATGATGGATAAATTTGCTATTGAAGCATCAGAGGCTTTTGCGCATCCAGGATACCCATTAGATGCTGAAGCACTGTTACTTTGTGAGCTAGATGGTGCTGAAGATACAGTAATACAAGATTTAAATAAGGTTATAGAATTGCTCTCAAAGGCAACCTCTATGAGAGTTTCTGAAAACGAAGATGAACGTTTACTTTTTTGGAAGGGCAGAAAGTCTGCATTTCCCGCTGTAGGTAGGTTATCACCAGATTACTATTGCATGGATGGTACCATTCCAAAGCGACATTTAGCTGATGTTCTTGAACAAATAAGCATCCTATCTAAGCAATATAAACTTCGTGTAGCTAATGTTTTTCATGCAGGTGATGGTAATCTTCATCCATTAATACTTTATGATGCTGGCCGACCTGGCGAGTTAGAGAAGACAGAGGATTTTGGAATGGATATATTGAAGCTTTGTATTGAAGTAGGTGGCTCAATCACCGGCGAACATGGAGTCGGTATAGAGAAACTGGATGCTATGTGTCATCAATATAATAGTGCTGAATTGGATGTTTTTCATCAAATTAAAGCTGCCTTTGATCCACACTCACTTCTTAATCCTGGCAAAGCAGTGCCTACACTTCATCGCTGTGCTGAAATTGGAAGGATGCACGTTCATCATGGAAACCTTCCTCATCCTGAGCTGGAGCGATTCTAATGATGAGCTCTATCGCAGAATTACAAAATCAAGTGAGAAATGGAAATCAACTAAGGATAACCAATCATAAAAAAGATTCAGACGAAACATTTGTAAATATGTCTTTTTATTCAGGAATAGTCGAGTACTTTCCTGAAGAGTTAGTTGTAACCCTAAAAGCTGGGACTACCATAAACGAAGTTAATCAGATTCTAGGTGAAAATAATCAAGCACTTCCTTTTTATACAGATAACCCTGAAAAAACAATTGGCTCTGTATATGCAACTTCAGGGCCCGAATTTTCTGATAGCGTTCTTGGAGTTCAAATCATTAACGGCAAAGGTGAATTACTCAATTTTGGAGGCCAAGTAATGAAGAATGTTGCTGGATATGATGTATCTCGGCTTCTGGTTGGTTCAATGGGTCGATTAGCTATAGTAACTCAAATTAGTTTAAAAATCCTTCCTAAAAAAATTGCAGTTAAATTTCAAAATCAACCAACACTCAAAAATGAAAAGTCAACTTTAGGGCTTCATTTTGAAAAAAAATTAAAAAAAGTATTTGACCCTCACAGGGTGTTTCTCTAATGCATGTCGAATTAAATCATTTATCAATTTCAGAGCTTGATAACAAAAAAGCAAGCCAAATTATTGAGTCATGTGTGCATTGTGGTTTTTGTTTAGCGACATGTCCAACCTATCAAATTTTGGGTGACGAACTAGACTCTCCCAGGGGGCGAATTTATCTAATAAAATCAGCACTTGAGAACAATCAATTCAGTTCTAAATCTCTTAAACACTTGGATAGATGCCTTACCTGTAGGTCTTGTGAAACCACCTGCCCTTCGGGAGTTGAGTATGGACAATTACTTGAAATTGGTCGCGATTTTATGGAAACTAAGCGTACTAAGTTTCAATCGCTCTATCGATTCATCATTCGAAAGGTGCTTTTAACGCCTTTATTGTTTAAACCAGTTGGCTATTTTTTTCGTCACTCAAAGGTTACTACAAAATCACTCAAACCAAACAATGTTAGGTCAAAAATTTTACTTCTTGGTGGTTGTGTTCAGCCTACGTTAGCACCTAATATAAATCACAGTATAAAAAATATTTTAGCTAAATTAGATGTCGAGGTAATCGATGGCCTTCAGAGTGATTGTTGCGGTGCGCTAGATAAGCATTTGGCTGCCTCAAAGAGCGCAATGAAACAAGTTAAACGCAACATTGATAAATGGAGCTTACAACTAAACTCTGGTGTTGAGGTGATTATATCGAGCGCTAGTGGTTGTGGAGTCATGGTTAAGGACTACCCAAGCTTATTTAAAAAATCAGACCCTTATTATGAAAAGGCGATGATTGTTTCTTCTAAAACCCAAGACATTTCGGAGTATCTTGCAAATAAAGACTTATCAGGATTTCGCTTATCAGAAGAAAATATCTCTTATCATGAGCCATGCACTTTGCAGCATGGTCAAAAGTTAAGTGGACTCGTTGAGTCAATTCTTTCTCAATTTGGTTACATAAAAAAACCAATCAAAGATTCACATATCTGTTGCGGCTCTGCAGGGACATATTCTATCTTTGAATCTAAAATATCGAATCAATTATTGGTCGATAAACTTGAAAATTTGAATGCTTCGAGTCCTGAAATGATAGTGACTAGCAATATAGGTTGTTTGATGCATCTACAGAAGGGCAGCTCAATACCTGTAAAGCATTGGGTTGAGCTCTTAGATGTCTAGACGAAGAAAAGTAAAACCTAAAGTTTATGAGATCAATATTGAGTCTTTGTCTAATGAGGGTAGAGGAATCTCTCACTATGATGATAAGATTATTTTTACTCGTGGAGTATTGCCTGGTGAAAGGGTTATTGCATCTCGCTCACTATCTCGTGCCAAGTATGAAGAAGCAGATGTAGTTGATATCCTTAAATCTTCTCCCGATAGAGTTGAACCAAAATGTGATGTATATGGGATTTGTGGTGGATGCTCTTTTCAGCACTTATCTAGCAAGAATCAAATCATTGCAAAACAGAGCTGGCTTAAAAGCGCTTTTATAGGGCAAGCAAAAAGTGAGCCAAAAAAGTGGCTTCAACCTCTACAAGTTGAAAGTTGGGGCTACCGAAGAAAAGCTCGATTAGGTGTTCGATATGTTGAAAAAAAAGAAAAAGTCCTTGTTGGATTTCGTGAGAGAAAGTCTTCATTTATTACAGTAATGAGTCGTTGTGAAGTCTTACATCCTTCACTTGGCGATAATTTAGAATTACTTGGAGAGTGTATTGGTAAATTAAGTATCAAGAAGCATGTCCCTCAAATTGAAGTCGCAATTGCTGAGCTAGATACAATATTAATTTTAAGAAACCTTGAGCCCATGACAAAGGGAGATGAATCTATCCTTAAAGAGTATGGTGATAAATTAGCCATCACTTGGTACACGCAGAGTGGTGGCCTAGAAACTATTAAGCCTTTAAATGAATCTGTATCACTAACATACGCTCTCCCTGAGCATAAGATTGAAATGTCATTTTTGCCTAATGACTTTACTCAAGTTAACTTTGCACTTAATCAAAAAATGATTAATCTGGCAATTGAATTGCTAGATTTAAATAAAGAGGATGAAGTGATTGATCTTTTCTGTGGACTCGGTAACTTCACTCTTCCAATTTCTCGATATGTAAAAAGAATAGTGGGAATAGAGGGTGATAGTGGACTTGTTGAGAGGGCTAAAGCAAATGCAGATGCTAATGGAATTACTAACGCCTCTTTTTATAAAGCTAATCTATTTGAAGACGTATCAGGCTTTGAATGGTATAGAGGTCAAAAGTATAATAAAGCTTTAATAGACCCAGCAAGGACTGGGGCAATTGAAATTGTTGAGCTTCTTCCAAAATTAAGTATTAAGCGACTGGTTTATATATCATGCAATCCTGCAACTCTAGCAAGGGATACTGCCCGATTAATTGAATTAGGATTTAGTTTAATGAGTGCAGGCGTAATGGATATGTTTCCTCAAACAGCACATGTAGAATCCATCGCACTTTTTATTCGTAAAAAAAATGCTTAGAGTATCATTAATAGCTAAGAGATAATTTATTTAAGGATAACAAATGACCTACAAGCGTAACTTACTTCCAAAAATGGCTATGGAAAGGCTTAATGAAAATCCAGAGGCTGTATTGATTGATGTTAGAACACGTGCTGAACATAAGTATGTAGGCTATCCAGAAAACTCAATATTAATTCCTTGGTTTGATGAGCCAGATTTAAAATCTGATCCTGAGGCTTTTTACCAGTCAGTTTTGAATGAACTCGGTGACCGAAGTGAAGTAATGAATACTGAGCTGATTTTTATATGCAGAAGTGGATTCAGATCAAACGAGGCTTTAAAGTGCCTTCAAAGTAATGGCTTTACTTGTCTCTCCCATGTCGCTAGTGGATTTGAGGGTGACTTGGATGAGAATGATCACCGCGGAAACCTTAATGGCTGGAGACATGATGGGATGCCTTGGTCACAAGGTTAAACTATCTCTAGATTAGCATACGAACTAATCAACCACTTCGTACCAGCTTTTTGAAAATTAATCTGTAGTCGCATTGAGTCCCCACTACCCTCATAATTTAAAATAGTACCCAGACCAAATTTAGCGTGCTTTACGACCTGACCTATTGAGTAAATTGAATCTGAAGTTGCAACCATCTTCTTGCTGACATTGGTATTTTTTTCATATCCTTGATAAGTATTTTCAGAACTTTGGTTTTTAATATAGTTTAAAAAACTCTTTGGAATCTCATCAAGAAATCTAGAATTTAGTGAATAAAAAGATAGCCCATGAAGAAAACGTCTACTTGCATATGTTAGTGTAAGGGACTTCATTGCTCTTGTCATACCTACATAACAAAGACGCCTCTCTTCATCAAGAAGATGGGGTTCATCTTTGCTTTGCCTAGAGGGAAATAAATCCTCTTCTAGTCCTACTAAAAAGACTACAGGAAACTCCAAACCTTTTGCAGAATGAACGGTCATTAGTTGAACACAGTTTTGATTACTTTGATTAGACTCACCGCTAGAATCAAGGGTTGCGAGAGCTATAAAGCCTTGAGTTTCATTCATTTCACTATCTTCTTCATGAACATACTGTGTTGCAGCAGTAACAAGTTCATCAAGGTTTTCACGCTTACTACCTGCCTTGTCAGTTTTATCATTAGCATAGTGACTCATCAAGCCAGATTGAAGAAGAATTGAATCAACCTTCTCACTAAGAGTGAGATTTTTTGTACTATCACTAATCGCTTCAATTAGGTGGATAAAGGCTTGCAAAGAATTTGATGCTCTTGCTGGAAGATTTTCAACAATAGCAATAGATGACTGAAAGAGATCGGTATGGTTTTCAATTGCGTGAGACCGAATTTTTTCAATAGTCGATAGTCCGATTCCACGAGTTGGGAAGTTGACAATTCTTTCGAAGGCTATATTGTCTGATGTGTTTTCAATAAGTCGAACATAACCCATTGCATCCTTTATTTCAGCACGCTCAAAAAATCTCAAGCCTCCATAGATTCTGTAATTGAGATTACGTTTAATAAGAGATTCTTCAAAGACTCGAGATTGTGCATTTGAACGATAGAGTATTGCACATTCATTTAGGTTTCTACCTTGATTGAATTGGCTCTGAATTTCACCAACAACATATTGAGCCTCCTCAGTTTCAGTCCTTGCATTAAAAACATTAATCAGATCGCCATCTCCTGACTCAGTCCATAAAGATTTTTCAAGTCTGTTTGGGTTATTAGCAATTAATGCGTTTGAAGCACTTAAAATATTTCCAGTTGAGCGATAATTTTGCTCAAGCTTTATAACTTGAATTGGCTTAAAGTCATTTTCTATTTTTTGAATATTTTCAATTCTTGCGCCTCTCCAACCATATATAGATTGGTCATCATCACCAACGCAAAATATATGATTACCTTGACTATATAGGATCTTTATAAATTGATATTGGATTCGATTAGTGTCTTGAAATTCATCAACTAGAATATGACGAAACTTTTTTTGATAATGATCTAAAAGAGATTGATTATTTTTTAAAAGCTCATAACTTTTAACTAGTAAGCCTGCAAAATCAACTAAGTCATTGGCCTGACAGTGCTTTTCGTAAAGATCAAAAACCTTGGCGCTCTGCTTAACAAAATAGTTGTGTCCTGCATCAATTTCATGAGGCAAAATGCCTTCATCTTTCTGTTGATTGATAAACCACTGTACTTTTTTTATAGGAAACTTTGTTTCATCAACTCCGTTTTCTTTCATCAAACGTTTAACAATTCGAAACTGATCTTGGGCATCTAGAATTTGAAATGTGGGCGAAAGATTTGCCTCTGCGGGATGGGTTCTAAGGAGTCTATGAGCAAGTGAGTGAAAAGTACCAACCCACATCCTGCCAATTGGTTGTCTTAGAAGATCGCTCAATCGCTCTTTCATTTCATTAGCAGCCTTATTGGTAAAGGTAACCGCAAGTATGTCATCAACATGATGATTCTTTGTTGACACTAGATAATGAATTCTATGCGTTAAAACCCTTGTTTTACCACTACCAGCTCCAGCCAAGATTAGAGCATTAATGTCTTCACTTAGCTCTACAGAGTGCTGCTGTTTTTCATTTAATCCATCAGCTATTGGAGGTGAGATCATAGTTAAGTATCTAAGAGATTGGTGAAATAAATTTATCTAGATCTTCAATGGTAATTTCACCCATAAAGGTTTGCAATAACTCTCCTTCAGGGCTATAAATTAAGGTTGTGGGCATACCTACAATTTCTCCAAAATTTGTAAATTCAGTCTCATTATTTTTATCGAAGAGTACCAAAGGATAGTTAATAGAAAAGCGTTCAGTAAAATCATCTATTACAGGAAGATCTACAGGCTCAAAATCCAAACCTAGTATCTCTACATGACCAGAATTTTCATTATAGAATTTAACTAATGCAGGAATTTCCTTTAAACAAGGCGTACACCATGTTGCCCAAAAATTAACCACTAGATATTTGCCACGAGTATTTTTTTCAGTATATATATTGCCGTTTGTATCGGTTAGTTCAAATGCTAGTTCTGGTTGTGCTTCATACCAAGGCATTAAGGGTTTTGTCCAGTTTATAATGTCGGTGACACTAAGAGCATGGCTTGTATGAATGGGAGATATCAGCAGGAGTATAATGAGTATTTTTTTCATGAGTTAAATTTATGAGCGCTAAGATTTATCACAATACGCGTTGCTCTAAATCGAGAGCAACTGTTGCCATTTTAGAACAAAATAGTGTCGACTTTGATATTGTTAACTACCTTAATGAGCCTCCAACTGAATCAGAGCTAAAAGCTATTTTGAAAGATTTAGGGATGACTGCCCGAGAGCTTATGAGAAGAGGGGAGTCAAAATATAAAGAACTTGAACTATCAAATAAATCTTTGAGTGAAGATGAGTTGATAAAGGCTATGCTTGAATTTCCAATTCTCATCGAGCGTCCTATTGTAAGAACTGATAAGGGTGTTGCTATTGGGAGACCACCTGAGAATATTCTCGCAATTATCTGATTAACATTTTTATTCCCTGTGGTAGGGGTGATTACTCATTAAGCTGTAACCCCGATAAATCTGTTCTACGACTAATAATCTTGCCATTGCATGTGTCATTGTGAGGTTTGAAAGTCCCCAAAGTTGGTGACTTTTTTTCTTTAATTCGTTAGAGAGTCCGTCAGCACCACCAATAATAAGTGAAACACTTTCTCCCTGAAGCTGCCAGTTTTCTATTGATTGAGAAATTTCTTTACTGGATTGCTGCTTTCCAAGCTCATCAAATGCTATCAAAATTGTTGAATCTTTAGCTGCCTCTAAAAGAAGTTTTGATTCTTGTTCTTTGTTTTTTTCAACATCTTGTGATTTACGACTTTGAGAATCTAGAGTAGTAATTTTGAAATTGAAGTGAGAAGGGAGTTGTTTTTGGTAATGTTCAATGCCTATAGTAATCCAATTAGGCATTTTTTTTCCAATTGTTATAAGGTTAATCCTCATCATCCTCTGAGGTCCATAACTTTTCTAATTTATAGAATTCTCTAGTTTTTTCAGTCATGATATGAACAACCACTTCCCCAAGATCGACTAGTATCCACTCACTAAATTCAGCACCCTCTGTTCCAAGAACCATCATGTTAAGTCTTTTGGCCTCGATACTGACATTATTAGCAATTCCTCTTGCATGCTGAATTGACTTACCTGTTGCAATAATAATGGCTTCCATATCATCACTTTGCTTCATAACATTTATGGTGACAACATTCTCTCCTTTTAGATCATCAATTACATTTTCAACAACTTTTATTTGTTCATCAAGATTCATATTTTTTCAAGGAAACGAATTATAGATTTAGGTAGTAAATTATCAAGATTTTGATTGGCGGCAATTTTACCTCTAATATCGCTTGATGAAATATTTATCATTTGAGAATTAGAAAAATAGAGAAGTCCATTTGGCTTTGATTTAATGTGTTCAGCATCTTCAGTGATTTCAAAAGTATTTAGAGTTTTGTCAGTTGGCTGATTGCCTTGCCTTGGAAGGACAATTAAATGGATTAATTTTGAGAATTCTTCCCAGTCTTTCCAAGTTTTAAAGTTAATAAAACTGTCCATTCCAATAATTAAACAAATTGACTCCTCTTTAAATATTTTTATTAGGTCGATAAGAGTGTCAATCATATATGAGCTTCCTCCGCGAACAATCTCTCTAGTGTCAATTTCAAGTTCAGGAAAATTTTCAATGGCAAGATTTAGCATTTGGAGCCTTTCTTTAGATGAGTATTTAAGCGAGTTCCTATGAACGGGCTCGTGACACGGCAAAAGAAAAATGCGCTCAAGATTGAGTTCGTTTTTTATTGATATTGCTGTTTTAAGGTGTCCAAGATGAACGGGGTCAAAAGAGCCGCCATAAATTCCTATCATAGCAAGGCATTGACCTCTTTTAATGTCATTGGGGACATAGGATATGATCGAGTAGAATCATGAACATGCATACGATAACGAACAAAAGTATCTTCATCCTTAATCAATAAAAAAGGATTGGCCTTTTTTTGCTCTGCAATTGTCGTCGTAATTTCAGACCCATAGTTATGACCGCATAACAAATGAATATCATCGGGTACCTGAGCTATTAATTTTTTTAATGAATGAAATAAAGTAACTGGATTAGAGCCTGCAAGACTACAAATACCAACACCATAGACAAATAAAGTATCACCAGCAATTAGGTGTTCATCTAAAAGATAACAAACGCCACCTGCTGTGTGTCCAGGTGTTTCAATAATTTTAATCTCAACTTTGCCTAACTTAATGGTATCTCCATCCGTGACAGTATGAACTTTATTTTCAATATTTAAGTAAGGTACCTCATTAACTCCAGCTGTAATTTTTGCCCCAGTTTTATTTGCTATATCATCTACAGCATTTGTGTGATCTCCATGCCAATGAGTAATCCAAATATCAGTAAGCGTGTAACCCTTGTCATGGATTTTTTTTAGAAATAAATCGGGCTCCCAGGCTGGATCAACAATTGCACATGTCTTGGTTGCCTTGTCAAAAATAAAATGAATCGAATTTTCATAGGCACCGATATGATAAAGTACATCAATCGAGTAATTTTTACTGTTATATATTTTTTCCATAATGCTAATATTTTACCAATTTTGACTTGACTGAAATGAGATACAGATTATAATTTACGTTTTTGCTAAACAACCTAGTTTTTTGGGGCTATAGCTCAGCTGGGAGAGCGCTTCGCTGGCAGTGAAGAGGTCGGCGGTTCGATCCCGCCTAGCTCCACCAAGCAATTAAAGTTTTAATGTCGCGTTCGTCTATCGGTTAGGACTCCAGGTTTTCATCCTGGCAAGAGGGGTTCGATTCCCCTACGCGATACCAAATTTTTTGATTAAATGAAGTGAATTATAATTCACCACATTTAACTATAATACTATTTAAAACCCTTTGTCCCGTTCGTCTAGTGGCCTAGGACGCCAGGATTTCATCCTGGAAACAGGTAGTTCGAATCTCCTACGGGACGCCACTTTTAATTAGTTCAAAGTTAATACTTGATATATTTAAGTATTTTTTTTTGCTAATACCCGGATTCCACCAAGCTTTCCGTTAGAAAAATATTGGCCAACAAAGTTATAGAATGAATTTAAGCTATCAACAACTTCTTTGCCATGAACTCTTATGTTTCTCTCTTTTTCACTATTGTATTGTTTTATTCTTTCTTTTGTAAAATCTGTCCAAGAGTTTGACATATCTTCACTAAAAACCAATTCAAATCCAATATGTTCTAGATTTGAAATATATTTATTAAAATAAGGGAGGTGTTTTCCATAAATTTCTTTCTCAATTTTTTTAAGGTCAGCTTCATTTAAATTAATTCTGCTAGTTATATCTTCTGTATAAAAAAAGCCATTTGGATTCAGTAAATCATATAATTTTTTTAATAAAATTTCATGATCAGATATGTGATATAAAGTAAGCCAGCTAACAACAGCGTCAAATGTTTGATCTTTAAAATCATATTCAAGTATATCGCCATAAATATGGTTTACTTTATTCGAAAGTCCACATTTTTTAGTTAAGTCTTTAGCTAAATTATGTTGATCTGATTGAAGCTCAATGGCTGTAATCTGTGCCCCTGTTTTATTGGCTATATATCTAGCTGGACCTCCTATACCTGAGCCAACGTCTAATATTTTTGTTTTTTCATTGATCCCAAGTTTTTTTAAAGATATATCGATTGCATCAGTTCCATGATAATGCAATTGATCAAATTTAGCTAAATCTTCAACCAACAGATTATCACTGGTTGATTTACCTATTTCTCTCAGTTCATTAAAAATTCTCTCTACGTTATTGTAGAGCTTCATTGATTTGATCTTTAAACGATCATTATTCACTTTAGCCAGCTTTTAACTTTTATAAAAATTTGAGAGTCGATGCTAGCTAGCCTCTCTACCACACCAAAGTGATCTACATCTGGTTCAGCATGATAATTTATTGGAGCATTGTGTTGTTTCCATTTTTTGACAAAGTTATCAGTTTGCCAATGAAATTCAGGAGTTTCTCCACCTCCTAGTGTTACTAAAATTGGAGCATTTGTTTTCGGTTCAAAAAAATGAGGGCTTAATGCTAAGCTCTCTTCATTATCCAAGCCAAGCGCATCAGCTATTGTTGTTTCTCTTATTGGCTCAAGTTGATAAAGGCCACTTATAGGTATACCTGTTTTTACTATGTCTTTTGGTAAGTCGTTGGATATTTGATGCCAATCTGTGGCAAGAATCATGCCAGTAATATGTCCACCTGCAGAGTGACCAGAAACGTTTATTCGATTTTTTGATATAGAATAGTTTTCAGCGTTACGCCATATCCAAATGATAGCTTCTTGTATTTTTTCAACGATATTGGTCATACTTGCGCCAGGACATAATTGATAACCAATTAGTGCAACATCAATGCCTGAGTTAATAAAAGACTCTGCAACAAAGCTATAAACTGATTTATCACCACGTTGCCAATACCCTCCATGAACAAAAATAAACAGTGGTGCATTGGTTTCACCGCATCGAAAAATATCTAATTTATCTTTCTCACCATCGCCGTATTGACAGTTTAGAGAAGAGTCTACGTTTTGTCTGAATTTTTCACTTCTGTCAGACCATCTACTGATAAGCCCATCAAAATCATCAACCAGCAGTCTAACGTTGTATCCTTTTTCTAGTATTGGGTCAACTGGTATTGTTCTTTTCATCTCAAATCCTTATTTAGCTTGTTCTCTTATTTATCTGAATTAAATATTGACATGATCATTTAAAAAATCAAGAAGATTGTTCGCCTTGAGCTTGTAATTCAAGAAATTCTGATGGTGAATTCCCAAATGGCTGCATTGCATGTTCTTGGAAAGGTTCTCGTTTAGAAAGTCTTTTATACCAAGCTTCGATCCCAGGCAATGATGGTCTCTCAATATCAAGAACAAAGTACTTGTGAATTAAAACACCAAGGGGTATGTCACCGTATGTAAATTGTTCTCCCGCAACAAAGCTATTTTTCACTAAATGGTCTTCGAGAATTTGTAGAATTTCAGAGCTTTGTTTTGCCATTTCAGCTATTTTTTTGTAGTCTCTTTCAGACTCTTTGGTGCGAACAAGTTGCCAAAAGACTGGAAAAAAGGTGCCCATAAAGCTATCCGTTGACCACGTCATCCATTGATCAGACATTGCTGCTTTTTGAGGATCATCAGGATAAAGAGTTCCTAAGCCATATTGCCTTGCAAGATAGCGAATAATTGCGTGGGATTCCCACATTACAAAACCATTATCACGAATCGTTGGTATTTTTGAATTGGGGTTCAGAGATTTGTATTCTTCTGTCTCTAGGTCGCCATTTCGAGTTCCGATAGAGTGTCTTTGATAGTTAAGCTCTAGTTCAGCAAGTGTCCATAATACCTGGATCACTTGGTTTGCATTTTTTCTACCCCAAATTTCTAGCATAACTTTAACCTCTCTAAAAAGTCCTTATTAACAACCATCGGCGTCAAATCTTGGTATGACGTTTTCAGAAAACAAAGTCATACTTTTAAGAATTTTTTGATACTCAATACCTGGGAATTGTTGAAGGAGCATGATGTGTTTTAAGCCGATCGATTGATTGAACTTTTCTATCTTTTCAGCAATATAATCTGCAGTTCCAACCCAAATAAGTTCGTATTTCATTAAGAAGTCAAACCATTCTCCATTCAAGTCATCATCACTAGGATTAGCGTCATCATCTAGGTATGCCTTTCGAGTCCAGCTTCCTTCAGGCCTAGAACCACTAAGATATTCATAATAACCGTTAATTGCAGATCTTACATCTTTGTCAGCTTGCTCCATTGATTCAGCAACGTATATGACAACACAAACTCCTACACCATCACCTATTTGATGTTTTTTTCCATCAACAGAGTCGGCATTGCAATAGGCATCCCAGCAGCGCAATAATTTACTTGGAGGGCTCGACATGCCGATTACGTTAAAGCCCCTCTCTGCAGCTAATTTATAGGTATGTGGAGCGTTAGACATTAACCATACTGGGGGGTGTGGTTGTTGATATGGCCTTGGATGAATATACATACCAGTATATTCACCATCCTCAGAGTGATACTCCTTCTCAAGTGGCATTAAAAAACGATTTGTCTCTTTCCAGCCAGGCACAGGAAATTCATACAATTCACCCTTATGTGTAAATGGGTCTTGTGTCCATGCTTTTAATATTACTTCAAGACATTCCATAAATAAGCGGTAACTTTTTTCATTATCACGCCGGTCAGCTTCTTTATTAAATTGTAAAGTGACACGCTCATTGATTCCTCTTGCTGCACCAAAATCAACTCTACCTTCTGTCATATTATCAAGTAGTGCTATGTCTTCAGCAACTCGGAGTGGATGCCAGTCTGGTAAAACAATTGGTGCCTGTCCTACTCGTATTTTATTTGAGTGAGAAGCTAAATCACACGACATCATAATAGGGTTAGGAGGTGCATTCAGATATCCATTGTGCGCAAAGTGGTGTTCAGTTAGCCAGACCGTAGTGAAATCAGCCTGCTCAGCTAGATGGGTTTGCTCTCTCATCATCTTAACGACACGATTCCAGGGAATATTCTCACCAGGATTGAAGAATGGAACAAAATCGAATCTCATGCTTTTGAATGGGTTATTAAGGTCTAACAAAAAGTATAAATGAATTTTTTTTAAGAGCAAGATTATTTTTTATCACAAGATTAAAATATCGAAATAGGTTGCTCAAATCTCTTAGGTATTAAAACTTTAAGCCAATATAAAGAAAATTTCTGACCTGCTAAATTAATAGAGTTGATTTGACCTATACTGTCTTTTATAATTACTCAACTTGCTAAGTTTTTTTATTGTTATAGTTGCACTTTATGACAGTTTAAATGAATTAATATATAAGGATATTTTATGAGCCACATGATTTATGAGTCAGTAAGACAAAGACTACAACGTAGTGAATTAGCGGTACCCGGGTCTAGTCCAAAGATGTTTGAAAAGGCCTTAAATAGCCCTGCAGATTATGTATTTTTGGATTTAGAGGATGCTGTAGCTCCAGATGATAAGGTGCCAGCCCGTAAAAATGTTATTGATGCCCTTAATGATTTAGATTGGCGAGGTCATGGAAAGACTATCTCTGTTCGTATTAATAGTATCGATACCCACTATATGTATCGTGATGTAGTTGAGTTGGTTGAGCAAGCTGGTGAAAGTCTTGATACTATCTTACTTCCTAAAGCTGGAACGGCTTCAGATGTTTATATGCTCTCTGCAATGCTTAATCAAATTGAAACCGCAAAAGGTTTTAAAAATCGTATTGGAATAGAAGTTCTAATAGAGACAACACTTGGTATGGCTAACGTCATGGATATCGCTAAATGTGGTCGTGATGAGCGACTTGAAGCAATGCACTTTGGCGTTGCTGATTATGCAGCAAGTTGTCGAGCACGTACGACCGTTATAGGTGGTTTAAATCCAGATTATCCTGGTGACCAGTGGCATGCAGGACTGTCTCAAATGTTGGTCGCTTGCCGTGCTTATGGTTTACGCCCAATTGATGGCCCTTTTGGTGACTTTAATGATCCCGAATCATACAAAGATGCTGCGAGAAGGGGGGCTGCTCTTGGTTTTGAAGGGAAGTGGGCGATTCATCCATCACAAATTGAACTGGCGAATGAGGTATATACTCCCCCGGAATCAGAGGTATCTCACGCAAAACAAATTCTCATCGCTTTGGATGAGGCTGCAAAGGCGGGTCGCGGAGCTGCACAATTAAACGGTCGAATGATCGATGCAGCATCAGCAAAGATGGCAGAGAATATTGTTAATACAGATAATGCAATTCAAGGAAAATTAAAAGGTTAGATATGGATATTCATGAATACCAAGCCAAGAAGTTATTAGCAGAATATGGCGTACCAGTCCCTAAGGGCGGTGTTGCGCATTCAGCAACTGGGGCAATTTATCAAGCCAATGAATTGGGTGGCGATAAATGGGTTGTGAAGGCTCAACTTCACTCTGGTGCACGAGGTAAAGCAGGTGGTGTAAAGATATGCACAAGTCAACGAGAGATTGCAGAATTTTGTGATAAGCTTCTTGGTAATAACCTAGTTACCCATCAAACTGGCCCTGGAGGCAAGATGGTTTCTAGTATTTATGTGGAAGAGGCTAGTGACATTGCGAAAGAACTTTACTTCAGTATTGTTCTAGATAGGACTTCTCAAAAAGTTATCTTAGTTGCATCTACTGAAGGCGGTATGGATATTGAGAGAGTTGCAGAAGAAACGCCTGAAAAAATCTCAAAAATTGTTATTGATCCAGCGGTCGGAATGCAGCCATTCCAGGCCCGTCAATTGGTTTTCACATTAGATTTACCTAATAAGGCGATTGCTGCTGCAAGTCGAGCGGTCATGAAGTGTTACCGTGCCTTCCGTGATACTGATGCTAATTTATTAGAAATCAACCCATTGGTTTTGACAACTGACAATAAAGTTTTGGCGCTTGATGCAAAAATGACATTTGATGCAAATGCGCTCTACCGTCGACCAGAAATCTTTGAATTCCGCGATAAGACACAAGAAGATCCACGTGAAACCAGTGCCGCTGAACATGATCTAAACTATGTTGGCTTGGATGGTAATATTGGCTGCCTCATTAATGGTGCGGGACTCGCTATGGCAACTATGGATATGATTCAACATGCCGGTGGTGAGCCAGCAAACTTCCTAGATATCGGTGGTGGCGCTTCCCCTGAGAGAGTTGCTACATCGATAGAGTTGGTCTTATCTGATGATAATGTCGAAGCTATTTTGGTTAACATCTTCGCAGGTATTAACCGCTGTGATTGGGTTGCCCAGGGCATCGTAGATTTATTAAACAAACGTGATATTGATATTCCTTTAGTAGTTCGCTTGTCTGGTACCAATGTAGAAAAAGGACAGAAGATATTAAAGGACAGTGGCAAACAAGTTACCACAGCTGACACTTTGTCAGATGCAGCTCATAAAGTTGTCGCTGCATGGAAAAAAGCAACCGGAAAATAAGAATTAGTTATGAGTATATTTATTAATGAAAAAACCCCAGTTTTAATTCAAGGCCTAACTGGCCGCATGGGTTCATTCCATGCTCAGGAGATGATTGAGTATGGTACTAATGTTGTTGCCGGTGTCACGCCTGGAAAAGGCGGCACAACGCATCTAGGCACGCCTGTATTTAATACAGTCAAAGAAGCTGTTGCGGCTACAGGTGCTGAGGCTAGTATCGTCTTTGTGCCACCTGCTTATGCAGCAGACGGCATTATGGAAGCCGCTGAATCTGGTATTAAGTATTGTGTCAGTATTACAGACGGAATACCGACTCATGACATGATTCGGGTAAAGCGTTACCTTTTTGCACGAGCTAAACCAGAAGATCGAATGATTTTAACAGGCCCTAACTGTGCTGGCACGATCAGTCCAGGTAAGTCTATGTTGGGAATTATGCCGGGCCATATTTATATGCAAGGTAATGTTGGTCTGATTGGGCGCTCTGGAACCTTAGGTTATGAGGCTGCCTCTCAAATGAAAGAATTGGGTATTGGTATCAGCACCGGTGTGGGTATTGGTGGTGACCCAATAAATGGTAGCTCGTTTGTTGAAATCTTAAAGCATTTTGAGAAGGATGATGAAACTGAGGCGGTGTTGATCATCGGTGAAATCGGAGGACCTCAGGAAGCTGAAGCAGCGGAGTATTTCCAAAAGCATATGAGTAAGCCGGTGGCTGCTTATATTGCTGGTTTGACTGCTCCACCGGGGCGTCTTATGGGTCATGCAGGTGCTATTGTTAATACTAGTGGTGAGAGTGCTGCTGAAAAAGTAGCTATCCTTCAAGATGCTGGAATTATGGTTGCGCCAACCCCTTCAGATATGGGATCTACAATGAAGAAACTATTGCAAGGCATTTAAGTTATTTATTTACCAAGATTTGTTTATAAAGGCGTTTATTCTAAACGCCTTTTTTTTTGAAATTTAAAATGTTGTTTGCTTGTGTGGAAGAAATCAGAAATTTGTTTTTTCTAATGTTATTATTAAAAAATTACTAGTCATCGTAGTATAAAAGTTCAGATAAATGTTATACAATAATTATTTTATTAATTAATTTGTATTTCCTTGCTAAAAAGAAAAAACCTTTTAAAGACTATATTAGCCCTACTTCTATTCGCTCTCAGTGCTTATGCTGAGGCATGTTCACATGTACCGACCGTGAATCCGGGAGGTCATTACAGATATTGGGTTGCGGCTGATGATGGAACTGATAAATTCTGGCATGATAATGCAAATTGGTCATGCACTTCTGGGGGCTCAGGAGGAGCTCAAGCTCCAAACAATAATAAGAAATGGGCAATTTTTGATAGTGGCAGTTCAGTTGATGCAAAGCTTGGGCAAAATGTTCTTAAGATTAAAAAACTGATACTTAGATGGAATTATTCTGGAACACTTGACTTAAATGGATTTAACTTACCTTCTAAAGCAGGTCCATACATTGGTGGTGGTAAGGTTGATGTCAATGGTGGTTGGCTTCGAACTTGGGGATGGACGTATATTGATGGTAGCGGAGAAGTTGACGCTAGTGCAAGTGGAAGCAGAATCCATATGGGTCATAATCTAACTATTGGACACAGTGGTGGAGGGAAGCTTACTGCGCCTGATGGCGACAGCTCCCGATTTATCGTTAAAGGAGGCTTTAATATAAAATCAGGTGGTCTTTTTTATCATAATTCTGGCACAGTCACTATGACTACAAAATGGAATTCAGCTATACGCAATGAAGATGGTCCTGGATTAGGTCGAGATTTTTATAATTTACATAAAACTGGACCTAGATATGCCACCCTATATGGAAATGACATCGAAATTAAAAATGATTTAACGGTTATTGGTAATGGAGGTATTATAGCTCAAAGTTTTGATATTAAAGTTGGTGGTGATTGGACTTTAAATACTGCGAATAACTTTAATGCTGGAACAGGAAAGGTTATTTTTAACGGCTCATCACAAACTATATCTTGGCCAACAAGTAACTCTCGTAAATTTAAACATCTTCAAATTTCTAATAATAGTGTTGTTTCCCTTGCAAAATATACTGGCATTTCTGGAACACTTACAATCGATCCAGGTACGACTACAACCCTTGATCTTAATGGCTATAACTTATCTGCTGGAACCCTAGAAAATGAAGGAAACTTGCAGCTTAAAGGAACCGAATCGCTCACAATTACAACCAAAGATACAAACTCAGGAACTATAACCTATGACGGCACAGACACCGGTCTCGCCTATGGAAATGCTTACTATAATCTCGCGATAAACAGCCCCTCTGGAACGATGACACTGGACGCTGACCTAGATGTAAATGGATCTCTGACAATTGCCGATGGAACGCTTAATACCGGCAATAACGACATTAACGTTGCTGGAGACTGGAGCAATAGTGGCAGCTTTGTCTCTGGCACCGGAAAAGTAATTTTTGATGGCACTTCCAACATTGTTACCGGAGGCACTGGAGACTCCAATGACTTTCATGATGTGACACTTAGCGGAAGCGTTGGATCACAGTCTAGTGCAATTGCAATTGACAATGATTTTGAAATCACCTCTACAGGTAAGTGGTATACCAACTGCTTTGCGATGACAGTGAGTGGAGACACAACAGAGGGGAGTGGATCAATTGAAACCACCCTTTCACCTACTGTTACATTTAGTCCAGCAAACTCAGCGACCGGAGTTTTGGTAGGTTCAAATCTAACACTCACCTTTAACGTCGCCGTAAGAAACACTGACAATTCTGCACTCACGGATTCTAATGTTGACAGTTTAATTACTCTTAAAGCAACCAACTCGAGTGGCTCCGATATCGCCTTTGATGCGACCATTAGTTCAGACAAAAAGGTCATCACCATCAATCCGGATAGTGATTTCTCGAGCTTACAGGCGGTCTATGTTGCTATCGGCAATACCGTAGAAAATGACTGTAACACTGCATTGAGTGCAAGCTCTGCTACCTTTACAGCAGCAGACACTGCGGGCCCAACACTAACCTGGAGTCCCGCAAATTCAGCAACCGGTGTTGCCGTAGACTCAAATATAACACTAACATTTAACGAAGCAGTCAGAAACATTGATGACACCGCACTGTCTGATTCTAATGTTGATAGTTTAATTACTCTTAAAGCAACTAACTCGAGTGGCTCTGATATCGCCTTTGATGCGACCATTGATGCAGACAAAGAGGTCATCACCATTAATCCGACGAGTGATTTTTCTAGTGAACAGGTCATTTATGTAGCCATAGGCGCAACGGTCGAAGACAGTTCTGGAAATGCTAATACTGCCAGTTCAATTACCTTTACAGCAATAGACTCAATTACCCCTACCCTCACATTCAGTCCTGTTAACTCAGCAACAAATGTTGCTATTGACTCAAGTATTACCATAACCTTTAGTGAGGCGATTCGAAATACCGATAACTCAGCATTAACCGACTCTAATGTCGACAGTTTAATTACCTTAAAGGTAACTAATTCGAGTGGCTCCGATATCGCCTTTGATGCCACCATTGACTCAGATAAAAAGGTCATCACCATTAATCCGGATAGTGATTTTTCCAGTGAACAGGTCATTTATGTTGCTATCGGCACCACAGTCGAAGACGATGCGAATAACGCCATTAGCGCAGCCTCAATAACGTTTACTGCTCGTGAGATTGGCGTGACTGACACCACTGCACCAACGATAACCTGGAGTCCAGCAAATTCGACAACCGGTGTTGCCAAAGACTCAAACATAACGCTAACCTTTGATGAGGCCATTAGGAATACAGACAACACCGAGCTAACAGATTCTAATGTCGACAGTTTAATTACTCTAAAGCTCACCAACTCGAGTGGAACTGATATCGCCTTTGATGCAACTATAGACAGCGCTAAAAGTGTCATCACAATAAACCCGAGTAGTGATTTTTCAAGTGAACAGGTCATTTATGTTGCTATTGGAGCATCAGTCGAGGATTTATACGATAATGCAATTACCGCTAGCTCAATAACCTTTACTACAGTAGACTCTGTCTCTCCAACACTTGTTTTTGATCCAGTGGATTTAGAAAATCCAGTACCAGTCACTGACAATATAACAATAACCTTTAGTGAGGCGATTCGAAATACCGATGACTCGACATTAACGAGTACCAATGTTGACGCTCTCATAACTTTAAAAGATACTGATTCCAGCGGCACTGATATTGACTTTAATGCAACCATTGACACAGATAAAAAGGTTATCACGATCAACCCAGACAGCAATTTTTCCAGTGAGCAAACTGTCTATGTCGCTATCGGCGCAACCGTAGAGGATGACGCTGATAATGCCATTAGTGCTAGCGAAATAACCTTTGTAGCAGCAGACTCAACCGCTCCAAGCCTAGACTTTACACCAGCAGACTCTGCAACTGGAATTGCAGTCAATTCAGACATTACCATCGCCTTTGATGAAGTCATCAGGAATACCGACGACTCAGCATTAACCGACTCAAATGTTGATAGTTTAATTACCCTCAAGACGACCAACTCGAGTGGCACAGACATTGTCTTTGATGCGGTGATAGATAACTCCAAACAGCTTATAACGATTGCGCCGAGTAGTAATTTTTCAAGCGAACAGGTGATCTATGTCGCCATAGGTGCAACTGTTGAGGACGCTTCAGATAATGCGATTAGTGCTAGCTCTATAACCTTTACAGCTGCGGATGCAACCGCACCGACCGTCGCCTTTGTACCTCCCGACTCAACAAACTGTGTTCCTATATCATCCAACGTCTCTCTAACCTTTAGTGAGGCGGTTAGAAATACTAATGACTCAGCGATTACTGACTCAAACGTTGGTAGTTTGATTACTCTTGAGTACACATCTGACAACACCCCTATAGCTTTTACTGCAACCATAGATTCAGATAAAGAGGTTATCACCATCAATCCTGATAGCGACTTTGTTAGTGGCGAGGTAGTCAATGTCGCCATTCAGTCAGTAGAGGACGCTTCAAATAACACTATGAGTGCCACCTCAGGTACATTTTGTGTTGTTGATTCTACGGCGCCAGTCTTAACTTTTAGTCCAGCAAATTCATCAACCATGGTTGCTGAAGATACAGACGTTACCCTGAGCTTTGATGAAGAAATAAGACTAATCAACGATTCAGCCTTAAACAATACCAATGTCGATAGTTTAATTACCTTGAAAGAGAATGACGTAAACGGTAATGATATTGCTTTTGACGCTACTATAGACGCAGACAGCCAGGTCATTACGCTCGATCTAGTGAGCAATTTGTCTAGCAATCAAATTGTTTATGTGGCGATTGGCGCAACCGTTGAGGACTCCTATAATAACGCTATAACAGCGGCTTCAGCGACCTTTACAACGGGAGACTCATTGCCTCCAACAGTTCAAATTGATGCGGTGATTACAGCCTCTATTGCCACCAATTCAGATATTACCTTTACATTTTCTGAGGCAGTCAGAAATCTCGATAATTCAGCCCTAACAGACTCGAATGTGGGTAGCTTGATAACTTTGAAAGATACTGATGCAAATGGTACAAATATTCCTTTTGCCGCAACTATTAATTCAGCAAAAACTGTCATTACAATTAATCCAACCAGTAACTTTACAAGTCAACAAGTGGTCTACGCTGCAATTGGGGCAACTGTAGAGGATTTTGCAGATAATGTGATTCCTGCATCGAGTAAGACATTTACCGCAGAATATCTTAAAACCGAACTATCTAACCCTCTCAACGAAAAGGATGTTGTTGGCCTTATTGAGGGGCAACTTGAAACCACCAAGAGAATGATTCAACATTCAAGAAGGCCTGTTCTTAAGCGCATGGAATGGCTCAGAAGACACAATGATCAAAACAATCTATCAAGCCAAGGTGTCAAGCTTAAGTTTGTGAATACTTCGCTCACTGAGATGTCAAATGCACTCAACCTCTCTGGCTTCGTAAATAAAACATCAGACTTGTTTGGCAATGACTGGGCAATTTGGAGTGAAGGCAGCATTACTATTGGTAAGACCGATGAAAACACGATATCAGCCATTAAAAAAATAAAAAGTAATGGAATTACACTCGGTATTGACAAGATCGTCAACACAAATCAAATTTACGGCGTAGCAATAAGAATGGAGAATGAGGATGATGATATTGGCTCCTCAGGTACTAAACTCGATACGGATAGCTATAGTTTATCTCTATATGGAACTCTTCCGTTTAGTGAAAAAACCTATATCGATAGCACTCTTGGAGTTGGTCTATTAAGAACCGATCTAACGAGAATACATCAATCAGGAACCCTTACTGGAATAAGAAAAGGAAAACAGGTATTTGGCTCCATTCTCTATGGCGCAGAATTTAACAATAAAGTGACACTGTCCCCTTACGGTCGTATTGACGCCGGATATACAATATTAAAGGGCTATTCAGACTCTGGAACGGTTGCAGCAATAAACTATAACGAACAAAAGATTAAAACGGCTAGAGCCTCTGTTGGTGTACTTATAGATGATGAAATACAGACCCAAAAGGCAACGTTTATGCCAAACGCTCGAATCGAATACGGTAAAGATGTTGTGGATGCCTCAGATGCCGTTATATCCTATATTGTCTACCCGAATACCGATTACACCTTAAAGATAGATCGAGAAGAAACTGATAATTTTAGATTTGGTTTTGGTACCGATGTTTTAGTTGAAGGAGGATGGATACTCTCTGCAGACTTTGAGAGAAATCAAGAAGAAGATTCTAGTTATGAAAACTCAATCAATCTAGGTGCATCTTTTCAGCCGAATCCAAACACTGAATACAGTGTCTCAATCATTGGTGGCAATTCCTCCAATAGGCAGTTTGGTCTAGATTATGACAGGAGCCTAACTGATGACTGGACACTCAACGCCGGTATAGAGGTCGCAAAATCATCAAACTTAGGATATAACAATACCGTTGAATTTAGTACAGAAATGTCTTTTTAGTTCTTTAGTTTTTAACTAATCTGAGGTTGAAGCCTTTATTTCTGTTTCGGGTTCAGTAGACATTCTTAATTTGTTTGCGAGAAACCAGACTACACCGACACCAAGAGCCCACCATATTATTTGCCATGCCCAAATTGATGGCATTCCTAAGAGCCATTGATCATAGCCAATATTGGGTTCACCGAATGCCATATTTCCAAATACAGATCCTGGGCCAATTGCAAAAAACATCCAAATCATTAAAAGAAGTGCGCCAACAGGCTTTGACCAACGATCACTTGATTTAATATCGCTATGTTTTTGAAAAAAGTTATGGAAAGTTTGCCTATGTTCTTTTTCAGGGTCATTTATAGCCATTAGTGAAATAATCATACAAATTACAATATTAAAAAACATTCCCCATACTGCAGAGTGTATATTCCAAGGCCAAATTCCCCAAGGTAATGCACCACCTGTAAGTTTTTGCCCAATTGGCTCAGTCAAAAGAACTGCTATAAGGCCAATACTCAGTCCTGCTATTGCGCCACTTCGATTAATCCATGGTAACCATGTTGCACCTAGAAGTGATGGCCATAGTTGAAAAGAACATGCTATAGCTAAACTACCAAGAAGGAGGGTTGCTTCCATAGAGAATGAAGCTAACAACATACCACTCAAAAAAACTAAGCCTGTAAATAGCCTAGCAACTCCTATCTGTTTTTTATCATCAGAGTCTTTTTGAAAGTAGTGAACATAAATATCACGTGATAAAATATTACCAGTAGTCGACATGAATGATGTAGCCGTTGCTTGAAGAGAGGCAACGGCACAAACAGCAAGGAAACCAACCAACCATGGTGAGCTATTTCCTACAAGTTTTATGAATTGAACAACTAATTCTGTGTGTTGTTGTTTTGAAATTTCAGGTAAATAGTTGGCAATTGCAAGACCAGCTTCATTCACATTAGCATTTGCACCTAGAAGGTTTGCACTGACGCCTATTATTATTGAAAATATGAATAAAATAATTCCTACAACAGCTGCTGCACCCCATATCTGATGGATTGCAAAACCTTTCGGAGAGCGATTTGCAAATCCCAGCATGGTAAATGCCGGCGAAGACTGAATTCCCATAACGGAAAGCATAAAAGTTAATATCATTATCGATGTCCATGGTCCACCTTTTGGTATTTCGATACCTATCCCATCTGTAAATTGAATGACGCCCGGTATTGCAAAGTATCCAGGGAAATTACCCCCTCCCATACCTTTAGTTTTTCCTAGGTGGCTTGGGACATCTTTTGCAATATTTGCAAGTCCCTTATTTAATGAATCAAAATCACCAACTAGGTCTAGAGCGAATAGACCAAGTAATATCATCCCTAGAACAAATAAAACAAACTGTACTGCTGCAATTTTTAAAATTGCTTGCATACCTCCCATTATTGAATATAAAAGCACAAAGGCAGATAGAGTCCACATAGCAAAGGTTCGTGACATCATGCCGTCTGTTAATTCGCTAATTAGGAATCCAGAGGCTCCATATAGCATTGCCACAAAAGGTATTCCAAATAGAAGTGCTATTCCAACTGAAATAATGCGTAAGCCATCTCCTTTATAGTAAGCCGTTAACATTTCCCCAGACGTGGTGTATCCAAAACGTTTTCCTAACATCCATTGTCTTTTAAGTAACACAACTCCGGAAATAGCAACTACGATTGTAATAAATGATGTATTGGCAAATTGAAAACCATCTCTAAATACTAATCCTGGGTGAGCAATAAATACCCAACCAGCAAAAGAAATTGCAGTTGCAGCAAGTGCAAAAACCCAAGGAGAGACATTTCTGCTAGATAAAAAATAATCATCAGTTGTAGTTATTTGTCGTGAAGCCCGAACACCCCAAAATATACAAAAAGCCCAGTATAGTCCTAGAAATATAAATATCCAGTTGATAACTTCAGTCATTGATATTGGTATCCTGTAAATTTATTTTTGTTATCAAAATAGTATTCTCCTTTAGGTATTAGTCTCTATCTAAATTTGGGTCCGTATATGCGGCGATCTCGCATATAAAGCCACCATTGGAAGAATCAACAATCCAAATACAAATTGTTGTCCTTCATAACTCAAACCAATACCAACAAGAAATGAAGAAAGTACCTGTAAAACTAGAACACCTATTACTGTAAAGCCATATCCGCCTTTACCTCCAAGTAATGAAGTGCCTCCAACTACAACAGCTGCTATTGTTTGGAATAGATATGGACCACCTACACCAACAAATCCACCACCACTCCAACCTAGAAGTAAAACTCCTGTCAATGCAGAGACAAAACCACCGATAGTAAAAACACCTACCCAGTAAGTTCGTTCTGAAATTGATAAACGAGCTGCCGTAGTACGATTTCCTCCTACGGCATATAAATTTCTGCCCCAAGTTGTATTTTTTAGTGCAACTATTAATACTATTGACAGTATTACCCAAATCACTACGATTGGAGGAATGCTAATGCCAAAAATAGTACCATTTGTTGCAGCGATATTAGACAACCATTTAGGTACTACTCCAAAAACACTTCCACCAAAATCTGAACCAATAGTAGTCAAAGCTTGAACTAGCCCAGTTATAATGAAACCGACGCCTAGAGTTAGTATTAATGCTTGCCCTTGTAGTCGAAAACTTAACAAGCCGTTAATGAGTCCAACACCTATACCAAGCAATAATACTGCTATGATGCAGATCCATGGAGGTATACCAAGGTTGATTAAGTACATCAAACCAATATTTGCAGCACCTATTACAAAGCTTACTGACAAATCCAAACCGCCCAGTAAGACCACAAGGGTTTGTCCAATACAAGCAAGTCCAAGGAATGAAGCAAAAAGCAGCATTGATTTAAGATTTAAAGTTGAAATAAAACCATCAACAATCAGTGAACCCATAATAAACAGTCCAATAAGAACAGCCAAACCCATCAGAGCACTTTTGTTATTTTTAGCAAAGGAGTTTGTGATGATGAGTATTAAGAGTGTTAAGAAAAATACTACTAATGACAGAACATTTCGCCACTCGAAAAAATTATCCATAGCAAAAGCCAGGGCAACAAAAGCAATAATCATTGCCAAAATTCCTATAATAGCAAATTTATTGCTTTTTATGAGATAGCTAATATAGCTTTCATGGTATTCGCTATCTTCAGCTATTTCTTCATCTAACTGTTCTTCTGCTAAGCCAGTTTTTTCATCTTCATTGTATTTCCAGCGCACTGATAGATGGTACCAACCCCATAGAATAGAGCCAAAAATTGCAACTGTATAAAGTATTATCAGCTGTGAAGGTGTGCCTTCAAGGTAACCGAGTACAGCACTAATTGCTGAGATAATTACAGCGATAACAAAGCCAAGCCATTTATAAAAAGAGAACGCAGCTTTTCCCATTCTGCTAGTTTTCATTTTTACTCCACTTGGTAGTTAGAATATCCATTTTTATCCTTCCCATTTCTTAATTGCATCATCTCTATGTTCACCTATTATGTAGGTGCTAATTATGTGCATAACATTCGGTGCTGAAATTATTGCAATAGCAATGACTACAATTATTTGCCACAATGGAATGCCTATTGCATAAAACAAACTACTCCAGGCGATCACAGCAAAGGTTGCTATATGCCAATATTTCCAAAAACTTCTAAAGCTAGTTTCTCCCATAGCAAGACGCAAAAATATATGCAACAAAACAACCATAAAAAAACAATATGTAATCTCTGAAACAATGGACATACTTTGGACATTAGTATTGACTCTGATAGGTCCAGCATATTCGATAATTTTTGCTGCTATAGGCTCTATTCCAGTTTGGATAACAGGTTGCTGAGCATTTAGCACCTTGCCTGCAACTACAATGCTACCTTTTGCAACCTCATGCATAGGAGTGCTATCAGTTGCAAAGAAATACACAACAATTAAAGCTAATATTGATATAGCACCTATAAATAGGTTGTTTATGTTATTTATTTTTGTCTTTACCAAAGGAATAGTAATAGTAAATAATAGCGCAGTAACCAAAAGAATCGCGTACGTTTCACCAGAAAAATTGCTAGCTAAATAGCCTTGATTGGCGTTTTCAAAGAACAATGCACCTATAGCAATAATCGGTATAGTGCAAATAAATAAAATTGTTGCAGTTCTTTTAGTCTGAACCTTTGTTTCAGGAAGCATAATAAGGATAATCAATGATGTAAATAAAACTACACCAACGATACCAATTAAGGTATATGTAGAGTTTGCAAGTGCGTTAAACGAAAAGTACGTTGATGCTGATTGTGAAATTGATTCTAATCCAAAAATACTCATCGAATAATAATCGAGTCCAATAGTATTTGGATTAGTTGAGGCTAGAAAGGAGTCAGTTGGCGAGTCTGGGTTAAATATTAAACCTAAAGCAGCTACGATTAATAGGATAATAAATCCAACCATTGGCGCACTGAGTTGCTTGAATAGTGTTTTGATTATATAAGAGAGAACAGCTATACCAATAACTCCAAATAATATAATTGTTCCTGCTGATAAAGGATCTTCAGTGGCCGTTGAGGGTACAAATGCTGCAAATCTTTTAACTCCCATTGATTGATCCATTGCAGCATGGACCGCAACCCCTAGTGTAATTATTCCAAGTACTAAAAATACCAATCCTGGTGATAGGCCTCGAGCACGTTTTTGGAGAAGTGGTATAGCAAGACTAATTAATAAAGAAACAACCAACATAACGCCATAAGACATATCGGTTATAAAAGCTTGCATCTTGCCAAAGTTAAATGTTGAAAGTGAATATGTAATCAAAAATATATTCAGAGATCCAAGTAAAGCTCCAAAGGCGCTTCCACGACCGCCCGCTAAACTTGCTCCACCTAGTACAAGAGCCGTAACAGCCATTAGGGTATAGGTTGTTCCTTGTGTGGGATCGCCAGAACTAATTAATGAAGTGAAAGTTATAGCTGCAAGTCCGGCATAAACACCACCAATTGCGTGTGCTCCAATACGAACTAAATTAACATTGACACCGCTTGTATATGTTGCTCGCTCATCAGATCCCATCATTTTTAGATTGCCCCAAAAAGCTGTTTGGACAAGTAGATACCATGCTGCTGTTGCGATTATTAATATAATTAAAACGGGCGAAACAATATTAATTCCTGCACCCCAATCAATCATCCAGTCTGGAGCTAAACCACCAGCACGCGGCATTATAATAAGGTTTAAGCCGACTAATGAAAGATATCCACTTAATGAAACAATAATGGGTTGCACTCTAACAAAAACAATAATTAGAGCCATAAATATTTGATATGCAACACCAACACCTATCGCATATGCAAAAAGAGCAATTGGTGATTCCATAAAGCCTAACCCAATTAACTGAATCATTCCTACATTAATAAAACTAATTAGTGGGCCAATTGATAAATCAACACTTGCACGTCCAGCCATTACAATTATAGTTAATGCATAGGTAGCTAAAATTAGAGGAGCTGCAACGATTATCAATGCTCCAAAGCCAGTACTGGAGATTAAGTAAGGCCCTCTAAGCGTAGCAAATATAAACAGCAAAAAGAAAATAACTATCGGAACTATGAGATAGGTACTTGGGCTTGATTTTGATTTTGGTTTTTGTGTTTCAATTAATTCCATTATCTTTATTAAAACTGTTAATTAAATTTTCCTTATTTTTTTATGGTTTATTTTTTGACATTAATTTGTCAAATTGCGCAACATCTTTTTCGTTATATTCAAAAGTTTTTGAGTCAGATGCACTATTTCCCTGATTTAATGAGTGCTCTTCATTCGTATTTTTTGTATTAATTTCATTAGAGTCTCGTTCATTTGTTTGATCCTGAGTTAAAGATGAATATTTATTGAATAACTCCTCATCAGTATCTGAATAACCTTCGTTATTATTTTTATTTCGATAACTTCTGTTTCCTTTGTTTTTTATTAATTGTTCACTTGAAGCTACTAAATCTTCAAACTTATTAGAGTCATTTTCTGAATACTCGTTAAGTTCTGGCGTTGGATCAATTTGAGCCTTTTCCTCATAATTTTTTCTCTTGCTATTTTTCTTTGCTGAGCTCAAAATATTATTAAATTGCTCTTCGTCTTTAGCTGAGAAATCTTTTTTACTTTTACTTTTTGGATTTATTGCTTGTGACTCTTTTTCAAAGTATTTACTTACGTTATATTTTTTCACCTTATCCTCCAATTTATTAACATCAGGGTGTTTCTTGTCAGCAACATTAGTAGATTCAGCTGAACCTTGCTTTTTATCGTTATATTGATTAGTTGATTTTTTCTCAGGGCTAGTATTTTGACGATGACCAAACATAGATTCAAGGATTCCATCGGCCTTAATTTGAGAATCTGTAAACGTTTCAAAAATACTACCATTACGAAAAACAACTACCCGAGAACAGAAACCAATAAACTCTTCAAGTTCACTTGACATATAGATTACTGAATTACCTTCATCAGCAAATTCTCTTAATTGTTTGTAAAGGTCCAACTTAGTTTGCAGGTCAATTCCTCTTGCAGGATCAAGTAAGACTAATGTCTTGGGTTGAGTTGCAAAAGCTCTTCCCAACATAACTTTTTGTTGGTTGCCTCCACTTAAGGAAGTGATTAAGTTTTCTTTAGGGCCTGTTTTGATTGCTAGTCGTTCAACCTCCCAATCAACAACATCATTTATAGCTCCCCAGTCTATGAAGCGTACACCAGGGATTTTGCTGAATTTGCGGTACATGGAAATGCCTAAATTTTCCACAATGCTTAAGTTTGGAAGAATTCCTTCTCGTTTGCGGTCACCTGAAACAAATTCAATATCATGTTTAACTGCATCTTCAAGATTCTTGATTGTGGAGTACTTATGACCATGATTAATGTTCACTTCAGTGAAACCATCATAGGCATTAGAAACACCTGCCATTATTCGAACAAAATCATCTTGCCCATGGCCATCTAATCCGGTGACGCCTACGATTTCTCCTTTGCGTAATTCAAAATCTGACTTTTCACTGTCAGGCCAAACTTGCATATTTATTGCTTTAAGAGAAACTTGTGAATATTTTGTTTGATGTGCTTCCTCTTTAGTTTTGTCAGTCTTTTGCTCTTTTCCAGTCATTAAACGTAATAGATTCTTTTCTGTTATCTGCTCTTTTTCTAACGTTCCAACATCAATACCGTCACGCATAACGGTACAGCGATCGCTTATTCTGACTAGTTCAGCTATACGATGAGATACAATGATCACTGCTGCGCCCTTATCACGTAATTCTCGCATTTTGTCAAAAAGCCTTTCGGTTGAATCAAAATCCAAAGCCGCAGTTGATTCGTCAAGAATTAAAACGTCAGGCTCTCTTAACAAACTTCGAGCAATTGTTATCCATGCTTTGGTACTAAGGGGTAAATTTCCAGCTGGCATTAATGGATCAATTTCTTCATCAGCAAGTTCACTCAACAATTCTCTGGCTTTATTTTGCTTTTCTTTTTCAGATAAGTTTTTAGAAAAAAAACCATCAACTCCGATAAATAAATTATCAACTATAGATGCCTCATCTGAAACAAGAACTTCTTGAAATACCATGGCTACGCCAAGATTATGTGATTCTTTAGGAGTAGAAGGGTGGGCGCCATTAATAGATACTTTTCCAGAATCAATTGGTAAAACACCTGCTAAAACTTTTGCAAGAGTACTTTTTCCACAACCATTTCCCCCAATAATTGCATGTATTTCACCAAAATAACCGGTAAAGCTGACATCAGCTAATGCTTTAGTCACTCCAAATGATTTATGAACATTCTTAACATAAAGCTCACCAGAAAATTCCTTAGATGTTTCTGAATTATTTGAAACATTTTCATTTAATAAATTTTGTTCTTCAATTTCCACTCAAACAAGTCTCCAGGTTAGAAATAAATCCAAAATAATTATTTACAATTATTTTTATATTAAACGTATTTATATTTGTAAATTAATCCTGTGAAAAAACATCCAAAAGTATAGGTATAGTTTACTACTATTACATACTATAGTCAATAGTATGTATTATTATCTTTAATTTCATTAAAAATAAGCCTCCTTGATGTACAATGTAGTGAAAAAATAATGCTAATCATTTATCTAATAAGGTTTTTTCGTATAAATACTAGTTTTTTTAAGTGTTTTGTAATAGGAATTGAGTAATGAACAAAGAAATAATTAGAATTAGTTCAGATTTAAAACAATACTTGTCTTCTATATTTGTAAAAGCTGGCATATTGCCCTGGTTTCTTGGTATAGCTTTAATTACCTTTTCAGTAGCTAGCGATAATTTTTTAACTGCAGCTAATATTGTGGGTGTTGCAAGACATTCAACTGATCTTATTTTGGTTGCTATGGCCCAAATGATTGTGATGTTGACTGCAGGTTTGGATTTTTCTGTTGGTGTTATCCTTGCAATGACTTCTGTTGTGGCTTCGATGACAATGGTTGCTTTATGGTCAGGGTACGGTAGTGGTTGGGAGGCAATTACTATAGGGTGTTTAGCAGGCCTTCTTGTTGGAGCATGTATTGGCTTGGTCAATGGTGTAGGTGTGGCTTTTTTCCGAGTACCCCCTTTTATAATGACGCTAGGTATGTCTTCAATTATTTTTGGTTTAGCTCTGACTATAACTGGTGGGATACCTGTTTATGGAGCACCAGAGTCTTTTGCTAATATTGTTGGATATGGAACATTATTTGGTTTATCAATAACTATTTGGATAACTTTATTCTGTATTCTTTTGATTTATATATTTATCAACTTAACTAAGATGGGAAGGTATTTTTATGCCATTGGAGGAAATTTAAGAGCAGCTGAGCTTTCAGGAATAAATACTAAACTTTATATTGTCAGTGCTTATGTTTTTTCTGCATTAGTTACCAGTATAGCGGCATTACTAATTACAGCTCGACTTGAAACTGGTGAACCGAATATTGGAGCTAATTATCCGCTGCTATCAATAGCCGCTTGTGCAATTGGTGGAGTCAGTTTGCTTGGTGGTGTTGGGCGTGTTCAGAATGTTGTATTGGGTGCATTTTTTATTATCTTAATACAAAATGGTATGAATCTTATGAGGATTGGCTCATATTTACAAATGGTTGTAATTGGTATCTTGTTAATTGTTGCTATTGGTGCTGAATATTTTCGTCAACAGATACTTTCTCAGGCAAAAAAATAATGACTCTATTTCTTCAAGAGTTCTATTTAATCTATCTATTTTAATTGTTTGGCTTTGACTATTAAGTAGAAAGTAAAAACAATAGGAAGAACTATAAAAAGATGGAAATAGTAAAGCAAAACTTATTTAATAGATTGTCCCTAAATCAGAAAATTTTAGCTCTATTAGTCGTTGAGGTTTTTGGATTTATTGCAGTTATGCTTGTTGCTTTTTCTCAAATATCTACAGTAGGTAATGAGACGAAGCAAATGTCATCTATCACTATCCCTTTAATCGAATCAGTAAATACAATTGATGAAAATGTCTATAAGCAAAGCTTAAGTGTAAAAGAACTATTTATTACTGTTAGTGCAATAGTCAATCAAGACTCTGAAAAAACGAGTTATTATGAAAAATATAATCAATTATTAGAGAACGATAGTATTCGCACAGAATTCCTAATAGCTAATCAAAAATTGAGGAAATCTATAGCTGATACAGAGGCTTTTATCAAGATAGTGAATTCTGAAGAAATAGGTGATATAGATATAATTTCATCGCATCAGGAGAAATTGCTTTCTGAGCTTTATGAGTTAAGAAAAGTAAATCAAATATATTATCAATTAGTAGTCAATAATTTATTTGCTGAAATGAATATTGAAATACTTTCAATTCATATGAACGATCTTAATGAGATCTCCTCCACTGAGAGTCTTTTACTAGCTCAAGCTGGAAAAGTAAGTTCTGAATTGGAAGCGATAATTTTTGCTTCCAAGTCAAAAATAACCTATGTTGAGCGTATTGCTAATAGTTATATTGTTATAACTTCTCTTATAGCTTTGCTATTTGTTGTCTCAATGGTGTTAGTAATTGTCAGAATGAATATTTCAAAACCCTTGCAGTTACTAACAGACTCAATCAATAGGTATACCCCTTTACATAAGGTAGAGGAATTTGAGGACGAAAAAGTTATCTTAGCCAGAGAAGATGAACTAGGGAGAATGGGGCGAAGCTTTAACAGACTTAAACAAGATTTATGGGAGCAAGGTGAAGGTCTCCAAAACGCTAAAATTGATGCTGAAAGAGCAAACAAAGCAAAGTCACTTTTTTTGGCTTCAGCAAGCCATGACTTACGTCAACCATTGAATGCAATGCAAATGTATATTGCCGCATTACAATCGAAAGTTAAGGATAAGGAAATACTTCGTATTATTGAAGATATAAACTCTGTTTCAATGTCAACAGCAAGATTATTGAATGCTCTACTTGATGTGTCGGAATTGGAGGTAGGTGCAATAAAGCCTAGATTTGAAAGTTTTTCAGTAAATAATATGTTGATTAGTATCTTCCAATCATTTCTTCCTCTTGCAAAAGATAAAGGGCTAAATTTCAGGGTTGTTCCATCAAGTCTTTATGTTGAAAGTGATCCAGCCTTGCTAGAACGCATATTAGGAAATTTTATGTCTAACGCTATTCGTTATACAAATAAAGGTTCGGTATTGATTGGTTGCAGGAAGAGGGGCGATAAGGTTGTAATTGAGGTTTGGGATACTGGTTGTGGAATTTCTGATGATCAGATGTCACTGATTTATGAGGACTTTTATCAAATTGAAAATAAGGAACGTGATAGAGGTAAAGGTCTAGGACTTGGTCTAGCTCTCGCAAAACGTCTAGCTGAAAGTTTAGAACATTCTATTAATAGCAAGTCAACGCTTGGGGCTGGTTCTTGTTTCTCTGTTGCCGTCGATATTGCTGAAAACAATACTGAAAATAATCAAGATGAAAGCTTTATGAACATTATGAATTTATCAGGGGCAAATATTCTTTTAGTTGAAGATGATATGGATGTTTTAAAGGCAACTAAACAGCTTTTAGAATCATGGGGCTGCAAGGTCACAACTGCAAGAAATAAAGATGAAGTGATGAATTTAATTAAAGAAAATCCATACGATAATCCAGATATTATTTTGGCAGATAATCGTTTACCTGGTGATGCATCTGGCATTGATATTACTTATTTAATTCAAGAAAAATTACAGGCTTCAATTCCATGTGTCATTATGACAGGCGATGTAGAACGAAATCACGTACAAAGCATTATTGATCAGGGTTTTCCGGTGTTACTAAAACCAATTCAGCCAGCAAAGTTTCGAGCTATGCTTTCGCACTTAATGCAAGCTTAGGAGGCTTCAACTATTTGAGCTTTAGATTTTACAAAGTAACTTTGTATCAGATGTTCACTACAATCTTCAGCATTGAACTCAGCACATAAATTATCTTCACTAATGATATAAACTCTATGTGATAAATTTACTATTTCTGAGAGGTCTGAAGAGATAAGCATCACGGCTCCTCCAGACTCACAAAATTCCTTGATTAACTCGTAAATTGCGACACGAGTTCCAATATCAACACCGACAGTTGGCTCATCCAGAATAAAAAGTTGGACGTCACGAGCAAAACTTTTAGCAAGCATAACTTTTTGCTGAGTTCCGCCAGAGAGCTGTTCTATTTTATTTTCAATGCCTTGTGTATTAAAGTTAAGACGATCTCCAATTTTTTCTACAATATCTTTTTCATTTTTTCTATTTACAATAAAGCCGTTAGAAAATTTTGGTAGGCCTAATGAAGGCAAAGAAATATTTTCTCTAATATTTTGTTCCATAATAAGACCTTCTGCTCTCCTATCAGAGGGTAAATATAACATTCCCCTGTCAAGCATTGCTCGTGGACTAATATCATTAATTTGTTTGGAGCTATCATATATAACATCATCTAAATAGCTAATTGTGCCAGCTTCAATTTTGTTAATACCAAAGCAGGCGCGTCCAATTGCAGATTTACCTGATCCTGCTAGTCCAGTAATGCCAATCACTTCTCCTGCTTTCACATTTATTGATACGTCTTCGATAAAACTATTACTTATATGTAAGTTATTTATATCAAGTAATTTCTTGCCACGTTGTTTTTTTATTTCTGGGAAAAGACTGGTAATATTGCGACCAGTTGCTAATTCTACTAATTTTTGTTCATTAATATTAGCTACTGAATCTGTATTGACAACATGACCATCTTGAAGAATTGTAATTCGATTACTAATTTTATAAATTTCCTTCATTCGATGTGTAATATAGATAACCCCAATACCTTCTTTTTTTAGAATTTCTATCATTGAAAAAAGCTGATTTGTTTCATGTTCAGCTAATGAAGCTGTTGGTTCGTCTAGAACCATGATTACTGGTTTAGTATGAAAGGCTTTAGCAATCTCAACCATTCTTTTTTCTGCATGTGATAAATTGATTATCTTTTCTTCAGGTTTGATAGAAAACTCAAGTTGCTCCATGGTCTGGCATGCCATTTGGTGTAACTTTTTTTTGTCAAGGAAAAAACCTTTTGTATTGTTTGATCCTAAGAATAAATTTTCTTCAACTGTGAGTTGTGGAACTAACGAAAATTCTTGAAAAACTGCACTAATACCTAGTTCTCTAGCTTTATGTACAGAATGAATCTTCAATTCCTCGTTATTGAGAATAATTTTACCGCTTGAGGGTTGAATGTCTCCAGTAACAATTTGAATTAAGGTAGATTTGCCTGCACCATTCTGTCCAAAGATAGCATGAACTTCTCCAGGATAAAGGTCAAAATTAATATTTTCAAGCACAGTAGAACCAAAAAACTGTTTAGAAATATTCTTAAGACTCAACAAAGGTATATTAGTTTGTGACATGTTTTTTCTTTATATTATTATTGACATCATTAGTCTACCGAAAATACTGGAGACCAACCTTTAGGTGCAAGTGTTGTTGATGAGTTAAATTCATCTGATATATCAGGAGTTACAATCAATATTTGTTGTTGAACATGTTCCGTAACGCGACCAGTATTATTAAATTCTGGTCTTCCTAAAGTTGCCATTTTATTTCCTTCGAGAATTCTTACTGCTTGATCAACTGCAATTGTTGCTTGGGAAATCATTTGATCTGAAGGTGCCATTGAAATGAGACCTCGTTTTATAAACATATCTATTCCAGGTGTGTAATATGTGGCTACCAGTTTGATTTTATTTGCAAGCTTTCTTGCCCTAAGAGCACCTACAGCAGCTTCAATTGTAGTACCCGTTCCTACAATATATTTAAATTCTGGCTCAGGGCCAGAGGCTAAATTCTGTAGTGTTTCTTCAACTAATTGTAATTGGATAGCTTTTCCAGTATCACCCCAATTAGTTTCTAATATCCTAATATTAGTTCCCTCTAGTGCACTGAGACATCCTTGGTGAGAGGCGATAGACCAGCCAGCTCCAGGAGGTCCTGGAAACCACACAATGTTTGTATTTTCTTCATTAAATTGTTCTTGATCAGAAACCCATTTACAAGAGGTATAACCCATATTAACAAAGCTTTGTAGTGAGTTCGCATCAACTTCTGTGTTAATACCAGTAACAAGGACAACTACTGGGATGCCTTTAGCTCTTATCATATCAATCTGTTTTGCGTTGCCGTTACTAGAAATGGGTCCAATAATTAAAGCCTCACCTTTATTAGTTATACAGTCATCAACTTGATTTAATTGTGTTGCCAGATTTGTGTATCCACCAGCCTCAAATAAAGTAATTTTTTGTTTGAGGCGTTTTCCTTCAGAAATAATTCCATAAGCAACTCCAACCCAATAAGAGTCTTTGAGATGTGGAAATGAGACACATATATGATACTTATTCTTAACTTCAGAAGCTATTAGAGGTGCATACTCTACTAGGGGTAGTTTTTCTAGAGCATTTCTTTCATCAATCCAGCAATCAATATCACCGTCTGTGCAAGAAAAGTTAAAAACGTTAACATTTTGCGTCCAATAGTCTCCCTCTTCTGCATTTGCAATAGTTGGGATAAGACTAGTTAGATTGACTAGCATGACTATAAAAAATAAAGTCACTACTCTTGTAAGATATCCACGAGACGCTAGATAGCAAATAGAAAAAAAACTGTTAAGAGAGAAGCGTTCTAATGTTAGAGAGTTAGTTTTCATCATAAGTTGTATCAAACTTACATAGATTTAAGAAAGTAAATTTGAAACTTTTTCTAAATTAGAATATATAGATACAGCTTCAGTTCGATTTTTGACATTTAGTTTTTTAAAAATTGCTGAGACATGCATTTTAATTGTTGGAATGGTCAAACCTAAATCATCAGCAATATTCTGGTTAGATTTACCAAGACTGATAAGATCTAGAACTTGCTTTTGCCTTTTTGACAAGCGATTAATACTATCGTAATTATTTGATGTTTCATTAAATTCAGTCGGATCAGTTTGTGGTTTCAGCACATGAGGTGGTATATATACTCCACCAGCTAAAACAAGTTGAATAGCACTAATAGTCACTTCTGGTGCTGAAGTTTTAGGTATGAAACCAGAAGCCCCTAAAGAAATTGAGTTATGAATTGACTCAAAGTCCTCTTTTACAGAAACAATTACGATGGGAACATCTGGGAATTGTTTAGTAATGCTTTGTATACTATCCTTCCACATTCCAGGCATCATTAAATCAAGCAACACTAAATCAATTGAAAAATTTTCATTTAGAACATTTATCGTCTCATCAAAACTATTAGCTTGAAATATTTCAGTATTTGGAACAGCCATTTTGACTACGAGTTCCAAACCACCTCTAACCAAGGCATGGTCATCGGCAATAACGATTTTGTATTTAAGTCTACTATCTTCTATATTTTTCATAGTATTGATCAACTCCTTGTGGAGTTTTTTTTAAATATCAACCTAAATTGTACAGTATTTATTAGGTCAATATATTAATAGGGTTGCATACTTTTTTTATAAATACATACTTATAATAGATTCAATAAAAAATACATACTTTAGTTGACTAATGTATGTATTGTGATATACTTAGACATACTTTAGACTATGTTAATATGTTTAAAATGTGCGGAATCGTAATAAAAACAAGTCATTCTCTAAGGTAAATAGAACAAGCAATAACGCTTGACTATACAAAAAAAAGGAGAGAAATCAAAATGAAAAAACTATTAAAACTAGTCATGGCTTGTATGTTATCGCTCGGATTTACGTCGATGGCTATTGCAGGACTTGATGAAATCCCTCAGGATATTCGGGATAGGGTTTATAACATGGACTTGATGGATCCAATTCAGCCACTTGATGATAGTGCGTTTAGAGATTGGAAGAGTGATCGTTCACCTCCATGGACTGTAGGTTATGCAAGTACTTATGCTGGAAATACCTGGCGTAAGGGTGCAATGGCTCGTTTGATGGATGAAATCAAACCGAAATGGCAAGAGCTCGGTTTACTTAATGACATCATTGTTACACAGTCAAACCTTAAGGATGCATTACAGATTCAGCAGATCAGACAACTTGTTGACCAGGGTGTTGATGCAATAATTATTTGTTGCTCCAACCCAACTGCTTTGAATCAAGCAATTAAGTACGCCTTTGATAGAGGTGTTCCAGTATTTTCATTCACTGGATATACAACATCACCACTTTCAATAAATTCATCAGTGAACTACCATCAGGCTGGATATGATGTTGGAACATGGATGGCTGAAGAAATTGATGGAAAAGGTAATGTTCTTGTAATTGAAGGTATTCCTGGATTTTCAGCATCAGACTCTCAAAACGCTGGTGTTTTAGATGGATTATCTAGATATCCTGATATTAAAGTTACAGGTCAGATAGCGCATATGTGGACATCACAAGTTGGTCAAGCTGAGACTCAGAAGTGGTTAGCTACTCACCCTGGACAGCTGGATGGAATTGCAGTTCAGTCTTCTGGTGAAACTGGTGTTTTAGCGGCAGTATTGCAGTCAGGGCGAGACATTCCTCCAATGTCAATTGGTGGTGAAATTGGTGCTCTATGTTACTGGCGTAATAACCCTGATTATATTAGTGGTGCTATTCAGACATGGCCTCCAGGTGATGATGTTGAGCTTGGTTGGAACATCATGATGCGTACTTTGCAGGGCCAAGGACCTAAGATTCAATCAATCTTAGTACCGCCATTAACAATTGAATATGCTGATGTTGAAGCAATGATGGGTACGGATTGTGATCGTAACTCTACTTTGTGGTACAACCCAGGTGTTGAAGTTTGGGGTGGTAAGGACTACGTTGATAATTTCTTCTTAAGACCTGCTGATCCAGAGGAATATGATCCAGACTCTTAATTAATTAAGAGTTGTTTTAATTGAGTTTGGATAACTGAATTTAAAGTTTGTTAGTAATTAAGTACATTATTTACTAAAGAAAAACTTTCTTTCGGTTGTCCAAACTCTATAAACGCCTTTAATAGTAACTGTTTAATAGAGCTGATTATTGGCTAACTTATATGTGAATTAACGATTGAAAGATTAATTAATACAGAATTTATAACCAGGGATTTCTATGAACATTACATTATTACCAACTGATATTGTAGGTGGCACATTTTGGCTTTTATCCATGGCAATGATAGGTGCAACAATCTTTTTTCTGCTTGAAAGAACTAAGGTTGATGATAGATGGCACACAACAATGACACTTTTAGGCGTTACGATGTTGGTGTCAGCAGTTTTCTACCACTATGTTAATACAATGTGGGTTGAAACGGGGTCGGCCCCAATTATCCTTCGATATTTAGATTGGGTACTTACACATACTATGCAAGTTGTACTTTTTTATGTAATTTTGACTGCAGTTACAAAAGTCTCATCGGCACTATTTTGGCGATTACTAATTGGAACCCTGGTAATGGTAATAGGTGAATTTTTAGGGGCTGCAGGCTATATGAGTGCAACATTAGGTTTTATTATTGGTGTTGTGGGTTGGCTTTATATTCTTGGTGAACTTTATATGGGTGAAGCAAGTCGCTCCAATATAGAGAGTGGTAATGAGGCATCACATCTAGCATTTAATGGATTGAGATTGATCCTTACTATTGGTTGGGCGATTTATCCACTTGGGTATTTTATTAATAACCTTGGAGGTGGAGTTGATGTAAATAGTCTTAATATTATTTACAACCTAACCGACTTTTTAAACAAAATAATTTTTGGGTTTGTCATATATAGAGCTGCTATGAATGATACCCAAGCAAGAATAGAAGACAATAAAAAATAAATATGTATATATTATTTAAGGAGAAAAAATTATGACTGGTGCAGATATCATTGCAATTATTATTTTGACAGCATTAGCAATAGCGATTTTTGTCTATTTGCTGCATTGGTTGTATCGAAGATCGTCTAAAGAAGTTTCTTTTGTAAGAACTGGACTCCGTGGCGAAAAGGTTGTGATTAGTGGCGGTGCTTTTGTATTGCCAATCATTCACAATATAACTTCTGTTGGGATGCGAACTTTACGCATAGAGGTTAAACGAGGTGGTGATAAAGCTTTTATTACACAAAATCGTATGCGTGTTGAAATAGTCGCAGAATTTTATGTCCGCGTTACACCATCAAAAGAGGCTGTATCAATTGCAGCGGGGACATTAGGCAAAAGAACTATGGAGCCCGAAAGTTTAAGAGATTTAGTGCAGGGTCGTTTTGTAGATGCTTTGGGTATTGTTGCTGCCAAGATGTCAATGGAAGAGATTCAAGAAAAACGTGGTGAATATATCAAAGCGGTTAAGGGAATTGTTGCTGAATCTTTAAGTTCAACAGGCCTGGAACTTGAGGCTGTTTCATTGACCAGTGTTGATCAAGCCGGCCTAGAAGTATTTGACCCATCTAATGCGTTTGACGCTGAGGGTCTTACACAGTTAACAGAACAGATTGAGGCTGGAAAGAAAAAACGTAATGATATTGAGCAAGATACTGCTATAAGGATTAGAGCTAAGAATTTGGAGGCAGAACAAAAAGCACTTGAAATTGATCAGGCAAGGGAATTCTCCAGATTGTTTCAAGAACGTGAAATTGCTAAGCAGAGAGATAAAGAAACTACCGAAATGGCTGTTGAGACTGCAAGGCAGGAGCGTTTAGCTGAAGAAGCAAGAATTCAATCTGCAGAAGACGTTGAAAAGGCTCGCATCCAACAACAAGATACTATTGAAGTTGAACGCTCATTGCGTGAACATGAGTTAACTCTACAGATTGAGGAGCGTAAAAAACTACGAAATGAGATTGAAAGACAAACAGAAATTGATATTAAAGAAAAGAATCTTGAGGCAGAAATTAGAACTCTAGAAATTAAGAAGGAAAATGAGTTTGCAAGACTCAAACAGGAAGAAGAGATATCATCTCAAAGGGCCAAACAAAAGGCTGAGGTTCTTAAGGTAGAGTCAGATCGTTATGTAGAAGCTGAACAGGCCCAAATAAAGGCCCAAGAAGAGGTGAAAAAATTAGAGATAGAACAGCAACGAATCATAGAAATAACGCGAATAGAGAACGATCAACAAGCTCAAGCTTCAGAAATTCAAAAGAGAAAATATCTTGAAATAGAAGAGAAGAATCGTGAACTTGAAGTTTTAGCTAAAACTGTTGAAGTATTAAATGCAGTGGAAAGTAAAGAACAAGCAAGAGCCGAAGTAGTTGTTGCTGAAGAGCAAGTTCTTTCAGCACAAGAAGTCGAGATTGCAGAACGTAATAAGAAGTTACAATTAATAAATGCAGAAAAGGAAGGGGAAAGTGAGGCGATTCAAATTACTACCCTTGCTAGGGCTAAAAAAGAAGCCGCCCAAGAGAAAGAACAGGCCGAAAAATATGTTTCTCTGGCTAGCAAACTACGCTATGAGATTGATGCCGCTGGTAAGTTGATGCTTAATGAAGCAGAAAACGCTCGTAGTGATGAGAGTAGGCAAAGTGATCTTAGAATGGAGTTAGCGAGAAATCTTGATTCAATTATTCGTGAGGCAGTCAAGCCAATGGAAAATATTGATGATATAAAAATTTATGAACTAAATGGTATGCCAGGATTTAATTCAAATGGCGGTAATGGAGATTTTGTTGGTCCTGTAAATGGAAGTAATGGTGGTGGAAATCTTTCTGAAAATATAGTGAATGCAGCTCTACGTTACCGTGCTCAAGCACCTTTTGTTGATAACCTCCTTGATGAAATTGGAATGTCCCCTAAAGAGATAAGCAATATTAAAAATATTCTTGGGGATTATAAGAAGGATGATGCCAAGGGCGAAGATATAGAAGGCGAAGAGGCCTAACAGTTAAACTTTTAATTAAAAAAAATTAAGGAAATATTATGTTAAGAATTACTGGTTATAGTGACAAATACTCTGTTTGTCCTGGGGATAACATACAATTTTATATTAACTCTGAAGATAGTGAAGTTTATGAAACGCAAATCGTCCGCTTAATTCATGGAGATACTAATCCAGAAGGCCCTGGATACAAGGAAGAAGAGATACAGGCTGAATGTAACAAAAACTACCCAGGGAAAAATCAAAGAATACATGGTGGTTCATATGTAATTGTGCCGCAAGATGAACGTCTTAATGTAGAAAGTTTCACGCTTCAATGTTATATCTTTCCAACAACCCCCATTGAAGGGCTTGGTACTCCACAAAAAGGTCGTCAAGGTGTTTTAACCAAATGGGTTGAAGAGACAAAAAGTGGCTATGGTTTATTTATTGATGAGAATAACTGTTTGTCTGTAGAAATAGGTGATGGAAGTGGTCAAGTCATGAAACTTTCAAGTGAGAAAAAACTTTTAAGAAAGGTTTGGTACCTTGCTGCAGTAAGTTATGATTCGAGAACAGGAAAGGTGACGTTGTTTCAAGAGCCTGTTGTAACTTCCACTAATGGTGGCCTCGGTCAAGGTTTATTAAATCCAGCAGAAGAAACTACAGCAGTGGTTGAGTCAATCAATAGTATAAAGCCTGGTATTAATGATGCCCCTTTTCTTATGGCGGCGAGTACAAAACATGAGCGATCAGGTAGGCATATAAGTGGGGGTCATTTTAAAGAGGTACTAGTGCCAATTGAGTTGCCAGAACAGGTTCACACATACAACGGCAAGATAGATCGACCAAGGCTTTCTAGAAGAGCTTTGTCTAGGTCTGAAATTGAATCTTTGGCACGTGGGTATCAGGGCTGTAAGGCTGAATTACGTAACGATGTGGTTGGTGCTTGGGACTTTCATGCAAATATAACTACAAATATTGCTTCGACTTGTATTATTGATACGTCACCTTCTATGCTGAATGGCTCTATTATAAATATGCCCGTTAGAGCTATGACAGGCTTTAACTGGACTGGTGATGAAATTGTTTATCACCATAAACCTGAGGAATATGGTGCAATTCATTTTCATGATGACGATATAGATGATGCTCGATGGGATGTTGACTTTGAACTCAAAATTCCAGACAGCTTGAAGAGTGGTATTTATGCTGCACGTCTAAGAATTGGAGGTGAAGACTCTCCAGAAACTGAAGACTATATCCCCTTTGTTGTTCGTCCTCCAAGAGGAAAAACAACTTCAAAATTGGCCTTTATTCTGCCAACAAATTCATACTTAGCATATTCAAATGACAATCTTTGTACAAACTGTGTTGTGGCAGAGTTATTAGCAGGAAAGGTTCCCGTTATGACTGCAGCTGATTTGTATTTGAATGAGCATAGAGAGTATGGACTTTCAACTTATTCATTACACTCAGATGGAAGTGGTGTGTGCTACTCTTCAAGACTGAGACCAATTTTAAATATGCGTCCAAAATATCGTCATTGGCTTTCACCCTCGCTTTGGCAGTTGAATGGAGATTTACATCTTGTTGATTGGCTAGAAGAAAAAAACTTTGATTTTGATATTCATACCGATGAAGATTTACATCGAGAGGGTGTTGGATTGTTAAATAAATATCAAACTGTGCTTACTGGAAGTCACCCTGAATACACTTCAGAGAAGATGTTTTCTGCATATGAGAAATATCAACAGGACGGCGGTCGATGGATCTATTTAGGAGCAAATGGTTTTTACTGGTGTAGTGAGTACCATCCCGATAATTCAAACATTATTGAGGTTCGAAAAGGTGAAGCAGGGACAAGGGCTTGGACAGCCAATCCTGGGGAATACAACAATGCTTTTGACGGTAAATATGGAGGCATGTGGAGAGCACGTGGAAGAATTCCAAGTAAGCTATGTGGATTAACTTTTACCGCCTATGGTTTTGATGTCTCATCTTATTACGTTAGAGATAAAGACAGTGAAAGACCAGAAACTTCTTGGCTAATGGAAGGAGTTGGAAACGGGGAAAAGATAGGTGATTTTGGACTTGTAGGGGGTGGAGCAGCAGGTTTAGAGTTGGATAGATATGATGTTGAGTTTGGAACTCCTCATGATTCTTATTTATTAGCACACTCTGTTGGTCATACCAATTTAATGTTACAAGTTAATGAAGAAATTCACTTTTCTGTTCGAGGTTATCATGGGGGTGGTACTGAAAACCCTATGGTTCGAGCTGACATGATATTCTACAAGACACCGAATGATGGTGGTGTTTTTGCACCTGGTTCGTTGTCTTGGTGTGGAAGCCTTTCGCATAATAACTACAATAATAATGTGTCCAGAATTACAGAAAATGCAATAAGGGGATTTTTAAAAGATAGCCCTTTACCTTAACAAAATATAAAGAAGGAGGTAAATAAAATGACTATTAATAAGCATCCAGATATGATGGATCCACCAGTTGGAAAGTCGGTAGTTGGTACGAGTACAAAACCTCTAAATGAGCTAGAAAAAAATGTAATTAGTACTCTAGATGAGGATAAGGTTAGTGATTTAGCAGAATGTTTATTTACGCTTAATAACAGGCATTATGGACCAATTGCAGGTGCCTATGTTGCAGTTTGTACTATTGAAGGAAAAGAATGGTGTGTAGGTCAGTTGAACGCTGATCGAGCAAAGCCACTTATACTTTTTGAAGATAAAGTCTATAACACACCAGAAGAAGCCCAAATTGAAGCAGGACGCTTAAAGGAGGAACGAGGTGAGTCAGTACCATGTCGTAACCATTAAGAATAATAATGAATTAATGAGGAAAATATAATGTTAGATAAAGAAAAAGGTGTAATTGCAAACGAATCTCATACTGAGACTGATGACTATATTACGAGGACCTATGTTATGCCACTTTTATTTGATGACGAGTCTCGTCGAAGATTAATTGCTGAACATAGAAATAGCCCTGTTGGCAATGCTCCTTCGAATGGGAGGGCTGCAATAGAGCATAGCCATGATCTCAGAACCATTCTTGACAAAATGCGAAGAGCTCCAATGACTGGAAAATATGTTACCATTTGTGTTCGTATGTTTGAGCAGTACAAAATAGGTATCGTATCAGGTATTCGTGGAGTGCCAGTAGACATACAAGAAGAAATATATTCATCAGAAGAGGCTTGTGAACATGCAATTTTTTTAAAAAGAATTGCTGATCTAATGAATCATTACGGGTAGTTTTGGTATCTTGCAATCGTCTTCTTTTTAGTAAGCCATTTTAATTACAAAAATTTAATTACTTATGGCCGTAATTTCTCCTGCTGATACTTTAACGATTGCAAGGGACCACCAATTTAAAGTCATAACCATTTTTAGTGACAAATGTAAGTTGCTATTAATTCCTTAAAGATATCTTGTCATAAAATACTACATAATTTTTTTTATTTTTTTGTTATATATTTAATTAATGGAAGGGAATTATTTAGTTGATTGGTCTATATAATAACTTCATTTAATGTAATACTCTTGGATAAGTATTTAGAATGAAAAGCCCAAATGTAATTTACCATCAAGCTTGTTAAATCAAATTGATGTTCAAGACGTAGTAAAGATTGCTAAAGAAGCAGGTTTAGCAGTATTAGAAATTTACAATCAAGACTTTAGTGTTGAATATAAAAAAAATAATTCACCTTTAACAGTTGCAGATAAGAATGCCAATGATATTATTGTAAATTCTTTAAACAAGCTTCCCATAAACTCTTTATTAAAAAAAAATATTCCTATACTTTCTGAAGAGGGCAGAAGCGTGCCTTATAATCAAAGAAAAAATTGGGAATACTTCTGGTTGATAGATCCCCTTGATGGAACCAAAGAGTTTGTCAATAAAAATGGAGAATTTACAATCAATATTGCACTTATACATATAGATTCTCCTGTAATTGGTGTAGTGTATTCTCCAGTACTCAATGTTTGTTACTGGGCTAAAAGAGATCAAGGCGCTTTCAAAGATGGAAAACAACTCCCATTAAAAATAGAGAATAAAGAAGATGTCTATAAGATCGTTGCAAGTCGATCACATATGTCCACCGAAACAAAAGACTTTATTGATTCTATAGCTTCAGATAAAGAAAAAGTCATTGTCTCTATTGGCAGCTCATTAAAGATTTGTTTAGTTGCTGAGGGAGAGGCAAATATTTACCCAAGATTAGGTCCAACAATGGAATGGGATACAGCTGCAGCACATGCAATTGTTAATGAGTCTGATAGTTCATTTTATAAATATAAGGATCAGGGCGATCATTATTACAATAAAGAAAATTTATTAAATGATTGGTTTATAGTTGAGAGTAATAACTAACTTAGAATGAGTTAAGACTCTTGATTAGTGGCTCTAGATACGCTTCGTGTTTTTTCCAGGCTTCAGAACTACCTTGATACATCTTTTTCCTTACCTGTAATGCGCTAGCAGTTTCTACAGTACGTTTATTTTGGTGAAAGCTCAAACAGTTTTCATCCCAGTCTAATTCACAATATTGTAATAACTTTCGGGTTTCTTCTTCTTGATTAGTAGTCAAGTCCTCATAACACATGTCGTAAATTTTACCAGGGAATAATTGATGCCAAAAATCCATAAGGTCTGTGTATAAGCCATAAAATCCAGCAAGATCCTCAAAGTTATTTCCATAATCATGGCCTTTCAGATTAATTCTATAAATTGACCAACATGTGGCTCTGGCATCTCTCTTCATATGAACAATCTTTGCTTCAGGAAAGGCTGTTAGGATAAAACCAATGTGTAAAAAGTTCAAAAGAAATTTATCTGTAATCACACTTTCTGGAATATTGAGATTTGAAAGTTCATCTAAATATTGCTCCCGGATAGATAAAAAGGCTGTTTCAGGAATGCTATATGCATTACTAAAATTAATTTTTTTATCGCCAATTGAAGTTGTTGCAATGTCTGAACCTTGAGTTAAATTATCACTGACTATTTTTCCTATTATTTTAGGTAGATTAAAGAGTTCACCTGCACCATGAACTGCATGATGGCTTGACATTATTTGCTCGACAAGGGTAGAGCCAGAACGAGGCATGCCGACAATAAAAATTGGATGTATAGTTGATGGTTCTGATGATAAAGATTTTTCAATATCTGAATACGATGAGCCGAACATTTCTTTTGCGGTTTTAAATAGAGTTTTAGAGCGATCGAAAGAGTAATTTAATTCCAGCTTACGTAAATGATTAGCCTCGTGCAAGTATTTAAATAATTCTTCTTGGTTATCTAAATTTTCATTCACTTTCGCTAAAGCAAAGCATAAGTTTATCCGATCTGACCGACTAAGTTTTCTATCAGAAAGAAGAGATTTCATTTTAATAATCTGTGGGTCACTAGCTGTATATTTTTTTAGATAGCTTAAATTAAAATAAGCGTCAGAAAAATCTGGATTAATCGCTAGTGCCTTCTCATATTGATTAATAGAATTATTTATCTGACCTAGTTGTTGGTAAGCAATACCAAGGTTATTAAGCGCTTCATCATAATCAGGTTTAATAGCTAAAGCTTTTTTATAACACTTAATCGCCTTATCTTGTTGACCAAGTTTTTGTAGCGCAATAGCAAGATTATTATGAGCCTCGGCAAAGTTTACTTCAATAGATATTGCTATCTCATAACACTTAACCGCTTCATCTAGTTGACCAAGTTTATTGAGAGTGACGCCAAGGTTATTGTGTGCATCGGCAAAGTCTACTTTAATAGATATTGCTTTCTCATAACACTTAACTGCCTTATCTAGTTGACCTAACTCTCTTAAAGTATCACCAAGATTAAAATGCGCCTCAACGTAGTCTGGTTTAATAGTGATTGCTTTTTCATAGCTCTGAAGCGCAGCATCATGTTGATCAAGTTTATTTAGTACATTACCAAGATTAAAATGCGCCTCAACATAGTCTGGTTTAATAGTGATTGCTTTTTCATAGCTCTGAAGCGCAGCATCATGTTGATCAAGTTTATTTAGTAGATTACCAAGATTATTATGAGCTTCAGCAAAGTTTGGTTTGATAGTCACTGCTCTCTCTAAACTTTTAATGGCATCATCATTTTGATTAAGTTCATTGAGAATAACACCAAGGTTATTATGCATCTCCACAAAATCTGGCTCAATATTTACTACATCTTTATAGCTTTTAACTGCATCATCCAGTTGGCCAAGTTCTTCGAATGTAGTACCAAGGCTGTAATGCGCCTCAACATAGTCTGGTTTAATAGCTATTGCCTTCTGATAACTTGTAATAGCAGTATCTAGCTGATTGAGCTTCCTAAGAGCATTGCCAAGGTTATTATGAGCTTCAGCGTAGTCGGGTTTAATGGCTAGTGACTTCTCATAACTCTCAACTGCACCGTCCAATTGACCTAGTTCTTGGAGAGTGCCAGCGAGGTTATAATGCGCTTCAGAATAGTTGGGGTTAATGGCTATTGCCTTCTCATAATCCTTAACTGCAGCATCAAATTGACCTAAGCCAGCATAGCAGGCACCACTGATATTGTAGGGTACTGGCTCATTAGGATAGTCGTTGATTAAGTTTTCAACTTCATTAAGTGCCTCTTGCATTTGACCACTAGAAAAAAGCTCAATGATGGAGTTGATTTGCTGTTGTTGAGATTCTTCATAATCCATAGTGATATATTATATTTTCAACGGTTATAGCGATTTTTTGAAGGTTCTGAGCGCTTTTATTAGTGGCTTTAGATACGCTTCGTGTTTTTTCCAGGCTTCAGAACTACCTTGATACATCTTTTTCCTTACCTGTAATGCACTAGCAGTTGCTACAGCCCGTTTATTTTGGTGAAAGCTCAAACAGTTTTCATCCCAGTCTAATTCACAATATTGTAATAACTTTCGGGTTTCTTCTTCTTGATTAGTAGTCAAGTCCTCATAACACATGTCGTAAATTTTACCAGGGAATAATTGATGCCAAAAATCCATAAGGTCTGTGTATAAGCCATAAAATCCAGCAAGATCCTCAAAGTTATTTCCATAATCATGGCCTTTCAGATTAATTCTATAAATTGACCAACATGTGGCTCTGGCATCTCTCTTCATATGAACAATCTTTGCTTCAGGAAAGGCTGTTAGGATAAAACCAATGTGTAAAAAGTTCAAAAGAAATTTATCTGTAATCACACTTTCTGGAATATTGAGATTTGAAAGTTCATCTAAATATTGCTCCCGGATAGATAAAAAGGCTGTTTCAGGAATGCTATATGCATTACTAAAATTAATTTTTTTATCGCCAATTGAAGTTGTTGCAATGTCTGAACCTTGAGTTAAATTATCACTGACTATTTTTCCTATTATTTTAGGTAGATTAAAGAGTTCACCTGCACCATGAACTGCATGATGGCTTGACATTATTTGCTCGACAAGGGTAGAGCCAGAACGAGGCATGCCGACAATAAAAATTGGATGTATAGTTGATGGTTCTGATGATAAAGATTTTTCAATATTAGGAGGATTTTTGTTGAATATTTCTTTGATAATTTCGAAAAATTTTTGCTGCTTATTAAAAGAGTAATTTAATTCCAGCTTACGTAAACGGTTAGCCTCGTGCAAGTATTTAAATAATTCTTCTTGGTTATCTAAATTTTCATTCACTTTCGCTAAAGCAAAGCATAAGTTTATCCGATCTGACCGACTAAGTTTACTATCAGAAAGAAGAGATTTCATTTTAGTAATCTGTGGGTCACTAGCTGTATATTTTTTTAGATAGCTTAAATTATAATAAGCGTCAGAAAAATCTGGATTAATCGCTAGTGCCTTCTCATAATACTTAATCGCGACATCCAGTTGACCAAGATCATTGAAGGCACTGCCGAGGTTGTTATGTGCCTCAACGTAGTCTGGTTTAATAGCGAGTGCCTTCTCAAAACTCTTAACTGCAGCAACCAGTTGACCAAGATCATTGAGGGTACTGCCGAGGTTGTTATGTGCGTCAGCGTAGTCTGGTTTAATAGCAAGTGCCTTCTCAAAACTCTTAACTGCAGCATCCAGTTGACCAAAATCATTTAGGGTATTGCCAAGGTTGTTATGCACCTCAGGGTAGTCTGGTTTAATAGCTATTACTTTCTCATAGCTTTTAATTGCAGTTTCTAATTGCCCTAGTTCACGTAAAGTATTACCAAGATTAAAATGCGCCTCAGCGTAGTCTGGTTTAATAGCTATTACTTTCTCATAGCTTTTAATTGCAGTTTCTAATTGCCCTAGTTCACGTAAAGTATTACCGAGATTGTAATGTGCTTCAGGATAGTCAGGATTAATAGCTATTACTTTCTCATAGCTTTTAACGGCTGCATCTAGTTGCTCGAGTTCCTTAAAAATATTACCCAGCTTATTATGCGCCTCAGCAGAGTCAGGTTTGAAGGTTATTGCTTTCTCATAGGATTTAACTGCTTCGTCAATCAAACCAAGGTTTTGTAGTGTGACACCTAGATTATTATGCGCCTCAACGTAGTCAGGTTTGAAGACTATTGCTTTCTCATAGGATTTAACTGCTTCATCCATCAAACCAAGGTTTTGTAGTGTGACACCTAGATTATTATGCGCCTCAGCGTAGTCAGGATTAATAGCTAGAGCCTTTTCAAATCTCTTAATGGCTTCATCTGGTTGTCCAATTTGTTTGTAAAAAACACCACAAATATTAAAAAGTATTGGTTGATTAGGATATTCTTTGATTAAGGTTTCAACACCATCGAAAGCTTCTTGTATCTGACCATTAGAAAAAAGTTCAATGATGGGCTTGATTAACTCTTGTGGAGATTTTTTATGATCCATAGTGATGTATTATATTTTCAAAGGTCATGTTGATATTTTTAGTAGGCGCTGAACGCCTTTAAGTGCCTCAGAGTATTCTGGATTAATAGCTAAAGCATTCTCGTAACAAGTCTTAGCAGCATCTAGTTGGCCGATATCTTGTAGGGTATCTCCGAGATTTGAATGAGCCTGAACGTAATTTGGTTGGATATCTATTGCTTTTTCAAAGCTCTGAATGGCCTGAACGAACTTCTCCTGATGGCGTTCAACAACACCAAGATTATTATGGGCTTCTGCATAGTCTGGTTTAAAAGCGACTGCCCATTCAAAATGATCAACTGCAGAATCTAGAGAGCCAAGATCAAGCAAGATTGTGCCGAGGTTATTATGAGCTCCAGGATATTCATGTTTAATAGCCAGTGCTTTTTCGTAACTCTTGAAGGCAGCATCTATTTGTTCAAGTTCTCTGAGTGTTACTCCAAGATTATAATAAGCCTCAGCATAGTCCGGTTTTAAAGTTATTGCCTTTTCATAGTCCTTAACAGAGGCGTCCATTTGACCATTCGCTTTATAACAGGAAGCTCGAATATTATAGAGTATTGGTGAATTAGGAAAGTCTTTGACTAGAGCTTCAATGCCAACAAGCGCCTCTTGAATCTGATTGTTAGAATAAAGCGCAACAATAGATTGAATATTTGCTTGTGGAGGTTCTTGATTGTCCTTAAGATTTTTTAAAGCTAGCAATCCTAGTTTTGCTTCTTGATTTTGAGGTGAATCCTTAAGAATCATAGAGTAAAGTTTTTTTGCTTCTTCAATACTACCTTTCTTAACTAATTTTTTTGCTCGAGTCAAAAGTCGTTGAGTTTTTATTGACATATAAAATTTTTATTGATAGCTAAAGTAAATCTCATTTTATTAATTTAAAAAATGTTTTAAACATTTTACATATTATCTCAAATTTATATCTCTATTTAATTGGCATGCTGAAGCCATTTTTTAATTTTTTAAAGACTTTGTTGGAATAGTAAATTTGAGTATATAAACTATGAACATTAAAAAGTTTGATTACGTTATCATTTAAAATGTTTATATGGAAACACTGACTATTATTATTCCAGAGCGAATGACAGGTGATAGATTGGATGTCGCCCTATCACAAATGCTACCTGACTATTCACGCTCAAAAATTACTGCCTGGATTAAATCAGGCGATGCTTTAATTAATAATAAAGCTTTCAAGCCAAAGGACAAGGTAAATGGCTCTCAAATGGTCATGCTATCTCTTAATAAAAAACAGAACAATGACTGGTCAGCGGAAAATATCGCACTTAATATTGTGTTTGAAGATGAAGATATAATAATAATTAATAAGCCTTTTGGATTAGTAACACATCCAGGAGCCGGAAACTGGAATGGCACTTTAGCAAATGCTTTGCTCTATTATGATCCAAAGCTATCTAAACTTGACAGAGCTGGAATTGTTCATCGATTAGATAAAAATACATCAGGATTGATGGTTATTGCAAGAAATGAGAAGTCCCAAAAATATTTAGTTGAACAGCTGCAATCCCACTCAGTAGTTAGAGAGTACTCAGCCATTGTTTATGGTCATATGATTTCTGGAGGGTCGGTTAATGATCCTATAGGTAGAGACCCTAAAGATAGAATTAAACAGACTGTTTCAAGTAATGGCAAGGATGCGACTACGCACTACCGAGTAATCGACCGTTTTAAAAGTCATACACATGTTAAAGCTATCTTGGAAACCGGCCGTACTCATCAAATTCGAGTTCACTTATCTCACATTGGTTACCCTTTGTTGGGTGATCCAATGTATGGCGGACGTGTTCGATTTCCAAAGAAGGCGAGCGAAATTTTAAAAGAGTCACTATTAGGATTTAAAAGACAAGCACTTCACTCTAAAAAACTAACTTTAAGCCATCCATCTACCTGCGCAATAATGTCCTGGAAGGCGCCATTGCCAGATGATATGCTTGAGTTATTGGATATTTTGAATGAATTTGATTCATGTTAGTGATGTTTAATTAGAATTAATACGATGACATTTCCATCTAACGTCAAGTTATTATCAACCCCAAGACTCATTGAGGGTGGAAGTAGCCATGGTAATTTTAGAAATTTCAATTTGGCACTCCATGTAAATGATGAGCAAAGCTCTGTAATAGCAAATCGAGAGTTACTTAATAAGAATTACAATTTACCATCTGATCCTAAATGGATTAACCAAACTCATTCCAATATCTGTATTGATGCTAGCTCTATGTTTTCATCAATTGAAGCTGATGCAAGCTATAGCAGTATGCCCGGAGTAGTATGTGGAATTCTTACTGCTGACTGTTTGCCGGTATTTGTAACTAATATTCAGGGAACAATTGTTGGTATAGCACATGCGGGATGGAGAGGTATAGTCGGAGGTGTGATTGAGTCATTACTCGAATCAATTAGGTGTAAAGGCGATGATTTATTAGTTCATTTAGGACCTGCTATCTCAAAATCTTCTTACGAGGTAGGAGAGGAGGTTAAATCTCGATACCTTTCAAAAAATGAGAACTTTGAGCGTTCCTTTATAAAAGACAACGGGAGTTATTATCTTGATATTTATGATGCCGCAAAAGTGGTACTTGAAGACTTTGGAGTTAAGTCTATAAGTGGTGGTAGTAGCTGCACCTATAATGACTCAGAAAACTTTTTTTCGTATCGAAGAGATGGGATTAATTCTGGAAGGATGGCACACCTTATCTGGCTAAAGTAAGGAGTTAACTTATTAAGGCTAGTGAGTACTATCTTTTTCTTTTCCTTGCATACTAAAGACCATTTCTTTGCTGTCCTTGTCAAGTACATAATAATGCAGTGACTTTTTTTTTCGCTGCTTTTGCTGGACGATGCAGCCACGAACCTCAAAATCATTGGTTAGCTCTATATCGGCATAGGATGAGTTTAGGCAGCGCATTAATTGCTTGTTTTTTTCTTTAATATATTGACGGAAATAGAGCTCATCATTGAAATCAATGATGACAAAAGCTTGATGATGTAAAGGCATTGAAGGGTCGACAATAATTATGCAATTCTCACTGAACTCTGGCGACATCATGTCACCAATATTTTGAAGAGCATACGGCTCTGAGTTTGTTGAACAGGTACTTTCAAATAAGGCTTTAGGGTTATCTATCTCTGGCATATTGAACAGTAATAAGTAGATCGTTGATTTTGCATAATTCGTTTGATTTTACCATCGCATCTATTGCAAGGCATCTCGTTGCGTCCATACACAGATAAAACTTGAGTGAAATATCCTGGCTCCCCATCAACATTAGAGAAATCATTTAAGGTGGTACCTCCATTATTAATTGCATCAGCTAATATTTTTTTTATGCATTGAGTAAGCACTTGATAGCGAATTTTTGAGATTTTACCTGCTTTTCGTTGAGGAGATATTCCAGCAAGAAAAAGACTTTCAGATGCATAAATGTTGCCAACACCGACAACGATTTTACTGTCCATGATAAATGCTTTAATATTCTTCTTTTTGCCTCTTGATGCTTTGTAAAGTGAACTGTCATTAAATTCATAACTTAATGGCTCCGGACCTAGGTTTTTTAAAAGGTTAAGTTGCTTATTATTTGTTTGCCAAAGAATTGAACCAAATCGACGAGGGTCATGAAAACGCATACTCATAGAATTATCTAGTTTTAACTCAAAGTGATGATGTTTTTTTAATGATTCACTAGTTGGCACGACACTAATAGAACCAGACATACCAAGATGCATCACTAGTTGACCAACCTTGAAATCGATAAGTAAATATTTTGCGCGTCTCGATATTTTTTTGATGGCTTGGTTTTTTAAAGTATCATTTAGATGAGAAGGTATTTTCCATCGAAGCTGATTTTGATAGATATGAACAGATGTGATTTGCCTATTAACTATAAGAGGTTCAAGGCCTCGTCTGGTTGTTTCAACTTCTGGAAGTTCAGGCATAAGCTACTATTTTTTGATCGTCAACTAATTCAATCTTCTTGGTTGCGCTGAAATTCTAGTCTCCAAGCATGGCTTTTTTTAAATTTTTCTGAATTGGATTATTGGAAATCCAAATTCCAAAAAAAGCCTTTTTGAACTTAATCCCAGGAATAGTATCTATGTATTCAGAATTTTTCAGTACATTTGTTCCTGAATCTGGCAGATATATAAATTCGTAAAAATCACCAGTACTAACATCACTATCAAAGGTAGAAGTAAGTTGATCGATCTCTTTCAGAATAGGCCCAGTATTATTGCCAGTTGATTTTACTAGCCCTTCATTTAATGCTTTTTTCATAGCTTCTACCGTGACTAGAGAGGACGTCACATCTATGCGAATAGCCATTGCTGCATCCTTGTTTATTATTTCTTTAGCATTAGAATTGGCAGTCTCTAGGTAAAGGCTATTTTCATAAACTTTCATGAACATTTTTATACGAGGCCCGTGCCCATTAAGTATTAATTTTGCCCCTTGGTATTTCATAGAGTTGGGAATTTCAACTGCATATATTGGAGTTACTGACAAGGTAGCCAATAAAAATAGTAATAATGGTATAAGTTTTTTTAAATTAATAATCATGATTTTTGCTTAATTTATTAAAAATTTGAGTATAACTGAAGTTTATCTTAAATGACAAAAAATGGAAAACCTTTCCAAAAAAGGATAGCATCTTAGCTAACTATCTATAACAATAACTTTATAACTAAAAAAATATGAAACCATTAACTTCTATCAAAGGGGCCCTTACTATAGTATGTTTTCTTGCGGGGTTTACTAAGGATTATCGGTGAGCATATATTGACACTGAAGAAACGACATGGCTTGGTGTATCTAAAAAAACAACTGGAAGACAGGTGCCATTTCCAAGAAAGTACATTATGAATTTTTTTAGGATATATTGACCAGTGATTTGAAAAAGATGCAAACAATTCTTTTATGCCTCAAGTTTATTTATATCAATTTTTTTTCTTTAAGAAGTTTAAGCATTATAGGATTTAAGCATTTAGATTCTAAAGAATTATTCCTTTCTAATACTTTTTTAACATAATTTGCTGATCTTTCAAATTCCTCATTATTGAAGTAGTGAACTGCAATATTGTTTTCAACATCACAAGAGTAGGGATGGTATTGATTATATTTTTTATAAATCATTTGAGCGTACTTAGATAACTCTTTTGATTCTAGCGTAAAAAACAATAAATGAAGGTAGGTGTTTTTATCAATTGACAGTAAATGTTCTGGCTTAGAGAGAAGTTCATTATAAGTTTGAAGAAACTTATCCCCATTTTTTTCCAATGAATATACAAAAAGTTTAATAATGTAGTTCCCATAGAGTCCTTGTGGTTCAATTTTTTCTAACTTTTTGGCATATTGTAATGCTTGTTTATTGTGACCCATTTTATGTAGACCATATCCAGTTCGAAAAAGTGAGATTATATGATTAGGCCAATAACTAAGTATGTGTTTGTCTATTGAAGCTGATAGTTTATAATCATTTTGTGTAAATGCTAATCCACTAGTCCTGCTAAGTAAATTTGGTAAATCGCTATGATAAACTGGAGTAACTAAAAATGAAAGGTCATCATATTTTTTTTCAATAATAGTTTCATTTAGTTGATCATAAGCTCTGATCCAGCTTAAATATATGGTTGAAATTATTATGCAAATTATTAGCCAAAATAGGAAAAAAAGTTTTTTATATTTTGGTTTAATTAATATAGAAAAAGATTTATGTGAAATATCAATTTGGTCATATTCTTTAACTACTAATCCCAAAAATAAACCGAACAAGGCTAGTGGCATTGCCATTTGATAAGGAAAGCTAAGTTGCATATTGATAAATGAACCAGTAAGTGCAACAAATAAAAAATAAAAAAACCAACTAATTTCAGTTTTACTATTTATATATATTTTGTAAATACTTACTATTAATGAAGTTGTTAATGCAAAAAAAAGTAATAGTCCAACTATTCCTAATTCAACTCCAAGTTCCAATATATCATTATGTGAACGCTGGACTCCTTTAACAACTAGAGAGTTATAACCCTCATTACCAACATTATGAGAAAAACTACCCAAACCAGATCCTATAATAGAATTTTCCTTAATCATGTCAAGTGATGATTTCCAGATTTTATAGCGCGGGTTATTGTTATCGAACGCACTTCTTTCAATTGATGCAATAGTGTCAGAGCTGAGCTCGATTGCATTAACTGATAAATTAGAATTATTTGCAGATATATTGATCATTATTAAAGCAAATATTAATCCAAAAATACATGCACTACGCTTATTCTTATTCCAAATTTCTGATGAAAGTATTTTTCCAATATTTAGTAATATAAAGCCAGAAATTAGAATTACTTCAATAAATATGCTTAACCACGCAGCTCGAGTAGTTGTGTAGAAAATATAGATAAATATTAAAGAAGTTAATAAAGCAATAATCCACGGAGATTTAGTACTATTGAGTTTAGATAGAAATAAATAAAAAGAGAATGGAAATATTAATATTAATGGTTGAACCGCCATATTTGTATTGCCAAAAGTTGACGTAGCATAGATTTCTTCAATTAAAGAAGAAGGATAGAATAAATATTGTAGAATACCAATGGATGCAATAATACTTCCAGTAAATAAAAGTAACCAAGATATTTTTATTAAATTCTCTTTGTTGTTTGATAGATTTAGTCCGATCCTAAAACAAAAAACTACAATTAACCAGAGTAGTAGTTTTGTGATATAAAAATCTATATTTACAGCCCAAAAGAAACTCAAGGTTCCAAATATAAATAAAAGTAAAGAGGTTAATCTTAAGTGACTTATCTTGTAAGATTTAGTTAAAGAGGCTGAATTATAGTAAAGTGTTATTAAAAATAATAGTGCTGACCCAATTCCTGCGAAATAAGATTTTACAAAAGTATGGTTTGCAACCGAAAGATTAAACCAAGGAGAGGCAACTGCAAGAATGACTAGAAAAATACCTACTAAATAAACATTTAGATTTTTTTGTTTATCTTGGCTTGGATAATTTTTGGTAAGCATTGTAATTGATTCATTATAGTTAAGATTATTGGTCTAGCTAAATAAACGTAATTTACTTAAAAAATAAGCCTACCAGAGGCTTTCAGTTAATCCCTAGCCTTGTTTTTTTGATGTTTATTATGAGTATAACTGAAGTTTATGTTAAATCACATAAAATGGGAAACATTACTAAAAAAAAAGATAACACTCTAGCTAACTATCTATAATAAGAACTTTATAACTAAAAACAAAAATATCATGAACCCATTAACCTCAGTTAAAGGTACTATCGTAACAGGCTTTGTTTTAGCTATTCTTGTTGCGTTCTACTTATCACCTGAAAATTCATCTTTGATTGGTCGCAACCTAAGCGTTTGGCTACATGCTCTATTTGGCGTAACTTGGGTTGGGCTTTTATATTACTTTAATTTTGTGCAAGTGCCTGCGATGGGAGAGGCTTTGGCTGATGAAGGTGGGCCAGGACCGGCTGCAATTGGAAAGTATATCGCACCAAAAGCTTTGCTATGGTTTCGTATGTCAGCTGCAGCTACTTGGTTAACTGGCGCGTGGGCTTTGTCAATCTCTCCACAGTATGGCTTTGTGAAAACTTTTCTTTTTAATGCTCCAGCAGGAGATATGATGAGTCTAGGCGCTTGGTTAGGAACCATAATGTTGTTTAATGTATGGGTCCTTATTTGGCCAAATCAGAAAAAAATTCTTGGTATGGTTGAAGCTAGCACAGAAGAGATTGCTAAAGCCAAGTTTACTGCTGCAATGGCCTCACGTACCAATGTCGTTTTATCAGTTCCAATGCTACTCTGTATGATAGGCGCAGGCCACGGTGGTTATTTGTTTTAACAAGGTAAATTAATAAGATAATAAAAAACTGGGCTCAGCCCAGTTTTTTAATGCCTATTAGAAAAATAATAAGTGATAAAAACAACAATATTGCAAAAAAAGAACAAATTAGAAAAAGAAGGAGCTAAATAGGTTAATTTATATAAAAAATACCACTAACTTTGTTATTTATGTGGCATGTAAAAAATCTTTTCACATAAGGCTTTAAGAGATTTATTAGTAGTTATTGTTGAAAAAATACAACTATTTGTATTATTTTTCCGAAAAACTGTTGACATAAGCACAAAAGGTGATTATTATTACACTATTGTTATTCTACATGTACATTTCGCGAGGGTAGCAAAGGGTGTCAGGGAATACCTTGACAATAAATTTTTTTAAATGGAGAATAAAATGAAAAAACTAATCGCACTATTTGCGGTATCTTCAATGGCTTCTACGGCAGCTGTTGCAAGTGTCGCACTTAGCGGATCAGCTTCAGTATCATATGATGATAATGGAACTTTTGCTTCAGGCACTACTTATGATGCTGATATGACTATCGTTGGTACTGCTGGTGGTACAACACTAACAGCTTCATACGATATGGATGGTTCTAGCCTAGCTACTACTGCTGTTGATTTGTCAACTACAATTGGTCCTGTGACTATTGCTGCTGACATGTTTGATGAAGTAACAGCTGATTCTACTGCTACTACTGCAGGTACTGCTGGCCAACAAGTATATGAAAGTACTGATACTGGTGTAACTGTAAGTTTAGATATTCCAGTTGGTGACGCTACTATTGCTCTAGATAACTCTGGTAACGTAATCCTTTCAGGTACTTGGTCTGGTGTTACAATTTCTCAAACTGTTGGTGATACTACTGTTACTTCAGCTAGTGTTGCACTCGCTGGTGTTGACGTGAATGTAACTAATAGCGGTGGCGCAACTACTTGGGATTTAGCTACTACTGTTAGTGGTGTTGACTTAACAATGACTAGTGGTCAGACAATTACAGCTGCATTTGGTCTAGCTGGTAATACAATGACTGTGTCTAGTATTGCTGAGGTAGCCTCTGCTGCTGCCACTGCTGGTACTGTTTCAGGTACAGGTACTGGTGGATATGGTACTCGTGTACAAAGTTCTGTTGCCTCATACGCAACAGTTGCAATTGCACGTGACCTAACGTCAGGTGCTTCATTGACTGCTACGTATAGTACTGCAGATGATTCACTTACACTTAAGGCTGCTGTTACTTTCTAAACTCGTTTAGATTGAACGGTTGACTTAGGAATAAGTTAATATTCGAAAAACCCAGAGCTTGCTCTGGGTTTTTTACATCTAATAAGAATTCCAATCATTGAAAATTGATAAAATAGACGTATTTCTATAGTCCTATAATTTAATGTTGATTCATCTAGATAATCGTTCTCTCCTTAAAATATCAGGAAGTGATGCTGAATCTTTTCTTCAGGCTCAACTCAGTAATAACATTAATAAGCTTGACAACTCAAGCATTCAACTAAATGCTTATTGCCAACACCAGGGTAAGATGCTCGCTTTGTTTTGGGTAATGCGCTCTAACGATGACTTCCTTCTTTCATTCCCACTTGATCTTCTTGAGATTATTAAATCTCGCCTCCAAATGTTTGTAATAATGTCAGATGTAACTATAGATGATGTGAGTGATGACTATCTGCAGATTGGTGTTATTGATAAAAATCAAAACAACGCTTTCACTATAAATAATAAATTATCACTGATTATTACACGTCCAAATGAGATAGAAAAATATAGTATGAGCTCTAAAGACACTTGGGATAAGGCTTGTATCGATTCTAGTCTTCCTGAAATCTATTTATTAACGAGTGAAAAAATGGTTCCTCAAATGCTCAATTTGGATATTGATGAGATAGGTGTCAATTTCTCTAAAGGCTGTTTTCCAGGACAGGAAGTTGTTGCAAGGCTTCATTATTTAGGTGTTGCAAAACGGAGATTATTTGCATTTGAGTCTGACTCAGAAATTAATGTTGGTGATGCTCTATTTTGTTCTACTTCAAAGTCTGCAAAAGCAAGAGGTGCTCGTTATAAAGCTAGTGGAATGGTAGTATCTAAGGTAAAATATAAAACGCAATTTTATTGCTTAGCAACACTAGAAGTAGCCAGTAAAGATGAAAAGGTTACACTTAATAATGAACAAGGTTCAATCCTCAAAAGAATAAAAAATGAATAAAATTTTCCTAATATTAATAGGCCTAACTCCAGGCATAACTTTCGCTGCTTCTGATATCACAACTCTTGATTTAACAAGTCATTGGGCTGGCTATATAGCACTGACACTTTTTGTTATTGCTTACGGTTTTGTAATGGTTGAGGAGTTTACTCACCTGCGTAAGTCAAAGCCAGTAATTTTAGCTGCTGGAATTATATGGGCAATCATAGGTTGGGTCTATGCTAAAAATGGAATACCTCATGCTGCTGAAGTTGCAGTAAGGCATAACTTTTTAGAGTTTGCTGAGCTATTTCTTTTTCTATTAGTAGCAATGACCTATATTGAGTCGATGAGAGAACGTCTTATTTTTGATAAACTGAAAGTTTGGCTTATTTCAAGAGGATTTACCTATAGACAACTCTTTTGGTTAACAGGGTTTTTGGCTTTCTTTATGTCACCAATCGCAGATAACTTAACGACTGCACTTGTTATGGGTGCTGTTGTGCTAGCAGTAGGTGCTGGGAATGCCCGTTTTATCTCAATCGGATTTGTAAATATTGTTGTAGCAGCTAATGCTGGCGGTGCTTTTAGTCCATTTGGAGATATTACCACTCTAATGGTCTGGCAGAAAGGGCTAATTGATTTTCAGCAGTTTTTTGTTCTATTCTTGCCATCCGCAGTCAACTATCTCATACCTGCAGGTATCATGCATTTTGCGATTAAAAATGAAAAACCTAAAGCAATTGATGAAACAGTTGATATTAAAATAGGTGGTATTTTAATAACTATCTTATTTCTATTTACGATTGCAACTGCAGTAAGTTTCCATAACTTCCTTCACCTACCACCAGCAATTGGAATGATGACAGGATTAGGTTATCTAATGGTTGCTAGCTATTTTATAAAACGTCAGGTTCCAAAAGAGGAAGAGTCTGAAAGATTTAATATTTTTACTATGGTATCAAGGGCTGAATGGGATACACTGCTATTCTTCTTTGGTGTGATCGTTAGTGTTGGTGGGCTTGGTTTCATGGGTTATCTAGCTCTTGTTTCAGAAGCAATGTACGTTCAGTTAGGTGCTACCTATGCAAATGTCCTAGTAGGGATTCTATCCGCTATTGTAGATAACATTCCTGTTATGTTTGCGGTGTTGACAATGACACCAGACATGTCACTAGGGCAATGGCTCTTGGTTACTTTAACTGCCGGAGTTGGTGGAAGTCTCTTATCAATTGGCTCAGCAGCTGGAGTGGCGTTAATGGGGCAATCTAAAGGTTACTATACATTTGTATCTCACCTGAAATGGATATGGGCCATAGCTTTAGGCTATGGTGCTAGTATTGTTACTCATTTATGGATAAACTCAGCACTCTTTGATGTTCCAATCTAGAACTTATATTGATATTGGTAACTCGGCTGTTAAGTGGAGAACGAATGAATCTGAGGTTTTTTCAAAAAATATAGATGGTTTTTCAATAAAATCTTTACCAAATTCGGATGTTTTTTGGATCAGTTCAGTTGCATATCCAGACACTGTTAATTCCATTAAAAAACATTTTACTAATGTTAATGAGGTCCAATCTTTAAGGGAATTTGGAAAATTAGTTTTATCTTATGACGACCCTTCAGAGCTTGGAGTAGATAGATTTGTTGCTATGTTGGGCGCTCAATTGCATTTTCCTGATAAAGATTTATTAACTATTGATGTTGGAAGTGCGATTACTTTTGATGTTATTAAGAGAAGTGGACATCACCAGGGAGGCCTTATAATGCCTGGTTTAAAGGCTCTCAGATTGAGTTTTAAAAAGTTCTCAACCACCAGTCAAACCTTAGAATCTTTTTCAATAAAGAATAATACAAAAGAGGCTTGGAGTAGCGGGACTCATGCGATGCTTCTTGCATCTATCAATCAACAAATTAATGAGTTTAAATTAACATATCCAGATGGCGAAGTTTTAATTTCTGGCGGGATAGTAAAAGAAATCCTTAAGGATCTTCCAAAATCAATTAATTACATTGATAATTTGGTTTTGGATGGTTTGGAAAGCTATAGTGAAATTGTGGGATAATTAACACATTAATATAAACAGCCTAAATCATATCTAATGAAAGATCACCGCGTATTATCGGGAATGCGTCCAACAGGTCAGCTTCATTTAGGTCACTACCATGGTGTTCTAAAAAATTGGGCTAGACTCCAAAATGAATATGATTCCTATTATTTTGTTGCTGATTGGCATGCATTTACTACCCATTATTCAGAAAAAATTGATTTAGAGACTAACGTTTCAGAAATGATTGTAGATTGGCTAGCAACTGGCCTTAATCCAAATACATCAACACTTTTTGTGCAGTCTAAAGTGCCAGAGCATGCAGAACTTCACTTACTACTTTCTATGTCAACTCCCCTTAGCTGGCTTGAAAGGGTACCATCATTCAAAGACCAGCAAGAAAAACTTAAAACAAAAGATTTATCAACATATGGTTTTTTAGGTTATCCGTTATTACAAAGTGCAGATATTTTGATTTATAAGGCTGGATTGGTTCCTGTTGGTGAAGATCAGGTTGCACATGTGGAATTTACCCGTGAAGTTGCGAGGCGATTTAACTATGTCTATGGTCGAGAGTCAGATTTTGAAGAGAAAGCTGAGGCAGCTGTTAACAAAATGGGAAAAAAACAATCCAAACTTTACAGAGAATTAAGAAAGTCTTATCAAGAGACTGGTGATGAAGAATCACTCGTTAAAGCAAAAGCTTTGCTAGGAGAACAACAAAACATCACCCTAGGTGATCGCGAAAGGTTGCTTGGATACATTGAAGGACTAGGGAAGATAATTTTAACTGAGCCTGAAGCGCTTTTAACTGAGGCTTCAAAGATGCCTGGGCTTGATGGTCAAAAAATGTCGAAGTCCTACAATAATATGATCTCTCTAAGAGAAAAGCCTGAATTGGTTAAGCAAAAAATTAATAAAATGCCTACAGATCCTGCAAGAATTAAATTAACTGATCCTGGTAATCCTAACAAATGCCCAGTTTGGCAGATGCATAAAATATACTCATCAGAAGATACGCTTAATTGGGTTACTGAGGGCTGTACTAAGGCTAAAATAGGTTGTATTGAATGCAAGAAACCGATAGTTAATGCCGTAACTTCAGAGTTGGCACCAATACAAGAAGAAATATCAAAATACCAATCAAACCCAAACCTCATTCAAGAAATTATTTTTGAAGGCTCAGAGCGCGCTAGAGCTGTTGCAAGAGATACAATGGAAGAGGTTCGAGATGCGATGGGCATAACTTACTGATTTTCAGATATATAACTTTATGTCTGAAAGATTACAAAAACTCATTGCGAATGCAGGCTATGGCTCAAGACGCTGGGCAGAAAGGCTCATTGATCAAGGAAGAATTTCTATCAATAATCATGAAGCAAAGCTTGGTGATAAAGCAGTTCTAGATGATCAAGTTACAATTGATGGAAGGCCAATAGATTTAAAGCGTTACTCAGAGGTAGAAACAAAAGTTTTAATACTTAATAAGCAGGCAGGCGTTATTTGTTCAAACAAAGATGAGAAGGGTCGTAAAAGTGTATTTGACTTCCTTCCAGAAAACACTCGCTGGGTAATGGTTGGGCGCCTAGACCTTAACACTTCAGGTCTGTTATTGTTTACCAATAATGGAGATTTAGCAAATAAATTAATGCACCCAAGCTCTGAGATTGATAGAGAGTATGCAGTTCGTGTTTTAGGAAAAGTAGAAGATGTCCATATAAAAGAATTAACTACCGGTATAGAGCTTGAAGATGGCTTTGCTAAATTTCATAGAGTAACTCTTGGTGGCGGTGAGGGCGCAAACCGTTGGTATCATGTCGTTGTAAGAGAAGGCAGGAAGCGAGAAGTAAGAAGGCTTTGGGAGGCATTAGAGTTCAAAGTTTCGCGCTTAATTCGAACAAGATTTGGTGATATTAGCCTTCCAGATAATCTACGTGCAAATCAGTCTGAGTACTTAAAACCTAAACAGGTAAAATTCTTGTTAAATTCTGTCAATCTTAAAAGCTAAATTTGTAATTTATTTTGTTTTAAAGTCAACCTAACCATTTCAGTTACATTAACTTTATCCTTTGGATCGCATTCCTCATCATTAATCAAAGTATCGCTAGATTAGATCCAAGCAGTAATTTGTGAACGAAAATAATCAGGTAACACTTCTATCTAATTTGATCCTGTTGTTCTCTCTAGAATTATAATTTTAAATATTTCCATATTCTTTAATTTTTATTGGAAACCGATATAACTGGTAATCTTTTCATACAAACTTTAAGAGAATTCTTCCAAAAATTTATTTTCAGGTCAAATTCCTGTGAGATTTTATCGGTGCTCATTACAGTACTTCTTGGTCTTTTTGCAGTTGTTGGATAATCTTCAGTTTTGATTGAATTTAAAATACAATTGCTACCTAAAATTTTAATAATTTCTTTGGCAAAATCATACCAATTACAAAAACCTGTATTTGAATAATGATAGATTTGTGAATCTTGCTTATTTTTATTAAATTTCTCACTTCTTATAATATTCAGTATTGCTAAGCCTAAATCACTTGCATATGTTGGAGTGCCTATTTGATCAGAAACTACATTTAACTCATTTCCATTTTTTTCAAGCTTTAGGATAGTATCAACAAAATTATTGCCATATTCAGAATAAACCCAACTAGTCCTTATAATAATGGCATTAAACTTCATGATTGAAATAACTGCATTCTCACCAGCTAATTTAGTTTTACCATATATATTTAATGGATCAGTGGCATCACTTTCAAGATATGGTTGACTCTTAAAACCATCAAATACAAAGTCAGTTGATATGTGTATGAGCTTAATATTATTACTTTGAGCTATTTCTGCAATTTTCTTCACAGCTAAATGGTTAATCAAATTAGCTTGCTTTTCATCAAGCTCTGCTTTATCCACTTTGGTGTATGCTGCACAATTAATAATCAGATCAAATTTACGGTCTTTGAAATAGCTCTGAATATTATTAAGATAAGATAGATCTAACTGATCTCTTGTTGCAAAAACAAAACTATTACTTACGTTTTGAAGTTTAACAAGGCTTTTAATCGATCTCCCTAGTTGACCACTTGCACCTGTAACTAAAGTTAACATAATATATTAGAGCTAAAGTAAATTTTTCTTTTCAGCTAGATTAAGATTATTTCGATCCGCTTCTGAAAGTATTATGTCCGCTTCTGGAAGAAGCCAATCAACAGCAATATCTTTGTCATTATATGCAATACCCTCATTATGATGAGCTGAGAAATAAGCATCTACTTTATAAGCAAAAATAGCTCCTTCACTTAATACTGCAAAACCATGAGCAAAACCTTGTGGTAAGAAAAGCTGTTTTTTATTTTCTCCACTTAATTCTACAGTGGCATGTTTTCCAAAAGTAGGGCTATCTTGCCTAATATCAACTGCAACATCCAAAATCCTTCCTTTGATAACTCTAACTAATTTACTTTGGGTATATGGAGGAGATTGATAATGTAAGCCTCGCAAAACCCCTTTAGAAATTGATTCAGATTCATTATCTTGAATAAAGTTTATTTTATATCCTAAAGCTTGATCAAGCATGTCTTGTCTAAAAGTTTCCACAAAATAACCACGCTTATCTCTATAAACTATAGGCTCTATCAATAGAACATCTGGAATAGATTGTGGTATAAATTTCATCTAATTCCGTCTATATGACTAAGTAAATATTGTCCATATTGATTATTACTCATAGTATTAGCAACAGCCAATAGTTTTTCTTTCGAAATATAACCCTTATCAAAAGCAATCTCTTCAATACAGGCTACTTTTAAACCTTGCCTTCTTTCAATAGTTTCTATAAATGTTGAAGCCTCTAACAAATCTTCATGGGTACCCATATCAAGCCAAGCGTAACCTCTACCAAGCAACTTGACTTTTAAACGATCTTCCTTCAAATACATTTGGTTTACACTGGTGATTTCAAGTTCACCCCTTTCTGAAGGTATAACTGTTAAAGCTTTTCTGACTACGTCATTTGGGTAAAAATATAATCCAGTAACTGCATAACTGCTTTTAGGCTTCTGAGGTTTTTCTTCAATACTTATAGCCTGGTTAGAGTCATCAAATTCAACGACACCATAACGGGAAGGATTATTTACATGGTAACCAAATATAGTTGCTATATTATCATCTGAAACACTAGAAACTCCTTCTTGAAGAAAATCAGTTATGCCTTGTCCATAAAATATGTTGTCACCTAGTATTAGAGCTACACAGTCTGAACCAATAAATTCCTCACCTATAATAAAAGCCTGTGCTATACCATCTGGAGATGATTGAGTTTTATATTTAAACTTCATTCCAATATCAGATCCATTACCTAATAGATTTTCAAATCTTGGTAAGTCTTCTGGAGTAGAAATAATTAAAACTTCATTAATTCCTGCCAACATCAAAATAGACAATGGATAATAAATCATTGGCTTATCATATACAGGTAATAACTGCTTAGAAACACTTTTAGTTAATGGATAAAGCCTAGTACCAGAACCTCCAGCTAAAATAATACCTTTCATTTCAAATTTACCCCTAACCTCTCAAGTTGATAACTTCCATTTTGAATATTTTCACACCATGCCTTGTTATTTAAATACCACTCAACAGTTTTTCGAATACCTGATTCAAAGTTTTCTTGTGGCTCCCAGCCTAGATCTTTATTAACCTTATTAGCATTAATTGCATATCTTACATCATGTCCAGGCCTATCTTTAACATAAGTAATTAACTCACTAAAAGAATTCATACCATTCAATTTATTTGGCATTAGTTCATCTAGAATACTACAAACTTTTTTGACAACTTCAATATTTTGAATTTCATTATTACCACCAATGTTGTATGTTTCTCCTACTTTAGAATTTAGCACTATATTCATAAGAGCAAATATATGGTCATCCACATATAACCAGTCTCTTATTTGTTTTCCATCACCATAGACTGGAAGATTTTTACCAGCAAGGGCATTTAAAATAATATGCGGTATTAATTTCTCGGGAAATTGATAAGGCCCATAATTATTAGAGCAATGCGTAATTAATACTGGTAAACCGTATGTACGATACCAAGCTCTCACTAGATGATCAGAACTTGCTTTTGAGGCTGAGTAAGGTGAGCTTGGTCTATAATTACTTTTCTCTGTAAAAAAACTTTTTGTTCTCGCAAGATCGCCATATACCTCATCAGTTGAAACATAAAGAAATCTAAAGTTTTGTTTTTTATTCCCTTCGAGTGATTGCCAGTAATCCTTCGATTGCTCAAGAAGCCTGAAGGTGCCAATAATATTAGTTTGTATAAAATCACCTGGACCATCTATAGATCTATCTACATGAGATTCTGCAGCTAGGTGCATTACAATATCTGGTTGATTCTTTTTAAACACCCTAAGTAATTCATTCTCATCACAAATATCTACTTGCTCAAAAATATAATTATTATTTGCCTCAATAGACTCTAAAGAATGTAAATTTCCAGAATATGATAATTTATCAATATTAACTACACTATGTTGAGTTCTCTTGATAATATGTCTTATTAAGGCTGATCCAATAAAACCAGCGCCACCTGTGACAAGAATAGTTTTTTTATTTTTCATTATTTTTATATTAGGATAAAACTATATTTTATGAATATTGACAATAAGACAAACAATTCACCATATAAAAACGATAAAAGCTATCTAGTATGTCTATAGTATCTTTAATTTATCCCCGTTAATTAAAATTAAATTACCAGCCAGAATTGATTACAGAGCAAACTCTTTTTACATCCTCGACTGTCATCTTAGTGTGAAGAGGTAGAACTAAATAGTCATCTTCAACTTTATCCATATTTGGAAATTTTTTTCCATCAGTAAATTCTTTGAAAATTGAATACCTATCATTACGAAAATGCACTTGATTACTTTCAATCTTGTTGTCGCGTAATTTTTCTTGTAACTTGTAACGATCTTCAACTATTACAGTGAATAGCCATGCGGCATGTTCACGATCTGTAAAACCACTACCCACAACTCTTAACCTATCACAGTTAGCTAATTCTTCTTCGTAAGTTTTAAATAAATTTTTACGTAGTTTAGATTGGTCATCAAACTCATCAAGTGAAACAATGCCCATAGCTGCAGCGATGTCAGTCATCTGATACTTATATCCAATTTCAAGAATATCATTCTCCCAAATACCTGCCTGTTTAGCCTTTCTATCAATTCCAAACCATCGAATCCGCTCAGCTTTGTCAATCAACTCTTTATCTTTGATAATTAGCATACCTCCATCACCAGTAGTTATATGCTTGATTGCTTGAAATGAAAATATAGTGAAATCTGAAATACTGCCAATATCAACACCTTTATATTTAGCGCCAACAGCGTGTGCAGCATCCTCAATAATGGGGATATTCCATTCATCCGCAATACTTTTTAACTTATTCATGTCACATGGTAAGCCACCATAATGTACGCAAATAATTGCTTTGACTTTATTATTCATAAGTTGACGAACATGGTTAGTATCTATATTCATAGTACTAACATCTATATCTGCAAATTTAATTTTGATTCCCATATACAAAAAAGGGATATTGGTTGCTGTACATGTAAAAACTGGCGCAATGACCTCATCGCCTGGCTTTAAACCAGCCAAAATATAAGACAAATGTAACGCATCAGTCCCAGAGCCAACCGCAATTGCAGGAGAATTAGAGCCAAATTTTTTACTAAAATTTTCTTCAAACAATTTAACTTTTGGACCTTGTCCTATCCAACGAGAATCAAGAGTCTCTATGACTGATTTTTTAGCTAACTCAGATACATGGGGATAAAATAATACTATATTCTCAGATTCTGCTTGCATCAGAGACATATCTTGAACTGGTTTCTTCATCTTTATAATCTCTCTTATTTAGGTTTTAGCTTTAAGTAGACTTAAAGTAATCATTTTAATACTCTATAGCTTCTAATGTTTAACATAAATATGATCAGGCTCTAATCCTTGATGATGTCTTTCATATATCATTGTATAAGCAGATTCTAGATTTTTGGTAAATAGTTTTGTGTCATA
>Ga0315339_1000052_pt1 | contig 203361 bp, 181 predicted proteins | sample ASW17metaG_FD_204514 | JGI IMG/M metagenome (GOLD analysis project Ga0315339, IMG submission 204514) | Ammonia-oxidizing marine archaeal communities from Pacific Ocean, United States - ASW #17 | ecosystem: Environmental > Aquatic > Marine > Oceanic | place: USA: California | collected 2016-12-05
CACCTTGTCCTGCTGGCCCACAGCATGGGTGCGCAGCGAGCATGCGCCCAGGCTGCGGAGGATCCACATGTCAAAGCCCTCGTTCTGATCGGCGCTGCTCAGATGACTCGTACCGGTCCGGATGACCCTGGTCGCAATCTCCAGCGGACCTCTGCCGCTGAACGACTCGGCGCACTGGATCTGGATCAAGATGGCCTGGTACAGGGCGAGGAAATTCCAGACACGCTTGACTTCGATGGAGACGGCATTCTTCGCGCCTGGGAATTATCTGCTTCGATGGCCATGAAGGCTCGAGACTCGATCCAGGGCAAATTGCCGGACAAGAACGGGATGCCCTTCGGGGAGGATTCGCTGCAGACGCGTCCGCTTCCCACCCTGGTGCTCTATGGCAACCTCGATGAAGCACAGGCCTACCACGCCCCGGTACTGCAATCACTCGCGACATCGGGTGTGCTCCCGAATCTCAAGGTGCGCATACTTCCCGGCATTGGCCACCAACTGGGCCCTGAACAGGATGGGCGACTGGGACCCATCAGTGATACCGCCCTGAACGCCACGGCCACCTTCATCAATGCGCAGATCATCAACACCGTCGATGACTGAGCCGGGCCGGGCTTCAAGCGGACAATTTCTTCCGCCCCGGGTAGAACACAAGCATCAGCAGCAGGCAGCCGATGGCCATGTACATCGGAACGGAAAAGAGCCTGCTGTAATCGATCTCGCCATTGGATGTCGCCCATTCACCGACCAGCATCGTCGTGAACAAGCTTCCGACGATTGTGCCGATGCCAACGATGACCAGGTTGAAGAAATTCTGCGCCGTGGCTTTGACATCGCTCGTGCACTCCTCGTCCACGATCATGAAGGCCACGAAGATGAAGCAGCCGAAACAGAATCCATGCAGGCAAACGCCTGCAATGAGGGTCACCATGTCTGGAATGCCGATCGTCGCATTGAGCCAATGGACCTGCGAGAAGAGGAACATCCGGGCGGCGTAGGCCAACAGGCCGATCAGGAGCAGTGTCTTGCGTGACCATTTCGCAGCAATGAAAGGAATGAGGAAGAGGACAAGAATCTCCATCACCTGTCCCATGACCATCATGCCACCGCCGCCGACCCCGAAGATGCTGTTGACAACACCTGTCAATCCTTCATCCTTGTTCTGGAATCCAGACAGGAATGGTGCCGTGTAGATGAAGTAGAACTGGTGGATCATGCTGACCGGGACAGCAATGAGGAAGAGCGTCACAAGGGGTGACTTGCGTACTTCCCTGAGCGTCTCCGCAATGGCGAACTCCTGTTCACCTCGCTGTGGAGGCGTCTTGGGCAATGTGAAGCAGTAGATTCCCATGATCAGACCCAGGATCGCGCTGACCCGGAACGCATACACCATTCCAGCAGCCTGTTCCTTGTACTGCTCCGCGGGCGTAGCGTCTTCGGGTGTGAATGCGAGCATCAACAATTGCCCAATGCCGATTCCCACTGCTATCCAGCCAAGTGTCCCCCAGAGCCGCACACGACCAAAGTCACGATCGCGATCCGGCATGTGGTGAAATGCCAGCGAGTTGGTCAAAGCGATCGTCGGTGCGTAGATCAATGAATACACGATCGCGAGTGAAAGAAACAACCAGAATCCAGATCCAACTTCGCCTGGCGCCTCGGAAGGCGTGTTCTCCACTGTCGACATGATCCAGACAACCACGGCGCCGGCGATGTGACTCAAGCCGAGGTACTTCTCGGTGTTGAACCACCTGTCGGCAACTTGACCTGCGATGAAGGGCCCGAGAATCGCCCCGACACCACCGGCGGTAAACATCCAGCCGATTTCATAGCCTTGGAACTGTCGATCTTCACTCAGGAAGATGTAGAGGAACGGAAGCCACGCCCCCCAGATGGCGTACTGCAGGAACATCATGAAGGACAGGCGGCTGCCCAGTCCCAGGCCCATTCGTGGCGCATTTGCTGTGCTGTTCATCGTGTGGTTGTTCCTGTCAGGGGCAAGCCGACAGGATATCGAACCAAGCGGAGCAAGGAGCAAAAACGGCGACCGGACCCCCGGAGGTCCGGTCGCTGGGAGGGCGGTCCCACCATCGTGCCCGCCATCCGCTCATCTTGTCGTGTGGTCTTCAGTCTTTGAGGAAAAGAGAAGTGTGTGCGTTCAGGAGTTGATACGCCGGGAACCAGCCGTGGGTTGCACCTGCCCTCGTGAATTTCACCAATCAATTTCCTTCCCCCTAGAATGATCAGGATGCCGCCCCTGAGAGCAGATCTTCGCAGTGACACCATCACCATGCCCACGAAGGCCATGCGTGAGGCCATGATGAATGCGGAATTGGGCGATGACGTTCTCGGGGACGAGCCGACCGTACAGGCACTCCAGGCCCGGGTTGCCGATCTGCTCGGGAAGGATGCAGCCTGCTTCGTCCCTTCCGGGACGATGGCCAACCAGTTGGCCATCCGGGCCCAGACCGAACCCGGGGATGAAATTCTGTGCCACCCCGATTCCCACATCTACCACTATGAATCTGGTGCCCCTGCCGCACTCTCCGGATGCAGCATGGCATTCCTGTCCGGCGATCGGGGAATCTTCGATGCTGATTCCATCGATGTTCACATTCGTCCGGATGATCATCACTTTCCCAACTCGAAACTCCTTGTCATCGAAAATACGCACAACAGGGGTGGCGGTGTTGCCTGGCCGATGGAGCAGCTTGAATCCGTGACCAGACGTGCACGTTCACATGGACTCCGGTGCCATCTCGATGGAGCACGCCTGTGGAATGCAGCAGTTGCAACTGGTGAGGCTCCTGGAACGATTGCCGCACACTTCGACACGATCTCCGTCTGCTTCTCCAAGGGACTTGGCGCTCCCGCCGGGTCCGTGGTTGCAGGCGATGCAGCAACCATGGCACGTGTTCATCGTTTCAGGAAGATGTACGGGGGGGCCATGCGTCAATCGGGCCTCCTCGCGGCTGCCTGCATCCATGCACTTGATCATCATGTGGATCGACTCGCCGATGATCACGAACGTGCACGCCGCCTGGCGGAAGCCATCAACGAGTGTCCCGGGTTCTCGGTCGAACTCGATGCTGTCCAGACGAACATCGTCTACTTCGATGTCGATCCCGCTCATGGCAGCCCGTTGGAACTCATGGCATCACTTGACCGGGAAGGCGTACGGATGCTCGACATCGGGCCACGAACCATGCGGGCCGTGACCAGCCTCGCGGTCGATGACGATGCAATCGATCACGTGATCCGGGTTCTACCGTCACTGGCAAGCTGAGCGGCTGTTCTCCCCCTCCAGATCGACAGGCGTTGGTACACCTGCCATTCGACCTGGTCCGTTACCATGCTCTCGTGCCGAACTACTTGACTGACATACCTGCTGGAACCGACCCTCCCTCGACGCTCTATGCCGTCATCGAGATTCCTGCCGGCTCAAGCAACAAGTACGAGTACGACAAGGATCTCAACGTTTTCAAACTCGATCGGACGCTGTACAGCCCGGTTCACTACCCGGGCGCCTACGGCTTCATCCCCCGAACCCATTCACTGGACAATGATCCGCTGGATGTCCTGGTACTGCTCGATGGCTACTCGTTCACCGGGGCCGTCCTCGAGGTCCGACCGCTCGGGGTACTCGAGATGCAGGACGAAAAGGGACCGGATCACAAGATCCTCGCCGTTCCGACGACCGATCCCAGGCGAAGCGAGATGCAGGGACTCCAGCATCTTGCAAAGCATGTACTCACCGAGGTGGATTACTTCTTCCACATCTACAAGGATCTTGAAGGCAAGCACGCTGATACCTATGGCTGGCAGGATCGCGTGGTTGCACACAAGATCATCACCGAGAGCATCGATCGCTACGAGGCCATGCAGAAGGCATGATCCCTCATGGCGTGGGTAGGGTCACCAGCCGCGTCGACATGCTTCGAAGGTCCATCATCAACATGCGGTTCCACAATGGTTCACCGAACCCCGCGAGGATCTTGATCGCCTCCATCGCGCCAAGACACCCCACCGTACCGGAGACTGCGCCGAATACCGGGAACTCTCGTTTCCAGTGCACGGGTGGTTGGGGAACAAGTTCCCGCAATGATCGTGTCCGCCCATGTTGCTGGGAGGTGATCGTGAGATCCAGGTCGTACATGGCGCATTCGACGATTGGAATTCCCTTCGAGAATGCGGCTGCGTTCATCGCGTACCGTTCCTCGAAGAGTGGTGCGCAATCGACGACGAGGTCGACCTCCCCCACCAGTTCAGCGGCATTCGTATCCGAGATGTTCGCCTCGATGGCTACGACCTCCAGGTCCGGGTTGAGCTCGCGAAGTCGACGAGCAGCGCACTGGACACGGGGCTTGCCGATCCAGTCATCGGTCATGAGGAGCTGCCGATTCAGGTCATCGGCCCTGAGATTGCCTCCATGGGCAAGAACCAGTCTCCCGATTCCGGCCGCGGCAAGTTCATAGGCCACTGCTGAGCCCAGGCCCCCCACCCTTGAAACGAGCACGGAGGCGGCCTTGAGACGAGCTTGTCCGTCTTCTCCGAAACCGGAAACCCCCAGTTGCCACTGGTACCTGCTCCGATCTCCATCCGTGAGTTCACCTGGACACATGCTCAGCCTCCAGAAATCGGAGAGGACAGTAGGACATGGGATCCCTGGGCCAATTCGACCTGGTGTGATTCAACGACGTCATCGATTGCAATCAACAACCATGAATGGGGCACTTCCTCAGCACTCAACAGCAGGCTCCGAAGCGGTTCTCCATGCCGCTCTGCTGCGAACTGAACGAGCGCCCCGGCGTCCGCCCCGGCCGGCAGTTCCAGGTCCTCCTGGTTCAACCCGGCGGCTTCGCGAAGCATGCCGAAATACTCGAGAGTGACCTTCACGCCGTTTCCTCCTGGAGAGGAACAATCGTTCCCTCCTGAATGGTCAGGGTAGCGTCTGCCAGCATTTCCGCGTCCTTGAGACTGTGCGTCACATGCAGCACGGTCACCTCCACCTCCTCCTGGACACGCTTGATCACGCCGCAGATCTCCTCTCGCGTTTCATCGTCCAAGGCGCTCAATGGCTCATCAAGGCAGAGGACCGATGGCGCAAAGGAGAGTGCCCTCCCCAGTGCAACACGCTGCAACTCACCCCCGCTGAGTCCGGCAGGTCGCCTGTTGAGCAGGTCTCCAATCCCGAGCATCGAAGCAATGCTGTCGACCCGTTCAGAGATGAATCGCCTGTCGAGGCGACGAATCGACAGGGGAAGGGCCAACTGCTTGGCCACGGTCATCGTCGGGAAGAGGGCCAGATCCTGAGGCACGTACCCGATGCCACGCTGCGAAGGTCGCGCGTGGGTGACATCCTGTCCTGCAATCCGGATCGTTCCCGAATCGACGCCTCGAAGCCCGCAGATCGCTTCAAGCAGGGTGGTCTTGCCTGAACCTGTTCGCCCCATCAATGCGGTGTATCCACCTTTCGACACCTTCAGTGACACCCCGTCAAGGTGGAAGGAGCCGGCACGAATCGAAATGGCATCAAGTTCAATCATTGAAGTTCGTGATCCCGCCCTGTCCAGAGTCCAAGCGAACGTGCCAGGATGAGGATTGCCAGGGCAATGGCAACCATCACCAGGGAAACGGCAACCGCGGCCTCGATGTTCCCGACACTCAGTTCCAGGAAGATCGTCGTCGGCAGGACCTCGGTCTTCATCCTCGTCGCCCCGGCAAAGACGAGAATGGGTCCGAACTCGCCGATAGCCCGGGACCATGCAAGGGTCCCTGCAGCAACCATTCCACGACGAGCCTCGGGAAGTACTACCCGTCGTACGGCCTGCCCACGACTGCAGCCAAGCGTAAGAGCCACCTGCTCCCGTCGTGGATCGATCTGGTCGAAGGTGACACGCATCGTCCGGACCGCGAAGGCCGAAGCCACCATGAACTGGCCGAGGATGACAGCTGGAACGTCGTAGGTAATTCCCCGGATCCTCGACAGTCCAAGCAGGTCCATGAGCCACGGAACGGTACTGTTGCACCAGGCGACGATCGAGACGAACCAGCCTTCGATCGCCCGCCCCGGGCCGGTCTGGTTGAACAGGATCAGGAGACTGATTCCGATGACAAGCGGTGGTAGAACGATCGGAATATCGACGATCGCGTCGACGATTGATCGACCAGGGAATCGATACCTCGCAAGGACGTACCCGGCAGGAATCGCAAAGAGCAGCGAGAGAAATGCCGTAATGGTGCAGGTCACGAGGCTCAGTCGCACCGAGGCCAAGATCGCTTCATCCGCCAGCGCCGACCTGATGTCTTCGATACTCGTGAAGGATGCGTTGGCGGCGAGCAGCCCTACGATCAACAGGATGAAGAACCCCGTCAACCCGATGAAGAGGGCGTGGAAGGGCATGTCGGACTTCGACCGATGAGGCCTTCCGAGGCGTTCCAGGATGACTTTGTTCTGCCCGCTCATTGCCCGGTCGATGTCACCCAACCGAATCCAAGTGATCGGAAATGATCCGCCGATTCATCACTTGAAAGGGCCTCGTACAGGCGGGTCATGGTCCGGGCATGGTTGGAATCCGTGCTGACTGCCCAGGGCTGGCGGGCGGTCGACCCGGGGAGATCAAGTGGAATGCTCATGCATGTCTGGCGTGTTGCAGCTGACGCATTGGCATTGCTTCCGTAGACGACGACGGCATCAAGTCCTCCGACACGCAACTGGTTGACGAGGTACTCGCCCGTAGGTGAGACAACCCTGATGTTCCCCGAAGCCTCGAGCGATCCATGCAGTTCCTCCTGGAGCAGGATTTTCCGTGTCAGGGCTCCGAGTGCCGATTGCTCCGGATGCGCAATGCCCACGCGGGTGCCTGGCTGCACCAGGTCGGAAAGTGACTGGATGTTCCTGGGATTTTCCGCTGGAACGAGTATGACCAGTGGATTCGTAGAGACGTCGATGCCCGGTTCGAAGCGATCTGAAACCAGTTCGAGAAATGATCGGTCACAGGCAAAGTAGGCATCGGGCTTCGAACCAGCCTTCATCTGGCTGACCAGCATGCCGCACCCGTTGTAGACACGCTCGATCTCGACACCTTCACGGCGGGCAAAGTCATCGACCCGGGTCTCGATGGCCGGATGAAGCATGGCTCCTGCAAACAGGACCAATCGCGGCCTTGAGGACCAGTCATCCCCCTCGACCTGCCCGAACCCGTGCGCCTGCATGTTGACCTGCCCACGGTCGGCAGCCCCGACGAATCTCGCAAAGCCGATCGCCCGCGCAGGATCCTTCGTTGATTCGAGTACTCCGATCCCGACGACCTCCATGCTTTGCTCGAGACGAGGGTCGTGCACGGCCTCGATTCCATCAAACTGCGACGCGGTAGTGTCCCAGGTGATGGCTGCATCGACTGCACCAAGGCGGACATCGACGGCGACATCTCCGACCGTTGGCTTGAATACCTTCGTATTCGTGGAGATCGACTCCCAGAGACCATGCGACTGGAGGAGGGATTTTGCAACCTTTCCCGCCGCTGCCGCCTCGGGATTGGGTATCGAGATCCGTACACCGTTCCTTGCAAGATCTTCGAGCGATTTGATCGACGCTGGATTACCGTTGGGTACTGCAATGACAAGTTGCTGCGTCGCGAAGGGAATGACCTCCCTGACAAGTCCCCGCTCCCGTGCCATCTGGAAGTAGGATTCCTCCGCCGCGATGTAGATGTCTCCCTTGCCGGCCAATGCCAGGTTGTTCAGAAGCGTTCCTGAACCACCAAACTGCAGTTGGACCACCTGCCCAGTCTCCTCCTCCCAGAGTCTTGCAACTTCAACAACGGGATTCTTGATTCCAGCTGCGCAGTAGACAAGCAACGGCTCCGGATCCGTCGATGCACCGTGCACGCCCAGCGGTGCCAGGAGGACGCCAGCAAGCATGATGGTCCATCGGACACCCGGCATGGCTCAGTCATCTCCCTCGATGCGACTGAAGGTGGGATCAGATCGACGCGGCACGAAAGCCATCGATGTCTGGATGGCATGGGTGCAGGAGCATCCGCTGCTGGACTCGGGAGCCAGCACGATCCCTCCGACCGGGAGCATCCCCAGCCAGCAGCCTCCACGAGTACCTGTCCACTCGGTCCAGGCATCGGATCCTGGATCCCAGAAGGAATGGAAGTAATGACGGAACAGGACGAGGTGATTGGACGCTGTCTTCGTTCCACAGCCCCGACCCTGTGGAATGCCTTCCCGGGTGATATCCCCGTTCTCCAGGTCGTAGGCAAGGCGTTCAACGAAGACCTCGTTGCCGAAGATGACCGGGTGCTGAAGCGGGCCGCCATGATGATCACGATCCCAGGAATGGTCCTGCTGCCAACGAAGTGATCCGTCATCGGCATTGAATACGAGCACATGGAACTTGTCGGAAGTGCCGACAACCACCAGCGCACCATTGCTCTTCAGGAGATACGTCATGCGATCGAAGTGATCGACTTCGATGGGTGTCTCCCAGGATCGACGTCCTGTTTCAAGATCAACCGCGACCAGGTACTGTTCACGCAGCGACGTCTGGCCGATCCGACCCGACACCGCCCCATTGGCCGATCCAGAACGTGCCTCGATGTAGTACACATTGCCCTCGTCGACGGTGATCGTCGAGTTCAGCAACCTGCCTCGTGGCACATGTGACCACTGCAGGTCGTGATCTGCAGGATCAAGACTGAAAAGGACATCGCTGGTCACCCGCCAGGATTCCTCGCCTCCGCCGTCATACCATTCTCCCTCGGCACCGGTATAGGTCGAACCCGGGCGGACCCCGGTACCAAGCACGTGTCCATCCATCCGCGAAATGAAGCCCCAATCAAGGGGCGAATCGACCTGCACGGGAACGTCCACCATGGCCACTCGTTCCCCCGTTTCCGCATCGATCACCCAGAGCCTGTCATCGATTGCGACATAGAGCTTGTCGTCGAGACTTGCGACCATGTTGCTGCAGTCTCGAGGCACATTGACCCTGCGAAGCCCTGGGACCTGGAGGCTCCAGAGAATCGCCCCGTTGTATGCATTGACGGCAATGAGCTGCCTGTTGGCCTGGATGAACATCCGGTGGCCTGCCATCAGGGGCGCAGGTGTCCGAGCGCCTCGGTCCATCATGGGCCGTGGGCCTGGCCGTCCCCACCAGAGCACGCCCATGTCACCCCTGACCAGGTCATCCTGGCTGCAGGCCGTGTTGGCGGCATCGCCATACTGGTGCGTCCAGGTTCCGGTTTCCTTCAAGGGCGCACGCCTGTAGATGCGCCGTCCACTGCGATGTCGATCGACGATGGCCTCGCTGCTGCTGCGACTGACCGGAGGTGACTTGGCAGTTCCAAGAAGGTCCTTGTCGATATCAAGCACGCCCCCGGCAGGCCGAAGCACACGCCACAGTTCCTGATTCTGCCTGTCGGTGAATGCCGTGCCATCGACGGATCGCTCCGTCGTCACGTAGTCGAAGAGGTACGGAGCGTAGGGAAGTGTCTCACCGGCAAGCTGATGAACTCGGACCCGCTCTCCATACAACCCGGCTGCTTCTGCGGCCTGGCGGGCAACCCGGACCTTCGCCAGGTCCTCGTCAATTGCAATGACCTGCATGTCATAGCGCCTGGCAAGGGCGCATGCCCGTTTACCACCCTCCAGGCCCCAGACAAGGATGTAGCCCTTCCCACGATCCGAGTAGTCAAACGCGGTATCAAATGACATCTGGGAAGAGCGAGCCTCGACTGTCGTGGGTCCGCTGGGTATTGGCGGTGGTGGCGTACGTCCAGAGCGGACCTGTGGCTGGATCATGGTCACCGGTCGCGGATCGTCGACCAATCCAACAACCTGGAATCGAACCAGTCGATCCCCAGGTACATCTTCAAGAATGGCTTCGTGTCGTGTCCCGGTGCCCTCGGAGTCGACACGATTCGAAAGTGGAAAGACCGTACCCCACTCGATTGCAGACGGCCCCGGGGTGCTGGTTTCCCAGGTCATCGACCAGCGACCTTCCCCAAGCGGTTTCATGGCCGGGCTCATGCGCAGCTGAAGCGATGGTGGAACTCGTTGCGCAGCAGCGGCAGCTGCCGCCTTGATCTCAGCTGTGGACATGTCCCGGTTGTGGAGCGTCGCGAAGAAGACTCCGCCGTGCTCCGCACCTTCAACATCATCCCGATATCGACCACCGAAGGACAACGGTGTGCCCTCGGGTGGTTGGACCGAGCCGATGACTTTACGGGATAAGGCAACCAGATCACCATTCACGTGAAGACGGGTTGCTGCGCCATCGAAGGATGCCATGACGTGGTACCACTGCCCGGGTTGAAATCGCTCCGGAGCTGTCACCCAGTGCCTCTCTCCATCGACACCGGCGAGAGCAAATCCAAGGTGGCCATCACGTTGACCAAGCACCCATCCCCGTCCATCCTCGTCGGCCCATGCGACAACGCCTCCCTCGGGAAGTACACGGTCAAGCGAGAGAAGTGCTTCCATTGAGAAGCGTTCCTCGGGCATGTTCATCAATCCAGGTTCGACGACACGGAACGAGCGGCCGATTGAACTTGGAGATGTTCCATCAAGTGGCATGGGCCGCCGCGGGTCGGGTCGAAACGGCTTGCCCTCATCGTCGAGGCCATCGGGAATGAGGTAGGCCGAGTCATAACTGGCAACTGGCTTCAGAGGTGTCTCTGTGATCGGAGCGGGACCGCTCTCGGCATACCACCAGGCGACTTCCTCGGTCCCGAGCGCCCGGTCCCAGATCCCGATACGACCAAGCAGGCCTGCCATCGGGTAATGCTCGTTGTCGTCCTCATAGGACCCGAGCGTCACAGGCGCGCGTGCTGGGTACAGCACTTCACCGGACTGTTCCTCGGATGTTCCGACGGGTTGGCCATCCATGTAGAGCCGCATCGTGCTCCCGTCCCAGGTCCCGAGCAGATGATGAAGTGTTCCCGGTTCAAAGGGTCGATCCGAGACGAGATAGGTCATCTTGCCATCGCCATCGTCGGCCCCCTTCGACGCCAACGCAAAGCAGGGCCGATCGTCACGGAAGCCCAGCAGCCAGCCCTGTTCCGAGGCCCCGTTGTCCTGGAGAGCCGACACGATCCCTCCCCATTGCTGGGCACGATCAATGACGACCCAGGCCTCGACCGAGAAGTTGCCGGGGGGAAGCATCGCAGCGGGATCATCGCCCAGGTGCACCTTCACGCTTCGTCCATCGAGGACCAGTGCTTCCACCGGCGACGTCACCATTCGTATTCGACCATCAATTCGGCCGGGCAACTCGCTGAGAACGGTTGTTCCCTTGACATGACCATCCTCGAAGCCCCAGGTTGCATACCGCTCCCAGGTGGGTGTGTCGGGTGGGTAGGGCGTGGTCGGTACGACGAGGAGAGTCGTAACCGTCACCATGGAGAGGACCAGGTGGATCATGGCGTTCCCCCTGGAACCGAGGCCGGTTCGAAGCAATAGAGAGCACCCGTATCGGTTGTTACGTAGAGGACTCCATCGTCGACAGCCAGGCCATGGGCTGCGCCTGTTACGGGTGCTCGCCAGGCAAGTGAGCCATCGGTGGCATCGTACGCTGCAACTTCATCATCCCCTCCGGCAATGACGAGATCCCCCGCCAGGACGATTGAATACGGATGACTGCATGGGGCTCTCCACTTGAAGCAGTTCTTCATGGCAGCGGCAAGCGCATCGATCCTCGCTCCCAACTCCATGGCTTCCGATTCAAGTGCCTCGCGTTCGGTCCCTCCTGCGGCGAGCAGTTCCGAGATCTCCTGTTGACGGGAGGCTGCAACTGCCCGGCTTGCCGAAAGTCGGAGGTATTCCGCACGGTCAAGAGCAACGAGTTCCGTGTCGGTGTGGAGATAGGACATGGAGGGAGTCACGATCATGTGGTTCCCCGGGAAGGTTGCCAACTGGTCGCCCTTGGTTGCCTCGTGCACGCCAATGGTGCCCGTCTTGCCAGGACCGTATACAAGCGTGTCACCAGTCAGCAGTGCCCAGGTGCCACCTTGGCCACCAGCCCTGCCAAGCCGCGTGCCATCGGACCGGTCGAAGATGACCGGCGCGTCACGGCTGGTCGGCACGTACAGGCGGTCCTGGGATGCCAGCAGGTAGCCCTGTGCTGGAAGGTCCTCGAAACGACGTGACCAGAGCACATTGCCTTCATCAAGATCGTAGGCGGACAGATAGACCCCCTCGAGAGGAAACAGGCCCGCGGTGCAGTAGACGATGCCATCACGCACGATTGGTCCAGTTCGGATCGGCCATGCGGAGATGATTCGCCCATTCCCGGGAACCCTCCGGTCAGCGCCCGCCGGTCGCCGTGACCAGGCCTCTTCTCCCGTCCGGGCATCAAGACAGTAGATCCGCCCGTCATCGGAACCAACAAGGAGTCGATCTCCTTCAAGCCAGGGAGAGAATCGAATCGGACCCTCCGTGTAGAAGGTCCATTGCACCAACCCGGACTCTCGATCGATCGCGTAGATCTTGTCATCACCGGAACTTCCGATGTAGACACGTTCCGGCCCGATTGCCACGTGGTTGACTGCATCGAACATGAGCCGTGACTTCATGTCATGGACCTTGTTGTAGGCATCCCACTTGGCTGGCCCCGGCCATGCCGGGCGAGGCGGAACCGGAGAACTCCAATGCCAGGCCTCCACCAGGTTCCTGTCCAGTGCCGAGTCAGCGACTCGGCTCCGAGCCATGTCCCCGCCGTAGCCTGGCCAGTCGGCAACAGTCGGCAGGGCCAGGAAGCCTGCTGCCAACAGGAATACCGTGATGTTCAACCTGTTCTTCACGTTGCTTCCGCCCTCCCTTCCACCATTTCCTGATCGTGCAGTCGACCCCCGAGCAGGTCCACGAACCGGTGCTTGCACGGAGGCAACTGTTCCCCATGGTTCACCATCACCACGGTACCACCTTCAATGCACCAAGAAGACAGGATCTGGAGGACTGATGCGGCAGATTCCTGGTCCAGGTGGCTCATCGGCTCGTCAGCCAGCAGCACGGCTGGTTTGTTCACGACAGCGCGGGCCAGGGCAACACGGCGGCGTTCGCCCGTACTCAGTTCACCCGGCAGATGTCCCGCTCGATCTCCAAGGCCAAGGCCTTCAAGGCACTGGTCGATCTCCTCCATTGAGGCCCGACCTTGTACCGCGATGGCTATGTTGTCACGGGCATTCAACCAGGGAAGCAAGTGTGGATCCTGGAAGACGAAGCCAACCGTGTTCGAACGATAGGCCGCCCGGGAGGCTTCGCTGCCCTCCCAGATGGGCCTGCCCTCCACGATGACTGATCCGCTCGTAGGCCTGAGGAGACCACCCACTGCCATGAGCAGGGTCGTCTTGCCGCTCCCGCTGGGTCCTCGAACCACGACGCACTCTCCCTGCTCGACCTCCATGGAGCAGTCGATGAGTGCATCGACAACCTGGTTTCCACGTTGAAACCTGCGACTGACGGATTGGATCTGGATCATGGGCATGGTGTCAGATCGATCGAAGTACCTCGGCAGGATCGCGACGTAGTGCGAAGGCTACGGGCACTGCACTGGCAGAAATCGCTCCCGCAGGAGCAAGCACGAGAACAAATGTGAACGTTGAAACCGGGATCGCCATCTGCCCACCATTCGGTAAGAGTCCCGGGCTGATGAACGTGGCGCAGGCCATGGCAAGCACCCAGCCCAGGACCGCACCGAGCAAGCCGATGGGAATCCAGCGACCCAGCAAGAGCATCCCGATGAATCCCCCGCTTCGACCCACTGCATGCAGCAGGCCGATCTCGACGCGGCGCTCTCGCATGTTCATCGTCGCCAGGGCAGCGACCAACCCGGCACAGAGCAGCAGCGCCAGGGGAGATGTGACTGCGAGGACCCGCTCTGCCTGGTGACGCTGCTGCAGGCGTGCATTGGCTGCTGCTTCCCGGCGGATGATGGTCACCCCCGGGATGATCGGATCAAGCGCCGTGCGAAGCCGGCCAAGCGGGTCCGTCTCGCCCGGGGCGCAGTGACACTCGATGGCCTGGATCTCGTTGAGAGTCGACGCTTGATCGAGCAATTGCTGTGCATCGGCCAGCGTGACATGGACTGCAACATCTTCACGTGTTCCCGTGGAAGCCAGGACGCGATCAACGCTCATCGACTCTCCAAGAACCTGGACCACATCCCCCTGCCCTGCACCCAATGAACGGGCAATCGCCGAGCCAAGCACCACGCTGCCCAAGGGAACCTGCGTCGTAAAGACGTCCGGCATGGTTCGATTCCGCCTGTACCACTCATCTTCCAGTCCAACGAGCATCGCCTGGTGACCATTGATCTCGATTGACTGCTTGAGCATCGGTACAAGGCGGTTGGCGACGTCCTGGTCGACAAGCCGGTCCATGACATCAGCCTGCATCGACCCGGTCGCAACGCCTGTCATCCAGTACTCGTCAATGTCTGTTCCCGGGGGAAGAATGATGACGTTCAGCCCGATGTCCCGCTGGATACGCCGTGTCTGTCGTTCACCACTCTCGGCGAGCATGGCCACCAGCAGAACCGTGCTTGTCGCCACAGCGATCATGATGAGGCCCAAGGCCGCTCCACTCCAGCGATGTCGAAGCTCCGAGATGACCAGTCGAAGCAGCATCAGGGACGACCCCTTCGGAGAATGACCAGGGCACCGGCGATGCCCGCCGCCACGATCGCTCCGAGCAGAATCGAAATCCAACCAAGCGACTCGTTGGATCGGCTGCCAGGGGCACGTTGCGCGGGGGGCGCAATCGGTTCGGGTCGTTCGGCGGCCGGGGAGACGGGGATGTCCTCGATGACAGTTGACTCGCTGTACCCAAGTACAAGATCCTCGGACGTGTCACCAGGGTTCGTGAGTACTGGTGCATCGTTTCCACGTGCAAGGATTCGACGGACCTCGGCCAACACGAGAGGATGCGAAGGATCGAATCCAAGTTGATCAACTGCAGACATGTGATATGAGCGAGTCCATGTACCGGGAAGAGACGGCCTCAATGCCCAATCCCTCGCCTGTTCACATTCACAGGAAAGACCGACGACTGACAGTTGATCGAGGATGTCACCTGCAGTCATGCCTGGACCATGCAGTACACGACCCGCGAGCTTGGATCGTCCGTAGAGCACGGCGATCGAGGGCTGTCTTCCAGGTTCAATCGGCAGCCCAAGGCTCCAACGGAGCACGGATTCGCCCGCATCCACGGGCACGATGACCTGATCTGGCCCCTTGCCGATGCGACGTGGAAGTGATGTTCCATCTGCATCAAGTTCCGCAAGCATCGCTTCGGCCGAGTCGATGGCCTCCCTCGCCCTCGTGTTTGCCTTCGCATCAGTTCCTTCGAGCAGCAGGATGACGGCAAATCGATCAAGGGCGGCATCGGCAATGCGTGTTCTCGCATCGGATCGCACGACGGATTCAATCTGCTGCATGTCCGAGAGTCCAGGTTGAAGCGGCAACTGCAGCATCCGCCCGTCCCGGTCCTCAAGCCAGGCGTCACCTGCGACATCCTGTCCCAGCCCGCGGGTCTCGAGATCGATATTCGAATCTTGAAGCAGGACTCTTCCGGCCGATTCGAGTCCGGGGTTGTTTTCGTCAATGACCAGGATCCAGTTGGGTTCGCCGAGGCTGACGAACCCGATATCCCGGACGGTGTACCGGCAGAGCAGCAGGGCCATGGCGGAGGAGACCGTCACGGCACAGAGTGCCAGGACCATACTGATCCGAATCAAACGCCTTGCCTGTCTCCTGGTATGCATCACAGGGCCGATGATACGATGACAGTGCAACAGGGGCCTATCCAGGTGCCCTCGCAGTGAAAGGACGCTTCCGTGCGTCGATCAGGCGGCATATCAATCCTCTTGGCCATGGCATGTGCACTGCCTGCAGTCGCAACCAGCCTCGAAGAGCCCGGTCAATCCCTTGCCGACAAAGATCTCCTTACCCGTGGTGCTGCGTATCTCCTTGAAGTACAGGAAGGATCCGGGAATGCAGAGTGGCCCTACGAGGGCGTCTACCGGGTCAACCAGGATGGAGAATCGGTCATCCCGATCGGGTACAGGGTCGGGGGGACTGCGTTGGTCTCCACGGCACTGCTCCGCCTGGATTCCGAAGAGGACATCAGTGGTCGTTCCGAGGCTCTTGAACGGGCAACCCGGTTCATCTGTGAATCAACCTCGCACCCACTCATGCAGTTTCAGAAGTATCGCGGTGGATATGACGTTCGTGGGTGGGGCTACATCTACGGACTGACATATCTCTGTGAACTCCAGGTAAGTGGCCTTGTTCCAGATGAACTCGAAGACACCGTAGAGCAGGCCATTGAGTTCTATACCAGGGGACTTGAAGTGATCTCGATTCCCGAGTGGGGAGGATGGAACTATTCCCGGCGTCGCAACATCAAGCGTCCCTCTCCCCAGGCACCCTTCATGACTGGGCCTGCCATCCAGGCGCTCATGATGTCTTCCGCCAGTGGAAGGGATGTTGATCCAGGCATCATCATGCTCGCACTTGGTGCGCTCGAACGCTCACGTTCCATTACCGGCGCAGTCGAATACAGTGGAGGTGATTCACGGGCTGCTCCTGGAACTCATGTTCCCGGCTCTGCTGGCAGGATGCTCGTGACAGAATCAACACTCCTCATGGCTGGCCGCGGGTCTGTTGCACGAGTACGAGGCGCACTGGATGCCTTCCTTGCTCACTGGGACGCGCTCGAGGCACGGCGAGCGAAGACTGGAACACATGAAGGGCCATGGGGTGTTGCTCCCTATTACTTCTTCTACGCCCACCTGTACGCTGCACAGGCCATCGAACTCCTGCCAGAGGGAGTTCGGGACGAGTATCGCGACCAGTTGCGTGAACGGATTCTCTCCGTACGAAGTCCAGAGGGCACCTGGAATGATCGCGTCTTTCCCCGCTCAGCGGGCTACTCCACGGCATTGGCGATGATGTCTCTCACGATGCCCCGGTTTGCACCCATCATCGAGTGGAGTGTTCCGGAAGCACCGGATGTCGAAGACCGGGACGAGCCCAGCGGCTCCCGGAAACCGTGAACCGGTTCTTCACCCCTCCCAGCGTCCGCCCCGACCACGCTTCGAATCCGCCCGCTTCTTCTTCGAATCGAGCCGCCGCTGATTGGATGCCTTTGTGGGTTTCGTGGGTTTACGTTTCCTGACAGGCCTGATCGCATCCTTCAACAGATCGATGAATCGTTCCATCGCCGCATTCCTGTTGGCAGCCTGTGTTCGATGTCGCTGCGAAGTAACTCGAAGAATGCCCTTCTTCGTAATACGCGTTCGGAGCCCGGCGTGGATCCTGTCACGCTGCGTCTCTGAAAGTGATGGCGACCCCTCGACATCGAAGAGAATCGTCACGCGGGTTTCAAGCTTGTTGACATTCTGTCCTCCAGGTCCCGTACTACGCGAGTACTCAAGACGGAGTTCCGAATCCGGGATGCGCAATGAGCGACTGATCTCGATCATGGTGGAGTTGGTTCGAGTGTACCATGGCACCAGATGAGCAAAGCAACTGATAAACCGGATGCCTTCCCGAAAACCATGGGGACCTGGATCGACAAGCAGTTGCAGGAAGGGTCCGTGGGACGGGATATCGTCAACAGCCACATCATGTCAGTCTACGCTCACCCACTGAAGATCTACTTTCTCGGGTCAAGCATGCGGACCCTTGGTGAACCGGATGACATGGTCGATGGCTTCTTCGCCAGCAGGCTCCAGAAGGAAAGCTATTTCGACCAGTGGAAGGAAAGCGGCCTTCGACTTCGACGATGGCTCATGAACGGGTTCCTCTTCCACTTGAAAGAGGAGATCAGGAGGCAGAAGCGGCACGGCAACTCATCCCTGGACCATGAACTCGATTCCCCTGTTGATGCAAGCCCCGACCTCGAATTTGATCGAGCCTGGGCCATGTCGATGGTCCAGGGTGCATGGAAAGACGCTGCATCTTCCTGTGATGAGGAAGGATTGGGAAACCACTGGCAACTGTTCATCCGCCACCATGTTGATGGACTCCCCTACAAGTTGTGTGTCGAAGAATTCGACGTGTCTCCATCCCAAGCGGCCGTCATGGTTCGAACGGCAACAGGCCGTTTCAAGGATGCTCTCCGAATGCGTATCCTTCTCGACGGCGTACACGAGAAGGATGTTGATGGTGAACTCCTGCGACTCATGGAGATCATGCAGTGAATACCCAGGATCATGACAGCATGGACAACACAGGCCCGGGCTCCCTCGACGGGAACTCCGTTACGAACTTTCTCCAGTTGGGTATCGAACAGAAGAATCGACCGGTGGACCGGCTCATTGAACGACTCCAGCAGGCAGATGGTGAAACCTGGCTGCATTCGGCACTGGATAACAGTCCCGGCTCCTGGTTCCTGTCGCTGAAAGGAAGCCCGAGCGCCGCTGAACTGGAGGAGTTCAAGCAGCAGGCGAAGGTCACCTTTGCAAAGGCTGACGATGCCGATGCACGCCTGGCCGGACTGCTTCAGTACCTGTTCGTCATAGCAGCGGGCTTGAATTACCTGGGTGCACTGCTGTCTTCACAGCCTGCCCCCGAGATTTCAGCGACGCTCCTGGATCTTGCCGTGGCACTTCCTGCCCCATGGAATGACTTCATTGCAGAGGCTGCAATGAGTTCAACATAGGGAGCGGGGAAACTCAGGATTTCCTGCGACTGGTCTTTTTCCTGGATGTTTTCTTCCGGGCAGTCGTCTTCCTGGTGGTCTTCTTCTTGGAAGCCTTCTTGCGAGTGGCCTTCTTCTTGGAAGCCTTCTTGCGAGTGGTCTTCTTCTTGGAAGCCTTCTTGCGAGTGGCCTTCTTCTTGGGAGCCGTCTTGCGAGTGGTCTTCTTCTTGGAAGCCTTCTTGCGAGTGGTCTTCTTCTTGGAAGCCTTCTTGCGAGTGGTCTTCTTCTTGGAAGCCTTCTTGCGAATTGTCTTTCGTCGCCCCCTCGTCCTGCGGGCGGGTGGACTGGTCGCGTCGGGCAGGTCCAGGGTCGTCGTCGGGAATGCGAAATCAGCGCCGTGGCCCGAGACGATGTCACCAACACCCAGGAGGATCGACTGTTCCAACTCGAACCACATGACCTCACCGAGGTCGGCGAGTCCGAAGCAGGCAATACTGATGTTCAGGCTCGAATCTCCATACAAGGAGAAATACACCCGCAGGAACTTCTCGTGATCCACGAGATCGTGGGAATTCAGGAACTCGGTGATATCGTCGACGACGCCTTCGACCCGGCTGAAGTCCTCGTAGCGAAGGCCGATATCGAACTTGATTCGTCGCTGTGATCGCTTGCCGATGTTCTTCACGGGGTTCGTGAGGAACATCGAGTTGGGAAGAACGAAGGGCACTGAGTCCCAACCACGAACGATGGACTGGTAGAGCCCGATCTTTTCCACGGTGCCCAGAATCGAGCTCACCTCGATATCGTCACCAAGCTTGAACGGTCGGCTGAAGAGAATCATCACCCCACCGAAGAGATTCTTGAAGACATCCTGGAAGGCGAACGTCAATGCAAAGCCACCTGCACCACCGATCGTGATGATCGCAGTCATGTTCACGCCGTAGGACTGCAGACCAATGAGCAGGAAGAGGAGCCAGGTGAAGATGACGAAGAAGTTTGAGAGTGCCTTTACGATCGTCAGGTCGACGCCGTCTTTTTCCCTGGCAATGGCCGACAGCAGGGATTCGAAGTAGCGGATTGAACGTACAACGAACCAGGCCCCGAGGAGGAGAACAAGCCCAAGTCGAACCTGGCCGATTCGATGCACCTGGGTGTCCTCCACCCATTTGGCCGTATCTGGTTGAACCATGTACTGGGCGATGATCGAGATCGCAACGAACCATATCGCCCATCCAAGTGGCGCCGTCAAGCTTGACGCAATACCAGCCGTCCACTGGAAACCACCTCGGTTCATTCGCCTTGCCCAGTTACGCAGGATGAAGGCCTGGATGATGTTGATGACAAGTGCCACACCAAGAATGATGCCGATTGACACCAGGTGATCGTTAAATGCGGCCCACCAGACGGATGCTTCCGTCATACCTGTATCGATGCTGTTTAGGTCCATAAGTCGGCAGGATACGCTGGTCCCGCTTATGCCACAATCCCAAGCGAGATCTGGGCTGCTAAAGTGAGGGAATGATGCTCCTGCACAGCCTGGCCATCGTCCTTGCCCAGGTCACCGTGGAACCGGCTGCTGAAGCGACAGGACCCGATCCTCTTGAGCGGGTCGCTGTCATCGGCGCGAGCGTATCCTGGGGGTACGGGGCGCATATTCCGTTCCAGGCGGATGGATATGTCCATCGGGAACTGGTTCACTTCAGTGATGTACTTGAGGCGAGCCTTGCCGACGAACATGACATCGCATTTCATGATGCCAACGTGGCCTTCTTCAACTCGCCGATCATCATCGGCAGGCGGCTTGCAGGCAATGCACGGGATGCGAAACCATCCATGGTGCTCGCTCTCGATTACCTGTTCTGGTATGGCTATGGCTCCCATGGGATCGATGGAACACTCCACCGGGACTCGGAGTCACGACTGGCACTCCTTGAAGCAGGCCTGTCACAGCTTGATACCTTCGACTGCCCTGTCTTCGTCTTCGACTTCCCCGACATGTCTCCTGCCGTCGGGCGAATCCTTCGGGCATCCCAGGTTCCTTCACCTGATGAACTGGCTCTGTTGAATGCACGTTTGAATGAATGGGCAGCGGAACATGAAAATGTCAGCGTGCTGCAGGTATCGACGCTCACTGATCAAATGCGGGAGGACACGGGATTCGGAATCGACGAACTCATCTACCCGCCGGGATCCAACAGCAGGTTGATGCAGCCCGACCAGCTTCATCCGACCGCAGATGGGGATATCGCACTTGCCCAGTTCGTACTCCGGAGGATCGACGCAGCCATGGAGAGCATCGACGAGGACGACTACTTCCAAGATCCGCACCTTGTCAGGGAACGCCTGGAAGCGATTGCCAGTGCACGGAAGCCACCCGGCACGGGGCCGCCAGTCACTGAAGACTGAGAAAGTCTGAAAAAGCAGCGCACATGGAGCCGGTGAACGGCTTTCTTCTCCAATGGCACCACAAGGGGATACGACGGTGCCGATTCTTCTCCCGCGGACATGAGTACCGCAACGACCCCCTGGTTGGCACGAACCGGGGGGTCGTTACCATTCCCCTTCATGACTGAAACGAAACGATCAGGCTTCCTGTCCATCTTCAAAGACCTCGGCGCCGCCGGATGGCTCGGCGTCCTGTGGGGCACGATGCCGATGGTCGTCGGGATCACCCTGCTGGTTCAGCTTGGCCCTGCCTCCGCCTGGCTTCAATCGCTTGGGAACTGGGGGGTCGTGTTCTACGTACTCATCTTCATCGTGTCATCCGGGCTTGGCCTGTTGCCGACCTATGCCCAGGCAGTGCTTGGCGGATGGGTCTTTGGAATCACGGTCGGCCTGCCCGCCGCCCTCATTGGTTTCACGGGAGGCTCCATCATCGGGTATGCAGTCGCTCGACTCGTATCACGCGACAAGGTTAAAAAGGTGATAGAAAAGTATCCGAAAGCAGATGCCATTCGAAAAGCACTGGTAGGCCGTGGATTCTGGCGGACGCTGAGCATCATCACCCTGCTTCGAATTCCCCCGAACTCCCCCTTCGCACTGACGAATCTCCTGCTTGCAAGTTGCCGAGTGCGGATGGCTCCCTACGCCATCGGCGTGATGGTTGGAATGCTCCCCAGGACAGCTGTGGTTATTGGGTTTGCCGCAGCGGCCTCCGCACATGCCGCAGCCACGGGACACGGAGACATCCAGTCCTTCATCGATCAAGGGCCAGGACTCACCGTGCTCATCCTGGGCATCGTCGCACTGGTCATGGTGCTTGGAGTCATCAGCGTGATTTCGAAAAAGGCAATCAAGCGTGCCGGGATAACGTCCTGAAGACGCGAGTGATTTGCCCTTCAGTTGCATGTCCCCCATGCCCCGATGACCACCAGCAGATCAGACACATCCACGATCCCATCTTCAGTCACGTCTGCAGTTTCCTCGCTGGTTCCCCAGGCCTGCAGCACGAGGAGGAGATCATCAACCCCGACTGATTGATTACCGTCGAGATCTCCCGGGCAATCGTCATGCTCATCGGCGGCACCATCGACATGTACATGAAATCCATTCAATCGTGCGTCGTGAAAGTACGGTGGCCAGTCTCCCTCGATGATCAGCCCGAACGACGCCGACTCACCCGGTTCCAAGTGTCCATTCCATGGCGCGTTGGAGATGACCGTATCGGTGCCATTCTCACCAAGTTCTGCATTCCAAACCTTCGTGATGGCAGGACCGGACTCGTAGGAGAGGTTCCAGGAGAACATTGGAAGGTCACCCATCGAGTTGGCGACGGTCATCGAAGCTTCGTACCCGCCTGTCCAGGCATTGGCAAGCGAGATCGAGACACTGTCTGGGCCCTGGCCGATCTGACCACAGGACGAGTCGCTGCAGAGAACATCTTCACCCTCCCAATCCCCCCCAAGTCCGCTGCATTCCTCGGCTGATGCAAGGACGCATCCGTCATCCATGCAGCATGCCCCTGTTGGATCGGAATCGGACGTTCCGAAGACAAGATCACAGGCCGCATAGAACCCTTCACCTACAGGGTCGATGCGTTGCCAGATCACGTAGAGCACGTGCCGACCTTCCCGTTCAGGCAGCACTGTTTCGAAGGAGTACTCAAGACCTTCGAATGTCACTTCGCCCAGATCGAGTTCTTCCATCTGATTCCAGTTCAGCGCAGTCGCTGGATCCCAGTCAGGAGTCGTCAACCATGCGTGAAAGACACTTGGATCATGTGGAGTGGCGGCATACCAGGTAAGTACACGAGGGCCGGGAACGACCTCGGTCGCTGGCCAGTCATCACGAAGCACGTCAAGGCAGTCGTACTTGTCATTGTCTGCACTCGCAAGACGGCCATCCGGGATGGTCAGGTGGTACGGAACCGAATACTGGTACTGCGAATCACCCGGGTGGAAATTGACCAGTTCGTGCCAGTCATAGAAGGGTTGGGTACCGCATGCGGCAATGGCTGCCTGCGCAGCTGCCGACTGGGGCTGCTCCGGGCCCTCGAGGTAGATCGAGTACACCCTGCTGACAGGGTCCTTCATCGAGCCATGGCCACAGGCAAATGATGCAAGAAACAGGGCAGGCAAGGCTCGTAATATCAAGTCGTAACGCATGTTCATCTCCTCCATCGAGCCCATTCGTACGAGGCGTGGGCCGTCAATGGAATGGTTACGATCAAATGGTGGTGGAGACGTGGATTCCTGCAGAAAAATGTTCATTCAAAGATGAATTGGACAGCCTGTTTCAATATCTCCAGGCCAGATGGACCGCCTTCCTGCACTCCAGGATGCAGGTCCACTCGGGGCAACAAGTATGAAATCTCACCCCAGGGAAGCGCGTTCGTAGTCCAGGCGTGCCCGTTCATATGCCGAGGGTTCACCTGCAAATCGAACAAGGAGTTCCTGCTTGGCTTCTGAATATTCCTGCCGGGACGATTCATCTGCCTGAAGCAGATCCCGGAACTTCATGGAGTTGTTCCAGAACTCGCTTCCAAACTGGACCATGTGCAGTTTCACCACACAACGACGATCGATGGACCGGGTGAAATAGCGGCGACCGGCTACCCCATCCTCACCGTGACAGCGATACCCAATGACTTTCAGGGGTTCAATGCACCCACTTGCATCACGAATATGTTCTACACCAACCAACAGGTCAATGGCTGGACGGCTTGGCAGTTTCTCGATGCTGGTACTGCCGACATGTTCGACGCCCACAATCAAGCCGGGACATGCCGCTGTTATCCGTCCTGCTTCATCATCAAAGCAGGTTGCCATGTCAGGAGACCATGGAATGAACTCGACAAGAGTCATGTCGATTCCAAGACTCTTCCATGCTTCAAGCCCAGGACCAAGGTGTGGGTCGATTCCGATCGTCACAGTTCGCTCCATCGAGTAGTTCGATCTCACGTCCCAGCATATGAAAAGCAGCCACTGATCGCCAATGGAATCCTGCAGACCCTGCACAATGGCTCAACCAAGGAGGACTCGATCAGGGGCGGTTGCCGCCTCCACCACCAGGTCCACCACCGCCGCCACCGGGTCCGCCGCCACCGCCAGGACCGCCGCCTCTGCCGCCACCAGGTCCACCGCCTCTGCCGCCTCGACCGCCTCGACCGCCATCACTACCGAAGCGTTCACGCATCGCTCGAATCATTGCCATGCGCTCTTCCTCGTTGAGTTCCCCATCGCCGTCGGCGTCATATTGAGACATCATGGCCTCACGATCAAAATCACCGGGCGGCCTGTCACCACGATCACGTCCACCCCTGCCTCCAAACTCTTCGAACAGGTCGTCTCCAAGTAGTGACTGGAGCCGGTCAAGATACCGGCTGTCCAGTTCCCTTCGTTCATCCTCGACCTCGTCCATGGGATCCTCTGAATCGTCTTCACCACGACGGGAACCCCAGGGCATCTCGCCATTGACTCGTCGCTCCAGGAACTCGAGTTCCCTCGGCGATTCGTGCTCACGAACGAGCATGAGGTGGCGAGTAAGCAGGGGCATTGATTCGCTCTCGTATCCAACTTCAAACGAATCAATCGCGGCCAGCATCTCTTCGGCCAGCAACTCGGATTCACGGGCTCGATCTATCAAGCGAGTGACGCGGGACTGGCGGTAAACCCGGGGGTACCCATCACGAAGTGCTTCCTCTCGGAAGGTGCCGGCTTTCTCTTCGGGCATGACGGATGTCAGTGCTTCGATGTACTGGTCATTGACGTTGCGAACCTGCTTCTGGTACTCGAGACGACGCTTGAGCAGTTGCAGTGCCTTGTCGTAGTCACTCAACCTCATTGAACTGTAGACATCGAGTTCGACGCTGTTGTCGTACTGTTGGCGGGCGACAAGTGCCGAGTCGAGATCGACCACGTACGTGGAAAGCAGCTCGTCCACGGAGTTCCGGGTATCAGAGTCTAATCCGGGTCGTTCATCCCTGAGAATATTCGTCAGGTCGACCGACTCGCCATCAAGTCGACCACGACGGAGTGTCTTTTCCCTTCGAAGCGTTTGATGAAGTTCCGGCAGACGCTCAATCTGGCTCTCAATGAGCGTGGTTTCCAACTCCGACTCAAGCGTGAGGCCCAGTTCATTCTTCCTGTTGACGAACGTCTGGACAATGCTGATGTTCAGTGCCGTCAACTCCCGCATCTCATCGGACTGCTCGAAAGCTTCACGAGCAGCGAAGTAACTCTGGTGCCCCTCGGACATGGCCTCCCGGAGATCGTCCTGATCCTGCTCAAGTTGAGCCATCATCTTCTCATCAACAGCTTCACCAGCCTCCTGCGAAGACCTGAGTTCACGTATTTTGCTACGAATTTCCTGGCCTTCATTACGAATATCTCGGAACCGCTGCCGCATTTCATCCCGCTCGGCATTCATCTCATCCGTAGGCTCTGGCCTCGTTGCTTCGACATCCTCAAGTGAGAGATCCATCATTTCGACGGCATCCCTGAATGACGCGTCATAGTCCTCGAAGATCAACTCGATGATGGGCTCCTGGTCCTCGTTGATCTGGAGTATTTCCGCAACGTACTGCAGGTCGGACACCATGTAGTCGGGCATCTTGATGTAGCGAAGTACATCACCGCCTCGGCCAAATCCTCGGCCCCCACCCCTATTGTTGCCCCTGTTGTTGCCCCTGTCACGGGCCTGTTCTTCTCGCTGGCCTTCATCTCCTCGCTGAGCTTGATCCTTCATGTGTTGACCCAAGGCGGCACGTTCCTCCTGGCTGAGTTTTCCATCGCCGTCGGTGTCGAACTGATTGAGCAAGGCCTCTCGTTCGCTGGGATTAAAGGGATTCGTACCCGGGCGAGGAGCGTCTTGGCCAAGGGCTGTATTCAAACTGATCTGGCAGGCAAGAAGCACCAAGGTCATGCCAAGAACATTCGAGCAGGTTGATTTGAGTCTGTGGATCCGCATCTTTACTCTCCGGGGAACGAGTGAGCCTCTGGTCGCCATGGAAACGGATTCCAAGTGCCGAGGGACACATGGTTGTACGCTTACGTACCACACAGCATCCCCGATGATGGCTGGAAAGGCCAGCCCAAGGCCCTTGAGTAGGCCTGGAACCCCTTTCAGTTGCGATACAGAGCCCCACATACACATGGACATAGATCTACAAGCCTGTGCAGCCGGGGACCAAGAGGCATGGAGCAATTTTGTGACTGAAACGGCAGGACTTGTCCTTGCTGCTGTACGGAGGACTGCCGGGAAGCAGCTTGACCACCCACAGATGCCGGATATCGATGATGTGGTTCAGTCGATCTATGTTCGACTTCTTGCCAACAACGGCCGATTGATGCTGAAATACGACCCTGAGCGGTCGGCCATATCAACCTGGCTGACACTCATCGCCAGGAGCGTGACGATTGATGTTCTGAGGCGGAAACGGCTTCCACAGGTGCCCCTGGTTGATCATGACCGACCAGAACAGCCACAGGGATCACCTGTGCATGGCAGTGGATCCTTGGAATCTGTTGCCCCGATGCAGGTCCTCACAGGCCGCCAGCGACTTGTTTTGACCCTTCTCTTCGAGGATGGACGCACGGTTGCAGAAGCAGCCCGTTTCCTCGGTGTGGGAGCACAAACAGTAAGAAGTACCAAGCACAAGGCCCTGGAACGCCTCAGAAAGCACCTGGGTCTTGAGAACAAGGCAGATGATGAGTGAACCAGTCCTGATCCCGGGGACGCTCCCCGGGGATGACACGTATAACGTGGGGCATTGAGGAATCCATGAAGAAACAAGATCAACATCCCGACAACGACTCGTTCGTCTATCAACTCTGGACCGAATCGCTGTCCCCAGACAGCGATCCCATCGACGTTGACGATCTTGCAGCCTGGTTCGAGGGTACGCTCGACGATGAGGCACGAGACTCGATAGAAGCACGCCTCGCCCTCGACCCTGCAAGCCGAGAGCTTGTCGCCGAGCGAGAAGTTCCTCCAACCCTTGAGGCCTCGGCCGAGTTGATCGACAGGCTGGTATCGCTTGGATCCCGTGAAGAGCATCTCATGTTCGAGTCCCATGCCCGCCAAGCCACGCATCGAGCCTGGTGGACCTCCTCCGGCATTGCAGCAGCCGTTGCACTTGCCGCCCTGGGTTTCTGGACCGGGCAACTTGCTGCGACGGATGCTGATCGGCTTGAACAGCAGTTCCTTGCTGCAGCGACATTCAATGTCTTTGATGGTTCCATCGATACGAACGCATTTGATGAAGCCATCGTGGAGATGACTCGAAACAACGAGGTGTCGCGATGATGAAACGACCAATCCTCCATATCCTGCTCGGCTGCTCGATCGTCTTCAACGTGTTCTTCATTTTCGGAGCAATGCAGTGGCGACCTCTTGATGAACAACGCCCGGGACATGCCGGCATGATCAACCGGGTCGTTGACACCATGAATCTGGATGAAGAACAGCGAGCTGCCTTCAAGGCCATGCGTGATGATTTCGAAGCTGAGACCGCTGTCATCTCGGGACAGATCAACGAACTGGAAACAGCCCTTGCCAAACTTCTTGCCAGTGAAGATCCCGATCTGGAACAGGTTGATGCCCTCGTCCAGAAGAAGACGGCCCTCCGCAACGAACGTCGCAGGGCAGGCTCCGAACGATTCGAGAGCTTCCTTGCCATGCTCACACCGGAACAACGCCATGAACTTGGCCGCCGCATGGAACAGCATCGACCCGAACGAAGGCACGATGACCATCAACGTGTTCTCGACCGATTTGATCAGAACGGGAATGGCATGCTGGATCCCGAGGAGCAACGTGAAGCCGATGCATTCCTGGAGCAGCGACGCGCCGAGCGGGAAAGACCAATGGATGGATCACTCTTCAACCGCTTTGATGTCGACGAAGACGGGTTCCTCTCCCCTGGCGAAGCTGCTGAACTGGGGGCATTTCTCCAGTCAGATCGACCAAGACGGGGAGGGCCGGCTCGCGGCCCACGTTCACCGCGTAGTCCCCGTGGACCACGACAACCAGGCGACGATGGACGGCAGCCCGAGGAAACTCCCTGATTTCAGGATGGATGTAGATGTGTCGTGTCGTATGCCTAGGGCGACTTGGTGTTCTCATAGAGTTCCATCGCCTCGGGCATGAGTTCACGGAACTCCTCGATTCGATTCTCAGGGTTGGGGTGCGTGGATAGAAACTCTGGCGGTCGCTTTTCCTGGGCCGCTGCCATGCGTTCCCAGACGACAATGGCCTCGCGAGGGTCGTAGCCTGCCTCGGCCATCAGGAACAATCCCAGTTCGTCTGCCTCCTCTTCGTGGAGGCGACTGAATGGCAGTGCAACTCCATACTGGCCTCCCACCCCCATGACCTGCATGGCCATCTCCCTCGTCCTGGAATCCGACCCACCGAGCACTGCTCCTCCGGCGGTAGTCACACCATTCATGACAAGAGCATGGCTCAACTGCTCTGCACTGTGATGTGCGAGGACATGTGCAATCTCGTGAGCAACAACGACTGCAAGACCTGCTTCGGTCTCCGTGATCGGGAGAATACCGGTATACACCGCGACCTTGCCCCCGGGAGCTGCCCATGCATTGGCAACTTCGTTGTCATCGATAAGTACGAATGTCCAGTCATACTCTTCTGCATTGCTCGAGGGATACAGAATTTCTGCGGCCTCGACAATCCGACTCCCGATACGGCGAACCATCTTGGCCTGCTTGCCAGTATCGATGATCGTCGCCCCGGCTGTTGCTTCCTGGAAGGCCTCCTCTCCAAGTTCCCTCTCCTGCTCGGTGGAAACAATATTCATCTGCGATCGACCCGTCCCGGCAACGGTTGAACACCCAGCGAGCAGCAAGAGGAGCATTGGCAGCAACAGGTGTATTCGCTTCATGCTCAAAGCATACCCCGGTCTCAGAATCAGGATGTCCTTTGAATGAAGAGGCAAGGCAAATCCTGGAGATCTTGAAGCACATGGGTGTGAGGGCATTGCAAGAGTTCCTCCTCCGTATAGGATCCGGTTGCAACGCCAATGTTCCATCCGCAGCCGGCGACATCGCCCATCTCCAGGTCCCTTGGTGTATCCCCGACACATGCAACATGGCCTGGATCCGACTGCCCTGCGCGGTGCATCGCCTCGATGACAAGGTCAGGTGATGGGCGACCCCGTTCAACCTCGTCAGAACCGACAATGACATCCATCGACCAGTTTCCTGCTGCACGCAGTTGCTCCGCGGTACTCGCATTGAACCCAGTCACCAGCCCGATGAGGCAGCCTGCTGATTGAAGTTCCTCGAAGACGCGATCGACCTCGGGAAAGATGCTTGGAGGAGATTCCAAGATTAATGCCTCGAGGGTCGAGGTGTATTCCCTGGACAATGCATCGGCCCCGGATTCATCTCGATCGGCCTGAGTAAGCAGTTCCGAGAAGACCTCGTTCTTCTTGCACCCGTAGCGGCTACGCAGCCAGGTCGGGTCACATGGAAGCGCTGCCTCGGCAAGTACGGAACGATAGGCCTTGAGCGTCAATCCCGTATCTGCAACAAGGGTGCCTGCGATGTCGAAGAGCACCAGCGAGGGCATGTTCATGGCGTGGCCTTCGACGGACTGGATTCGAGCAACGCCGAGTGCATCGCATCAAGTTCCTCCATCGTGAAGCGCATGCTGAGAATCCAGGGCGATTCCCCCTCGGTCCAGTGACCATAGGTCACCGCAACAATCGTGCCATCGGGCAGCAGTTCAAGAGCCGGGTAGGCACAATCCCATCGATGGTGATTGTCCTTCAATCGAACCCGGTACTGTCCTTCCCCCCCATGGATGATGTCATCCCATGAACCAACCCAACCAACCCAATCCCCCTGTGTCGGGCTCTCGTGGGTGGTATCACGAAACGAAATGAAATACCGCTCTTCAGGCAATGCAATGACCTGATGTCGATCGCCGGTCAAGGCCCCGGGCAGTTCAACCGGATTAGACCAGGTCCGCCCCTCGTCACTGGAATAGATGATGAAACTGTTGAGTACCCTCGAGTTCTCTCTCAGCAACAAGGCGATGGTCGAGCCATCCGGCGAACGGATCAAGCCCCCCTCGCAGAGGTGTGCCGTCTCATGGGTCGTGATGACCTCCGGTTCCGTCCACGCCACTCCTCCGTCAGTCGAGGTGATGGCATAGACATTGAAGACACCCGTTGCTTTCCCCGAGTCATCGATGAAGCGACCATCATCGTGAAAGAAACACATGGCGCGACCATCGTCGAACTGGATGCAGTCCGACATGACCACGATGCCCCCGTAATCACCGATCGGTGCAAGCGGTGACCAGGTACTTCCTTCATCCGACGATGCAGCCATGCGAATCGGGTACAGGCCCGTGAACATGAGGATTCTCTTTGAACCGTCGGGCATGCCTGTTTCATAGAGCGTCGGCACTTCCACGCTCGTAGCCCAGTTTGCCGGGGTTTCGAGGCGTTCCCCCCAGGTCCGCCCCCCATCCTCACTTCGCTTCATCACGATCGCGCCCCGGCCATGCCCCTTCGGGTACACGATGATGATGGTCTTTCCATCATCGAGCAGGTGCGTGCTGGGATGCCCTAGGTACTGCCCCGGTTCCCGGTCGACCACGACATGACGATCGAGGTCCTCATCGAGATCAATGATTGGAATGTCGTACCCACGTGACGGCTTCACGGGCTCATCCGGCACCGGAGCAGGAGACTGCAGCAGAAGGGTCATGATGATGTGAAGGATCATGTGGCCTTCTCATCATCACCTGCGAGCCTGTCGGCAGCAAGTACCACGGGGTGCTCCGCGTTTCGATCAAAAACGTCGTGGACCTGGTGGCGACAGCTCGTTCCATTCGCACACAACCCGGCATGTGGAGATTCCTGCAATGGCTCGCCAAGGGACTGCTCAGCGATCTTGGTCGAAAGCGAATGATGTTCCCTGGCATACCCGAATGAACCAGCCATGCCGCAACACCCGGAATCGAGGAGGCGAGCCCCCGGGTAGCCACACCTGTGCAGGAACCGTTCACTGGACCCGGCACGATGCTTCTGATGACAATGAACGTGCAACAACACCTCTTCTTCAACAGGGTCGAACATGGGTCGATTCGGGTGCTCGTCCCAGGATGATTCAAGGAACTCCTCGATGCTCGATGCCAGCGAGGCGATCTTCAGGGCATCCGCACGATCAAGCGTCGTGACCAGTTCGACCCATTCCTGCTGGAGTGACGTGATGCAACTGGGTTCTGCGCCGACGATCGCCACGGGGGCATGGGCCTCGATGGCGGAAAGGAGACAACTTGCTGAATGCTCGATCGTCCTCCTTGCATCTTCCAACATGCCGCTGCTGCACTGGGTACGACCACAACATCCCATGCCATCTGGAATGACAACCTTGTAGCCGAACGCCTCGAGAAGTCGAACGGCTGCTCGTCCGATGCGAGGCTCGTTGTAGGACGTGAAGCAATCCGGCAGGAGAAGAACTGCAGGACCGGCGATCCCGGTGCGATGCCGCATCCAGGACTGCAGGGACCTATCAAACCGGGGAAGACTTCGGCCCGGGGCCATGCCCATGACACGCTTGATCAGACCTGCGACGGGGGGCAGCGAGCACAGTGCATTGGCAATCGGTGCGATCGAAGATCCGATCCGGTTGATACGACGCACGTTCCCGATGAGCCGCTGGCGCAGGGGAACGCGACCGAGCAACTTCCAACGCTGCGCCTCGTATTCCGCCTTGAGCTTCGTCATGTCGACATGACTCGGGCATTCATATCGACAGGCCTTGCAGCCAAGGCAGAGATCAAGCGTCTCCATCGTCTCCGGGTCGTTCCAATCCGGGGCATCTCCATCACCAAACTGGCCTGTCATCGCGAGTCGAAGCGCGTTGCCACGGCCTCGTGTTGAATGCCGCTCATCACGAGTCGCCCTGTAGGAGGGGCACATGGCACCGCCGGTGGTCGCCCTGCACAGGCCATTGCCGTTGCAGGCCGCTGCAGCTCGAAGCAGGCCGCGATGTTCACTCCAGTCGTAGTAGGTCCCGGCTTCCAGCGATGTCGGCAGGGACTGTCCGCCAGGTGCCTGTCGCCAGTCCATCATCGGATCTGGATCCGCATCGACCATTCCGGGATTGAACAGCCCTGATGGATCGAAGATCTTCTTGATGCGTCTGAAGCCCTCGACGAGTTCCGGACCATAGAAGTCACGAACCAGCCAGCCTCGGGATCGACCATCACCATGTTCACCTGAAATGCTGCCCCCATAGCGCTTCACGAGCTCGATCGCTTCGGTTGCCAATGCCTCGAGAATCTCCCTGTCCTCGTCCGTACCCAGGTCAAGCCTTGGCCTGATGTGAAGCAGTCCAACGCTGGCATGGGCATACCAGGTCGCCTGGCGGCCATGTCGCTTGAGCATCGCCGAGAAATCCGACTGAAATGCCGCCAGGTGCTCGGCAGGAACGGCGCAATCCTCGAGCATCGGAACCGGTTTCCGGTCCTCGATGGTTCCACTCATCAGGGACAGGCTGACCTTCCGGAGTTGCCAGAGCCTCTCCTGCATCCCCGGCTCAAGGTGGTGTCCGATTGCCGCCCCAGGCACACAGGCAGGCAGGGAGGAAAACCGTTCAGCAACCGCCTCTTCATCATCACCGAAGTACTCCACGTACAAAACGGCACCGGGTAGACCACCGTCAATGCGTGGCAGGTCATCGAGCAGTTCCCTGTATGCCTGATGGGCCATAGCCGCCTCGAGAATGGTCCCATCAAGCAGTTCGACTGCCGATGGTGCTGTTCCGAGAATGCCATTCAGTGATTCAAGTGCATCCTCGACATCCGGGAAACCAAGCACCGCAAGTCCACGGGATGCCGGCGGTGTGACGAGTCCGAGTTGCGCACCTGCAACGAGACCGAGGGTTCCCTCCGAACCGGCGACAAGACGAGCGAGGTTCACGGCATCGTGGGTCCCCGGCGTCGACTCACGCACCTGGGCAAGAATGGTGTCAAGCTTGTATCCACCGACATTGCGCCTGACTTTTGGATAGTTCGCATCGATTGCATCTTCAAGTTCAAGAACAACCTCGACGACCTGTCGCGTCAGGCCTGCGACGAACTCGTCAGTTTCCGATGCCCCCCTGGCCAGGTGGACACATCGCCCATCCGCAAGCACGAGATCCACGGCAAGGAGGTGTTCATCCGTCATGCCGTAGACAAGTGAACGGAGTCCGGCTGAACAGTTGGCAATCATGCCGCCGAGCGTTGCGTGTGTCGAAGTTGACACGTCCGGTCCAAAGGTCAACCCGTGGGTCGCCGTTGCACGGACAAGGTCATCAAGTACGACTCCCGGCTCTACGGAAACGGTTCGATTGGCAACATCAACATCCCCGATGGAGCAAAGGTACGCCGAGCAGTCGATGACAACAGCTCTGTTGGTCGCCTGGCCGGCAAGTGATGTTCCTCCACCTCGAGGCAGCACAGGTACGCCGTATTCCCCGCAGACACGAACCGCAGCCTGTGCCGCCGAAACCGTACTCGGGACAACGACACCGAGAGGTTCCACCTGGTACATGCTTGCATCCGTCGAATACAGCAGGCGATCATGATGGGTAAACCGGACTTCGAGATCATCCAAGGAAGACAAGGCGGCAACGACATCGACAGCCACTGTGGAAGAAGCAACTTGTGTCAGCGGGATGCGTGGCATGCAGGTAGCCCCGTGGGATGCTGGACGAGAAAGAGTCAGAGAAACTCGTTGAAGATCGATTCCAGCATTTCCTGTCGACCGGAAGCAAGTACTGGGGAGCCCTGTTCCCTGGCCAGGCGTTCCAGTTCAGGAAGTGACAGTTCCCCTGCCTCGATCCGCCTGCCAAGCTCGGAGTCCCATGACGCATACCGAGATTGGACGAACTCCTTGATCCGACCATCCCGGCGGATGGCGTCTGCAGCCTTCAGCCCCCTTGCGAATGTTTCCATGCCACCTATGTGAGCATGGAAGAGATCGACCGGCTCGAAGGACTCTCTCCTTCGCTTTGCATCGAAATTGAGCCCGCCGGTCGTGAAACCACCCTGCTCAAGAACGATCAACATGATCTTCGCCGCTTCTGCGATGTTCATGGGGAACTGGTCGGTATCCCATCCCAACTGGGCATGTCCAACATTCGCATCGATGGAACCGAGCTTTCCAGCACCAGCAGCAACCATGAGTTCATGCTCCATGCTGTGACCTGCGAGGGTTGCATGATTCGTCTCGATGTTCAACTGGAATGCATCCAACAGGTTGTATTCACGCAGGAAGTTCAGGCAGGAGGCAGCGTCGGAGTCGTACTGGTGGGCCGTCGGTTCCATCGGTTTGGGCTCGATGTAGAAAGCTCCCTCGAACCCGATGGCATTGCGGTGTTCGACGGCCATGTGAAGGAATCGAGCAAGGTGATCTCGCTCCCGTTGCATGTCCGTATTCAGGAGGGACGTATACCCCTCCCTGCCACCCCAGAAGAGGAATCCAAGACCCCCAAGTTCATGCGTTGCTTCGAGTGCACGCCGAACCTGCGCCGAGGCCCATGCAAAGACATCAATGGAGCAGGATGTGGCTGCTCCATGCGCATAGCAGGGATGATCAAACAGGCATGCTGTGCCCCAGAGCAGTTTCTTCCCTGTTTGCTCCTGGTGAGCCGCCAGGTGCTTGACGACCTGGCCAAGCATCTCCGAGGAAGCGTCAATGTCCGCACCCTCCGGAGCAACGTCTCGATCATGGAAGCAGTAGTAGTCGATGCCGATCTTGTCGAGGAACTCGAAGAACGCATCGATGCGATTCATTGCATTCTCAAGAGTCTCCGACCCGTCATCCCAAGGCACATGAGCCGTTCCACGACCAAATGGGTCAGCAAGGGGATTCCGCATCGTGTGCCAGAATGCACTTGCGAAGCGAAGATGTTCCCGCATCGGCTTTCCTGCAATGATCGAATCGGCCTCGTAGTGTTTGAACGCGAGAGGATTCGTGGCCCCTGGACCCTCGAACGGGATCCTCGGAATACCTGGAAACGCTTCTGGTGCCATGCCACCTCCTCGAGTCAATACTCGTACATCGAGGATACACGATCAGGTAGAATGACCGACCGTTCCTGCGAGGCTTCCAACATGCGTATTTGCATCACATTCCTGCTGGCCATCCTCCTGGGAATATCCACTGGATGCCATGTCAATCGAGCCCGGTCGGCGAAATCACCCGAGTCCACTACGAAGATCCCGTTCGATGAAGTTACGATCACGGGTTCCTATTCGATCGGGGAAGATGGATCCGTGGCCTACAGCCTCAAGCCGAGGCCTGATGGTGATCTGCTGAGCAAGCGAACAACCCAGGGCATGAAACTGGAACTCGTCGACAGGTGGATCCGGTCGACAACCAGCCGGGCCAGAGGATCGATCGCCCGCATCGTCAGCATCACAGGGCCCTACAGGGAGGACCCCGATGACCTCGAGGACCCCCTTCTCTACGACATCACCATCGAGGTCTGGTCAGGCCGCTGAATTGCCAGCCAGCCCTGGACCTGGTCCTAGAATTTCTCGAGTGTAAACGTGGGATGCCGACGACCGGGATTCTTCCATCGCACCATGAAGTCGAACGGCTCAAGTCCGAGCGTCCGGATGTTCCATGGGCGGGATCCAGACGGAGCATTCGCCAGGTAGGGACGGCCACGATCATCTGCAAGAACAAGTCGTGGCTCCGCACCGGCACCTTCAAGTGGAAGTTCGAAGAGGCCGGGGTATGCCTCGGACAGGTCCGTCGTTTGACCGAACAGGTGTGATTCGTACTCATACTTGTTCGACTTCAACTGGCTGCGAAGGAGTTGCAGCGTATTGGGGTGCATGCCCACGCTATGCAATGCGTACATGCCTGTCGCAAGGTATTCCAACTCATGGATGATGGCACGATGGTCCGTCGCACGGGCATGATCAAGCCATTGAATGTACTCATTCTGGATCTCCGAATAATCTGACGTCTTGAAGACCGTCGAGAACGCCTGTTGCCAGTCCATTCCCTTGTTGAGCAAGGCAAGAAACTGGAGGAAGTCGTCCTGCCACTTTGCATTCTCTGCATACAGGAAGAAGTGCACCAATGACCAGGCCTGCATGTAGTTCAGAGAAGCATCGCCATCCTTCAACCCATCGCTCCAGGCTTTACTATCAATAAGAAAGAATGAATCAAAGGGAAGAAGCTGGTTCTCGCCACGCGTTCTCTGCAACTGCTGGAGAGTGCTTCGTGGAATTGCACCGACATGGAACTCGTCGATTTCACCGTCGATCACAACACCCTTCTCGAAAAGTTCCGCGAATCCCTCGTTCGCCCAGAGCGGCATGCCGGGAAAGAGAATCGCGGCAAACTGGTGGAAGCCTTCATGCTGAAGGACTTCACGTACCCGGGCCAGGCCCTGACCACCTTCGAAGACCACAAGAGCGCCATCATCACCTCGTTGTATGAACATGCCACCGGAACCCGTGCCATCCATGCCGAACTTCTTCTTGAGAAACTCGAGGTATGTTGACTGTGTGCGGAATATGTACGCGTCAAGACGCTTCGTAGGGTGACCTTGGAATCGCTCGAACATCTTCCTGTACGCTTCGAAGACCACGTCCATGTGAGCGCCAAGTTGCCTGGCGGACTCTTCATCCAGATCCGTATTGAGTTCGTAGAAACGGGTCTGCAACGTCTGCATGCCCGCTGGCTGTGAGAATGCCCTTTCACCCTGCATGAACATGGACAGGAGCAGTGCAAACGTGACATGGAGCGGTATGAGTTGTCGTCCTGGCATGAACGACTAGGGTATGGGTATATGCAGGAAACGGATCCCTACCCCCGTTCTTGGCAGCACGGTGGCAGCAATGGGCATGTGATTCAATTGTGGATAACTCGAGCTGCCTGCTGAATAGCACAACTGAAGTTGATTTTTTCAGCCCACAAGCATGAATTCACCCAGAGTCATATGACAAATCGAACTGGAATCCCACTTGATGACTGTGGATGAGCAAGTAGCATGAGGACTTGCTGACGGCATGGGGGGGTACTTACTTCCGCCGTTTCAGTGGTGGGGCCTCTCGCAGGAGAGGTAAATGGTGGAGTGGGGAGAGAACCTGGTTCTTGAACTTCTTCTACGCTGCCTTCGATGCCCTTTGGGTTTGAAGGTAGTACATCCATGCACTGCAACACCATCCAGAAGCAATACCAGGCAGCCATGCACACGTGCACGGTCCGCCTGGCGTCCCTCTTATATCCGGGGGGACTGCAAATCGGAATGCCGCCGCTCTCATCGCTTCGCAGACGGCGGCATTCTGTATTTTCATCCCTTGCAGTTGCAGTTCTCTCTTCCCAGGCTTCCGCAGTTCCCCAGGTGGTCGATGGACACTTCGACGACTGGCCGAAAGCAGAAGAGACAGAGACTCGAATCCAGGTCGATGGCACGCGGGTATGGATTGACCTGCATCATCAGCGAGCAACACCTGTAAACCTGCAGCATCTCGATGCACCGCTTGAACTTGTGTTCAAGGTTGAAGGACAGACACTGTTCGAATCGACACTGACCTTCAGCCCGGTCGAACGAGGCATGGGCGTTGCTCTTGCAACTCGCGATCAAGATGGCCAGGTGATCAATGAATCACCGTATGAACTTGACGTGGTGTTCGCGCCAACAACCGCCTCGAATCGATTTGAACTTCTCATCGACTTTTCCAGCCTTGTCACGAAACCGGCTCGCTGCAAACTCGTGGGCCTTGCAGATGAAGCCCTCTTGTTCGAGATGGTGCCACGCGAGAAAGATGAACCGGAAAGAACGCCTGTAGTCTCAATACCACGTTGCCCTGCAGATGCGATCCGCCTGATGTCTTGGAATGTCCGGTTCGGCGGCCTGCTTGAACAGAAGGAACGGGCGGGCAGAATTCTCAAGGCACTGCAACCGGACATCATTCTTCTCCAGGAACTTGTCGATGAACAAACCGCGGTTGCTGTCGCATCGTTTCTTGATGAAACACTGGGAACCCGGGGTGGGGCCTGGCAGGTTGGCGCCAGCCCTGCTGGATCAAGGCTTCGATCCATGGTCGCAGCACGGGGGATGGCTCCACCGGAGATGGTGAACATGATCCGAATGCAGACGGATGCATCCCGATTTGTTCGAGCAGTGGCGGTGAAGATCGACCTTGGGAATGAACGCAAGTTGCTTGCCTGCTCGATTCACCTCCGCTGCTGTGGAAGTGCCGGTGGGAAGGAAGATCTCCAGCGAGTCGAAGAAGCGAGCGTGATTCAACGCTCGCTCGAGCAACTCCTTGAGGAATGGGGATGCCAGGACATCGTCATCGGTGGTGATCTGAACCTCGTCGGTTCCCGCCTGCCCCTCCAGGTGCTCGCAACTGGGCTGGATCCCTCTGGGGCAGACCTCAAAATTGCACACCCGCTTCAACTCGATGGCGACAGCCTCGCGACCTGGGCAGACCCTTCCGGAAACGCTGCATCGGCCTTCACACCTGGACGCCTGGACTGGCTGCTCTTCAGCGGATCAAGCCTTGAATCCGTACAGGCATTCATCCTGGACACTTCCGACCTCTCCACCCAGGCCCTGGATGAACATCGACTCGAAGCCGAGGACACCCCCCTGCTCTCTGACCACTTCCCAGTGATTCTCGATGCGAGGACTCGGCAGGAGGAACCCTGATGCGCAGGCGGTTCAGAAGGCCAGGTACTTCAAGGCGGCAACCAGCAGGACGATGATGAATACCAATCGGATCCACTGGACCGGCAGGATGTGGGTGAATCGAGCACCCAGCCAGGCTCCAAGGATGGCCATTGGAAACAACCACAATGAAAGTTGCAGCGCATCAATCAGCAACAACGGCTTACCTGACACGGGATCTGCAACCGAGGAGATGGTCAGGTCCTTGGTCACTGCGCCAACGATGGACGTGAAACACATCAAGCCGGAGGAGATGGCGATCGCATGTGGCAACGTCAGGCGACTGAGTTTCTGTGAAAGTGGCACGGTGATGAGCCCACCCCCGATACCGAGCAGACCCGCACCAAATCCAGCAGCAGAGCCGATCACCCCCCCCCGTTGAACGTTGATGATCGTTTCTCCTTCACGTGCCCTGACTTTGGAAATCAGTCTCATGACGTTCATTAAGATTACGTAGAGCAGGAAAAAACCGAACAACTTCCCCATCCAGAAGCTGGAAACGACGTTGTTGGCCAGGACGCCGAGGATGATTCCGGCCACTCCGAAGGGAACGATGTACCGCAGGAGCCGAGTCTCAAGTTCACCCTGCTTCCAATGCCGTATCGATGCCGGAATCGCAACGAAGGCGACCACGTTCATCGAGGCGGCCTGGGCAAGGTGGATGTCCCGACCGAGTAGAAATGTGAGCGCGGGAATCGTGATCACTCCGCCGCCGATCCCGATGAGTCCACCGATCATACCCGCGCAGAAACCCAACCCAAGCAACGCGACTACTTCCCAAATCGGTAGCATGCGGCAAGTGTACCTCTCCTACGGCTCCCTGTAACGTGAGACAACCGCATGCCTGGGCGATTGAAAGCAGAAGGCCTCCTCCTGGCAGCCGCGATCATCTGGGGCGGCGGCTTCATTGCCCAGAAGATCGGAATGGATGACATCGGCCCCTGGGCCTATACGGGTGCCAGGTATGGAATCGCACTACTCGCCATGCTGCCTCTGCTCTGGCTCCCGGTTCCAGGGGGATCCAACAGGAAACCGAAGCTCCACTCGAAACGAGCATTGCTCATCGGGGGCACATTGGCGGGCCTGGGCATTGCCGTGGGAGGCATACTGCAGCAGACAGGCATCGAGCGAACCAGTGCGGGGAATGCCGGGTTCATCACTGGGCTTTACGTGATTCTTGTCCCGGTGCTCGGGCTCTTCATCGGCTACGTCGTCAGGATCACAGTCTGGAGCGGTGCCCTTGTTGCCATCTTCGGACTCTATCTCCTGAGCATCCAGGGGGGTCGGGAAATCAATCCAGGTGATGTGCTTGTCTTTCTCGGGACCTTCGCCTGGGCCTTCCAGGTGCTTGTCATCGGATGGGCTTCGCCTCGAACTGATCCGATGCGCCTGGCAGTACTCCAGATCGGAGTTGCCGCCGCACTTACGATCATCGCCGCGGCCATCGTCGAGGGTTTCACCCTCGACACGCTGCTGGCGGCGAAATGGCCCCTGCTCTACAGCGGGATTCTCGCAACGTCTGTTGCATTCACGTTCCAGATCATCGGGCAGCAACGAACACCACCTGCTGTGGCCGGCATGCTCCTGAGCCTGGAAGCAGTCTTTGCCGCCGTTGCCGGCTACTTCCTCCTTGGTGAACTGCTGGGAACCATGCAGTTGATCGGCTGTGGACTCATGCTTGCAGGCATTCTCATTTCACAGTTGAATCCAGGACGACGGCGACGGTTTTTCAAGCGATGATGTCGAGGAACTGCCCGTACCCGACTTGAATAGGCTCCAGCATGACCAGTACTCCAGATTCCTGCCTTGCTGAACACGACGTCGATCCGATCCGCGGCTTCCTCCCCGGCGAAGACCCGCTTCAGCGACTGCCAGACGCCTACATCCCATGGGAACAGGTCGCCTTCGATCTTCCAGCACTGGTCTCGACGCACCAGGCCCGTGATGCCGTTGATGCACTCCCCCTCCTGGACACTCGAGCACTGAAGACGGAAGCCGAGCTTCGACGTGCAATGCTTCTGCTCTCCGTGCTTGGTGGTGCGTGTGCATGGAGTCGCTCCGCCCCGCCTGCAATGCTTCCAAGGGCCCTCTCCATTCCATGGAGCGAGGTTGCAGAACGACTTGATCGTCCAATGATCATTTCCCACGCATCGATTGTCCTGCACAACTGGAAACGCGTGAACATGGCCGAGGAGATCAAGGCAACGAACCTTCGCACGCTCCAGTGCTTTCGAGGTGGACCCGATGAAGAGTGGTTCTACCTGGTCACCGTCGAGATCGAGGCAATCGGGGCACGAGCACTTCCTGCACTTCTCGTGGCCCGCGAAGCGGCTGCAGAACATGACATGGGCAGGCTCGTCGAATCACTCACGGTGATTTCAGGTGTCATCAACGACATGATCATCGTGCTTGAACAGATGGAGTCACGATGCAGGCACGATGTGTTCTACCACCGGGTTCGGCCATTTCTCTCTGGATGGCCGGAGCCTGGAATGATCTATGAAGGCGTAACCACGGAACCGATTCAACTCCATGGAGGCAGCGCAGCCCAGTCATCACTGATCCAGTCGATTGATGCTGGACTTGATGTACCACACCCACATCCTGGAACACGCCCGTTTCTTACGGCAATGCGGCAATACATGCCTCCGAGGCATCGAGCCTTCGTGGAGATGCTTGAGCAGGGACCCTCCCTTCGAGAGGCGTCCGCTGGATCACCTGAAGCGGCGGATGCCTACGATGCCTGCATTGATTCACTCGACAGGTTCAGGAAGTCACACATGGGAATTACCACCAGGTACATCACCCAGCAAGCCCCGTCGCGGGCATCGGCAGTCGGAACAGGTGGAACCGAATACGCCGATTTCCTCCGCCGAACTCGAGCCGAGACGAACGATCGCCGAATCGGTAACTAGGATGCCGACATGAAGAAACTCCTGTGCCCAACCATTGCGATGACGCTCCTCTCGTGCCAGGTCGCACTGGCGCAGTTCACATTGGTACGTGATGAGGCATCGGGAACGGCCCTGGTTTCAGAGGGCGATGATCCTGTTCTCGTCTACAACTACGGTGATCAATTGGCCGAGGGCGTCTCCGCGGATCGGACTCGTTCCTGCTACGTCCATCCCCTCTTCGGACTCGATGGGGAAATCATCACGGACGACTTCCCTCGTGACCACCTTCATCACAGGGGTGTCTCCATGATGTGGCCCCGGATGCGTGTTGGTGACCGACATGTCGACCATTGGCATCTCGATGGGATTCGGACACTCAACAAGAACCTGTCCCTCGTCCAACTGGCCGATGGTGCCCAACTCGTGGCAGACAACACGTGGACACTCGATTCGGGTTCAATCGCAGCAACCGAGCAGACGAAATGGCGTCTCCATCCGGCAGGTGTCGATGGTCGAATCATCGATGTCCAATCCACCATCACTGCCGGCGATGAACCCATCACTCTGCAGGGCGCAGTCCTTCCAAAGGGGTACGGGGGGCACATGATCCGGTTGGCCCCTCGGACCGGCGAAATCATCACCACGGATCGAGGTGAACACACCCGGGACAGCGACAGGCTCCCCTTCCGCTGGGCTGACTACTCGGCGACGTTCAAGGGAGCCCAATCGATCTCCGGCGTAGCGATGTTTCCACACCCGGATTACCCGGATTATGCGCCCAGTTGGCAGTTGCGTCCCTATGGAATCCTGTCGATTTCCTGGCCGGGATCCTGGCCCTACGTGCTCATGCCCGGTGAGTCACTCGAACTCTCGTACAGGATGTGGGTTCATCGTGGCAATGCAGAAACTGGAGGCGTAGCCGAGGCATGGAGGGAGTACATGGGCACGCCGGGCCTAGATCGCATGACTCCAACCACCAATCGCATGGAACTGTTCAAGGATGAAACCATTGATTGGACGCTTGTCGGCACCGCGACGTACGACAGGACGCAGGGTCAACTGCACGGCCATGGTGAGGAACCCCGAAACTCCTTCCTCGTCGGCCCGGAGATCTTCGACTTTGAACTTGAAACGGAGATCCTCGCTGAAGCCGGAAGCAACTCGGGAATACAGGTGCGGAGCCAGGTCACCGCTGATGGCAAGGCCGTACGCGGATACCAGGTTGAAATAGACACTTCAGAACGTGCCTGGACGGGAGGGCTCTACGATGAACTCCGTCGTGGCTGGCTGGAATCACTGGATGGGAACGAGGTGGCACGAGGCGCCTGGATGCCCGGGAAGTGGAACCACATGCGGATCATCGCGGAGGGGACGCACTTCCAGACATGGGTGAATGGCATTCCCTGCATTGATGCCTACGACGCGATGGATCTCAGTGGCATCCTCGCATTCCAGGTACATGGTGGCCAGTGTGATGTCCGCTGGAAAAATACGACCCTGACCCACCTCGGACAACATGCGTGGGAACCACTCTTCGATGGAAGAACGCTCGAGGGATGGAGACGATCTGGTGGCGGTCAATGGACCATAGAGGATGGCATTCTCACGGGCCGACAGCAGTCGAATGATCCAACGCATGGGCACCTGTTCACCGCGGGATCACATGACGATTTCACGGTTCGCCTGGAGTTCATATCGCCAAGTGGAAACAGCGGCATCTACTTCCGCGCCCAGGAAGCTGGCCAGCACGGAATCAAGGGGTTCCAGGCAGAGGTTGATGGACGATCTGGAAAGACCGGAGGGTTGTACGAAACCGGAGGCCGGCAATGGGTCGTGCCATTGCCCGAGGACACTGCTTCGTTCAAAGATGCCTACCGTCCTGGAGAATGGAACTGGATGACCATTACGGCAAAAGGACCCAGGATCGTGGTTCATGTCAATGGAAGGAAAACCGCCGACATCATCGACTCGGATGGGCGCCGAACGGGGCCGATAGCATTGCAACTTCATGGAAACCAGGACATGGAAGTCCGGTTCCGAACGATTGAACTGCTCGAGTCGACTCCAGGCACGGTTTCCGCCAACGGGGTTGTTCCGGGCACATGGACTGAATAGTCAGCCTTCCTCTTCGCGAAGGTTCTCGATGATGCCTCGTATCTGCTTCGCGAGGCGCATCTTTGCATGCCGCACGGCATCAGGCGTCATGCCTGTTTCCTCGCAGACGGCATCAACCGCCGTACCACGCAAGCCATAGAGTTCGAAGGCCTTCCATGTTCGTTCCTCGACCGTGGCTCGAGCTTCCGCCATGGCCCTGAAGAGAAGTTGCTCGGTCCACTGCCGGTCCCACATGACGTCTGCATCAGCATCAAGATCAGGCGGCTCCCAGCTTCCATCGAAATTCTGGCTCGGTCGCTTCCGGCGATACCGGGCACGAATGGCATTGAGTGTCACGCGCTTGAGGTAGCCTCGAAATCGTCCCTTGTTCGGATCGTATTCAAAGTCGGAGGAAACCCGGAAGAAACCCATCAACACATCCTGGAGAATGTCGTCGGCATCCTGCGCCTTGAGACCGGCGTTCCGAGCAAAGCCGGCGATGACCGACGAATACTTCTCGGCAAACTCGTTCCAACCAAACTCCCGATCCAAGGTGCCGTCAGCACGAAGGCGGACGAAGATGCTGGCCCGTGTCGCATACATGGGATCCTTCCGGGATTCATCTACTGGGGCTGACTCGACTGGCTCGGGCTTGTCTGTTTCATCAAGGCCAGGCTCCTTGGGTTCTTCCTCCTCGAGGCGAACAAGAAATTTCCATGGACCGATTCCAACAAGATCCCTGTTGCAGAGTGGCTCTGTTCGGTTGGCTTCCAGGCGAACAAGGTTGAGGTAGACCCCACCACGACTGTCCTTGTCCTGCAACTGCACCTGCCCCTCGGAATGATCGAGTACAGCATGGACCCGTGACACGCCTGGATCCGAGAGAACAACATCACAATCACTTGACCGGCCGATTGTCCTTGGACCGTCCACAGTGAGTCGAACGGGGTCCATCCTCGGACCATCAGCAACGACCAACTCGATTTCCGGGGCCTTGAATCCTTCAACTGATGAGTCCGAGTTCATGGCTGTCTTGTACCAGATTCGCCTCCCATGGGCTACCAGAAGGGTTTTTGAGGGGAACTGGGAGAAAATCATCCTTCAAGTCTCATGGGGCCTCTCCAAGCCCATAGGTGGGTGTGAAAGCGGACCTCAGACCGCCTGACCCCTCACGAACGGCAGGAGAAGCCCATGAAGACCTTCAAGACACCCCTGACAGTTCTGCTGGCCACAACGGCTTTCGCACTCGGCACGGGCTGTGCTCCCCAGAAGACACAGACTCCGAGAACATCGACGCACGTCGCCCTCTCAGCCATGGACGATGCCGGATCCAACCCACTCGTCATTGCTTCCGGTGACACGCTGGGCGTTGAACTCCACCTCGCGGTTTCCGAGTAGAAACACGAAGACCCCTCACAAACTCCATTGCAAGGAAGAAAGCGCTCCGGTCCCACGCCCGGGGCGCTTTCGTCTGCGCATGCTTTCAACCCGCTGAAATTCCGAAATTGATCTCACCCAATCACATCCAACTTCACGGACCGCATAGTTGGTGTTGCAGGGCCATGGACTTGCCCTGTCCAAAGGAGACAACCAAGATGAACAAGACAACATTGAACCTCTGCACATTCCGTCGAATTGCAAACCAGCTTCATGCCGACATCGAGACTCCCTCCATCGATGAAGAGAATGCTGCAGGCATGCTCTCTGCAATCGTAGATCGTTTGAATGCTCCTGGAATGGAATGCACTCACCTGTTCCTCGACTTCACGATGGTTCAACAGGCGGGCAGTCCGTGCCTGAGCCTCTGCCTCGAACTTCACCACCTCATGAAGATTCGTGCCGGCTCGATGACCATTACCGGTCTCAACAGGCATGTCACATGGTTGTTTGAATCCATGCACTTGGAGAAGGTGTTGAACGTAGCCTGATCTTGTTCCATGTTGACGCCCGGTGGCCCGAACCGACCCAGACCCAGCTCGACCCAAGACCCTGCTCGAGCTTCCCCCCAAGGCCATCGGGCATCGTGATGGAGAAAGCACATGCTCTCCCCGGTTCCGGCAGGCCTTCGATCGATATACTTCACCCATGGATACCAAGTGGGACAACCGTTTCCTCGATCTCGCCGGCCGGATTGCTCTCTGGAGCAAGGACCCCAGCCGCGGAGTCGGCTGTGTCATCGTCACCCCGGATCGACGTATCTGCTCCACCGGCTTCAATGGCCTGCCGGCTGGAGTCGCCGACCTGCCTGAGCGTCTCGTACGCCCAACCAAGTACGACCTCATCTGTCATGCCGAGCAGAATGCCGTCATCCAGTGCGCGAGGAATGGTGTCAGTCCAGAGGGCTGTACCCTCTATGCCACCTTCTTTCCCTGTATTTCATGTGCCCTGACAATCGTCCAGGCCGGCATCACCAGGGTTGTCTCCTGGGGACTTGCTCCTGGAGATGAGCACTGGATGGAGAGCATCGAGAAGTCGATGGCTCTCTTCAAGGAAGCCGGCGTCTCCTATGAGCTCTGTGCTCGACCCGAGAATCCTGTAGCAGAGACCATCCCTGAGTGAAGTGGATCTCCAGCGAATGTACAATGGTCCATTCACTGGAAACTTCTCCATCAGTCAGGAATTCAGCAGGACAGGGAAGACATGGTACGCAAGGTCCTTCACAGCAAGATCCACCAGGCAGTTGTCACCGAGGCCTGTCCCGAGTACCAGGGTTCCTTGACGATCGATTCTGAACTGCTCGATGCATGCGGCATGCGCCCCAGCGATGCAATCCTGGTCGCAAATTGCGAAACCGGAGCACGTTTCGAAACCTACGTCTTCAGCGGCTCGCCTGGGTCTGGTGTCATCGGCGTCAATGGCGCTGCATCGCACCTGGCCAAGCCCGGCGACCGGATCATCATCATCCACTGGGCCCACATGACCGACGAGGAATACGCGCAGCATCTGCCCAGGGTCCTCCTGATGAACCAGGACAACTCGATCAGGGAAACCATCCAATACGATCCCTGCCCGGTGATGAACTGAGCGACCCGGATCACGAGACTCGAAAACGAAACTCCGGCCGACTCTTGCGAGTCGGCCGGAGTTGTTCAATCAAGCAGATGGTGTCTGCTGCGGGTCAGCAGCCTCCCCAGGCGGAGATGACTGCAAGCAGATCACCCACGTCCACGGAGCCATTGCCGTCGATGTCCTCTGGGCCTCCAGTATTGCCCCAGGCACCGATGATCGCCAGCAGGTCAGTCACATCGACTGATCCATTGCCGTCGATATCGCTTGGGCAATCCGGGTTCTCGCAATCGATCGTCGAGATCACGATCGCATCGACTCCCGCTTCAACGACTGATCCACCACCAGTGTCACTTGCAGTGAAGCGGACCTGGAACTGATCATTGGCTGTGAAGCCAGGAACATCCTCAAGTGCAAACTCGACGAGGTACCAGCCGCCGCTGACCTCGTCGCCGGCCGGGCCCACTGTCTCCAGCGGAGTCCAGCTGGCACCACTGTCATCCGAAACCTCGACTTCAAAGACATCTTCGTAGGGAGAGCCTCCGAACGAGTTGTCAAACCACCGAGCATAGGACAGGGTGGGCGAATCAATCGAAGCATCCAGCACTGGGGATGTCAGGATCGTAGATCCACCATCGACATCACTGTTGCCATCCACGTTGTCCGTCAAGTGACATCCGCCACTGCCATCGTAGTCGGCTGGGGGATCGCCCCGATCGCCGCCACCGGCGGGCACGGTTGCGACCGACCACTGGCCGTCGGTTGCATTGCCACTGACGGTCCATCCAAGGTCGACATCTCCATTGTCCTCGAATGCCGTGACACCCAGAGCAACCGTTGACTCGTAGGTTTCCAGGGGGGCATTCTCAGGCAACCTGTACTCGTCTCCTCCGATGGATGTTGCCTGGATGTACCAGGAAACCTCTGCAAAGCAGTCCAGCGGGGGGAAGTTCGCAACGTAGTCGCTCCCTGATGCTTCAAGTGGCGTGGTGACATCCCCGGACCCGGCGTTGTAGACAAGCACGAGGCCATTGGGATCGAAGGTGCCAGGAACGAGCTCGGTGACCTGGACACCGACTGCATCTCCAGCAGGATCGAGCAGGGATGGCGGATCGCCGATGAGCTCGATGGCAATTTCGGGCGGGCAGTCCTCGAAGGACTCACATTCGTCCGGGATGCCGTTGGTATTGCAGTCGGAACTCGTTCCCTCGGAGATGTCGTCACCGTCGGCAATGCCATTCTCGTTGCAGTCGACGAACTGGACCTTGCCCGTGGGCACGGTCGTGTCTCCGTAGGCCTCCATCGAGATTGAATCACCGATGGCAGGACGGAATACGCCCATCGTGGCCATGCCCGCCTGGGGCATGACGTTCGTTCGGAATCGGAAACTGTAGGCAGTGCCCCAGCGAATGGCGTTGGCCCACTCGTTTTCCTGGTAGGTCTCGGTGCATTCCCACGTGACATAGCCACCGGAAAGGCTGCCGGTCCAGTCGATGCCATTGATGGGCGAACCACTGTGGTAATCCACATCATGGAAGCCGATGTCCGAAACCTGAGCGCCACTGGTAATCGGTACTGAGAACGAACTGATCGATCTGTGGGAGTTGAAGTTCTGTACGGCGTAGTCGTACTCGTACAGACCACCACCGAGGTCGGTCACAAGGCAACCTACATACAGGAGGCCCTCGTTCTCAACATGGAACTCATTGATATCAGCTCCGGCCAAGGTTCCCCAGGCATGCATGGCCGTCTCTTCCCGCACAGTCTGGTTCGAATCGATGTTCATGTTCCAACTTGATCCGCTTCCAGAGACATTTGCAATGATCCAGGAGCCATTGTTCTCGCCATTTCCGGCCGCGGTATCGTCAGGAGTTATGTACTGGGCCTCGACGATGTAGATACCGCCACCATCCTGAGACTGATCCAGGTCGCTGATGTTCACCTGCACCCGCTTGTAGATTCCATCACCGGTATTGTTGCCGTCCGTCGGGGGATACGGGTAGTAGCCAGTGAATGCATTCACCTCGAACTTCGGACCCATGTTGCTCTGCTGGCCGTTGAGGCCAGAGGAATAGAGATCGGAACAACCTACGCCGAGGACAGAGCCATCGGTGCCCGCACAACCACAACCACAGAAGTTGTTGGAGAGCGCATAGAAGCCATGCTTCAACCAACCTTGTCCAAGTTGTTCAAAGCGGCCGTCCTTGATCCTGTAGACCGACTGGCCGATGATCGGCTTCTGGTTCGTACCGGAATACCACCACAACTCCTCATCACCGATGTTGCAGGACTCGGTACCAAAGGCAAAGGCCTCGATAGCTCCGACTGCGGAGTAATTCGATGTACCACGGATGTCACCGACAATGACGTCGGGGCCACCGGGGTTGTCACAGACGGTGCCGTTGTTTCCGCCGGCGTTCAATCCCTCTTGAACTACAAGCACCATGGCCGCGCAAAGCAGGCCACCACTCAGAAGTGTCTTCAACATGATGATTCTCTCTCCTCTAAGGTTCCAAGAAGCCCCGGATGCCCCTTCCATCGGGCATGTAATCGTACTGCTCGAATGACCCGTTGTCGCCTAAAAAGAGCAGTTGAACAATGATTCCAAGGGCATAAACACGTGTTTGTGGGGACCAAGGGCCCAAGACTGGCGCCAGCGGCGAATTCATTCCGAGAAACCATCAACTGCTGATCCCTGGGATCAGCAGGATCCCCACTCTGCAATGATGATCAGAAGATCCGACACGTCAACGACTCCATCGCTGTTGAGATCCGCAGCTGCATCATCTGATCCCCATGCGGCGATGATTGCAAGAAGATCCTCGACTGCAACCTGGTCATCCCCATCGATGTCACCCAGGCAGGGTGCGAAGCAAAGATCCCATTCGCAGCCCGTCCAATCACCAAGGAAGTCGCCCGAATCAGCAAGGCAATCCTTCTCGTTCAGAAGGGTGCACTCCTCACCAATGCAACAGGCTCCTGTCGGTGCAGAGGTTCCTACGGGAGCACGAATAAATGCGTCAAGCGTCATGGAGACACTGTCTCCTGCAGCTGGCTTGAATACGCCGAAGGTTGACTTGGCTGTCTGGGGTCCGACATCCGCCGTGAATCGGAAGTTGTAGGTCGTTCCCCATCGAATGGCATTTGCCCACTGGTTCTCCTGGTAGGTCTGCGTGCATTCCCACTTGATGGATGTCTCGTTGACAGTGATATCCCAATCCGTGCCATCAATGGGTGAACCACTGTGATAATCGACATCGTGAAAGCCCATGTCCCAGACGGTTGCTCCCGCAACCAACGGCAACTCGAAGGAGGAGATGCTTCGATCGGAGTTGTTGTTCTGCATCGCATACTCGTACTGCCAGGAACCATCTGGATTTCCAGTCACCTTGCTGCCAAGCAGCAGGAGACCCTCGTTCTCGACAAAGAGATCAAGCAGTTCGACGTCTGAATCAAGAAACGGCCAGAACCTGAGTGCCTGCTTTTCGCGAGCGGTCTGGGCGAAGTTCAGGCTGATGTTCCATGAATCACCAGACCCGGTGACCGTGGCAAGCCTGCTGGATGTATTGTTGAAGTGGTTCCCTGCAGCCGCGTCATCAGGTGACACATACTGCGCTTCGACGAAGTAGAAACCTCCTCCATCCTGGTCCGGGTCGAGATCAGAGATGGCAACCTGCACGCGCTTGTATGTGCCATTGCCCGTGTTGTTCAGATCTGTCGCTGGGAAGGGGTAGTAGCCCGTAAATGCATTGACTTCGTACTTCGGGCCCATGTTGCTCTGCTGCCCATTGAGGCCGGAGGAATAGAGATCAGAGCAACCGATGCCAAGAACCGTACCGTTGGTAGCTTCACATCCACACCCGCACCAGTTGTCTGAAAGAGCATAGAAACCGTGCTTCAGCCACCCTTGGCCAATCTGCTCGAAGCGTCCATCCTTGAGGTGATAGACAGACTGTCCGATGACCGGCTTCTGGTTGGTATCTGAATGCCACAGAAGCTGCTCGTCACCGATGTTGCAGGACTCAGTTCCAAAGGCAAAGGACTCGACCCCGTTAACAGAACTGTAATTCGAAGTCCCCCGTACATCACCAACGATGACGTCGGGACCGATCGAGGTGTTGCAATTCGTGCCATTATTGCCACCTGCAGGAGCATCTTGCTGGAATGCAAGAACAAGACCTGCAGCAATGATGCCGCCCCAGAGAACTGTCTTAAACATCGTATTTCCTCTCCCTACTTGTGAATTGACAGGCCTTTATCGCCTGCTGAAGGCGACAGGGCGTATCAACACAATGTACTCGCTCCATGAACCCCCTACACCATGTCTCTTCGCAATTTGAGGCATGAATTACGTGTTTCTATCCCCTTAACAGCAAATATGAACCCAGCCCGCCTTATCGGCGGGCTGGGACAGCCTTTACTGAGTCGACCTGAAGATCAGCAGGGACCCCAGGCCCCGATGACCGTTAGCAGATCCGTCACGCCGACCACTCCGTCGCCGTTGATATCCGCTTCACAGTCTCCAGTGCAGCCCCAATCACCAATGACCATCAGGAGGTCATTCACGCCAACGGTGCCGTCCATGTTGATGTCCCCTTCACAAGGCGGTGGTCCGCACGTATCTGATTCACAGGGAACATCATCTCCGAGGTACTCTCCATCGAAGAGGGCACACTCTTCGGCGGTGAAGACTACACAGTCTGTCCCGATGCAGCAGGCACCGGTTCCATCGCCGCCATCACCGTCATGTGTCAGGTAGATTTCTCCGCCTGTCCATGTACCGTCGGTTTCGCCCGGGAAGTCATCGTAGGTTTCAAAGAACTCGACCTCGATGACCCCGTCGGCATCGGAGAAATTCCAATCAACCGTGAGATCGCTGAAATCGGTAGACGGCCCGTAGTCTCCGGGTGCAGCCTCGCCATCAAAGATGAGTATGTAACCAGCGAACGGCTCACCGTCACTCTCCCAGTGGAACATGATGCCGGCTTCCGATCCCCACGAGGGGCTGTAGGCTGAAAGCGTCACATTCTCCCAGCCAACACCGGTGATATTGGCACCTGCTGGTATGTTCAAGGTGGCGATCACGTTCACTCCCGAACCGTAGTCATCGTTGCTGTCCATGCCGGCGATATCAAGCGTGGAATCACCTCCACCACCACAGTTGACGCTTCCACAATTCGTGTCATCTCCCTGGTACGTACCTTCAAAGGCTGAACACTCCTCGGACGTCAGTCCATCGGTGCAGGAATCACCAATGCAGCAGGCACCGGTGCCTCCACCACCTCCACCGCAGGACTCGGGCGGACAGTCGCCGCCGTCACAGTCGAACTCGTCGCAGTTGAGATAGATGGGGATCCCGTTCCAACTGTAGCTCCCGTCATCGCAGTAGCCGTCACCGACCCAGAAGTCGGGGCAGCAGTTGCCGAAGCAGTCCTCGATCTCGCCGGCCGGGCATCCACCTCCACCACCACAGTTGACGCTTCCACAATTCGTGTCATCTCCCTGGTACGTACCTTCAAAGGCTGAACACTCCTCGGACGTCAGCCCATCGGTGCATGAATCACCAATGCAGCAGGCACCGGTGCCTCCACCGCAGGACTCGGGCGGACAGTCGCCGCCGTCACAGTCGAACTCGTCGCAGTTGAGATAGATGGGGATCCCGTTCCAACTGTAGGTCCCGTCATCGCAGTAGCCGTCACCGACCCAGGAGTCGGGGCAGCAGTTGCCAAAGCAGTCCTCGATCTCGCCGGTCGGGCACTCTCCTGGAGGTGGTCCCTCCCCATCACAGGCCTCGGCTCGCGCAGAAATGAACCCGGATATGTCGACTCGTGTGCCGTAATTCTCACATGAGTGACTGCAATGCGTAACCACGGCGATGATTGCATTGTTGTAGAGAATGGATGATCCAGAGTTGCCATAGGTCACATCGACGTCGTAGACGACCGTCGTCGAATCCGTGTAACTGATCGGTCCCGAGTGATACTGCTCGGTCTGCGAACGCGTGCACTCGTCATCCACTCCATAGCCGGTCACGCTCACAGTTCCACTGCCTGGAATGGAGGTGGCCAGGGGCACGAATGCCCCGTAACGCTCGTATGGCGTCTCTCCACTCGAGTTGGTACCGGCAAGCATCGCCCCATAGTCATTGCCGACGCCGCCATTGACACCTGACTCGGTCAGGACGGGGAACTGGTCGGCGACGGGTGGATTGTTCGTGGAGCAGTTGCTGTTCGATGCGGGAACATTGAATTGAACCACGGGCGAGCCGGAGAACAGGCAGTGGCCAGCTGTAACCATGCAACTGTCCTCGTTGTAGACGGTTGCGCTGCAACCTACCGGCATCAGCCGTGCAAACCGGTTGTCGCTCTCGGGCGTCCTGTCATCATTGCCACAGATGCCGCACCCGTCTCCACGGTCATAACCGGAGATGTCGAAGAAACCGACATAGTCGATCTCCATGATGTTGTCCGTGCTCCTCGGGGCTGCTTCGAGCACGACGCGGACTGCACTCCCGTTGAAGTAGGCAGTCGTATGGTTCCACTCTGAAAGCGTCTCCTCGTCGAGGACCATGGTCTCGTCATCAAGAAGCGACGTCACACGGATCAGGCTGCCCTTCTCAAGAACGACTTCACCGAAGTACAGGCGAAGCCAACCGGATTGCTCAATGCGGATGATCTCGTCGTATACGACATGCCTCTGTGGAAGTGGATTGATGAGGAGCCCGGTTGAGACATCGACTCGAACGACGTTACCCGTCGGCCATGAAAGGACCTCTGACTCGATGTCGGGATGGTGGCTTGAGCCCACTCCTGCAGGAGCCGCATTGACCATCGAAGCCTGAAATCCAAGAACAAGCATGGCGCACACGAAGAGGCGGCCCATGGCAACAACAATACCCTCGTTCAACTTGATCACGTCTTTCTCCAATTCTGCTCCCCACCGCCAACATGACGGCGTGCCCTTATCGGGACACGCTGATTCGACCATGAGAGGGTGAGCAAGTCAATCCCCTTGACTTGAACAATGGCCGATGATCTTGCGTTTTTCCGCGCCAGGTCCCTGTTGTAAAGGCCGTGAACGACATGCTGAGCGTTAGACTGCGTATCTCGAACCATGCGATCACACACTCTCAGCCTGCTTGCTGTCCTGATTCTCTCCCCACTGGTGGGAGTTGCGCTTGGCTGGGGCGCGTGGTGGTATGCGGAAATGATGACCCGGGAACGCATCAACTCCTCCGCATCGATGCATCAGATCAAAGCCCCTGGAACAAGCGCCGGTATTCAAACGCGGGCACCGGCAACATCGGCCCGAGCCTTGTTCAGCGCCTACTGCGCACAATGTCATGGAGAAACCGGGGATGGCAAAGGTACACAGGTACTTGATCGGCCCGCCCGTTCATTTCGCGACGGAGGATTCTCGTTCGGCAATACCCGGGATGCGATCTTCAGAACGATCTCCAGTGGTATCGGCGGAACTCCCATGCCCGGTTTTTCTGATTCGCTGTCGATGGATCAACGGCTTGCAGTGGCGGCCTATGTCCAGACACTGGGCCCCCCTGCTCTGGACATCTCGACTGAAGACATGGTGCTTGAAGTTCGGGATACGCCCATCGTCGTTCGCGGACACCTTCCCTCACTTGGAGAAGGACTACCAGAGCATCCGCGTGGGTTGTTGATTGGGGGCATCGACGGCATGACAGCCGAGTACCGCGTCGATGATGTCCGCCTGCTGGCCGTCCGCCAGGGAAGATTCGTGGAACGAACCGACTGGTCGGGCCGGGGGGGAACTCCACTCAAGCCGCTCGGCCCTGTCATCAACCTCGTCGATGGCGGCGACCCTCCACCGGGTTTTGAACATGAACAGGCGCTTGAAGCAAGACTTGTCCGGACCACGATCGAGGATGGACGAGCCTCTGTGACCTACATGCTTGATCCCGGGGGGCTCCAGGTTCTTGTCGAGGAATGGACCGAGGCGTTTACACACGCTGTCGGCCCGGGCTATGCCCGGCATTTCCAGTTCCACAATCTCGCTGAAGATCGGATGCCGACACTCCGCCTTCCAGGAAGCAGCCATCGCATTCTTGAACGAATAGAGGGACCGGTTCGATCCTGGTTTGTTCGCGAGAGAGGCGATGGCCAGATTGAACTCCATGGATTCGATTCGAACAGCGCGCGTGTCATCGAAGACGAAGGGAACATACTTCGACTCCAGTTGCCGAGGGGCACGGAGGCCACGCTGTCCATAGTCACTCTTCTACCCGCTTCCTGGAATGAGACACTTCGAGACCGGCTTCGGACAGGTGTCGCACCATGAACGCACTGATCCTCACCCTGCTCGTCATGATGTTCGCGCCCGGGCAGGACGTCGCCGTGGAATCCGACTACTGGAACGTCGAACACTACGTGAATCCAGAGGGACAGATCCTCGAGATCGGCGGCATCGACTTCCTGCCCGATGGACGCATGGTTGCAAGCACCAGGCGCGGCCAGGTGTGGATCATCGAAGATCCGCTTGAGGATGACATCACGCGTGCACGGTTCCATCTTGCAGCTGAAGGTCTTCATGAGGGGCTTGGGCTGAAGGTCGTCGGCAATGACATCTACATCGTCCAGCGGGGAGAACTCTCGAGACTCCGTGACCTTGATGGCGACAGCAGTTTTGAAACGATCGACACGATCACCCAGGACTGGGGAATGACCGGGAACTACCACGAGTTCGCCTTCGGCCTGCCACGTGATGAGGAAGGCAACTTCTACGTTTCTCTGAATGTCGGATTCTGGAACCCGGACTGGTGGCATGGAAAATCCCGGTCTCCATGGCGAGGCTGGGTACTTCGGATCGCCCCGGATGGAACCGTGACACCGGTCGCCTCTGGAGTGCGCAGCCCCTGTGGATTGGGCATCGATACGGAGGGCCGCCTGCTTGTCACCGACAACCAGGGAGACTGGATGGCAGCCTGTCCGATCCTCCATGTCCGCGATGGGGACTTCTTCGGGCACCCCGCCTCTCTTCGATGGCAAGAAGAGTTCGACTCGGCGGATGAACTCAGTTCAACACGACCTCCAGGCGTCGAGCGAACCCCTCCGGCGATATGGATTCCATACGCATGGTCTCGATCCACCGGAAACCTTGAACCTGACACGACGGGAGGAGCATTCGGCCCCTTCGAGAACCAGTTGTTCGTCGCCGAGTTGACCAACGGCATGATCCTTCGTGCCCAACTGGAAGAGGTCGAGGGTGTCACCCAGGGTGCATGCATGAAGTTCTTGCAACGCATCGGTTCAGCGTGCAGGGTTGTTTTTGCTCCAGATGGCTCCCTCATAGCGGGCTTTACCAATCGTGGGTGGGGTGGATATCCGCCTGGACATGGCTTGGCCCGGATCAGGTACACGGGGATCGAGCCCATGGACATCGATCGCATCAATATCCAGCCTGATGGGTTCGACATCGAGTTCACGCAGCCAGTCGATCAGCAGGAATTTACGACCGACTCGGTACAGATGACGGCTTATGACTACAACTACTGGTGGGACTACGGATCTCCAGAACAACATGTCAGGCCCGTCCCGGTCACCAGTACATCCCTGTCGAGCGACCATCGCACCCTCCACATCGAGGCACCCATCGAAGTGGGCTCGTGCGTACGTATCCGACTGACGGGTGTACAGGGTCCAGGAAACCTTCCCTTGCTGCATGACGAGGTGAGCTACACGATCAACCGCATTCCAGGAGGCACCGATCCTGGAGTCCACGTCGCACGAGAAGTCGATCCGCCAGCCAGCAGGGATGATCGTGAAGAAGGTTGGCTTCGCCTGACCTGGGGGGACGCCTTTGAACAATGGCACTCGTCCGGGTGGACCATCGGAGAGGCAGAACTCGAAGTGGATGACCGAACCCGCTTCACGACGCGACCAGGAAATGCCGCCATCGTCAACATGGACGATGAACCCTCCGACTTCGTGAGCCGTGGCACCTACGACTCCTTCGATCTTCGGATGAAATTCATGCTTCCCGAGGAGGGACTGTCGGGAATACGTCTTCCCAGCGGCGCGATGATCGAGTTGAAGGACAACTCGCACCTGCCCGGCTACCCGGCGACATGCGGTGCGATCATCCTCGAGGACGGTGAACGCATCGAACCTGCAACGAATGCCTACCAGGGATCCGGCCTCTGGCATGAACTGACAGCGACGATCGAAGGATCCAGGCTTGATGACAATGAAACCGTGGTCAGCCCGGGCCGGGTGGTCGTGATGGCCATTGACGGAACGGTTCTTCACAAGGACATTGGCCTTCGGGACAAACCATTGTCGACAGGGTCTCCTGTGTCCATTGCTGGCAACCTCGGCCTTGTCGGTTTTGCAGACGTGCGCATCAAGCCTCACTACGTTTTTGACGAAGCGGGATGGACGTCAATCATGCCGGGAGCGGATCTGCAGGGGTGGCACGTCCTCCCGGACAAGGACACCTCGAACTGGTCCGTGAGCGATGCAGTGCTCAGGGGCAGGACCGGCGGAGCGTTCCTTACCGATGAGGACGGGTATGAAGACTTTGATCTCGTGGCACGCGTCCGGATCAATGAAGGCGGCAGAGCTGTCATGCTGCTTCGCGCCCCGCTTGAAGATCCGATGAAAGGCTACCCCACTGCCATCAACAGCACGGAATGGGAATACCCCAGGTCAGGAAGCGTCGGCCAGTCGCACATCAAGGCGGACCTGCTCGCTCCGAACCAGTTCATGGACATCCTTGTAACCTGCAGAACAACGAGCCGTGGAGTGGAACTGCATGGCTACCTCAACGGCGTGCGAGTCAGTGAATCAATCGATACGGGAGATGGACTCCCCCGTGGGGCGATCGGATTCGTCGTACTCGACCCTGATACCCGGCTGGATGTCGAGGATGTCTGGATCCGTCGCGTGGACTCCGACTAGCGCAGGAACCTGCGATGCATCGGGTCAAGCCTGGTTGCCAGGAGTGGCAACAGTACCGTCAACGCGATGGCGCCGATGAGGAAGTAGAGCCCCGTCCGAATGTCCGTCCTGACCATGCGCTGGCCCTCGGTCAATATGAGGATCAAGGCAAGACCGAAGACATCCAGCATCGACCATCTCGCAACCAGGTCAAGCCATTCGATCCGCCTGAGGCTCTTCCACTCGGGAGAAGCCGAGTACCAGTGCACGATCGTTCCCGTGACTCGAAGGAAGGGAAATACAATGAGAAATATGACCATGCTGATGCCGACGACATACTGCTTCTGCTGAAGCAGGGATTCGATTGAACGAAGGATGCTGTAGGCATTGCTGCTCAACATGAACTGGTCGATCTGCAGGAAGGTAATCGCGACGGCAGCAGTCAGCGTGATGAGGGAGCCGACCAGCATCGTCCCAATGAACCACCCATACCACTTGAATGCCAGGAGAGGACAGGCGAGCCGGTCTGGATCCTCGGGTTCATGGCCGACCCCGATGTCCCTAGCAGCGTGCCGAAGTTTCCTATGCAGCAACTCGGACGTCACCATGCTTATGACGATGGCTGCAATGAAACTGTAGACGCCAATCATCGGTTTTGAATGAATGAAGGCCTGCTTGTTCGTCAAGGCCAGCAACAGGGATACGACGAAGATGTCCATGAATGACCATTTGCCGAGATTCCGCACGAGTCCATGCACCTTCTCCTGCCTGGCATGGGTCTTGGGACCGAACCAGGTTATGAACATCCCCGTCAACTTGAGGATTGGGAAAATGATGGAAAAACAGAGAATGAGAATCGCAATGACGTAGAGACCCTCGGTCCACATCAACCAGGTGGACCGGGGCAGGTCATAGATGATCTTTCCCTTCCCGATCATCGAGATCTCGAGGAAGGGAATCGACAAGGCCAGTATGTTGAGCGACAGCGAAAGAAGAAGCATGATGGGGATATGGATCCCTCGTACCCCGTAACGGGTACACAAGCGGATCTCATCCTTTTTCCCATGCTTCGCCATCTGCCGGGCACCTTCCGTAATCAGGCTGCTTCACTCGAAGAGTTCAAGGAAGAGCATCACTCCAAAAACGACTGAGCTGATACTAGCAATTACAAGAGAGATCCAGCCCAAGTCGCTGACAAACCACGAGATCCAGAAAACGACGGCAACCAGCAGGAAGAACCAGCAGACAATTGCAAAGGATCTTGACTTCATGGCTCGTGTCCACTCCTTGTGAAACTCCGGATGCATGATACACCGGAACACGCATCATTCGGATTGATACACTGCTCCCATGGAATGGCGACACGCCTCCGACGGTTTTGACGAAGCATTTACCTCGACAGGAGATGTCCGCGATCTCTACGAGGGACTTGTCCATTCCTTCGAATCACTTAACGAAGGTGAATTGGAGCGGCGAGAGCAGCTCCAAAGCATGTCGCTGATCAACCAGGGCATCACGTTCACGCTCTACGGCGAAGACGAGGGTGTTGAACGTGTCTTTCCCTTCGATTTCGTGCCGAGAATCATCACGGGCAAGGAGTGGGATACGATCGAGCGTGGCGTCGTTCAACGTGTAACGGCATTGAACCTCTTCCTTACGGACCTCTACACGGATCAGCATTGCCTCCGGGAAGGGCTCGTACCCCATGAACTGGTCTTCGAAGGAGAGGAGTTCCTTCGAGAACTGATCGGCACCAGGCCACGCCATGGAATCTTCACCCAAGTCGTCGGAACAGATCTTCTCAGGGACGATGATGGCCAGTTCGTGGTCCTCGAGGACAACTGCCGGAATCCGAGTGGTGTTTCCTATGTACTTGAAAACAGGAACCTTCTCTTCCGCGTCTTCCCTGAACTCTTCAACCAGTATGGAGTCCGCCCCGTCGAACTGTATCCGCAGATGCTCCGAGAAGTACTCGGCTTCACGGCTCCACGCGGGCGTGAGAATCCGGTCATAGCCGTCCTGACACCCGGTATCTACAACTCGGCCTACTTCGAGCATTCCTTCCTTGCACGGGAAATGGGAGCCCCGCTCGTTGAAGGTCGCGACCTCATCGTCGAGGACGACCAGGTCTTCATGCGAACGACACGTGGCAAACAGCGAGTCGACGTGCTCTATCGACGCATTGACGACACCTGGCTTGATCCCGTGGTGTTCCAGGAGAAAAGCACCCTCGGTGTCCCCGGCCTGATGCACGCCTTTCGCCAGGGCAATGTGACCATAGCCAACGCCCCGGGCAGCGGTGTCGCTGACAACAAGGCGATCTACCCCTGGATACCGGATGTCATCCGGTTCTTCCTTGACGAGGACCCGATCCTGCCACAGGTACAGACCTACATTGGCCAGAAATCGGCTGATGCCTCGTATATTCGTGACAACCTGAATGAACTCGTGGTCAAGCTCTGCGGTGGGGCTGGAGGCTATGGCATGCTCGTCGGCCCAACAGCCACGAAGAAGGAAATCAGCGATTTTCGAACACGGTTTGATGCAGCTCCATGGGACTACATAGCCCAACCCCTCGTTGAATTCTCACATCACCCCACCTGGACGGGAGAAGGGTTTGAACCACGACGGGTCGATCTCCGCCCCTTTGCACTGTTCGGCGACGGAGTCCAGGTTCTCCCGGGAGGCTTGACCCGAGTTGCGCTCGAAGAAGGGTCCTATGTTGTCAACTCCTCCCAGGGTGGCGGATCAAAGGACACGTGGGTCCTCGCAGAGAATCAGCCATGATGGGAATGCTGGCCCGCGGGGCTGAGAACATCTACTGGCTCGGGCGATACCTTGAACGTGCCGAAGGCGTGGCACGCATGCTCCAGGTACTTGAGCAGATCAGTCTCGAAATCCGCGGCCTTGACCCGGAACTCTCGAACCGGATCTGGGAAGACCTACTGCACATCTACCCAGGATCGGGAATGAGCCGCCCGAAGAACGACGACCCTGATCAGATTGCAGAGGCCTTCATTCGAAACTTCCTCCTGTCCTCCGACAATACGCTTTCCGTTGCATATTCCATCCGGAGTGCCCGGGAAAACGCCCGTGTCATCCGTGAGAACCTAACGAGGGAAGCCTTCGTACTCCTCAACGAGTGTCATATCAGGCTCGATGCATTCACACAGGCATCCGAAATAAATCGGATGCAGATGAGGGATGCCCTGAGTTTCACACGGCAGGAAGTCTTCGGAATCTGGGGAGCAATCCAGCAGACGTTCTCCAGGGACGAGGGCCTTCGCTTCCTCGACATGGGGACGGTCATTGAACGAGCCTATCGAACCCTCCTGCTGCTGAGAGTCAAGCTCCCGTTCATCCTTGAAAGTCCATCGCAAAGCGACCTGCCGATCTACTACGCACGGATACGAGCGATGCTCAAGGCGGTGGCCTCGCTTGAAAACTACAGGCGGTCACATGGCGCCGACCTCGACCCGATGCAGGTATCTCGATTTCTCCTTTTCGACCAGCGGGCCCCCCATGCAGTGCAGGTCTGCCTCAGAATGCTCAAACGCCAGATCGATGACCTCGAGTATGGTTCACCGATGTCCCATCCTTCGAGACTCCTGGGCAAACTCGCTGCTCGCATGGAATTCGAAGAACAGGAGATCCTTGCAAGTTCTTCGCTGGAAACGACGTGCAGTGAAATCGCAGAGCAGGTCATCGAGATACATCAAGCCATATCACGACTCTATTTCACCGTGTAGCTACGAACCAGGAACCACACGTGCTGCTTGAAATCGAACATCATCTTCACTTCACCTATGACGAGTTCATCCGCGAATCTCACATGGAGATTCGCGTGGAACCTCGATCCCAGGGCGGGCAGATAGTCCATGATTTCCGCCTGACGCTCGGCCCTTCGACCATGGTGACCCGGTTCGAAGACTGGCTTGGCAATGCAGTCCACTGGTTCTCGATCACCGACTACCACGAACGAATCAAAATGATTGCGAAATCCGTCGTCGACACCACGAAACCGACTTCAGATGCCCTTGAAATCAAGGACCCCCTTCCAACCGGGACGACGGGAGTGGATCTCTACGACTTCACGCTGTTTACAGGGCCCGTCCTGTACAGCGATGCCCTCGATTCCCTGCATGCTGATCTCGATCTTGCCAATGCTGCCAGTCTCGGGGACTGCATTCGTCGACTAGGTGACGGACTTGCCGAGCGGTTCGAGTACAGGAAATACATCACGACCTTTGATTCAACGACCGACTACTTCATCAAAACCGGGGCTGGGGTCTGCCAGGATTTCGCGCATCTTGGACTGGCGCTGCTTCGTCGCAGTGGCATCCCGAGCAGGTACGTCAGCGGCTATCTGCATGTAGAGACCCAGGACATAGAACCCTCACAGAGCCATGCATGGATCGAGTTCTTCTCCCCGAGCAACGGCTGGACGGCATTTGATCCAACACACAACAGGGTGCTGGATGAATGCTATGTCATCGTGGGATACGGACGAACGTACAACGACGTCCCCCCCAACCAGGGCATCTACTCGGGAACAGCGGAAGAACATCTCGATGCTCGTGTCGTCACGACGCCTGTCATGAAACGGGAGCACCTGCGCCTCCTCGAGGAGGGCCACCATATTGATCTTCCCGTCTACAGGGAACTGCCCGGCCGCGACGGTGCCAGTGAACTGACTGCCGGCGAGGCTGCAGCGTCACAGCAACAGCAATGATCGGGCCATTCCGCTGCAGTGGACAGTTCAGCCGAGTGTACGTGCCAGTCGTTCTTCAGCCCATATCCGGTCGAGCGCGATACGTGACTGCTCATTGATCTCGGCAAGGATGACCAGGTCATCGACTTCCTCTCCGAGCCTGTCATACATCTCCCGCATGATCGCGTAGAGTCGTTCCTGCTGCTCCGGTGACATGGCATCCTCCTCTTCCCCCATTCAAGCCTCCACGAGCCCGGAAGGCAAGACAAAACCCCCGGTTGTTTGACCGGGGGTATCGTCGAAAGTGACCCCAAGGGGATTCGAACCCCTGTTTCCAGGATGAGAACCTGGCGTCCTGGGCCAGGCTAGACGATGGGGCCGTGAAAGGGAGATTGTACCCCGCACGGCGGAGAGTCGGCAAGACACCCCCTGCCCCCGGCTCATCCTGCCCGCTGCTGAGGAGGAAACTCGGATTGGGGAGCGGCATTGGGCTGATTCGATGCAACGGGAGCAAGTCGGTGGAACTGCTTGATCCATTGGCGCGGAATCTTCGTCACACTGCCCATCTCCTCGGGTCCCTTGGAATCCGTGATGGCAATCTGCTCGGCATCTTCAAATACGAGCAGTCCCACGGTATGAATGACGGGGAGTGGGCGACGGGCATACTCGAGCATTTCCTCGGGGTCCTGCCAGCCACTTCCGCCATCGGATTCAGCATCAACCCAGTGAATGGAAACCATGTCCCACTCGATGTCCGAGTAGCCATCAAGGATGTATTCATCTCTGGCACGCTCTCGATTCCTGAGATCGCTCGTTGTTCGCTTGGAATCAGCCATTGTCATATCTCCTTGAACCGGAGTTCTCGACTGGAACATCTGGAACATGGCGCATTGAACACCATGGCGTGCATGGAAGCACGTGTCGCAGTCGACACTCTGGTCGGTCTGGTTTCCGAAGCCGGGGTCCATAGAGGACGTGCCCAACCGGCTACTGAACTATACGCATGACAGGGTCAGAAAGTTCCCCATCCTGGCTCATTCAGATGAACCATAATAGACAACCTTGGGAGCAGCCCATTCATTTCAGGAAGAGGCTCAAATGCGTTCTTGGGGCTGAAATCAGGGGTTCAGCCGCAGTTGCTGCCCCAGTCCCCGATGACCTGAAGGAGGTCATCGACATTGGTCATGCCATCCCCTGTTGCATCCCCATCAAGTCTTCATGCAAAAAGAACCCCCACCGGAGGAGGGGGTTCTTGGAAGTGGAGCCGATCGGGCTTGAACCGACGACCTCCTGCATGCCATGCAGGCGCTCTCCCAACTGAGCTACGGCCCCATGGATTCATCCCAATGCGGGGATGAGACCGCACAGGATACCCGGTACGTGGGTTGCATCAAGGTGTGGCGATTCGAGAAGTGCCAGAACGTAAACAGGGGCACCTGGCTCCCGTTACAGCAGTTCGTCGAGGGCACCTGTGAACTTGTCCTTCCCGGAAAGGCCGACAAACTGGTTCTTCAGTTCGCCATCCTTGAACAGGAGGACCGTCGGGATCGACATGATGTTGAACTTGACGGCAACATCCTTGTGATCATCGATGTTCATCTTCGCGACCTTCGCCCGTCCCGAATATTCCTCTGCAATCTCATCAAGGGTGGGAGCCAGCATCTTGCAGGGCTGGCACCACTCCGCCCAGAAGTCGACGAGTACCGGCTCGGCAGCATCGAGGACTTCGCTCTGGAAGGTATCGTCAGTCAGGTTGAGAACTGCTGCATTCGCCACGTTTGTTTCTCCTGGGCTTGATCACAAATCATGTGTTGCTGGGAAAGGCGGACAGTGTAGCAACCACCTGCTCTTCCTCAAGCAGTTGCCTGCATGAATCCTTGAGTTTCGAAACTGAAGCCATGGCACTGGCCGTTTCCTGGACATCATGTACTCGGATCAACTGGACTCCCATGGCTGCCATCCAGCATGCAACGGCCACGGAAGCAGCCACTCGATCTCGAGGCTGGTCGGCACCCGTCACAGCCCCGATGAAACTCTTGCGACTCGCTGCTCCAAGAACTGGATACCCAGTGGCCAGGAACGCCCTGATACGACCAATGAGCAACCAGTTCTGTTCCACGGTCTTTCCGAAACCAAGCCCGGGGTCAATCATGATGTGGCCTTGCTGTACGCCGACAACTTCAGCACGCGCTGCCAGGGACAAGAGTGCGTCTCGTACATCCACTACGACATCGCGGTAGACCGGCTTGTCACCATAGGCGTCTGAGAAACGCTCCTCGCCCGGTGGTCGAAGACGATGCATCAGAACAACTCCACACCCACTCTCAGCAGCCAGTCGCAGGAGGGCTGGATCATCCATGCCTCCCGAGACATCGTTGATCGCATCTGCGCCGACCTCAAGTGCAGCGGATGCCACCTCTGCGCGAGTCGTGTCTATCGAGATCGGTACGGAACTTCGATCGCGGATGCCTGCAATCACCGGCACCGTACGATCAATCTGTTCCGTGGGAGAGACTGGCTCGGCACCGGGCCGCGTGGATTCTCCACCAACGTCGATCATGGACGCCCCGGCTTCCACCATCAGTAGGGCCGCATGCACTGCTGCATCGACCGTCCCGTACCGACCACCATCCGAAAAACTGTCGGGGGTGGCATTCAGGATGCCCATGAGTCGCGGGCGGTCCAGTACCAGTTCCCTGCCATTGGCCAGGAGCCATGCGGATGACGTTGCCGTCATTCGACCGTCACGGACTTGGCCAGGTTCCTCGGCTTGTCGACATCCTTGCCCCGGAGAACTGCTGCGTGATAGGCAAGCAGTTGCAGGGGAACGACTGTCAACATCGGCTGCAGCGTTTCAGGAACATCGGGCACGTAGAAGACGTCCTCGCATAGATCTGCGATCTCGGTATCACCCTCCGTCGCCACGGCGATGACATGACCTCCACGCGATCGAACTTCCTGGATGTTTGAAAGGACCTTCTCGTACTGGCTGTTTCGAGTTGCAACAACGACGACGGGCATGCCCTTGTCGATGAGCGCAATCGGGCCATGCTTCATCTCTGCAGCCGGCATGCCCTCAGCATGGATGTAACTGATTTCCTTCAACTTCAAGGCACCTTCAAGTGCCACCGGGAAATTCGAGCCTCGGCCGAGGAACAGCCAGTTCTCCAGGTTGACGTACTTGGCCGTCACGTCCCTGATGCCATCGCTGCCATCGATCACGCTCTGGATGTGGTCGGGCATGGCAAGCATGTGCTGCAGAAGTTCACGCGTTGCGTCCTCTCCGAGATATCGCGTCCGGCCAAGGGAAACAGCAAGCATGGTGACTGCCGCAAGTTGTCCGACGAAGGCCTTGGTCGATGCCACGCCGATCTCGGGTCCGACACGCAAGTAGACGCCGGCATCCGATTCACGCGCGATCGTGGAGCCGACTACATTCACAAGACCAAGCGTCAGGGCCCCACGCTGGTGTGATTCACGAGTTGCATTCAGCGTGTCAAGCGTTTCACCCGACTGGCTCACTGCAACGACGACGGTGTCCTCGTCGATGATCGGATTCCTGTATCGAAACTCGCTTGCATAATCGACTTCGACCGGAATCTGCGCGAGTTCCTCGATGATGTACTCCCCCACCATGCACGAATGGAGCGCCGTTCCCTGTCCGAGGAGGATGATGCGTTTCGCCTTCAGAAGCTGGGGTGCATAGTCGGCGATTCCGCCGAGAACGACACGGCCTGCTTCGACATCGACCCGGCCCTTGAAGCAACGGCGGATGGCCTGTGGCTGCTCGTGTATTTCCTTGAGCATGTAATGCTCGAAATCCCCCAGTTCGATCTGCTCGAGCTTCACCTCCAGCTCCATGAGCTTCGCGCTCACCGGCATGTTCTCAACGGTTGTTGTTCGGAAACTGTCTCGAGTGAGTTTCACAACCGTCTCGTTCTCGAGATCAATGGCCTTGTTCGTATGAGCGACGATGGCACTTGAATCCGAGGCCACGATGTACTCGCTGCCACCGACGCCGACCATCAGCGGGGCGCCTTTCCTTGCAGCAACGATGACCCCGGGTTCCTTGCTGCAGATCACGGCGATGGCGTATGCACCCGTGACCTCTCGAAGTGCTGCCTGGACCGCCGACTCGAGATCGCCATCGTAGAGTTCACCGATCAGGTGAGCGAGTACCTCGGTATCCGTCTCGGATTCAAACACGTGCCCCTGCTCGAGCAACAACGTCTTCAACGCGGTGTGATTCTCGATGATGCCATTATGGACAACCTTGATTCCGTGCCCGGTTGCATGGTCATCATCGTGGGGGTGGGCATTGATGTTGTTCGGTTCACCGTGGGTCGCCCATCGAGTGTGAGCGATACCAATCGTTCCCTCCAGCCCCCCCTGGCTCTCGATCTGTTCCTCAAGAACATGAACCCGCCCTGCTGTCTTGACAGCCTTGATCTCCCCATCGTCGGACAGGACGGCAAGGCCTGCAGAATCGTAGCCGCGGTACTCCAGTCGCTTCAGACCCTCCAGCAGCAGGGGCATCGCTTGATCTGATCCGATGTAGGCCACGATTCCACACATGGGTCTCACCCTCTGGCACGCCTCCACGGCACGCATGATCGCAGGGACGACCCCCTTGCCACGTCGCGTGGATAACGGAATTGTATCCCCCCGAGGCGTGGTGTGGCACCACTGGAATGAACTGTTGATCATCGTGTCGTGGAGTCGCTTTCCGGGGGGCTGGGTGTGGCAAGATTGGTGAGATAGGGACCCGGCTGCCGAAATGCCTCCGGGGCGATCATCCGGGGACCGTGTTCCTCCTCGCCCCCAGTCCTTCAACTCTTCACTCACCTCTTTGAACAAGGGTCGCTGTCGCTATGGAGTACCGCATCAAACTGGCCTGCTTTTCCTCAGTCCTCATCCTCGCCATCGCCATCACGGGAAGCATCGTGACGGCCTCTGCACTTGCTTCCCGTGCCTATACGAAACGCATGGAACAAATCCAGCAGAGCCAACGTGAAATCACTGTCAAGGGCAAGGCCACGGAACGGATCCTGAGTGACTACGGGGTCTGGAATGTACGCACCAAGAGCAATGGAACAACGCTGTCGGAGGCATACCAGTCGCTCGAGGAGACGAACGGTGCCATTACAACCTTCCTCGACGAGCAGGGCTTCTCGGAACAGGAGATCGGGCTTGGATCGATCACGACGGAGACGCATTATGCACGCGATGATGAGGGGAATAAAACCAGGGATGTGGAAGGGTATACCCTCCATCGCCTGCACACGATCAGGAGCAGCAAACTGCGTGAACTCCAGCAGGCGGCAAGCGAAATCACCACATTGATCGCACGTGACATGCAGGTGATTTCAGCCCACCCTGAATTCACCGTCACAACCCTTCCCGACATCAAGGTGGCTCTGCTTGCACAGAGCGCATCGAATGCCAGGGATCGGGCTCGGCGAATCGTGGAAGGATCCGGTGGACGTCTCACCGAGCTGAAATCCGTTCGCCAGGGTGTCATCCAGGTGACACGCCCGGACTCGACCCGAGTTTCTTCCTACGGGATCTATGACACGTCCACGATTTCGAAGGATGCCAGCGTCGTTGTGACCGCCACCTTCGGCATAGAGGACGCCCAGTGACGTCTGGATTCAAGGATGTTCTGTCCGGTTGCGGAGGGTGATTGCCGGGAGCGTGTACGATCCACGTGATGCAGGATCTCTGGGAAGAGCAACGATCTGAACGACGGACCGCGGTACAACCCCTTGCTGCCCGGATGCGTCCATCAAACCTCGATGAGTTCGTCGGGCAGGAACACTTCCTGGGCACAGGGCAACTCCTTGCACGAATGCTTGACGCTGATCGAATGACCTCGGTGCTCTTCTGGGGTCCCCCGGGGACTGGCAAGACTGCACTCGCCAACGTGATTGCCCGGCATACGGGCCGGGCCTTTGAACAGGCCAATGCCTCGATGATCGGAGTCAAGGAGATACGACAGGTACTCCAGGCTGCAAGGCGACGCATCGAGGCTGGCAGCAGCGGGACCATTCTCTTCCTGGATGAAATACACCGCTTCTCGCGAAGCCAGCAGGATGTACTGCTGTCAGACGTCGAGTCCGGCCTTATCACGCTTGTAGGCGCAACGACAGAGAACCCCTCGTTCACGGTGAACTCGGCATTGATCTCCAGGTCGACGATCTTTCGATTCGAATCCCTGGAAGACCATGACATCCGCCGAATCCTCCTGCGGGCACTCCAGGATGAACGGGGATTCGGAACTCGTTCAATCATCGTGGCGGATGATGCCATGGAGCACTGGATCCGTATCTGCGATGGTGATGCACGTAAGGCACTCAATGCACTTGAGGTGGCGGTACTCAGCCAGGAATCCCTTGTGGAAGCAGGGCAGAGCCTGCATGTCGACCTGTCCATTGCCGAGCAGTCGATCCAGGCGAAGGCCTTGCGCTACGACCGCGATGGAGACGGCCATTACGACCATGCCAGCGCCCTCATCAAGTCGATACGGGGCTCAGACCCCGACGCCTCCATCCACTGGCTTGCCACGATGCTGGAGGCAGGCGAGGACCCGCGTTTCATCTGCCGAAGGCTCGCCATTCTCGCCTCGGAAGACATCGGGCTTGCTGCCCCGGAAGCCCTCCAGATGGCTGCAGCAGCCTGGACGATCACGGAGCGGGTCGGCATGCCCGAATGCCAACTGACTCTCTCTGAACTGGTTCTCTTCCTTGCTACCTGCCCCAAGTCACAATCTTCAGCACGAGCCATATGGACAGCCATGGATGATGTTCGAAACGAGCAAACCTCACCGATCCCAGTCCATCTTCGAGACGCCCATTACCAGGGGGCCGCTTCACATGGACATGGCGTTGACTATGTCAATCCTCACGATGACCCTGATGGAGCCGCTGGGCAGGAGTACCTGGGAGTTGAGCGAAGATATTACGAGCCTGGAAACCTTGGTTTCGAGAAGAACCTGAACCCCCGGCTTGAAGGGAATGACCATGGCGGATGAACAATCTCTTGCCAAGGCCAAATCCGCCCAGAGAAAGGCCTGCAGGGAAGCCTTGGCCGCCTTGACCCCCGGCGAACGGAGCAGGGCATCAGCCTCGATCTGCAGTCAACTGCTTGAGTTGCTCGATGCCACGAACCCGGGAACAGTCATGGGGTACATGCCCCTTGAAGATGAACCTGACATCATCCCCTTCCTTGAGCAGGCTCTCGATCGTGGGATTGTCGTAGGAGTCCCACGGATTACAGGCCCTGGAAGCATGGTGGCTGCCCCAGTTCCCTCCCTGGAGGCGGCTGGTTGGATCGAGGGCGAGCATGGCATTCAAACACCATCCGGAGAGGATGAGATCCCGCTTGGACAAATTGACATGATTCTTGTCCCGGGACTTGGATTTGATGCACGGTGCAATCGCCTTGGCCGAGGCGGAGGATACTACGATCGATTTCTCCAGGGACTGGACCAAAGGGCCATCCTGGTCGGGTGTTGCTTCGAGTGTCAACTCCGGGAAGTCATTGAAACTGGTCCAAGAGACGCCCGGTTGTCGAAGATCATCATGTCATCCACAGTCAATTGATGCTCCTGAAATCACGTGCTCCGGTGCCTGATTTCAGGGTACACTCATGTGCAACCGGGCCTGCCACCGGAACGAGCAAGAATGGAATCCAGGCAGGCCGGTCTCGTTCAAGGAGGAACGGTCATGGCACTCCCAAGCCAACGAATGTCCGCCAGCGTTCGTGGACGTCACATGTATCGACGCCGCAAGAAACGACCGGCAATGAAACTCGTTATTCCTGTAGCCATCATCGTGGGCTGTACGTGGTGGTACCTCTCTGAACGCCAGGAGGGCGGGGAGCCGGCTGTTGATCCAGCCGTAGTCATAGAGACACCTCCAGCCTCGGAGTCCCTGCCTTATGTCTTCCGGACAACACCACTGGGAGACGTGGGGACCTTTGAAACAACGCATAGGCAGGAGCCGGCAGTCGACGAAGCACCCTCCCCGCCAAGTGGCTGGCAGGTGCCCGGTGAAGCAACAACCACGGCTCAACTTACCGTTGTTGAAGAAGAACAGTCAGTTGAGATTGTTGCAACACTCGAACCTGTTCTGGAATTTGTTGCACCCTCGGATCCCGAGGAAGTAAATCCACTCCAGCCAGCAAGCACCGCGATACGAGATGCCCGCCTCCTGCTTTCACGGAATGACCCCGTAGCCGCCCGTTCGCTCCTCTCGGAGGCCCTTGAAACGCACTATCTCACGGCTGGTGACAGGGAAGAAGCCATCTTTCTCGTAGAGAAAATCAATGATCGGCTTGTCTTCTCCAGCGAGGTCGTCGAAGGTGACCCCTTCTGTTTCAAATACACGGTCAAGAGTGGTGATTCCCTCGGAAAGATTGCCCAGGATTTCAAACTGCATGTCAACTGGCGGTTTCTCCAGCGGATCAACGGTCTTCAGCGACCGGAGCTGATCCAGGTCGGCCAGACCCTGAAGATCGTCACGGGCCCTTTCCATGCCGATATAGACCGCACGGCACATACCCTCAAGCTGTATCTGGGCGATGGGCCGCAACAGGTCTACGTCAGGGAGTATTCAGTCGGCCTGGGAGCATTCGACTCGACCCCCAGCGGGCTCTTCAGGGTGCGGCCTCATTCAAAGCTGGTCAACCCCCCATGGACCAACCCTCGAACGAGGGAGCATTTTACGGCCAATGATCCAGGAAACCCGATCGGCGAGTTCTGGCTTGGGCTCGAAGGCATCGAGAACCACAACAAGCAGGAAGCCGGGTTCGGAATTCATGGAACGATCGATCCCCACTCCATCGGACAGAATGAATCGATGGGTTGCGTCCGACTTCCCAATGGCGAGATTGATGTTGTCTACGAGGTCCTGACAGAGGGAGTCAGCACGGTCTGGATCAACCAGCAGGCGACGACCTCTAGCATTCCAGGCGGCTAGACCCACTTTCGCATAATCAGAACATCAACTGCAGCTGTGCTCGGATAAGCCATTGGGCGTTGTGTTCCGTGTCAGGACCGTCAAGCCACCCTGTCTGGTTCATCGCGGAGACTCCATTCATTTCATTGAATGCAATGCCGCCATCGATCGTGAACTTCACATCCTGGCCATCGATGTAGTAGTTGAGTCCCAACTGGACTATCTGGTATTTCTCCCCGAAGGGGTTGGGATCTCCAGGCCTCCTGTGGATGTCATAGGGACCGCCCCACTGGTATCGAGCGAAGAACTCCGTCTTCTGGTCCATGTAGAAAGAGCCTTGCACAGTGGCCCCAAGGAAGGTTGAATTAGGAAGTCTCGGGGCTACATCGAGCAGTTTCTCCCAGTAGAAGGATGCAAAGAGACTCGCTCCACCAAACATGACTGAAACATCGGCCGTTGTGCCGTAACTCTTGGCCTTGTCGTTGGAGCTGCCCCCTTCCCCTACCGACTCGGCTTTCTGTGCTTGACCTGCAATGCCAGCCATGAGCCCAAACTCCTGTCCAGGCGGACTCGTGAACTGGTTGAATTGGGACCATTCTCCTGCAAGCAGGAACTCCATCCTGCTTTGCATGGCCCACTCCCCCTCGTCATTGTCAAATGACCAGGGAGGTACCGCCTCCGTTCGTCCCAGCCCTGTAAACAAGTTGCCTGAACCCGAGTTGAAACTGTACTGGAACCGGATCTCGTCATCGATGTAACCAAGTTCGGCTCCCATGACCCTGGTAGTAGCCATTCGCATCGAAAGGGAACTTCGCTCGACCAACAACTGCCGGCCGGCGTAGATCAGGAACTCCCGAGAATAGGGCGCCTTGAATAGGCCGGACTTGATGCTCCAGTTGTCCGTGAGGCGATGCCTGACCCATGCTTCATAGAGACGAGCCCCGAAGGCATCGGGAGTGGATCCGAACGCATATGGGTCAAGGCGACCGTACCCAAACTCGAACTTGTAATCGATGTCCTTGAATACATGCCCTGAGAAGTTCAGGCGAGCCGTTGTCACCTCGAAGCCATAGACATCCTTGTCTCCACGGTCGAAACGCCTTCGCCCATTCGCATTGAGGATCACATCTTTCTCGAACTTGCGATGGTTATAGATGAATCGGTTCTGAAGCAGCGCGCCGATCTTCAGCAGGAATCGACCATCGGCACTTGCCAGGAAGAAGTCGTCCGACCAACCTGCCATGAGTCCGTTGCCTGACAGCGACGCTCGAGTATCCGCATCTGCAAGTACATCAGCGACAAGTCCCTTGATCTCCTCCGCTCGTCGTTCAGTCAACCAATCGTCGTCATTCTGGGCGCGAAGGATGTCCATCTCCTCGCGCATCTGGCTGTTCTCTTCCCTGACCAACTCCAGTTCGGCATGGATGGCATCAAGCACCCGCTGCGTCTCAGAAGCCTCCTGGGCCTGAGAGACCCCAGCAGCGACAAGGCAAAATAGACCCCCTGCCAGCCCTGCTCCGCCTCGAAACACGCCCCATCGCGACATCCTGTCGGCTCCTGGAGGCCGTCTCCACGGCCTGTATCGCGAGTTATCGACCCTTGCAGCCTCCAGCCTCCAAGGATTGATATTTGGCCTTCTGAGAATGGATAGAGTTCAAACTGGGCTGCAAAGCCGCCATGTATGGCTGGGAACACTTTTTTCCAGAATCTGGCACACAATCCCCCCTCAACTACGTAGTTGAGGGTGAGGCCATTGGCTTCAGACCCTTCTCTCCACTTTCCTCTCCAACTCTCTCTCCTCCATTGAAACGGCCCCGGGCAGCACATCCGGGGCCGTTTCTGTTTTCCACTTCCTGCCTCTGCCCTGGGTTCGGTGCTTTCACCCCTATCCCGTCTCCTGCATCGGAAATACAGGGTCAAAAAAGACAGGCGGGCCTCCGAGGAGGCCCGCCTGATCAAATCAACTTACTACGAGTTGCAGATCAGAAGTAGAGCTGCAGCTGAGTGCGAAGCACCCACTCGTTTCCTGTCGAACTGGTGAGCCAGTCCGTGTAACCACTTCCACCGATCATGGTGGTCTGGGTAGCATCGAAGTTGTAGCCCCAGTCGAGGCTCAACTTGGCATTGTTACCTGAGAGATACCAGTTGGTACCAATGGTAAGAATCTCGATGTTGTTGTGCTCATCTGAGACAGCGGTGCGGATGCGGGGATCCAACCATTCGAAACGAATGTAGGCTTCCCAATCATCCTGCAGGTAATAACCTGCACCAACTTCCCAGCCCCACTGGTGACCCTGAGGACTAAAGTCCGAGGGTCGTGCAGCACGTCCAGCAATGAGAGTACCTGCAGCAGCTGCCGTCTGGAAGTTTTCGACTGACATCGCGTTGCGATTTCCGTCGGTTCCATAGGACATCGAGCCATAGACGTTCCAGCCGCCGGCATCGTAAGCTGCATCCCAAGTGATCTGCCAGACAGTGTCTGGAGAATCAAAGAAGGATGGACCCACGGCCGAACCGCTTGGTCGGTCGCCAGAACCGGACAACAGATCGTCATCCAACTGCATGACATTCCAGCCGAAGCCGAGCATCCAGCCAGACTCGGAACCCTTGGGGCTCGTCATCTCGCCGAACTGATCCCATGTACCAGCACCAAGGTATGCAATACGTCCAGAGAGATTCCACTCTGTTGTATCACCGACATAAGAACCGTTCAGAATTGAACCGGTATCTTCATTGGCGGCACCGCTGCTGTACATGAGGTTGGCACGAATGCTGTCACCATCATAGTTGAGCTTAATGCCATTGGTGATGCTTGAAGACTGCCAATAGTAGGTGTAGAGCGAACGCTCAATCGCCTGCTGATTCTCAGCATTGACGATGTAGTTATGCATGACATCATGCTTTTGCTTACCTACCTGGATATCCCACTGATCACTCAGGTCCCACTGGATGTAGGCCCACTCAAGTTCGGCCGGGCCAGCCACGTTGCCATTGGAACCATTGGTACCGCTGTTGTTGCCGTTGTAGGGCGTCCAGTTCAACCGCATGTTGAAGTGGTAATCCTTGGCAACAGTACCGCTGAAGTTCAACGCGGCTCGAGTCATCTCGAATCCGTGATGATTTTGGCGGCCATCGACGGTTCCTGCTGTTCCAGCAGCCCTAGAAGCAGCCGTTGCTACAGGACCTGTACCAGCATAGTTGAGGCTTCCGTTGGTACTTGCCATGGTCCAACGGTTCTGCATGAGTCCGTTTACACGGAGCATCCAGTTGCCATCGTTGGATGAAACGACAAAGCCATTGTTATATCCGGCGGTCATGCCGGATCCTTGGAGGCTTGCACGGGTATCGGCATCTGCCAGTACGTCCTGCACAAGACCACGAACCTGTTCCGCGCGCTGTTCGGTTAACCATTCAGCGTTCTGCGAGGCGGACAGCTCTGTGATCTTTGCTTCAGCGGCATCAAGACGCTGTTGCAGATCTTCGTAGCTGACATCAGCTGATGTACCCGAGAAAGCGGAACCCGAAAGGGTTACTACTGTAGCTCCCGCGAGGAAGCCAACCTTGGTCGTGAGACTCATCGGTGACTCTCCTTTGTTCTCGTGAACGCATGGCCGACTCCCAGCCTCGTGCGTCACTCTTTGTCCTCTGTATCTGCGAAAAATCCAAGCCCACACGGCCTGGCACAGACGTGACTCTCGCCTATCGGCCAACTCTGGCCGATTAGTTGAAGGCGGGATCATACTGAATTCGGCGGGAATCACCACCAGCAGGGCTGATTTCGACAAAAAAACTCCATGAACCCCTGCCTGATACTGCTCTAAAGCCTAGATTGACAACGATTTAGGGCCATTTGCCAAGGCAGTTGTATTTTTCACAAGCAAATCTCACGAGTGAAACCTGTCTGATCGCCTTGACAGGGCATACGTCGGGTTTAATGAGAACTCAACCCTGAAAATCAGGCTTCTTGACCCCTTGAAGCGATACGTCCGATAGGTCAGGCGCGAGTGCGCCGAATCTGCCAGACCCAGGAACCATATTGAAGGATTGCCCACCAACGATCCACCAACCTTGGCCAGGCGGATCGATCAGGGCCAAATACCGTCTCAGATCTCCACCGCCAATAGGAGTTTCGAAATCTGCATCGATACCGGATGGCAACCAGTAGAAGCCCCAGGAACCCTGTCAGGAGTAGATGCATCAGTTTCACTGGCATGCACTCCATATATGGTGGAGCCGATATGGCCACACCACCTCAAGACGGCAACTAATGGCGAATACCACCGATTTCCTCCTCGGTCGGGCTGAATCGGCTGCTATGCAATCCAATTCGGTGATTCGGATTTGCCTGCTGAGGCAGGAAGGGAAGCACAAGCCACACAAGTACCGCTGATGCCAAGGAACCCACCCAAAGCCAACCGGTCCATCCCATGAAGACGAAGAACGATGTCATCAGGAGCAGAAGCAGTCCCAGTGGAATCATTCCTTCCCAGGCAAGTTTCATGAGTTGATCAAATCGAAACCGTGGCAAGGTCCATCGAATCAATATGCCCAGTGCAACCACCAGGAAGACCTTCCCCAGGACGATGCTGAACTGGATCAATATGAGCAGCAAGCCACCTTCCAGTGGAAGGTCCCACCCTGTGACTGGATTCAAGGACCAACCCCCGAGGAAGAGCATCGTGAAGAAGGCAGCCCCAACAAAGACATGTACGTATTCCCCAAGGAAGAAGAGTGCCCACTTCATCGAGGAATACTCCGTATGCCATCCCCCTACAAGTTCCTGCTCGGACTCAGCCAGGTCGAATGGTGCCCGGTTGGCTTCTGCAAGCATGCATATGAAGAACAGGATGGCGACAAGGGGCAGCTGGATCAGGTTCCACTGGCCATCCAGCTGCTGTTGAACGATGTCCATAGGCAGCAGTGTTCCAGCTGCAAGGATGACACACAGCAGTGACAACCCCATCGGGATCTCGTAACTGATCATCTGAGCTGATGCTCGAAGTCCCCCAAGGAAGGAGTACTTGTTGTTCGAAGCCCAACCACCGAGACCGACGCCATAGACACCCAATGATGCCGTAGCGACCAGGTAGACAATGCCTATGTTGACGTTCGCGCCCATGATTGCAACGGACTCGCCATTGGAAAGTTGCAACCTGCCCGCCCATGGGATGACTACGAATCCTATAAGCGCCGGAACCGCTGAAAAAGCAGGGGCCAGGATAAAGAGCACCCGGTCAACACCCCGCGGCATGAAATCCTCCTTGAGGAACAACTTCACGCCATCAGCAATGGGTTGCAGCAGCCCCATCGGACCAACGCGGTTGGGGCCACACCGATCCTGTACCCAGGCACAGATTCGCCGTTCAAGAAGAATGAGATAGGCTGCTGCACCCAAGGCCAGGTGGAGAACGAGAAAGATCACGATCATGGACGTGATGAACTGTGGCAGCCAAGGGGGCATGGGGAGTGCAGTGTAGTACTGGTTCGGCCTGACGCCAGCCCCGTACCGGACTCAGGGAGTTACAACGGGATCGAGCCAAGGAGCTTCGACAGCCCGCGGCTCCATCCGGCTTCGTGCCAGTCCGGGGAACACATCCTGCATGGCAGTTACAGACCAGGTGCCGGCCCGGAGGGCTGAAATCGCCTGGACAGCTGCAAGAGCCCCCGTCAATGTCGTGATCATCGGTATCCGGCAACGAACTGCCATGGCCCGGATACGACCCTCGTCGGTATCTCCACCCTTTCGGGTCGGCGTATTGATGATCAACTGGATCTCGTCATTGGCAAGCTTGTCGAGGATATTTGGACGAGCCCCCTCGGAAATCTTCCGGATGAGACTTGTCTCCACGCTGTGGCTCTTCAGCAGATCATGCGTCCCCAGCGTGGTATGCACGGTGAATCCCATTGAAACCAGTGCCCTCGCAACCTCGATGCAACCTTCCTTGTCTGAGTCCCGGACCGAGAGAAAGACATCGCCCTTGATGGGCAATGTCTGGCCAACAGCCATCTTCGCCTTTGCAAGGGCAATGGACAGCGAGCGGTCTATGCCCATGACTTCCCCGGTGGATCGCATCTCAGGCCCAAGGACGACATCGACTCCAGGGAACTTGTCGAATGGGAAGATCGGCTCCTTGACTGCATGGAATCCCGTGTCGTCACGCTGTTCAACTCCCAGGGAATCAAGTGAACAGCCCATCATCACCTTCGCCGCGATGCGAGCCCAGGGAATACCCTTGGTCTTTGCGACAAATGGCACCGTGCGGGATGCACGAGGATTGACTTCGATGACATAGATGGTGTCGTTCTTCACTGCCATCTGGACATTCATGAGCCCGCGAACCTTCAGGGCGGCGGCAAGTTGCTTCGCATCCTCCTCGATGCGAGCCACGATTGAAGGAGGCAGGGAGTAGGGAGGGATCGTGCACGAGGAATCTCCCGAGTGGACACCCGCCTCCTCAATGTGCTCCATCACCCCGCAGATGATGGCTTGTGGCGGCGTGTCGGGAATCACCAACTGGCTGGATGCCGTATCTGCTTCCGGCGTGAAGTCCGCTACCACATCGACATCCACCTCGACCGCTTCCGACAGGAAACGATCGATGAGCACCGGTGCATTGGCGAGTTCCGACACATCAACCGCAGTTCGCATGTACCGAGCCAGGAATTCCTCGTCGAAGCAGATCTCCATGCCTCGACCGCCAAGAACGTAACTGGGCCGAACAAGCACGGGATACCCGATGTCCGACGCGATCACCTTGGCTTGCTCCAGTGAATAGGCGATGCCGGAGGGTGGCTGCATCAGGCCGAGTTCATTGAGCATGACCTTGAAGCGATCGCGATCCTCCGCCGCATCGATTGAATCAAGCCCGGTCCCGATGAGGGGCACGTGGGCGGCGGCAAGGCCATGGGCAAGATTCAGCGGCGTCTGGCCACCGAACTGTACGATGCACCCCAGCACGTTGCCAGCACGGTGCTCGATCTCGACCCCACCCCCGTTGAGACGCTCGATGATGTTCAGCGTGTCTTCGAGGGTCAGTGGTTCGAAGAAGAGAAGGTCGGATGTGTCGTAGTCTGTTGAAACCGTTTCGGGATTCGAGTTGATCATGACGGATTCGAAGCCGACTTCCCTGCAAGCAAATGATGCCTGGCAGCAGCAGTAGTCGAACTCGATTCCCTGCCCGATTCGATTGGGTCCACCCCCGAGAATGACGACCTTCTTCAACTCGCTCAGCCGTATTTCGTCATCGGAGATGCACTCGCCATCAAGTTCAAACGGTATTTCATAGGTCGAGTAGTAGTAGGGGGTCAGGGCCTCGAACTCCGCGGCGCAGGTATCCACGAGCTTGTAGACCGGCTCGATGCCAAGTGACTTTCGATGATCGCGAACCGCCAGGATCGTCTCCGTCCGGATTGACCCCAGGTAGAGCTGGGCAAGTTGTGGATCGGAATATCCCAACTGCTTCGCCCTCGCAAGGACACGGGGTGGAACATCTTCAAGGCTCGTGTAGGCCAGGAGCACGTCCTCGAACTCGACGAGCTGCTTGAACTGGTCCAGGAACCAGGGATCGATGCTGGTCAGCTCGTGGATCCTCTCCTGGGTCCAACCCGACTTCATCGCGTAGCGGACGTAGTAGAGCCGGCCCTGGCAAGGCACGCTGAGCTTCCTTGAAATCGTCTCTTCCTCGATCGGCCACGCGTCTGCATTGCCCCTCTGCCCTGCAAGCCAGAGGTCATTGGCATCGAGACCGAAACCGAATCGCTTGACCTCCATCGAGCGAATGGCCTTCTGCAGGCTTTCCTTGAATGTCCGCCCGATGCTCATGGCCTCACCGACCGACTTCATCTGCGTCGTCAGCGTCTCGTCCGCTTCAGGGAACTTCTCGAACGTCCATCGTGGCATCTTGGTCACGACGTAGTCGATCGAGGGCTCGAAGCACGCGGACGTCGTCCCCGTGATGTCGTTGCGTAATTCATCAAGCGTGTACCCAACGGCCAGTTTCGCGGCGATCCGGGCAATCGGGAAGCCGGTCGCCTTCGAAGCCAGTGCGGAACTCCGTGACACGCGTGGATTCATCTCGATGACCGTGAAGTCGCCATTTTCAGGGTTGACCGCGAATTGCACATTGGATCCACCCGTATCCACCCCGACGGCACGAAGGATCTCGATCGATGCATCTCGGAGTCGCTGGTATTCGCGATCAGTCAGGGTGAGGATCGGAGCGACCGTGATGGAGTCGCCGGTATGCACCCCCATCGCATCGATGTTCTCGATGCCGCAGACGACGACGCAGTTGTCATTGCGATCTCGAACGACTTCGAGTTCGTACTCCTTCCATCCAAGAACAGATTCGTCGATCTGAACCTGGGTGATTCGTGATGCCGAAAGCCCGCGTCGAAGAAGGTCTTCGAACTCCTCGAGGTTGTACGCCACTCCACCACCACTTCCACCGAGCGTGTAGGCCGGGCGGAGAATGGCCGGAAGGCCTATCTCCTTGAGAAAGGCAACTCCGTCCTCGACATTCGTAACGGTCTTCGCCTTGGGCATGCACAGGTCCAGGTCCTCGACGATTCTCCGGAATGCTTCACGATCCTCCGCTCGCTCGATGACCTCGCGAGTAGCCCCGATCATCTGAACACCGTATTCCGAAAGCGTTCCATTCTCATCAAGTTCACAGGCGCAGTTGAGCGCGGTCTGCCCGCCAAGCGTGGGCAGCAGCGCATCGATCGGCATGCCATCGCTCTGCTCACGTTCCAGGACCCTGCGAACAGCTTCGTGCGTGATTGGTTCGATATATGTCCGATCCGAGAAATCAGGATCGGTCATGATCGTCGCGGGGTTCGAGTTCACAAGGACGACGCGATAGCCCTCCTCCTGGAGCGCCTTGCATGCCTGTGTACCTGAATAGTCAAACTCGCAGCCCTGCCCGATCACGATCGGACCCGAGCCGAGAATGAGAATGGTTTTGATGTCGTCTCGCCGCGGCATGGACCGTCTCAACCCTCGATTTGGTGCATGGTATCCAGCGATACCCCAAGACTGCAAGGAAGGGCGGTCCTGATCGCCCATGGTGGACAGCTCCTTGACAGAGCAGCTCTACTCGTCGAACCTCCGTGAATGAACTGGCTTGGCTGGGCTGTCCTTGGCCTTGTGGCTTGGATTGCTCTCTTGACACTCGTCTACCTGGTCTTCCTCCCCCGTATGGCACGTGGGCCGGCAAGTGACCCCATTGTCGGGCTTGCCTGGCGGCTTCTGAAGGTTGCAGTCCGCCTTATTCACCGACTGAAGGTCACTGGGCTCGAGCATCTGCCAGATCCAGACCAGTACGGCCCCCTCGTCGTAGTCTGCAATCACACGGGATCCATAGATCCACTGCTGGTGTCCTCCCAGTGCCCCTTCATGATCCGCTGGATGATGGGAGATGACCTCATGTGGGATCGGATGAAACCCATCTGGAAGCGACTCCAGTTGATCCCGGTTGATCGCACGGGGGAACGGCTTGATGCACTCCGGGAGGCCCTGCGTACCCTCCGCGATGGTGGCGCTGTCGGGATCTTTCCAGAAGGGCGAATTACCCTCCCCAGGGGTGAAATCCGTCCATTCTTCGATGGTGTCGGCGCCCTCATTGCCCACAGCAAGGCCGACACCCTCCTGGTCTGGATCGAAGGTACCCCCGAGACCAACCACGTTCTCCCCTCCCTCCTTGGCCTGAGCCATGCCAAGGTGCATTTCATCGACCGTATTCCATACGACGGAGAACGGGATCCATCCGTGATCACGGATCGCTTGCGACAACGAATCATCGAAACCAGCGGCTGGAATGCCAATGAAGAAACGCTTCCCCTGGAACTTCCAGAGCATGGACCGTTCTGAGTTCGACCGCGCCTGCTAGACTGCTTGCATGATCAACAGGATCAACGGCACCCTGGTCAGGACGACCGATGACGGGCGAGCCCTGTTGCGATGCGACGCCATCACGTACGAGGTGCTCGTTCCTGCTGCTGATGTCCATGCATTGGCCGGCCGGGAGGGAGATCCGGTCGAGTTCCAGACGCTTCATTACCTGGAAAGCCATGGACAGGGAGCCACGATGCTTCCACGACTTGTCGGTTTTGCCTCGGAAAGTGACAGGGCGTTCTTCGAGCTCTTTACGACTGTCAAGAACATCGGCTACCGCAAGGCCCTTCGTGCCCTGCAACTGCCCTTCGCGGAAATTGCCGACGCCATCGTGGCCCGTGACGTCGTCCGGCTGACAGCCCTGCCGGAGATAGGCAAGCGAACTGCAGAAACGATCATTGCTGAACTGTCGGGGAAGGTTGACGGCTTCGTAGTGGGAACTGCCGGGTACACCGGAGTCTCCCTCAGCAAGCACCTGCGGCCAATCGCCACGGACACCATCACGATGCTCACCTCGCTTGGAGAATCAGCTTTGGAAGCGAGGCGACTTGTTGAACATGCCGCTTCAACGAACCCGGACGTGGAAACACCCGAAGATCTTCTGGCTGCTGTCTATCGCCTCAAGGAGACGGTTGCATGAGCCGCTGGGCCATGATCATGGCTGGCGGCGCTGGTACGCGTCTCTGGCCCATGAGCCGCCGGGAGCAGCCCAAGCAGTTGATCCCGTTCATCAACGGCCAGTCGCTGCTTGAAGTCGCCGCCGGGCGACTGGAAGGTGTTGTCGATTCCCAACGGCAACTCATCTGCACCGGACAAGGCCACCTTCCTGCTGTTCGTGCTCGCCTTCCACAATTCAGCGAAGATCGCCTCCTGGGTGAACCCTGCGGACGTGACACCCTCAATGCCGTGGGGTTGACCGCCGCGGTGCTTCACCGGCGTGATCCAGACGCGGTCTTCGCCGTGTTGACCGCTGATCACATCATTGAACCCAAGGACGAGTTCGCACGCTGCCTGGCATTGGCCTTCGACCTCGCCGAGAACGACCCCTCCAGGCTGGTCACCTTCGGAATCACCCCGACCTATCCCGCCACGGGCTACGGCTATGTCCAACTCGGAGATGGAATCGAGGGATTCGACGGAGCACATTACACGGGTCGATTCGTCGAGAAACCTGATGAAGCAACCGCCGCCTCCTACCTGGAACGCGGCGACTTCGCCTGGAACAGCGGCATGTTCGTCTTCTCAGCCTCGACCGTGCTGGAGGCCATCGGACGCTTCCAGCCTGAAGCGGGTGCCGGGCTGACCCGCATCGCCGATGCATGGGATGGTGACGAGCGGGACACGATTCTCAACGAGATCTACCCTGCTCTTCCACGAACAAGCGTCGACTACGGCTTGATGGAACCGGCGTCGGCGGACGATGACTACCAAGTATGTACCATTCCCATGGAGGTTGATTGGATGGATATCGGCAGCTGGCCAAGCTATGGCGAAACCCTCGAAGGCGATGAACAGGGCAACCGATCGAATGGTCCTGCCGTCCACCTTGAATCATCGAACATGCTCGCAGTCACCGAGAATCCGGATCACCTCATTGCAACAATCGGGTGTGACGACCTGGTCATCGTGCATACCGACTCCGTGACACTCGTGTGTCCCCGCGACAGGGCACAGGACGTCAAGGCGCTGGTTGATGCCGTTGAGGAGGAACGGCGCTGACGTGCGCTACCTCGCCCTGGATCTTGGAACGAAGCGAACCGGCATCGCTGTCGGTGACGACGAAACGGGCAGCGCCATGCCGGTCGCCGTCGTGGACACTCCCGATGAAGTGACGCTGCTCGCCGCTGTCACGACCCAGATAGAGGATCATGGACCCGATGCAATCGTCGTCGGCCTCCCGCTGAACATGGATGGCACCGAGGGGAAACCAGCCGAGGACACTCGTGCTCTTGCCGATCGCATTGCAGCACACACCACGCTCCCGGTGCACGTCCAGGACGAACGGCTGACCTCAGATGCGGCACGAAGGAAAATGGCCGAGACCGGTCCCGTCCGAGGGCGCCGCGATGACGCCATCGCGGCGGCGATCATCCTCGAGGAGTACCTCGGCGGCCGATCATGAGCACGCTTCTCTCCGCACGAGACCTGTCAAAGTCCTACCCGGCGAATCTGCTCTTCGAGGATGTGGCACTCCACGTCGAAGAAGGAGCCCGTATTGGACTCATTGGTCCAAATGGAGCAGGCAAGTCGACACTGCTGAAGATCCTTGCAGGCCTGGAGCATGAAGATGAAGGCGAAATTACACGACGACGCAGCCTGAAGGTGGCATATGTACGCCAGGATGACCAGTTCAAGGACGAGGCCACTCCCCTGTCGGCTGTCCTGGACCAGTTGAAGACCGACGATGACGATCGCATTGACAGTGAAACACGTGCCTCCATCACGCTTTCGAAGCTCGGGTTCGAGAACTTCCATCGACCTGTCGCCACGCTCTCAGGTGGATGGCGCAAGCGACTTACCCTTGCATGCGCCCTGACCCGGGATCCTGACGTGCTCCTGCTTGATGAGCCGACGAACCACCTCGACCTGGAAGGCGTGCTGTGGTTGGAGCGATTCGTCCAGCAGGCTCCAATGGCCATGCTGTTCGTGACCCACGATCGAATGTTTCTTGAGAACACGGCCAGCCGCATCATCGAACTCTCACCTGCCTACCCTGGTGGAACCTTCAAGGCAGAGGGCGACTACACCGAGTTCCTTAGTCGCAAGGATGCCTTCCTTGATGCACAGGTTGCAGCTGAGTCGGCCCTTGCCAACAAGGTTCGACGTGACACCGCCTGGCTGCGTCAGGGGATCCAGGGCCGACAGACCCGGAACAAGACGCAGGTGGAAGCCGCTGCAATGCGACGGGAGGAGTTGAAGCAGACGAAAACACGAAACGAGGCTCCATCGAAGACCACGAAGATCGAGTTCCAGGCCACGGCGCGGAAGACGAAGAAACTCCTTGCCCTGCACAGCGTGTCCAAGTCGATGGGAGACAAGCTGCTTTTCGAATCACTGGAGATCGTGCTCACACCCGGGCAGCGACTTGGACTCCTCGGTGTCAATGGATCGGGAAAGACGACCCTGCTTCGCCTGATGAGTGGAGAACTGGAGCCGGACTCCGGAACCATCAAGCAAGCTCCAGAATTGCGGATCGTCACCTTCAGCCAGCACCGTGGCACTCTGGTTCCGACCCAGACGCTGCAGGAGGCCCTGTGCCCGGTCGGCGACATGGTGGACTACCGCGGGAAGATGATCCATGTCACGGGGTGGGCGAAGCGATTCCTCTTCGAGCCCGAGCAACTGGCAACCTTCGTCAGTAATCTCTCGGGAGGAGAACAGGCCCGGGTACTCATCGCAAACCTGATGCTCCAACCGGCCGACCTGCTCCTGCTCGATGAACCAACGAATGATCTCGACATTCCTTCGCTGGAGGTGCTGGAACAGGCACTGCTCGAGTTTCCAGGAGCGATCGTCCTGGTGACCCACGACCGGTTCATGCTTGATCGGCTTGCAACTGAATACATCGGTCTCGACGACTCGGGAGGAGCGAAGGCCTTCCAGACCTACGAACAATGGAATACCGCACGCCGAAAGGCCGCAACTGCAGCGAAGCGGGATGCGGGAGCAGCGAAGGTGAAGACCTCGCAGACCCGAAAAAGAACCGGTCCTCGGAAACTCAGCTGGAAGGAGCAGAAGGAATACGAGGCGATGGAAAAAGTGATCCTCGATGCAGAGACCCAGGTCGAACTCCTGGAAGCTCGGGCAGCAGATCCAGCCCTGCTCAGGGATCACGTCCAGGCAACAGAGACCTACAAGGCGCTTTCAGATTCACAGGAGCGTGTCAAGGAACTCTACGCTCGCTGGGCCATGCTCGAGAGGATCGACAAGGGGATGGAAGAGAATTGAGTTGCTGATGAACTCAGCCCGGCCAGGGCTTCATCTCGTCCTCGGGCGTCGTCGGCGAAAGGTACCACTTCGTCAAACCCGAACAGGACTGGATATCCTGGACTGGAAGAGCAGCTTCATCGGCATCCTCCAGGGAATGGAGCATCTTCAATACTTCACTGCCCATCGCAACAAGTGCGAGGAAGGTCGACTGGTTGATGGTGGCCGCCGGCACGCACGTGTCTTCACCACTGGACGTCGGCAGGAGGCCGCCGATTCGGCCGTCAGCTCCAACGTCAAGCAGCGTGTAATCGAAACCGGCAGCTTCCATTGCAGCTGGAGTTGCATGCAGGTTGGTTTCGCCGATGCCTGAATGTGGAATGAGCGTATCGCAGAGGCGTTGGAATCGTACACCTGCATTCGTATCATCCAGGAGCCAGCAATGTGTTCTCTCCCAAGGGAAACTCCTCATGCCCGGGTCGTACATGAGACGTTCCATAAAACGCTCGATGCTGCTGCTCCCACAGACTGCCAGGTTGAACTCATTGCCAAGGTGAACATGCTGCTCGGCGGTTATGAGCAGTTCCGCTGCGACCAGGTCGAAGAGTTCATCCGCATTCCCCCGGATTTCAACCTCTCCCGGCAAGGCCGGAGGAGTGGACATGGCCGGTTCTTCGATGTCATAGGGCTCATTCGTTGTCATGGCACTGTCCTCTTTCCTGCCGCCGAGCATCATTGATTCTCCCCCAGAAGGTAGGATTATGCCATGGACAGGACTTTCCCTCCCATTTTCTGCCTCGGGTTCTGCCTGCTGATTGCAGCAGCACCTGTGGGCAGCGAGAAGCCCGGCACACGGCCATGGCTCATCGAGCCCGTGGGCCCAATTGACCCACGCATCGACCCGCAGCCAATCACCGAGGGAGACCTCCCGCCACTACCTGATGCCATCGTGCAACCCATGCCACCGAGTTTCAGGATTGCCGATACAGCTGATGAAGCTGCCCTCTCGGAAGAAAGCTGGATCAAGGCCATGCATGCCATTGATCGTGGACTTGAACACCTTCGGCGGCGCCAAGGCAAGGACGGAACCTGGATGCAGGGCCTTGATGCAAACCCCACTGATCAACCTGGGAACACATCACCAGTCGCGTTGGCAACGACCTCCATGGCGGTACAGGCATTCGCCCAGCGCGGACATGAGTTGGATCAGGATGCAAACATGCAACCAGCCGTCACGGCACTCCTCTCGGCACGGGCCGATGATGGAACCATCGATGCAGGAGGCTTGTCCAACTATGTTTCCGCAGCGATGGTCAGCGGCATTGCCAGCCTGAATGACGATCGATTCCGTGACGCGATCCAGGAGGGAGTTGCTTCGCTTGCCGAACATCAATGGGACCAGGAAGAAGGCATCGGCACTCGCGCGGACTGGTTCGGCGGCGCCGGGTATGGATCACGAGGACGACCGGATCTGTCCAACACCCAGGCCATGCTCCAGGCCATGCACGATTCCGGCATGAGTCCTGATGACCCCGCCTTCCAGAAAGCCGTTGTCTTTCTTTCCCGCACGCAGAACCTCGAGTCGGTGAATGATGCTGCCTGGGCAGCGAATGATGGTGGCTTCGTCTACACCCCCGCCAACGGCGGGGAATCAATGGCTTCCGAGTACGCCGGTGAAGGTCGTCATGGTGAACTCCTGCAGGCAGGCAGCCCTCGCAGCCTTCGCAGTTACGGATCCATGACCTACGCGGGCTTCAAGAGCCTGATTCACGCGGGACTCACGGCTGATGACCCCCGGGTGCAGGCCGCCTACAACTGGCTCCGAGCGAACTACACCTTCGATGCCAATCCCGGTGTCGGCCAGCAGGGGCTCTACTACTACTACCTTGCCATGGCCAGGGCACTGCGAGCTGCCCAGCAACCGATCATCACCGACACCGAGGGTGTCGCCCATGACTGGCGGCAGGAACTTGTTGACGCCATCGTGTCACGGCAGCAGGCTGACGGCTCATGGGTCAACGGCGAAGAACGATGGATGGAAGGGCATGATGAACTGGTCACGGTCTACTCGGTGCTTGCCCTCGAAGAGATACTCAAGCCTGCCCCGCTTGCTCGTGCCCGGCGAACATCCGAACCATGATGCGTCGAGTCGCACTTGCAGGACTCCTGCTGTTGGCTGCGCCTGCATGCGGCGACGAACAGGCAACCACCCGCTTCATGGTCGATGCTACTGATGGCATGATCGAGTCCTACACGGGGCGCGTCTACGTCATGCTCGGCAGTTCACCCAGGCGTGAACCCCGCCATAGTCCCAACTGGTTCAATCCAAGTCCCTTCTTCGGAGTGGATGTCGTCGACTGGACACCGGGAACACCCATCATCTTCGACGAGCAGTCGACCGGTCACCCCTTTGCCATCGATGAACTTCCAGAACGGGACTGGGTCGCCCAGGCGGTGTTCCGAGGAGGAGAGAACAGTTCCATCGGTTCCGGTGCCGGCACGGTCTATTCACAGCCCGTGACAATGCAGATTCATGGTGACACGGTCCTCGTTGCCAACACGCTGGAGCCGGATCGCGGACTCCCTGAGGTCACGGGTCTCGAGTGGGTGGAGTTTGAAAGCCCCATGCTCAGCAGTGACGCGGGCAGGAGCATCATGCACCGGGCTGGTGTCATAGCGCCAAAGGACTATGACCCCCACGAGGATCGAACGTGGCCGGTGCTCTACGTGATCGGTGGATTCCCTGGAAGCCTGCAGGGCGCCTCGATGTCCATGTGGATGTGGGGATCGACAGGAATTTCCAAGGAAGCCTTCATTGTCCACCTGGATGCTGAAACGAGGACAGGCCATCATGCATTCATCGATTCTGAAGGCAACGGTCCACGGAGCCGCGCCTTCGTCGAGGAGTTCATTCCATACCTTGAAGACAGGTATCCCTTCAGGCCCGAGCCCTCGGGTCGGTTGCTGACCGGGCACTCATCCGGGGGCTGGGCGTCCATCTGGCTCCAACTGAACTGGCCCGATGTGTTCGGTGGCACCTGGTCGACAGCTCCGGATCCGGTCGACTTCCGCGACTTCCAGCAGATCGACATCTACGAGGAGGGAGCCAATGCCTTCAAGGACACGTCCGGGCAGCGCCGCGCCGTTGCACGCCTTGGGCCGGATCGACGCATCTGGTACGACCAGTTCGTGTCAATGGAAGCAGCCTTGGGTGATGGAGGCCAGATTCGATCCTTCGACTGGACCTTCAGTCCAGTCGGTGAGGACGGGAAGGCCCGGCGACTGATCAACCCCGAGACCGGGGCGATCGATCCTGAGGTCGCAGAAGCCTGGAAGGCGTGCGACATCAACCTGTTCGTCCAGGAGCAATGGGATGAGATCGGCCCTCGACTCGAGGGGAAACTGCACATCGTCGGGGGCAGCGAAGACACGTTCTACCTCGATGGTGCACTGCGGAAACTGCAGGAGACGCTCAAGGCTCTCGGATCGGATGCACAGGTCGAACTCGTCGAGGGTGCCGACCATTCGAACTTCATGACGAAGCCACGCCGACGACGTATGGCACGAGAGATGATCAACACGTTCAATCAGTCGCCCTGAGGCTTCTCCAGGCGGTATTGCCAGGCGACCATGAGAATCGCCGCAGCCAGGAGGAGGCCCCCGTTGGCCTGGTGTGCGCTGGTAATCACGACCTCGATTCCCGGAACGGGTTCTCCCAGGCCTCGGCCAAGCACGGTAATGGTTGCAGCAATGCCAAGCAGGACCTGGAGCACGACGAGAATGAGCAGGGCCAACCCGATACGACGAAGTATGGGTCGCCCGAACTCGATCGACATACCCCTGACTCCATTGATGATGGCAAGCAGCATCACAATGGCTGCCAGGGCGATGTGTCCCATCAGGATGTGACCCGTTCGGCTGCCCTCGAGTTGAAGGTCCGTGGCCAGGTGTCGATAAACAGCGCCGATGACAAGTTGCATCAGCAGCAGGAGCAGAAGAGCCCATGACAGGATGCGACCGGCACGCGCGCCGGGTGACTCCTTGGAAGAAGGACCATGCATCCAGGTCCAACTTGTCATGGCTGCAAGGAAGACCAGTCCCCCGAAGACGACCTGGCCGAAGACACCATGGACGACTCCAAGAGCAGTACTTGGCGAGAGGAGTGCCGGGTCCTCGGTCAAGGTCAGTACACCTGTCACACGCAGGCCGCCAAGGACGCCCTGCCCGATGACCATCAGCAGGATGAGTGAACCTGCAATCCCCACACTCCTTCGATGATCACAGAACCAGAGGACGGCGCAGAGTGTCATTGATGCAAGTCCGACGAACATGCCCGTCAGTCGATGGGCATGCTCGTAGAAGATCCCGCTCTGGAGATCTTCCACCATCTCCGACAACGGGTAGAGCAGCATGTTGTGTCCGTAGGAGTTCGGCCAGTCAGGCACGGCGAGGCCCGCTTCGAATCCGGTGACGATTCCCCCGCTTACGAGCATGAGGAATGTCAGGCAGGCGCAGACAGCCGTGAAGGCGCCCGGCCAATTCACGACATCGATGTTTTTACTCAGCCCGAAGCCACCCATCCATGCAATCCGACCACCAAGACCCCCGAGGAACATGGAACTTGCAAAGAGTCCAAGGCACCACAGGATTGCCATGCCGCTTCCGAGGAGACTGCCGACCAGGAGCAGGTTGATCACTGCCGAGATGAGTCCGACTTCGATTCCACGACGCATGGCCCGACCGGCATTTGTACATCCCCTGTCGAGTGCTGCGGCGAAACCTCCGCCAAGGACAAGAATGACCAGAGTGAGGATGAAGATCAGGTCGCCGGCAAGTGAACCTGGCTGCAGGATGGCCGCGTACGAGCAGAGCCACATGAGCGTCGTGGTTGCAAAGCCCACAGCAAGTGCACGTGGGATCGTATCCCTCCTGGTTTGCATTGCTGCCTGCACGCTCGCCTCCGGATGTGATGAGGATGGAAGAGCCGGGGATTCTAGTCGGTATACTGCCCTATCTGGGCAGTGTGCAGGACGGCATCCCTGCCAACCCGTGCAGCAGTTGCTGCCCTTGGAAAACCATGGCAGAACCCATCGCCACACCTTCGACTGATCCAACGACGCAGACCCTGTCGTCGATCTATGCCACCTTTACGAAGATTCGGCTGAGCATGCTGGTCGTCGTGACGACCGGGGTCGGTTTCATCACGGCAAGCGTCGGGCCCCTTGACTGGGTCCAGTTGTTCTGGACACTTGCTGGAACCATGGCCTGCGCCTGCTCGGCAAGTGGGCTGAACCAGGTTGTCGAAGCACGACGCGATGCGTTGATGGAACGAACTCGCAATCGCCCGATGCCGACGGGTGCGATCAGCCCCCAGCACGGCTGGATCTTCTCGATGCTCCTGGGGTATGCAGGACTGTGCCTCCTCGTTGCCTTCGTGCCGCTTGCAGCAGCCGGGCTGGCCCTGCTGACCATGCTGATCTACGTGCTGCTCTATACCCCGATGAAACTGCGTACATCGCTGAACACGCTCGTGGGGAGTGTCGTGGGTGCCATTCCCCCGATGATCGGGTGGGTTGCAGCAGGCGGTACATTTTCGATGGGTGCGTGGATTCTTGCTGCACTCCTCTTCGTCTGGCAACTGCCCCACTTTCTCTCGCTTGCATGGCTGTACCGGGAAGATTACGCCCGGGCAGGGTTCAAGATGCTGCCTGGGATCCGTGGAGGCGAACGGATCACCTGTGAAGTCGTCCTCCTCACGACCCTCCTGCTGGTTCCCCTTGGACTCACTGCCACGATGGTCGGGATGGCCGGCATCCCCTATGCAGTCGTCTCACTGCTCCTGGGCATCGGGTTCCTGTTCATGGCGTTCTCCTTCTTTCGGCGACCGACCCGGACCTCGGCCCGGAGAGTCTTCCTGACAAGCCTCCTGTACCTGCCGATTCTCCTGGCGGCTCTTGTCATGGATCATCGAACTCCACCGTCGGGATCCGGCGTACTCACCCTGCAACCTGTTCCAGAGACAGCTGCAGTGAATACGCCCGAAACACGGAATCCAGATGGCTTCTGAAGCACCTCCCTCGCAGAGCATGAGATTGCGTGATGGCTGGTGGGTACTGGTCGCAGCAGGCATGCTCTGCCTGTTGCTGGTGGGCTGGGCCCTGGCACCCGCCCTCCTGCGAATGGTGGATCGCCCTCCTGGAGACGGAACCTCCGTCGAAAGTTATGACTTCGATCTCTCCAACAGTGTTCTTGAATCCTCGCTCATAGAACCAGCACTCCTTCACAGGGACATGGTTCCAGTGATTGATGCACCCTCCATCCTCGACATGGAGGAGATCGAGACGATGAACTCGATACGCTCGACCCGTTACCTGGTTTCGAAGGACCTGGTCATCGGGGTCGAGGTCAATGGCGAAGCCCGGGCCTATCCCATGTCGGTTCTGCATGTGCATGAACTCGTACACGATGAACTGGGAGGAGTACCGATTCTCGTCAGCTGGCATTGGCCCACTGCTGTTGCCCGCGTCCTGATACGGGACAGTGCCGAGACTCGATACGGAATCAGTGGACTTGTCGGCGGAGGCAATACGCTCCTCTACGAGCGTAGCAGCGATCTCGCAGGCGGCGAGCCACTTCACTCGCAACTCCTTGCACGGACGATCACCGGGCCGGCAGCTGGAACAGGCATCTCCACACAGCCACATCTCATGACAACCTGGGCGAACTGGAAGCAGTTGCATCCCTCAACGACGGCCATTGCGCCTGACCCAGATCTGAAGAAGCGGTACAAGAAATCGAATCCATCAACCTACTATGTCAATGACACCATGCTCTTCCCCAGCCTGGCGCCAAAGACCGGCCCCCACCCGAAGGCCTGGGTTACCCTGGTCGAGACCGATGAGGGCCTCCAGGCCTGGGCATGGCCCGACCTCCAGGAGCGTGCCCTTGATGGAATTGTCGAGGAAGAGGGACTTCGGTTCCGGATCGGGCGTGACCCGGACACCATCGAGGTGCGAGATGCTGAATCGAGCGAGTTGATCGATACCAGGCATGGCCTGTGGTTCTGCATCAATGCACTTGAACCTGGATTGAACCTTCGCTGATACTCCCAGGCGGTCCTTCAACCACAACAAACCTTGAATTGGGGCTGCCATTTGGCAGCACTTGGGCGAAAAAGCCCCACATAGAAATGTCGTGACACATCCCTGGTTTGATGGTCGAGTCGTGTTCAATAGGCTTGCACAGCGGGAGTCAGATTTATTTCAATGCCCTGCAGAACACCGGGCCTCTGAAACAGTCTTACTTCCAAGGCCTTCTCTTCTGCCCGGCTTCACGGCCGGGTGGGCACCCGGCGACCCTCTCTCCTTGCCGGGAGCCCGACAATCTCTCCTCTCCCCCTGACCCTCGCGGTCGCCACTCCTCTGGCGACTGCGGGGGTCAATTCCATGGCAGCATGCACATCTCAGAGCATGAACACCATGAAGAGCACAAGGCAGATCCAGATCACGCCGAGAAAGTGCCCGTAGATCGTGGCATCTGGAAACGAAGGAGGGACTACTCCACGGGCGGTCGCCAACCAGGCTACGAGTCCAAGTGGAACAAGGCCACCGATGACATGGGCAGCATGAAGACCGGTCAGGCGAATCAGTGTTCGCTCTTGGGAGCGGCCGGCAGCGCATCGATCATCTGCTGTACCTGCTCGGAGTTCGTCTGAATGATCTCGGGCTGGTATTCCTTCGTATCCATCATCGCAAAGGAGATGAAGAGGCCCACCAGGACGAAGGAAGCAACGAAGATGAAGGCCGTGAACTGTCGATCCCAACGGAGGTGCATGAAGATGAGCCCGACGATCGTCACCTTTACGACGGCGATGCCGATGGCAATGATGATGTTCAACTCGGGCAGTTGCAGTTCATTGAAATCAAGTTTCGATGCCCACACGGTCACAACCGTCAGGAAGAGAAGCGCGAGACAGGTCACGATCAGCATCTTGTGCGAAACGGCGTGTCCACCACTGTCATGTCCACTCATGGCGACATCCTCATATCAGGTAGAACAGCGGGAACAGGAAAATCCAGATGACATCGACGATGTGCCAGTACAGGCCGCCAAGATCGATGGGCGTGTAATACCCTTTGCTGAAACGGCCACGCAATGTCAGCAGGAGCAGCCACAGGATGACAACCCCCCCGATGATCACGTGGATACCGTGCAAGCCCGTCATCAGGAAGTAGATCGTGAAGAACTTCTGCGCATTGGGAGGTCGGTCGGGATCCTGCAATGGGTGCGAAAGATGAGGCACCTCGCCAGGCTTATGATGCTCGGCGAAGTCCAGCTCCGGCCCCTGGTTCTCCAGGTTCCCGATGACCGAGGGCGGAAGAAAGACCGCGAACTCTGCAGTCTCCAAGGCCAGTTCATTCGTTGTGAGTCCATCGGGACCGGTCCCTGCAGCGGGAATGACGGAAGGTTCGGCCGTCGGCGGTGGCAGTGGCATCTCATCGCGGTCGATCGTCTCATGAGCGAAGGCCGTGTTGTGGGCTTCCGTCTCTAGCGTCGCATGCGCCACGTCCTGGTCATGCTCATGCTCAAGTGGCAGCCAGAGGTGTGAAGCGTTCGGTTCCTCGTAGAAGGCATAGCCCGGCAGGAAGCCCTCGTGGAACTTGTGGCTGTACTCGATGTACTTGATGATCATGAATCCAGCAGCGCCCATCAATGTGAGCACCAGGCAGATGACGATTCCCTTGCGGTTGCCACGTGCAGCGAAGGTGACGGCCATGGCCATGGTCATTGAACTGATCAGCAGCACGCCCGTATTCAGGGCTCCCCAGAACGTGTCGAGAAACTGGCTGCCATACTGGAAGATCTCGGGATGGTTTCCACGCCAGACGGAATACGCACAGAAGAGTCCCCCGAACAGCAGGACCTCCGTCGCCAGGAAGAGCCACATTCCAAGCTTGCCCGCCTCGAACTGCTGCTTGGAGTTCTCCCAGTGGTGGCCAAGATGGTCGGGGTGATCGTGGTCATGACCATGATCAGTTCCGTGGGAATCAGGTTGGATCTCGAGTTGAGACACGTTTCGTCGCTCCAATGGGGCTCAGTGGCCCCCTGGTTCCTCCTCGCCGGGATGTGGAATATCCGATCTCCAGACGTAGCCCTGCTCGTCTTCATTCCATTCAAGTACCGAGAAGTCATAGCAATCACCGACCGTGGGTGTCTGGGAGAAGTTGTCATGGGGCGGGGGCGAACTGCATTGCCATTCCAGGCTCCGGCCACCCCAGGGGTTCGCCGGGGCACGACGGCCTCCGAACATCGATTGCAGCAGGTAGCCGGCCGTCACGAAGAAGCCGACGGCAAGAATGTAGGAGCCCATCGAGGAGATGACGTGATAGATCTGGAAGCCGGCATCCGCAGGGTAGGTCGCATAGCGTCGAGGCATCCCCTGGCTGCCAAGCATGAACTGCGTGAAGAAGGTCACATTGAACCCGATGAAGACCAACGTGAACCCGAGCCGTCCCCAGTTCTCGTTGTACATCTTGCCAGTGATCTTCGGCCACCAGTGGTGCAGGCCGCCGATCATGGCGATCAGTGCCGAGCCCATCATCACGTAGTGGAAGTGTGCCACGACGAAGTAGGTGTCATGGAGGTGGATGTCCGTTGCCAGTGTCCCCAGGTGCAGACCGGTCAGGCCACCTATGGTAAAGATGAAGATGAAGCCCATCGCGTAGAGCATCGGCGTATTCCAACTGATGGAACCCTTGTACATGGTCGCCAGCCAGTTGAAGACCTTGATCGCGGAGGGAATCGCGACGGAGAACGTGATGGCCGAGAAGATCACGTTCACCAGCGGCGATTGGCCGGACGTGAACATGTGGTGGCCCCACACGAGGAAACTGAAGAGAGCAATGGCGATCGAACTGTAGGCAATGAACTTGTATCCGAAGATATGCCGGTGCGAGTGGACGGCGATGAGATCGGAAATGATCGCCATGCCCGGGAGGATCATGATGTACACGGCCGGGTGAGAGTAGAACCAGAAGAAGTGCTGGTACAGAACAGGGTCACCACCGAGAGCCGGGTTGAAGATGCCGATTCCGAACGCCCGCTCCACTGCAAGCAGGGCAAGTGTGATGCCCAGGACCGGGGTCGCCATGACCTGCAGGATGGCCGTTGCATAGATTCCCCAGAGGAAGAGTGGCATCCTGAACCAGGTCATCCCCGGAGGCCGAAGACGGTGAATCGTGACGATGAAGTTCATCCCTGTGAAGATCGAGGAGAACCCGAGGATGAACGCGCCGGTCACGGCGGGGATCATGCCACCCATCGCGGAGTTGGGATCCGTGCTGTAGGGCGTGTAGAACGTCCAGCCGGTATCAAGACCGCCGGACACCAGTGCCAGCACGAAGAACAGGGCTCCGGCAACCCACAGCCAGAAACTGAAGAGATTCAATCGCGGGAAGGCCACGTCCTTGGCCCCGAGCATGATGGGCAGAACAAAGTTGCCCAAGGCCGCCGGGATGCTCGGGATGATGACCAGGAAGACCATGATCGCCCCGTGCAGGGTGAAGGCCTGGTTGTAATCGTCCTGACCCATGATCGTGCCTTCAGGCGTGAGCAACTGGGTACGCACGAGCAGGGCGAAGATGCCGGCGACGAAGAAGGCCGACAGCACGCATGTGAGGTACATGATGCCGATGCGCTTGTGATCGAGGGTGTACAACCACGACCATATACCGCGCGTATGCGTCAGGTAATTATCGCGAGGCGCAAGGTCGGGTTTCTGCATCTGTCCTGTATCAAGTCTTGTCATGTCAATCACCATCCCCCGTCGTCTCGGTCATGGCCGAAGCCTTCGGCTCCTCGGTCTCCGGTGGCTCGATGATATTGCCCTCTTCGTCCACCAGTTCATCCATGTGTTTCATCATCAGGATCAGGGCCTCGATCTGCCGCGGCTTCAACTGCGATGCAAAGTTGTTTGGCATCACGTTCGTGTAGTTCTCCACGACGTATTTGCCGGGATTCATGATCGATTCGCGGAGGTAGTTTTCAGGAACTTCGTACTCGCCACCGCTTCCCATGTGATCCTTCAGCGAAGAGCCGTCCGTAAAGACCGTGGCGCCCTCCGTGGTGCGATCCCAGAGTCCCTTGAAGGAAGGCGCTGTACCAGTCGAACCATCGAGCGAGTGACAGGAGGCACAGCGGTTGTAGAGGCGGACCAGTGCGTAGCGAGGCAGGTCCGCATCCGGGAGATCCTCGTACTCGCGAGCCAGCTTGCCCATGGTGTCCTGGAACTCGTCCTCTGGAAGCACGTGCACCGTGGCCAGCATCTTCGAGTGATCCTTGCCGCAATATTCGGCGCAGTAGAGTTGGTAGCTGCCGGGCTTGGTCGCTTCGAACCAGAGGGTGGAGTATCGCCCTGGAACGATGTCCTGTTTCACACGGAAGGCGGGAACAAAGAAGGCGTGAAGCACGTCTGCCGAGGTCATGATCACGCGAACCGGTCTCCCCAGGGGTACCGTCAGTTCACCACCCTCCGTCACACCGTATTCGGGATGCGAGAAGGTCCATGACCATTTCTGGGCGAAGACGCCCACCTCATACGAGTCATCGGGTGATTCACGCAGGTCGATGTAACCGACCATGCCGACCCAGAAGATGACCAGCACGATCAGGGTCGGAATGATGGTCCAGGTCAACTCAAGGGCCATGTTATGCGTCGGACCTTCGCCGGAGATCTGCTTCCTGTTCGGATCGCGACGGTATTTCACTGCCAGGTAGACAAGTGCAAACACGATGATCGCGAAGAACACGTAGCTGATGATGTTGATGAACTCGAGAATCCAGTCGACATCACCAGCCACCGAGGACGCTGCTTCAGGCATCCAGAAGGTAGGGCCTGTCGCATCGCCAAGCATGGCAGGCAGGATGGTTGCCAGGGTCGACATCATGAGGCTGTGCCTCCTGCGCTCACCGAGGCTGCATCGACATGCTCCGGTCCCGGGCCTCCATCATCACCTCGCGAGTTGCGGTAACCAAGCACGATCAGTCCTGCAGCCACGAGGATGATGGTCAGGACTCCACCGAGTCGCATGATCTTCCACGCCGAGGCGACATAACTGTTTCGCTCCGGATCCCATTGGAAACAGTTGAAGAGCAGCAGCGTGTCGATGGCTGAACCAACTCGGCCCTCGGATGACTCGACGATTGCAAGTCGCAGGTCCCGGGGTTGGAAGACAACGTCATTCATGTACTTCGAGATGCGACCGTCTGGGGTCAGGAAGATGATGCTCGAAGTATGGGCATATTCACCGGACACCTCGTCATACCGGTACCCGAACCCGACCGCATCGGCGAGTTGCCTGACCTGGTCCTCGCGGCCTGTCAGGAAGGACCAACCGTCGCCCGCCGTTTCACGACCGTACTGGGCGACGTAGGCCTTCTTCTTCCGGGCCGCAATCTTGGGCCCCTCGTCGGGATTGATGCTCACCGTGACAACATCAAACTCCTCACCAATGGACCAGTCCAGGCCCCTGAGACCATCGACCATGCCATTGAGCGTGAGGCTGCAGAGCATGGGGCACCGGTAGTAGTTGAGGGTCAGAATGATGGGTTTCTCCCTGTTCAGGAAGTCACCCATCAACACGGTGCCGCCATCGGCATCTACGAACTCGAGATCCATGGGTACGAGTGCATCAAGCTTCTGCTCGATGCCCACGCCCTCCATTTCAGGAGCAACCTGGCCAGGCATGACCGTCGTCTGGCCCGATGCGATCGCCGGGCACGCAAGAAGGGCGAGCATGCTCAGAAGTCGTGTTGGCAGAAGCAGTTGGGTCATCGTACAGTCACTTGTTCTCCGAACCGTAACGTTCAATGATGATTCTCGCCGCATCGTCCACGGGAATCTTGAGCGTTTTCTCGCCGGCAAGTTCCCCATCGGCATCTGTCCACGTTTCCCAGTGCGGCTCATCTTCAACCTGCATGGCACGGGCGTCTCGCATGACCTGGGCAGCCTGCGTACGAACCGAAATGAGCTTCCCCTGTGTTTCTCTGTACACGGCACCGTAGTACATCGAGGCAACTCCCAGGACGGTGACGATGAACAACGCTGTGGATATGAACGTCAGCATCCACACAGGTCGTCCCTGGGGATCCTCGGTATTGCCGGGAAGGTGATCGAACTCCGAGTTGTAGTCATCATGTGTCATTGTGAATGGATCAGAAGTTCTCGAAGGCCAGGGATTCATCAAGTCGCGGGTCAGCGACAGGAACAAGGGCGCATTTGCGAAGGTTGAACATGGTGCCCGACAGGAGCAGGCAGAGCATGCCGACTGGCAGCAGGAAATCCACTGCATTCAATGTCCACCCGATAGAAACGGCTCCACTGTCAACGTCGGCTGCAAGCTGGTCATAACTGGAAGCGGTTGCAAGTGCCTCCTCTGGAACGACGGGCATGACGAGCCAGTACATGTCGATGATGAATATGCAGATCATCCAAGCGGCGATGAGAACCATCGGGCCCTGCCATCGCTTGGTCCATCGTGACACGAGGAATACGAAGGGAAGCAGGAAATGCCCCCAGATCAGGATGATGGAGACCCAGTACCAGGGGCCCATGTGCCTTGGGAAGAACCAGGACGTCTCGATTGGAAGGTTGGCGTACCAGATGAGCATGTACTGGCTGTAGGCGATGTAGGCCCAGAACACGACACCGAACGCAAAGAGCAGTTTGCCCAGGTCATGCACGTGCTCACGGGTGATCGCCTCCACCACGCGTCCCGATCGCTGCAGGAACCAGATGAGAACGATCAAGCAGGAGAAGAAGCCTGTCAGGCAGACAGTGAAGAAGTAGACACCGAACATCGTGCTGAACCACTTCGGCTGAAGCGACATGATCCAGTCGTAGGAAGCAAAGGTCTGCGTGACGGCGTAGAGAATCATGGCCAGGGGTGCAAATCGCTGCATCCGGTTCGTGTATGACACATCTCCGTGACCATCCTGCCGCTTGGATTGGCCGAAGTAGAAACGCGCCAGGAGAGCCCAGACGAGGAAGAAGACCAACGCGCGGATCAGCCAGAATCCCGTATTGAGGTAACTGGCCTTCTCATGAAGGAGATGGTCGTGCTCGACCGCCGCGGCGTCCGCCCAGGGGAACAACGCCCCACCCTCGCCGGAATAGACATACCAGGCCAGGGGAAGGAAGAGCAGCCAGATCCACGACAGGTTCGCTGCCATGCCCTCCGCAATGCGGCGCACGGTCACCGACCAGCCGGCCTTCACGAGGTGCTGGAGCATGACAAAGAAGAGTGCCCCGAGCGAGATCGCGACAACCACAAGGAATGCGAAGAGCCAACTCTTCATGAACCCGGCCTGCGTCCCCGAGCCACTGATGCCGTAGGAGGCGGCCAGTATCGCCAGGCCCAGCAGACCCGAGCCGACGAAGATCCGGCCACCGAAGGCGCCCAGGTTCAGGACATCATTGGAGAGATCGATTCGTTTCACGAGCCGCCCTCCTGTTCCATGTCCTCGCCCGGAAGCACTTTGTTGATCACGGGAAGTAAATCAGCGCCGGATACGTCTTCCGGGGATGCATCCTGCGACAACTGCAGTGCCTCGACCCAGGCGACGATGGCCCATCGATCCTCGACACGGATCTGGGACTTGTACCCTGCCATGTTCCGAACGCCATTGCTGATGGTCCAGAAGATCTGGCCAAGTGGATAGTCCTGGATGGCCTCTTCGTGCAGGCTCTTGGGCTGCACCCAGGTTGTTCCATTCGTACCAGCATTCAGGAGCACCATGGCCCGCTGGTGGACGAGGCCGTCTCCCTTGCCCTGGACTCCATGACATGGCAGGCAGTAGATCTCGAAGCATGTACGACCCCGGTCAAGAAGCGATTCATTCACCTCGACCTGCGAAGGGAACGTCGTTGCGAAGTCACCTTCAACGGTTCCCAGGAAGTAATGCGTATCACCGACCATCTGCGATCGGGAAACGGTCCCGGGAACCCTGGGCCGCATCGAGCGCGTATCACGAAAAAGCAGGTTCTCCTGCTGGTCGACGTACTTGGGCTGGTTGTCCATGTTCTGGATGATGTGGATACGACGGTGCTCGCTGGGGACAGCTCGAGCGCGGAGGATGATTGCCGGTGGCACGAGCGCAAGACTGGTCGCCAGCAGCACGAGGTACATGAACCCCGGCGGCAGGTCGGACAACATCGTCTTGAGCTTCTCAAGCAGCACGGGTCAGGACTCCAACTCTACGACCGAGACAGGGTCGAGTGATTCAAGGAAGGCGAGTGTCTTCTTGTCCGCGAACTCCGGATCGCGTGACTCGATGACCAGGAAGAAGCGATCGTCAGTGATCCGGGCGAGCTTCGGCGATTTCAACACCGGGTGATAGAGCCTCGGTAATCCATTGAGCAGGAGCATGGCCCCCACCGTCGTCAATGCCGAGAGAAGCACGGTCAGTTCGAACAGGACCGGGATGAAAGCCGGCCCCGAGATGAGCGGCTTGCCCGAAACCTCGAACTGGTATCCGATCACGGGCACGATCGCCCAGAGGTCGACCTGCAGAGAGTTCGTGAAGATCTGGAGGAAGGCCGCGAGCATCATGCCAGTGAGTCCGCCGAAGAACACGATGATCGGAAGAATGGTCGGCTTGATGCCCATGGCCGTGTCCAGTCCGTGAACCGGGAAGGGCGTATGACAATCCCACCAGCGGTACCCGGCAGCGGCCACCTGCTTCGCAGCAGCGGTGATCGCGGCGGGCGTGGTGAACTCTGCGGCATAGCCCCATGCACGTTCCGGAGTCTGCTGGCTCATTCCTGCACCTCCTGGCCGAGGGTGTCGACCGGCTCATGGTGCTCGGCATGAGGATCTGCAGCCGGCATCACGCCCTTGATCTCGGAGATCGCAAGGACGGGCAGGTAGCGGATGAACAGGAGGAAGAGGGTCATGAAGAGGCCGAAGGATCCGATGAACGTGCAGACATCCACCCACGTCGGGGTGAAGTATCCCCAGCTGCTGGGCAGAAAATCCTGCGCCAACGAGGTCACGACGATGACGAAGCGTTCAAACCACATGCCCACGTTCACAAGCAACGACACGATGAACATGATCCAGATGCTCGTGCGAACCTTCTTGAACCAGAAGAGCTGCGGAATAGCTACGTTGCAGGAGACCATGATCCAGTAGGCCCAGGCGTACTGGCCGAAGGCCCGATTGACGAACGCGAACTTCTCGTAGAGCTCGCCGGAATACCAGGCGATGAAGAACTCCGTTCCGTAGGCATACCCGACCATCGTTCCTGTCACGAGGATGATCTTGTTCATGTTCTCCAGGTGACGCATGGTGATGAAGTTCTTCAGGCCCCAGATCTCCCGTGCGGGAATCGCGAGCGTCATCACCATGGCAAAGCCGGAGAAGATGGCACCTGCGACGAAGTACGGCGGAAAGATCGTCGTGTGCCACCCGGGAACCTGGGATACGGCAAAGTCGAAGGACACCACCGAGTGAACCGAGAGCACCAGCGGTGTGGCAAGTGCCGCAAGAAGCAGGTAAGCCCGCTCGTACCGATGCCAGTGCCGCATGCTGCCTCGCCATCCCAGGGCGAAGATCCCGTAGGCAATTGCTTTGATCTTGGTATTTGACCGATCACGGAGCGTTGCCAGGTCCGGGACCATTCCGACGTACCAGAAGATCAGGGAGACGGTGAAGTAGGTCCCAACGGCAAAGACATCCCAGAGCAGCGGCGAACGGAACTGCGGCCACAGGTCCATCTGGTTGGGAATCGGGAAGAGCCAGTAGGCCAACCAGACCCGGCCGATGTGAATACCGGGGAAGGTCCCTGCACAGATGACCGCGAAGATGGTCATGGCCTCGGCGAAGCGGTTGATCGATGTCCGCCACTTCTGGCGGAACAGGAACAGGATCGCGGAGATCAGTGTTCCTGCGTGACCGATGCCGACCCAGAAGACGAAGTTCACGATGGGGAAACCCCACATGACGGGGTTGTTGTTGCCCCAGACGCCGACACCGGTGAGGATCAGGTAGCCGATCATCACCAACAGCATGCCGGCCGCCAATGCCGAGATGACCAGCGAGACATACCAGGCCTTCGGCGGCTTGGGTGCCTCGTTGACCCGACAGATCTCCTCGGTCACCGTGCCGAATTCCACGTGGCCGAGCACGAGCGGGCTTCGACGACGAGGATCTTCAATCGTGTTGTCGACAGGGATGGTCGTCATCACCCGTGTGACTCCTCATGCTCGTCGGTGGAAGTGCCGTGACCACCGGAATGATCCTGGGGGAACCGCTCGCCATGGATCGAGTTCGTGAGGCGGGCGAGATACCGGTTGCGAGGCTTCACGTGGAGTTCGCCCAGCAACTCGTAGGATCGTGAGTTGGCGTGGAGTTTCGAGACACGCGAGTCGGGATCCATCAGGTCCCCGAAGACGATGACATCATTCGGACACGCCTGCGCACAGGCGGGCGTGATCGTCCCGTCGGGAATGACAATGCGCTTGGCTGCGGCCTTCTCTGCTTCGGGCTTCTTCACCCATTCGTTCTTGGTCTTGATCTTCGCGGCCTGGATGCGCTGTGTGCAGAAGGTGCACTTCTCCATGACTCCACGCATCCGAACGGTGACCTCGGGATTGAACTGCATGCGTCGCAGTGGATCGCCGCCGCTCTGGAGTTTCACGTAGTAGTCGGGCTGAACCTGGAGCAGACCCGTCTCACGCAGGGGATCGCGTCGGAAGTAGTCGAAGTAGTTGAATCGACGAACCTTGTACGGGCAGTTGTTCGAGCAGTATCGAGTGCCGACACAACGGTTGTAGACCATCACGTTAAGCCCGTCACTGCTGTGGATGGTGGCCGCCACCGGGCAGACCTGTTCACAAGGTGCGTTCTCGCAATGCTGGCAGGTCAGGGGTTGGTTTGCGACGGACAGCGGCTGGTCCGTGTCGTACTGTCCCGGCGAGGTCTCCTGGAATCGGTAGTAGCGGTCGATCCTGAGCCAGTGCATTTCACGTCCGCGAAGGACCTGGTCCTTGCCCACAATTGGAATGTTGTTCTCGGCCTGGCATGCGACGACGCAGGCGGAACATCCGGAGCATGTATTGAGATCGATCGACATGCCCCAGCGGTACTGAGCCCCATCAAACTGCTGGGCCTGCCAGAGGGACAATCCATGGGCTCCATGATCACCTGCTCGAACGAAGTCCGGGTCATGGTTGTAGGTCTCGATCGAGGCTTCCCGGAACAGGACGGGAAGACGCGCGGCCGTTCCCTTTCCGCCGACCGAGTCGATGGCGAAGTGATCCTGGACGGTTCCAAGTTGATACGAGCCGCCAGTCGGCGTGATCGAAGCGCCTTTCTGGAACCACATCGCATCGGAACGTCGAAGCGGGTAGAAGTCGAACCCGGAGCTGGTGCAGATGCGCCCTGCAAACCTGCGACCATATCCAAGCGCAAGTGTCGCCGTTCCGGAGGCCGTGCCGGTCTGCACGAGTACAGCTGCTTCGACCGACTCGCCTCCCGCGGACACCTTCACCATGTCACCGGTTCCCACGCCCAGGTCCTTGGCAGTCGAAGGGCCGATGAGTACCGCGTTGTCCCAGGTAAGCCGGGTCAGCGGATCGGGAAGTTCCTGGAGCCACCCGTTGTTGGCAAATCGACCGTCGTAGACGGAACTGTCTGCAACGAAGCTGAGCTCCAGTCCCGCATCACTGCTGTCGATGGTGTCGGCCAGGGCCCTGGCTCCACTCGCCAACCCCCCGCCTCGTGCCTTCAGAGTTTCAGTGCCTGCAGCCGATCCGGCGAGGACGCCTGCGTGCAGGGTCCTGCGCCATGCAGGATCGAACGACTCCGCCATGCCGGAAGTTCCATTGACCTTGTTGAATGATTTTCGGACCAGGTCGAATCCAGCCGGCGATGAACTGGCATTCACCTGTGCAAGAAGTTCGACCGGGCTTCGCCCGTCAAAGAGTGGAAGAATCAACGGCTGTTGAACCGAGTAGATTCCATCCCAGCCACGCCCATCACCCCAGCATTCAAGGGGGTGCGACCGGTTCAAGTGCCATGTGCACAGTTGCGATGTCTCATTGTCCTGGTCGGCAAGATGAATGGAGACCTTGACCTTGGAAAGTCCATTTGCAAACTCGAGGTCCGCCGGAGCGTCGTATGCGGGGTTGCCCCCGAGCATCAACAGTGTCTCGACGCCACCTGCATCCATTCCCGCCGCCAGGTCCCTGATGGACGCGGTGCGAATCGACTCAGCGTTCTCACGAATGTAGGACACGGTCGTTCCAGCATTGCCAAGGGCATCATTCATCATCGCGACAAGGCGATGGACGAATGCCGGCTGCGATGGCCCGGCGAGGATCGCACCCCGCCCGGCCGCGTCCTTCAACTGGTTTGCGATGGTGCCTGCGTCCGGAGTCTTGACTCCACTGTTCTTGAATGGCTCGGCAATCGATGCATCACCCAGGACGATTGCGGCAACCCGGGCAACCAGGACCGGGATCCTCGAAGATGGCATCGCCCAGCGATCATCCGCCTTTGAACCGGTGACGCTCAGTGAAGATTCAACCACGAGCATCCGGTTCATCGAACCATGATCAGGTCGTCGACCCGCCGCCCAGTCGCGAGAGAGGTTCAGGACATCGGGATGGATGTTGAGGAGGTCGGATTCGAAGGAGACGATCAACTCGGCCTTCGACAGGTCATGGACGGGTCGAACGCGGATGCCGAACGCCTCGGTCAAACCTTCTGCTTCGTTCGTATTGTCCAATGGCTCCCAGGTGACCCAGGTGGCCTTGGGAAACTGTGATCGAAGCTCGGCCTGCTGCGACTCGATGCTTGGTGAACGCGTGGCCTCCGAGAGAATCCAGAAGCCTGCGCCCCCACTGCTTCTCAACGCGTCGAAATGGTCGGCGGAGAAGGCATTCCATTCGTCCCATGTTGCCTTGGTTCGTCTCTCTTTGGTGGCGATCCGTGGCTCACGTGAACGATCTGGATCGTAGAGATCCAGTATGCAGGCCTGGCCGTAGCGTGTCGTCGCTCCAAGGCTGCCGGGGTGATCGGGATTGCCCTCGATCTTCGTCGGACGGCCGTTGTAGGACGTCGCAAGGGTACCCGTCGCAACACCGCCGAGTTCCATGATGGTCGCATAGGAATCAGCCATGCCCGGGGCGGAACCCTCGGGCCGCTCTGCATACGGAAGCACCATCTGTTCAGGCCATCGACGACACCCGGCCAGGCCGACGCCGGCGAGTGCCATGGATGCGCCCATGATCTTCAGGAAGGACCTGCGATCCTCCTGCATCAACTCCGATGCACCTGCTGGAAACTCGCGGTGCATGAACGTCTTGAACTCCGGCGTATCCGCCAGTTCATCAAGGCTTCGCCAGTAGGACCGGCCGGAATCTTCATGCTTCATCGATGGCATGTCGAGCAGTCCTGTGAAGGGTTGAGGTGGTTGGCGGAGAGCCAGTGGTCGCCCTCGGCCAATCGTTCGGCTACACCCATGTCCCAACCCCATTCCAACTGGGTGACGAGATCTGGATTGCGAACATGCGGCGCCGGGTCGCGATGACATTCAAGGCACCAGCCCATGCTGAGCCGTTCGTGCTGGTAGACGGTTTCCATGGTGTCGATACGACCGTGGCATTCAACGCAACTGACACCACGTGTGACGTGTGCAGAGTGATTGAAGTAGGTGTAGTCGGGCATGTCATGGACCTTGATCCACTGCATAGGCATGCCGGTTTGATAACTCTCATGCAGAGGAGCCAGTTTCTCGCTCTCGGGATGAATCTGCGTATGGCAGTTCATGCACGTCGCCGTAGGCGGAATAGCTGCAACCGCCGCATACTCGACCGTATTGTGGCAGTACCTGCAATCGATGCCCAGTTCACCTGCATGCACTCGATGGCTGAAGGGAACCGGCTGAGACGGCATGTATCCCACGTCCGTCGTTGCCGGACTGAAGCCCCAGGCCACCATGAACGCCACGTACAGTGGCGCAGTCATACCCACGATGATGACCATCGGGAGGATGAGATTCGTCCATCTCGGGAAGGTGTATTGAAAACGACCCATGGAGTGACAAACGGGGTTGGGGATCCGGTCAAAACCTTGTGAATTGTTTCACAAAGTCAGCCCTGTAATGATCTTCTGATGGGCCCTTCCTGTCAAGATGAAGCGGCATGCAGACCCTTAAGAAAGCCATGAAAAAACACGCTGAACACGGCCCGGGTGAGACTCGTTCTCAGTGGCAGTCGGCGGGGCCCAGGGCCTGCCTTTGCAGAGATCTGGAAGGTCGTCACACAAATCGGCATTTGGTGCATAGGTGCGAAGGGATGAATCCGCTCAACTCATTCCTGCGAAGAAGGAAGTACCGACCTGCTTGAGCAACTCCGAGGATGGTGATAAATGACATTACTCATCGCAATCCCGATCCTGATGACACTCTGTCTTCCCTTTGCCCTTGCCTGTTGTCCCAACAACAAGGAACCCTGGGAACTCTGAAGCCGTTGCCGGTGAAGGTTCTTCATCGAGTTGATCCCCGTGGGTTACGATTCCCACATGATCGATACCCATTGTCATCTTGTATCCAGGCAACTTCACCCCCGACTCGATGAAGTGCTCACGAATGCAAGGGATGCCGGTGTCGACGGAATGATCACCGTGTCGACCGGGACGGACAATGTCCAGGCGGGTCTTGACGTTGCGCATGCACATGAACACGTCTGGTGCACGGCGGGAATCCATCCACACGAAGCAGAGGCCGTTCCAGATTGGGAACTCGTGCTCAAGGTCGCACGTGATGAATACTGTGTCGCCTGGGGGGAACTCGGGCTCGACTGGTACTACAAGACACCCACCCGGGATCAACAGGTCTCGCTGCTTGAATCGCACCTCGGAACAATCGAGACATCGGGGATCGACATGCCGGTCGTGCTGCACTGCCGGGAAGCGGTGGACGACCTGCTTGCTGTCCTTGCCGGCTCTTCGATTGATCTCTCCAGGTGTGTCTTCCACTGCTATACGGGTGATGTCGAATCGCTCCGCCCGATACTCGATGCCGGCTGCCATGTCAGCTTTACCGGCGTTGTCACGTTTTCCAGTGCCCCCGAGGTTGCCGAGGCTGCACGCAGCGTGCCGATCGAACGGCTCATGGTCGAAACAGATGCCCCCTACCTCAGCCCCGAACCTGTCCGAAGCATGCGACCGAATGAACCATGCAATGTCGTACACACGACCCGCTTCCTGGCGGATCTTCATGGAGTCGACCACGACACGTTCACGAAGCGCATGGATGCCAATGCAGACCGGTTCTTCGGCCTCGGGCTGGGTCTTGAAGCAGGCGACTGATCCATGCGCATCGTCTCCCTCCTGCCCTCGGCCACGGAACTGCTCTGCTCGATACCCGGCGGAGAAGAACTCCTCGTCGGCAGGTCACATGAATGCGACTGGCCGCCATCGATCATCGATCGTCCAGTGCTCACGGGTCAGCACATCACTGCAACCAGCAGCAGCGAGATCGACAGCCAGGTCCACGACGCAATCGAATCACATGGATCCCTCTACACGCTTGATGCCGATGCCCTTTCCAACCTGGAACCGGATCTCATCCTCACGCAGGATCTCTGCAATGTCTGCTCGATCGACCTGGAGACGGTCAAACGGATCGCAGCAAGGCTTCCCCGTGCTCCCCGAGTCCTGAATCTCAACCCCTCGTCCATCGAGGATGTGATGGATGATCTCCTCCACATCGGCGAGGCCTGCAACCTGATCGCCCCTGCAAACGAAGCGCTGGTTGAACTCCGCGCCCGATGGTGGACCGCCCGGGACCATGTCAACGAACTGATTCCCGGCCCTGTCACCGCCCTGCTGGAATGGATGGACCCGCTGTACATCGCAGGGCACTGGACGCCGCAACTCATCGAACAGGCCGGTGGACGACATCCCTTGAATGATGCGGGGCGGCCTTCGAAGGTGATCCAGCCGGACCAACTCGTGGAAGCAGCCCCCGAGCGACTGGTCATCGCGCCATGTGGCATGGACCTGCACGCCATCGACGGAGAAATTCAAACACTTACAGGTGCCAGCTGGTGGAACCAGCTTCCGGCAGTCCAACGTGGCCAGGTCGCGCTCGTCGACGGAAGCGCCTGGTTCAACCGCCCCGGCCCAAGGCTGGTCGATGCCTTCTGCTGGTTGACGGCGTGGATCAATGATCGCCCGGAGCTTGCTCCGGCTGATCCCCCGGTTCGCTTTCTCCAACCTGTTCCGGATTGAACTCGATGTTCGTTGCTTCTGGAAGGAACATGGGTTCACCCGTTCGCGTCTCACCAAGACTTCCCGGTGGATTGACGGGGATTCGAGTCGCTCGGCCATCAGGCATGGTCGCCAGGATGAGACCGTTGACCGGGGGAGCGTCAACCGCATGAATCTCAAGAGGTCCCATGTACCGATCCGGCGTTCCCAATTTCCTGCTGCCTCGTGACTGGAGTTCCCAGCCGGCGAACTCGATCTTGAGTGAGTCCGCGGCATTGATCACAGGCGGAGGTGGCAACTCCTCGCCCCACCATTCAAGGAAGAGGCGACCAGCAGCATCCGGATGGGCAGGCTTGATCCGAATGAAGGTCGGTGCATGGCGAAGTCCTTCCTGGATCCTGCCTTCTGCAGACAACCAGAGAACAAGCGGCGTCTCACCTTCGAGTACGACCTTGATGTTCGAGTCGATCTTGTGCGACTCCTTCACCGTAAGCGTGACGGGAAGTTCCATCGTTGCCCCTGGAGCGAGATTCGGTTCACCTGGTCCTGCCCATGTACATCCACAACTGGGAACGGTCTTGATGATCTGGAGCGGACGGTCAGTCGTGTTGCGTAGGAGGAAGGTGTGCTCGACCGTCTGATCCTTGCCATCGATGAGAACCACGCCGAAGTCATGACGCGAAGGTCCCACCGGCTGCAGCGGCGATGCCAGGAGTCCCTGGAGAACCCACCAGGCACCGAGACCACCGATTGCAACAAGCAGCAGGATCGCGAACCCCTGCATGGGTCGAAGCCGTCGCCGGGATGTTTCGGGAGCATCCATGGGGGAATCATAGAACCTCCACTGTCATGTTGGCAGGCTCATCCCCTGTTTCGAGCCTCGCAGGGGTGTTTTATGGCTGGCATGATCGTTGCACCAGTGCAGGAGGGCATTTCCCCCTTCGATCCAGGAGCTTTCATGAACCTCGATACCTTCACGACCCAGGCCAAACAGGCAATTGCATCGGCACAATCCATTGCCCAGGAAATGGGGCATGCGGAAATGCTGCCGCTGCACCTGCTCGCAGCCATGCTTGATGATGCAGGGAATGTCACGCGATCGATCATCGAGCGTGCCGGTCGGGATCCCTCGAAGGTGGGGGAACTGGTCACGGCCCAGCTCAACCAGCTTCCAACCGTTAGTGCGCCGGGTGGTCACATGGCACAGACCTCGCCTGGAATGATGAAGGTGCTGACCGATGCCACGGCGACATCGACCTCGATGAAGGACCAGTACACATCGGCAGAACACCTGCTCCTGGCCCTGGGCGAAGTTCCTTCACCCGCCGCGGATGCACTTGCAACACTCGGACTCGATACGGGGACGATCAGAAAGACCATCGATGATCTGCGAATCGCATCGGGCGTAACCAACCTCAATGATCCCGATGCCGAATCCAACTTCGACTCGCTTGCACGATACGCGATCGATCTGAATGAACTGGCCGCATCGGGGCGACTCGATCCCGTCATCGGCCGCGACGAGGAAATCCGACGTTGCATGCAGGTACTTACCAGGCGCACGAAGAACAACCCCGTCCTGATCGGTGAACCTGGAACCGGCAAGACCGCCATAGCTGAGGGCCTTGCGCAGCGCATCGTCAACAACGACTGCCCCAGCGGCATGCGCAATGCACGCATCATGGCCCTGGACGTGGGGCAACTGCTAGCTGGCACGAAGTTTCGTGGTGAGTTCGAGGAACGACTCAAGGCCGTGCTTCGAGAAGTCACTGCCGCCGAGGGGCGGGTCATCCTGTTCATCGATGAACTCCACACCATCGTCGGTGCCGGTGCTGCCGAGGGTTCCGTCTCGGCAGGCAACCTGCTCAAGCCGGCACTGGCCCGAGGTGAACTTCGATGCATCGGGGCGACGACCCTCGACGAATACAGGCAGCACGTCGAGAAGGATGCGGCCTTCGAGCGACGTTTCCAGCCAGTGTTCGTCGATGAGCCCTCCGTCGAAGAGACCGTTGCGATTCTCAGGGGACTCAAGCAGCGATACGAAGCACACCATGGCGTCCGTATCCAGGATGCCGCGATTGTTGCCGCTTCATCGCTCTCTCACCGGTACATCGCCGACCGCTTTCTCCCGGACAAGGCCATCGACCTGCTTGATGAAGCTTCATCACGTCTTCGAATGGAAAATGATTCGATGCCCGTGGAACTTGAAGGCATGCGCCGCCGGATCCTCCAGCTCGAGATCGAGCGGGAAGCGTTGAAAAGCGAATCGGATGCCGCCTCCAAGGATCGACTCAAGGCACTTGAAGCCGAGTTGTCCGAACTGGATGAATCCAACCGGGCACTCACAGCGCAATGGGATGTCGAGAAGGCCGAACTGGACGAGATTCGAGCCGTCAAGGAGGCCATCGATACCGCCCACACCGAGCTGGAGCAGGCACAGCGTCGAGGTGATCTCGAGACAGCTGCGAGGATCCAGTACGGAACGCAGCGGGAACTTGACCAGCGCCTGACCGCGGCCGAGTCAGTACTTGACGAACGTCAGAGCCAAGGCCGCTCTCTCGTGCGGGAGGAAGTCGATGCCGAGCAGATCGCCCAGATCGTTTCCGCATGGACCGGCATCCCCACTTCAAGACTTGTCGAAGCAGAGCGGGAGCGACTCCTTCGCATGGAGGAGGCCCTCAGGCACCGCCTGGTCGGGCAGGATGAAGCTGTCTCTGCCGTCTCCGATGCAGTTCGCCGCAGCCGTGCAGGCCTGGATGATGCCGGTCGCCCGATCGGGTCATTCCTCTTCCTCGGACCGACCGGAACCGGCAAGACGGAACTGTGCAAGGCGCTCGCCGAGTTCCTCTTCAGCACGGATGATGCCATCGTACGCATCGACATGAGTGAATACATGGAACAGCATTCCGTAGCGCGACTCATCGGATCACCTCCCGGCTATGTCGGGTACGAAGATGGTGGCCGCCTTACCGAAGCCGTCCGCCGACGACCCTACTGCGTTGTTCTCTTCGACGAGATGGAGAAAGCGCATCCTGATGTGACCAACATCCTGCTCCAGATGCTCGAGGATGGTCGCCTCACTGATGGACATGGTCGTACTGTTGATTTCAGCAACACGATCATCGTGATGACGAGCAACATCGGATCCCAGCAGATCCTCGAGTTAACCGAGTCGGGCGCACTTGATGTCGAGATCGAGGCACACATCCATGACCTCCTGAAGAAGACCCTGAGACCGGAGCTGCTCAATCGAATCGATGATACGGTCGTCTTCCACCAGCTCACGAAGGAGCAGTTGCTCGATATCGCGAGGATCCAGGTCGAGATTCTCTCCAGGCGAATGATGGAACGAGGATTGACCCTGGAACTGACGGACGAGGCACTCGGTGCGCTTGTCTCGGAAGGCTGGGATCCCCACTTCGGCGCCCGGCCCCTTCGTCGAACGATTCGGCAGCGTATTGAAAACGAGATTGCGTCCCTCATCCTCGCCGGCACGGTCGAGGAGGGGGATCGAGTCCTCGTGGATGTCGCCGGGGAGGCCTTCCGCTTCGAAACCATTGCTTCCCCTGCAACGGAACCCGCTGGAACAGGTTGAACAACGAACTCTCCCCCGTTTCCGTGCAGTTTCTGCATGGGAACTCTCTCCTCACATGCGACCCCTGCCTTCAAGCAGGGGTCGTGTGCATTCTGCGTACATGGCTGCAAGCCGATAGGATGCCACGATGCGTTCACTCCTGCTCATTACCTGTTGCTGCCTCCTTCCCGCATGCCATGGGGGAAAACTTGATTCCCCGGCCCACCGTCTCGCCGGAACATGGACGAGTACGTTCAATGGCACGGTCGTCGACATCCTTGCAGAGGATGACACGAGTGGCATCTTCATCGTCAAGCTGCCCGACGAAGACTCGTCCTCCTTCACGGGAGCATTCTCGGCAACACAGACGATGCTCACCATCGTGAATGATGACAACGGCCCCTGCCCCGGAAAGGAAGGCGAGTACGAATTCGCCATTCTCAATGGTGTCATGCAGTTGACACTTGAATCCGATGCCTGCCCCGAACGAGCCGATGGTGCCGACTACGCCTGGACACGCATGCTCAAGGCCTCGAACTGACTGGAATCAGAGTGAACGGGCCTGCTCGAGGAACGAACGGTAGTTCGCTCCGACCTCATCCATCGTGTCACCCCCGAATTTCTCGAGGAAGGCGCGGGCCACTTCGAAACCCACGACGTTCTCCATGACCACGCTGGCTGCCGGCAGTGCACAGACATCGCTCCGCTCGTAATCACTGCGCTCGGCTTCCTTCGTCTCCAGGTTCACGCTGGGCATCCCCTGCAGGAGCGTGCTGATGGGTTTCATGGCTCCACGGACGACGATCGGCATTCCGTCGGTCATGCCACCCTCGATTCCGCCTGCATTGTTCCGAGGCCGGGTGAAGCCGAGGCAGGGTTCTCCCCGCTTCGACTCCTCGTACTCGATTGCATCGTGCACCTGCGAACCGGTATGAAAGGCCACGTCCTTGCCAAGGCCGATCTCCACGGACTTGAAGGCCTGGATGCCCATGACCGCGCCAGCCAGGCGGGCATCGAGTTTCTCATCGAAGTGCATGCATGAACCAAGTCCGATGGGGCAACCGAAGACATGCACTTCGCAGAGCCCTCCCACCGTGTCCTTCTCCTTCTTGGCGGAGCGGATGTGCTTGATGATCGCCTCGCAGACCAGCTCGTCCGGGCAGTAGGTGTCGCTGTCGTCGCGTGCCGCTCGCAAGGCATCCAGCGAGTCTTGCGTCACCTCGATGTCGGTCACGGCATCGAGCATGCCACGCACGAACCCGAAGACCTCGATCCCGAAGGAGCGGAGCAGGCAGCGGGCAGCGGCTCCAGCCGCCGTTCGTGCAGCCGTCTCCCGTGCGCTGGCTCGCTCGAGCGTGTTGCGACAGTCAGTGGTCAACCACTTGATCGAACCGGCAAGATCCGCATGCCCCGGCCTCGGTCGATGAACAGGCGGCGTCTTCTCGATGTCATCAAGGCGATTGTCCTTGTTGGGAACCTGGAGCACGAGAGGAGACCCCATCGTCCGGCCGAGTCGAACACCCGCCTGGATGTTGACGGTGTCGGTCTCGATCTTCATGCGTCCGCCACGACCATAGCCACCCTGGCGGCGGCGAAGTTCCGTATTGATGAACTCAACGTCCAACTCAAGCCCTGCCGGCAGACCACCGACGACGGCGAGGCCGCATGGACCGTGTGATTCTCCGGCAGTCTGGCAAGTCAGTGAGGCCACGGGTTCAGTCTATCAGTTGACGCCACGACTCGAACGGTGGCTCAAGCCCGGTCCATGCACGAAACTGTCGACGGGCCTGTGCCAGGAACATCACATCACCCGTCACGACCGTCGTCCCCGCTGCACGGGCCGCCTCGACAAAGGGAGTGTTCCGTGGAGCGTAGACACACTCGTAGACCACCGAAGCCTCCTCGAGCATCCATCCGGGCAGGCCAAGGCACTCGATGGGATTTCCTTCCGGATCCTGCCCACCTTCCATGCCTACTGAAGTCGTGTTGAGAATGACGTCGTACCCGGTCAACTCGTCAAGATCTCCAAGCGTGCACATGTGATCGTCCATGGCCTCCACGAGTGCCTGGGCGCGTTGGGGTGTCCGGTTGAAGATGTCGACGCGGGCACCGGCTTCAACAAGGCCGGCCACTGCTGCGCGAGCTGCTCCACCTGCTCCAAGGACCGCAATACGTGATCCCAAGGGTTCAATGCCAAGTGTTTCGACGATGGCGGGTGCATCGGTATTGTCGGCACTGAGCCCTCCTTCCTCGTCGACGATGATCGTGTTAGCTGCACCGGCGCGCTGAGCAATCTCGCTGATGTCCCCTCCCGCCTCCTTCACGAATCGCAGCGCGTGCTCCTTGTGTGGAAGGGTGATGCACAGTCCCCGCAGTCGAAACCCCCTGTCGCCGAGAAGAACACCTGCAGTAGCCTTGAATGACTCCCAGCCTGGCGCAACCGGCAGAGGCATGAACACCCCGTTGAAGCCGGCGTCTGCAAAACCGGCGTTCTGGACGATCGGGCTGATGCTGTGGGAAACAGGATCGCCAAGGATGCAGTAGACGGCCGTCTGCTCGTCAAGTTCACGGAAACGGTACCGGGAGACGAGTTCCCGCACCGAGCACTGCCCCGGTGCAGTCACGCCACCTGTTCCGGCTGCAAAGGAAAGAAATGCGCCTTCACGCCCGGCCAGCACGCGTGTTGGAAGTCCTGCTTCGCCCATGCACAGTGCAATCGTGGGCTTGGCGCGTGTGCGAAGGACATCGAATGCTTCGATGGAATCACGGGCCGACCGTGCTCTCCATGCAATCTTGATGACAGCAGCTTCCTCGATACTGCTCATCTCCGCCACGGCTCGCAGCAGGTCACCGGGTCGACCAAGCATGTCGTGCCTGGAGAGGATGAGCCCGGTATCTTCTCCCATCGCCTTCCAAGCCATTCGAAGTGGCTCGGACTCCAGCCACATCGGAGCCTCCAGGTCGATGTATCGAGGGCAGGTTCCAGTGGAACCCAGCACTTCGAGCAGTTGAGCAATCTCGTCAGCGGACCCGTCGAAGTCTCCCCCCTCGGAAACACTGCGAACGGTCAGGATGCTGGGGACGGACGCATCGTTCACCAGGATCGCAACCGCATCGGCCGCTCCGTCCATTCCCGGCCATGCATCGATGCGCCATTCAATGATGTCGGCGCCGTCCTCGACTGCAGAGCAGGATTGAGAAAGAGCCGTTTCGACATCGTCCGGGCTCGGGACATGAATGGATGCAGCCACGAGTGCCATGGATGGATCATACGACCTTCAGTCTTCCCGGTACGATGCACCCATGCCCGGGAAACCCTTCGACGAGGGAGATGCAGCAATCGAGGAGGCCCATGGCCTTCTCCGGAGCTGGACACAGGGGCTCTTTCGGTTCGACGAGCACGTCCATTCACTGAAGTATGTCATTGCGCCAGATGGCCAACTGGTCGCCCCGGTCATGGTTGCCGCCCTGCAGACCCCGGATACCGCCCTGTACATACCGGATGATGAAGCACCCGTGCTCGAACTTCTCCTTTCATTGGAAGCCTTCGAGGAACGCGGAGAAGCTGCAGTGCTTGCCGATCGATGGCGAATCCACCATGGGACCGAGGAGGACCTCAACTGGGCCCTCATGAACATCGACATGGTCCGCATCAGCGGCCTGGTCATCGATGGGGATGCCATCGTCAGGTTCAATCCCTTCGCCGATGTCGAAGCGGATCTCTGCCGAACGATCAACAACCTTGGAGAAGACACGCTCCAGCGGATCTGCAAGGGACAACTGGATGTCGACGTCGAGCATCCATGTGCGGTTGCAATTGATCCACTCGGCCTGGACATTCGCGCACGCTTCGACGTTCTGCGCCTGCCCTTCGGTACGACACTCGAGTCGCCCGACCGGGTCCTCGCTGTCGTCAAGTCGTGGGCATCGGCAGAAAACTGACATCCGGTTCGACGAAGCCAGTGCGAGCCTCGGAAGACATGAGGCACGCACGTGAGTAGTACTTCAGCAGAATCTGCTTCTCAAGCAGTTCGGGGTGCGCCTCGAGAAACTGGTCGAACCTCTCCTCCCCGGAACGTCCCTGCACCAGCGCGTGCATGATGCGCATCCATGCAACCGTGACGGTTTCGTGGTATCCGCTGTCATCGCTGGACTCGACACCGATGACGACGTTGTACTTCTGTATGCCGGCTCGCATCGACTCAAGGGCATCGTCGAAGGGTCGACTCCTCGCGTAGTACCAGGCGACGTGCACGTGTGCCTCGTGTGTCCAGAGTTCCTTCAGAATGGTCGTTGCCTCGAAGGATGCGACGAACTTGGCGGTATCCACGGTCACGGGTTCAATAGGCCCAGTCAATGCATGGAGTTGGAAGCACGTATCGACGATCCAGGGCCTCGATCAACTCGGTAGGCCCGGACAAGTCGGTGCTGATCGCCAGGCCACTGGCCTGCTGCCCCCCGAGCCAGAGACGCGTAAAGGCATTGACGCTCGCCTCCAGTATTGGCAGTGATTTCTCGTGCCCACGTTCGGCGATGGATGAAGCATCGACGCGCACGACCCAGTCGCCTCCAACCCCACGCCAGGGAGCGTCTTCTGGCAGGTAATTCTCGATCGGGTCGGACAGCCGCAGGTTGAAGGCAAGTGCAGCTCCCGGCAGGCTGATCGCTTCGATGCACCGCGGAAGATCGCAGATGCGGTTCTGGCTTGTCGCCAATGCAAGGGTTCGCTTCCCGAAGGCGGAATCCCGCGTCGTCCTGTGCCAGGCGAGGGGGCGATCGACCAGGTCCTGCATCGAGATGCCCGGTGGATCCTCCATGCGGAAACCGTGCACCTGGTCGCCAAGGCTCTTGAATACGCCAAGGAGTTCGTGAAACTGCTCGCGGGTCGACCAGGCCATCTTCCAGACCCAGTACGGTCCATGCTCGCCCTTGCCCTCCGGGTTGATGGCGGCGAAGTGACTGATGGTCCCACCAGGCCCGTCACGGTACCCGAGGATGAATGTCTCCTCGCTCGACTTCAACTCGTAAGCCGTGTTCCGCCAATCCATGATCTGGACCTGTCCATGGACAGAGCGTCGCGACAGTCGACAGGCGTGCAGCGCCTCGGCATCCTCTATACCAAAGCGAAGCGGTGGTCTTGCGGCGCGAGGTACCTTCAGGGCTCTTGGATCAATCGTCACCACCCGCATGCCCGGTGCCGACCCGAACCCGAGACGATCGTAGAAACCCGTGTCGAATATACCCAGGGTGGCTACGGCGGCTCCGCCTGCTGCATCCTGAGCGACGCACTGGGCTGTCAATTTCGTCGCCTGGCCCTGCTGCCGGCCGGCGCGACCGGTGTACACGCCTGCCACGATCGCCAAGGGGAGTTCATGCTCAAGCACCTGCATCGTGCCGGGCAACATGCTTACGGCAATCTCGGCTTCCCCATGTACGTCGCACACCCGGGTGCGACAGGTGTCAAGGTAGAGATCAAGACCCTCGCGATGCGGCTTCTTGTCCTCCATCCAGCCGATCTCCCGCCAGATGCGGAACATCGCGTCTCTGTCACGTTCTGGATCGAAATCACGTGATTCCACGTTGAAGTTCACCCATCCTCGACCATACGATCAATGACATCCGTACTGCTCAGCCCCGGGCGATGTCCGAGTACCTGCAGTTCAATACCAAGGTCCGTGACGATGTCATGCTCGTTGATCTCCTCGGGCCTGTAATCACCACCCTTGACATAGACATCCGGCTTGACGGCCTTGATGAGCCCATGCGCCGTAGGTTCGGGGAAACTCACGAGGTAATCGATGCATCTGAACTCGGCGAGAATGGCCAGTCGCTGCTCAAGCGGATAGACCGGCCGATCAGGCCCCTTCTGCTTGGCGACTTCCTCGTCGACATTCACGCCGACCACAAGGACATCACCCAGGTTCGCCGCTTCGCGGAGGTAGGCCACATGCCCGGCATGCACCACGTCAAAGCAGCCGTTGGTAAGCACGATTCGGTGCCCCGCTTCACGGTGCACTTCCAGTTCGACACCCAGTTCCTCCGGGGTCCGTACCGTGCTCTGGGGTGGTGCCTGTCGCAGCATGATCTCGCGGCGGACCCGAGACAGTGGAATCGCCTGTGTACCGAAGACCTCGACTTCAAGGCCTGCCGCGGCATTGGCGAACTCGACGGACAATGGCCAATCCAGGCCGTTGGCCCTTGCAGCAGCCAGGGCGGCAAGCACCATGTCGCCGGCGCCGGTGACGTCGTAGACACTCCGAGCAGTCGTCGGCACATGCAGTGGTCCCTCACCGGGTCGAACCAGGATTGCGCCATGGCGATCGAGCGTCATCACGAGGGCATCAAGAGCAAGACCCTCCAGCATCTCGGTCGCTGCAGACCCATCCGGAACACCTTCGCCTAGTGAACGATCAAGTGCATGTTCCAGTTCGGACCGGTTGGGTGTCATCGCGGTTGCGCCCTTGTAGCGGGCCCAGTCGACGGAACGTGCCGGATCCACCAGGACCGGAACGCCTGCCGCTGCAGCTTCCTCGATGAGCAGTCGGCACAGGCTTGAGGAGCAGACACCCTTCCCGTAATCCTCAAGGCAGATGACATCTACCGATGCCAGGTGTACACGTACATGTTCAAGCACCTTCGATTCGATGGCATCGGGCAATGGATCTTCAGACTCGACATCCACGCGGAACATCTTCTGTGGATGTCGATGCTGTGCCAGGCCGACCAGGCTTCTCTTGACGGTCGTAGGTCGCTGTGCATCGACGACGAGCCCCTCTACTTCATTGCCCGACTCGCCAAGTGCCGCCTGCAGCCACTTCCCGGCCTCGTCATCCCCAATGACTCCGCAACAGGTCACCGTCGCGCCGAACCCCTGGAGGCAGGTAGCCACGTTTGCCGCGCCACCAGCCGATCGCTCGGTTCGCTCGCTTCGAAGCACCGGCACGGGAGCATCCGGGCTGAGACGCTGGGCATCTCCATAGATGAACTCATCAACCATGAAGTCGCCCACGACCAATGCCGTGCACGACTTGAATCCGGCAATCTGGTTCAACAGCGTGCTCATCGAGGTACCAGCCTACCCATTCCCGCCAAGGTGCGACGTGATGGCCTCGATTCGCTCCAGCAACTCGGCCTGGCCCTGCACGAAACGCAGTCGAAGGTCGGGAACGATGACAGGATGATCACCCAGCAGTTCCGCCCTGGCTCGAGCCTTCACCCAGTCCTTCTGGGTCATGAGGATCCCATCCGTACCCTCGGCCATTGCCGCGAGCGAGGACAGTTCTGAACGGCTGAAGGGCGCGTGGTCTGCCGCGGGCATGTCCGCGGCAACAGTCGCCCCGGCTGCACGGATCTGTGCATGTACCGCGTCGGCGTGGCCAACACCGAGTCTCGTTACGACACGCTTGCCCGAAAGCCAGTTGATTCGCTGGGCAACCTGGCTGCCTTCAGCGTGGACCTGCACGGTCGTCCACTGGTGGTCAGTCCAGGCGATCGGACGGGAGCCATGCCAGTGCTCGACCATGGCTGCAATCTCGTCATCGAACTGGGAAGCATGCGTCATGATCACGGCACCCGCTCTTGAAAGTGACGACAGGGGTTCACGCAGATGTCCCGCGGGCAGAAGTCCCTGGTCCTGCAGTGGCCTGGAAGCATCGATGAGCACCAGATCGAGATCACGATCAATCCAGCGATGCTGAAAACCATCATCGAGCACAGCGCAATCCGTGGTCGGTGCCTCGGCAACATGGGATGAAAGTACCCGCACTCGATCCGGACCGACAAGGACCGGCGTACCCGGCAAGGCACCCTCGTAGATGAGTTGTTCATCCCCGGCCTGTCCATCCCGAGCGGCGTATCCACGAAGACAGATCGCCGGCGACCGACCCGCGTCAAGGAGACGTTCGACGATCCACTGCACCATCGGCGTCTTGCCTGTCCCTCCCGTCGTGAGGTTCCCCACGGAGATGACTGGAATCCCGACCTGGACCACCCCGATGCCACGATCGAAGCGGCGATTGCGACGATTGACCACGATCCGGTAGACCCACGACGCGGGAACCGTCACCGGGTTGAGAATGGAAGGCAGGGGACCACTCATGCCTGGACACCTTCAAGCAACTCGTGCAGGCGACGCATCGGCAGTCCCATGACTGTCGCCGGGTCGCCCTCGCATTCAATCGGCCATTCGGCCTCGATGCGCTCGATGAGGTTGTATCCACCCGCCTTTCCCTGCCACAGTCCCGTAGCGAGGTAGTCATCGAGGTCCTCCTCGTTCACCCTCCCCCATCGGACCAGGGCCCGGTCATGAAAGATCAGGCGATGCCCCTCTGGAAACGCGACCAGGCAGGCGCCCGTCAGGACATCATGCGACCCTTCCATGAATCCCTGCAGCATTTTTCTGGCATCTGCTTCATCGACTGGCTGACCAAGCAGTCGCCCCCCATCAAGACAGATCGTGTCTGCGCCAAGCACCGTGCAGGCTTCCTTCGGATGACGTGATTCCTGCAGGAGATCGAGCACCGACCTGGCCTTCAGCCACGCAAGGGCTTCGACCCATTCCTCCGGCGAGGCCTGCCCGGGAGACAAGCAGCCATCATCGACCGTGGGTGGCATGACCTCGACCTGCCACCTGCTCTCCTCCAGAAGCGACTGCCGGCGAGGAGACGTGCTTGCCAGGATGATGGGCATGTTCCAGTTCATCAGCGGGCTTTCGCGGTTTCCGCAAGAACGTGGTCCACACGTTCAAGTACCTGATCGACGGTGATCCGTCGCATGATGGAATCACCAAGCGACCGATCCCGGTAATGCACTGGTGCCTCCAGTTCGACCTGGACGACACGGTCATCAAGTCCATAGGGACCGACCTTCGACGGATCGGTCGGCCCGTAGAGACCGACGCATCGACCACCAAGACCGCCCGCCATGTGCAGCGGAGCCGAGTCGTTCGAAACCGTGATGGCGGCTTCCTCGATCATCGCCATGAGCATGCCGATGCTTGAACTTCCAGAGACATCATGCACGCGCCCGAGATCGGCTGTAACCGCGTTTCGAACAGCTGCCGCCTCGTCACGTTCATTCGAAGATCCAACGATGAGTACATGTCCACACCTGCCCATGAGCAACTTGTCCGCCAACTGTGCCCATCGCGACGTCGGCCACGCCTTCGTGTGCCAGCGACTGGCAGGCGCAAGAACCGCGAAGGTGGAACCCGACACGGCCTTGCAGACCGAGCATTCATTCCATGCGGAACGAGCGTCGTCCGGAACATGCAGTTGCATGTCGGGATGGATCTCCGCCCCGCAGGCAGGCAGTAGCGCGAGCATCCTGTCCACATCGTGTGGAATCGCCGACGTATCGACCTTCTCCGTGTATCCAAGCCCGGCTCCTTCGCGGGCATCGGCATCGCCGATTCGATGTGGAGCCCTGGTCATCCAGGAAATGAAGCCGCTGCGGCCAAGGCCCTGGCAATCAAGAACCAGGTCATAGCGTGTTCGCTTGAGGTCTTGAAGGAAGTGACGAAGTTCAAGGGCGACTCCCGGGTGGCACCACCACCGTGCAAGGCGTTGCCGATGAAAGGCAATGGCCCTGTTGAGATCAGGGTGCGCACGGATCGCATCCATGAAGGCGTCATTGACCACCCAGTCGATAAGTGCGTCCGGGAATGTCCGTTTCAGGCTTGAAAGAACGGGCACGGTGCGACAGACGTCCCCAAGCGCGCTGGGACGGATCAGGAGAATCCGTTGTGGGGTAATCGAAACTGGCATCCGCGGCTCCGGAGTGCATGATACCCCTGCGGACAGGAAGCTCACTGCTGGACGCTGGATTGCACCACCAGCAGGCGTACCATGTATCCTTCGCGCAGCAAGAACCTCCGGGAACCCATGACCCACGACCACCCCCAACCCGACCCCTCCGACGCCAGTGACGACATCCCTGCGTTGATGGATTCAAATGCCCCGGATCCGGAGCGGCCTGTCAAGGCATCTAAAGGGGAACAGGTAGAGACCAGTTCAGGATCGGATGACATGCCCTCGCCGGGAAATACCACGGCCGGCTTCGATACCGTCCTGGGCAAGATCGTCGTCGCGTCGGGGCTTGTGACCTCCGACGAACTCGAACAGTGCCTCGAGGAAGCAAAGTCGATCGAGAACCCGGAGGATCTGCGGACCCTCTCCGACTTCCTGCTTGAACATGACTACGTCACTCGTCACCAGCTGGACCGGATGCAGAAGGAGTTCGATGCGAAGAAGTCCTCCCAGAGAATCCCCGGGTACCGGATCCTCAAGAAACTCGGGTCGGGTGCCATGGCGACCGTGTTCCTCGCGAAGCAGTTGAGCCTGGACAGGCTCGTGGCGATCAAGGTGCTGCCCAAGAAGTTCTCCAGTGACGCGAACTTCATCAACCGGTTCTACAAGGAGGGACGGTCTGCTGCGCAGTTGAACCACGCGAACATCGTCCAGGCCTATGACGTGGGCCAGGCGGGTGATCATCACTACTTCGTCATGGAATACGTCGAAGGCGAGACCATCTACGACCGGACGAAGGCGGAGAAGCGGCTCCACGAGGCCGACGCGATCGACGTCGTCATGCAGGTCGCTCGCGCACTGCAGCACGCGCACGAACGTGGACTGATTCACCGCGACATCAAGCCCAAGAACATCATGATCACCGGACGCAACAAGGTAAAACTTGCGGACCTGGGACTTGCCCGAGCGGTCGACGACGAGGTCGCGGCTAAGGCCGAAGCGGGGCGTGCCTACGGCACTCCCTACTACATCAGTCCCGAGCAGATCCGGGGCGAGGTCGACATCGGACCCCAGGCCGACATCTACGGCCTTGGTGCAACCTGCTACCACATGGTGACCGGACGCGTCCCCTTCTCCGGGAAGAACCCGTCGCAGGTCATGCACAAGCACTTGAAGTCCGAATTGACTCCTCCCGATCACCTGAATCCTTCGCTCTCGGCCGGGTTCTCACAGGTGATCGAGATGATGATGGCCAAGAAGCGAGAAGACAGGTACCAGACTGCCTCTGACCTGCTTGAAGACCTCGAACTCACCCGAAAGAACGAGACCCCCCACTACGCCAGGCAGAAGGTCGACTTGTCGAAACTGACCGTCAAACTCGGCCAGGCCCAGCCTGGAGAGGGCCATATACACGAGGGAAACAGCGGAAACTCACCCGTGACGGCGATCTCGATCACGGTCAACGTAGTCCTGGCGATCATCGTCATCGTGCTTCTCCTGATCAGCTTCAACTCCTGAAGCGCCGGGGCGATATCATGCCCCCATGCAGCTCTACATCGACACCGCAAGCATCGACGAAATCAGCGAAGCCGCCTCGATGGGCGTCCTCGACGGAGTCACGACCAACCCCAGCCTGGTTGCAAGGGAGGGCGTAGATTTCCATGAACGCCTCGGCGAGATCTGCCAGGCAGTTTCGGGGCCGGTGAGTGCGGAAGTCATCGCGACCGAGCATGAAGCCATGCTCGAGGAAGCGATGGCCTTGACCGAGATCGCAGACAACATCGTGATCAAGTTGCCGTCAACCGTTGACGGACTTCGGGCCTGTCGAGCGTTGTCGGACAAGGGAATCAGAACGAACTTGACGCTCTGCTTCCAACCGCTGCAGGCGTTGCTTGTCGCCAAGGCCGGCGCATTCCTTGTCAGCCCGTTTCTTGGCCGCCTCGATGACATCGGGCAGGATGGCATGGAACTCATCCAGCAGATCCGGACGATCTACGACAACTACGGGTATGAAACGAAGATCCTCGCGGCATCAATCCGTCATCCACTGCACCTCGTGCAGTGCGCGATGCTCGGTGCGGATGTCGCAACGGTTCCATTCAAGGTCATCAAGCAGATGATGCATCACCCGCTGACCGACAGCGGCCTGGAGAAATTCCTGGCCGACTGGGCCGCGATGAAGAAGCCGAGCAACCAACTCGTCTGACCTGTTCGACTCAGTCCCTGATCTGCACGATCATCTCAACTTCAACGGCTGCCCCGATCGGAAGACTCACGGAGCCCACCGCGGCACGCGCGTGCCGTCCCGCTTCTCCGAAGACTTCTTCCATGAGTTCACTGGCGCCATTGGCAACCTTCGGTTGGTCCGTGAACCCGGGGTCCGAAGCAACGAAGACACCCAGGCGAACAACCTGCTCAACTCGATCCAGGTCGCCATCGAGATGGTCCGAGAGCACGGCCAGGGCATTGATTCCACATTGGCGAGCTGCCGCTACAGCCTGTTCAAGGGTCACGCTGCCAGGAACGGTGCCGCTGGCCAGCAGTTTTCCCTCGGAGAATGGAACCTGTCCACTGATGAAAACGAACGATCCCGCCTGGACTGCAGGCACATAGGCGGCAACAGGTCTGGGTGCCTCTGGAAGGCTGATTCCCAGGACCTCAAGACGATCGAGAATTCGAGCCATCAGGCATTTCCTTGGTAAAAAGGGGGTTGCTGGCCATTCCACTTGACCGGCACCACGTCCCGGGTACCCTTAATAGTGGATTACAATCCTGCGAAGCCACCGTGGCTTCGGATCCGGTGCGGCAATCATACCGTGATCAACTGTTCTTCTTTGCCGGTACCCCGGCCTGTTCATTCCCGCCGCTCCTGATCGACAATTCAGTCAGTTGACGTAGCGGGTGCTTTTTCGCCCTCGTCTGCATGTTCCGGTCCATTTGGGTCGTATGCTGCATGCATCGGGGCAGGTTCCTGCAACGCCAAGCGGAACAGGACGATTCCGTCCCGTGCTGGTGAAACCAGCCGAGACGTTCGTAGAAGAGGAACCGGCGTACGGTCCCAAACGTATTCATCCATAACTTCATACAGAAACAAACGGAGACGAACATGAAGACCAAGAGAGGATTTACCCTCGTAGAACTGATGGTCGTGGTTTCGATCATCGCCCTGCTGATGGGCCTGCTGCTGCCGGCCCTTTCCTCGGCAATGGCGACTGCTCGTGCCAAGAAGGACTCCGCGAACCTTCGTGGAATTGGCCAGGGCTACGGCGCCTATGCCAATGACTACAACGGTGCGTGGTGCATTCCAGGTGAACTGAACCGTGCCCCCGTCTTTGTCGAGGGACTCGGAAACGTCTGCATGATCGGGCGTGGCGAAGCTCAACCCATGTTCAACACAACTGGATTAATGGCTTCAGCCATGATCGCGCAGAACTACCACACGACCGAGATCCATGTCTCGCCCTGCGAGAACAACAAGGACATCGGGGTCAAGGGTGAAATCGCCGAGAACGGCACTATCAACGCCTACGACCACAGCCAGTGGGATCCATCCAACTGCTCGTACTGGGATAATGATTTTAAGGCTGACTTGCGACCGACACTGAATCCTCTTGGTGTAAGCCACACGTCCTACGCGAACCAGTCACTGATGGGTGACCGTCTCATCGCCTGGAATGACACTGCGTCGAGTACTGACATCGTTCACTGCCTTCGAGGCACTGAGGATGGCGTTGTCAATGACAACATAGAAGTAGGCCAGTACACACAGTCTCCAGTCCTTGACTTCATGGGCCCCTCGGGCGCATTTCACGCCAACGCACTCTGGGGTGATTTCTCACTCACCAACATCCAGAACTTCTACCCGGCCAACTCCATCTACGAGGAGCGAATCAGTGGGTACGAGAACGGCATGAAGAAGGACAACATCTTTTCTGCTGAGTTCGCCGGTGCACCTGATGCAAACGGCAATCCCAGCAATCTGCTGTCCGGAGACAACTACCTGACGTACTCCTTCCTGGTCGGCACGCCGGACTTCCCGATGATGATGGCCTCGTATGACGAACTGTACGATTGAGTCACTTCGATGACTCGAATGGAGCTGCGACCATGACGCGTCGTGGATTCACACTTGTAGAACTGCTGGTGGTCATTGCGATCATCGGCATTATCGTCGGCATCCTCCTGCCGTCCCTGGCCTCAGCCAGGGCGGCGGCGAGGCTTGTCGAGGAACAGAAGCGCGTGCGGACCATCCACGAGGGCTTCGTCAATTGGGCTTCGACCCATAAGATGCGAAAGCCCGTACCCGGCCGTGAGCAACGCCTGATGGACCCGGATCTCGGGAAGTTCATCCATGGCCGTGGCCCCGAGGACGCCTCACAGAACGACCATGCCGCGCTGCTTTCACTGTGCATCATGGAAAACCACTTCACGACACAGGACACGGTTTCCAACATGGAACCCAACCCGAATGTGTTCGTGTACGGGGACTACGACTACGACCTGTACCGCCAGTACGTTGCCGACAACCAGCCCGGGGTCTTCTGGGATAACGGGTTCAACAATGACATCTCGGCCGTCGGCGCGGCCGTCGGCGCAGGCTGCAACAACTCCTATGCGATCATGCCTCTTGCCGGAGTTCGCCGCAAGGAACAGTGGGATCGCCAGGCTGATTCCAACTTTGCGATCGTAGGCACACGCGGGCCGGCAAATGGAGATGAGTCCCTCCTGTCCAAGGATGCCGGCGCCGACCAGTCGAATACCGCCAACTACCTCGGCCGCGAAGGCCAATGGAGGGGGATCATCGTCTACGGCGACAACCACACCGACACGCACGAGAACTTCTATCCACAAGCCTGCGTGTACCAGAATCCTGGTGACAACGCCTGGCTGGCCGACAACCTCTACGAGGCGCAGGCCGCTTTCCCGGAATACGACTTCGACCCGCTCCTGGGTTCGGACATCATCCTCACGCACGTGAATGAAGTCACCGTCCTGGAGGAAAGCAACCCCTTCTACGTCGAATACGAACCACTTCACGACTGATCCTTCACGGGTTGCACCACCAATACGCTCCGAAGATGCCCTCTCCATGCCGTGCCATGCTCGGCATGCGGCATATACTCAGTACATGCTCAACACCCGCTGTCGAACAGGACGACTGGTTCGCATGATGACGCTGCTTGCCTGCGCAGTACTGCTTGCCGCGGGGCAGGCGCCGGAAGAAGCTCCCGTTGTTCCCATACACCGGCAAGCCGACCACGTGACGGTGATCACGATCAGCGGACCGATCGACTCCATGACAGTGCAGTCGGTGCGCCGGCGGTTGTCGGATGCGATCGATAATGGTTCGGATGCCATCGTCATCCAACTGGATACGCCCGGCGGCGAGCTGATGGCCACCCTTGAACTCTGCAGGATGCTCAAGGAGGACGCTCCCGGGAATACGACGGCATGGATCTCACCACACGCATTCTCGGCGGGCACGATCATTGCCCTTGCCTGTAGATCCATCGTGATCCAGCCGGGTGGAATGTTCGGTGACAGTGCCCCGGTGAGTCCACTCGGTCCGATACCACAGACGGAGCGGGCCAAGCTCGAATCACCGATTCTCACGGAGGTGATCGACTCTGCGAGAAGGAATCACCGTGATGAACGCATCGTGCAGGCCTTCGTCAGCGTGGGCGTCGAGTTGTGGCTGCTGCAGAACACGGACACCGGGGAACGCATCTGCGTCGATGCCAGCGAGTACGAGGGCATCTACGGAGAAGAACCACCCAGGACGATCCCCTCCATCACGCCCTCAAGTGAACTGGAGGGGCCAGGCGAGAATGCGATGACCCCCTTCTTCGAACAGTTCACCGGGCCAGGCGGCGATTCGTCTCCAAGCAACCTCTCGTCACTGATGCAGCGACCTTCATCACGACCACGACTGGGAAGCAAAGACAGGGAGGCATGGCAACTGATCGAGCAGATCATCTCCAATGACAGGCTCCTGGCGTTAACCCCGTCACAAGGCAGGGACTACGGGCTCGTCGACGGATTCGTCATGGATGACGTGGACATGAAGCGATTTCTCGGTGCACGAACCATCACGACCCGGAATCGATCATGGTCGGAAGCCATGACCAGTTTTCTTGTCAGCTGGCCTGTCCGACTGGTGCTCATCGTCATCTTCATTGTCGGCACCTTCATCGAGATGGCTGCGCCAGGTACGGGTGTCTTCGGCGCAGGAGCTGCCGTTGCGCTGCTCATCCTGCTTGGTGCTCCATGGCTTGCAGGGATGGCGCAGTGGTGGGACATACTCCTGGTGCTACTGGGACTCCTCTTGGTGGGAGCCGAGCTCTTCATCTTCCCAGGCACGCTGCTGGTGGGCGCTGCTGGAGCCGTATGCATGCTCATTGGGCTGATCGGCACCTTCGTTTCCGGTGACATGACCTCCACCGAGGCCCTTGATGGAATCTTCCGTGGCATGCTGGTCGTCTTCACGGGTGTCGTCACCGCCGTGATCATCGCTGCAACCATCGCGAAGCGATTCCAGTCCAGTCGATTTGGGCAGCGATTCGTGCTTTCAAGCACCGTCGGGTCGATGCGAGGCGCTGCAGGTGGAGAAATGCCCGGCACGACTTCCCTGCCGGTAGGCACCGAAGGCATCGCCATCACGGACTTGCGACCTGCTGGAAGAATCCGATGTGGAGATGCGGTGGTCGACGCGGTATCCTCAGGTCGCTGGATCGAGACCGGCGCCCGGGTCCGGGTCGTCAGAAGTGACATGATTCTCGAGGTGGAGGTCATAGACACATGATGGATCTGCTTGCACAGGCAGCAACAACCGGGGCCTCCACGAATGACGCCGCGCTGATCTGGGGATTCGTTCTTCTCGGCGCCGCCATCGTGCTGCTCTTCATCGAACTCTTCGTTCCCTCGGGCGGCATCATCGCCCTCTGCTCGGGTGTCGCCGTCATCGGCTCACTCGTTGCCTTCTTCTCGCATTCCTCGACGACCGGGCTCATCGCGATGCTCCTCTACATCGTGATCGGCCCCGTTGCCCTGTGGTTCGGGTTCAAGTGGTTTGAATCTTCCCCGATGGGTCGACGCCTGATCCTGGGAGCGGAAGACGACCTGCCTGGACGAACACCTGAAGAAGCCTTTGCCGCCTCCAGCTCTGCACAACATGAGCGTGCGCACAAGCTTGATCAGTTCATCGGATCCCGAGGAACGACGGAAGGTGCCTTGCGGCCCGTGGGCATGGTCCGAATCGGTGGACACAGGCACGAGGCCCTTGCGGAATCGGGCGTGATTGATGCAAATATCGAGGTGGAGGTCGTCGAAGTCTACGACAACCAGTTGAAAGTCCGACCCGCGTCCTGATCAGGTAGAATGCCACGTCGCGGCATGTCGCCGCTCAACGGAGGACCTCCCCATGGGCCCGATCGAAATCATCGGTGTGAGTATCGCTGGACTTGTCATCCTGATGGTCCTGCTGTTCCTCTTCCAGTTCGTGGGCCTCTACCTGCAGGCCTGGGTCTCGGGAGCCAAGGTGAGTTTCTTCGGTCTCGTGATGATGCGATTCCGGAAGGTCAAGCCACGACTCATCGTCGAGAGTCGGATCACCGCGAAGAAGGCCGGGCTGGACATTCCTACCGACCTGCTTGAGGCGCATTACCTTGCAGGTGGCCGCGTGACCAATGTCGTTCGCTCGATGGTCGCCGCCGACAAGGCGCGCATCGAACTGCCGTGGGATGTCTCGGCCGCGATCGACCTGGCAGGCCGAGACATTCTCGAAGCGGTACGTACTTCGGTCAACCCGAAGGTCATCGACTGCCCAGACCAGGTACACGGGCGTGCGACCATCGATGCAGTCGCCAAGGATGGCATCCAGTTGAAGGCACGTGCCCGCGTGACGGTCCGGACGAACATCGCCCGGCTTGTTGGCGGTGCAACCGAAGAAACGATCATTGCCCGTGTCGGTGAAGGCATCGTGTCGACCATCGGCTCGGCTGCCAGTCACCTCGCGGTGCTTGAGAATCCCGACAACATCTCCCGAGTCGTTCTCGAGAAGGGTCTTGATGCAGGCACCGCCTACGAGATCCTCTCCATCGACATCGCCGACATGGACGTAGGCGAGAACATCGGCGCGAAGCTCCAGGTGCACCAGGCCACCGCGGATGAAAAACGGTTCCAGGCCGAGGCAGAGAAGCGACGAGCGATGGCCGTGGCCCAGGAAGCCGAGTACAAGGCCGAGGTCGAAAAGAACAAGGCTGTCGTGATTCTCGCCGAGGCGGAGATCCCGAAAGCCATGGCTGATTCGTTCCGCAGCGGGAACATGGGGATCATGGACTACGAGCGTCTTCGCAACATCCAGTCCGACACCTCGATGCGTTCCACGATCGCCCGTGATGAGCCCCAGCAACCCGACAGACGCTGAGGACCCCCCTCAAGAGGCTTCAGGCACTTCCCGGCCACATGATTGCCGGGATCTGCTCCTTGATCGCCTATCATGGACCATTCGGAGACACCTATGGCCTCAACCGCCTCGATGACGGACCGCCCCGCGATTCTCGGGGGCGATCCAGCGATCACGCTCTCGCATGACGAAGCCTGTCGTTGGCCGATTCTTACGGCCGAGGACGAGGAAGCCGTGCTGCGCACAATGCGCACCGGACAACTGGGTGTCAGCGACGAGACGGCGGCCCTTGAGGCGGACTTCCGTGAGTGGACCGGCCGGAAGTATGCCGTTGCTCACTGCAATGGGACCTCGGCGATCTTCGGTGCCATGCATGCCTTCGGCATAGAGGCCGGCGATGAGGTCATAGTTCCATCCGCGACCTGGTGGTCGAGCGTCATGCCGATTCTCCACTTCGGTGGGATTCCCGTCTTCGCGGAACTGGAGAGTGAGTGCCTCGGACTGGACCCGGAGGACATCGAGCGAAGGATCACGGACCGGACGAAGGCCATCGTGGTCGTGCACCTCTTCGGGATGCCCTCGAAGATGGACGAGATCATGGAACTGGCCGAGCGATACGACCTGCGTGTCCTGGAGGACGCCAGCCATGCCCATGGGGCCATGTACAAGGACCGCATGATTGGCACCCTCAGCGAGGCGGCCGTCTTCAGCATGCAAGGGAACAAGCTGCTTCCCACCGCCGAGGGCGGCGTTTTCCTGACCGATGACGAGGAGATGTACGAAGCGGTGCTTCGACTTGGTCACTACGAGCGACTGCTCGACCTGGAATCGATGAACAAGTACCTGGCTGCAACCGGCCTTGGCTACAAGTTCCGCATGTCTCCATTGTCCGCCGCAATCGGGCGCGTGCAGCTGCGCCACCTTGCGGATCGCAACGCGATACGCAATGCCAACTGCATCGAGCTTGGCAGGCACCTTGAAACACTGGGAATGCAGACCTTCCTGGCCCCGGATGGCATCGAACGGACCTACTTCGAATACCTGGTGCGCTACGACGAGGCGGCGACCGGGTTGCCCATCGACGACTTTACCCGTGCCCTCCAGGCTGAGGGTGCACAACTCAGTGCCCCCCGCTACCCGCTGCTGCACCAGATGCCTGTCTTCACGCACGGGTTGTGGAAGCAGATCACGCGCCTGCCCGATGATGGCGACCTGCCCGAATACGACGAAAATGATCTTCCTGCCACCGCCGAGGGTAATGGGACGCTGATCAAGCTTCCCTCCTTCCCCAACGAGGACCATGGCCTCATCGAGCAGTACAAGACCGCCTTCTCGAAGGTCTACGCCCACGCCGATGAACTACCGCGAGTAGAGGCATGAGCACGCCCACCCAGGGAATACTGCCCGACGCTGATGCCGTCGAACGACGCTTTCGTTCGAAGCGTGCCCTCGTTCTGCGCGCAATCATCCACCTTGCACTGGACACGTTGAAGTGGATTCTCGACGTGCAATGGAAGGCCGAGGGCCTCGAGAACATCACGAGCCTTGATGGTCCGTTCATCCTCGCCTCGAACCACTCGAGTCATGCCGACACCCATGTCCTCCTTCGCGTGCTTCCAGGGGAACATGGATCGAACACGGCAGTTGCCGCGGCCTATGACTACTTCGGTACGACGACAAATCCCTCCCTGAAGCGATCCTGGATCCAGTTCGCTTCCTCGGCCGGCTGGCATGCCTTTGGCTTCGATCGCAATGACCAGTCGATTCGTTCGCTTCGAACAGCCTCGCGACTGATTCGAAAGGGTTGGAACCTGCTGCTGTACCCGGAAGGCACCCGAAGCCGCTCAGGGAAAATGGGTTCCTTCAAGCCCGGCATCGCCGTCATTGCCCGCCTCAGTCGCTGCCCGGTCGTGCCGACCTTCGTGATCGGTGGCCGCGACCTGTTGAAGCAGGGGCGATGGTTCCCCCGGCATGCGAACGTGCGGGTGTACTTCGGTACGCCGATGGTTGCCCACAAGGACCAGCGACCCGAGGATTTCGCTGCCGAGGTGGAGCAGGCGGTGCGTGACCTGATGGCCCTGGCCGATCCGCCCAGGCCCAGTTCATCCGTGAATGTCTCCAATCCAGTTTCAGGATCCGTGAACTGATCACATGGACCCCGACCCCCTTCTAGCCAGCCTTGCCCCGATGCTTGCTTCAGCAAGCGATGGCCTCAGTGCGCTCCAGGTCATCCTGCTCCTGGTCATGCCGCTGCTGCTGGTTGGCAGCGGATTCTTCAGTGGAAGCGAAACGGCGCTCTTTGGCCTCAGTGCCGGTGAGCGGCTCGAGTTGCGCCGACAGCCCGGGCCTGGACCCCGGGCTGTCCTGGTACTGCTGAAGAACCAGCGGCTCCTGCTGATCATGCTGATGCTCGGCAACATGACAATGAACGTGCTGTACTTCGTCATCAGCTCCGTACTGATGATGCACGATCTCTTCGGATGGTTTGGTGATATCTGTTTCGCCATCGGTGCCCTTCTTGGAATCGTTCTGCTGGGGGAACTGGTTCCCAAATTCCTGGCCAGTTCCCATCGAATCCGGTTCGCAAGACTGGTCAGTCCTCTGCTCCTGGCCATTTACCGTGGGTTGTACCCCTTCTGGAGAACCATCGACCTGGTCATCGTCACTCCCCTGAGCCGGTTGACCTCACCCTCGTCTGAACCTCCTGGTCTTTCCAGCGAGGAACTGCAGGCCCTTGTCGAGTTGTCCGGGCACGAGGGCGTCCTGGATGCTACCGAGCAGCGACAACTCCACGATGTACTTCGCCTTGGCCGGACGAAGGTGCATGTCGCCATGACACCGCGAACGCGGATGGCCAGTCTTGCCCTCAACGCCGACGTCGAGGCGGTCCGGGAGCTTGCACGTGAAACCCAGCACATCCGCCTGCTCGTGCACGGGGAGTCCCGTGACGACATCGTCGGCGTGCTGCATGTCAAGGACTTCCTGCAGCGATCCGTGCACGAAACACCGACGGTTCGCAACTCGCTCGTGAAGCCGACCTACCTGCCGGAAGTGACGACCTTGGACAAGGCGCTCGATCATCTTCGAAGTACCCGCACGCAACTTGCGGTGGTCGTCGACGAGTTCGGGGGAACTGCCGGGCTGATCACACTCGATGACATCATCGAGGAACTCGTCGGTGATCTCGATGCAAATGGTTCTGGAGAGATCGAAGCACCTCGAAGCATCGGGCCCGGGCAGTGGATCGTCGACGGGAATACGAGTACATCGGCCTGGCAGTCGATCATCGGTCCAGTCCTGGGAACCTCGGCCCCGGCAACGATCGGTGGATTGGTCACCATGCGTCTGGGTCGATCTGCACGGGTCGGCGATGTCGTGCATGTCTCGAACCTGCGCCTGGAGGTCCACCACGTCGAGGAAGACCGTGTCACGAGAGTGCTGTTGACACTTGAGGATGATGTGGCAGGCACGGGAGGTGACGCATGAGCACCTCGATGCTGATCCTGTTCCTCTCTCTTGCGATCATCGGCATCGTGGGCAGCGCCCTCTACTCGGGCATCGAGACGGGCCTGTACACGATCAATCGTGTCCGGTTGACCGTTCGTGCCGGGCAGGGTGATGGACGTGCCCGTTGGCTGCTTGGTCTTGTTCAAAGGCCGGCACGGATGTTGACGGTACTCCTTCTTGGCAACAACATCGCCAACTACGTCTCGAGTTTCGGCGTAGCTGGCCTGTTGGAAGGCACCGAGATTTCCACGATCGGCGCCATCGTGATCAATGCCGCCATCCTGGTGCCACTGCTGTTCATCTTCGGCGAGGTTCTGCCAAAGGACCTGTTCCGGACGCAGACCGACCGCTGGTCCTATGCATGCACCGGGTTCCTGCATACAACGGCGAGGATCCTCCTGTTCACCGGGTTGCTGCCGGTGGTCGTCCTGTTTGCAAAACTAGCCGACCGGGGATCCAGTTTCACCAGTGCCCGGCAGCGGCTTGGCCAACTGCTCAAGGAAGGCATGGGCGCCGGTGTCCTGACCGAGGAACAGACCACCTTGCTGGATCGTGCGCTTGCGATGCGTGATGTTCCCGTGACCGGCGAGATGGTTCCCTGGATGCAGGTGCAGTCGATCAACCCGGATCTTGCAGGCGATGTACGCCTGGACGCGATCCGCGGGCGGCCGTTTACGCGCCTGCCGGTCGTCGAGCCCAATGGGACGCTGGTGGGTGAACTGGAGGTTCTCGATGCCCTCCTGGACCCGCAACGACCCACGCGTGCCATCATGAAGGAACCCGTGACGGTGATCGACACATTGACGATTCCCGGCGCGATGGAGGCACTGCGTCGGGAGGGTCGGAGCATGGCCATTGTGATCGACCGGCATGGTCGACCTCGCGGGCTGGTGACCATGAAGGACTTGGCCGAGGTGTTGACGGGCGACCTGGAGTGATCCTGCAAAGGCTCAGTCGTCGCTGCCGGGACGGTTGTCCAGGTCGATGATGTCCAGTTCGGCCGTCCTGCGGTTCTTCCACGAGTTTATCTTCGGCCTGGCGACCAGGTCGACCTGCGTGCCACGCGGCAGCTTGTCGACGAGGTCTCCCTTGTTCCACCAGACGGCACGGACGGTCTTGCCTCCTGCCGCATGGGCGAGTTGCAGCGAAAGATGCCGGCTCTTGTTTCCCATTGGCTTGGAATCCTCGACGTGCAGTCCCTGGAGTCGCACTTTGGGCCGTGCATTGCCGCGACCGAAGGGTGCCATTTGTTCCAGGTCGCCGACATTGCCCTGCTCGATTTCCTGAAGGGTGGCATCCGCATCGATGACAAGCCATGGAACGAGGTCATCCTCGGAGATGGCTGCATTGGCATGTGTGGTGAAGGCCTCGATGAACTCCTGTAGTTGATCGCTTGAAAGCACGAGTCCTGCTGCGGCATCGTGTCCACCGTAGGTTTCGAGGAACTCGCTGCAGTCTTCAAGGCCATCATGCACGGAGTATCCGGGGATGGAACGGGCTGAGCCCTTGCACATCCCGTCCTTTTCCTGGAGCAGGATGGTTGGTCGGCCGTAGCGATCGACCAGTCGAGAGCAGACGATGCCGATGACACCCGGGTGCCAGTCGGGGTGTGCAAGCACGATGGCCCGCCGTGCAGGCCGGGTCATGCCGGCGGCCTCGGCCATCTCGATGGCCTGGGCGAGAATCTCCCGCTCGGTCTTCTGGCGAGTTGCATTCAGCGCATTGAGTTCAGCTGCGATCTCCTGGGCACGTTCTCCGTTGGCAGAGGTGAACAGTTCGACCGCGTTGAGCGCATGGCCCATTCGGCCGGCGGCATTGATGCGTGGCGCGAGGCGGAAACCCACTGCATCGGAATCGACACCATCTGCATCAAGCCCGCTTGCATGGATGAGCGCCTGCAGTCCGGGCAGGCCGACACTGCGTATGCGTTGCAATCCGGCCTGCACGATGGCTCGATTCTCACCGGTCAGGGGCATGACATCGGCAATGACACCAAGTGCGGTCAGCGGGAGTACATCGGTGAGGACCTGGACCATGGCGTTGGTGATGTGTTCGGATCCACACCAGGTTCGTGCAAAGCGGCATGCAAGTTTGAAGGCGACGCCTGCGCCGCAGAGTTCCCTGCTTGGATACTCGCTGCCGGGAAGGCCGGGGTGCACGATGGCATTCGCATCGGGCAGTTGCCCGTCGGAGCGGAGGTTGTGGTGATCGGTGATGATGATGTCCAGGCCGGCATCGCGTCCGGCGCGAACCTCTTCGACGGCGGTGATGCCACAATCGACGCTGATGACCAGGTCGGCTCCTTCTTCCCTGAACCGGAGCAGCGCATCGCTGTTGAGACCGTAGCCTTCCTCGAGGCGATCGGGCACATAGGTTTCAAGCCGGGCATCCGGGGACGCACGCTTGATGACATGCCAGAGGATCGAGGTTGCGGTGATGCCATCAACGTCGTAGTCGCCGTAGATCACGATGGACTTGCCGGCCCGAACCGCGTCGACCAGCATCGTGGCGGCCTCATCGATGCCCGGCAGCAGACCCGGGTCATGGGTATGGGCCATGGTCGGCTTGAGGAAGTCCTCGATTTCATCCTCGCTGATGCCACGCACGCTGAGGAGTCGTTCCAGGAGGGAGTGCTCATCGCAGGGGTGGTGTGTTTCGGCAAGTTTCCAGCGTCTCGTGATGCCTCGCATCCCGACAGCGTAGGCAGGAGGCGTGGTGGTTGCCACCCCACGCCCCAGCCGCGATACTGCCCGCGGAGTGACCCATGGAAAGCAAGCTCAGATCCATCCTTCTTTTCGGGCAGCCTGGTGTCGGCAAGGGCACGCAGGGCGCGATCCTCGGCGAGATCCCCGGGTTCTCCCACCTGGCCACCGGGGACATGTTTCGCGGGCTTGATCGCGATTCGGAGCTGGGCAAGGAGTTCATGAAGTACTCCACACAGGGGCTGCTGGTCCCCGACGAGTTGACCTGCCGGCTCTGGTACCAGTATGTGCAGGGCCTGATCAACACGAACAAGTACAACCCGACCAACGACGTGCTCGTTCTGGACGGCATCCCCCGCAGTCTCGCCCAGGCCAAGACGCTCGATGAGCACGTCGACGTGCTGGGCGTGATTCATCTTGTCTGCGAGGACATGGAGGAAGTGGTGCAGCGCATGAAGCGTCGTGCCGAGATCCAGAACCGACCGGACGATGCAGACGAGGCGGTGATTCGTCGTCGCTTCGAGGTATATGCCAAGGAGACGCAGCCGGTGCTGGGTCACTACGACGCCTCGGTGGTGCATGATGTAACGGCCGTGGGCAATCCCGGCGACATCCTGCTGAACATCCTTGAGAAGGTGATCCCTGCGATCAAGGGCCACTTCGGCAACCCTCTGGGCTGAGTTTCCACATTCCAACACCGACGTCACTTCTCTGCAGGTACAATGGTGTTGTTCTTTGACATATTGGGGCCGAATGGTTTCGACCGGGCAGGGAAGGCTCGTCGTTGCATGTCGTGGAGCATCCAGACCACGTAAAAAGGATGCAAACCTTTAACTGCCAAACCGCAGTTTGCTCTCGCGGCCTGAGAAGGCCCGAGCGGGACACGCTTGACGCCCGATAGGGCGTGTTCCGACACATCGGGCTAGTTTCAAGGGGTTGATGGGCTCCCGCGAAGCGAAACTCCAGTCCGTCATGGCCTATGTTCAGGGTGTCGTCGCCCGGTGCACATGGCCGAGATCAAAGCGACGAATACACATGTAGACGCGGCGTGTTGACTGTCATGGCACGGGGGTTCGAATCCCCCCGGCTCCACTTTTCATTTTCTCGCACCCACGCGCAGTTGCTTGCAACTGCTCGTGTTGGCGCGATTTTCCCTGGTGCACCCAGTTTTCACGCACACGCCTTTTCAGGCCCATGCGAGCCTCTGCGGCTGTGTGCTGCGCCGGATATTGCGCCGCTTTCTCCTCCCGTCCCGCTGCCCTGCTGAAGAGCTCATCGGGAACGACGGTCGTGTAGTGACGATGGCTCACGGCTTCGCTGTGACCAAGCCAGTGGCTTGCTGCGAAGCCTGGGTATTCCTTGGCCCACTCGATCTCCCGTGAAGCCCTGAGCGTCTGGAAGGCTGCAGACCAGGATTCAACGCCAGCCTGCTTGACGATCTTCCAGAACTTCCGGTTGACCTGCCCACCGTGGTTCATATCCAGGATCTTCACATCGCCTTCCCGGGCGATCTCGAAGGCATCCTGCAGGAGTGGAAGCAGCCTTGGGTCGATGGGCACCAGGCGAGACTCCTGCCCCGGGTGGTGTTCCGTCTTGGGCGAGTGGATGAGCATGCGCCCCTTCTCCCAGTCGACGTGTTCCCAATGAAGCCCCCTGGTCTCGCTTGGGATGCGAAGCCCCGCGTACCGTGCAAGGCCGAAGAGGAGTTTCCACTGCGTCGTCGGGCAAGCTTCGATGATCCTGGCGATGTCATCGGGCGTGACGTATCGAGCATTCTCACGGGGAGTCGAGCCACCCTTCAGGTCCATGAAGGGCGAGGAAGAGATGAGGTTCATCTTCCAGGCTTCCTTGAACATGGCCTTGGCATTGCCCACGTGAATCTTGGCCGTTGCAAGGCTGACCTTGGTCTTGAGATCTGCAAACCAGGCCTCGGCATCGTGCCGCGTGATGGCGTTGAGGGATCGATCCTGGCCGAAGTACTCGTTGAGCTTGGTCGCGGTCTGCTGGATCTTCAGGAGGCTGGTTGTCTTGACCTGCACTTTCTTCCGGGCGACGAACTGCTCGATGAAGGCACCAAGTTCACAACGTGCTCGCTTGTCGACGAGTCCAAGCCTTGCGAGGCGTCCAAAGAGCTTGTCATCGATGGTATTGACCCATTCAAGGAGCTGGTCGTCCATGGGAAGTCCCAGGGCCTTGCACTGAATGAGTTGATCGACCCTGGTCTGTATGGCCTCGGCAGCCTTGACGCTGATACGTCCAAGGCGAAGTGTCCTGCGTTTGCGGTCTGTTCCGTAGAACTGGATCCGCTTCGTTCTGTCTGCATCCTTGCACAAGCTTGACATGGTTTATTCCGTTTCCTTCGCTTCGTTTTTCCACTTGAGATAGAGATAGATACCCAACAGCAATGGCGCAAACATCCAAACTAATGCTGGAGCAGAATGGCTAAATGCGTCATACACCCAATATGACAATGTGCTAAACAACGATGATGAGACTAAAGCCCATCGCCTATCCGGCCTCCAAAGCCAACTCCGCACCATGGACCACCATGATCCAAGCGTGAGCACTACCCATGCACCTATCAAACCTTCAAAATATCGCGACCTTAGAGCGTCTTCTAGCACAGCTGTAGTAGCAATCATTGCACCAATGACCATCAGATCTAGATAGGAACGCCTCCATAGCCATTGCCAAACAACTTTGATAGGTGGGCGTCGTTCCGGCTTTGCATTCTTGCCGGGGGGGGTGTCAACAGGCGCTGAGAAACTAGGGTATTTAGGCTCTTCGGTATTCATGGACAACTCCCTGGCCTACTTGTTCAACTCGTCGAGCTTGTCATCGATTGCGTGGGAAGCTTTGGATCCGATCTTGCGTACGTTCTTGCCTACGCCAGCTGTGATCTTGCCCGTGCCAAATAACGCGCGTTTGATCAAACGTCGCCAACAGATAATGAAGCCCAAGACCGCCCCAAATGCTGCAAGTATGCCGGCTATCTGTGAATCTCTATCAAGCCAGGCGCCGCCATCAATGATGGCGGTAAGGGGAGGTTTGTACCGGGGAGGGTTGTACCTACGTTGATCATCTACTGACCGCTCACCCATGCTCATGAGCGCTTTTACTTCAGCGTCATTACTAGCCGGGATTGAAGAATGGCCACGATTCCAATAATGAACCATATGAGCAGGAAAGATGTCTTGAACCTGTGGTCCATGAAATGTGTAGCCATCTACGATCGTAGTGCCTTCATACAACGAGTAGTCTTTGAGAATTGGGGACCTGGGTGAGAGTTCACGATCCCAAAAGGTGAGTCTCGGATACATAGCTCTCCATAACCAATAAACACGCCATGCGGTTATTTGGTGCGGCTGTTCGAGTTTCCATTCATACCACTCGCCACTACCTGCAAAAACTTGTTCTACCAGATGAGTCATTTCTCTTAGACTTAATGCTTGGTTGGAGAGTGTTTTGTCAGCCCTCCTGTTCAGTTCCATGCGGACAACGAAGGTTTCGTCTTCGTCGAGTCCCATGAGTAGCTCCCCATGGGCTCTCCAGTGATAGAGACTTGAGCGCACCTCTCTGTCCGAAATCGGGCTTCCGCTGGAGGAGAGGATGTCCACATTCTTCGGCTTACCACTCCTCTCGAACTCGATGACGACCACGCTTGGACCAGGGGTGGGTCTGGGTTGTCCGGGTAGCCCATAGTAAAGAGGAGATTGGGGCAGCAGTTCTAGCTCCTGTAAAACCAACTTCTTGGCTGACATCCAGTCCGACTGGGGAACCTTGATGGTTGGACGGGGTATGTTCGTAATATCCAAATTTTTCATGGCGGTGCGTTGTTCCACCAATGCCCAATCTGACTTAGTGGGCTTGGTGAGGAGTTCATATTCAAATACATATGCAGTCGGCCAGATTAGGGTGCAGATTTGTATCAACAACAGCGCGACGATCCAAGCAATTACTCCAGATCCAAGCACATATAAAAGGGTTCTTACCAGTGACTTCATGACTCGTCTGCTCCCTGGCGACATGCCATAGCACACGAACTGTAATTCAGCCCTGCATGGTTGTCACTGGCCAGCAACTTCATGCCGCCCCACCTTGCGTAGAGGCCTCTACGAAGCGTTTCAAGCCCTCGAGCGGGTAGAGCACCCTTCGCCCAAGCCTGGTGCACGGCACTTCTCCTGAATGTGTCATCGTCCAGAGCTTCCTGGTGGAAATGCCCAGCAGGCTCGCTGCCCTGGTCGTATTGATGAGCATCGGCTGCTCCTGGTTCTCGTCTCGTCCCTGGTCGTCCTTGATCATCGCGTGTCTCCGTGTACTTGTTCCGCGTACTGGTTCTGTGAAGCCCTTGCTTCCTCGTGCGTGATCATTACACAATCTGCAGCCTGGTACACCATGAAAATGCCCAGGTGTCGGACGGATTCGGTTGGATCGGGTTGGATCTGGTCGTTGCGGCAAGCTGCCCAAGTCGACATGTCACGATAAGTACACAAACGCATGCAAAGGAAGACAAACAGCACCTGTATGTCCAGTTCGCTGCATATCTGTAGTCATGTATGACGTTCAGTCGACGCGATCTGTCGCTTGTGCATAGCGTTGCAAACGTTCAAGGTCTTCATCACTGAACAGATTGCTCTGTGCTGGCCTGTAGATGGCCAGTTGGCGTTCCAGTTCCTCTTCGTGCAGTTCGACTGCATCCGGGTCTGATGCACTGGGAGGCCTGCCAAGGGTGTAGGAGAGCACGAGACGGGCTGCTGCAACGTCTCCGTTCCTGGCGGCCTTCATGAGTGTCTTGATGATGTCTGTGATGCCTTGGTCGCCGACGGCTTCAAGCATCTCGGTGCGAAGTCGTGCGACCTGGCGTGCGTATGGGTTCCCTGGTCCCCCTGGATTGCCCTTGGCAAACCGCCCCTGCTCATCTCTTCCGTTACGACCGTTTGCTGACGGTAGTTTCATGGGTTGCTATACGACCATCATTTGCAAACCATCCCAGCCCTCCGGCATTGCCTGGGGGGTTGTTTGTTGAGATTTACTAGTCGTTAAGATTGTGACTATGGGTAACAAGACAGTTGAGAACCTGGAACGAGAAGTGCAGATCCAAGAAGATCGATTGCGAGAGCTGCAAGATGAATCAAATAGAGCCGGAAGATACAACTTTCATGTTGCTTCTAGTTCTGGATTTCACGCTACAAAGCGAGAGGGAAACATGGGCTGCCTCTTGCTTCTTTTGTGGACGGGCGGATGGCTTGTAGCCTTGTTCATTGCCTACGGGTTGATTGGGGATTCAAGGCAAGACGGAGTAGAGGACTTTTCGAAAACTATCGCATTCATAGTCATAAGTGGGCTAGCGATTGTTGGCTACTTGTGGCCTCTAATCCGAACTGATAGATCTGTAAAGAAACAGAAGGCAGCCTTGTCTGCTGCACAAGAGAAACTAGATGCTGCTAAAAGTGCACTGAAAGACATGTGATTAGTCAGTCAATAGCCAGGCTGATTACATAATCGCTGATCGCCTCGGGCTGTTGATCCTAGGTTTTCTAGTTATTTCGCAACTTCAGAAAGCCTAGAACCATCCCAAACTCACTCGAAGACTCATCGTTTCCAGAAGCAGGACCAGTCATCCCAATTATGATTGAAGAGTTGCGAGTCCAGGTGATATACATGGTGCTTCGTACTCTGAATGAACCACCAGTGTTGAGTTGCAAGTCGTATTCAAAAACAACTGATGCAGTTGGCACAGAATCTATATAAACCGATTGCACGTCCTGAATCAGGGTAAATCCATCTACTACGTCTAAGGATTTCAACCCAGCAACTACCTGTTCCAAATGGACTACTGGCGAAGATACCATTGGGTATTTCTCTTTGGAACCTACACCGATTTGAACGGTTGGATTTAGACCGATATGCCCCTCTGGGTATTTCATAATTGATACCACTGGCAAATCTGCATTACGCATCTTTTGTGCAAACTCTGCGTTATTTAGTTTTACGTTCCCCCTGGCGTCAGCAATTTCCTCATTGTGAGCAAATCGCCATGATTCAGGTTTGATTACCGAAATACCCAACTCTGCAGATGTGTACATGTCAGGGTTAGTTGCAGCCTGAGCCTCCAAACTTTCCCACAACAACTTCTGACTCCTATCTCTTCGCTGTTCCTCTTTTCTTCCCTTGGCTGCTTCTTGTGAGTCTACAGTCGCCCGGTTATGGTCAATACCGCGTCGGATAGCTCGCTCCCAGACAGTCTCCCAGTCGACCCCAAGTTCAGTTAGCGTATTAATCTCGTAACCGATTTCGAAATCGAAGTAAGTTGAATTTTTAGGCAAACGCACCCATCCTCTCTGTCCTCCATCCAACCATGCGACATCTGTAAATCGATTAACCCGTACTTTCGCGAAGTATTGTTGTCCAAGGTCATCCTTTAACGCCTTTTTTTTATACATTACGGCGAGCCTGGATTTATCAACGGCGGGGGGCAGTAGGCCCAGAATGTAACTACCCAAATTGGTGCTTTCATATCTGGTCGGCCATACGAACCAAGCAAAAATGAGTAGGCATAAGACAACTGTGATAGTAGCTGCACGTCCTCTATTCCCTTTTAACGACGATGGTTTCATTTGCTGACTTACAGACCTAGGCATCTACATCACCACCTTTGGATTTATCCTCGCTGCCGTTGACTTTGTTTCCCTTTGAACAGGCACACCATATTGCGGAGCCTATGAAATACAAACCCCACAGGACAGCGCCAAAGATTGCAAATGCAACAAACTCAGCCAGGTATTGCATCACTCTCTCCGTTCATTAATCTAACAGCACTTCATGGCATGCATTCTATGCATTATTCCCCTACCGCCTGCACCATCGCGGTGATGCCGGCCTTGATCGCCTCGGGCAGTTGATTCCAGGTTTCCTGCACGAGTTTCAGGCGCTGATCCACCAGGAAGGCCTGTACGTGCGCCGGATAATGCGCCGCCTCCATTTCACCAGGCTCGTAACTCGTGCCACGTGTTGAGGTTTGCAGAACCGGCAGGGGTATTCGAATCCCCCCGGCTCCACTTTGAATTTCACCAGCCCCCTGGACACGCTCCGGGGGGCTGTTTCGTTGTTTGAGTCGGTTTTTCTTGCTGTCTGCTAAGTGAGGTGGTTCAATGGTGCTTGTGCCGGGGGTAGGAGAGAAGAAACCATGCGCCATCTCTACGCCATACTCGGAGCCTGCAGTCTGCTGGCTGGTACTTCATTCGCTGACATCATCAATGTGCCTGGTGACTATCCGACGATCCAGGCGGCCATCGATGCGGCGATCGATAGTGACGTCATTTACGTCGACAAAGGAACCTACTTTGAAAACGTAGACTACCTGGGCAAAAGCATCGAGGTCAGAGCTTTACACGGGTCAGCCGAAACCACAATAGATGGACAATTGCAAGATAGCGTGGTCAGAATGGACGGATGCAGCGGAACTACGTTGCTTCAAGGATTCACGATCAAGAAGGGCTTAGCATCATATGGTGGTGGCCTGCACATAGACGATTGTTCATCAGTATCCCTTTGGGACTGCGTAGTTCGAACCAATGCTGCAAATTCCGGAGCAGGCTTACACATAGAGAACAGCACATTGACTATGAATGATTGTGCTGTTGTATACAACTCGACCAATGGCGGCACCAATGCTGGCGGCGGTCTATATGCATCCAACTCAGCAATCACTTTCTCTGGAGGAGAGATATCTACAAACAATGTCTCAGGTGCTGGAGGTGGAATGTTCTTGGGGGATTGTCAGTTTTTGGCAACTAATGCAATATTTACTTCAAATGTCAACAGTAGTGAACATGGGGGATTTGCTTGGGTGGGCAACACATCGTGCACTATTTCAAACTCGCTAATTTCGGATAACACCACAGAGTATAAAGGTGGGGCATTTTATCTTTCTGATAGCTGTCAGTTAAATCTACACAACTGCAGTGGGTCAGGGAATTACGCTACCAATTCAGTCAACGTCTCGGCCGCGCAAGGCGGATTCGTTTACATGCCCCAATCTGGATGCGTGCTCACAGTTACGAACTGTGCTTTTTCCAGGGGTGCCGAGAACTTCTCAGCTTATCGGGGCGGGTTTGCATATGCGGGGTACGGCTCCGTGATAGATATCTCCGGCAGTCTATTGGCAGATTTTGAAGCGTATAACAGCGGTGAGGCGATTTATCTAAGTGGGCAATCCAGTGTTTTCATAGAGGGTTCGACTTTCTGCTCCATGGGGACGAGTGGCCAAGCTATCTATGGAAAATGGATTGATAAAGGCGGAAATACATTCCCTAGTGAATGTCCACCAATCGTAGAAGCTGGCGCTTGCTGCACCAATGGCATTTGCGTACTGGTAGATGAACCAACCTGTAATGAATATTACGGCATCTTCTACGGAAGTGGAACCGTCTGTGAAGATCTGGACTGTCCTGAGCCACCATCAGATTGGGGGGCTTGTTGTCTTTCGCAGGACATCTGCATCATTGCAACGGAGAGTGACTGCCTTGCAGCGCAGGGTCTCTACCAGGGGGACACATCGATATGCCAGTCAGCTGATTGTTCAATATTGCCGCTCGATTATGGCGCTTGCTGCCTTGGTTACGATGTCTGTGTTGCTACCAGGGAGGTGGAATGCGCAGATGGTGGAGGTACTTTTGCGGGCATCGGCGTGATCTGTGCCGACGCAGGATGTCCGGAAACATGCCTCGGCGATATCAATGGAGATGGGCTGGTCAATGTCAACGACCTGCTGACTATCATCGCCAACTGGGGCCCCTGCCCCTAGTCCCCCACCACCTGCACCATCGCGGTGATGCCGGCCTTGATCGCCTCGGGCAGCTGATCCCAGGTTTCCTGCACGAGTTTCAGGCGCTGATCCACCAGGAAGGCCTGTACGTGCGCCGGATATTGCGCCGCCTCCATTTCACCAAGCTCGTAACTCGTGTCACGTGTTGAGGTTTGCAGAATCGGCAGGGGTATTCGAATCCCCCCTCCCTCCAATTTGAATTTGATCAGCCCCCTGGACACGCTCCGGGGGGCTGTTTCGTTGGGTTTGGCAGGAACTGCTTGCATTGCCCGGTTGAACTGCTTGTAATGGTCGATCCGCGGCACCCGCCGCATTCACCTTGTAGCAGGAGAGAAGAACAGATGTTGATGTCAATGATCGTCGCCGTATCACTTCAGGCGGGCCCGTCAGGTTCGTTCAACTACATCCGAATCGGTGATGAGGATGGGTTTGGATTCGTCACCGGCACGGATCCGTGCGGAGGAAGTGAACCATGCTGGCCGTTCGGCAGCTACATCGGGGTTGATGGATTCTGCTCCGGATACCAACTGTTGAATGCCGCCGGCCTTCCGGTCAATGTCGATGGAATCGGCATCCTCGCCGGAGGGGACTGCATTCCCGATCTGGATTGCACCGGTGAGACACGATACGGAAGTGACGAGTTTGATCTGCGAACGTCATTTGAACTTTCAGGTGGAAGCTACGGCAACGGAACGGAAATCAATGGTGCAGTCGATCTGGCCAGCGATGGTTCGGGATGGACTGACGTCGGAGTTTCAGGCACCGGCCTCGGCTGGTACGACTGCCTTCTGGCACCTCCCGCCGACTACATCTGTGACCACGGGCAGCCCGGCTTCGTCTTCGATTTCGAGGTAGCCAGCGCCGATCCGACGCAGCCGCTGTATGTCAACGTCGTCTTCGCTGATTACGACGTCGATTCAGCCAGCGACATTCTGCGGTACACGACGGCCTCGGGTGCCGTGATCGATACCACTCTGGCCACGCAGGACAACTCGGCCGGCGAGGATGGGTTGATTCAGGAAGCGACGGCGACCATTCCATTTGGTGACGTGTTCCCCAACTGGAGCAGTGGAGATCAGACCGGCTGGCTTCAAGTCGACTTCCAGATGCCCGACGAACCATTCGTCGCCTACGACTACGTCGAACTGAACATCACGCCGTTGATCGACCCGGAAGGCTGTTGTTGTTACCAGCAGGAAGGAACCTGGTATCAGATGGAACAAACGGAGGACGAGTGCCTGGCCATGGGCGGGTCCTATGCCGGAGATGGTGTCCCCTGTCTCGGCGGTGAATATCCAGTGCTTGGCGCCTGCTGTCTTCCGAATGCCGATGGAACGATCACATGTATCGAGACCGCCATCTGCGATTGTGATGCGCAGGGTGGCGACTTCTACCCAAACACACCATGTACCCAGGCACCGTGCACCGAGCCTGATCCGGAAGGATGCTGTTGCTACCCCGATCCCTTGACCGGCCTGTGGTTCCTCGTGCACACCACCGAGTACACCTGCCTGGACATGCTCGGCATCTATCTCGGTGATGGAAGTGTCTGTGAAGGCGACGTCTCCCCGATGGGAGCCTGTTGTCTTGAAAGCGAAAATGGTCTGTATTGCATCGAAACATCCGAGTGCGATTGTGATGAACTCGGCGGGGACTTCTACGTCGGTGCACTCTGCAAGGAAGTGGGCTGCGAACCCGTCCAGGAAGAAGGCGCCTGTTGCTACATCGATATCGAGACCGGGTGCTATGAGTGCATCAGGGTCGCTTCCGAAGCGGACTGCATGTCGCTGCCGAACCGATACCGCTTCCCGAAGTGGCAGGGTGCTGGAACCTCGTGTACTGATCCAAACATGGACTGCTGCCGCATTCTCGGAGCCTGCTGCCTCAATGGCGGCTGCACTGAGACGATCGAAGAGGCTTGCGTGGACGCCGGTGGCACGTGGTCGGCCTATGCCCAGTGTGCCTCGGTCACCTGTCCGGACGACGACTGTCCGGCCGACGTCAATGGTGACGGCACGGTGAACGTGCTTGATCTGCTGTCGGTGATCAGCGTCTGGGGCGACTGCCCGTAACGCATCCATATATAGAGAGAACCAAGCCAGCCCCCTGGACACGCTCCGGGGGGCTGTTGCGTTAACTGTGTTGAATATTCTTGCCAAACTGGGCCTGTGGCCCTGATCGCCTCAGAACTGATCACTCCTGGCAGTTGATGACCAGGGTCCCGGTTCCGGAACTGGCAGCGTCCCATCCACCAAGGCGGACCAGATACTGACCGCCCGAGTTGACCGGGGCCTCGAGCAGTGACGTGTACCCCGAGCACCCGGCCCCGTCACCATTGCATGCAACCTGCACCTTGTTGAGGCAGCTTCCCTCGTAAAGCACCAACTCGGTATCGAAGTTCGCACTGTTGCAGGTGCTGAGGCTGAGCGTCCCACTGCACGTGGCCTCGTAGGAGAACCAGATGTCGTTGCCCATGCTTCCAAGCCAGGTGCCAGGACACTGCGAGTCGTCGTAGACGTCGCTGCTGCTGGTGGCATTTTCGGTTGAGAAGTCGATTTCACCATTCGTCACAGGCAATGCATCGATGCATTCGTCGTTGAGGGCGCTCGAACAACTGGTGGTGGTGCAGGAGGATTGGGCACCATTCCATTCGCCGCCGGCATCCTCGCAATCGATGGACTCGATGTAGACACATGTTTCATCCCCCAGGCAACAGGCGCCCGGGAAGGTGCAGATAGAACCCCAATGCCCGATGACCGTCAACAGGTCGTCGACGTCGTATGGGTCACTCCATCCCGAGATGACCAGCAGCAGGTCATCGACGTTGACCACCTGGTCGCCGTTGTAATCACCAGGGGTGCATGGCTCGTTCGAAAGCCCGTCGAAGAAGTTCCAGATCTCAAGCGTTGCGTCGATGTCCATGTTTCCAGACTGCCCAGGCCACTCGTGCCCACCACCGATGACCAGGTAGTAGCGCAGTTCGCGATCGTGCTGCGGCGAACTGTAGAGGTCAAGCCGCACGGTACTGCCATCATCGGGATTCACGTCCGGCAGGTAGGTACGCTCCATGTCCGGCGTCTGAAGGTAGGTTGCCCAGAACTCGATGATGTCCGGAACCGATCGGTACGCGCCCCAGCCATCGTTGTTCTCCATGTCGCCTTCGTAGAGGACGACGGGGTCATCCGACCCGTTCATCGTCCAGATGGGATGCGGGACCGCCGGCTGGCAACTTGTATACAGCGTGTCCATCATCGTCCCGGTCACCGGCGCGAAGGAGATGAAGGTCTCTGATTCACGGCAAGCCAGCTGGTAGCACATGTCGCCACCGTTGGAGAAGCCCGTCACGAAGGTCCTGCCGGGATCGATGCCCACCTGCTCCTGCAGGTGCAGTGCAAGTTCGCGCAGAAAGCCGTCGTCGTCAATCTCGATCCCGTCGTGAATGGCGTAGTCCACGTCCCAGAATCGGTTGCCATACGGGTCAACGCTCCCGTTGGGAAACACGGCGATGAAGCCACGCTCGTCGGCCAACTGGGTCCAGCCGTACCAGCTCATCATCATGCTGTTGTTCATGCCGTAGCCATGCAGCACCATCACCATCGGCGGCGATTCGGACAACTCGTCCGGGATGTGAACTTGATACTGCCGATCGAGGCCGTCGTGCGGGAAGATGATGTTCTGCGCATGGGCCGTCACGGAGACAACCAGGGCGAACACGAGCATTGACACGAGACGGGCCATGGTTCAAGGGTACGAACAGATGGCCTCAATGCAAGGGTCGCCTTGCGGCATTGAACCTAAACCACACACAGCAGGTCATAGCATGGGGGTTTTCAGCGAGCAGCCAATCGACGGCGAATCGCCAGGATGGCAAGCACCACCAGGGGTACAAAGAATATGAGATCCTTCTCACCGCCGCTGTCCTGGAAGAGGAAGAGCGGCTTGTTGACCAGTCCATGGAGCCCGATCACCAGAAAGATGTTGTTGGACAACAGGAAGAGTGACCCAAAGATGATCCCGGCGAGGAGCCGATCAAACTGGCCCTGGGGGATCGCCCTCCCGTACAGCAGATCATTTGGAATGTGGGACAAGGCGAAGAGCACGCTGGAGATGATGATCGCCCAGGCCAGCGCTGTTCCCATGCGCAACTTCATGACCCGCGTCATCAACAGCACGAGTTGGGAAATCAGGAACGCACGCCAGAACAACTCCTCGTACAAGGCATTGGCCAGGAGTTGTCCCGTAACCAGCAAGCTGATCTTCTTCACGACCAGATCGTCCCAGGAGGGATCGATCGAGACCGCTCCCTGCTGAAACAACACGACAAACAACTGGACAACGACCCAGGTGCAGATCACCCATGCGAGGCCGGAAAGGAAGCGTTGACGGATCAGCCCCAGGTCATTGCAGCGAAGTCTGCCCACCAGTACCAGCAGCAGGCCCATGATGATGAACATCGGAACGTAGTTCAGGAATGTCGGCGTGATGACATGCCCGCTGGCAGTGGGAAGCCCGGGAAACCAGCTCGATGGAGTCGAGACCTGGTTGGCGAACCAACTCATTGCCAGGTACAGCACCACGGCAAGGATCATCAACCACATCGGCACCGGCCGGACTGACTGGATCCATCCCCGGACACCTTGTTGAACTGATTTCTCCGAAGCCATCAATCGCATCCTATCATCTGGCCTTCCACCCCCGAAGGCCAACGCACCATGAACCCCGCATCCGATCCCATCGACACGACGATCGACTACTACGACACCAATGCTGCGGCATTCATCGAGCGCACCGTCGACATCGACCTGTCCGACGAGTACGAGGCGTTTCTCCCCCACCTGCCCAGTGGCGCGCACATCCTCGATGCCGGCTGCGGCTCTGGCCGCGATGCCCGCGCCTTCCTGGACATGGGCTACCAGGTCAGCGCCTTCGATGGCTCCATCGAGATGGTTCGACACACCTCCACACACACCGGCCTGGACGTCAGGCACCTACGATTTGAGGATGTGGAGTACGAAGACCAGTTCGACGGCGCCTGGGCCTCCGCCTCCCTGCTGCATGTCCCCGCCGAGCAGGTGCTTGATGCCGTCAATCGACTGGCCCGCAGCCTCAAACCCGGCGGCATCTTCTACATGTCGATGAAGCACGGTACGGACCAACAGTGCATCGAGGGCCGGCTCTTCTCGTTCGTCGACGAGGCGCGCGTGCAGGCGCTCATCGAGCAGGCAACCGGGCTCAACCTGGTTCGCACCTGGTCAAGCACCGAGCAGCGTGATGATGGGTCGACGCAGACCTGGGTCCATGCCCTCGCCCAGCGAGCAGCCGCTTCGTCATCTTGACCCCCTGCGAGTCCTGCATGCGGCTCTTTAATCAAGCAAGCAGGTTTTGCTTGCCCTGCAGCCTGCTCCCGGGTCCAATGAGGACAGGGAAGAAGGAGAAAGCAGTGTTTCAGAAGATCAGTCTCACCACCATGGTTGTTGCCTGCCTGGCTGGGCAAGCTTCTGGTCAATGGTCCGATGACTCGTCGGTGAACCTGCTCGTTCCCGGTGGCGGATCTTCACCAGCCGTGACGCACTCTGCTCCTGATGGCAGCGGCGGCTGCTGGGTCACCTGGTACGACGCCTCCAACGGCTACGACGTTCTGCTGCAACACATCGATGCCGACGGCATCTCGCAATTCGACGAGCCTATTCTCGTCGGCGACCAGTCACTGAGCTGGGTGCAGGACTTTGAACTGATCACCGACGCCTACGGCCGTGCGGTACTCGCCTGGCCCAACGATACGAAAATCGAAGCCGCCTGCATCAATCTCGATGGCACCACCGCATGGCATAACGAATACGGCGCCAACGGTGCCTTCGTCGGTCAGGCACAACTCGCCGCCCTTCCCGCAGGGTTCATCGCTCTGGCCTGGATGGAAGATGACAGCAGCGTCATCCAACGCATCGCACTCGACGGCGCCGCATACGGATCACCAGTGACCATCAACATCGGCGGCACACTCATCCCATCCGATCTGAAATCAACTGGCAACGGCACGTTCATCGCGTCATTCGTCCACTACACCTCCTTCTCCGGACCCAAGCGACTGAAGGCCCAGAAGTACAACAGCAGCATGGCCGCAATCTGGGGCCTGAATCCCATCGACGTCTTCACCAGCGGCTCACTTCAGTACGGCAACTACCCGGAGTTCATCGCCGACACGAATGGCGGTGGCGTGTTCTGCTGGTATGAAACATCGCCGCTGATGACTCGACTGCAATGGATCGACGCCGATGGCAACCGACTCATGGGTACCAACGGCATGACCACCACCACCGAGACCTCGATGGTGCATGTGAACCCACACGCCTGCATCGATCCTGTCTCAGGTGATGCCACGGTCTTCTGGGTACGACAAAACAGTTCACAGAGCAGTTCGGGCATTCAAGCCAATCGCATCAGCACTGATGGCACGCGACTCTGGGGCGCAACCGGAACACAGGTCGCCCCTGTCTCCAGTGGAACAAGCCTGCTGGATCTGCATGCCATGCAGGTCGGGCCGCTGGCGACCGGTTCGTGGATCAAGAGCCCGACACTGGGCTCGGAACAAGTTCAGGCTGCCGCAGTGCACGACGATGGCAGCATGGCATGGGGCATTGCACCCGTGCTCGCATCAAACGCAGCAAGCAACAAGACCGACATGACCTCATGCCCCGGTGATGGCATGCTCATCACCTGCTGGGTCGACGACCGCACCGGAGCCAACGGACTCTACGCGCAGAACATCAACGAGAATGGCACCCTCGGTACCGCTGAAACCTGTCCTGGCGACATCAACGAAGACGGCCAGGTCGGTGTGGACGATCTGCTGCTGATCATCGGCGACTGGGGGAACCCATATACGGTTGATGACCTGCTCATCGTCATCGGCGCCTGGGGCCCCTGCCAGTGATGTTTCACGCGTTGATGTTCGCCTATGCAGCATCATGCTTCATGCCCACGGCACATGTGACACCATCTGATGGTTCAGCAGAAGACCGCTTTGGCAGCGCAGTTGCAATGGATGGTTCACACCTGCTTTCGGGGGCGCCTTTGCAAGGTGGCTCGGGGTACCACGCCGGTGTCGTCTATGCTTTCGAAGCCAGTGACACCGAATGGGTGGAAGTGCAGCATATTCGACCTGATGATCTTGCCGCCTACGGTGAGTTTGGTACAGCGATCGCCATCGAGGGCGACTTCGCTGCGATCGGCTGGAAAGGAGCGAGCACGGTTGCCAATAGTGCCGGCATGGTCGTGCTGTACGAGTGGGCCGATGGACTGTGGCAGGAAACGGATCGCATCTGGGATCCAGAAGCGGAAGCCGGTGATCGTTTTGGAACCTCGATCGACATCGATGGTGACCGCATGATCATCGGTTGCCAGTTGGATGATGTCAGTGGAACGGACAGCGGCTCGGCGCTGGTATTCAGTCGAAACAAGGAGGGATGGGTGTTTGAGCAACGACTTGAGCCCTCTGGAGGTGGTCCATTCAACTGGGCTGGTCATGCAGTCGCGATCGACGGTGCACGAGCAGTCGTAGGTGCCTACCTTGAATCGGTCGATGAACACCAGGCAGCTGGAGCTGCGTACATCTACCATCGTGACGAAGCCGGTCACTGGAGTGAAGAAACTCGATTGGTTGCAGACGATCCGGTTTCCGGGGACTACTTCGGTTACAGCCTGTCGCTGGAGGGGGATCGCCTGGCAGTGGGCAGCATCCTCAATGATGCGCCTCTTGAGGATTCTGGCGAGGTCTACCTGTTCGAGCGTGTCGAAGGTGACTGGGTGCTTGAGCATCTGCCCCCGCCCGACGACGGTGGCGAGTTTGGATATGCCCTCGCTCTTGAGGGTGCTGATCTGTTTGTCGGCGCGGTGTATCACCCCGGCAACGGCATCGCCAATGGCGCCGTATACCACTTCGAGCACGATGGAGATCAATGGGCATGGAGTACCAAGTGGCTACCGATGGACGGCGTCGATGACTGTTATTTCGGCGCGAGCCTGAGTACCAACGGGCTCGGCCTGGCGATCGGTGCACCACGCGAGAATGTCACGGGGCTTGGCAGTGGAGCGGTGTATGTACATGATCTCGATCCACCCTGCCTGGGCGATCTCAATGGCGATCAGGGCGTTGATGTCAATGACCTGCTGGTCATCATCGCAGACTGGGGTGACCCCTATACGGTCAACGACCTGCTGGATGTCATCGCCGGGTGGGGCCCCTGCACGTAGGATGGAGAATCGATGCGCACCAGGTTTATCATCATGGCATGGCTGGCAGGCCTGGTTCCTGTTGGACTTCTCCAGGCAAGCAGCCTCTTCGTTGCCAGCCAGAGTTCGCACCAGGTGTTCCAGTTCGACGGGGAGACCGGCGAAGCACTGGGTGCCTTCTGTTCGATTGCCAACCCGCGGGGCCTGGGCCTGAGTCCGAACGGCAACCTGTTCGTCGCCAGTGCGTCCAACCACCAGGTACTGGAGTTTGATGGGAAGACCGGGGAAGCACTGGGTGCCTTCTGTTCGATTGCCAACCCCGGTTCACTGGCCTTCGGCCCGAATGGCAACCTGTTCGTCGCCAGCGAATCCGACCACCGCGTCAAGGTGTTCGACGGTGACACTGGCGAACTGCTTGACCTGGTCCTGTCTGTAGCCGACCCGGGAGGCATGGCCTTCACGCCCCCGAACAACCTGTACGTCGCAAGCGAGGCCTCACATGTTGTCCTCGGCTTCGACGGTGAGAGCGGAACACCGCTCGGGACGTTCTGCACGATTGCCAACCCCCGGGGCCTGGCCTTCGAGCCCAGCGGCAACCTGCTTGCCGCCAGCGCCTCCAGTCACCAGGTCCTGCAATTCGACGGCGCCAGTGGTGCAGCGATGGGCCCCTTCTGCACCGTAGCCAACCCGGGATCCCTGGCAATCGGTCCCGACGGGAACCTGTATGTCGCCAGTGATACAGCCCACCAGGTGCTGGTATTCGACGGCAATACCGGCGAAGCACTTGGCGTCTTCTGCACTGTCGCCAACCCTGCGGGGTTCGTTTTCTCGCAGGACAACGAACCATGCCTTGGCGACTACAACCAGGACAACCAGGTTGATGTCAATGACCTGCTGGCCGTCATCGCAGGCTGGGGCGACCCCTACGACGTCGAGGATCTGCTTTTCGTCATCGGTTCCTGGGGAAGCTGCCCCTGACGGAGCCTCGCCATTTCGCCTTCGACCCGGGTTTTGCTTGCCCACTCCCCTAGAATGGGGTTCAATGGAGTATCCGGGATTTTTCCGGGCTGGAAAGAGAGCCATGCACATTCCCATCCTGTCCATCACTGCAGCCATGCTCATGGCTGGTCTTACCATTGCAGACAGAGAACATGTTGGCACACCTGGGCAACAGGAGACGTTTGCCGTCGCCCCGAGCCCTGAAGCACGATCCGGAAAGATGGACAACACGCGAGATCAATGGGATGACTCAGCCTTGCAGCTCGGGGGACTTGGTGGACCGGGAACGGAAAGCAACCAGACACCTGTCATTGAATCCCAGGAGATCCTTGCCAGACTGCCTGAAAACCCCTGCGAGGGAGTTAACGGCATCTGGATGGGCAACGTCTCCAGCACCGAAGATCTCTCTGCACTCCCGTTACCTACAGGCGCCTGCTGCACTGAGGGGCAATGCACGATCACATCCGCAGAGCACTGCGAAGGCACCTACCTCGGCGATGGCACGTCCTGCTCGATGGAGAACCCGGAGGAAAGTGACTGGTTCGGCTACTCGGTGGCTGTCTCGGGTGATGGACTGACAGCGTTGGTCGGTACCCCACTTCGTGATAAAGTCATCTACGAATGCGATCCAGCGGATGAAGATTGTGAGGAGAACGTTGAGTTCAACTGCGGGTCGGTCACCGTATATCGGCGATCAAATGTAACCAATCCCTGGAGTGCCTTCGAAGTACTCCTGCCTGAACCCACCGACTACGAAGAAGAGAACAGGATCTCGCTTGCCCAGATCGAGTTCGGCCACTCGGTGGCCATCTCGGATGACGGCACCCTCGCCATCATCGGTGCTCCCTACTACAGCAACGACTACGACGAACTGAACGATGTTGAAGTCGAGAATGCCTTCAACTGCGGCACCGCCTATGTCTTCCAGCGTTTTGGCGCTGGAGCACGATTCGGAGATGCCATTCACCAGTTCCTTCCATTCAACGATGACGAGGACCCGGCTGACTCCGACGACGACTACAACGACACGGCTTTCGACTGGTTCGGCTGGTCCGTCTCGATCTACAAGTACCCGGATCCACCACCACGAGTTTGCAATCCACGTGCCATCGTGGGCTCACCCAATGACCTGAGCGTTCTTGAAGACAACATCAAGCCAGGTTCCATCTACATATACGACTCGAACAGCCAGAATGGCGGCGGAGGGAATGCCTGGCCGGACGATCCAGATGACCCGAGGTGGGTCAAGTTCGTCCAGGACGATGGGTACGAAGGCACGGGCGACCTGTTTGGCCACTCGGTTTCCATAGACCGCAACTTCGCCATTGCAGGTGCGCCTCATTCTGCCAGCCCATTCACGGGCAGCGATTCGGGCGCGGCATTCGTCTATCAACAAACAGGCTGCCTGACATGGGAGTTGGATGAGGAGTTAATACCTGATGTCCTGGATCAGTCCTACGATGGTTTGGAAACCGGTGACGAGTTCGGCTGGTCCGTCTCGATCTCCGTGATCCCCCCCGACCCGCTTGGTACGACGCCTGTAACCAGGAGAGCGCTCGTCGGCTCCCCTCATGATGAATACGGCGCATGCTGCTTCGGGATCACCTGCTTTGACAACTACGATCTTGAAGATTGCAGTGATGATGGGGGCACCTACCTGGGTGGTTTCTCGGAGTGCTCGGGGGGCACCTGCCGAAACAGCGGCATCCTCGCCGTACGTGGCCCCTGCTGCTTCGGGTTGGTATGCGTCGATTTCACCTATGCCATCGACTGCGTCGACACCGGGGGTACCTTCATGCCGGGGTATGAAACCTGCGCCGAGGCAGAGGAACTCTGTGGCTACATCGGTCTTGACCGGGGCTCAGCCTGGATCTTCCACAAAACTGGATTTGGCTGGATAGTGGAACAGAAAATCTTCCCCGACGACGGTGTCACGGACGACTGGTTCGGGTATTCCGTTTCGTTGAATGAGAATGCAGCCCTCGTTGGCGCAAACAGGGCCATCGAGTGGGCCTGGGATGAATGGTTCAACGAGTATCGGAATATCGAGGTTGGAAATGCCTACTACTTCCGCCGCGAGGTTCCTGCCCTAACCTGGGAAAAGGTCAACAGGCTGCTTACTGAGTTTCCAGAGTGGGGCGAGGAATTCGGGCGATCTGTTTCCATCTCGGAAGCATATGACACGGATGGAGACAATATTGACGATCAATATGAAGCCTTCATCGGTGCTCCCTACCACAAATTTCTGTGGGACTGGGACGATGACGTCATCGAGGAGATCTACAACACGGGCGCTACCTTCGTGTTCGATCTCGATATTCCCGATCCCTGAGGCAGCCTCTCCACGGACATGAACTCATTCGCCCAGGACTTCCTCGATGTCCCGGGGTGTCAGTCGTGATCCACATGCCAGGATCCAGATGCTGGGGATAGCTGCAATGCAGCACACACCTGCAGCCATGAGCGCACCCCTGGCCAACGCATCCATTGATGCATCGAAGGCATGGTACGTAACGGCAAGCGAAGCGATCAGGAAGCACACCAGCCATGCCGATGCAAGCAGCACGCCCGTGAGCCTGTAGCCACCATGCCGCACCGGCGACTGGCCAACCTGCAGGAAGATCACTCCCGGCAGGAGCAGCAGGACACCTGGAATGCCCATGACGGAGATGCCGATGGCGATCATGTCCTGTTGCTTGGCGGTCTCGATCATCTCCGGGGTGATCTCGTCTTCGGTTGCGCCGGGCCAGGGATCAGACATCCCCATGGTGCAGCAGCAGCCGGACAGCGGGAATGAAACAGCCACGATGACTGAAAGCAGGACGATGGCAAGAATTTGCATGGCTGCCATGCATGGCCCCCGGGATATGGATCAACATCCCCCCACTTGATCCTACGCCCGCCATGTCCGTTTGACTTGAATATTCAGCCTGTCAACGAATGTCAGGGAGTACCTTCTGCTGCATCGCCAGCAGACTTCCAGGCCTTGTTGACCTTGGCAACGAAGACATAGGGCTTCTCGCGGATGGCGCCCTTGCATCCATCACAGCAGAGGAGCATCAGGCGATTGCCCACGATGACCTCCGTTGGCTTCGTACCTTCCTCGAAGTCGCTGTCGGCAACAATGCAACCCTTCAACGGGTACGTGCCACGCTGTGCCTCGGCAATCGCAAAGTCCAACCGTTCGCCGTACAAGGCGGGATCGGCCTTGACCTTCTCGACGCACCCATTGCAGCAGAGACGAAACAATCGGTTGCCCTGCACATGGTCGATGGCATCATCGCCAAGGGGGCGGGCAGATATCAGGCACCGGTCCGTCGGGTAGTAGGGCTTCTGCTGCTCGATGATCCTGGCCGCAACCTGGGCCCGGTACTCATCATGGTTCTCCTCGTATGCCTCGATGCAGGGAGGACAGCAGAAGGTGACATCAATGCCATTGACGACACGACGTGTAGCCTTGCCCATGGCCGCGGCATCTCCACCGGACTTGGGGCAGATGCCCAGCGGATCAAGTTGGTTCATCCTGACCTGCGCATTCTCCGGGGCAACCGGCGGCGTGGGCCGGTTGGTTGCAGGCAGCTGCCGTGGTGCGGGCCTGGAAGGCGACAGTGCGGCGAGTTTCGCCGTACGTCCGGCATCATCCAACGCATTCCACTTGCGAACACAACGGGCGCAGCAGAAAGCAACTTCCTGGCCGTTGAACTCGACGACATGCTCAGTGTCCGTGATCGCCTCGTCGGGCATCATCGGGCAGTTGGTATTCACGGGCGCTGCAAGTGCAATGCAGGCAGTCATCATGATGAACAGCAGATGTTTCACGGCTCTCCTCCTTTACCCGGGATCGATGCCGGGATGTTCACGGATTCATCGTTGTTTCTGTCGGGGGTTCCTCGCCGGCCTCTTTGCCGGGATCACCTGGTATTGGCAGGAAATCATGCAGGAGGAAACCCCTTTGCGTCGTCTTGTTGTAGACCAGGAAGGCGGAAATGTGGTTCCTTCGTATGTAGGCAACCCTGCCGATACCCTTGGCATAGAACGCGATGGAAGTTGCTGACACATGCGCAGGTCCGACCTTTCCAACATAGTTGATCGAGATCAACCGGGCTTCGAACGTGCCGGAGGGAACGGTAACTTCATACGCCCCCTTGTCGATGTAGGTGATCTGCAGTTTCCCCGTGTACTTCAGGTCCGATGGCGCATGCAGGTCATAGACCGAGACTGTTGATTCACTGACCTGTGGCTCGCCCGGCTCCACGCCCTCCAGCAGCACTGGCTCCGGTGGATCAAAGACTGAAACAACGCCTTCAGACAGATCCAGTTCCGTTGGAAGAAGCAGGTTTCCGTCCTGCTGCACAAGGTATTCAACCTTCGACTTCCCCGAACTCAGGCTCCAGCCACCGTCCCGTGTACCTGGTGGCGAATGGGGCTTCCGCTGTACCCATTGCATCCTATCCGTCCGCATCGACCCCTTCCGCTTGCCTGATCCATAGGTGTACTCCCCTGACTGGCTGACCAGTGGTAACCAGTGGGTGACATCATGGATCGGTGAAAGCGTGGACCTCTCACCGATGACACCGTCACCGAGAAGTTGAAGCAACACCTGCTCGCGATCTGTAAGTGACATCGAGGCCGAATCAATCCACCTGCCCTGTGTCTCAGATACGAGAAACAACTCGCTGAGGACTGCAATCAGCAATACCGCCACCACGATCATGAGAAGCGGCAGGGAAATGGCATATTTCGATGGCCTCGGGTCTGGCATGAATCTGGCTCTTCCTGGTCCGGGTCCGTGGAACCTGCACAGGCTACTTGAGGATGTCTTCCAACGAGGCAGGTGGCAGAAACAGAAAAGTGCGGATTTCTCCACATACCCCTTCTTGAGGGGAATAGAGGGAGGTGAAGACAACACACCCCCAACCCAAGGACAGAACCATGCTCAAGCTCGCAACAACCAACGGACTCACCCTCGAAGCCAACCCCGGAACCTACCGCGAAGCAGTCAACAGCAAGAACCGCACCCTCAAGGTCAACCTCGTCGACATCGCCATCGCCTGCACCTGGACCGGCCTCATTGCCGCGATCCTCGTCTGAAACACTAAAAAAGGGGTGTACCAGCCCTGGGGGGCCTTCAGGCCCGGGGGCTGATCCAAGGATGGAAACTGCTTGAGCATGAAAGGGCCCCCTTTGGGGGCCCTTTTCTCATGGGAACTCCACTTTCTTCAGAAAGGGCCACATACCCCTTCTTAAGGGGAATAGAGGGAGGTGAAGACAACACACCCCCAACCCAAGGACAGAACCATGCTCAAGCTCGCAACAACCAACGGACTCACCCTCGAAGCCAACCCCGGAACCTACCGCGAAGCAGTCAACAGCAAGAACCGCACCCTCAAGGTCAACCTCGTCGACATCGCCATCGCCTGCACCTGGACCGGCCTCATTGCCGCGATCCTCGTCTGAAACACTAAAAAAGGGGTGTACCAGCCCTGGGGGGCCTTCAGGCCCGGGGGCTGATCCAAGGATGGAAACTGCTTGAGCATGAAAAGGGCCCCCTTTGGGGGCCCTTTCTGGTTTTTACATGTACCAGAGCTGTTCAGGCACTGAAACTGCTACCACAGCCACAGGTATTGGTGGCATTGGGGTTGTTGAATACGAAACCTCTGCCCATGACCTCGTCCTTGAAGTCGATTTCCGTCCCATTGAGATACAGGTAACTTTTCGGGTCACAGATGATCTTCAAGTCGAAAACCTTGACCTCATCCTCACCCTCGTCCTCGTCCTTGTCCTTGATGGGGTATTCGTAGTTCCAGGTCTCATCAGAGTCCTTCGCATGCTCGGTGAGGTCCAGCAGGTATGAGAATCCAGAGCATCCACCCCCCTTGACACCAACGCGAAGGCCGATGACTCCGGGGTCCAGATCCTGCTGCTTGATGATGGAAGCTATTTCCCTCGCAGCGGTTTCTGTCACGGTTACAGGCATGAGATCAACTCCTTGTATCCTCTTCGCCGGGGGTCATCCACCGGCACATGTGCATTCTAGGCCCTGGACCCTTATTCAGATAGTCATGACTTTCTGGAATGATTCCAGAATGCAACCTAGAATACCTCTTCCCGCGTGTTCTCAATTCATTCCACACGCACAGCCCTGCCAGGACGCCATGATGCCAGAAGATCCAAATGCAGCCCTGGATACCTGGGCAGACCAGACCGACTACAAGTGGGGCTTCGTCACAGATATCGAGTCGGAGACGCTGCCACCAGGCCTTGACGAGGATGTCATACGCGGCATCTCGGCCAGGAAACAGGAACCGGAATGGCTGCTGGAATGGAGACTGAAGGCCTACCGGCACTGGTTGACCATGGATGAACCGGAGTGGGCACACTTCCCGGATCATGATTGGCGACCGGTCGACTACCAGGCCATCTCCTACTACTCGGCCCCGAAGTCCGATGAGGATCGCCCCAAGAGCCTGGATGAAGTTGATCCGAAGCTGCTTGAGACGTACGAAAAACTGGGCATCCCGCTTGAAGAACGCGCCGCCCTTGCCGGTGTCGCTGTTGATGCGGTCTTTGACAGTGTCTCGGTTGCAACAACCTACAAAGGCAAGCTCAAGGAGGCGGGTGTCATCTTCTGCCCATTCTCCGAAGCGGTCCACGAGCACCCGGAACTGGTGCAGCAGTATCTTGGCAGCGTCGTACCAGCGAATGACAATTTCTTTGCCGCGTTGAACTCGGCCGTCTTCACCGACGGTTCCTTCGTCTTCATTCCCAAGGGCGTCACCTGCCCCATGGAACTGAGTACGTACTTCCGAATCAACGCCATGTCCACGGGCCAGTTCGAACGCACCCTGATCGTCGCCGAGGAAGGCGCATCCGTGAGTTACCTCGAGGGATGCACCGCACCGATGCGAGATGAGAACCAGTTGCACGCCGCGGTCGTCGAACTGATCGCCCTCGATGATGCGAACATCAAGTACTCCACGATCCAGAACTGGTACCCAGGCAATGAAGATGGCGTCGGGGGGATCTACAACTTCGTGACCAAGCGTGGCCTCTGCGAAGGTGATCGCAGCCACATCTCCTGGACGCAGGTCGAAACTGGATCGGCCATTACCTGGAAGTATCCATCGTGCATCCTCAAAGGCGACGACTCCATCGGCGAGTTCTACTCGGTCGCCCTGACGAACATGAAGCAGCAGGCGGACACGGGGACGAAGATGGTGCACCTTGGGCGCAACACCCGAAGCAACATCGTCTCCAAAGGCATCTCTGCCGGCAATGGACAGAACACGTACCGGGGCCTGGTAAAGATCCGCCCGAAGGCCGTCAACGCACGCAACTACACCCAGTGCGACTCGATGCTCATGGGCGATCGATGCGGCGCACACACCTTTCCCTACATCGAGGTGGAGAACGACAGCGCGGTCGTTGAACACGAGGCCTCGACCTCGAAGATCGGGGAAGACCAGATCTTCTACCTCAACCAGCGCGGCATATCCTCGGAGGATGCCGTATCCATGATCGTCAACGGGTTCTGCCGCGAGGTTCTCGCGGAACTGCCCATGGAATTCGCCGTCGAGGCGAGGAAACTCCTCGAGGTCAGCCTCGAGGACAGCGTCGGCTGAACCAGCCGACACCTGCAACAGGAAGCACCATGCTCAGCATCAAGAATCTCCATGCCTCGGTCGAAGGAACCCCGATTCTCAAGGGAATCGAGCTTGAAATTCCTTCCGGTGAGGTGCATTCGATCATGGGGCCCAACGGGTCCGGCAAATCAACCCTTGCCCGGGTTCTTGCCGGCGAGGAGACCTACGAAGTCACAGAAGGTTCCGTCACCTTCAATGGGGTCGACCTGCTGGACATGGAACCGGATGTTCGTGCACGGGAAGGCCTGTTCATGGCCTTCCAGTATCCGGTCGAGATCCCGGGGGTGAGTACCAAGTACTTCCTGCGAGCCGCTGTGAATGCCGTTCGCGAACACCGAGGACTCGAAGAACTGGATGCCTACGAGTTCCTGAAGATGGTCAAGGAAAAGGCCCAGACGCTCGACCTTGATACCAGCCTGCTGGATCGATCCGTGAACGAGGGTTTCTCCGGTGGAGAGAAGAAGCGGGCCGAGATCTTCCAGATGGCCATGCTGGACCCCACAATGTGCGTCCTGGACGAAACCGACTCCGGGCTGGACATCGATGCATTGAAGGTCGTCTCCGACGGGGTCAATGCACTGAGAAATACCGAGCGATCCTTCCTGGTCATTACGCATTACCAGCGACTTCTCAACTACATCGTTCCGGACAGGGTCCATGTGCTCATGGATGGGCGGATCGTCGAGAGTGGTGACCGCGACCTGGCATTGAAACTCGAGGAAAAAGGCTACGCGGGCCTTGAGCACCCCTGTGGAGCTGACGCGTGAGCAGTGCAACCATGAGTGATACCAGGCAGTTCCAGGATGACTTTGAAGCGATTGATGCTTCCAGCCCGCTGGCCGACATGCGCCGCGAGGCCTTTGAACGATTCCATGAACTGGGCTGGCCTACCACGCGAAGCGAGGCCTGGCGCTACACGAACCTGAGGCCGCTCACCGCAGCCAACCTGTCGATGGCACCCAGTACCTCCGTGGACAAGACGATCATCGAGCCATACTTCATCGAGGATGCACAGGTACACCGCATCGTGTTCGTCAACGGGCGATTCGATGATGGCCTGTCCGACATCGGCCAACTTCCAAAGGGGGTCACGGTCGGTCACCTGTCCGATGCGGTCGAGGAGAACGCATCTGCGGTCCTGGCCCACCTGGGCTCGACCTTCGATTGGAAAGCCGATGCCCTTGATGCCCTGAACACGGCCTTCATCGAGGATGGACTCTACATCCACGTACCGACGAACACTGAGCTTGATCAGCCGGTGCACGTCCTGCACGTCACCGTGACGGATCCCGCCGTCGCTGTGGTTACGCACCCAAGAACACTGATCGTCGTCGAAGACGGCTCGCGGGCCACCTGCATCGAATCCTGCTTCGGCACCGGTGATGCCATGTGCCTGGTCAATCCCGTCACGGAGATCATCGCCGGACATGGCGCGCACGTGGACCACTATCGCGAGGTCCGCGAAGGCGAACAGACATGGCACCTGGGCACGCTCGGCGTGACGCAGGGCAACGACGGCCAGGTGAACTCCTGCTGCCTCGCCCTCGAAGGCAAGGTCATTCGCAACGCGATGATCGGCACGCTGGAAGGCACCGATGCGATGGCCAATCTTCGTGGACTAGCCTGGGGCACCGGGGATCGGCACATCGACAACTTCCTCCGCGTGAACCACATGAAGCCCGACTGCAACAGTCGCGAGTACTTCAAGCACATCCTCGACGACTCGTCCACCGCCTCCTTCACTGGTCGCATCTACGTCGAACAGGATGCCCAGAAGACCGATGCCGTGCAGACCAATCGGAACCTCCTGCTCAACGAGAAGACCAAGGTCTACACCCGGCCGCAACTTGAGATCTTCGCCGACGATGTGAAGTGCACGCATGGTGCCACCATCGGGCGGCTAGACGAGGATGCCAGGTTCTACCTCGAGGCAAGAGGCATCGGTCGGGAAGCTGCCAACAGCCTGCTCATCTTCGCCTTCGCCAACGAGGTCATCGAGGACATCGCCTTCGAGCCCCTTCGTTCGAGGCTGGAGACCATCCTGCTGGATCGCCTGCCTGATGGCGGGATGTTCCGCTGAACCAAGCCGCCGCGGCTAGGATGAACGCATGGGAACGACCCCCACGACTTCAACCCGGGCATTCAACGTGAACTCGATACGTTCCGAGTTCCCCCTGCTGCAGCGGGAAGTCCACGGCAAGCCGCTGGTCTACCTTGATTCCGCCGCAACGACGCCCAAGCCGAAAGCGGTGCTTGATGCCGTTGCCGACTACGACACGCGATGCACGGCCAATGTCCACCGCGCCGTCCATGAACTGAGTACCGAGGCCACCGAGGCCTATGAAGGTGCCCGCATGGCAGTGGCCTCGTTCATCAATGCTCCCCGTCGCGAGGAAGTGGTCTGGACACGGGGAACGACCGAGGCGATCAATCTCTTCGCATGGTCCTGGGGACATTCGAACCTGCAGGATGGCGATCACATCCTGCTCAGCGAGATGGAGCACCATGCGAACATCGTGCCATGGCAACTGCTTCGCGAGCGGGTTGGGATCGAGATCGACGTGGCCCCCATCACCGACGAGGGCGTGTTGACCCTGGACGCAGTCCTCGAGTGCATTACTGATCGAACAAAGTTGATCTCTCTTGCCTGGATTTCAAACGTACTGGGCACCATCAACCCGGTGCAGGAGATCTGCGCAGCGGCAAGAGAACGTGGCATCACGACCCTGGTCGATGCTGCCCAGGCCATGCCCCATGCAGATGTCGACGTACAGGCCGTCGGTTGTGATGCCCTGGCCTTCTCTGGTCACAAGATGTACGGACCCACGGGCATTGGCGCGCTCTGGGCCCGGTACGACCTGCTGGAAGCCATGCCTCCCTGGCAGGGTGGTGGTGACATGATCAAGACGGTCAGTTTCGAGGAATCAACCTGGAACGACGTACCCTGGAAGTTCGAGGCGGGCACACCCAACATCGCCGGTGCCATCGGGCTGGGCGCAGCTGCCAACTGGATCAGTGAACTGGGGCCGAATGTGATCGCCTCGCATGAACATGACCTGCTCGAACGCTGTGTCGAACGACTGGCGGCCATGGACCGGGTGCAACTCATCGGAACAGCTCCGCAGAAGGCGGCCGTGGTGTCCTTCGTCATCGAGGGCATGCACCCCCATGACGTGGGCACCTTCCTTGACCAGCATGCAATCGCAGTCCGCACTGGACACCACTGTGCCTGGCCGTTGATGGATCGATTCAAGGTCGATTCGACGGTGCGTGCCTCGATGGGCGTGTACAACACGATCGACGAAGTCGACGTCTTTGCCGATGCACTTGAACGGATCATCGAGGTATTTGGATGAACATCGTGACCCCCGCGGACCATCTCCTGGCTGAAGGCATCACCAAGGCACTCCGTGGCGTGCATGATCCGGAGATCCCGGTGAACATCCTGGACCTGGGCCTGATCTACGAAGCGCGCATCGATGAACAGGCCGGGGTGCACATCACCATGACCCTGACGACACCCAACTGCCCGATGGCCGAGGTCATCCCGGGCCAGGTTGAGCAGGCGGTCGCCGCCGTGGAGGGTGTCAGCGGAGTCGACGTGGAACTGACGTGGGAACCGATCTGGGACCCGCAGATGATGACGGAGGCGGCGAAACTGGAACTGGACTTCACGGGCAAGTTCGATCCCGCGAAGTTGGCAAGGAAACCCATGGGCCTGAGTATCAATCGCAAGGAGAAGCCACGCGACTGACGTGGCTGGAGAACAGATGGGTGATTTCAAGCGTGTTGCAATGCTCTCAGACGTGGTCTCCGGAACTGTGATCGGCGTGGAGGTGGACGGACAGCGTATTGCCCTCTGCAACCACGAGGGTGATATCCGGGCCGTGGACGGCACGTGCACGCACGCGGATGCCGACCTGTGCGATGGGGAACTAGAAGACGGCGAGCTGGTCTGCCCCCTGCATTTTGCGACCTTCTGCACCAAGACCGGCCATGCGACTTCTCCTCCGGCGGATGAACCGCTTCGCGTCTACGAAGTCCAGGTTGATGGTGAAGACATCCTTGTCAAGATCGATTGACGGGATGGTGCTCGACCGCACGAAGACCATCATCGTTTCACACCCAAGGAGTGGGCTCAACTGGGTTCGCTACTGCCTCGAGCATGCAACGGGTCGTCCCACTCCCGGCCGCACGCACCTCGTGGAAGACAGTGATCCGGTCATCTATCGCACGCATGATGTTCGACATGCAAAGGGACCTGAAACCGGGGACTGCATCTTCTACGAGGAGATGGGGTTGCCTCGACCGATTCGGTGGATGCGCACGATGCTGGGCAGGCCGATGCGTCCCATCTTCCCGGCCATGGTGCTTCTGCTTCGCGACTACCACGAGAACGCCGTTCGGCGCAACTGGCGTGCCTCGCGGTACGCGGCCAATGTTCGAGCGTATGACGCCTTTCCCGGTCGCAAACACGTGGTCTATTACGAAGACCTCATGCAAGGCATGGGGGCCATGGAAGAACTGCTGTGCTTCCTTGGCTTCACGCTGCCGGCCGACTTCAATGAGGCCGAGCATCGCATTCGATCACTGGACTGGTACCAGGAGGAAGGCGTGGGTCGAACCGGGGAGGCTCGGAGTCTTGCACTCGACGAACGACTAGCACTGCAAGCCGAACTGCGACGCCGCATCGGCCCCTGCTTCGACGCACACCTGGGCCGGTATGGTTGAAAGCCTCGTGCTCAGTCGCGGCGGCGACGCCGGCGACCGGCGATTCCTGCAAGACCAAGCAGTGCCAACGCGCCCGGTGCCGGAACACCGAAGGTCACGCCTTCGACGGACCATGGAACGGGTTCTCCGGGCGTGAAGCCCGACGAGAAGCCCGAGAGGTTCAAGTAGCCCCATGGAGCAGTGGATGCCCCATATCCCCAGACCGTGAACTGGCCGACAAGGACCTGGTAGTTGGACATACCGGGCAGCACGTCGCCAAAGGCATTGGGATCATTCATCGCCAGATCCCAACTGCCATTTGGAACATACAAGTTGCCACCGGCATCAAAGGACGTAGTGTCAAACCCGGAGTTGACCATGTTGTTTTGTGTCTGGTCCTCGGCACCGATCGTGACCCAACTGTCAAATCCAAGCGAAGGAAAGACTCCATAGAGAATAGGGTTGATTTGTGTAGAAAAGGACCCCCCAAATACGTTCTGGTAGAAGCCGAGGTTCGGGTCTCCAATGATTACGCCCCCGGCTCCAGGAGAGCCGCCCACGTTGGTGAGCTGGTCATTGGGGTCATCAAACTCAGCGTAGAGTCGCCAGGTTGTCGTACCTGCGCCGGGTGTATACCCATTCATGTCGATGGCATGCTGTTCAACATGCAATCCAACCAAGGCAGCATCTGCAAGAGATGTGCTGAGAACGATCGCGCCAATGGCGCAATATGCAGTTGTCTTCATGGTCCTTCTCCCTTACCAAATCCTCTCCAGCACCACCGAGTCTATCGATCGCGGAAAATGACGCATGAAGAAGGTTTCGAATGGGCTTTCTCACTGCATAAAGCCCATCATGCCCTGCATTTTCCACACCAACCCCAGGCGTCGAGGACTCGCAGCATGTCGGTCATGTTCACGACACCGTCGCCGGTGACATCCGCCGGACAGGGCGGGGGGCAGGGACTGCCCGCACAGTCCACGCCTTCCCCCCACCACTGCCCGCGTGCATCCTCGCAGGCGTCGATGGTCGTCATGACACACGCCCCTGCAATGCAACAGGCTCCCGCATCACCGCAGTCGTCACGAATACTGATGGCACCGGTGTCCCGCCATGCGATGCCATCATCATGAAACCCGCAACGGATGATGCGAGGCTCGGATCCCGTGCAGTCGATCTCCGCGCCGAACGTCGACACATTCCGATCGAACCAGCAATCCTCGAAGGTGGGCGCCGCTTCAAGCAACCAGGCCGCCGCGCCCAGGTCCGCCGTGTTGTTCACCAGGATGCACCGGCGAATGGTCGGCGAAGACTGCTCGATACGAAATGCCCCGCCGATGCGATTCCCCTTGGGGCCAGGATCGCCCATGCCGCCTGAAATGGTAAATCCCTCGATGAGTGTCCCGGCCCCCTCTCTCCGAACCATGCAGATCACGGTGCCGCCACAGCCGCCATCGATCGTTGTCTGATCAGGACCATCTTCACTCCTGAGTTCAATAGCCTTGCCCAGGAAATCAATGCACCCCTCGTGCCGGCCGGGGGCGACGAGAACGGTGTCTCCATCACCAGCCGCCTCGATAGCTGACTGGATCGTCTCGAAATCACCCGGAACGCGCAACACCTGCGCGTCTGTTCCAACGAGTCCCGCAAGCAGCATGATGCACCATGTCAAACGCATGGAAGCACACTACTGCTGGGCAGGTTCATTCCCGGAGCAATTGCCCAAAAGCCGATGAGCGACAAGAGAGCATTCCGGGAACATGATCAAATACCTTGGTTCAAAGCGAAAACTGCTGCCATCGATCCTTGAACAGGTCGATGCGGTGCCGAATTGCAGCAGCGTGCTCGACCTCTTCTCCGGCACATCACGTGTCGGCCATGCCCTCAAGGAAGCCGGGTACCGCGTCATTGCCAATGATCACAATGCCTATGCCCACATGTTGGCGACCTGCTACGTACAGGCCGATCGGGATGAACTCCTTGAAGATGCACAGGACCTTGTTGATGAATGCAATGCCATCGTCGGCCGGCCCGGCTGGTTTACCGAGACCTTCTGCCGCCAGAGTCGATTCATTCACCCTCAAAACGGCGCACGCATCGACTCGATCCGCGAGCACCTGGAATCCCTTGGCCTGCCCCCGGAACTGAAGGCCGTGATGCTGGTCTCCCTGATGGAGGCCGCCGACCGGGTCGATTCAACCACCGGTGTCCAGATGGCCTACCTGAAGCAATGGGCCAAGCGGGCCATGAAGGACATGGAACTGCGTGTTCCCAAGCTGCTCCCGCAAGCAGGCCCTGGAAAAGGGGAGGCACATTGCCTCGATGCAGCAGCTGCAGCGAAGTTCAAGGTCGATGTCGCCTACCTGGACCCCCCCTACAACCAGCATTCCTACCTGGGCAACTACCACGTCTGGGAAAGCCTCGTTCGATGGGACAAGCCCGAGGTCTATGGCGTGGCCTGTAAACGAACCGACTGCAAGACACGAAAAAGCCCGTTCAACCGCAAGCGAGAGATTGCTGATGCCCTTGAGAAGGTGATCAACCAACTCCAGGCAAAGGTCGTCATCATGTCCTTCAGCAACGAGGGATACCTGGAGCGAACTGAACTGGAAGCCATGCTGGCCGATCGAGGGGATGTCACCGTCCTGGAACACGATTACAAGCGATACGTGGGGGCACAAATCGGCATACACGACCCGAAAGGTCGCAAAGTAGGCAAGGTCAGCCACTTACGGAATACCGAGTACCTGTTTGTCCTCCACAACCAGGCTGCCTGAGGTTTCCGACCCAAAATCATGCCAACTGCCGCCAAAATGGGCTATCTGCAGCCCATTTTTGGAGTACGTACTGCTTCATGTCGTCTTCTTTCGTGAACGTGTCGGCTTCTTACGAGAACGTGTCGCTAAAATACGCGAACTCCATGTCCGTTTCCAGCAAACTAGTCGTAAAAGACTGTGACTAAGCCGGTTATGTGCATATCGGCACACATATGGCACTGAAGTGCATAGATGAGCGTGGTGCAGGTACCACGATCTCCTCAATGGGGGTCCATGAAACGGTGTCCCTGGGTTCGCCAGGAAGCGGACTAGCCAGCACCCCTCTCTTCCCGCCCCCAGCCCGCCCCACGGGCTGGGGGCGTTCAATTGAGGCACTCAGCGTGATTGGAGAAGGCAAAGGGGCCCCAGTTGCCAGGACCGCACCTGCCCATCGACAAGCTCCTGTTCGAAACGGACTACCAGGCCCCCATCACCCGTTTCCAAGCTTGGCTCGGACAAGGACGCATCCTTGACCGGCTCCCAGAGTCCTTCCAGGTCCTCCATCGAAGCAGGCCACTGGCCGTGTGCGATGCGCCACGTCTCCACCGCGGCATGAATCCTTCGCATCTGGGTCCGAGCATGCTCGTCATCACCATGTTCGTAGGCCACTGTTCCCGGTGGGGCTTCACTGAACTGCACTCGGCCCCAGTACTGCGGACGGTGCATGTCGATGGCATCCTGCTTCGACCAGACCCAGTTGTCTTCCCGCACTTCAGGGACACGACGATAGACGCCCTCTACCAGTTCATGTCGCCACTGGACACGGGAGAAGTTCACCCACCAGTGGTCTCCATCCTCCGGGGGAACCGGGCGATTGGCATGCGATGCAAGCGAAGCCCATGGGATGGCTATCTCCATGGTCCAGGCTTCATCTCGATCGGAAGCGTCATTGAGCGAGCCTTCAACAGCAACAGCCGTCTGCAGGCCCTGGATATCCCAGCCGATGTCGTACGTGCCACCACAGCGATAGGGCCGTGTCAGCATCAGGTCGAACTGTGTATTGAGCGCATTGACCTCCAACTCGTAGTAGTCGTGCGAATCGCCATCCGGGTCGATGAAGACCTCGAAGTCGTTGTCGTTGTAGATGATTGAATCCCGATCCGTCAGCGAACCCCACACGTGGGGTTCGGCCATCCAGGCGGCGACATAGAAGTTGTCTTCATCCCAGGTCATCTTCGCCCGTGTCCTGAAACGCGGCCGCGGCTTTGCCTCACCCTCGATGTCGATGAACTCCTCCGTCCACGGGGCCTGCTTCCAGGCCTCGTCATCAAGCCGACCGTCAATCACGGGTGGAGACGGCACCCGCCCCGCCACATAAGTCCGTGGATGGTTCGACATGCAACCACCCAGGAGAAGCAGGAGGGGGACAAGGCGGGAAACATACATGGGAAGCAGCATACTCCTCACCGTATGATGTCACCCACATGGCAACCATGCTGCCCATTCTCACGCCCGGCCTGCAAGCTCCTCCACCGGCACCGGACCAAGCCCGGAAGGCAGGGCGACTCGTCGACAGCCATGGCCGCTGCATCCAGGACGTGCGGCTGAGCATCACCGATCGCTGCAACTTCCGCTGCATCTACTGCATGGAACCCGGGGACCGGTTCCTGCCCAAGATGGATCTGCTCTCGCTGGATGAGTACATCCGGCTCGTGGGAATCCTGCTCGAACTTGGCATACGAACACTTCGCATCACCGGGGGCGAGCCGACCCTCTACCCGGAACTGGATGCCCTCATCGACCACGTCGGGCAACTCGACCTAGACGACATCGCCATGACGACCAACGGTTCCAACATGGATCTTCGCAGGCTTGAGCAATGGCGCAGTGCCGGCCTGAAACGCATCACCTTCAGCCTCGACACGCTTCGTGAAGAACGAATGAAAACAATCACGCGTTCAACCTCCACCGTGCTGGATGTGCTTGGCGCAATACGACTTGCCCGGGAAGCCGGCTACCCGAGGCCAAAGGTCAATGCCGTGATCATCCGGGGCATCAATGATGATGAACTCGTCGACTTCGCGAAACTTGCCCGCAACGAGGATCTCGATGTCCGCTTCATCGAGTTCATGCCACTGGACTCGGGCAGGGCGTGGAACCGCGATCACGTCGTCGATGCCGACGAGATGCTTCGGAACATCGAGCAACAGTTCGCGATGAAGGCCGAGAACGGCGACAATCCGCACTCGACCTCGATGAACTGGACCTTTGCCGACGAATCGCCTGGACGCATCGGCATGATCGCACCGGTAAGCAGGCCCTTCTGCGGCGCCTGCAACCGGCTTCGCATCACGGCCGAAGGACGCATCCGCCCCTGCCTGTTCAGTCACGAGGAATGGGATATCCGCTCCCTGCTGCGAAGTGGGTCGACGAACGAGGCCATCGCCAATGCCATCGTCGACATGGCCTGGACAAAGCAGGCCGGGCATGGCATCGGTCACAGCGACTTCGTTCAACCTGAGCGGACGATGTCGGCCATCGGCGGCTGAAGCATCGAGCCTACTCGTCGCAGGTATTTCCCCAGTTGGCGATCACCAGCAGCAGGTCACCGACATCAACCCAGCCACTGCCGTCGATGTCCTCGTCGCAACCGTTGCCGATGCCGCAGTTGGTACCCCAGACCGCAATCACCTGGAGCAGGTCGCCGACGTTTACCAAGTTGTCACCATTCGTGTCTCCATCACACCCCGGCTCGGTGATGATAAAACTGCCGATCCAGGTCTGCCAGCCATTGCTGCTTGCCCATTCCCCGATGTACCAGAACGTGGTGTCATCGACGGGATCAACAGTCAAGTCGAAGTAGTCACCCCAGCGGCCATCTGCACCAGTCGGGCTCTCGACGACGACCTCGGGTTCTCCCATCGCCCCCGCCGGGTCATCTTCGAACCGACCGGTGACCTGGACGTTTGGAAGGATGCTGCTTTGGCAATGTCCGAAGACCAGGCCCACATCTCCATGCTTGTTGGACGCAATCGATGGAAAGAACGTGTGCTGTGATCCAGGCAGGTCGATCGCCCCGCTCTGGACAAGGGTCGGTGGTGGGGGGTTGCCGCTGTCACCGGGCCAATCACCGGTATCGAAGTGATACCAACGCGATTCGGACTGGCCACCGGATCCAACTGCATGACTGGCATACAACTGATTCTCCCGCAGGTGTACATTCATCAAGCGACCATCGAGGGTGTCAATGCTCCCGCCGGGGTTGGAGCCCCCAGGCGGATTGTTGCCGAACGCCGGTACGGCAACCGATGCCGTCCTCAATGAGGGAGTTCCCGAACCGTTGTATCGGATCGCCTGGATCTTCAATGATGATGTCGATTCAACCGAGACGAAGAACGGCAGCCCTCCAGAGGTATCCTCGTAGACCTGCGCGCATTGCACGGATGCGGAACCGGTGTCGTTGAGATCGGTGAACGTCACCGGATCGCCGTTGAGCATCGGTGTCTTGGGGAACAGGCGGTACATCGCACCACGGAAGCCTGGACCGCCGCCAGAGAGACGGAACAGGTTTCCTGTCGTATAGAAGGTATCCTCGTTGAACCCAAGACCGGGGTAATCAACCCAGTACTCACTCCCCTCGATGGTGACAACCGACCAGGTGCGGTACTTGTACCAAATGCCGTTTGGATCACTGTCATCGGAAACCGCAACGGTGATCCAGGATTCATCGCTGCCACCGTAGTATTCCAGGGCGAGCACGAAGAAACGCTCCGAGTAGTGGTCGTAGAAGCACTTGGGGTCGAAGCAGAAGTCACCAGAGCCGAGTTCCTCGAAGAAACCGGGGCTGCCCGTACTGTCGAGATTGGCGTAGAACTGCTCGTTTCCCTCCTTGTCGTAGAAGGCGAGGGCCATGTTCACTGTTGCGATCACGTGTTCCGGACCGACGGCCAGCGTGGGATCGGGTGGCGTCCAACCCGTAGCGGAAATCGCCGGGAAGGCAGGTGACGGATCGACTCGCTCTTCATCAAGCAACTGCCCCAGGGGAAGATCAAGTCGTGGCCCTGGCGGCAAACCCTTGTCACGCTTGTGTGCTGGCAGCAGGGTGCCTGGCCTCGCCGTACCACCCTGCCAGGGATCGTTGGCCTGTCGCTGCTGAGGGAAGGCGCGGGTATCAATGATCGTCGGCGTCACTGTCGTCGTAGTCCAACCATTCAGGGGAAGATTGATCGTCGGTACGTCCCCAGGTCGCTCATGACCTGTCGTCGGCTCCCAGCCTACGGGCCATTGTGGAGGTCGAGCTTCCGCCTGCAACAGGCGTGCATCCACCTTGGAGACATCGCTCGTATCACTTGCACCTTGCTGGCCAGATTGACAGGCAGGCAGGACGAACACGGCCAGGGCCATGAGGGGGCAGAACACGCGAACGGTGAGGTGATTCAACTCGAAACTCCTTGTTTCAGGTGATTCAATATAGACGCATTTGAAGGAATTCCTTCGACGGATCTGGATCTTCAGCATTCCAAGAACCCGTTTGAAGAACTCTTGAAGGCTGTTTCCATCCAGTTCGTTCGAAACAGGTGGGAATATCAGCCTTCCAGGGAAGCAAAGGCATCGAGTGCAAGAATCTCTGCAAGCAGGTGTGCTGCAAGAAGAGACGTACACCCTGTTGGATCGCGGTCCGGAAGCACCTCGACAAGATCTGCTCCTGCCAACCGAATACCGGCGCATCGCCGCACCAGGTCAAGCGCTTCCCTGCCGCTGAATCCGCCGGGACATGGCGTGCCCGTTCCTGGTGCGAAGGTCGGGTCAACACAATCGATGTCGAAGGTGAGGTAGACCTCGTCCTTTCCAAGCTCGGCAAGGAATGCATCCATCCGCTCGACTCCCTTCCCGGAGAACCACTCGGTCGCGGTAATGATCCGGACTCCATGCTCCATTCCATAGTCGAGGTCCGATGGCGTATTCAACGGACCACGGATACCGACGCTGAGCATGCGACTGGGATTGATCAGTCCATCCTCGATCGCTCGTATGAAGGGCGATGCGTGGGTCCACTTCTCATCCCAAATCGTGTCGACGGTATCGAGGTGCGCATCGAAGTGAAGAAGTGGAAGACCTCCCTCGGGACGCCCCCGCCGTTCCCAGGTTGCGAGGATGTTCGCATAGGCAACCGAATGATCTCCACCGACCGCAAGAAGTTTCGTACGCGATGGATTCCCCAGTCCTCCTGCAAACGCAGCAGCCTCCTCCAGCGTTTCACGCGTGGAATACGGACGAACCGGGGCATCGCCGGCATCGGCCATGTGCAACTGCTCCGCGATGTCGACTTCGAGTTCAAGGTGGTAGGGCTTGACGTACTGGGAGGCTTCACGGATCGCCCGTGGACCAAAGCGGGCCCCGGGTCGATAGGTCACCCCACCATCGAAGGGAATGCCGTAGATCACCCAGTCGAGTGCATCTGCATCGATGGAACCAGGGGCACCCTGGCCGAGGATAGGGAACCGACAGAACGTCGTCACACCCGCAAAGCGGGGAGTACGTCGCGAATCCGGCAACTGGGTGCCACGTTGAACATCGTCTGGCATGACATCATGGTCGTGCCCACGATGCAGATTGGCAAGCAGGGCCCGTCAAACACCAGCTAGGCCGAGGATCCCCATCCCTTGGGGTGATCCTGCATCCATCGCCATGCCGTCTCGACGATCTCGTCGATCGAATCGATCCGGGCAGACCACCCCAGTTCTTCCTTGATTCGTGTTGGATCATTGAAGAGACTTGGGGGATCACCCGCCCTCCGCTGGCCATCGACCCCGGTCACATCAACCCCCGTTACGCGGCGAACCGAATCCAGGATCTCCCGCACGCTGGTACCCCGCCCCGTGCCGACGTTGTAGATCCGCTCGTCCCCATCCTCGAGTGCCTGCATGACGGCAAGGTGTGCCTCGATCAGGTCATCGACATGCACGTAATCACGAATGCATGTTCCATCGGGCGTCTTATAGTCGGTTCCGAAGATGGTCACGGCATCACGTCGACCGGCTGCAGCCCCCAGGCAGATTGGAATCAGATGTGTTTCTGGAGTGTGGTCTTCACCAAGGCGACCCGTTGAATCCGAGCCGGCTACGTTGAAATACCGAAGCATGGCGCAGGAAAATGGTCGACCTGCTGCGTGTGCCGAGGTGCGTGCAGCGCGGAGCGCCTGCTCGACGAGCAGTTTCGAGTGTCCGTATGGATTGATGGGCGCCTGGGGACAATCTTCCGTGAGAGGCAGGTGTTCCTCGCCGGGTTCACCATAGGTTGCACACGTACTTGAGAAGATGAACCTTGGAACACCGGCCGTCACGGCAGCCATCAACAGGTGGAGACTCGAGCCTGTGTTGTTCGCGTAGTACTTCAGCGGTTCCTCGACCGATTCGCCGACGTTGCAGAAGGCGGCAAAGTGCATGATCGTGTCGATCGAACGTGATGCGATCAACTCGAGCACCCGTGTCTGATCACCACAGTCCGCCTGCAGGAACTCGACATCCCCCTCCTTGCGAAGCACATCGATCGCCTCGGCGTGACCACGTTCCAGCGTATCGATGATGGATACGCGGCATCCCGACTCGAGCAGTCGCAGGGCCGCATGCGAGCCGATGTAGCCGGCACCGCCGGTGATGAGAATACTGGTTGGTTCAGGGAGTACTGCCACGGTGAGAAGCCCCAGGAATCGCTTGCGGTGCTATCGTACAGTCGGGCTCGAGAAACGACGTGAATCAGATGAAGAACAGTTCGACGGGACGGGATGAGCACCGGGTACTTCCGGTCGGGACCCTGTCACGTGGTTTCTTCGGGGGAGTACTCATGGGACTGGCCAACCTCGTCCCCGGGGTCTCCGGAGGGACGATGCTCGTGGCCACGGGCGTCTATGGACATTTCATCAATGCCGTCGCCCGCTGTACCACGTTCCGGTTCAAGACGGGTCCCGTGGTCATGCTCGGGGTCATCGTCCTGGGGGCATTGATGGCCATTCTCCTTGGCGCAGGAACCATGAGCAGCCTCGTGATGGATCACAGGTGGGTGATGTACAGCATCTTCATCGGACTCACCCTCGGTGGCGTTCCGCTCCTCTGGAAGATGGCTCGCCCCATGAATACGAACACCATGCTGGGACTGGTCACCGGACTGGTTGCCATGATCGTTCTCGCCATGCTGGAGGGAATGACCGATGGACCGGTCTTCGAGCAGAGCAGCGCATGGCTGCTGGTCCTTACCGGTGCAGCCGCGGGCGCCGCCATGGTGCTGCCAGGCGTCTCCGGCAGCTACCTGCTGCTTGTTCTCGGGCAGTATGTCATCATCCTCGAAGCTGTCGATACGCTTCGAAAGGGAGATGCGGGTGATGCCATGGGTGTCATCCTTCCAGTGGGCATCGGCGTTGTCATCGGCGTGGTGCTCGTCAGCAACATCGTCTCGCTGCTCCTGCATAGCGCCCGGAATGCCACGCTCGGCGTACTCATCGGGCTGCTCATGGGTGCCGTATTCGGGCTCTGGCCCTACCGAGCTCCCGTGAGACCTCAAGTTGGTGACATGATTCGCGGACAGTTGATCGAGACACAGGCGCAGATCGATGCGGTCGATACGGGACACTGGGCTTCAGCTTCCTTCTCACCTTCGATTGCAATGATGGCCGGTTCCCTTGCACTGATCATCGTGGGCTTCCTTGCTTCGCTTGCCATCTCGCGACTCGGCCGAGAAGACACGGCTCGATGAGGAACCGTACGGCACTGTTTTTATTGGACGTTCCTTCCTTGCGCGCAGTTGCAACCGGAAAACCGGAGCGGGGTTCGACATCGACCCGAAAAAAGAGTGAGTTCGCTTTCAATATAACCACCACTCGAACCTCGAACAATGCCCACGCGGGATGCCCCACCCAACCCGGAAGTGCTGCGGATCCAGGTCAAGGAACTGCTGGAACGCCTCATGCAGAATCGTGAAATAGCACGCAAGCACCGCGAGAACTCGGGACAGGACGACCCGATCGCCATCGTCACCGGTCGAACCGCCATCGATCTTGCCATTGATACGACGAAGGAAATGCTGCTCGACCTGGAAACCGCGGTCAAGAGCGACCATCACACATCACGCTTCAACACGATGTGCAACGGGCTTTCCCGGCTCCGTTCCCGCGTGGTCTGAGCACCTGCTCACTGCCCGGTCGAACCGAATCCGCCTTCTCCTCGCTCTGAATCGTCGAGATCATCGACCTCCTGCAACTCGGCCTGGACGACCGGTGCGATGATCATCTGGGCGATCCGCATGCCACGCTCGATGGTAAAAACCGAATCGCCGAGGTTCACCAGCGGAATCTTGACTTCCCCCCGGTAATCGGAATCGATCGTGCCCGGTGCATTGGGCAAGGTGATGCCATGCCTGCTTGCCAAGCCGCTGCGAGGTCGGACCTGTCCTTCGAAACCCGGTGGAAGGGCCATGGCGAATCCAAGCGGAATGAAAACGATGGCACCGGGTTCGATCCCGATCGTCTGCTCGATAGCTGCGTGGAGATCCATGCCGGCCGCCTCGGCCGACTGGTATGCAGGGAGAGTTGCCAGGTCATTGAGACGCTTGATTGAAAGTACAGGTCGGTTCATGCTGTCGCCATGTCAGTCGATGTTAACGATTGAATCAAGAGTACCCAGTCCGAGGGGTTCCCGGGTAAAGAAGGGCTCCGCCATGGGGCACCCGATGCGAGATCCATGGAAGACGGCTGCCGCCTCAAGCCAATCTATGATGCACCGGTTTCGTTCAGGCAGCACGAACTGCGATTCATAGGCGAGAACAGCCCCACGCTTTCGTTCCCATGTCGAGTGGATGTCGATCATGAACGACGGGTTCGGGACATGCCGCAGGTGCGTGCAGTAGTAGTAGAAGAACCAGGTCGGGTAGATGGGCTCACCCGGCAGATCCGTTTTGACGAGTTTCGAATCGAATCTCGCATCTTCGACGATGCGGGTGCATGCCACGTGGTCCGGGTGGGCATCCTCGAAATAGGGCGCAAAGACGATGTCCGCCTGGTGTGTCCTGATGGCGCCCGCTGCGAGGTGCCTGGCGTCGATGGAATGAACAACTTCCCTGTTGGGCAGACCCAGTTGACATCGTTGGACGTGAAGAATATCTGCCGCCTTCGCCGCCTCCGCGGCACGTGTCTCTGGATCACCATGGGGCGTAGGTTCACCATCGGTCATGTCGACCAGGAGCACCTCATGTCCCTGGTCGACAAGGAGGGCAATGGTGCCACCCATTCCAAGTTCCTGGTCATCGGGATGTGGGCCGAATACGGCAATGCGAGCCATGGAACAGGGCAGGATACCCTGCACAGCGGCTTCAGCGGCGCCGGTCATACCTCAGGCGATAGGTCGAGAGCTCGGGATTCGGATCGGTCCCCTCAAAGCCCGGAATCCTGACCGGGTTCGTCGCCGGACCTGAGAGCAGGGCCCACAGAGCATATGCCCTGCGAGCAAGTTCTTGGTGCAGTTCCTCAGCTTCCTCCTCGCGACCGTCGATGCGTGCGGCCTGGGATTCCATGGCCAGGCGAGAAATGGATGCCAGGGCGTCCCTGTGCTCAAGCAGCCAGGCATCATTCTCCGGAGGCATGGCAAGCTGGCCAAGTACCAGTCCCGCCTGGGTACCGCCGGGTGGTGCTGGCCCGGTCTCGATGAGGAGGTGCGCCAGGCGAAGGACGGCCAGGTCCATCTCGAGGTGATGGAGTTGTTCATCCGCCTGCTCCACGTCTTCTTCCGCAATGGCCGTTGCTGCAATTCGCAGTCGGTCTCTCATGTCACGTTTCCATTCCCTGATACGGTCGTCAGGCATGGACCACGCTGACCAGGGTTCAAGCCGTGCCCCCGGATCAGCCTCTGTTTCAAGTTCACGAGCAACACGGACATGTTCCATGAGCCTGTTGAGACGTGCCAGTTCAAGTACACCGGAGCCCAGTGCATTGCCATGGCCCCATTCGCTGGCCCAGACGACCCGAGCCTTCCTGATCCGCTCCAGGATCGTGGAAGACCTGTTCGCCAGCAATGCGTCCAGTTCCTGGTCTCCATCAAGCAGGTGCTGTTCCATGGGAAGCTCGTTGAATGTGTGCACCTGCCAGGCAAGGCTGCGAAGTGCCCGCATCGCATCGTCACGACGTTGCACATCGTCAAGCTGGCGAACCATCTTGGTCGCCTGCTGTTGAATCGACCTGGCCGCAACCGGGTCGATCCCGTTGAAAAACTCGATCTGCATCGGCATTGCGGAGAGCAACTGCAGGGCATCAAATGCATCGTGCTGGTTCGTGATGATCGCGACGAGTTCGGGATCGGACCTGGGGGATCTACTGGCAAGCAGGATGTCGATCTGTTCGATCATCTTCCGCTCGGCTCGCTTGTAGAGTTCGCCAAGTCGGACATTGATCACCAGCAGTTCGCGGGGAAGGCCTTCCGCGTCATGTTCATTGAACTCGTTCCTCCGCTCAAGTCCCCTGGCCAGTTCCAGGAGCGCGCCTCGACCCGGTCGTTCCATCTTCTCGGCACCGATGGATTTCAGGAAGATCGGGGGAAGTTGTTTCAGGAAGATTCGGCTGTCATGGTCATGGCTGATGGTATCGATCGCCCGGGCAACCCTCAGGAGCACGTCATTCCATTCGCGATCCGATGAGAGGTCCAACTGCTCAAGAGCCCGGGTCTGCTGCCGGTCCGTGAGCCAGGTTGCGGCCACGATCAAGATCGCCAGTTCAGCCCTCGAATCACTCCTGGAAACCTGTAGGTCCGGCGAAGGCCACCAGCCCGTGGGAGGTGGAACCTGGTCGAGGTGACGGATCGCTGTCCGAAGTGGAGAAAAGAGCTTCTGCAACGTGGCATCAAGACTGGCTGGTACCGGGGTGACAAGGCTCGACATCCGGAATCGATATTCCTCATCGAATCGTTTCAACTCCTCGCGAGCGGCCTCCCGGGTGGCAAGTGACAGTGATTCAGAATGGATCTTGTCCAGGCTCTCCCTGATCGCCGGCAAACCATCAGCAAGCATCGAACCGGCAACCAGGGCCGAAGCGCTCTCTTCTCCTCCCCGCTGTCCTCGAAGGAGCAGGCTCGTCGCCAAGGCTCCCAGCGATTGCATCGTTTCATCCACGAGGATGGCATCCTGGTCTTCGATCCCTGGAAAAGGAAGCGAGTACAGGTAGTCGTCAATACGCATGGCCTGGACCTGAGCCCAGCCGGGGCCTTCCCGGACAACCACAGCGGACCAGCCGGCACACGGTGTGAGCAGGATCAGCATGCAGGCAAGTACTCCTGACATGCCCGTACGCGACAACACTGTTGAACCAACCATGATGCTCACCCACCGTAGTCTATCCACATGAGACAGAGCCCCTCGGGCGGCATTGTCCTGCCCGTCCTGCTGCGATCACGCGACTTGAGAAGATCCGGAATCACGTCATCACTGATTCGCCCCCTGCCGACCTCGACCAGCGTGCCGGCGATGATGCGAACCATGTTGTAGAGAAACCCATTTCCAGAAACATCGATGCAGAGCCTCTGATCCCCTTCTGTTCGAACAGTGCATTCATGGATGGTACGGATGGTGCTTTCACGACCATGGTTCAAGCGGGTCAGACTGGCGAAATCATGTTCGCCGACAAGGTGCTGGGCGGCACGATCCATGGCTTCGACATCCAGTTCCCACGGTGACCAGGCCGTGTAGTGCCTGTCGAACAATGGCCGGGTGCTCGAGCGTCGTCTTGCGCTGGCAAGACGATACCGATACCCCTTGCTCAGGCAGTCCTGGATGGGGTCGAATGCAGGCGGAACAATGCAGGCTTCGTGGACCTGGACGTCGGCAGGCAGGCGGGACGTGACCGACTCGACAAGCTGCGCAGGCTCGATCTCAATGGCACTGCTGAATGCAGCGACCTGCCCCATGGCATGGACGCCCGCATCGGTTCGAGAGGCCCCAAGAACATTAACCTTCTCCCGAACGGCCTCGATGATCGCGTCCTCGAGCACGCCCTGGACGGTTCGCAGGGGTTCGCTGCCGGGAGGATGCTGTTTCTGCCACCCGTGGAAGTTCGTGCCGTCATAGGCAACAGTGAGCTTGTAGCGGGGCATGCGCGGTAAAACCCGGGTTCAATGACCAAACAGGTCGCCTGGGTGGAACATGCCTTCGTCCCCGAAGTAGGCAAGGGCTTCATCAACACTGCTGAAGATCCGGGTTGCGGTCTCGGTGATGAAGGGTGAAGGATTCTTCTTCGGCTTCCACACGACGTACACCTCCTTGGTGTGTTCGAACGCGTGGTGAAGTTCACGCTCGACGCCGCTGGAAAGACCGGGAATGCCGCCTGCTAGTTCAGGAACCAGCGACACGATCATGTCCGACTGGTCGATCAACTTGAAGTCCCGCATGTAGATCTGGCCATCGACGTCACCAGCGATGTCAAGGATCTCCCGGACACTGACCTTGACCGGTTCAGCATCTGCACGTCCACCGAAACTGTGAGGCTCGACATCGATCCAATCGCTCCCCTCCGCCGCTGCGGCAAGGCCGCGATCGAGGAGGAGCTTCTCATCGACATCCGCGGGATCGAATGTAATGAAGTGGTTCGCCAATTCGGAACGAAAGTGCTCGATCTCGGCAAGGATGTCAGGCATGTCCATCACGTGGCTCATGGGAAAACTCGGGTAGACCTTCCTCAGTTCCGGTCGGGTGACCAGCCTCAGGGCGGTCTCGACCGTATCCTTGTGACGACCTCGACTGAGAATGTAGAACTCGTTCTGGCAGCCCATGGCATTGGCCAGCATCTCGGTGACGATGATCTCCTCTTCCCGCCAGACCATGCAGTCCTTGAGGGTCGCATCGATGTCGTGCTCGGCATGCAGGCGATGATGAACGACCTCGATGTTGTCGAGCAGGCAGATGAACATGTTGGCCTTCAGCTCGCTGACCTGGTCGAAGTCGAATGCACTGAAGAGACCATGATGCCACCTGAAGGTTGCATGGGTATTGACGAGGATCTCCGGGTACTCATCCTCGGGCTTCGTCCGGGAAATGATGTCCTTGAACGCGGCACGCCGAAGCGAGGCCAATCGACTCAGTGGAAGGTCCAGGATCCGCCCGGGATGGATATCCGGCCCCTCGGCGTACATCATCTTGCCGACATTGAACAGGGGTATCTCCCTGCCCCGCTCGCCGGCGCGATTGACAATCGCCTCAAGATAGGGCTTCTTGTCGATACCAATCTGACCCGTCACGACGGTTCGCACGAAGGTCTCCCGTTGTACTGGGTGCGTCCCAGGCGATCTTCAGCGGGGGGAGTATACGGCCCTACTGCATCCTTCGCAGGCACCTGCCACAATCATCACTTCATGGATCCTGTACGAAAACTCCTCAGCCAAGCCATCTTGGCCCGCCGGGGCCTCTTTCCCTGGCGTCGCCCGCGACGCCACAGCATGTAACTGGCGAGGATGACGACAGCCAGAAGAATGCCGCCGATCGACCACTGGATGAGGTTGTATGTGCTCTGGGTCGCAATTTCACGACCAATGAGCCATCCCACCCCGATCTGGATTGGTGCCGTAACAAGTACGCATGCCATGGTCGCCAGGGTGAACTTCCAGAATGGGAGGTGGAGCATCCCGGCCACCGTAATGACGGTTGTCCTGCTGGCGGGAATGAACCTGGCCAGAACAATCACCCACACGCCGGATCGGTCAATCCTGTATTTCGCCTGGAGGAGGCGACGCGGATGCAGGAAACGCTTGAACCACTTGATATGCAGCAACCTCGCTCCCCACCTTGAAACGATGAAGAACCAGAGGATGTCACCACCGCAGACTCCGACATACGCTGCGATGAGCACCGGCCAGAGCTCCATGTCACCCTTGGCGACAAGGATCCCTGCTGGAATATTGATGATGTCTTCACCAAGTGGAATGCCCACCCCGCTGCACATCAACAGCAGGAATTGGATAATCGGGCCGAAGGTCGGACCATACTGCTGGAGGAGTTCCTGCATGACTTCAGCCCTTCCCCGCGCCAATCACTGATCGGCTCCCCGTCGCCTCATGCAACCAGGCCATCGATGCACGGGGTCGATGAACACCGCTCCTGCTTGAACGATGCCACCACCATACACCGCCGAGGATAAGTAGGACCAGTGCTGCAAGCGCAAGTGAATCCCGAATATGAGTTGCCTCCGCCCCGGCTCCGATGCCCATTCCAATGAGCCAACCCAGTCCCAGTTGCGTGATGACCGTTGGAATAGCACTCATCGTCTCGGCAAGCATGAACTTCCAGACGCTCATCCTCGAGATGCCCGCAGCCGTTATCACCGTTGTACGACTGGCCGGTATGAACCGGCTGATGACCACCACCCAGATCCCGTACCTTTCGAACTGGTGCTTGATCTCGAGGATGCGCCTTGGATGCATCAGTCGCCTGAACCAACGAATGTTCAGGATTCGTCTTGAGAAGAGGCGGCAAAGGATCATCCAGAGCGTGTCTGCCATAATCACGCCGAAATACGCAGCCATGATCGTGCCCCAGAACGGCATGACCCCCCGCTCCATGAGCAGTCCGGCAGGAATGATGAAGACATCTTCCCCCACTGCAACACCAATGCCCGAGAGCATGAGAAGGAAGAAGAGCAACGGCGGTCCATAGTCGGTAAGCGACGCCTGGACCTCGTCCTCAAGTTCTCCCTTCAAGCCCTCTTGATGCAATGAGTCCTTGGCAACCGCCGTGTGGTCTCTGGTGGAAGGGGATACCCCGGCATTACCCGAGCATCCTGGCTGCAGAAAAGCGAGGGCACCCAGAATCAGCAGCACACCGGATCGGATTGGAAAACGGTGTCGAGAAGGCATGGCTACAGTGTATGTCGAACGATCAGAGCAATATGGATGAGCCGGGTTCAATCGAGCCAGGCAGGACTTCGGAGGGAATCTCACTGGAAGACATGGCTGTGCTGGGTGCAATCTCTATGGCAGCATCGACATGCCCATCGCTCGTCCATGGAAGCACGACCCCCCGTTCCTCCAGCCAACGTGCAAACAAGTCGCTCTGGAGTTGACGGGAGGTCAGTGGTGAATCCGGCCCCTGCGCATTCTTGATCGGGGCAAACTCCTCCGCCCGTTCCGTGGCAAGTATGGCCGAACGCTCCGCGTGACCCAGGACGTCGAATATGAACCGTTCCAACTTGACCGCATTCGGCCCTGTTGGTTTCTGCAGTGCCCTGGTTTCCGGATCCCAGGACGACACTTCCTTCAATGCCCGATGCCATGGAAGACCCACTCCACCTTCGCCGACGATCGACTGGATGAATGGAAGGGAGAAGAGGTGCATGGCGATATTGGCGGCATGGAAGCGAAGACGACCATCGGCATCGACTTCGGATGCCAGGGATCCAGGGAGATCTGAGTATTCAATCACGCAGGTCCGGCCTTCAAGCAATCCGAAGACGCCGACAGGTTCCGCAGGATCGGTCTTCAGAACCATCTTGCTCGATGCTTCACCGGAGGAACGTGCCTCATCGACGTGAAGTCCGATGAACACCGGATCGACGATCTTTGCGAGTGGATTGTCCACCTGGGAGTAGCTGATGATCGTTGTTCCCCGGGATTCCATGTCTGAAAGTGCCCCACTGCGATGCAGTGCGTCGAGGGAACCGCCATGACCATCGGGACTGGTCGCGATCCGCCCCGGCCCCGAGAGCAGGATTCGCCCGGTCTCTGCATCGAAGGAGGGCATCGTTCCCTGCTGGACAAGCATGATGGAATCACGATCAAGTCCGAAGCACTTGTTGTCGAGCAGGAAATTCCGCGTCGACGAATCGTTCTCCGGACTGGTGATGATGTACCAGGGCACCTCAGCCCCGTACCGATGGCGAACTGCACGCAGCTGCTCTGCAAAGCACGCAAAAAGCGGCTTGCCGCTGACTGGGGTTGCCGGGTAGGTCCCCTTCGGCCCGTTCCAGCCAAGCCGTGTTCCCTGTCCGCCGGCAACGGTCAAGGCGGCAACCTGTCCGGCAGCGATCACCTCTTCACCGGCCGATCGAAGCGTCCCCACCGAATCCGCATCGGGCACATGCGTTTCGACCGGTGCAAGGCGGTCGGGATCGACTGATGTCTCCCCTGTACCTGAAATGACATCACGTGCCTGGTCGATCACATCCCAATGCAGTAACTCGACCTGGCCGAGCAGTTGTTCCGCTGCATGGGGATCAAGCGATTCGAACCCCTGAAGCAGGTGTCCCTGGTCCCGGGGATCAAGCAGGTTCCGTGCAGTCTCGAGTCGATTCAACATCGCGCCTCGTTCAGGACTCCGGCAGTGCCGGTTCCGACCAGCCCGAGGGAAGGTGGCGGACGACCTTTCCGGTTTCAAGGTAGATCAACTGTTCGCAGACATTCGTGCAGTGATCAGCAATCCGTTCAAGGGACCGGGTCAGGTTCAGCAGGCTCATTGCCCAGGGAACGCTGTATTCTCCCGCGGCCAGCTTGGACTGTGCTTCTTCCATGAGTTGCGTCTTGAACTCGTCAACGGTGTCGTCAAAGGCCAGGACACGTTGCGCCAACTCCGACCCCTTCTCTCTCATCGCATTGTTCGCATCGCGGACCATCCCGACGACGCTGTTGGCCATGACGCGATAGGTTCCTGGAAGTTCTCCGTCGATTCCTTCCGGGAGAAGATGTTCGACGATCGACACCGCCCCATCAGCGATCCGCTCGAGTTCGTTGTTGATCTTCACGATGGTCAGAACGCTGCGAATGTCATATACCTCGGTTGGGCCCAGTTCCAGGAGCTTGATCGAGGCACGCTCGATATCGACGTCCGCCTGGTCGATGATGGAATCGCCCTCGATGACGACATCTGCCGAGGCCTGGTCCCTGCCGAAGTAGGCCTCAACGGCTCGATGGATCACATCGACGACCCGGTCGCCCTGTGTCAAGAGGTCATCCCTGAGCTGTGCATACTTTCGCTTGAAGTCATTCATCATGGTTCCACCGCGTCGAAAGGCCGCGTGGAAGTATACTCCTGCAATTCTTCATCGGCACGACGCATCGGATCACATGCGATGCTCTTTCCAGGAACCGGGATACCAGGCATGCCTGCCCTCTGTGTAAATATCGACCATGTTGCCACCGTCCGCCAGGCCAGGCGGACCTGGGAACCAGATCCGGCCAAGGCTGCCGAGGAAGCATGCCTTGGAGGAGCCGATGGCATCACGATTCATCTCCGCGAAGATCGCCGGCACATCCAGGACAGTGACCTCCACCAACTGGCTGGGGCCCTTGATGTTCCCTTGAACCTCGAGATGGCGGCCACCCGCGAAATGGTGGATATCTCGCTACGGACAAGGCCGGACATGGCCATGCTGGTCCCCGAAGGTCGGCAGGAAATCACGACCGAAGGTGGACTCGATGTAGCCGGCAGGTTCGATGAGCTCAAGCAGGTCGTCCAGGCCCTGCAGGAAGGTGGCATCAGAGTCAGTGCCTTCATTGATGCGGAGGAAGCCCAGGTGGCAGCTGCAACTGCCTGCGGCTTCGATGTCTGTGAAATACATACAGGTCCCTATGCCCATGCCTTCCATGAACATGACCAGGAACAGGGGCACCCAGATGTCCAGGCCGAACTGGACAGGGTCTGCAAGGCGGGTGAACTCATCCATGGAAACGGCATGTGCTTCAATGCGGGACATGGGTTGACGATCTGGAACGTGGGAGCCGTCGCCGCACTGCCCAGGTTGCATGAACTGCACATCGGGCACAGCATCATCAGCAGGTCGATCTTCACGGGCCTGCGTACCGCCGTTGCCGACATGAAGAAGGTCATTACCGACGCCGCAGTCCAGGGAGCAACACTCGATGCCTGAGCAATCACCCGCACATGTCGAATGTGATGTCTCTGGAGGGCAATCGGATCTGCCCTATCGAATCGCCGTTCTCTGCTATCTCCGTGACAAGGATGGTCGGCAGTTGATGCTCCACCGCCTGAAGAAACCGAATGCAGGGATGTATTCACCCATCGGTGGCAAGCTGGACATACACACCGGCGAAGGTCCACACGATTGTGCCCGCCGGGAAATCCAGGAAGAAACCGGTCTCGATATTGCTCCCAGGGACATTCGGCTCATTGGGATGGTGTCTGAAACCGCCTATGAAACAGCAGGTCACTGGCTGATCTTCTGCTTCCAGGTGACCCGGGTGATCGACCCTGGTGAACTTCACGTCACCGAGTTCGATGAAGGCACGCTCGAATGGATCGAGCAGGATCGAATCGAGACGATCGACATTCCAGACACCGATCGCAAGGTTCTCTGGCCACTTGTGCAGGAACACCGGAACGGCATCTTCGCCGTGCATATCGACTGTTCGGTCGAACCGATGACCTGGGTCGTACACGAACCTGGCCACTGACGAGCGGTCAGGGTGCGTCCCACCCGGCAAGTTCCACGATGGATTGAACGAGCGCCTCGGCCTCGGATGCCACCGGAGCCTCGGCAATGATCCGTGCGATCGGTTCCGTGTTGCTTGGACGAACGTGGACCCAGGAATGCTCGAAATCGACCCGGACGCCATCACTGGTATCCACCGAGGCATCAGCATGGGCCTCCCGGACCTTCTCCAGAACGAGGGCCACGGCGGCAGCTCCACCTGAACCGGGGAGATCGACCTTCGACTTGACCATTGCATAGGACGGCAAGGTCCCCACCAGTTCCGACACGCTTGATCCGGATTCTGCGATCGATGCAAGTACCAGGGCCATGGCCCCGAGGCTGTCGCGGATGCAGCACACGCCCGGAAGAATGACTCCCCCGTTGCCTTCACCACCGATGAGGGCATCGTGTTCACGCATCGCTGCAACCACGTTGGCTTCGCCGACAGCCGTGCGAACGACCCTGCCCCCGTGATGAGCCGCAAGATCATCGACCATCCGACTCGTCGAGAGGTTCGTTACGACAACTCCACCGCCGTTTGCCCGGAGCATGAAGTCGGCGACGATCGCCAAGGTGTATTCCTCGCCCAGGTACCGTCCCTGCTCGTCGATGATGGCTAGTCGATCCGCGTCGGGATCCTGTGCAAATCCGATGGATGCATCCGCCCCGGCAGTCACGGAGGCCAGGTCGAGGAGGTTCGCCTTGGTCGGTTCCGGTACATGGGCAAAATCACCTGTTGGCTCGCCATTGAGATGCTCGACTTCGCAACCGAGCATTTCAAGCAGTCGGCGGCCAGGAACACAACCGGCGCCATTCACTGAATCAAGTACAACTCGATAGGCCTGTTGTTGAATCGGACCGGGATCAACCTGTCCCAGCACTCTCGCCAGGTGCGTGTCATTTCCTCGTTCTTCCGTTTCAACTCCCCTGCCCTGGACCGGGTTCACCACGTCATCACCCAACGCCCTGAACCGTGCAATCAGTTCCTCGGCAACCTCCAGGGGAGGTGCAGCTCCCGAGGCATCGATGCACTTCAGGCCGTTCCATGGGTTGGGATTGTGCGATGCCGTAACGACCATGCCGCCGGCACCTCCAGTCGCGGTCGCCATCACTCCCACCGTCGGTGTCGTCACCAGCCCCAGGTCGATGACGTTGCAGCCAGCCGAATTCAGCCCGAGTGCAGCTGCCGTGGCCAGTTTCTCCCCGGAGGGACGGCTGTCTCTGCCAAGGCAGGCATGCGGTGTCTTTTCAGAAGACTGCTCGACGAGGATCGAGCCCCAGGCCGCGGCGAAACGAGCAGCAACAGCCTCGGTCATGCTTGCATCGACGATGCCCCGGGCACCGGAAACGGAAAGCATCAGTGGAGCGGGGTCACTCATGGTCATGCTCCCAACCAATACATGGTTGCATGGCAACCCGGGGCTTCTTCAAGGATGGCACGCGCATTCTCGATCCGCTTCCTGGCCTGCTTCGGCAACGCCTCTTCCACGACCGACCAGACGATGTGCCTGGCTATGTTCTCCGCCGAGGGATTCTGATCATCGAATGGCGGTGTGCCATTGATGGTGTTGTCCTTGAAGGGCAGGAGTACCTCGTCGAGGGCTGATTCGAGCAGGTGGAAATCAATCAGCAGGCCCTCGTCATCAAGTTCGCCTGCAACCTCCACCCGTACATGCCAGTCATGCTCGTGGAGCAGTTCCTCCTCGCCGTTGATCGTGACGGCATGGCGAGCACGGAATCTCCGTTCGACCGAGATGCTTGGATACTCTGTCCCATCAGCAAAGCTCTTCATGCCGGAATAGTAGCGGCATGGCGGCGCAACCTGCAGTCAGTTGCTCCATGCGGCGTTTCGAGGCATGGCCGAGCCGACAAGGCGATGGATGAACTCGGAGTCACCCTCGATATCAAGGTGCTGCTCCACATCGGGCACGACACTCAGGTCGATCGTTGCTCGATGCAGGTGACGACCCAGGTGGTACTCGAGCACGAACGGCGATACGGGACCCATGGCCCCCTCGGGCAGTTGCGTCACTCCTTCCAGGACGGTGTGGGTGCCGCCATCCTCGGTCCATGTGATCGACGAGGACGCTGCGTCCCAGGCAATAGTGACCCAGGTGCCGTCCGGGCGCTGGATGTCGAGGAAACTGGATTCCAAGGTCGTTCCTGAAAGGGAACCGGGCAGTGGACCAAAGTCGATCCCGTTGCGTATCAAGCCTTGGAGCCGCTCCATGATGACACGCCCCACCACGCTCGTCGATGTCGACTCGGTTGTCGCCCTGTAGGCCTTGTAGGACACATCAAGCGAGACCATGACGGCCACCAGCAGGGTTGCCGTGATTGCCGTGGCAAGAAGCATCTCGACCAGGTTGAATCCGCGTCGAGCCATGATCATCTTCCTTCCCAGTAGGAACCCGGTTCAGCGCTGACGGAAACCGGCCAGGGAATGCCGTCTGGAAGAAGTGCATCCGGGTCGTAGCGGAGGATGATCTCGCCGAAGCCGGGAAAGGACGGATCGGAGGGATCCGAGCCCTCTCCATCACCATCGATGGGACCGAAATACCCGATGGTCGTGTTGAAGGCATCCGGGGTCCCGGCATAGAACAACGGGCCTTCTCCCTCGCTTGGTCGGAATGTCATGAGCAGTGTGCCATCGACCAGCGCCGTGCCACGGATGTCCATGACGCCTGCCACGATAGTTCCCGTCAACTTGACCCGGGTATTCGAATCGTTGTCGAAGTTGCCTACGTCAACGGACCAACCGGGCATGAGGACCGAACTCTTTGCAAGTTCCTGTCTATCGGCCTCATCGATGCCAAGCAGTGCCGCCTGGATCGACGCGGCATCAGGCTGTCCAGCCAGGTCGGGGTCCGCCGGGTCGACGTAGAAACGACTGTTCCCCGTGAATTGGAGCTTGTTGCGCCAATGTGTGAACTCACCCGGTCGATCCCCGGCGACGGAACCGAGAAAGGTGCAGTCATGGAATCGAATATTGTTTGAGACGATTCGTGTATCCGCATACGTGGTCGCCCCGGCATCGGCCGTCATGCCGGGAAATCGTTCGGTGTATCCGCCGAGGCCGTCCGGCTCGATGGCGCCGGTGTAGTTCCAGTCGGTATCGACGCAGTCTTCCTCGATCTCGACCCAGGTGACTCCGATGAAGGTGCATTCCTCGAACAGCGCGTTCGTGCCGGACGGAATACGGACATTCGTGAATGTCATCTCGCGGTAGACCGGTCGCTGGTACCAGTCGTAGGCCCCATTGGAACCCAGTGGCATCGACTCATGCAACTGGGTCGATGCCTCGAGATACTCGGCTCCTGCACCGGCGTCGAGGTTGGCTCCAACCTGGCCGCTTGAATCATCACCGAATGCGACACCCGTCATCGACTCGGCCTCGAACCAGTTTGTTGCGTTGAGAAACATGTCCGTTGTCACCTCGATGAGTTCCGGCGCTTCGACGAGAAATCGAACCGGGGAATCCTCGCCAGGGGCACGGACAGGTCCCTGCACGATGGTCTGCCAGCCTGCTCCATGAGCCGCTTCCCAGGCCTCCTGCGACACGGAGAAGGCCAGTCGTCCGTGTACCTTGCCATACAGGTCGCGTGCATCGAGAACACCGTCGAGATACCCCAACGACTGGTCCATTCCTCCCGCCACGACCACCCCGTCTCCATCACGGTCCGGCAATCCCTTGTCAATGAGGCTTGCCAACTGCATGTCGACGGTGAACTCATCGATCAGCCCGGGCAGCCCCGCTGCATCGGCTTTGATAGCGTCATAGACCACAAGACCATCGGAGTTGACATCAAAGACACCCAGGAACAGGTCGAAGTCATCGATGTATTCGTTTCCATCATGATCCTGCAACTGGGCGTACCCGTTGATTCCCTCGGCTTCAACCGGATGGTCAGGGCGAAGCCTGTTGTCGCCATCAACATCGAAGAGGGACAACTGCTGGTGCAGGATGTTCAACTGATCATCGAGTACGAGTGGATCAAGGTCGAAGAAATCACTGCGAAGGACGAGCGGATCACCATTGACGGGATCCAGTTCTCCCGGCTGGCTCCCGTAGAGAGAACCGATGGGACCCTCCACCAGCACGTTTTTTCCGATCATGATCCTGTTGGGTGCGAGTACGGCATACTCGATCTGCTTCTGGATCCGGAAATCCATCTGGATGGACCGGCGGATCCCGTGATCGACGCCTACGCTCGTCACCCGGACGAAACGCCCGTCGTCAAGCAGTTCGTACTGCAGGAGAACGTAGGGATCATCCTCATCGGAACCAATTCGGATCGGCGGCACGGTGATGGACCCTGCAACCTCATCCAGTTCGAGAGATACCTCGCTGCCCTCGTCCAGTACAACCGGGTATGAATCGGCATGGAGGTGGGCGTCGTGGATGACATGCATGAGCCCGGGACCGCTTGGATCGGATACCGAGTAGCCATCGGGATCCAGGAGCGTGACGGCACCGTCTGCGGCGGTCATCGTTCCAAACCAGAGCCGTTCCCCATACCCATCATCAACGACGCCTCGCTCGACCACGAAACGCGTCGTCTCACGCTGCAGGCGACGAGCGGCGAAGACCATGCCGCTCTCTGCCGCGGACAGACTTCGAGAAACCCGGAGAGCCGCATGGGCCGTCCGCATGTTTCCCTGCGCAACAACGGCCATCGTCGCTGCCAGTGAACCAAAGAGAACGATGAACATCATGGCAAGTACGGAAGCCACTCCACGATGCCTGTTCCAGGATGAAGGCGTTGAATGCATGCAGGGATTCCCGGTCAATTCGGTGCCAGCCATCGGACCTTCGTCATCATGACCGGCTCGGGGGCACCAGGACCCTGCCAGTCAATGGTGACCTCCACTCGCATCATGTCGGATGTGGCATCAAGCACATCGTTGTTCACGTTGCCTGAATCCACGTTGAATACATGGATGGTCTGCGTCCAATGGGCCATTCCCGGGATCACCTGCCTCATCGAGTTCACGGGCCCAGTGCCATCGGATCCCGAAAGCACGAAGCCATTTCCGTCGATTCCGTCGAAGTCGTCGAGATCATCAAAATCTTCGAGGTCGACCTCGTTGGCTTCCGGACCCCATGTTGCCGTTCCCGTAACCGGGTCATGCCTGGGTGCATTGAATGTCATTTCACGGATCTCATTTCCAAGACGCGTGGCGACCGCCGCTCGCTCGGCCCAGGCGCTCTGTTCATGCCATGCCTGCTGGGCGGCAACCAGGGCCAGGACGCCCGTTGCGATGATGACAATGGCAATGGCTGTTTCAACGAGGGTGAAGCCCCGGGAAGAAACACGTGGATTCCGGTTCATGAATGCACTCCTATCCACTGACGATCGCGCTCATCTTGAAGATGGGAAGGATGATCGCCATCGCGATGAATCCCACGACTGATCCCATGACGACGATCAGGAGCGGTTCGATCATGCTGGTGAGCGTCTTGATCGCATCACGAAGCACGGTCGCGTAGTAGGTTGCGATTTCCTGGAGGACCTCCGAGAGCTTCCCTGACTCTTCGCCTGCGCTGATCATCTGGTTGACAGAGCGTGGCAGCAGTGTCGAACGATCAAGTTCGTCATGGAGTTTCCGACCCTGCTCCACGGCGGAGTGCACATTCAGCCAGAGACACCGGTACTGCGTGTTTCCCGTGATATCTGCCGTGACAGACAGGCTGTCGAGGACAGGAACACCGGCATTGAGCAGTTCTCCCATGGTCTGAAGCGACCTGCTGACATAGAGAGCCCGGAACATCCGCTTGAACAGGGGTACGACCAGTTGCAGTTGATCGATTCGTGCTCGACCGGCCTTGGTTCGTGCAGCGATGATCAGCAGCGTCACCAGGATGGCGGATACGACAAGAATGATCCACCAGTAGGCCAGCATCCAGCTGGAGAGTCCCATGAGAAACAACGTCGGCCAGGGAAGGACATCCTCCTTGCCCTCGAACACGCCGGCGAACCTTGGAAGAACGAACGTGAGCAGGAAGATCGTCACGCTGATGGCCATCGTGGCGATGATGAATGGATACACGCTGGCAGACACGATCATCCGCCGTGTTTCCAACTGCTGGGCCATGAATGAAGCGATGCGATTGAGCATCCGGGCAAAGGAACCCGACATCTCGGAAGCGCGAACCATGTTCACGTAGAGGGCATTGAACTGTGCCGGGTACCGTGAAATGGCCTCGGAAAATGGTCGGCCGGATTCGACGTCATTCTTGATGCTAAAAAGCATGGTCCTGAAACGCGAATTCGTCGTCTGCTCCGCAATTCCCTCAAGCGCATGCCGGAGACTGATGCCAGCCCGGATCATGACAGCCAATTGCGTCGTGAAATCGAGAACATCACGGCGACTGGGACCCGAACTCCAATTCAACGCTCGAAGCAGCCCGACCCACCGACCTGTTCGTGGTCCAAGCGGCATGAGCTTCAGGATGTCGTGCCCCTGCTGCTGCAGGGTAGCCGTGGCCGCCGTCACGCTGTCGGCGTGGAGAACACCTGCCTGGATTTGCCCGCCCTCGAGGCGAGCCTGGTATCGGAATTGAGGCATCCTGTACCTCCTGTTCCCGGAGCCCTACGCGGCCAGCTGCCGAGACACGTACCCCGGCGAAACTGCGCGAGCAAGAGCGTCCTCCTGGCTGATGCACCCCCGCCTGCAGAGCTCGGTGATCGAAGCGTCAAGACTGATCATCCCGACAGAACGACTGGTCTCGATCACGTTTGGTATTTCGAACGTCCGTGACTCACGGATGATGTTGCGGACTGCCGGCGTGCAGAGAAGAAGTTCGACTGCGGGGATCATGCCTTCCTGATCGATTCTCCTGAAGAGAGTCTGTGACACGACCGCCTGAAGCGTATTGCCGAGCATCGCACGGATCTGGTTCTGCTGGCCGGCGGGGTACATGTCGATGATCCGCTCAACTGTCTGGCTGGCATTGACCGTATGCAGTGTTGAAAGGACGAGGTGACCGGTCTCGGCAGCGGACATGGCCAATGCCGTTGTCTCCAGGTCACGCATCTCGCCGACGAGAATGATGTCCGGATCCTGTCGAAGGGCATGCTTCAGCCCCGACGAGAAGGAGGCCATGTCCTGGCCGAGTTCACGCTGTTCGATGAGGCATTTCTCCGATTCAAGCCTGTACTCGATTGGATCCTCAAGGGTGATCACATGAAGCCGTGCTCGACGGTTCATTGCGGAGATCATCGCCGCAAGCGTTGTCGACTTTCCTGAACCGGTGTCTCCCGTCACCAGGACGAGTCCACGAGGCAGTCGTGTAAGGTTCGCAACAGTTGCAGGAAGGTTCAATGAGGAGAGTTCCGGCACCTCGCTCCGCACCATTCGAAGAGCAAGTGCAATCACGCCTCGCTGCCGGTGTGCATTGACCCTGTAGCGGCCCAGGCCGCTTACTTCATGAGAGAAATCCATGTCTCCAAGTTCTTCGAACCGTGCTCGCTGGGCATCGGTCGCCATCGACTCGAAGCATTGCAGAACATCCTCGTTGCGCAGCACGGGCGCGTCCATCGCTTCGATCATGGTACGGACACGCACCATGGGTGGATGGCCCGGCACCAGGTGTAGATCGGAGGCTCGAAGGTCGTCAGCTCGTTGAAGAAGATCGTTGAGGCACATGGCAGTTCCTGCAGGTCATCTGTAAATGTGACCATGCCTACCATCGGCCCGGTTCAACCGGGCATTCAGAGGGATGCTTCATCAAGAGCAGGAGATTCAATCCAACTGGTCATGCTGCATGAGATGGTGCAGTTCGGATGCAATCGCGGGGTGTATGGCCTGTCCGGGTTCTGCGGAGGATTCAGCGCACCGATGCGACTCTGCTCGATGGCCATTGCAGGTCACCGGAAGCATTGAACCCAACCGAGGGTCGGAATCCCATGTCCAGGAAGGTTTCTGCAAGCACTCCCTCGCCCAGGTAGACGAGATTGCCGGAAAGCGACCAATGAGACGAATCCGGGAGAAAACCGAGCCCCCTGTAGTCCTGCTGCAGCAACGGGAAGGATGCGGGAAGCGTGAACGTGCGTTTCGATCCCGCTGTCAAGGTCATCTCAGCTGCATGTCGCCCCTGGTAGACCTGGCGACCATGCATGGACAGGGTGTAGTCGAACTCCAGAAGGCGGAGAGTCTGCTCGTGGTCGTTCGAGATTGTTCCATTGAACACGAGGGCCGCGGCCTCGTCATGTTCTCCAACTACTTCGACGGACTCAATCACGATGAAGGGGGTAGGCGCACACCCAGCGAAGGGAATGACGCTAAGAAGGAGGAGGAGGAGAATACAGGTACAACGAGGCATGGATGCACTCTACCACGGCCGGCTCATCGACCTAGAATCCTGTCACTCAGCATGCCGATCCCACAGGCCATCCCGACCCTCCTGGCCCTCCTGGCCATCCTGGTCACCTTCGCTTCTGCAGGTGGACAGGACAACCCGGTCTACGTCGATGAATCACCGACAGCACTGGACCTGCTTCATGCCGCGGACCAACTTGCCGCAACTGATCCAGCGGGCGCTGCACTGCGACTCCAGGAACTCCTTGAGAACTCGGCCGGTCGTGTAGTTCCTGTCGAGGGCGGAGGAGGAAACCAATTCCATGGAATCCGTGCGTTGGTTCTTGAACGGCTCCGGAAAGAGCCGGCACTGCTCGAGGCCTGGCGCAGGCAGTGGAGTGCCCCGGCTGCAGCTGCGCTGGAGCGAGATGACCTTGCAAGTGTCCACCAGCGGTGGGAACTTGCTCCGGCGGGACTCACCGCCCTGCTCTACCTGGGACACCGTGACATTGAACGTGGGTCGCCTGGTCGAGGTACGGAACGACTGCGTCGTGTGTTGCTGCACCCGGACGCAGATGACCAGGCGATGGCCAATGCCCGCTATGGACTTGCAATGGCAGCGGCCATGATGGGTGATCAAGTGGCACTCGATGAAAACAAGAATGCACTTGCCTCAATCGGTCCAGCCGCCAGGCCATGGCTCGAGGCGATCGATCAATGGCGATTCGAACCTTCTCCATGGGCCTCGACCACGATCCATGACACCGGGGCATCTTCGAACATGGAGCATCTCGTTGGCCTGTCGATCTGGTCGACCTCGCTGGAAGACAGCCTGCTGGCACGCCGATTCGGTGTGCCGAGCAGGCTTGCCAGGAACGCGAGCGAAAGCCTTCAGACGAGAACCGATTCAGGCTGGTATACGACCTCGTCACCCACGATCCATGGCGACCTGGTCTTCCTGAATCTCGGCAGGGACGTGATCGCCTTCGACGTGCTGACTGGGCAGGAGCAGTGGCATTACAAGCATCGACAGGCCGACTTCACGCTTGACCCCAATGAGCATCCCAATGGAATGAACGAGGTGGCCATCGAGGGTCGGTTCATCGTCACCATCGCCGGAATCAACTACGGGGATGAGCGATCGAGTGATGGTGCAATTCTCTGCCTTGATGTGGAGACCGGCCGGCTTCGATGGTCCGTCATTCTTGACGGCAACCCCGACATACCCATGTCGAATGACCTGTTTCCCTGTAGTTCGCCGGTGATTCACGAAGGAGTTGCCTACGTCATGGCCCGAAGGCTCAGCCGACAGCAACTGGTCAGCGAGTCACTGGTTGCCATTGATCTTGTTCACGGCGAAGTACTCTGGTCACGTTGGATCGCCTCCTCGGGTCAACTCCGGAGAAACATCGAGCAGGCTGTTTCAATGCCCCTGCCCGATGGTGATCGCATCCATGTTCGAACCACCGCCGGTGCCATTGCCTCCGTCGATGCGTCAAACGGTGACCTGCTCTGGGTACAACGAATGCCTCCACCAGACCCGAATGCGTTCGAAACCCGCATGCGACCCTACACATCCCTCCAGCCTGTTCGTATTCCAGGAGGGCTGCTTGCACATGCTCCGGATGGAAGAACCCTCTACATGCTCGATCCTGGCACGGGCGATGTGCTCGATACATGGTCACTGGTCAGTTCGCCCTCGTGGAATGAACCCCTGTACCTGCTGTCAGACGGCACGTACATCTTCTCGGTCGGAGTTGACCTGAGTTGTTTCGAGATAGACAACCTGAACGTACCACTCTGGCGGCACCAGTGGATTGACTCCGAAGAGGACATTGCAGGTCGAATCCAGATCCTTGAAGACAGCATCATCATCCCCATGCAGGATCGGCTCCTCCAGATCGACAGTGCTACGGGGAACGTCGACACGGAATTGCCTATTCCCCGTTCAGGGAACGCACTGCTCGCAGGCTCACAACTGTTTGTCGCCGGGCCCTCGACGCTTGAAGCCTACTGCGCCTTTGAACGTGCTGAAACAGCCCTCCAGGACAGGATCGAGTCAACACCGGAATCCTTGGAACCACGGTTGGATCTCGTCCGACTTGCAGCGAGAAGCGGGAACAACACGCTCATGGTCGAAGCTGCAGGAAACATGCTGGACCTGCTTGAAAAAGACCCGGAAGACGAAGCTGCCCGTGACCGGCTGCTTGAACATCTTGTCACGGCGATGAAACGCCTTGAGCCGGGGCAGGAGCCTGCGGGTGAACTCGTGGCAGGATTGATGCAGCGGACTGCAACAACGGCTTCGCAGCAACTTCAGGCCCAGCTGGCATTGGGCGACTGGCTGTATGACACGATTCCTCGTGCAGCTGCCGAACACTGGAGGGTAATCCTCATGCAAGACGAAATTGGAGATGCATGGCATGTTGAGAACAACGTGCATGCTCCTGGATCAATGTGGGCTCGACAACGCCTTGCTGGAATCGATGATGTCGATGTAGGTTCCGGGACCCTGACGGAGGAGGGTGGCACACCTTCACTGGAAGAACAGGTTGCCGCCGCACGATGGAATCTCCGTTGGACACCTGATGCACAGAAGCTTGCTCGCCAACTGGCGTCAACGATCGACCTGCTCCTGGAACAGGAACGCTTCCAGACTGCAAGGGCCCTTGTCGTCGGGTGGCAACAGCACCATGGTGACAGGCCCCTCATCGCTGACAGTGGGCCGATCGCTCCCACAGACATCCTTGCCACCATCGGAAGCATGGAGGGAATTGAACCGTCGACAGGCAACCTTGGCGAAGCACGGAGGATCCACGGGAGGCTGGTTCACAGCAGTCCCTATTCACGGGCAGGGATCACGGAGGACCTGCTGCTGATCGCCACAGGCGAAGAACTCGTCGCATTTGATCATGAGACCCTCCAGGTGCGATGGAGAAAGCCTGTTGCCATGGCCATTGACTCGATCCTCCAGCAGGAAGATGGACGCACTGCCCTGCTTGGTTCAAATGAGGACGGGCGTATCGAGTTGATGGTGATGGATGATGCCACGGGCGAACATATCGGTGGAGTTGAAGACGTCGGTGCCGAGTTTCCACCCCTGGAGGCAGGAGCAGCGATCCGGCAGTCGATCAGGCCCAGTGGGCACCTGATTGAACCCGATGAACTGCTGGTCGCCGCTGATTCTGACATGATTTCCTTTGTTCGAAGTGACGGGCAGGTGCGCATCCTGAGCGATCCGGGTGATGCGCCGGCATGGAGACACGCATCACTGCCCCTTCGTGTTGTTCATGCTCTCCTGCCCTGGCCGGGTGGCTTCATGGCTGTTGGACCGGATCCAGTTGTGGATCACCCCTTGGCCGTGAGCAATGCAAACCCGGTTGTCTACTTCGTTGATACTCGGAGCCTGGACGTGCAGCTTGTCCAGTGGCCTGATGTAATTGGTGATGTCCGCTGGCTCGCACGCTCGCCCCTTGATGACCTCATCCTTGGAGGCAACAGAGGAATCGCCGCGGTCGGGTGGCCTGGGCAACGAGCCGAATGGCTCAATACCTCCCCCGACCTACTTGACACCCGGCACGCCTGGGCATCAGGCAACAGCCTGGTTGTACTTGATGCAGCCGACGAACTTCTGCATGTTTCGCTGGCTCATGGCCGGATTGAAGGTCTTCTTGAGAACCCCGCTCACAGGGAGGACGGGGTAGCGATCCAGATGGATGTTCGACCTAGTGGATTCACCCTGCTTCGTGAAGGTGGCATGGCTGTGCACGATGTTGATGGTGATTTGATCGGCGCTGATAGCATTCCGGGTGATCTTGAACATGAACTCCTGCTTGAACATGAGGGTGGATGGCTCCTGTTGACCTATCTCCAGTCGATCACGCATCTCCCGGGAACCGGCAGTCCACAGGGGCGAAGACATCTCTACCGTGTCCACATGCTTGATCAACAGGGCCGATTGCTCGACCTGTTTGACCTCTACCCACTCGATAGTAGAATCCGCGCAGCAAGATCGAGGGGCACGTATCTCATTCTTGAGACTGCTGAATCGGTCGACCTTGTACCACTGCCGGACTAGTCCGTTTAGTAATTCCCAGTTCCAGATCGAGAAGAGTGAGTCATGACCTCAACAACTGAATTGCTGACACTTCCAGGTGAACTTGACACAACGGAGTGGATTGAATCTCCAGTTCCCCTCGCCGGTCCCATAGAAGATGGGGATGACTACTATTCCGACATCGAAGGAAATGACGAGGATGACATCGATCTTGACAAGACTGATGATCTCGGCGAGGAGGTGGAAGACGAGGAAGGCGATGACGGGATCGATACTGGAGATGTCGACCTGGACGCCGATGACGATGACGATGACGACGAGGACGAGGACATCGACTGATCAACTCCTGCACTTCGCTGGTGTTCAATCAGCGTGACTCGGCTTCGACCTTGCCGGACCACTTGTCGTCTTTCCTGCGTGACTCCAGGGCTCGGCCATGTGTCCCATCCGAAGATGCATCCATTGAATCACAGAGTTTGAGTACTGCCGGTACATCGGCGAACTCTTCCCGCAGAGATCGGGTGTGATTGGAGACCGAGCCGTTTCCCCTGAACAGTCGCTTGAATGATTCCTTCAGGGCCTCCACGTGCGAAGGTTCATATCCGCGACGAGCAAGGGCAATCACGTTCAAAGCACGTACCTCGGCAGGATGTCCTTCCACAATCATGAATGGAGGAACATCACGCGAGATCCGGGCCAGCCCCCCCACGAAGGAGCAGCTGCCGATCGTCGCGAAGTGATGAATGCCCGCACCCCCCCCGATACTTGCTCCGTTCTCGATAGAGACATGGCCCGCAAGCATGACCTGGTTGGCAATGACGACTTCGTCACCAATCCTGCAGTCATGAGCGACGTGTGAACCAACCATGAGCAGGTTCTCATTACCTATGGTGGTGACTGATCCCCCGTTCTCGGTGCCCCTGTGGATCGTCACATGCTCACGGACTTCGTTTCCGTTCCCAATCTGACACATCGTCTGTTCGCCGTCGTACTTGCGATCCTGGGGATCACCGCCAATGACGCAAAAGGGATGGAACACATTCTGTTCACCGATGATCGTGTCCCGTTGGATCGAGACATGGTCATGAAGCATGCAGCCCGCCCCGAGCACGACGTTTGGTCCGATGACGCAGTACGGACCAACCTCGACACTGGGATCGATCCTGGCACTGGAATCGATCGTAGTTGTCTCGTGGATCGTCATTGAACTGCCCTCAGATGGTCCAGCATCGTCATTCCTGATCCCCATCCACCATCATGAACCTGATATTCGCCTCTGCAGCAAGTTTCCCTCCAACCGAAGCCGTACCACGGATGGATGCTGTCCTGCTGCTTGCCCGGATCGTTTCCGCCTCGAGAACAACCTGGTCACCAGGAGTGACAGGATGTCGCAACTTGACACGATCAAGGCTCAGGAGCACGGCGATTTTACCTGTGTGTTCCAGTTTCTGGCTTAGCAGGAGGCCACCCAGTTGGGCCATCGCTTCAACGAGAAGAACTCCCGGCATGATCGGAGTCTCCGGGTAGTGCCCCTCGAAGAATGGCTCGTTGATCGATACGTTCTTTACACCCACGGCCCTGCGATCCCCATCGATCTCGAGCACCCGGTCCACGAGCAGCATCGGGTACCTGTGGGGCATGATGCGGCGAATCGTGCGGATATCCATTGCCGCACGAACCTGTCCTGGATTCTCCGCCTGGAGAATTCGGTCCTGCTCGATGATCAGTTCGCACATGCGGCGATTGAGAGTGTGACCACTCCTTGAAGCAACAAAACGTCCCTGGATCTCTCCTCCAACGAGGTACAGGTCGCCCAGCATGTCGAGCACCTTGTGCCTGACCGGCTCATTGTGGAATCGCAGTTCATTCTCGATAGGGCCGTCTGCACCGATCACCAGCACTTCCTTGGGACTCAGGTGCCTGCAGTACCCCTGGTCCCAGAGTGCCTGTGCCTCTTCCTTGAGACTGTAGGTTCTTGCGGGGGACAGTTCGCTGCAGTAATCATCAACTCCAAGAGAGAAACTGCACGCCTGACGACCGATGCGATCCGAGTTCGCGCCGTAATCAAGCTCGTAGAGCAGTTGCATCATCCGACGGTCCGTAGGGAATGCGGCGAGCACCGAACCGTTCTCCTCGATGACGATCGGCTGCGTAACACGGAACAGTCGCCTGTCACTGTCCTGCTCGACTCGTCCGACTTCCTTCATCGGTTCAATCCACGGCAGGGCCGAACCATCTCCGAGCGGCATCTCGGGGCCATTGGTACGAATCAGAGCATTGTCGATCTCGAATCCTGCAAGCGCCGACATGCAGTGCTCAACCGTCTCAACCATTCCCTCGCCGTTCTTCAATGCCGTCCTGCGATCACGATCGACAGCGTGGCTGACAAGCGCCGGAATTCGTACAGGGGGGTCGAGATCGACTCGTTCAAAGACAATGCCATGGCCAGCAGGCGCAGGATCGATTGTCACGATGGCCTCGCGCCCGTGCATCAGCCCCGGGCCTGCAACCGTGATCGATGCCTGCAGCGTGTGCTGCTTCGTGGATCGCGTTGACGAGCCATGTTGCTCGTCTGATCCGGGTTCAACTGTCCTGGTCTCCATGGCTGGAGTCTCCACCGTTCCGGTCAACAACGCACCTGCACTCGCCTATGCGCCATCCCCTCGACGCTGCTGCGGCCCCTGGGCCGCCATGAATTGAGGTAGTTTACGAAGGCAGGAGACCTGACGCAAAATTTTTCTGCTTTCATCTGCAGGAATGCCCAGTACCGAGGTTCCAGCGGGGACATCCCTCATCACGCCGGCCTTCGCACCGATCCGTGCCCCATCGCCGATGGTCACATGATCTGCAACGCCTGCCTGGGCACCAACCTGGACCCAGTCATGCACGGTGGCCGAACCTGCGAAGCCGGCCTGGGCTGCTACGACACAATGACTGCCGATCCTGACGTTGTGCGCCACCTGGACGAGATTGTCGAGCTTCGA